>OJJL01000028.1_pt1 | contig 238521 bp, 210 predicted proteins | sample 1596171 | NCBI WGS metagenome assembly OJJL01 (sample SAMEA4350121, study PRJEB24818) | metagenome | biome: human; feature: gut; material: faeces | place: Denmark | collected 2013-09
CATGGAGTAAGCCTTATTTTATTTCCCGTTTGATTTTTCATTATATATTCATCAGCAGGAAGCGTGAAAGTGACCGTAACAGGCAGCTGCTCTTCTTTAAAATTAGCTGTAATAGTACTGTTGGTATTATGCAGGGTTGCTGTGGTAGTCAAACTGCTTGGATCATTGATTGTTACATCCCCTTCAGTAATAGTCCAACCGGTAAATTCATATCCGTTGTCCGGTGTGGCTGTTATGTCAATCGGTTTCTTAACCCGATAGCTGTTTGTGCCGGAAGGTGAAACAGAACCGCCGGTTCCGGCATTAACAGTAAGGTTTCGTTTCTTCTCTTTGAATCCGCAATGAAAGGTATGATCCTGACCGCCTAAATCAACCTCAAAAAGACTTGTTCCTGATTGTGAATAGTCATATTTTTTAGGCTCATTTGTCGGGCCACCATAGAAATAGCTTACTTCATAACCACCGTCGGGGTGAGCTTCAACCACAGGCTGATCTGTCCCATTATACAGTCCCGCCCCTGTGGCATATCCTCCTTCGAATTCCACTTTTCCGTCTGTCGCCCTGGTTGCCGGGTTTGTCATACCTTCCCCCTTGATGGTGATCCGTATGTCACCGGTGGGAGTTGTCTTGTCATTTTCTGAACTCTTTTCCAGCATTTCCTCGCTCTGGCAGCCTGCGAATACCGCAACAAACGCTGTCAGAAATAAAAATTTTACTTTCTTCATAATTAGATGTTTTTTAATGATTTATTATAATTGCATACGTCATGCCCTGTTGAATCGTCCAGCACATCTGCATCGATGCGCGCCTCGAATGTTGCATACAGCACGAACCGGTTCCCGAAAAAATAAGTGTTGCGTGTCCTGCTGAAACTTATCTCGGCCCCCATCAGCCTGAGCTCCTCCAGATAGTTGCTCACGGTCCTCTCGCTCACCCTCAGTCTGGCCGCCAGCTCGTTCAGGCTGCCGGTATTCTCCATCCGGTTGATCCGTTCTATATAGTTGATTGCTGAAAGACTTGTCATGGCTTGTCCTCCTTTCCGGTCATGTCCAGGAATTCCCGGAAATACCTTTCCTCCAGATAGAGGCATTCCAGAAGCGCCTTCTTTCCCTCCCTCTCATACTTTTGCCGCAGGAGCGGGAAATCCGTCGAGTACAGGTTCCACCTGATCAGTCTTCCCGCCCTGCCGTCCAGTTCCGACGTGTCCACTCCCTCCATTCCATATTCCACGGAAAAGAAGTACAGTTTTTTCAGGCCGTATCTCTCGAGGAAGGCCAGATCTTTCGGACAGGCCTTCAGTCCGTCGGAGGCTATGCACCTCAGTACAAGCTGTTCAATCTCCTCCTGAATTGTCATATCCATACCAGTATGGTTTTATAGTTTTACCGTTCTTTCTTGTCTCATAATGCAGGTGGTATCCCGTGCTTCTGCCCGTACTCCCCGCAAAGCCGATTACAGCCCCTTTCACGACTTTTTGTCCCTCTGTGGTATAATACGCCGCCAGATGTGCATACAAGGTCTCAAAGCCGTAGGAATGCCGTATGACGACACATCTTCCATAGCCTCCCTTCCTTCCTGCGAATGAAACCGTGCCCGAGGCCGTGGCATGGACCGGTGCGGCCAGTTCCACCGCCATGTCGATCCCCGAATGGAAACCGCGTTTCCCCGTTATGGGATGAATCCTGCGGCCGTATGCGCTGCTTATCCGGAACTTGTCCCTCAGGGGACATGCCAGGGGTATCCTGTCTGCCACTCCGTGTCGGAGAAGTATGTCCCGGCAGTCCGCCAGGCTCTCCAGTCTTCCGCATTTTTCCAGTGCCATATCGAGCAGCTCCCTTCCGTTGTCCTCCCCGTGGAAGGAAAAAGGGAAAAACAGTATGAACAGCAGCAGTCTCATCGGGATATCCTCCTCAATATCCTGTCCGCTTCATCCTCCGTCCTCTGCTCCTTCAGGCTTCTGAACACTTCCTCCGCCGCCAGGAGCGACTTGTTCCTCAGCTTGTAGAGGAAGTGTCGGCCGCCATTCTTCTCCTGGATCTCTATGACAAGCCTCTTCTTGTCCGGAATGGTGAACTTGTTCATGGCCACGGTGAATGTCCTGCTTTCATGTGCCGGCACCTCCTCAGGGTAGTCGAATGTGAACAGTATGTTCTGCTCGACCTGTTGTACCGCGGTCTTCTTGCGTATCTTGGCATCCTGAATATAGAACCTCATGAAGTCCGTGGTGTATCCGATCTGCGTGCGGTTCGTCAGTGTCATGCGCAGCAACAGGATGTCCCCGTCAATGAAGATGTTCCCGACCTCGAACTCCACGCCGGCGTTCCTGTCCTTCAGTCCCAGATCCAGTGGTGTCCGTTTTGCTATGGCCTCCCGGATCCGCTCCTTCTGCCCGCTCGAGCGCTCCTTCTCGTCCAGTATGGCCACTTTCTGCGTGGCTTCCTTGTCGATCACGAAACTGGACCGCTCCGGAACCGGGACATAGTGCAGGCCGAAGGTGTAGAACTTTCCTCCCTCGACCACCGCCGATATGTTCGTGTCCTCGGTGAAGGCTCCGGTTGCCTTTACCGCCAGGATGTTGTCCACTCCCTCGGCCTTCTCCACCTCCACGTTGGTGCTGCCGTAGTCCACATAGGTGACTCCCGCTGGAAAGATCAGGAACGTCTGCTTGTCCTTGCCCACCGGCAGGGTATGCGGTTCCGGTGCCTGCCCGCCCACACGCACATAGCTCCCTTTCGGGCGCGCGTTGTAAGTGATGGCGTAGGAGTAGAACTTGGTGTCCGCCGTCACCACCGACAGGCTGGTCTCTCCGGGAAAACCTTCCTCCGCCGCTTTCAGGCGGATGATTTCGGGGCAGTTCGCCACCTTCTCGCCGATGATACAGTCCCCGCCGATACTGTAATATCTCACCTCGGTGGGGAATATCAGGTGCAGGGTCTTCTCGTATCCGATCTCCAGCGGGACGGCGGGAAGTTCGTCGATCTTCTGTGCTTTCCCTGAAAGGAGAAACAGGAGAAGGCTCCCCGTGATGTAAATTCTGCTTAGTCTCATATCTTTCATTTAAATAACTACCTTTGCATGTAAACTTTAAAACTGTTTTATATGTCCAAAACCGATTATTTAACTCTTTTAACCGAAGCCCACGATTTCACTGTCCGTCATCTGCATGGAGGGAACACTTCATATGTCACCGGACTGCATCTCGAAAAATATGATGATGCTAGTATCCGGGAGGCATACAGTTTTGTACAGGAGATATTCTCTGAACTTAGCCCTTCTGATGTGGTGAATAAATGCCTTCCCATATGTCTGGCTATCAATGATCTGCTTAACCGGAATCACTTTCAGTCGATTCTTACAACCGGTTATACGTTGCTCGGCAACCGGGAAAAGGAATACTACACGGACAGGGATGAGCTGGTCAGAGTGTTCACTAATCTTACAGGAGCGATGACTGCTGACTTTCATGTATGGCTCACAGTCGGCAATTATATAATAGATCCAACGTATATGGTTTCCGCTTATGTCCATCTGTGTCATTCTTATCCAAAAATCGGAAGGACTGTCGTTTGCAGATTTGAAGAACTTCCATTGAAACTCGGGGACTGTACAGTTAACTATATCCCCCAAATCACGGGAACCCGGCTTTATAATCGTCTTTTGCCTCCCCATTTGCGGAGAGATTACTGATATTCCGTAAAGCCGGACTTTCCATGTCGGAAAACCAGTCCGCCTGTCGTACCAGCATTTCCATCCCAACCGGCATCCCGTCCGGCTGTAACCGGGGAGCTCCCGGCACGCGGCTTATATCCCGGATTGCACATTCGCCGGTTGACGGATCCTGAAGGAAGAGGGCGGTCCGCCCGTTCTCTTCCGGCACGATCCACACGGGAAAACATTCCTCCGGCTCATGTGGCTTTCCGCTTCCCGGATACTGCAACCGCATTCTGATCCTCTCCGGAACTCCCTGTCCCGGAAAATGGCGGAACAGGAGCATTTCCTTCAGATTACAGATCCCATGCAGGACGGGCACATCCAGGGACAGCCTTTCTCCGAAGGACAGCATCCCGTTCTCGATATGCCCCCTGCCGTCCATATACAATGCCGCTTTCCCATCTTCAGTGAAGACCGTCCACATGACAACACCTTCTCCCGTCAAATCTCCATTTCCGGCCTTTACCGGCCGGAACTCCTTTCCGGATCCGGGATTGCGGACGATATTCCAGATTTCTCCGGTAATCCGGTCAAAGACCGGGGATGCCTCCCTTATCAGCATTTCCACTCTTACGGGTACGCCGTCCGGCTGCAGCTCCGGCAGTCCCGGCAATTCCGCCATATCCGGAATGAAGCATTTCTCTTCTGACACTTTCCACAGATACAGACCGGTCCGGCCAGTCCTTTCCGGAACGAGCCATGCGGGAACACATGTTTCCGGCTCATGTCCCGATTGTTCGGCAACGGTATTTTCTTCTTCCGGGTAGCGGAGGCGTATGCGGTACCGTATGGCTATTCCAGACTCAGGGAAATGGTGGAACATCGGCCTGTTATCCAGGTTGCAAATTTCATGAAAGGAAGAAACATCCGGTGAGAGCAGCCCTCCTAGGGAGTGTGTCCTGCTGTCCGGATGCTGTTCACTATTCATATGCAAAGGCGCCCTGCCGTCCGGTGTGAATACACACCATACGAGAATTCCTCCGGCCATCAGGCTGCCTGTAAATGTGTTCTTATCGTTCATAATAAATATCTGTTCTTATTCTTGCTAATAATATTTATGAGGTAATACATATCATATGATATTCTTCTGTAAACATAAGCATAAAACCATGCGCTTAGATAACGTAATCCTTGAATACAAGCCCCGTTTAGTAGGATGTGAATTTTATGAACATACTCAGTATGGCATTCCGGTCTTTTCCATATCTTCGGGCGCCCCATCAAGTAATTCAGGATAATTCGATATAAACAGGCGGAGTGGACACTATTGGGTTTATGTGTGGCCGGTGTCCCTCTTTTTCCCTTCTGGCATCTATCTTTCTGAGGATTTTGTCATAAGAAGGTGGAAGATCCGCGTATTTTTCTCTTTCCTTAGTGCTGTTCCTTCTGGCTTTCAGAAAGGTCGGAACTACCGTGTCGAAAATACAGTGGGCCTGGCGTATCAGCATTTCGACTCTGACGGGTGTGCCATCCGGTTGTAGTTCCGGCAGCCCCGGTAATCCACCCATATCCGGAATGAAGCATTGTCCGGTAGAAGGCTCTTGCAAATACAGGCTGGTTTGACCGGCCTTCTCCACCTCCACGTTGGTGCTGCCGTAGTCCACATAGGTGACTCCCGCTGGAAAGATCAGGAACGTCTGCTTGTCCTTGCCCACCGGCAGGGTATGCGGTTCCGGTGCCTGCCCGCCCACACGCACATAGCTCCCTTTCGGGCGCGCGTTGTAAGTGATGGCGTAGGAGTAGAACTTGGTGTCCGCCGTCACCACCGACAGGCTGGTCTCTCCGGGAAAACCTTCCTCCGCCGCTTTCAGGCGGATGATTTCGGGGCAGTTCGCCACCTTCTCGCCGATGATACAGTCCCCGCCGATACTGTAATATCTCACCTCGGTGGGGAATATCAGGTGCAGGGTCTTCTCGTATCCGATCTCCAGCGGGACGGCGGGAAGTTCGTCGATCTTCTGTGCTTTCCCTGAAAGGAGAAACAGGAGAAGGCTCCCCGTGATGTAAATTCTGTTTAGTCTCATATCTTTCTTCAAAATTGGTATCTTTGCGTGCAAACTTTAAAATTTAAATTATGATGGATTTCTTTTCTAAATTCTTAACTCCTTTATTCAAAGAGCAAAAAGCCGTTGTACTGGCTGTTCTCTGTCAGTGGCCGGTAATGGCTTCCATGTTGTTTTTAGGCTCTGCTGAATACCGACTGTTCGAATATTGGGAACAGCTAGTTCTCAGTCTGGCAGCAGTTATTTTGGTAACATTCATATCCTTTCTATTCTCAACAGCCTGTTTCTTTTGGCATCATATAAAAGATGCTTCACCATCTTGTTATTTATTGTCTCTTCCTACGTTGGTCGCTTCCGTCTTTCAGATTGCATGCTGCGATACATTCACGCTGCCATCATTCAAGCAGACTTTTATATGGACGGTAATGACAATCTATATAACTGTTTTCATACTGGGATTTGGATATGGAAAAGAAACTGATTCTCAGAATAAAAATAATGACACAATTAATACTGATACAGACGAAGAAAAAACGTAGGTATATCTCATGCCTGCTTTTGATTATTTGTTTCTTGACATTTATCAGCTTCTTTTCTGATACCTTCTTCTTCTTTTCTTGAATATTCATGGTAACTCTTCCAAAACCCCAAAATGTGGAAAACAATATTAAGGGTGAGAAGAAAGCAGAAAAGTAAGATGGTCACAGAACCGTTTTTCGATAAGAATTCTTCCATGTCATACTGTGTTTTTTATTATCATTCGTTATTATCACTCCCAGAGTCCGTTTATAATAGTTTACAGGCACTTCACTTCTTGATCATCGGATGCCTTTTCCCCTTTAAATATCTTTTAATTTTTTGCATGGCCTTCTTTACAAAAGCCCCGATTCGGAGAATGGCATTTTCCAGTTTTCCTGAGAATAGGAGTAGAATATATCCATTCAAGAAGATAACCAAAAGGGCAGAGGCTATATAGTGCCAGAATTTTTCCATGTCATACAACTTTTAGATTATTCATTTCATCAAACTCCTTCAGGAAGCGTGCCACATCCGCGGCCATCGGGACTATCCCGTCAAATAGCTTGTACATCAGTTCCGGTCTCTGCGGCCGGTTCTGATACACTATCACTTTCTTTCCGGCACCCTTCATCCATCCCGCCTCGGAATGTGCTGAAGCCCCGCAGGGGAGTACGAGCACACATACATCTGCCCGCCGCATGGCCTCGAAGTCCGACGCGAATCCCGCTTCTGCCAGCGGGTGCTCCAGCGCGTCCAGGTACTCGTCCATTTCCATCCGCTCCCAGTTCCCGCTGATCTGCGACCAGCGGAAGTCCGTTTTTCTTTCAGGGTTCCTGAAGTCGTACACCTCATGCCCCCGTTCTCTCAAAAAAGCCACGATCTGCGGCTGGTATTCGTTGCTCCAGCTGCTCGCCACATATACTCTTGCCATGGTTTCTTTCCTTTCCGGTTTGTCGATATCGTTATTTTTTCATTTCCTTCAGCAGGATCCGGTAATTGGTCTTGATTGTCACCTTCACCTTGCGTATGTTTTTGCCCGCAGCCGACTTGGTCGCGTTGATGACGCTGTTCGCCGCGCCGGCCACTATCTGGCTTCCCATGTCCAGGCCTCCCGAGATGTTTGTATTCGCCCCGCTCACCCCGGCCGCCTCCGCCTCCTTGACGGTCTCCGCCTTGACGTTTCCCGGCACGTATATGCCTTCCATCGCGTCCTCGGAATATACCTCCTTCTCGAAGGGAAGTATGTTCCCGGCCAGATTCACCAATGTGATTTTGACCAGCACCCGTTCCCCGTCAATGCTTGTGACCTCTCCGAATACGGGCGTTCCCTTATGTATGCGCCGGCCGTCGTCCGTAAGACAGTTCTCGGCCAGCTGCATCTTCAGGGTTGAGCCGACCATGACGGTCTGTGTGGAATGCACGAAGGCCCTGACCACATTCTTTTCGTCCTGCCGGACCAGCCGCACGCTGTTGAACCCCCTGCGTGCGGGCGGCTCCGCGACGCTGTCGGCTTCCGGTTCCCGTGCTTCTGTCTTCCCTGCCTGTCCCTGCCTGTCCTCCTTCACGGCGGCGGGTGCGGGTGCCGGAGGCACGGTCACGTTTCCCGCACCGAGCTCCTGCTCGTTGCGTCTGATCAATTCCCTGATACGCCGGATCTCGTCACCGCTGCCGGCGGTGTCCGCGGGGGCTTCCGCCACCGTACTGAAACTCTCCGCGTAGCCCGGGGAAAGGGAGGATCTGCCGGTATTCTCCCTCTCCATGCTCCGGATCATGTCATCCAGCGTGAAGCTGTCCTTTATTCTGGACCGGAGTGTCACCCTGTCCGCCTCCTGCCCTCCGTCCGTAGAACCGAGCAAGCCGGCGATGATTCCCCAGAGAAGCAGGATGGCTATGATACCCAGTCCCCCCAGCACCATGATTCTGCTTTTTCCCGACCGTGTCATAGCAGTTCGTATTGCTGGTTATACGTCCGGAAAAAGAAGCCGGACACGTTTTCCGGAAAACGCGATGTCCCGTGCATGACCGTACCCTCGCTGAGAATCCGCACCTTCCGTGTCTCGCCGCCGTTGATGATGCTCAGAACGGACGAGAACCTGACATGGTACTCGTCCCCGTCGGCACGTACGTCGATGATCCTTTCAAATTCCGTCTTATAGACGACACCGAGTTCCAGGGCGTCCCCGTATGCCCGGTCGGCCTGATATTTGGCGAATATGGTGCCGGCGTCCGGCTTGTTCACAAGGAACAGCGCCCGTGCCCGGTTCTCCTGCAGCGACAGCCTGTCGAAACTGTTCAGGAAATAGGCCGTGTTCCGGCAGTGCTTCTTCAGCAGGCTCTCATACAGCATGTCCTGCCGTACCGCCTTGAAATGCACGAACTCGCCCCCTTCGTTGACAACCAGTATCTTGTTCATCGCGCCGTTCACCACCCTGTAAGCGAACAGCAGGACCATCGCGATTGTCACCGCGCTGAATATGAACACCAGTTTCGTACGGAATGTATGGTTCCTCCTGGCTTCCGCCAGCCTGGAAAAATCCCTGAGTATGTTTTTTATATTGAGTATGTTCTTTTTCTCCATCATAATGTTATAACCATTTGTTAACTGTTGCTTTTACCGTTGCGAGCATTGTCAGCTTCAGGATGAACGAGAAGATCACCATGAGCACCACGGACCAGGGCCTCTGCTGTACGTAATTGACCACTATCAGGTCCGAGAACACGCTGGCGATGATGAATCCCGGATACAGCATGTAACACCCGAACATCTGTCTGACCCATGTGTAGAAGGAGCTCCGGGTATCATTGTTGTATAGGCATGCTATCGCTATGGGGGACACCACCTCGAGCAGTATCAGGATCAGGTAGCGTGTGCACAGGAATACCAGCATGATATAGTCGTATGCCACTCCGCCGAAACTTCCCACCGTCCCCGCAAGGAACGCGTTGAAGCCCGTGTCCAGGCCGTTGATGACAATGTCGATGATGTCACCGTTCATCAGGTCGTCAAGCATCTGTGTTATCGGTGCCTTCCAGATGTTGTCGGGATTGTACACCCCTCCGGCCGCGAGGGATCTCATCAGCTCGTCCGCCCCATAGGCGAGCACTGTTTCGAGTGTGTCCAGCAGCACGGGCATGATGCATATGAGTCCTATACAAAGGATATATTCCCTGCCCAGCTCGTAAAAATGTCTCGCGTTGAACCCTTTCCCGTCGTTCACCATGTTCTTGACGATGGCGGTCAGCTTGAAGACGAATGTCGTTATCACAATTCCGGCGACCAGCGCATAGAATCCCTCTATCACTATCATATCCTTTATCTGGAGATATGCCCGGTTCAGATTGCTGTATATCTCTTCCATGCCGGTTACCTCAGGGCCCTCTTCATTCTTTCATACTGGGTTATTATCTGCGACACCTTCGACACCTTCCTCTCCTGGTCAATGGTCTGCCTCTCTATCTCCTGCAGCTTGGTCAGACGCTCCGCGTCGTTCATCTTCACATTGGTGGAGAGTATGGTCCTGGACATCCTGATGAGCCGCGTGTTGTTGAGCATGATCATGTCGATGCTGTTTGTCAGCGTCTGCAGGGTGGACGGGCTCAGCTCCCTCTCCGTCACCAGGCTGATGCACCGCGCCGACAGGTCTCCTTGTCTGCGGATGATCGACCTGGCCGTCTCGCAGTCGGAGATCGCCGCGTTGACCTTGCGCATCAGGTCCAGTGTCTCGTCCAGCTGGCCCTTCTGCTCCTTCAGATATCCGACCTGTTTCTGCAGTTCCGCGAAGTTCTTCACGTTCTGCGCGAGGTTGGGCGCGTCGGCCACGGCCCATTGTGCCGATGCCGGAATCGCCGCCACGAGCACGAATAATGATAAAAACAGTTTTCTCATACGTTTTGAATTTTAATTAATGTTCGTTGATATATTCCTTTATGGCTTCCTCCATTGACATGCGCCGGCTCTTCTCCTCGAGTTCCGACCATATCTCGCCCTCCGTCTGGAACGCGAGGAACTTCTCCCTGGAGAACTCGAGCCGGGTGACTACCCCGTAGTTCTCGCCCATGCGCATGAAACACTCGGAGTAGGGACGGTCGCAGGAGAAGTTGTTCCGCATCGATTTCATCAGGGCTATCTGTCCGGACTTCTCCATTTTGAACCTGTCGATGATGCTCCGGTAGATGACCTCCTTTGTCGGCAGGACGAACAGCATGTCCGTGTTGCCGATGATGTTTTTCGTATGTTCGTCGTCCGGAAGCTGGTCGGGCGTCTGCACGATTGTGTATACCGCCCCGTTCTCCTTGCGGATCTTCTGGTAGCAGTAGGCCACGGAGCTGTGTATGCCGGTTCCCGTGGCCGTGTCCACCATCTGTGCGGTCTCGGCGTATTCGTCGAAGATCAGCACGCCGCGCTTCCGCTTGTCGCTGAGCAGCTTCTTCTGCACGATGGTGAATATCATGCTCATCACGAGGTTTGACAGGAACCTGTCCTGTTTGATCTGCGTGAGCTCGAACACGATGAACCTCTTTCCCGAGAAGTCGGTCCTTGTGTCCCTGCTCACATTCTCGTAACGGTGTCCGGGCATGAATTCCCCGCAGTTCAGCCGGAAGGAGTCAAGCCCGAAGTAGGTGCGGGGGACGTGTTTTCTTGCGAGTATCTCCTCATAATTCTCCGTCACATGGTTGTAGAACCCCTCGAAATTGTGTCCTGCGGGCACATGCTCGTAATAGTCCTCTATGAACAGGTTCAGGGCGGTCTCCCTTTCCGACTCCTTTTCCGTGAACATGTGCTTCCAGTATCTCTGCACTATTCCGGAGATCATGACAAGCGAGTTGTTGTCAAGCTCCCTTCCCTCCAGATCGAAGGGGTTTATCCCCAGGGGTGTCCTCCCGTCATAGTCTATATGCATGGATATGTCCGGGTACAGCTTGCACAGCTGGCTGAATGACTTTCCGAACTCCACGACCACGGCCGTATAGTCCTGCTCGAGCAGCTGCTGTGTGAAATTGAGGGTGAAGGCGGACTTCCCGCCGCCGGTTCCGGCGATGACCATGCCGTTGCGTGCGTTCACCCGCTTTTTCCCCGCATCCCAGATGTCCTTGCGCAGGGGTACCTGGTACATACGGTCATGCACGAAGATTCCCTCCGCGTCGCTGCCGAAGCTCCCGCACTGGAGAAAGAAACACAACGCGACGGGCAGGGTGGACAGGAACAGGTATTCCCCGGGCATCAGACTGATCTGGCCGGGAACACAGGCGAAGTGCATTCTTGCCAGGTTCTCGTAACCAGGTATGTAATATCTGAGCCGGTTCAGGTTCAGCACCTCCCTGACCCTCCGGTCCGCCTTCTCCAGCTCCTCCTCGTTTTCGTCAAAGACGCATGCCGAGAAGAAGCAGCGCACCAGGGTCTCGTTCTCGTCCAGGATTTCCTTCTGGAGCTCGTCCAGTTTTTCGAACTGTGACTTGATGCCCCTGTTCATGGAGGAGTTGCTCCCGTAGATGTCTATGTTCCGGGCGATCAGTGAGCGCAGCCTCTCGTTTCCTTCGAAATGGATGACCTGGTTGACTATGTGGTTGTACGGAAGGTACATTCCCAGCTGTTCCATCATGGGGTGGTACAGCTGCGCTCCTGCGGGGGGAAGTGACTCGTCCTTGACACAGGAGTCCATGACACCGTCCGGAAGAAATGTCTCGTCACACACCGCGTAACAGCGCGCATGGTTTTTACCGGTATGGAGCGAGGAGTCGACATGCGTGTCCGTGACGGCGCCGTCATCACCGAACAGGTTGGAATATCCGCGGGTGAATGCGGCGATCCTTTCATATGGTACCGGGATTATCGAGGTGTCACGCAGGTTCCGGATGATGCTGGCCGCGTTGTTCACCCCCTCAAGGAAGCATCCGAGCCTTGCACGGTCCTCCCTGTGCAGATTCTCCCTGTAGGACAGGGGTGAGGACACATAGGCCTTCTCAAGGCTTCTGAGCCCCGGAAGCACGAAATGAAGGAGGCAGGTATGCTCAAGATACAGGCGTCCTTCGAAATGGCGCGCGTCGGCCCGGTCAAGGAAGGAGCCGGCCCGCATGTCGGAATGGTGGCTCCTTTTGAGGAACACGTCCTGCTTGTGCACATAAGTGCCGTCGGGCATGTGCCTGAAAGCCTCCCGGTACATCCGGTTTCTCTCATCGATGTCCTCCGCCGAGAGGGAGTAGCATTCCGGTTCGTGAAGTTCGAACGGGATGCATATGCTGCCGCATCCGGTGAGTATGACACTCTGCCCGTCAGCCTCGCTGATTATGTCAAGTATGTTGTATAGTTCTTCTTCTCTCATTTTTTCTTGGAATTCTTCTGTTTAGACTCAGATTGCTGACGGTCATGCCGTGTCCCGACTCCCTGAACTTGGTCGGCCTCGCCTTTTTCTTCAGCTTGTGCCGGAGCGCCGGCAGTCCGGCCAGCGATACAAGAAGGACCAGCAGGGTCCTGTCCCAGCCCCCGGTCGTTATTCCGGAACGTATGCTCAGGAAAAGCAGCACAAGGGCTCCGCCGCAGCATCCTACGAAAATCCAGTAGTCCGATGAAAGGAAGCCCCGTATCATGCAGGGGCTTTCCAGTCCTTTCCTGATCTTGTACCTCATACGGACAGCCTGATTCCGGATATCGAGCTTTTGACCGCCGTTATCACCACCGCCGCGAGCAGCGCGAAGCCCACATACCAGGCCAGTGAAAACAGCCCCTCCCTGCGGGTTCCCCGGTTCTCCTTGTCGACGATGTTGTCCCATTGCTGGGACAGCCCCAGGGCGACGCCAGCGAGCATGCAGGCGGCGAAGATCGGCACGGTATAGCCGTCAAGGATCTGGTTCATGGCACTCCGGGCGTCCTGCGCGAATCCCGGTGCGGCTGAGATTAATAAAAGTGCTGATAAAAAAAATCTTCTTTTCATGACAAATCTTTGTTTATGGTTTGATTGTTCCGGTATAGTCTCCTCCCGCTTCCCAGGGACGGACGTTCACACCGGAGAGGATGAGCGTCCCTTCCTTGTCCAGGGTCAGCGCGTGGCTGTATCTCTTTCCGGGCTCGAGGTTGCCTGCCGGAAGATACCAGTCGTAAGTTCTTTCCCGGTAATGTATTTGCGCCTTGCCGCCACCGGCCGGTCCGGGAAACAGAAGCAGCCTGTTTCCCCCGGAGATGAGGGTTCCGGTTTCCGGTTTTATGGACAGGGTCCCGCCGGCAAGGTCGTACACGCCTTCCGTCGGCACTCCGTCAAGACTCAGGCTGCACGCGTCACTTCCGTCCACGGTGAATTCCATGAGGGAGAGCAGGTGTGCCATCTCGATGTCCGCCCGGTTGTTGAGCCAGTCGAGACGCAGCTCCCCGGATGCCATGTAGTCGGTCTGGGTTGTGAGGCTCACGGGCAGTTCCTGCCCCTGTATGCTCAGGAAGGGATGGAAGGCGAACAGCCTGCAGGCTGTTTCCGTAAGTGTCACTTCCGGAAAATGCCACCCCCCGCCGTATGTCACATGCAACGGGTTGGAGACACCTGTATAGGTACCGCCCGTATCGTCCAGCAATATGATGCCGAAATCCTCCACCCGGGAGTTTCCGTCATCCGCACCGTTGCCGCGGCTGGAACAGCTTTCTATCTGCAATCCCGCCTCCCTGTTCTGCGGGAGGGGGTCCCGCCCGTCCGAACAGCCTGTGAGGACTGCCGGCAGCAGGACCGGGATTATAAGTTTGAATACTTTTATTTTCATTGTATATTGCTTCTTAACGTCAGTTTCTGTCATTGTTCAATGTCAACGGAGGTCTTTCCCGGCTGTACAACTTTAAGGGACAGGGTGTAACCGCTTTCGTCCTGTTTGAGAGTCACGGTACCTGTTCTCCTTTCCTTGTTCGGGTTCTCCTCATAACTTACCGATGTGCCGTTCACATGGATCCAGCTGTCACCGGACGCGCTCCATGAAAGGTTCCTTGTTGACTCCCCGGTCTTCTTATAGCTCGTTATGTCTAAAGAGAATCCGCCGGCTGACGAGTCGTCCGGATATTCCGTATGGCTGGTTCCTCCCTTCGCATAATAGAAATAATAGCTGACCGGTGATGCCCCCTGGCTGACTGTGGCCGTGGCCGACGCTCCGCCATGGGTTGCTGTAAAGACACAGCTCCGGGCGGATGCGGTGTTGTTCTCCGATACCGTCACCGTGTTCCCTGAAAGGAAGAATCCCTCTGCGCCCCCGCTGATGGTGGGGACAGCCGTCTGTGTGGTTTCCTGCACGCCGTTTACGAAAGTCACGCGTGAGGCTCCCGCACTCAGCATCGAGGTTCCTCCCTGCCAGGACACCGACGCGGGAGTGGCTGTCAATGTGACGGACCAGCCTCCATAATTCCGGTACCTGGGTTCGAGGGTGCGGTCGGTGAGCACCTCGAAAGTGTACCGGGCCGCGTCGGAGACTATCCTGCCGCTCTCATGCCAGCCTGCGAACTCATAGCCCGCCTTCACGTCGGCGGTCACCGTACAGCTGCTTCCCGCATTATACAGCCCTGCGCCGGTAGTGGTCCCTCCGGGTGCGTAATCCAGAATGGTGATCCGCTTCTTGTAGTCCATCCGGTAGTTGTGCACCTTGCCCGCCTCGGTGACCATGTCGGAGATGCCGTGGAGCCTCATGTCCGTATTTCCGGACAGGGCCACATAATTGGAGGATGCGGTGAGAGTCTGGGCGGGGATGGTCACCCGGAACACCGCCGTTGCGTCCCCCTGCGGACTGTACCTGTACATCCTGCAGCTTCCCCGGCTCTCGTCCGTGGTGACGCCGCCCGTGAGCAGGTTGAACCGGCTCGTGCGTTTCACGTTCTCCAGCGTCGCCTCCCTCACGCCGTCGTTCCGTTCGATCGTGAGCTCCACCGTTGACAGCCTGTGTCTGAAATGCAGCGGGACCGTATAGTCCAGGACCGGATCGGTATGGGTGGCGGTCATGAAGTCCGCCGCCAGCCAGCCCGCCTTCCCGTCCTGGTCGCCGGCCGTATGGGATATGGCGGTCAGGTCGGTCTGTCCCGTCTTGAAAGGATAATACACGTAGAAATCAAAGTCGGTCCCCGCTGTCACCATGATATTGTCCGCTTCCGTCGCCGGCCTGAACCTGCCGCCGTCATACGTGTATCTGCTGTTGGTGGCAAAGTACACGCCGGTCTTCGGCTCTATGGCGAAGACACCTATGGCGTCGCCTTTTTCAAAACTGCCCTCCTGGGTGCTCCGTGTGTCCGCCCCGGCTGCGGCGGTAAACGTCACAAGCCTGTCCCGTAAGGGCGATTTCTCGGGAAAGGCTTCCTCCCGGCAGCCGGCAAGGGACAGTGCCAGCAGGCTGCAGACAATCATTGTTATTGTTCTTGCCATTGTTCTTGGTTTTACAGGGAACCTTCCGGTTCCCTTCGGATGAGTAAATTATTTGACCGGCACAAGGGTGATGTCGGATTCGGTGGAGGTCCATCCCTCTATGGTCACCGACTGCCCGTTCGAGCCTCCGATTTCCGCGTTGTTGGAACGCATGGTGATCGAGTAGATATATCTCTTCCCCGCCTCCCAGGTGATCTGCGGGATGGAATATGTGTAGGTCGCCCCGTCGATCACCACCTCGAGTGTCACCTCGCCGGAGGCCAGTGTCATGGGATAGACCGCCGCAGCGAAGTCCACCGCCTGCTGTCCCTGTGCGGGGACGGTCGTGTTTGGAGCCCATGAGAGTTCCGTGGTGGTGGGGCTGAACGTGATCTTTCCGCCGTCGTTCAGGTTCATTGTGCCGGTGGTGGCGAACTTGGCGCTGGAGGATTTCAGTCTGGCCGATGTGAGGTTGCCGTCGTTATGATACTCCGGTGACACTTTCAGACGGACCACCAGCTGGGACAGGGCGTGCTTCATCGGTATCCTGGCGTCTGTCTCCACTACGGAAACCTGGTTGGTGCTTTTTCCCCACATATAATCAATCGGGGTGCCGGCATTGACGGGGACGGGGATTCTGGTTCCGTCCGTCACCGACTGGTTATACGGATAATATGCCCATATGGTGGCCTTGTCCGAGAGCAGGTACACGGGGTTGGCCTGCGTCCAGCTGTTCGCCTGTCTGGTCGACTTGTTGTTCTGCGCGCTGTAACGGGGATAGGCGTCGCCCCATCCGGTTGCCTTGTACATGAACAGCCCGATGGCGTCACCCGCCGCCCAGTCCGTTTTGGAGATGAAGCCGGCCCTCGTTTCCGCGCCGACCGTCGGAAGGATGTTCAGCTGTGATACCGGCTGTTCCTCCCCCGTGTTCTTTCCGTTGAATACTTCCTCGCTGTTGCTGCATGAGGCCAGCAGCAGGCCCGCGGTCATGACCGCTGAAAGAAAAAAAATTGTCTTCATGTTGAAAAAAAAATTAATTAAAGATTTGGTAATTCAGTCTCCGGTATGTCCTCCCACTCGGGAATGACAACCGGATCGTCTATCGTAAGTTCCCTGCCGATGTGCAGGTTCAGTTCCAGGGAGAGCTCGTCACCGTCGAATCCTCTGACATACGGGGTAAGATCGACCGACTGCCGTTCATCGAACACCGAATCCTCCCCGTCCATCCCGACCTTTACGGTCAGTGTATTCTCCGCCGTGGGATTGAACCCGAAGACATACAGGCTCGTCTTCCATTCGTCCGTGCCCGCCTTGCGTGCGAACACGCTCGTGACGCTTGCATTTCCCGTCCTTTCCCGCGAGACAAGGTACCGTCCGGTAGAGATGCCGGAGAGCGTGCCTTTCAGGGAGGACAGCGGAGCGGTGTTGCCGGATACGTTGACCTGTATGTTCAGGCGCTGGACGAATGCGGACGGGGTGATCCGCACCCTTTTGGGACTCTGGTATTCCAGACGTTCGTTCAGCATGGCCGTACAGCAGAATCTCTGCACGCCGGAAATGTATGCCTTGCCATCCAGCGTGTCGGTGGCAGCAGTGAGCCGTGCCTCGTGGTAGTCCCCGGTGCCGGCCGCCTCATAATTCCCGGTATGGAACAGGAAGCGGTATCCGCCCTGCGGGATGCTCCACCTGAGGGTGTCCTGCGTGAAGGTCACAGTGGTCCCCGCGGGAAGGTCCGTATCCGCCGGATAGGCTGTCAGATGCCTCTCCTCCGGTACCGGAGGGGGCACACTGATGCCGCTGAAGTCACACCAGGCGACCAGTTCCCCGTTTCTTGTGCAGAAATCCTCATTGAAGTCGCAGCCGGCCAGTGCGGCTGCAAGGACTGCTAAAGATATCAGTCTGTCAGTATAGTTCATCTTTATACAAATTATAGGTTACTATCAGTTTGTTGATCTCCGGATCGAGCCTGCCCCTCCATATCTTGGAATCATCCTGGTCACATGACTTCACATATGTCTTCAGGGCTTCCTCCTCCCGTCCCAGACGGCAGTAGAGGATGGCGAGCAGATAGTTCCTGTCCGAAGTGTCCGGCTGTGCCAGCATGATGTCGAGCGCACGGCTGTCATAACCGAGTGACATCAGGCAGACCGCGGTGTTGTAGTCCTCACCGTAGGATTCCTCCAGAATGGAGAGGGCCCTTCTGTATTGTCTGTCCTCTATCAGGCGGACCGCCTCCATGTAGGTGCTGTCGATGACCGGCATCACGACCGTGTCTTGGATCATGTTCCGGCGGTGGAGATGGAACTTGAACTCCACACCGCGCAGGAGCGGGTAGTGCTTCTCCCGGATACGCTTGTAATCGGAGGCGTATCCGCGCAGGGCCTGCTCCCGGCTGTCGGGGTTTCTTGTCTCTTCCATGACATGCAGCAGTGCGGTTCTGTTTGACAGGCTGTCATCCGCACGGACCAGCTCGTGCAGTCCGGCCCAGTCCTCGCCGATCCAGTGGGGGCGGAAGAGCGTGTCGACCCCTTCGCGGTCATCCGTACGTTCGGCAAGGTACCGTTTGAGTGCCAGCGCACGTTCCCTCGAAAGGAAAAGGTTCATCTCGGAACTGCCCTCGGGTGACGAGGTGGCCGTCATGCGGATGCTGTCTATCAGGAATTCTCCCGTATAGCTGATTCCTCTGATCGTCTCGAATACCTTGTCGATCTCCGCCTTGTTGTTTCCGGTATTTTCGGAAAAGCCGGTGCTCCCGGGCCTGTAGGTCACATATGCCCGCAGGCTGACCTCGTCCTTGCGGGTGATGATCCTCTTCTTGTAACGTGGCGTACGGTCAAGGAACTGCACCATGCTTGAGATGAAATAGGTGATCGTGTCCGACGGGGGAAGCGCTGTCCGTGTCTCGTCCTTCGAGAGTATCTGGCCGTCAAGCGTGAGGTCTATCTTCTTCGTGTTCTCGGTGGCGGGAAGTTCCTGCTTGTAATAATACACGAAACTGTCGCCCTCCTTTATGACCGTGTCCAGACGGGCGCTCTCATAGGGGAATCGCACATACTTCTCGTACATTTCGCCGGCCAGCTCCTTTTTTTTCTGGTTCTCGGCCATTTTCCCATAATCGGTGAAACGCTCCGTTATCGCGGCGGAGTCTTCCGGAGTGATGCTTTTTGTGCGGATCCTGTGGTTGCCGTCGGCGAAGATCCTCCATTTGGAGGGGATGTACCGGCCGTCCATCTCCCGGCGCAGCCAGTATGCCGGAAGATGCTCGAGTATGGAGTTGTATCCGGCGATGGCCTGCCGGTTGCGCTCCATCTTGTAATTGAACAGCGCGAACCGGGCGTTGGCCTTGTCGGACCAGTCAATCCACCTCTCCTTGGCGATGACCTCGTGTTTCCATGCCTGGAAGTATTCGTCCTCAAGCTCGGCCAGCGCCTTCCTGTAGCCTTTCTCGTCAAACAGTTTCTGCAGGTAAAGGCTGTCCGGAATGATGGAGTTCATGAACGCCTGGTACCGCATGTAGCCCTTTTTCTGCATTTTGGCGAAATCGGCCCCCGAAAGGAAGATCCTGTCCAGACGGATCGTGTCCGTCCTCTTGTAGGCCACGGGGGTGAGCTGGAGCTGCCATTTGTTGCTGATCAGTTCGCCGGGAACCGTGACTACAAAATCCAGGTTGATCCTGCCGTTCCTCTCGGCCACCTGTTTGCTTTTCGCCACCACGGTGATTTCCGTCAGTTCCATCTGGGTTATGTATTCCCCCGTCACACTGTCCTTCGCAGCTTCCGTCACGATATGCTGCACCCCCTTCTCGTCCGTCCAGGTAACCTGTTTGGGAAGCTGGTAGTTCGTGTCGGCTGCCGTCTCCCTCATTTGCGGCTGGGAGATGCGCACACGTGCCAGGCGGGGAGCGGTGGAGCATGAAAGCAGCAGGCCGGAGAACACTGCGAACGGCAGGATATGTCTTGTCTTTCTCATCATGGCGGAATTAGAACAGATATACGAGGTTCAGTGCGGCGCGGGTGGGCAGGAAGCGCCAGCCGTAGTCACTCTCCACCAGGTCCCCGCAGCGTCTGCACAGGTACCTGTCATATCCCAGCCACACCGCACCCGCACCGATCTCCCATTCGAGGTTCCAGCGTGTACCCAGCTGGTAGGCTCTCCCGATACTGACGCCCGCACCGTATCCTTCGCCCTCGTAACGGTACCTGCTGCCGAACAGGTTGCCCGCACTGTATGTGCCGGCAGTGGCGTACATGCCGATAAAACCGCCCATGTAACTTTCCAAAAGCCAGTAACGTACTCCAGGAGCGGCATAAAAATTGCGGAACTGCCGGTTCTTTGAGAAGGTGAACGGGTTATACTGAAGCGGCAGGTGCAGCGACCATTTGCGGTTCAGCGTCATGGATGCCTCCAGATTCAGGTTGGCCGTCCCCAGCCCGAGCAGGTTGGTGCGCAGGGAGTAGGACTGCGCCGCCGCGGACAACGAGCAGGCAAGCAGCCCGCAGAGAAGAAAAGAACGCTTTCTCATACCTGTACATCCTCCTTGTCCTTGATGACGGTCACCTCCCATGCGGTAAGGGTGTTGAACCACCGGTTATCCCACTGGCGGGCGGAAATGTCAAACTTGACATGTACAGTCATGCCGGTTTCGACCGCATAACGGTCGATGTTGGCGTTCATCAGTTGCAGGCACACGCTCTGTGGCCTGTTCTCCTCGGTCTCAAGAACGAACTCGCGGCTTTTCCACTCGTTGCCGGAGGTTTTGCCGATCCCGTCCCTGACGGGAAGTACGGCGATGATTTTTCCTTTTATTTCCATTCTGTTAATATTTGGTTTTCAAAATGTTACATTTTTATCCGTTACAGGCTGTCAGCCGGGCCGTAAGGCCCGCCATAGGGCTGTGACATGGCCGGGATACGTCCTGCAGGGTTTATTGAGATGTCATTGTCGACTATAGGTCGGATGGACGCATCCCGGTATGTTGCTTCTGCCGGCCGGTGTGACCGGTTATCGGTTACCGGTACCCGGTTCATTCCTGTATTACCTTGTATATTTCAACTTCGGGGACAACTTTCCCCACTCTGTTACGCATGAAGTCGGTTATGATATCTTCGTAGCTCCATTCTTCGGAGTAGGACATTGTATCCTGGTGCCCGTCACAAATTACGGTTCTTATTACCGGTTATGGACAAGCTGAAATGGGTGGCCGTTTCAGCCGGATTATGGCACTTGAAATGCCGGGTTCCTTTGATGAGAATATAGTTTACTTTCATATTTATCCTTCCTTTAGAGGGTTATCCCACAATCGGATTCAATAAGAAAAAAGGTCTCTTTCGTATCTTTACAGACCCTACGTTTCGCACCAAGGGCCTTCAAGGTCTTATGCGGAATTGCCGCTCTGGTATCCTCAACTGAATCCATACCGTCAATACGGATATGAATTTTAACATTCTTTGTTGTCACTGCCCGTGCCATATTTTAACTCCTTCTATTTTGTTTTGAGGGTTATTCAGTAGCCTTTTTGATAGCATCACATAATACATCATAGGCAGGTTCTTCCACACAGACATATTTTAGTGCTTCTTGGCACGCTTTTAATAATTCAGGAGCAGCTGCTATTAACTTGGCTCTCTCCCGTTGCTTTTTCGTTCCATTCTCATGTCCCCCCAATGGAAAAGCTACAATAGCCAAAGGGAATTCAATAGATGTATCTTCTTTTATAAAGATTGCACCATCAGGAAAGTCGGGAGTAATTGTTTCAACCGTTTTCCATTTTATCAAAATTTCTTTTTTACTCATAATTTTATTGTTTTAAATCAGACAAAAGCATGAATTACTTCACCAAAAGTATCTTTCATGGTTTTACAGGGACACGTACCTTGACGGTAATGTAAGCATGTCGTATTACATTCATCAGTGCATACCTGACCAATAACCGTATGTGGCACATCATTATCTGTCAGTCCTCCTAACCCGTCATTATCGTTCATGACGAATATTTCACCATGAATTTCAATTGCTAAATATTTCTCCGTCATTTCCGTATTCTTTTTTTTATTCATGTTACTGTACCGGTTATGATTCCTCCACCGGATTCTCCGGATCGTTTTCATTCCGGTTCGGGAAAGGATCTCCTCAATGACGTACCACTCCACGTCGTCCTCCTCCAGTCCGAAGAAGGCGGTGAGCCCCGCAGGATCGGTGAAGCCGACGTATGCGGTGGTAAGCGGTAGCGGAGAACCGGTCTCCTTGATGACAATCTCATAGTGTCTGTATTCCATGTTCAGGCATTTATGACTGTTTCTCCTTTTCCTTCCCCGGGAGGCGGAGGTACTTCTTCAGGAAATAACTGCAGATCTTTGACAGACGCAGCCTGAAGGTTTCCTCGCAGGGGAGGACCTCCAGTGTCACCGCAATGGGGGCGTCCTGCCAGGTGATACCGGGAAACATCTCCTTGAGTGCACCTTGGGGGATGTACAGCGACTCCTCACCGGTCCATATGCCGGTATCCCTTTCGGGTTTGTATATGAAAAGATGCCCCGTACCGTTATAATCCACCGCGAACCAGTATGTGTTCCTCATCTTTCGTCCGCATCAGTTTTTTCCCCGGGAAAGGCAATCGTGCCTTTTCCCAGCAGTTTCTTTACTTCCGTGATCCGGACGATGCATATCAGGCTGTCCGGTTTTCCCTTCACATGAATGTACCACCGGGAGGCGGTACCGCCTCCCGTGTCAAAATGCAGCGGCAGGGTGCGCGGATATTTGGCGTCCAGCTCCTCGATCCGGTTGTGGATGTCCTCCTTCAGGTTCTCCAGTCCCTCACGGTCTCTCACCAGGCTGTCCTGAAACTTCAGGATGTATTCCTGGAGCTCGTTTCCCTTACGGTTTACCGACGCGTAGGTCTGTATGGAATGTATGAAGAACATGCCCCCGTTGTCCGGTTCCCGGCATGCGCTCCGCATCCATCCTGTTTTCAGGTGGAAATCATGAAAGCAGCCGCCTTTGCCTCCGGATGGGGCCGTGTCAACGTACCGGACCGTCACAAGTGTGCGGCCGGCCATCGTCTCGACCTTCTCAACTACAGCCCTGATGTCGGTTCCCAAACCGGTGGCTGTGCCCGGAACGGTTACTTTTTCTCCTGTTCTCATCATTGTACGTATTGGTTATGTGCCGTTTGACGGCATTGTTCTCTTGTATTCATTCTATCTCCTCACCCCACAGTTCCAGATCGGTGGGGGCATGTCTGATCTGGTATATGATCCGCAGCATGCCCAGAAGATACAGGACGCCGGCCAGTATCAACAGTGTCTTCATATGCCCCCTCCCTCCGTCCGCCTGTTCAGGCTGACGCTCCGGCCGTCACCCGTTTTGGACCGGCAGGCCGGACAGTCCACGTCCGCACCGGACGGCGGGAGGCTGTATTCATCCGGGATCTTCTCCGGCATGTTGTCTTTCCGTTGTCTCATCATTCATTTTTTGTCGGTTTGCAAGTTTTGCTTTCCTTCACATCTCACGGCCGTTGACCGGAGATTTGATTTTCTGCAGAAACTCATTGAAATCATTGCATGAGGGGTACAGCCGTTCCGACTCGTTCACCAGCACCGTGGTTTTCGGCAGCAGGCCCTGTATCCTCCTCAGGGCTTCACGGCCGGGCGGATCATTGTCGAGAAACGCGTGCACCTTCCCATACCTTGAAAGGAAATCCTTCGAGCGGTCGGCGATGGCCGTGGAGTTCAGCACGCAGATGTCGAGCTTTCCGAGCTCCGGAATTTCGGGATGGTCCTTGGCATACTGCCTGAAACTGAGCAGGTCGAAGAACCCCTCGAAAAGAGCGCAGGATTTGTTCCCGCCCGCAATACAGGTGATATCCTTGGCGTTGGCACACCCCTTGAACATGCTGTTGCGGAGTTCGAATCCCGAGCGGTCGTTGGCAAAGCCAAGCGCGTATTTCTCACGGGGATTCCTCTCGAAACAGTAATGCACCTCCACACAGTGGCTGCGGACAATATCCGCATCAATGTGGCGTGAAGCGGCATAGTCAAGCAGGTGCCTGTTCTCCACCGGGATGACTTTCAGTACCGTCATTGAAGGGGCCTGTACCGTCCTGCCGGGGAATGCTGCCGCCGGCAGGACGGGAGGAACGCCGGCCAGACCGGAGAAGCCGAGCTCCTCGATCCGGCGCATGGCCTGCGGGAAGGCACAGTTCTCCATGCGCATGACCAGATCGACAACCCTGCCGTGGCTGCCTTCCCCGAAATCATACCAGCGGTTCTCGTTTATGAAAACCTTGAAGCTCGGGGAGCTGTCACGCCGGAAAGGCGAACTGTACATGTCATACCCTCCGTACCGTCTGGACGGCTTGTAGCCGTAGCGGGCAAGGATATCTCCCAACGGGATTGAATTGGCTTCCTGTGATGTCATGGTTATGTTGTTTTTATGGGTTTCCGTAAGGCTCCCGCCGGGCCTCGCGGACGGGCGGGAGGAGTTTTTTAAATTTATAAATTCATCCCTGCCATCCTCACGGACAGCCTTCGGCGGGATATGTCTTCTTCTGATAATTCCGTTGTTTCAGAACGCCTCCCTATGCGGGGACGGCCTGCCGCATACGGCTCAGGAGAAACCGTGTGGGACTTTTGATCCTCTTGTTGCCCCAGGTCTCCTTCAGGGCCGTGTCAAGCACCACGGGTGCCACGGAGGCGAGCTGCAGGATCTCCTGCTGGTCCCTCGCCGCGACCCCCAGAAGCTCGAGCGTTTTGCGGCGGTTGCGCATGGTTTCCTCCTGCCTCCTCTGCCGGTCGGCCTGTCCGTACTCGGCGTTGTATTTGGCGATATAGTTCTCGATCAGAGGGTACAGGAAGTTGAGATTGGTAAGTTGGAAATTACTCTGTTCAAGCTCCCGGATCCCCCTCTCGATGGGAAAGTCCGGATAATATCTTTTCAGGACATGCACCCATCCGATGTAGTGGTCGGACACGCCCAGATATTTAAGTTTTTCTGAAAGGAAGATCCCGTCCTCCTCCCCGGCCGGAATTCCGGCGGGCTGTGCCGGAGGGGTTGGGGAGGATATTTGTTTTTCTTTTATTTTATGTGGTTTATTTTCGCGAGGTATTTCCGTTTTTTCGCGAACATCCCTGTTAACCGTGTCTGAGGCCGGTAGTGTGTGCGGGCCGGACACCGCCTGTTCGGGAGCCGGGACATTCTCCGGCGGGGAGGGCGTGTCGCACCCGGATGCGGGCATCTCCGTCAGCCCGGATCGGCATGGTGCGGAAACGGCATGATGCGGTGCCGGAACCGATAAAGCTGACCCTTCGGCGGCCAGCAGGAAAATATCCCCGGGGATCGAGGGTTTCCGGTGGATGGCCTTGCAGATGCCCACATACAGTTCCTGTATATCCTCACTGGTGAGAATCTGTCTTTCACGCCACAGGTCCTTGTTGAAAAGGCCCAGGTCGGCACAATAGTCTATTATGGACGAGATCTCCTGTTCGTCCATACGGGAGTAGTCGGATATGTCGAACAGTCCGTCGGCATCCATGAGCATGTAGCACCCTTCAACACGGAAAATCTCGTTAATGATGAAATGGTACACGCCCCAGCCTTCCATGCCGAACTTGTTTTTTAGCCTTTTGACTTTCGGATCATAGAAGTGGTCGGTTTCGAACCTGAAATAGGTGAAACCTTTTTTCGCTGTTTTTGGCATAAGCTTATTTATTTAAAGTGGATAATGATCTTATGGATCAACTGGCCGAAAGCTCGAACTCCTTGGGGATTTCGGGAAACGGGGGGAACACGCCGCAGGACTGGAGATAGTTCCGCTGGATGTCCGCGGAGGTCAGCACGCGGTGTTTCTCGTATAGCTCACCGTTGAAAAGACCGACCTGTATGCAGCCGTTGACAATTCTTGTGATATCTTCCAAAGAGGCATTCCAGTAGGAGGCGACCGCACGGGCGGTCTCCTCGCACCAGGGAAGAAGATAACCTCCCTTGCAGAGCGTCTCGTTCACGAGATACCGGTAAATGCTGTAGCCGGAAAAACCGTATTTGCGGGTGAGTCTTCTGATCTTCATGTCTGAAAACTGAGAAGTGCCGATCTCATAGCAGGGACGGGTGCCGTATTCCTGCCGCCGTGTGTTCCCTGAGAGGGGACGGCCCGTTGTAAAACTTTGGATATTCATATATAATAAGGTATAATGTTGCTGTATTAAAAGACAAGTACACGAAAGCCCGGGTTCCGCCGGGAAAGGCGGAAGCGGAAAATCACCTTGCGGAAAGAATATGGTGCTTTTTGCGGATGAACTGCACATAATTGTGCACAGTCTTCTCACAGACCCGGGGAAAGTCCGGATAATGCTCTTTTAAATGGTCGTGGACACGACTGCTGGAAATGGAGGGGAAACGCAGCAGCAGCGAGACAACTGCCTGCTCATAACGGTGAAGTTTGTACCGGCGGTTCTTTGAGTTCTGACATTCTAAAATGAGATCCTCAGAACTCAAAGATTCGAGATGTTTCACTGTATCGCGGGAAACTCCAAGACGTTGTGCGGTTCTCGTAATGTTGATTCCACGAGAACGAAGATCAAGGATAGTATTCCGTAAAATGTATTTTTTCCTTAAATGTGCCGTATCCATATGCTATTGAATGGAAATCGAAACTGGAACATTCCAGTTTACGAATGTTTGATACGGCTAAATTACCATTCACAGAGAAGATAGTTAGATTTGGTGATGATGCACATCACAAAATAATGCCTTCTTGTCATCAGTCTATTTTTTGCAGAAGAAATCTTCTGGTTAGCAATCCTTTTGACTTAAGATATAAAATTGCAGCTGATTATAATTTCTTTTTTCAGTTAAAGCAGAGAAAGGTAGAATTCCAATATATTCAATTGGTGGTGGCTATTTATGATGCAACTGATGGTATATCTAGCAGAAATGTGTGGAGAACGCAGAAAGAAATGATGACTATAGAAAGAAACTGTTTATTTATATATTTCATTCGTATTGGTCTGTTGGGATTAAAATTGTGTATAAAGAAAGTATTAATAGTATTAGGTTTGAAAAAATGAAAAAAGTAATGTTGGTTTTCGGAACTCGTCCAGAGGCTATAAAAATGGCTCCATTGGTCAAGGCGTTCCAAAAAGAATCAGATAAATTTAAAACAATAATTTGTGTTACGGGACAGCATCGTGAAATGTTGGATCAGGTATTGGCCATTTTTGAAATTAAACCTGATTATGACTTAAATATCATGAAGCAGGGACAAGATTTGTATGATGTGACAGCGCGTGTGCTTACAGGTATGCGTGATGTGCTAAAAGAGGTACATCCCGATGTGGTACTGGTGCATGGCGATACAACGACATCTACCGCAGCGGCATTGGCTGCATTCTATCAGCAGATTCCAGTGGGACATGTGGAGGCAGGATTGCGTACGCATAATATATATAGCCCATGGCCGGAAGAGATGAACCGTCAGATAACAGGTCGTATCGCTGCTTATCATTTTTCTCCCACTCCGTTGAGTAGGCAAAATTTATTAAATGAAGGAATTAAAGAGGAAGCTATAACAGTGACCGGTAATACAGTGATTGACGCTCTGTATATGGTGGTAGATAAGATTAAAAGTGATAATGTATTAGATGCAGAGCTTGAAAGAAGTTTGAATAGTGCCGGTTATGACGTAGGGCGTTTGAAAGATGGAAAGAAATTGGTTTTAATTACCGGACATCGCCGTGAAAACTTTGGTGATGGTTTTATTTCAATGTGTACTGCTATTAAAGATTTGGTAAAGAAGTATCCAGATGTGGACTTTGTATATCCGATGCACCTTAATCCTAATGTACGTAAGCCGATTCATGAGGTGTTTGGCGAGGATTTAACGGGACTTGGAAATATGTTCTTTATTGAGCCACTTGAATATTTGTCTTTTGTTTATCTGATGGAAAAATCTACGATTGTGTTGACAGATAGTGGGGGCATTCAGGAAGAAGCACCGGGCCTCGGTAAGCCTGTGCTTGTGATGCGCAACACTACGGAACGTCCAGAAGCTTTGGAAGCAGGTACGGTGAAATTAGTGGGTACTGATTATGTCAAAATTATAAATGAGGTATCTGCATTGCTTGATGACAATGCTTATTATGAGAAAATGAGTAAGGCTGTAAATCCCTACGGGGACGGACTGGCTTGTGGCAGAATAGCGGACAAGTTAAAGTTATGACCCCTTATATATTTACTATATCCATAGTATTTGTATCTTTTTTATATACATACAAAAGACCTGATAAACGAATATTTGAGCTTGTAGTCTTATTAGTCTGTTTCATTATCTGTTTTGGCTACATGACAGGCTCGGATTGGCGGGCATATGAAGAAATATACAATTCTTACAAAGAACCAAATAATTTTTATTGGAGATTTTTATTTGTTGAGCCCCTATATTTATGTCTTAATATCATAGGGAATGAGGCTCAGTTAAATTTTTGGACTTTTTATTTGATAATTAAAGTACTTATTTTTTATAAAGTTATCAGTATTTTCAAAAGGTTCTGTCCATTTAATATTTCTCTTCTGGCCTTAACATTCTATTTAGGTTTCTGGGGAATTATGGTTTTTATAGATACCCCATTTAGGAATTTGATAGCGGTGTATATTTTTTTATGTTCGATTCGCTATTTCTATGAACGGAATTTTAAAAAATATCTGTTATTCTGTTTATTAGCAATTTTCTGCCATTTCTCTGCCTTCCTGCTGATACCTTTATATTTTTGCAATCGCTCTTTCTCAAATAGGACTATTGTTATTGCTTTTATAATGGTAAACCTTTTGCTTCTTAATGCAGACTGGGTGTTTTCTCTGATTGGGAAATTATTATTCTTTCTGCCACAAGTGGCTGCCAAAATTGAAAATTATACTATTGGAGAAGAAGCAGAAACAACAGGGGCGGGAAAAATATTATCATTAGGATATTTTATTCACATCTTTTTTTTCCTAGTAATACTTAAGTCTAGAAAGATTATTGAAAATAAGCCTTGTGGGAATCTTATTTTTAATATGGGGATTCTGTATATTTTTATTTTCAGATTAGGATTAACAGTGTTGATTTTTTCCAGAATCCAGCTCTTTATATCCATTTTCTATTCGATAGCCATCGCATTATCTCTATATTCAATGAAATCAGGTCAAAAACTTTTTTATGTATTTATTATATATGCATTAGCTCTTTTTTCGAATATAAATCAGATGAGGAATGTGTATATGGTTCCTTATACTAACTATTTCTTCTATTTAGATAAAGATTTGTCTTTTGAAGAGAGGTCTGATTATAACTTTATTCATTCCCCGTATAAAGAAATTGAGAAATGAAACATATCCTTTATTTGATGCACATCCCTTGGGGATGGATAAAGCAACGTCCACATTTCTTTGCAGAGAAATTGGCTGAAGATGCTGTTGTTGACGTTAAGTATAAACAACCTTTTAAGGTGACCAAGAAGCATCTGCTTACCTCCAATAGTGAAACTATAAGTAATTTGTTTATAGATAGTTTTTTCATGTTTCCTTGGCATAAACTACCGATATTAAAATATTTTACTTTGGAGTGGAGTCAGTCTTTATCATTGAGGTTTTCTTTAAAGAGGAAAGCTAAATATGATTTTATTTGGCTTACCAGTCCGGCTTTATATCCCTGTATAGGTGCTGTGAACAAGGGAGCTAAGATTATTTATGATTGTATGGATGATATTGCAGAATTTCCTTCTTCTAAATCATCCCCGGTCTATTGCGAACAACTTGTAAACTGGGAAATCGGCTTAATGAAACATGCGGATATAGTATTATGCTCGTCAGCGTATTTGAAGGAAAAAGTAATATCACGTTCCGGAATCGACAGGGATATTCATGTTATTAATAATGCCATTTCGTTGCCTCGAATCGCGAGTTTTGATAGCTATCCTTCTAAAGTACAAGAGGCTATAAACTTGTTGAAACTACCTAAGTGTTCTCTTCTATATATTGGAACAATATCTCAATGGTTTGATTTTAAACTTATTTGTGAGGCTTTGGATAAAAACAAAGATGTACAATTAGTTCTTGTTGGTCCCAAGGATTGTGAAATTCCTTCTCATAAACAAATTCATTATATAGGTTCCGTTGAGAGACAGTATATCTATTCGCTCATGGAGCAGGCTTCTGCTTTGGTTATGCCTTTTATTGTAAATGAGTTGATTAGATCTGTAAATCCGGTGAAGATGTATGAATACATTTATATGGAAAAGCCTATTATAGCTCCCCATTATGGTGAGATGGAGAAATTTCTTCCGTACGTAAATTTATACCATAGCAATGAAGAGTTTATGAGTTTAGTGACTCAGCTCTGTGAAGGAGAACTACAGATTACTACCGAAAAGGGAAAGGAAATGAAAGCCTTTGCCGAAAAGAATACATGGGAAAGTCGGTATGAAGAAGTAAAAAAACTATTGTTTAAGGAATATTTAATTTAACTTGTTATGTCTGTTACTATATCTGCCAACGTCTTGGTTCGTAATGAAATCAAGCACGTGGATGCATTCGTGCGCAACATGATAGACGCTTGTATTGACGAAGTTGTTTTCTTGGACGGTGGAAGTTCTGATGGAACTTATGAACGTTTATTGGAGTACAAAGTGAAATATTCACATATACGAGTGCTTTATTGGGAGCAACCCAAAGGAAGTGAATATAAACAAGGTTTTAATGAAGTGGCCCGTCGGAATCTGATGATTGAAGCGTCTTCTATGGACTGGTGTCTTTACATTGATATAGACGAGCGTATTCCTGTTGATTTTAAAAGCAAATTGGACGAGAAAGCTATGTTGTCTGCTTTGCTGGTAGCTTTTCCTCGTTATCACTTTTGGAGGAATGGTATCAGAGTGGATATGTCTGATGATAAAGTTTGGTATCCGGATTTGAATTATCGTTTATTTCGTCGAGATGAACGATTGAGGTTTGCTAGTCGTGATGCCAACGGATTGCATAATTACCTTTCATATAAGAAGAAGCGAGTGATGGGGGGCTTTAATAAGCCTAAAGCTGTGTATGCTGCTATCAAGCTGATAAACAGGTGTTTAATGGGGGGGGTAAAAATATCAAACAATAATAATATATGTGTGTTCCATTTGCATTATTACGACCTGAGCACTCCTAAAATAAACGACCTAAGGAGAGCTGAGTTTGATAATAAAGTAAAGATTGTGTCATCAAAAGACGAAGGCTTGTTTTATTCATTACGGGATAAAATAGTTCCCTGTCTGCCTATTTCAAATGTGGATGGAGCACAACTAATTATAGAATATCTGAAATGATATCCGTTTGCATAGCGACTCACAACGGTGAGAAGTACATAAAAAAACAGCTTGAAAGCATTCTTTCTCAACTTGATTTTTCGGATGAAATTGTAATCTCGGATGATGGTTCGACTGATCAGACAATCAACTTAATACAATCTCTGGAAGATAAGCGTATAAAGATCTTTACCTATAAACAATGTTTTGATTATTCAAAGCTCTATTTGTCTTCGTATTATTATGCTACTGCCAATTTCCATAATGCATTGAGACATGCACAAGGAGAAATCATTTTTTTGGCAGATCAAGATGATATTTGGGTGGAAAACAGGGTTTCTGTTTTTATGAAGGTGTTGGAAAAGGCCGATTTTGTCACATCTAATTTTTCAATTATAGACGAAATGGATGAACTTATAGAAGAGTTGTATTATGATGGGAATCCGTATGATAATCCGAATGTTGTAAAAATATTAAAGAATCTTCCTTTTAGGGGATGTTGCTCGGCTTTTAAACGGGATGTTTTGCAGGTGGCTTTACCTTTCCCCAAGAAACTTTTCTTGCACGATTGCTGGATTGGATTGAACGCTTATTTCAATAATTTTAAAATTGAATTTATAGAAACCCCTTTGCTACTTTATAGAAGACACTCCAATAATGTGAGTGATTTGAACTCACCCAATAGTTTGTTTTTTAAAATTTCGTATCGCTTAAAATTAATGTGGTATGTATTTGTAAATAGATTGTCTAAATAATGAAGAAACTATTATTTATATCTTCCCGTCCAATTTTTCCGATAATTGGTGGAGATCAAATACGAACTTTTCAGAGTTTACGACTATTAGCGGAATATTTCAATATTCATTTGATTATAATAACTCCTACAGATATTTCTAAAGAAAAAATGGCGGAGTACGAAAGGTATGGTACTTGGAGATATTTTAAAATGTCAAAAGTGGATCATTTTGTGTCTGCAATGAGATTTTTGTATAATTCTCTTCCTATACAGGTAAATTATTACTATTCTAAAAAGGTACAGAATTATATAGACTCAATTATAAATGATTATGACGTAGTATATTGCAATAATCTGAGAACAGCAGAATACTTCAGACGGCATACGTCCGTAAGCCGTGTAATAGATTTTGTGGACGCTATCTCTATGAATTATGAAAAGGCTCGTAAGCATGCTAACTTGCTGATGAAAGTTGTCTATAACATAGATTATCATCGCTGTAAAATTTATGAGTCGCTTTTATTGCAAGAATTTGATAATGCTGCTGTTATATCGGATATTGACAAAGATTATATATTGCGCAATTCAAAGGTGAAAAAAAATATTCAGGTCGTTGGCAATATGGCGGATGTGTCTGAATATGTGGAAGAAACAGAAGGGCATAATCTCGCTTTTATTGGTAAAATGAGTTATGCTCCTAATATATTAGCCGTAAGCAATTTTGTGAAGAATGTACTTCCCTTAATCAGAAATAAGATTCCTGATGTCACTTTTTACATAGTAGGAGCTTCTCCTGATAGAGATGTGCTTAAACTTCATGATGGCAAAAAGGTAATAGTGACAGGTTTTGTTGAGAATATAAATGAATATTTTAATCTGGCATCCATTATCGTAGCTCCTATGTTGTCCGGTGCAGGTATTCAGAATAAAATAATACAGGCCATGGGTAGTGGGAAATGTGTTGTGACAACTCCAATAGGTGCTGAAGGACTTATCATAAAAGGCGAAATAGCCATAGAAAAGAATGATAATGATATGGCTGAGAGAATTATTTTTTTATTAAGCCATAAGGATGTGAGATGTGCTATGGGAAAAGACGCAAGAAAGTATGTGCAACAGAATCTTTCATTTGATGCAATATCTCAGCAATTCTACAAATTGGTTACTCATTTATTGTAGTAGCATTAGGTAATCTTCAAATTGAGTTAGCATCCCTAAATGACATTTAGCATAATCCAAACAAAAATAACACGACCGAACAAGTCCGCTTGCTGAACAATAGGGATACAGATATACATTCACAAGAGAAAGTTAATTTTGATGGTAATGGTCAGTCAGGTCACCTTTATGAAGTGGTCCGTATCGAGTTAGCGTCCAAAAATGACGTATATGATAAACGCTATAAAAGTCAGCACTTTGCTTTCGTTAAATGAAAAGCAAAGTTTATGTATAGTTACACTGATTTTGAGCGTCTGTTTGTGCACTATAAATTGGAAGGTGTCCCTGTGGGTGTTTCGATTGAGCAATTCTGTTTGTCGAACAAAGTACCTTATAATCTGTTTGCAAAATGGTACAAGGATACCCGAAAGAAGATAATTCCTGTTCAAGTTTTGGGTGCTCCCTCCCCAGAAGCAGAAATGCAGGGAATTCCTTCCCTACTTCCTAAAGGAACTCCGGAAGTGGCTATCCGGCTTTCTTCGAGTACCGGACTTCGAATCCTGGTGGATATCCGCATGAGCAATGGTGTTCATATCAGTCAGAAAAATTTAAGCTACGCAGGTTTGAAAAGTCTGGTAGAGAAACTGGAGGGCATTCCTGAATCTTTTGAAGACCCATATTCAGATATGACACCCTGATGAAAAATCAAAAATGACAATGGAGCTGATGGCTGCCTGTGAGTGGGACGCTGAACCCATCCGACGTGACGAAACCCGGATAGATGAACTGTTTAAATAATTGCGTTATGATTGAACTTGAAGGTGTTAATCCTAATATGATAGCGAATAATTTGGAACCGTTTGAACCGACGCATCCGGGAGAACTGCTTAAGGATGAGCTGGAGTGCCGCAACATATCGCAGAAACAGCTTGCGATGGATATGGGGGTTTCATATACCGTTCTGAATGACATCGTAAGGGGAAAACGTCCCGTAAATACCAAGTTTGCCCTCTTGTGTGAAAAGGCTTTGAACATTCCTGCTTATTTATTGTTGAGGCTGCAGGCGGATTATGACATGCTGATAACTAAACGAGACAAGTCTTTTGCAGAGCGACTTGCCAAAGTAAGAAAAATTACTGCTGTATTATGATAATGAATGCAGCATATTAAAAAGAGCTGCAACGATTCTCATTTCTTTGTAAATATACATGACGGGAGATGACTGAATAATCCCGAAAACCAATTATCCCAAACGAATTTTATTGCTCCTTTTTTGTAAGGCACTCTTGAGAGTGCCTTACAAAATTGCTATGCCCTGATTTGAGCACTCATTTCATTATAGGCATTTTAAACTAACACATTATGCTAAACTTTATTGTGGTCTTCTGCGGCTTCTTCATAGCCGTAGCCCTTGCCCGTATCATTATTCCCCGTATTTTAATCATCTCCCTCCGTAAACGTCTGTTTGATACTCCAGACGCACGGAAGGTGCACAAAAAACCGGTATCCCGGCTGGGTGGAGTGTCCTTTTTCCCGGCCATCTTGTTCACTGTAACTTTCTTGATAGGAATCTGTTATATGACAGGATGGGTCTTCTTAGTGGATACAAGCCAACATTGGGTACAGATACTGTTTATGTGTACAGGGTTGACATTGTTGTATATTGTAGGTATTGCGGATGATTTGATAGGGGTTCGCTATCGTCAGAAATTTATAGTGCAATTGATTGCAGCCTTCATGTTTCCGTTGGCGGGGCTTTATATCAATGATTTTTACGGGCTGTTCGGTATTCATGCGGTTTCTCCTTTCATCGGTATTCCTCTTACCTTGGTGCTGGTGATTTTTATTACCAATGCCATCAACCTGATAGACGGCATTGACGGTCTGGCATCGGGACTGAGTATGGTAGCATTGTCCGTCTTTGGCACACTGGCTGTCATTGATGACAGATGGATGAGTGCATTGCTGGCTTTTACTACCGTGGGAGTGTTGCTTCCGTTCTTTTTTTATAATGTATTTGGAAATGCGGACAGGGGACGGAAAATCTTTATGGGAGATACAGGAAGTCTTACCTTGGGCTATATATTAAGTTTCCTGGCAGTGCAATACACTATGAATACGTATGAGGCTGGTATTAATTATGAAGGTGCCATATTGATATCTTTCAGTGTATTGTTAGTTCCCTGCCTGGATGTGGTAAGGGTGGTTCTAGGCCGTGTACGTCGTGGCAAAGACCCCTTTATGCCGGATAAGACACATATTCATCACAAGTTTCTTGCCATGGGATTCACACCGCGTAAAGCGATGATTTCCATTCTATGCATTTCGTTTTTGTTTTGTGCCTCCAATGTGTTTCTGGTAAGCTATCTGAACAATACGGTGCTGTTCCTCTGTGATGTGGCCGTATGGACACTGATGAATCTTTATATCAGTAAGTTAATCTCACGACGCAATATTTCCCGAATATGATTGTTCCTTCTTTCCGCCTTTATCATTTTGCAGTAAAACTGATATGGAAACGTATGCTGGTGCTTACCCTGCTGTTCTGGCTGGGGGTGGCAGGAGTATACTATGTGGCAAACGAGACGCCTGTCTGGCAGGAATACGGTGGGTGGCTGCTGCTGATGGTGGGTGGAACTTATTTTCTATTTATGGACGTAAAATTGATGCTGATGATGATGCGACATGAGGAGAAGAAGAAATGGAAGCGGTATCGGTTAAAAAATAAATTTGAAGGATGAGGTGCATGGGGGTAAGAAAACATTGTTTTATCGGCCTGTTTCTATTTATAGTACAAACCATGGCGGCCCAAATAAATTATGGCACGACGGGATTGATGAATCTGCCTACTGCGGACATGCAGCGTGATAAGACTTTTATGGCAGGCGGCAACTGGCTGAACCATCATGCCACAGTACCCCGCTGGTGGTATGATACATGGAACTATTATATCAATATAACTATTTTCCCTTGGCTGGAAGCAGGATATCTGTGTACCGGCCATAAGGCTGTTCCTAAGGATTATGGCAATAACTCCGGCTATTGGGTTCCGTCTACGTATGGCAAGTTCACCAACCAGGACCGTTCTTTTCATTTTCGCCTGCGGGTGTGGAAGGAAGGTTGGTGGAAACCATGGACACCTCAAGTGGTGATAGGGGCCAATGACGCGATAGGTGATTCGGCGAATGGCGGTTCCTTATCCAATCAGCAGGATCAGAATTATGGCAACGGCTTTTGGAATCGTTATTATCTGGCAATAACCAAACATGTTTATTTTGATAATATAGGTATGTTGGGTGCGCATATATCATGGATATACAGCAACCGTTTCGACAACAAACTGAATAATCCTGCTATGGGCGCGAACTTCCGTTTCCATTTGAAAGAGGATGGTTCATGGGCACGAAAAGCAGTTAATGGTGTTAATTTAATGGCTGAGGTCGTTCCCGGTTATACAGACGTGAAAGAGAACTTGACATTCAATCCCAATGGTCCGAAATATCAAGTGAATATAGGTATGGAATACGGTTTTTGGAAAGATTATATCAATGCCGTGGTAGAGCTGAACCGTTGCAAATACTTCTCTGGAGGTCTTGTGTTCAAACTTCATTTGAAATAATTTTTCAAACTAGAAATACTTATGTCGATTCTACTTCAACAAGATCTTGATAACATCCATGTTTCGTTTTATCGTAACATGAAGTCTCATGTTGCAGAAAATATGACTATATGCCGGGTGATGAAAGGTATTTGCAGTGGCTATTACAAGGATGTGGTACAAAGAATACGTTCCTTTAAAAAACAAGGAGATACAAATGCGGCGAATGAAATAAAATGTAGCTTGCATGCTGTTACTTTTTGCGGAGTATATGAAGGGCGGAGAAAAGCCGACCTGTGTCGGCAGTATAATAATCTGATGGTGATTGATATTGATAAACTGGATGATGAAGAAATGAGAAGAGTGAGAGCTTGTTTGGAACAGGATGATTATGTAGCTGCTTTTTGGGTCTCTCCTTCCGGCAATGGATGGAAAGGGTTGGTGGGATTAGAATATGCAGGAGGGGAAAATGAGAATCTGATGAGTAGGCATCATACGGCATTTATTCAACTTCAGGAATACTTTAAAAAAGAATATACCATAGAGTTGGACAGTAGCGGTAAAGATATTACAAGACTTTGCTTTATGAGCTGGTGTCCGAATTTAATAGTTAAGCCTGTAAGCAATAGGTTTATGGTAGATTTGGATAAACAAAATGTTTCTGGATGTGTGGGGATGCAACGGGAAGAAAAACCTAGTTTTCGGACAATGCATGTATCGCAGAATATTAATTGGAATTTGTTGGACGGGAAAAAATATGAGTTCAAGACTGAGAACTGGAATAGAAAGGTTGCTGATCGGCTATATAAATATTTAAAAAAGAATGAAATATCAATAACGACCGGTTATGAGGACTGGGTACGGGTGGCATTCGCCATTGCCGGCACATTTCATCCGGTGTATGGTAGAAGGCTTTTTATGAGACTATGCGAATTGGACGGAATCTTACATGATGAAGTGAAAAGTGAGAAATTAATTTTTAGTGCTTATATGAACCGGAGTGGAAATTGTGACTTCGGAACTATCTTATTTCTAGCATCGAAGAAAGGATTCATTCATTAATTTAGAAGACTGTTTTTTATAACGGTGTGTCACGATACCTGTTCGTCTGAGGCGCGACGCCAAGGTATCAAAGAAGTCGTTCTTATCTCTAGTATCTTATTTTACGTAAATTAATGAAAGACCTTTCTATGCTGGAAAATTATATCAATGATGAGGCAATAATACAAAAAATTATAGCAATCCGATGCAAATATGCGGAGTCTGTCTATAAATTTGAATCGACGGATCAAATGGCTCATCATTCAGACCGGAAATATACACTCTCTACGGAACAAAAATTCTTTTATTCTTTATTCCCTTCAAGAAAGGAATGGGCGCATTTAAATTATGAAAAGAGGAAGAATCTGAATCAGGTGGCAAGAAACCGGTTGATGTTGTGGTATACTGTATTGAGGGAACAAAAAAAACAAGGTCACCATTCAGAGTGGTATATTCGTCTGATATCTTATGTCGCTCATATAAAACGCATGACGTTGAGTCCTGATTATTCATTTCACAAACCTGTTGTCGTTTTATTGGAGAAGAAGCGTGAAGGTAATACGATAGAGTGCCGTCCTGTATGTAAATTCTCTAAAGATGACAAGATAATAGCATCGCTTGTAAACCGTGCCTTGACTCATTTGTTTGATGGTTTCTTTTATCAATATTCGTATGCATTCAGAGCTGTGACAGCAAGAACGGGGAGGGAGAACTTAGCACATTTGGAAGCAGTAAAAGAGATAAAGGAATTCCGGAAAAATCATGCAGGAACTCTTCATGTGGCGGAGTGTGATATGAAAAAATTCTATGATACCATTGATCATGATATTATAAAGCAAAGATTCTGCCAGCTTTTACGTAAATGCAAATGTTCAAATCTGATAGAATGGAAGGAATTTCGTTTATTGAAGAATATGATGTACAGCTATATTGATTGCTTTAATTTCTATCAGGATATTTATTGTTTAAATAATAAACCGGACTATCCGGTCTGGCAAAAAATAAAGGCGGTTAATGGAGAAAAAAAGAAAATAGGTTGGATTATTGATGATTTAAAGACTAAAGGCTGGAAATATAGGACACGGAAGCATTTCCAGCAATTCTTAGGAGTACCGCAAGGTGGGGCTCTGTCAGGACTAATTGCCAATATGGTCATGCATTTCACAGATCTGCATTTAAAGGAATATTGGCATGGAAACACAGATTTCAGATATATTCGTTTTTGTGATGATATGATAATGGTGGGAAATGACTCTAAACAAGTTAGTGAGGCATTTGAGGCTTATCTTGAGAGTGTTACGAATTCCCATTTGTTTTACCATCCTTTGGAATGTCTTCCGGAGAAGAAAATGAAAAATTTTTGGAAAGGAAAGAGTAGAGGACCTTATGCATGGGGAAATGCTAACAAGAATATTTTCCCTTGGATTACCTTTGTGGGATATGATATAAACTGGGAAGGAGATACCCGGATAAGGAAGGCTTCTTTGAAAAAAGAAATAGTAAAACAATATAAGAAAGTAGAAGAAATTCGAACTCTTTTTTCTACTAAAAAGAGACGAGTCCGAAAGCCTAAATGGTATTGGGGATATATTTGCACCAGTGTCGAAAGAAAAATGATTGGAATGAGTGTAGGGAGAGTGCCATTATGGGATTATAAGAACCATGATAATAAATACAGCTGGACCAGTGCGTTTAGTCAATTGACGCCTAACAGATGGTCTGCTAAACAATTGAAGCGTTTGGATTGGCACCGGCAAAAAATGTTAGGAAGACTTTTTGTTTTTTTAACAAAAAAGGTGGAATTCGATAAGATTCATTCACAGCAAGATAAACAAAAAAAACTGACTGTTAATTTTTATGGCAAACCATATAGTTATTATGGACAATGCTTGAAGAAATGGGATACGTAGAATATGGTAAATAACAATATACAGACATGGGATAATTATACGACTCCTAATTACCCTTTGTTGTTTATAACTAGATGGATACCTTTTAATGCCTGGTATGTGTCAGTAACAGGGAAGACTACAGATAGGGATTGCATCCTTTATTTTAAAGGGAATACAAACAATAAGCTTTATGACCGTATAAAGAAACTGATGGATTCGGCTAATAAAGAATATGAATGTGTGGCCTTTCAGCATGAACTGGCAAGAATGGAAGGCTTGCTTAAAAATAAAGATTTTCCTTCGCAACAGCAGCCTATTTGTTTCGGAGTGGTAGAGATGGCACCAAATGATAAAAGGGAGGAGCGTAAAGTGATTGACCATTATGCTTATACGGTAAAACGATATAAGGAAGGGGATGGTTCCGGAAAGCCTAATAAGAGTGTGGAGGTGATAATAGAAAATTTGGCTCCACCCAAAAACACAGAAACGATTACATTGCTCAAACATGATGTGCAAGAGTTGGAAGAGAAAATGAAGTCCAAAAAGTGGAAATCTTCTCAAAAGAAAAATGTATTGGAAGTATTTAAATCTATAGAACCTATTATTCATGTAGATGTAAAAGATACGAAGGCTGGTTGCCTTAAAATAGGCGGAGGAAAGTTCTGTAAGGATAAGGATGCAATTTGTGCTTCAGTGATTGATGTATTATATGAATTACGATGTAAGGCTGTACATGGAGAGATAGAAATAAATAGAAATACACTTACTGTGTATGAATGTGCTTTCCAGATGCTGAAACTTATCACACAAAAATTTTATTAAGTATGGAAGATACAGTAAAATATAAGATAGAAGGTAAAGGCAAAACCTTGAAAGAGGTTTTGTCGCAGAAATATGTCATTGACTATTTTCAGCGGGAATACAAATGGGAGCGAAAACATATAGAGCAGCTGTTGTATGATCTGGATTTCGCTTTTTTTGAATCTTACAAAAAGGGGGATACGGTAGAAGACGTGGTGAACTATAAGCCCTATTTTTTAGGACCTTTCATAGTTTGTCAGAATAAAAACACATTTTCATTGATAGACGGGCAGCAACGGCTGACATCAATGACTCTTCTGTTAATCTATTTGATGAAATATTTCAAGGAAACAGAGGAGGATTTAAAAGATTTGGTGTTTATGAAAAAATATGGTAAAGCATCTTATAACCTTCAAATAGAAGACAGAAAGAAGGTGATGGATCATCTTTTTTTTGATATTCCCATTGAAGATGATACAACTCTTTCTGTGTCTGATTTGAATTTATTAGATAGATATGTAGATATTGTTGAATTGTTCCCGGAACGTTTGAAATCGGATGAAATTATTAATTTATTTGATTGTTGGCTTCAAGAGAAAATCATTTTTGTTGAGATATTATCTTATTCAGATGAAAATGCCTATACCATTTTTGAAACAATGAATGACCGGGGATGTAATTTGACCTCTGCCGAGATGATGAAAAGCTTCTTGCTGTCTAAAATAAGTGATGAACAATGTAGAAGGGAATGTAACGAGGTATGGAAAGATAACATACTACGTTTGATAGAGCAGGATAAAGATGGAGAAAATGAATTTTTCCGGGCTTGGATACGGGGAAAATATCTTTTTAATATGAAGGATTCTTCAGAGTTTGAGATTATAGGGACGGGGTTTCATCGTTGGATAAAGACTAATTATAAATTGCTTAGGCTGAAAACAGACATTGATATCGAAGCATTTATAAAGTATGATATGAGCTTCTTTGTGAATATATTTTTAACAATAAGAAAAGCGGAGCAAACGATGACAAAGGGACTGGAAATAATCAATGTGCAGACACCATATAGTTTTGCCTCTTCTTTGATTTATCCTCTCTATTTATCTGCTGTAAATCAATCTGACACAAGCGATATTATATATAACAAGATAAAGATTATAGCGAAAGCCTTGGACAGCTTTGTGGTGAGAAGAGTTCTGAATGGGCAGACTATAGCACAATCTTCCATACGCAGTTTTATGTACAATCTGATAGAAGCAGTCAGAGGTAAAGAATTGGAATCATTATCTTGTATATTTCATGATTTTTTAGAGAAATACTGTCCGATGCCGGAGGGACTTCTCTTTATTGATCGTTTTCCTTATAAATTTTTGCGCTATTTCCATTATCGGGTAAGTTTGTTTTTATGTCAGTTTTCTGTGAGTGATTTTGCTGTACCTTATAAAAGTTGCCGTTTTTATAAATTGGTGTACATGTCGGATGAGGCAGAAATCACCCCAAGTGACTATAAAGATGTTGATATATCGCTGGGTCATGTTGGTTTATTAAACCGTCAGGAAAATACAGTTTTTCCTAATATCTATCGTGATGTTATAAAGAATGAAATAAAGGAAGAATGGAAATTGCCTGAAGAACTTGTGGAACAATTAGCAAAAAGCTGTATTGAACAGCGGGAAAGTATATTATTCAATTATGTATTGTCTGCTTTGTGGAGGATTTAATTGGACTTTTATGAGCCTGCGCCCAGATAAAATCGGATTGGCAATATGTCAATAGTTAACAAAAAAGTCAATTTTTTAATAGCTCAATATATAGCCACTTGCAAAAGTGTTTAGACAAAGGGAGATGATCTAAATTGAGTGCTTAGGGATGAACATTTATTAAAAAAAATCTTTTTGATTAGGATAGATAAAATGTTTTTTGTTGATTTGTAAATCAATACGTTATAAATGCAGTAAAGCTAAAGTTAGGGGTATGGAAGCGAGGAAATATACAAAAGAGGAAGCAATAAAAGCAGCAAAGAAATCATTGCAGCAAAAGAAAGAGGTTATTCGTTGGATGAAATCGGGTGAGCCTTATGATGTGCTGGCCGGTAAAGGAATAACTTTAGGTCAAGTGGGTAAATGAATCTCAATATAGCATCTGTTGATGCGATAAATTTTGGCTTTTGTTTGTGATACGAAACAAGGGTATGCTTCTGCACGGAGTCATCTTTTCTAGCGTTGATTCCGAAAATATGTCGGCTCACAATTAATAAAAAAGGACGGTATAATTGATACGGATGGTGATATGTATTATACCTCAATTATAACACGGAAAGATAATCCTAATTTGGAATTGTTGCAAAGCAATTATTCCAATTATATCAAATTGTTACAAAAATAATTCGCTGGCTTAATTTCTTTCTTGTAAACTACCCATAGAGCGTATGGCATGCTGATTGGTAACATTCACTTTTTATATAGATAAGACGGAATATATTTACCAAATGGTACATGATGCCTTCAAATATTGTTTTCTGAGCCGCCCTCGGTGGTTCGGTAAGTCGTTGCTGACCTCTACGCTGCACAGTTATTTTGCCGAGAAGAAAGACCTTTTTAAAGGGCTTGCCATCGAAAAGCTGGAAACAGAATGGACGGAATACTTGGTGCTGCGCTTTATCCCAAATAAATCTGAAGAACTATCCCGAACGCTTTGCTCTCTGCGGACTTCCCGTGGTGAAGGTGGGTATAAACTTTGACTCGGAAAGCCACACTTTGAGTGATTGGATCATAGAGGGGCAGACAATATGATAGGTTCTGTCTGAATTCAGTGGAGGAACGGTCTATGATATCAAACCGCTGATAAAATAAATTTATAAAAATAGAATGTTTACTATAGGCTGTATGCGATAACGCATGCGGCCTTCCTTGTTTTTGTTGCCGGTGGCGACCGGCGTCCGCGTTAATGTATTGCAAGAACGATTGTCTTCGTGACTACCAGCAGGAGATGAAAACCCGACTCTTTGAAGAGTGGGAACTTCACCGGAGTGTGATGGTGCAGATGCCCACCGGTACGGGAAAAACGCATCTGTTGGCCGCCATAGTGAGGGAGTTCTTGCATGGTTCCGGTACCCGGGTATGGATTGTGGCGCACCGCAGGGAGCTGGTGGAGCAGATAGAGGAAACGGTTGCCCGCTATGGAATGAGAAAGGAAGACGGAAAGGCAAAAGAAGGTGGGATGGTGAAAGTGATGTCCATCCAGTGGTTGTCACGAAGCGGAAAGGTTATAGACGGACCGCCGGATTTGATTGTTATCGACGAGGCGCATCATGCCCTGGCGGAAACCTACCGGGAGCTTTGGAAGAGATATCCGGAGGCGAGGAAACTGGGTATGACCGCTACCCCCTGCCGGTTGAACCGCAAAGGATTTACGGATTTGTTTGATACCTTGATCACCTCATGGAGCATTACGGAGTTCATCGGGAGGGGGTGGTTGTCGTCATTTGACTATGTGTCCATCCGTGCCAGCAGCAAAGAACAACGGTTGATTGACTCGTTGAAGAAACGGGGCGCGGACGGAGATTATCAGGTGAAGGAAATGAATGCGGTGCTGAACCGGGAGACCGGTATCAGACGGTTGTATGAAAGCGTCCGGAGATATGCCGCAGGGAAGAAAGGCATTGTCTATGCCGTGAGCATTGCACATGCCCGGCAGATTGCAGCTTATTACAGCTCACATGGTGTGGAGTCCGTTGCTATCGACAGCAAGACTCCCGCTTCGGAGCGTGGGAGACTGGTGGAGGCTTTCAGGCAGGGAAAGATCAGCGTGCTGGTCAATGTGGATATTTTTTCTGAAGGATTTGACTGTCCCGATGTGGAGTTCGTGCAACTGGCTCGTCCCACGCTTTCGCTGGCGAAATACCTGCAACAGGTGGGACGGGGACTGCGGAAGTCAGATGATAAGGAGTCGTGTATGCTGATAGATAATGTAGGGTTGCACCGGATTTTCGGTCTGCCTGTCCGTGACCGTGACTGGGAGGCGATGTTCGAGGGACGGATGACGGGAAATGCTCAGCCCCGGATACGGACGGAGAACAGCGAACTGTCCTTGTCTTGTCCGGCATCGGATGATGGCAAGCGGAATGAAGAATTGGAAATTGTGATGACATACGACCGTCTCCTGGATGCTATCCGGAGCGGGGAGTTGATTCGTTTGGGAGAGGGCGGGCCAGCTGGTGAGGAACAATGCGCTGCTTTGAAGGCCTGCCATGACCGGCAGAGTGGTTTGTGGGGCTTGAGGTGTGGGAACAAAATCACAGTGCTCCCTCAATACCGGGAAGTGTTTGATGTTTGTGCGAACCGGGCTGCAGTCCGTTTTGGGGACGGTCGGACAGGGGTGGTGGATGGTTCCGGAACTCCAGTGGTCGTGACAGACCGCTGGAGGAAATTGAGATTCCTGAAAGGAGAACTTCTTTATATCACAAAAGATGACGGGAATGATTTCTACATCGACTTGAAGACAAACAGAACTTACCGGGAGAGACCGGTGGTGTTTTCATACGGTAGCATAGAGTTGCTGCGGGTGGGGGAAACTTTCCATAGCCGCACGCGGAAGGCGTATATCTCCATGCAGGGCCTGCACAAGGACAGTCTCTGTTTTTATGGTTTCTACTTGAAGATACCGGATTACCGTGTCCCGAAGTCCTGCCGGTTGGTCGATCCTGTGTGGTCCACCATATTTGATGTTTTCGCCTGCGTCCTGGAAGGGGATGAGGAAGAGGTGTATTGGTGCTGCGGCTGTCTGGAGGATCGGAGCATCGTGGTGATGGACGGGGACGGGTGCTATTATCATGTGGAGAAAGGAAAGAGGAAGCGATATATAGCCTGCAATGCTCCTAAGGCGGGCGAGGCGGATTTTGCTTCCGTAGTGGAAAGGCTGAGGGAGGAGGCCGGGCGGCGTGCGGAGAACGCACAGCGGCGGCGGAAACAGGATGAGGAAGAGAAAAGGCGGAAGAGATTGGAGGAAATAAAAGATGTCCTTCCTTTCCGGATGGGGGTGAAGTGGGGGCTGAAATGGGGTGATCGCATCATAGTGCCTCCCTGTTACCGGAATATCTGTGTTCCCGTGGGCGGTTATTGTGCTTTTGAAGAGAATGCCTGCCAGTGGGGGGTGATGGCGCTGGATGGAAAAGTGGTGGTGGAGGCCAGATATCAGAAGGTGGAGATAGAAAAGGATGGAACGGTGCATCTGACCATCATTCCGGGTAAGGTAAAGACCATCAAACTTTGACGGATATTGAATTGTTTGGGTATGGAGTGGGTAAATTTCAGTATATCACGGGTATTTGATGAGGAGAGCAATTAGTGTAAAATAGTTTTTACGCCTTGATGTTATAATCTTTACATAAAAGAAAACAATTCTACCGTTGAAGCTCTTACGTGGGATACCGCTTTCAAGAACATAAACGAACCAAGCGGATGGGCCATGAAAGGGATACATGAAGAAGCCTACCAATAAATCCGGCATCAATTGACATAACAAAATCGGATAACTGAAAAATTATCCGCTTTTAGTTTCTTTATTTCGAAAGAAAGATATATATTTGCAACGCTTTTTCAGAAAAGCACCCGATATTGCAGAAAAAACAGTTGCCGAAATGGCTCAGTTGGTAGAGCAATTCATTCGTAATGAATAGGTCCCGGGTTCGAGTCCCGGTTTCGGCTCAAGAAGCGGTAGAATACCGCTTCTTTTTATTTTATATAGTTCTCTTTTTCCATATAATAAAGCCCTTCTCCACGGTCACCATTCTCTAAATCTGTTAACTCTACTTTAAATATTCGGTAGGGGAGAATATTTTTCTGGTGTTTGGGCATATCCACGGTCAGCAGATAGGCATTGCCGTATTCGGTAGCATCGAAGTACTCTTTTATCTCTTGTTTCATCAGAACAGGTACTTCTTCTCCATCTATCCAAACGATAGCTTTTAGTTTGTCAGCCGATGGTGCCAGCAAAACGCCTTTGGCTTGTTTGCTTAAACCTGTTTGCTCAATCTTGCTAAGATCCTGTGCATGTACAAGTGAGGATTTTTCTTCTTTTTGCCATTGCAGGGTACGGGTCAGACTCATGGGGCGAACATATATCTGATAGGTGGGCATGCCTCCAGGGATGTGGAAAATACGTAGTCCATAGACTTCCATACGATGATAGCGAATGTTGAGAGTGGTATCACGATCGGCAATGAAATTCCATGCCCAAAATTCGAGACGTTGGTCTTTTTCCGCTAGTCCGGGTTTTACGGTATGTGGGTAGGTAGACATATTGATAGCTCCCATACTTTGATACTTTCCTTTAGGAATATGGGTGGTGTAGTATCCGTTTTTGTCAGTGATGGCTTGTTTAATGTCATCAAAAGAGGGGCTTTGCCAAAAGATGGAACAACTGTCAATGGGTTGTCCGTTATAATCTGTTACTTGTCCGCATATGGTTACTGAATCCCGTTGTTGTGCATGTCCAGCAGAATAAAGAAAAAATAGGATAAAAAAGAGAATCAATTTAGGAATAAAAGGTGTTTTCATTATTTTATCTGTTAATTGTGTTTTTAATGTGTATCTTTTTCACTTCTCACCACTTCCCATCCTTTGAACTGTATCAGGACTTTATGTAACGTGGTTCCTTGAGCTAGATACAGCGCTTTTCTTCAAAATCATCATAATAATAAGAAGCGTAATCCTTTATGAACAGGTCGAGGACAACATTGCAATAAGTTTCAAAACATTCTTCCAGTCTCTCTAATGCCCCCCCCTGCCTTTGAGAAATCAAAATAAATCACTTGGAAACGGTTGCGCTGGTCGGTGGAATTCTTACCAATCCATAGTCCGCCGAATAACTCTTCGAAACGGTCTTTTTGCAAGATGTCATAGTAGGCTTTCATCATGCTTAAGAAAAGGCTTTTTCCGAAACGGTGCGGACGTATCATAAAGATATAGCTAGCTGTATCTTCAATCAGGGGCAAATACATGGTCTTGTCCACATAATAATAATTTTCAGTCCGCATCCGCACAAAGTCCGAGATGCCGTAAGGGATTTGAGGCGCTTTCTTTGTTTCCATCTTTCTTCTTCTCTTTTTTATAGCTATACAAAGTTACACCATTTTTTTCTGATACCCAGCATGGAAAGGGCTGTTTTTTCCACTCTATTTCGAAAACGTTGGCAAAAGCACCGCGCAGCCTTCCTCTTTTCGGAGGCAAGGCTGCGCAAAAGTTCGGGGTGCAAAGCATCTCTTCATTTAATGAATGCTGTAAGAGAAGCGTTAAAGATATGCATGAATTTGTCGGAATCGAATTCACGTTGCCATATTATGAATCGTATGCTTCTTCGTGCACTCCCTTCACGGCCCGTCCGCTTGGTTCGTTCATGTTCTTGAAGGCGGCGTCCCATGCAAGGGCCTCGGCGGTAGAACATGCCACACTGGGTACGCTTGGCACGCTGCGGGCTGCGCTTTCACTGGGAAAGTGCTCCTGGAAGATGCTGCGATAGTAATATTCTTCCTTGTTTTGCGGTGTATTGATAGGAAACCGTTCGGCTGCGTGCGCCATTTGCTCGTCACTGATGGCTTCGGCGGTAAGGGCTTTCAGTGTATCAATCCAACTATAGCCCACGCCGTCGCTGAACTGCTCTTTCTGTCGCCATGCTACACTGTCGGGCAACATGTCTGCAAAGGCTTTGCGAACGACTTTCTTTTCAATGGTATTTCCGGGGCACATCTTTGCTTCGGGATTGAGGCGCATGGCTATGTCCAGAAATTCTTTGTCCAGGAAAGGCACTCGGCCTTCCACTCCCCACGCTGCGAGGGATTTATTGGCACGGAGGCAGTCATAGAGGTGGAGCTTGCCTAGTTTACGCACGGTCTCTTCATGAAAGGCTTGGGCTGTAGGAGCTTTGTGGAAATAGAGATAGCCGCCGAACACTTCATCAGCCCCTTCGCCACTCAGCACCATTTTGATTCCCATGCTTTTAATGACGCGTGCCAGCAAATACATCGGGGTAGAGGCGCGAACGGTGGTGACATCGTAAGTCTCGATGTAGTAAATGACGTCGCGGATAGCGTCCAATCCTTCTTGGATGGTATAGTGGATTTCATGATGCACGGTTCCGATAAAGCGGGCCACTTCGCGGGCTTTTATCAGGTCGGGCGCACCTTCCAGACCGATAGCAAAGGAATGGAGCTGAGGCCACCAGGCATCTTTTTTATTGTCGGTTTCTACCCGTTTGCCTGCATATTTCTTGGCAATGGCAGAGATGACGGAACTGTCCAGACCGCCGGAAAGAAGTACGCCGTAGGGCACATCACTCATCAGTTGGCGTTTAACGGCCTCTTCCAGTCCGTCGTGTATGTCCTGGGAATAGGCATTGTTGTTTTTCACGGCTTCGTATTCAAACCAGTCGCGGACGTACCAGCGGGTCATCTTGCCTTCTTTTCCCCAATAGTAATGGCCGGGAAGGAAGGGTTCGTATTCATCACAGAACCCTTCGAGGGCTTTCAACTCGCTGGCGCAGTATATTTTGCCGTCCTTATCCTTACCTATATATAAAGGTATGACTCCGATGGGGTCGCGGGCAATGAGGAAATCGTCTTTCTCCTCATCATAAAGGGCGAAGGCAAAGATGCCGTTCAGGTCTTCGAGGAAGTGAATACCTTTGTCACGGTAAAGGGCAAGGATGACTTCGCAGTCGCTTCCGGTTTGGAAATCATATTTTCCGGCGTACTTTGCACGAACATCCCGATGGTTGTAGATTTCTCCGTTCACGGCGAGGATTTGTTTCCGGTCGGGACTATATAGGGGTTGCCCTCCGCTTTGAGGGTCTACGATGGAGAGGCGTTCATGGGCCAGGATGGCAGAGTCGCCTACGTAGATGCCGCTCCAGTCCGGCCCGCGGTGGCGGAGCTTTTGTGACATTTTCAATGCCTTCTGACGCAGTTCCTGCGTTTGTTGCTTTATCTTGAATATTCCTACGATTCCACACATAATTGTATTTGTTGATTTATTTATTGAGATAACTGTCTATGTCCGTTGCCGCTTTCCGTCCGCTGGCAATGGCGCGTACCACTAGGCTGGCTCCGCTTGCTGCATCGCCGGCTACGAATACGTTTTCGGCGAATTGGGGATGTTCGGGCTTTAGGAATCCCATTGCCAGAAGAACCAGGTCGGCTTCAATCACTTCCACCTTTCCGGTGGGCTTCATGACAGGGCGGCCGCCGTCGGGACCGGGAATCCATTCCACCTGTTCCACTTCCACACCGCAGACTTTACCGTTTTTGCCGAGAAACTTATGAGTGGCGAGAGACCACCGGCGGCTGCATCCTTCTTCGTGGGAAGAGGTGGTTTTCAGCACAAGGGGGAATTGGGGCCATGGAGTGGCTGGATTTTGTCCTACGGGCGGTTGGGGCATGATTTCGATTTGGGTGACGCTTGCAGCACCCTGACGGTTACTGGTTCCGATGCAGTCGCTGCCGGTGTCACCTCCGCCGATGATTAGTACTTTCTTACCTTTGGCAGTAACCAGTTGTTCTTTCGGGAACGTCATGCCGGCAAGGATACGGTTTTGTTGCGCCAGCATGTCCAGTGCCGGGTGGATGCCTTTCAGTTCGCGTCCGGGGACAGGGAGGTCACGGGCGGTCGGAGCTCCGGTGCAGATGCAGTAGGCGTCAAAACCTTCGGGGAGTTGCCGCACATCCACATCGTTGTTCATTTTGAAGTGGATGCCTTCTTCTTCCATCACCCGGATACGGCGGTCGATGATGGGCTTGTGCAGCTTGAAGTTGGGGATGCCGTAACGTAGCAGGCCGCCGGGAGCCTCATTCTTGTCGAAGACGGTCACTGTGTACCCTTTTCCGTTGAGCTGGTTGGCAGTAGCCAGTCCTGCAGGCCCGGCGCCGATAATGGCTACTTTCCGTCCGTTGCGTTCAATGTGCCGGGGGCTGATATAACCTTCGCGGAAGGCTGCTTCGGCAATGGCCGCTTCATTCTCGCGGATGGTGACGGGGGAGTCCATGCTCAGTTTCAGCACACAGCTCTTCTCGCAGAGGGCGGGACAGATACGGCCTGTGAATTCAGGAAAATCGTTGGTTTCGTTCAATATCTTGTAGGCTTCTTCCCATTTGCCTTTGTAGAGGGCGTCCTGAAATTCGGGTTGCTTGTTGCCCAACGGACAAGCCCAGTGGCAGAAAGGAACACCGCAGTCCATGCAGCGTGAAGCTTGAAGTTTCCGGTCACGGCTGTTCAGGGTCTGTTCCACCTCACTATAGTCTGATATCCGGTCGTGAATGGGACGGTAGCCCGCTTCTTGGCGCGGAATGGTTAAAAATGCTTTTGGATTTCCCATATTTTTGTTGTATTTCTTTGTTGATAATTTGTGTGATGTATTAATAATCTCTTTGTACATCAGCTATTTTTTGTTGCAGCTTGCGCATTTGTTCTTCTTGCAATACTCGTTTGTATTCGATGGGGACTACCTGGATAAATTCATCTACATAGTGGTTCCAGTTGTCCAACATCGTTCGTGCCAGTTTGGAGCCGGTATAGAGGTAATGCTGGCGGATCAGTTCATGCAGTTCCTTCCGGTAAGATGCCTCCTCGATAAGCGAGAGCTCCACCATTTCCATGTTGCAGAAATAATCGAAGTTGTGGTTTTTGTCCCATACATAAGCCACACCGCCACTCATCCCGGCAGCGAAATTCCGTCCGGTTTCTCCCAGTACCACAACTCGTCCTCCAGTCATATATTCGCAACAGTGGTCGCCTACACCTTCTACCACGGCTGTCACTCCGGAATTGCGGACTGCGAAGCGTTCACCCACTCGTCCGTTGATATACACCTCGCCGTCAGTAGCGCCATACAGCAGGGTGTTTCCGGCGATGGTATTCTTTTCCGCATCGAAATTGCTGCGCACGGGGGGCAGTACCGCAATGCGTCCGCCGCTCAGTCCTTTTCCCAGATAGTCATTCGCTTCGCCTTCCAGCTTGAAACTGATGCCGTGGGTCAGGAACGCACCGAAACTTTGGCCTGCCGAACCTTTGAATTTGATGTGGATGGTCTGTTCCGGAAGTCCTGCCTGCCCGTATTTCTTGGCAACCGCTCCTGCCAGCATGGCGCCTACCGAACGGTCCGTATTGGCGATGGTGTATTCCAGGGAAATTTCTTTTCCGTTTTCTATGGCATCCCTGGCGGCGGCCAGTATGGTCACATCCTTCACATGGGCAATGTCGTGCTTCTGTTCCATGACATGGTGTATGGCAGCTCCGTTGTCCACCCGGTGTAGCAGTCTGCTGAAATCCAATAGTGAGGATTTCTTCTCACTTGGCGCTTGTTGTATTTCAATCAGGTCTGTCCGTCCAATGATATCCTCCAACCGGGTGAATCCCATTTCGGCCAAATATTCGCGTACTTCCTGTGCCAGGAAAGTGAAATAATTCACTACATATTTATAATGCCCACGGAAATGTTTGCGGAGTTCGGGGTCTTGGGTGGCCACGCCTACGGGACAGGTGTTGGTGTGGCACTTGCGCATCATGACGCATCCCAGTACAATCAATGCGGTGGTACCGAAACCGAATTCTTCCGCACCCAGCAAGGCCATGTTGATAATATCCCGTCCGGTTTTCAACTGTCCGTCCACTTGCAGTTTCACTTGTCCGCGGAGTCCGTTCAACACCAAGGTCTGTTGCGTCTCGCTCAGTCCTATTTCGGGCGAGATACCTGCATACCGCATACTTGAGGCAGGTGACGCTCCGGTTCCTCCTTCAGCTCCCGAGATGACAATCAGATCGGCTTTCGCTTTGGCCACGCCGGCGGCGATGGTTCCCACCCCGCTTTCGGCTACCAGTTTCACACTGATTCGTGCCTGTGGGTTTACGTTTTTCAGGTCGAATATCAACTGGGCCAAATCTTCGATGGAATAAATGTCATGGTGGGGTGGAGGGGAAATGAGCGAGATGCCCGGAATGGAGTGGCGGGTTTTGGCAATCACCTCATCTACCTTGAATCCCGGCAGTTGTCCTCCTTCTCCCGGCTTGGCGCCTTGGGCCACCTTTATCTGGATCTCTTCGGCATGGACCAGGTATTCGGCGGTGACTCCGAAGCGTCCCGATGCTATCTGCTTGGTCTTGCTGCAAAGTGAGATACCCTGGTAAGTGCCGGTAATGCGGTCGCTGTCCTCACCTCCTTCACCCGTATTGCTGCGTGCGCCCAGTTTGTTCATGGCCAGTGCCAGCGCCTCATGTGCCTCCTTGCTGATAGCGCCGAAGGACATGGCTCCTGTCACGAAATGTTTCACGATGTTTTCTACCGGCTCCACCTTTTCAATATCAATGGGGTTTCGTTTGTGTCCGAAGAAGTCGCGCAGGAAGAGGGGTGACTCTTTTCCATCTACCATGGAGGTGAATTCCTTGAACTTCTTGTAGCTGCCCAGCCGGGTGGCCAGTTGCAGGGTGGAGATGGTTTCCGGATTCCAGGCGTGCCGTTCTCCGTCTTTGCGGAAAGAGAACAGTCCGTTATGCGGTAAAATGTCGCTCACTTCTTTCGGAGAGAATCCGGCATCGTGCAGGGCGATGGCATCTTTGGCGACTTCTTCCAGACGAATACCTCCGATGCTGGATGTCTGTGTGCCGAAATAGCTTCTCAATAATTCCTCACTGACCCCTACGGCTTCAAAAATCTTCGCGCCCCGATAGGAACGGATCGTAGAGATACCCATCTTGCTCATGATTTTAAACAAGCCCTTGCAGATGGCTTTGATATAATTCTTTTCGGCCGTTTCGTAATTCATCTGCACATCGCCTTTTCTCACTAGTTCATCCAGTACGGCAAAGGCCATGTACGGATTGATGGCACTGGCACCATATCCCAGTAACAGGGCGGCGTGCATCACTTCGCGAATCTCGCCGCTTTCTACAATCAATGCGGTTTGTACGCGTTTCTGAACCGAGATGAGGTGATGATGAACAGCGCTTACCGCCAGCAGTGACGGGATGGCGGCATGAGCCGCATCAACAGAACGGTCGCTTAGAATGATATAGTTTACTCCGTCGGTCACGGATTGCTCGGCCTGTTTGCACAAATTACTCAGCGCTTCCTGTAGTCCGGCTTTTCCTTTGCTCACCTCGAATAGGATGGGGAGTTTCACGGTATTGAATCCTTTATATCGGATATTGCAGAGAATGTCCAGTTGGGTGTTATTTAGTACGGGATGGGGCAGACGTACCATTTTGCAATGGCTTTCGCTGGGTACTAAAATGTTCATTCCTACGGCGCCGATGTATTCGGTGAGCGACATGACTAATTCTTCACGGATAGGGTCGATAGCCGGATTGGTAACCTGTGCGAATTGTTGGCGGAAGTAGTTGAACAGTAACTGCGGTTTGTCCGAGAGAACTGCCAGCGGCGTGTCGTTACCCATAGAGGCGACAGGTTCGGCCCCTGTGTTACACATTGGTATGAGGGTACGTTCTATATCTTCACGCGAGAAGCCGAAGGTGCGTAACATACGGTCATAACCGGCTATCCGGTTGTCTATCTTGCGCCCGCTTTTCAAGGTATCGAGTTCGATGCGGTTGGTAGACAGCCAGGTGCGATAAGGACGGGCTGATGCCAATTGTTCTTTCAGTTCTCCGTCATAATATATTTTACCCTGTTCAGTGTCAATCATCAGTATTTTTCCCGGTTGCAGACGTCCTTTTTCTTTAATCTCTCCCGGTTCGAAATCCATCACGCCTACTTCGCTGGCCACTACCATCATGTCATTGTTGGTGATGAGGTAACGGGCAGGGCGGAGGCCGTTGCGGTCCAACATTCCTCCGGCAAAGCGTCCGTCACTGAACAGCAACGCGGCAGGTCCGTCCCAAGGTTCCATTAGGATGGAGTGATATTCGTAAAACGCTTTCAACTCTTCACTGATAGGATTTTTATCATTGAATGATTCGGGAACCAGCATCGCCATGGCATGGGGCAGACTCAATCCCGACATCACAAAAAATTCAAGCACATTGTCCAGTGAGGCACTGTCGCTCATACCTGGCTGAATAATGGGGCGGATGGCTTTGATATTCCCCAATGCCGGAGAGGAGAGGACACTTTCGCGTGCTTCCATCCATCCTCGGTTGCCGCGGATGGTATTGATTTCACCATTATGCGCCAACAGACGGAAAGGCTGTGCCAGACTCCATGTAGGAAATGTGTTGGTGCTGAAGCGGGAGTGTACCAATGCCAGTCCACTGGTAAAGTAAGGTTGTGTTAAGTCCGGGAAGTACTCGCGTACCTGCATGGACGAAAGCATCCCTTTATATATAATGTTTTTGCCCGATAGTGAAACGATATAGAAATCTTTATGCCGGACACGTTTTTCAATCTTTTTACGGATAACATAAAGGGTACGTTCCAAGTTTTCCACATCAGTCACTCCGGTGATGAACACCTGTTTGATATCCGGTTCGGTGGCTCGTGCGTCTTTGCCCAAGCAATTGGGATTAGTGGGCACATTGCGCAGATGCATCAGTGTCAGTCCTTCCCGTTCTATTTCTTCAATCATAATACTTAGGATACCGGCTTGTTCTTTTTCATCTTTTGGCAGAAATATTAGTCCGGTTCCGTATTTTCCCTTCTCGGGTACGGGGATACCTTGCAAGAGGATGAATTCGTGGGGGATTTGTAGCATAATTCCCGCGCCGTCGCCGGTCTTGTTGTCAGCTCCTTCCGCACCTCGATGGCGCATGTTCTCCAGTACCTTTAATGCGGAGTCTACCAGTTCATGTGATTTATTGCCATGAATGTTGACTACCATACCTACACCACAAGCATCATGTTCGTTGGTTGCATTATAAAGACCATTTTGTTCTCTTTTTACCATTATGACTGTCTTTAGTTTGTAATAATGTTGATTTGTATTTCAGTTTGTTTTGCAAAGGTAGATAATTTATTTCTTTTTGCTATAAAATAAATGAGCTGTGTTAGTAAAAAGATGCTCTTCTGCTTTTGATGCTTACATATTGTTTATTCTGCCTGTCTATTACTTTTAAATCGTAACATGATTTGGCGAAATTGCTTTGATAATGTAAGTTTTCATATTTATTTTAAAAACGGATAAAACATTTCTTTTCGATTTCTATTCTTACTTTTTTATCGCTTTCGTCAATTATTTATGGTCTTTTATTGCATTTATGTTAATTGATATTTGTATCTTTGCAGCCAAATCAGAACATATACTTATATAAATTATGTGTGGAATAGTAGGCTACATTGGAAAACGAGATGCTTACCCTGTCCTCATAAAAGGCCTGAAGCGGTTGGAATACCGGGGCTATGATAGCGCAGGAGTCGCATTGATTGATAAAAAAAGGAGGTTGAACGTCTATAAGACGAAAGGAAAGGTCTCAGACCTAGAAGCTTTTGTTTCCCAAAAAGACGTTTCCGGTACAATTGGTATTGCCCACACCCGATGGGCTACTCACGGAGAGCCTTGCCAGGCTAACGCCCATCCTCATTTTTCTTCTTCCGAGAATCTTGCTCTTATCCACAATGGTATTATTGAAAACTACGCTACCCTGAAAGAAAAACTACAAAAAAAAGGGTTCATCTTTAAAAGTAGTACAGATACCGAAGTTCTTGTCCAGCTAATTGAATTTTTCCAGCTTTCCAACCATTTAGATTTACTTACTGCCGTTCAGTTGGCTCTGCATGAGGTGATTGGTGCATACGCCATAGCGGTGCTTGACAAGAATAATCCCGATGAGATTATTACAGCCCGTAAAAGCAGTCCGCTGGTGGTAGGGATAGGGAAGGATGAATTTTTTTTGGCCTCGGATGCTACTCCGATTGTAGAGTATACGGATAAAGTGGTGTATCTGCAAGATGGGGAGATAGCGGTGATTCGCAGAGACAAGGCGCTGGAAGTCGTCAATTTGGATAACGTGCTTCAAAATCCCGAAGTACGTACGGTGGAAATGAATCTGGGACAGCTGGAGAAAGGAGGATACCCGCATTTCATGTTGAAGGAGATATTCGAACAACCCGATTGTATTAACGACTGTATGCGTGGACGCATCAATGCGGACGGTGATAAAGTAGTACTGTCGGCGGTTATTGATCATAAGGAACGTCTGCTCAAGGCTCGTCGCTTTGTAATTGTGGCTTGCGGAACTTCGTGGCATGCCGGATTGATAGGGAAACAACTGATAGAAAGTTTCTGCCGTATTCCGGTAGAAGTGGAATATGCCTCCGAGTTCCGCTATCGTGATCCGGTGATTCATGAAGATGATGTGGTAATAGCTATCTCGCAATCGGGCGAGACGGCCGATACATTGGCTGCCATAGAACTGGCGAAAGAGAAAGGAGCTTTTATTTATGGTATATGCAATGCGGTAGGTTCATCCATTCCGCGCATTACAGATACCGGTTCTTATATTCATGTAGGACCGGAAATAGGAGTGGCGTCTACTAAGGCATTTACCGGACAGGTAACTGTGCTGACCATGCTGGCGCTGACCCTGGCAAAAGAGAAAGGGAGCATGACGGATGAGAAATACCTGGAAGTGATTCGGGAATTGACTGTGATTCCGGCTAAAATAAAAAAGATTCTGATCAGTAATCCCAAGATAGCGGAACTGTCGCGTATCTTCACCTATGCACATAATTTCCTCTATTTGGGACGAGGTTACAGTTTTCCGGTAGCTTTGGAAGGTGCGTTAAAGTTGAAGGAGATATCTTATATTCACGCTGAAGGTTATCCTGCAGCTGAGATGAAACATGGACCTATCGCATTGATTGATGCCGAAATGCCTGTTGTTGTGGTAGCTACGCATAATGCGATGTATGAAAAGATAATGAGTAACATACAGGAAATTAAAGCGCGGAAGGGAAAAGTAATCGCTTTGGTCACAGAAGGAGATACGGTAATCAGCAAGTTGGCTGATGATTGCATTGAGTTGCCCGAAACATTAGAGTGCCTCGAACCGTTGATAGCTACGATCCCCTTACAGTTATTGGCCTACCATGTAGCCATTTGCAAAGGGAAAAATGTGGATCAGCCACGAAATCTGGCGAAGTCGGTAACAGTAGAATAGAAGGCAATGCTGCCGGAGATTATGCAGGAAGTTCCCGGAAGTTTCCGGCATAATTCTTGAAAGATGTGCCGTAAGTTTGGAAAAACGACAGAAGGTCTTGTCATACCTTTGGGATGTTTTTATAAGAATCTGAAAATGATATATTAATTTAAGGAGTAAAGAGAGAGCATGGAACCGTTAAAGCATGAATGTGGGGTCGCTATGATACGACTGCTGAAACCGCTGGAATATTATCAGGAAAAGTATGGAACCTGGATGTATGGCTTGAACAAGCTGTATCTGCTGATGGAAAAACAACATAACCGCGGACAGGAAGGCGCCGGGCTGGCCTGTGTCAAACTGGAGGCCAATCCCGGTGAAGAATATATGTTCCGTGAAAGAGCTTTAGGTTCAGGGGCGATAACAGAGATATTCGGTACGGTGCAAAATCATTTCAAGGATTTGGCGCCCGAACAATTGCATGATGCCGGATACGCCAAGAAATGCCTTCCCTTTGCCGGAGAGGTGTACATGGGTCATTTGCGTTATTCTACTACCGGAAAAAGTGGTATCTCCTACGTGCATCCGTTCTTGCGTCGTAACAATTGGCGTGCCAAGAATCTGGCACTGTGCGGCAATTTCAACATGACCAATGTGGATGAGATTTTCGCACGTATCACTGCTGACGGCCAGCATCCGCGTAAATATGCCGACACATATATTATGTTGGAACAAGTGGGACACCGTTTGGATCGTGAGGTGGAGCGCCTCTATGTGGAATGTGAGAAGGAAGGTCTGAAGGGTATGAATATCACTCACGCCATAGAAGACCGCATTGACTTGGGCAATGTCCTCAAGACTTCGAGCAAGGAGTGGGATGGAGGCTATGTGATCTGCGGTATGACCGGTAGCGGTGAATCTTTTGCGGTACGCGATCCGTGGGGCATCCGTCCGGCTTTCTGGTACATGGACGATGAAATCATGGTATTGGCGTCCGAACGTCCCGTCATTCAGACTGCTTTGAATGTGCCTGCCGGAAGCATCAATGAATTGCAACCGGGACAGGCTATATTGATGAGCAAGACCGGAAAGATGCGTCTGGCACAGATCAACCGGGCGAAAGAGAAGAAAGCTTGTTCTTTCGAGCGAATCTATTTCAGCCGGGGAAGCGACATGGATATTTATAAAGAAAGAAAGCTGCTGGGTGAAAAACTGGTGAATCCTATCTTGAAAGCGGTAGACTATGATGTGGAGCATACTGTATTCTCTTTTATACCCAATACGGCGGAAGTGGCTTTCTATGGACTGCTGGAAGGATTCGACAATTATCTGAATGAACTGAAAGTAAAGAAGATAGAGGCTTTGGGACATCATCCCAATCACGAGGAACTGGAAAAAATCCTGTCCTGGCGTATCCGTAGCGAAAAAGTGGCCATCAAGGATATCAAGCTGCGTACCTTTATCGCCGAAGGCAACAGCCGGAATGACTTGGCCGCCCATGTGTACGATATTACTTACGGTAGTTTGATACCTCATGTGGATAATCTGGTTATTATTGATGACAGCATCGTCCGGGGAACTACATTGAAACAAAGCATTATCGGTATTCTTGATCGTCTGCATCCGAAGAAAATCGTCATTGTTTCTTCTTCTCCACAGGTGCGTTATCCGGACTATTATGGTATTGATATGGCCAGCATGGATCAGTTTATCGCTTTCAAGGCTGCTATCGATTTATTGAAAGAACGAGATATGAAAGATGTAATAGCCCGTGCTTACAACAAATCGAAAGACCAGGTGGGGTTACCCAAAGAGCAGATGGTGAATTATGTGAAAGAAATTTACGCTCCTTTCACTAATGAGGAGATTGCGGCAAAAATGGTGGAACTTCTCACTCCGAAAGGTACGCAAGCTAAAGTGGAGATTGTTTATCAGACATTGGAAGGATTGCATGAAGCATGTCCCAACCATACGGGCGACTGGTATTTCAGTGGGGATTATCCTACTCCGGGTGGAGTGAAGCTGGTGAACCAGGCGTTTATAGATTATATAGAAAAAGTATATCAATTCTAAAGAATAACATTCAAGATAGATTAGATGAGAAATGTAACATTGATCCTCGACGACGGGAGCCGTTTCCCGGGCAAGTCGTTCGGTTATGAGAAACCGGTAGCCGGTGAAGTGGTGTTTAATACCGCTATGACCGGTTATCCTGAGAGCTTGACAGACCCTTCATACGCGGGGCAGTTGATGACCTTGACTTACCCGTTGGTCGGTAACTACGGGGTGCCTCCCTTTACTATCGAACCCAACGGCTTGGCCACTTTTATGGAAAGTGAACGTATCCATGCCGAAGCGATTATTGTAAGTGATTACAGTGAAGAATTCAGTCACTGGAATGCGAAAGAAAGTCTGGCCGACTGGCTGAAGCGTGAGCAAGTGCCGGGCATTACAGGTATCGATACCCGTGAACTGACAAAAGTTCTTCGCGAACATGGGGTGATGATGGGGAAGATCGTATTTGATGATGAGCCCGATAAAGTGCCCGAAGCAACGTATGCAGGTATCAACTATGTGGATAAAGTATCATGCAAGGAAGTGATTCGTTACAACGAAGGCGCCGGCAAGAAGAAAGTGGTGTTGGTGGATTGTGGTGTAAAGACAAATATCATCCGCTGTCTGCAGAAACGGGATGTGGAAGTGATCCGCGTTCCTTGGAACCATGATTTTACAGGGATGGAGTATGACGGATTGTTTATTTCGAACGGCCCGGGTGATCCGGATACATGTGATGAGGCGGTACAGCATATCCGCAAGGCGATGAGCTTGAGCGACAAGCCTATCTTTGGCATTTGTATGGGGAATCAGTTGCTTTCAAAAGCAGGAGGTGCTACTATCTATAAATTGAAATACGGTCATCGCAGTCATAACCAGCCGGTGCGCATGGTGGGAACGGAACGTTGTTTCATTACCAGCCAGAACCATGGTTATGCAGTAGATAATAATACATTGGGAACCGATTGGGAACCGCTGTTCATCAATATGAATGATGGTTCCAACGAGGGCATCAGGCATAAAACCAAACCTTGGTTCTCGGCACAGTTCCATCCGGAAGCGGCGTCGGGACCTACGGATACCGAGTTCCTGTTTGATGAATTTGTGAAGTTGTTATAAACCGTGTATTAAAAAGAACAAGTATGAAAGACGAAATAAAGAAAGTATTATTATTAGGTTCCGGCGCCTTGAAGATTGGCGAGGCCGGAGAGTTTGACTATTCAGGCTCGCAAGCGCTGAAAGCCTTGAAGGAGGAAGGGATTGAAACGGTTCTGATCAACCCAAACATTGCTACTGTGCAGACCAGCGAAGGGGTGGCGGACCAGATTTATTTCCTGCCCGTTACTCCTTATTTTGTGGAAAAGGTGATAGAAAAGGAACGTCCGGATGGTGTGCTCCTGTCTTTCGGCGGACAAACTGCCTTGAACTGTGGGGTGGCACTGTACAAAGCAGGTATTTTCGAAAAATACAATGTCCGTGTGTTGGGTACTCCCGTACAAGCCATCATGGATACGGAGGACCGTGAGTTGTTTGTAGAAAAACTGAATGAAATCAATGTAAAGACCATCAAGAGTGAAGCGGTGGAAAACTTGGAAGATGCCCGTCGCGCTGCTAAAGAATTAGGTTATCCGGTTATTATCCGTGCCGCCTACGCATTGGGTGGACTAGGTTCTGGTTTCTGTGACAATGAAGAGGAACTGAATGTTCTGGCTGAAAAGGCCTTCTCTTTCTCGCCGCAGGTATTGGTGGAAAAGAGTTTGAAAGGCTGGAAAGAGGTGGAATATGAAGTGGTCCGCGACCGTTATGATAACTGCATCACTGTATGTAACATGGAGAACTTTGACCCGCTGGGTATCCATACCGGCGAGTCTATCGTGATCGCCCCTTCGCAGACACTGACCAATGCGGAGTATCATAAACTTCGTGAACTGGCTATCCGTATCATCCGCCATATCGGCATTGTGGGCGAATGTAATGTACAGTATGCCTTCGATCCCGAATCGGAAGATTACCGTGTCATTGAGGTCAACGCCCGTCTTTCGCGTTCGTCTGCATTGGCTTCCAAAGCGACCGGATATCCGTTGGCTTTCGTTGCCGCCAAATTAGGCTTGGGATACGGGTTGTTCGACTTGAAAAACTCGGTGACAAAGACCACCAGCGCATTCTTCGAACCTGCACTGGACTATGTGGTGTGCAAGATTCCCCGTTGGGACTTGGGCAAGTTCCATGGTGTGGACCGTGAGTTGGGCTCGTCCATGAAATCGGTGGGCGAGGTGATGGCCATCGGACGTACTTTCGAGGAAGCCATTCAGAAAGGTTTGCGCATGATTGGCCAGGGAATGCATGGCTTCGTAGAGAATAAGGAACTGGTTATAGAGGATGTGGACAAAGCCCTTCGAGAGCCGACGGACAAGCGCATCTTCGTGATCAGCAAAGCCATGCGTGCAGGTTACACGGTAGACCAGATTCATGAGCTGACCAAGATTGACAAATGGTTCCTGCAGAAATTGCAGCACATCATGGACACTTCTAAAGAGATGCACGAATGGGGCAATAACCATAAGCAGATTACCGATATGCCGGACGAGTTACTCCGAAAGGCGAAAGTGCAGGGATTCTCCGATTTCCAGATAGCCCGTGCCATTGGCTACGAGGGTGATATGGAAGACGGTATACTGTATGTGCGTAATCATCGCAAGCAGGTGGGAATTCTTCCGGTGGTGAAACAAATCGATACCTTGGCAGCCGAGTATCCTGCACAGACCAACTATCTGTACTTGACTTATAGCGGCGTGGCCAATGATGTGAAATACTTGGGCGACCATAAATCCATTGTGGTACTGGGTTCGGGCGCTTACCGCATCGGTTCGTCGGTGGAATTTGACTGGTGTGGGGTACAGGCCTTACAGACCATCCGTAAGGAGGGTTACCGCAGTGTCATGATCAACTATAACCCCGAAACGGTTTCTACCGACTATGATATGTGCGATCGTCTTTACTTTGACGAACTTACTTTTGAGCGTGTGATGGATATCCTCGAACTGGAGAACCCTCACGGAGTCATTGTATCTACCGGCGGTCAGATTCCCAATAACCTGGCTCTCCGTTTGGATGCGCAAAATGTAAATATCCTCGGTACCAGTGCCAAGAGCATTGATAATGCCGAGGACCGTGATAAATTCTCGGCCATGCTGGACCGCATTGGTGTAGATCAGCCTGAATGGAGCGCATTGACTTCTATGGAGGATATCCATGCTTTTATTGATAAAGTAGGCTTCCCTGTTTTGGTACGTCCCTCGTATGTGCTGAGTGGTGCGGCCATGAACGTCTGCTCCAATCAAGAGGAATTGGAACGCTTCCTGAAACTGGCTGCAAACGTATCGAAAAAGCATCCGGTAGTGGTGAGCCAGTTCATTGAGCACGCTAAGGAAGTGGAAATGGATGCTGTGGCACAGAATGGTGAGATTGTGGCATACGCTATCAGTGAGCACATTGAATATGCCGGCGTGCACTCGGGGGATGCCACCATTCAGTTCCCTCCTCAGAAACTGTATGTGGAAACGGTACGCCGCATCAAGCGCATCTCCCGTCAGATAGCCAAGGAATTGAATATCTCCGGTCCGTTCAATATACAATATCTGGCAAAGGATAACGATATCAAGGTGATTGAATGTAACCTTCGTGCTTCACGCAGCTTCCCCTTTGTCAGCAAGGTGTTGAAAATCAATTTTATCGAACTGGCTACGAAGGTGATGCTCGGATTGCCGGTAGAGAAACCGAACAAGAATCTTTTCGAGTTGGATTATGTGGGCATCAAGGCCAGCCAGTTCTCTTTCAATCGTTTGCAGAAGGCAGATCCCGTATTGGGGGTAGACATGGCCTCTACCGGTGAAGTCGGCTGCATCGGTACGGATACTTCGTGTGCCGTATTGAAGGCGATGTTGTCTGTGGGCTATCGTATTCCGGAAAAGAGTGTGTTGCTTTCAACTGGTAACGCCAAGCAGAAAGCGGATACTTTGGAAGCTGCCCGTATGTTACAGAAGAAAGGTTATAAACTTTATGCCACCGGAGGCTCATCCCACTTCCTGACTGAGAACGGGGTGGAGAATACCCGTGTCTACTGGCCCAGTGAGGAAGGGCAGCCTCAGGCACTGGATATGCTGCACCGGAAAGAGATAGATATGGTAGTCAATATACCGAAGAACCTGACAGCCGGAGAGTTGGATAACGGGTACAAGATCCGTCGTGCCGCCATCGACCTGAATGTGCCCTTGATTACCAATGCCCGTCTGGCAAGCGCGTTTATCAATGCCTTCTGTACCATGACGGTGGATGATATCGCTATCAAGAGCTGGGCGGAATATAAATGATTTGAATGTTTAGTGATGTGTGGTTAATGGGGTGCGGCATAACAGTGCACTCCATTAACTATTAATCAGTGACTTCTCTTTCATTAGAAAATTATTCACTATTCTTTCTTTGTTCACAAAAAGTTTCCTAATTTTGTCCGATTAGGAATCCTAAAGATATTCAATACAAATGGATTGTGAACACAAGCTTAAAGCATTAGAGCAGGAAATTGAATCGTTGAAAGAGGAGAACAGGCTGCTGAAAGAAAAATTATCTTCTTCTGAAAAAAACTTTGATAGCGTTAGTTTCAAGGAGAAATATGCGGTAAGAATATTAGATTCTTTGCCGGATATGCTCACCGTATTCAATCATGAGGAAACGGGTATAGAAGTGGTGTCTAATGAAGAAACCAATCATGTGGGTGTATCCAACAATGATTTTAAAGGGATGCGTATGCAGGATATGGTTCCTAAAGAAGCTTATCACAATATACATAATAATCTTCAGAAGGCTATTGCGACAGGTAGAGGTTCTACCGCCCATCATGAATTGGATGTGGACGGGACACTTCATTATTATGAAAATCGTATTTTCCCCTTAGATGAAGAATATGTACTGATAATGTGTCGTGATATTAGTGAAAGAGTTGCCACACAGCAGAACTTGGAAATATTTAAACGGGTACTGGATAAGGTCAGTGATAGTATTCTGGCTGTATCGGTTGACGGAACCTTAGTTTATGCCAACCGGCAGTTTATTGAGGAATATGGAGTGAAAGAGGAGTTGGGCACACAAAAAGTTTATGATTTACCTGTTTCTCTGAATACCAAAGAAATATTTGATAAACGTGTTCAAGAGATTCGTGATAATGGAGGTAATTTTGCTTATCGTGCTAAATATACCCGTGTGGGAGAAACAAAACTTCGTGTTCATCAGGTTTCGGCTTTTATGATTCAAAATCAGGGTGAGGAAATGATTTGGTTCTTTACGCAGGATATAACGGATGTTATCAAGAACCGTGACGAATTGCGTGAACTGAATTATCTGATGGATGCCATACTGAATAATATTCCTGTTTATTTGTTTGTGAAAGACCCTGAGGATGATTTCCGATACCTTTATTGGAACAAAGCATTTGCCAGTCACTCTAAAATTCCTGCTTCCAAGGCATTGGGTCATATTGATTTTGAAGTGTTTCCCGAACATGAGAATGCGGAGAAGTTTCATCGGGATGATTTGGAATTGATCCGTACCCGAGAGCGCATGGAAATGCAGGAAACGTATGTGACGGCTACAGGCGAGACCCGCATCGTGCAGACTTTAAAAACATTAGTTCCTCTGGAAGGGCGTGCACCGCTTATTATTGGCATTTCGTGGGATATTACTAATATGCAGAACATAGAGCAAGAGCTGGTTCAGGCCCGTATCAAGGCTGAGCAGTCCGACAGGCTGAAAACAGCCTTTCTAGCCAATATGAGCCATGAAATCCGTACTCCTTTGAATGCAATAGTAGGTTTTTCCCGTTTGATGACTATGGCGGATAATGCGGCGGATGAAAAACTTTATTCGGATATTATCAACCAGAATTCGGAAATATTGTTGCAATTAATCAATGATATTCTTGATTTGGCAAAAATAGAGGCCGGTACATTGGAATACGTCAGATATCCAATGGACTTGGGAGAATTGTGCCGTAATGTGTATGAGATGCACAAGGATCGGGTGCAGACTGGGGTTGTTTTGATATTAGACAATAAAGACACCAGCTTGATAATCAATGAAGATCAGAACCGAATTATGCAAGTCGTTACAAATTTGATAACCAATGCTATAAAATTTACTTTCAAAGGGGAAATCCGTTTTGGTTTTGAAGTGAGGAAGGAGTATATTGATTTTTATGTAAAAGATACAGGGATGGGGATCTCCGAGGAGAAGATTAAAATGATTTTTGAGCGTTTCGTGAAACTGAATACTTTTGTTCAGGGAACAGGCTTGGGGCTTGCGATTTGTAGGGTGATTGTAGAAAAACTAGGTGGAGAGATTACTGCGGAATCCAAACTGAATGAAGGTTCTACTTTTCGTTTTACGATTCCTTATAAGGCGGGTAAAAAATGTCCGGAATCCGGAAGGGGTACGAAGTGTCCGGAATCAGGGAGTACGGGACTGAGAAAAGTATTGCAAAGAAGAACAGTACTGGTGGCGGAAGATGTGGACAGCAACTTTTTGCTGTTAAAGACATTGTTAGGAAAAAGATGTAATCTGCTATGGGCTAAGGATGGAGAGGATGCGGTGAATCAATTTAAAGAACATCAGCCTGACTTGATTTTGATGGATATCAAGATGCCTCATATGGATGGGCTGGAGGCTACGCGCCTGATTCGTTCTTATTCAAAAGAAGTGCCTATTGTCGCTTTGACTGCCTTTGCTTTTGAGTCCGACAAAGACAGAGCTATAGAAGCCGGATGCGATGATTTTCTGACTAAGCCGGTTTCACAAAATGCCTTGGAAAAAGTGTTGGATAAATATGTTAAGTAGACATTAGCGAGGTATAGTGCGTAAAGACAGCCGACAATATGGACCAGAATAGGGAAGGGAGGATGCAATGCGAAGATTATAGATCTTACCCCCGGAAGATTATAGATCTTGCAGGTGAAAGATTTATATCTTTGGGTTGTAAGGTTACGATGAACCTATAGTAAATAGAAACGGACTTTTATAAAAACAAAAGAGGAACTGCCCTTTCATAGGCAATCCCTCTTTTCTGAATTTGAGAGTATGTTATTTAACTTCGATAACCTTAGCTGCTTTTTCTTTGTCTTCCGGCGTACGCTTCGGCAGCTCGATAGTTAATACACCATCGTTTACTTTTGCATCAATTTTATCTTTATCTACATCATCAGGCAGGATCAATGTCTGTTGAAATTTAGAATAAGAGAATTCGCGACGCAAGTAACGGCTTTCTTTCTTGCCTTCTTTATCACCTTCAGTACTTTCTGTTTTCTTTTCCATAGAGATAACCAAGTCGTTGTCTTCGTTGATATGAATCTTGAAGTCTTCTTTGGTCATTCCCGGAGCGGCGACTTCTACTTTGTAGTCTTTGTCACTTTCAATAACATTGATGGCGGGAGCTGTTGCATTGGCTTTTACCATCCAGTCGTTATCAAAGAAATCATTAAAAATACTTGGTAACCATGTTTGGTTTGATCTTCTTACTGGCATCATAATCTTAATCTCCTATAGGTTTTGGTTAAACATTTTGTTTATTTCTGAATTCCTTCACCTTTCGGTTTTGTCATTCACTATCCATAATGCAAACCGCATACCATTAGTTCGATGATATGCGGTTTATATTGCACTCTTTTAAACCTATAAAGGTTTTCTTAAAGATTAGAACCTTTGCATTAAAAGTTGGTAAGCCTCTTTAAACATTTGATTGTCAAGACTACTGCCAATTTGTAATTTTAGGGGGGACAGATTGACAGTCGTTCTATATCAGCTTGAACCGCATACGGAAGATTCCGTCTTTATAGTCGTAGCTTATAATTTTAAATGTACCTATTTCGGACGTATTTTTCACGTGTTGACCTATACAGAGGCATTCATCGTAATCGCCGACTTTTACAATCCGTACGGTTTCGGAAGCTTTTTCCGGTAAGCGTTTCATGTCAAAACGTCCTATAGCTTCCTCTTGAGAGATAAATTCCATTGTAACGGGCAAATTTCTTCGCAATACTTCGTTTACGGTGTTTTCTATTCTTGTAATATCCGTTTCTTCCGGACATGTTTGCAGCGCAAAATCCAGCTTGCTTTTTTTGCGTTCTATATGGGCGGATATTGCTCGTCCGCATCCGAAAAGATTGACCATTGTCCTGTTTATGACATGCTCTGTGGTATGCATGGGAGGGTACTCCTGTTTATTATGGTCGTTGAGTGATGGTTGTTCCATAGTTATTTTATTTTTGTTCTGATTTTGATGGGATATTAAAATCCGTTCAAAGATAAATTATTCTTTTGTAATGAGGAAGCAGAGAGGAAATGATTGCTTTTGTATTATTATAAAACAACGAATTTTAAAAGATACTTAATGCCAGAGGGGGAGCACATTCGTAAAAATGTATGACGTTCACGAGGCTCTCAACCGATTTTCATGAGGCATGAACGTCATACTGATTTTACTATTTTACATCACAGGGGTTTGAAATAAAAAGACGAATGAGTCGCTGTCTTTTAAATCTTTTACGGCATCCCCTGCATAAATCTTTCCGTTGGTGAGAGGCAGTTTCTTGATTCCGGCTTTGGGACTAAAGTCGATTTTTTTCAAATCCAACCAAAACAGATTAGGAGTCATGACCGATTCAAAATAATATATTTTATTCTTCTGATCGGATACAGAGCGCCAGCGGGTGGAAGATATATGAGGTTTGTCCGGTGTGGTAATTCCGAAGGGGACGGATACATTACGCATCACACTGAGTACACTGGGTACAGCTATTTTAGCGTCCGGAGTCTGAGGGATTGCATGTATATAAAAAGAGGCACGCACAAAGCGGTCGCTGGAACGGTTTGTACCCGGCAGCATTTGCAATCCTCCTATTTCTTTCCAGTAATCATTGATAGCTAACTGATAATCATATCGTGGAGAATTGGTCATCACTTGGAATTCTTTTCCTTCGTGTATGCTTAAATTCCCGTCCAGATATTCCAGAACCGCTGTATTTCCTGTTTCATCTGTAATAGCCAGGTGAAGAGTGGAAGCTGAACCGTTGGGCATGTGGGGAGCATCAATGCGGAATGATTCTTTTTTCAATTCCTCGACAGCTTCATGTACGGTGGCAAAATTGTCCAGTACATATTGTGTCCATATACTGATTCCCATGACAGGACGTGTATCTCCCTGACGGTCAAAGACGGATTCTGGCAAAAATAACAGACTGGCAACCAATCCTTTTTCATTCATTCCGTCACACGTACCTATATCATATCCTGTTGCAATGACGCTGCCGTATTTTGAAGTCCATTTCACGGCATTTTCTTTATTATATCCTGCACGTTGTATTCCTTTGGGGAAAACATAGATATTACTCATAATATCTTCTTTCCAATCCATTGTACGTCCGGTTATTACCATATTGTCCGGTCCGATATAGACGGCACGCGTGCATGCATCCGCTTTTTGTACGCTCATATAGAACATACCTGCCAATGTTAGTAATGCAATACTTCCTTTTTTTAATTTCATGATTCTATCATTTATAAAGATTGTCTTTGCCATTTAGAACAAACCGGATAAGGAACAGGTTTATAGAAATGCAGTGATTTGTGATACATTTGTTGATAAATGCTAATTCATCGGTTCGATTGGAATATAAATGACATCCGTGTTCCCTTCATAAATTTCTACCTGATTATCCTATCGGAGGGATTTTGTTGAGAACTGATTTAAGATAGATCGAGGTTTGTGGATTAAAAGAAATACTTGTTTTATCATAAAAATAAGGGGGATAAAATAAAAAAGGAGCAACGCCTTGCTCCAACCTTTGTTAACCTTAAATCTAATACTATGAAAAACACATTGCAAAGATACGGACTTTTTGGAAAATAGCAAATAACCAAACTTAAAAAGTATGCTATATAACATTGTTTAATATTTGTATTTCTCGAAAACCTGTTTTTTAAGACTTCTTTTGCGTATCTTTGCAGCCGTTAAAAAATAGCTGACGATAGTAAAAAGAGAAAATATATGGCATTTGAAGCGACAAAGAGAGAGTGGGGCGAGCTTTACGCCTTTTTCCGCTTGTTAGCGGACGGGTATGTGTATGCAGGTACGCCTGATGTGAAAAGGAATGAAGTGCAAAAGTTTCCTGTGGCGATGGTACAGCGTGAGGAACATGACGGGACACGCCGTTATATTCTGGAGGATGAGGCGACCGTACGTATTTGTGGGGAAAAGATAGATAAGCAGATACCTCGTGAGGATTTTGCGGCTGTGGCAGAGTTGGTTTTTGCTGCTGTCAAGGAGAGTCGCGAGAATGATGTGATGTCTCCCGACGGTGTGGAAGAATTTTTGGATGAAGTCGCCATTTATGACTTGGAAGCAAAGACGGATGACCGTACTGATTTTTATGTTGCTTTTTACGGTATAGAGGCCCCGTTGGTAGGTTTTTGCGTTCGTTCCCGTTTGGGGACTATGTTCCCGTTGTTGGATGGAGGGCGTGCCGCCAATTTGAAGTTCGAGCAGACAGGTGTTAAATTCGCTACTCCTACCGTAAACAAAATTAATGCTTTTGGTGAAGAAGACGATGTGACAGGGCGTATGTTGATGATAGAACGTTTGGGAGGAATCTTGAAATATAATGATGTGGCCGATAAAGTATTCCGCAGTAATCTTTGCATGATAGATCTTCATTTTCCCCGTATGTTGGGCGAGATGTTGCGTGTCATGCATTTGGATGGCATATCCAAAGTTAGTGACCTGATAGAAGCAATCAAACAAATCAATCCGTTGAAAATAAAGGATGAATTGATTCATAAGCATAGTTATTATGAATATAAGATGAAGCAGTTTCTTATGGCTTTGGCTTTGGGAATGCGTCCTGCCAAGATCTTTAATGGGATAGATTCTGCTATATCCGGTTTTCTGTTTGTAGATGGTAATGGAGAGATACTTTGTTATCAGAAGGCTGACCGTCAGGTCTTTGCCGATTTCCTGTTTGTTAATTCCCGGTTTGAGAAAAGTTCCACTGAAAAAGATAAATACGGATATCTGGAACGTGAGAACGGAGTCTATTATTTTAAACTGAACTTGAAAATTGGTCTGTTGAAGAGATAGGACAATGAAAGAATTTGTATTTTCCTAGAATTAAAATATTTTTTCACTACAGATTACACAGATTGAAATACGATTTATTGATTATTTCAATCTGTATCTGTGTTAATCTGAGTAATCTGTAGTGGGAAACTATAGCTTGAATTTCAGAATTTTTCCATTCATTCCATCTAGTAATACGGGAGTTGTTTTGTCCGGCATAAGAGTGAGCTTCTCTGTGTTTCCGGTCAGCAATTCGGTTGCCTCATATTCTCCATAACGATGGATGCCTAAATAATCAAACGCATGTTGCGGAATATTGACGGCTGAACGTGCCGGTATGGAGTCAAAGTTGACCATAATTAATATCAGTTCATCATCCTGTTTTCGTAAAAAGGCGTATTGCTTATGTTCGTTGAACACCCATCCGGCCAGATTGGCATAGGTTAAGTCAAAGAACACACCTTCCCGTATGGCTTTTTCACTGTTGCATATATTCAGCAGGCGGGTATAGAATTGTTTCAATTGCTTTTCATCCTCATTCAGGAATTTATTGTCAAACTTGCCTCCGTTGCGCCAGCGGCGTATGCTGTCCACACTCCAGTAATCAAAGATAGTAGTTCTTCCGTCACGCCCGCTGAAACCTTCCGTATCCATGCCATGTTCTCCCAATTCCTGCCCGAAGTAAATCATGACTGGGTTGGTATTCATGCAAGCCGATACAATCATTGCGGGGATGGCTTTCGAGCCGTTTCCGGCAAAATAATCGGAAGCTATGCGCTGCTCGTCATGATTCTCCAGGAAATTGAGCATTCGTTTTTCGATACCTCCCAAGCTTTGCCAGCGTTGTGGAATAGCAGTTGCCGATTCCCATCCGCAGGTAATGGCGCGTAGCGTATCATACAGACCTACTTTGTCATATAAATAGTCGAATTTACCATTGAACAGATAATTCCTGTATTCTCCCGGATTATAGATCTCGGCGATAAATATCAGTTCCGGATGTTCGGCTTTGATTTGCGGAATCACCCATCCCCAGAATTCTACAGGAACCATTTCTGCCATATCACAGCGGAATCCGTCAATGCCTTTGGCAGACCAGAACAGTAGGATGTCACGCATCTTTACCCATGTGTCCGGAATCGGTTCGAAGTGGCGGCTATGACCGTTCATGTAGTCTATACCATAATTCAGTTTCACAGTTTCATACCAGTCATTGGAGTTGGGCCATGCGTCAAAACGGTCATTACCGGTTGCTTTTGCCGGAAATTCTATGTAAGGTTCTGCTGCGCCACGGTGCAGGTCGATATTACCTTCCAGTTTTGTATCTGGAATATAATAGAAATTATTGTTGGGGCTGAATGCTTTTGTCATATCATCTTTTTCACCCAAATCGGTTACTCCTTCAGGCTTGGCGTCTGAACCATATTGGCGGGCTACATGGTTGGGGACAAAATCAATGATGACTTTCAATCCGGCTTTGTGGCTTCGTTTTACCAGATTCTCGAACTCTTTCATACGGTCCGGGATACTGGTTGCCAAGTCAGGGTCTACATCATAATAATCCTTGATGGCATACGGTGATCCGGCCTTTCCTTTTACTACTGCAGGATGATCGGGTTTGATACCATAGCGGGTATAATTGGTTTGGGTAGCATGTTCAATGATACCTGTATACCAAATATGTGTAGCACCCAGTGTTTTGATCTCGCTTAAAGCCTTTGTCGTGAAATCGGCCATTTTTCCGCAACCGTTTTCCTCCAAAGAACCATTAGGCTTACAACGCAGGCTGTTGTTCCCGAATAAACGGGTGAATACCTGATAGATAATAATTTTTTCTTGTGTATCCATTTTATTCTTTTTTTTGTTTATCTCCAAATCGTTCCATTCTCCAGGAGTAATCTGTCCAGGAGTTCCGTTGCCGTATTGTATCCTTTTTCGAATATCTCTTCGGCTCTTTCCAGCTCCCTGTTGCTGTATTCTTCCAGTCCGTATGATTCGATCAGCAAATCTGCAATCCCTTTTTGAGGCAGTGTATTGGCTTGGAAAATAAAATGATAGGCTCTGAGTGCGATGCTTACCACATTCTTGCTATATTCATCTGCTACCAGCGGGTCTACATTGAGTGCTATCACTTTCTCGCATTCTTTGCGGATGGGGCTTACCGGCAGGTTCATCAAGATTCCTCCATCTACATAATATGTATTGTTGATGCGTATGGGGGCAAACAAGATAGGCATACAGCAGGAAGCAGCCAGCCTTTCGGCTATTTTCCCTTTTTTAAAAGAAACGATGCGTCCGTGATCCAAATCGGTGGCGGTAATAATAGTGGGGATTTTTAGTTCTTCTATCATTTTCGACTCCAGGTTGCTGTTTAAGAAATCAATGAAACTGTCCAGTTTCAGCAGACCTTGTTTGTTGATAGAAAAAGTGGTCAGTTCTTTGAATGAATGGTGCTCAAAAAGTTCAACAATATGAAAAGGTTCTTTGCCGTCGGCATAGAAGACGGCGGCAAGAGCACCTGCACTTACTCCGGAAAGTATTTCCGGCTTGATGCCATGTTCATGCAAAGCCTGCATAATCCCCAAATGGGCAAATCCTTTTATAAATCCTCCGCTCAGGGCATAACCAATGTTATATTTAAATTCATTCATAGTCTGATCTCGTTTAGATACCGACAAACTTACGAATATTTTTGTGAAATGCCATAAAAAAATACGGATTACTCAGCATATTCCGGTAATCCGTATAAAATTTATAATAACTGAAATTTATTTATCAAGCAATACCGTGTGCGTTGACCGATCCATCAATTTTCTTGATCAGTCCTTGCAGTACAGCACCCGGTCCGCATTCAGTAAAGTCATCGGCACCATCGGCAACCATATTCTTCACAGTCTGGGTCCAGCGTACGGAAGCGGTGAGCTGAGCCACCAGATTTGCCTTGATTTCAGCGGGATTTGTGTGAGGTAAAGCGTCCACATTCTGATATACTGGGCATTTCGGAGTATGAATTTCAGTAGCGTTGATAGCAGCTTCCAGTTCCACTTTGGCGGGGTTCATCAGCGGAGAGTGGAAGGCGCCTCCCACTTTCAACGGCAGGGCGCGTTTAGCACCGGCAGCTTTCATTTGCTCGCAAGCCTTGTTGATCCCTTCGATAGAACCTGAGATGACAATTTGTCCCGGGCAGTTATAATTGGCAGCCACTACCACTTCTCCTTCTTTAGAAATCGCTTCACAGATTTCTTCTACTTTTTCGTCAGGCAACGCAATGATGGCAGCCATCGTAGAGGGTTGTGCCTCACAAGCTTTCTGCATAGCCATAGCACGTGCATAAACCAGTTTCAGACCATCTTCGAAAGACAATGCTCCGGCTGCAACCAATGCGGAAAATTCGCCTAGCGAGTGTCCGGCAGTCATTTCAGGTTTGAAATCATCACCCATGCAAAGAGCGGAAATTACCGAGTGCAGAAAAACGGCAGGCTGAGTTACCTTAGTCTGGCGCAAGTCTTCGTCAGTACCTTCAAACATGATGTCTGTGATACGGTATCCTAAAATGTCGTTTGCTTTTTCAAAAAGTTCTTTGGCTAAAGCCGAGTTTTCGTACAGGTCTTTACCCATACCTACAAACTGTGCTCCCTGTCCGGGGAATACAAATGCTTTCATATTTTTCCTATTTTGGTTTAAAAACGTTGCAAAGTTAATTATTTCTTTCGGAACTACGGAATAATAATGAGGCAATTTGCTAATATGCTGCGTTATGTACCGCATGGTAATTAGCGCATAGACAAATTATTTCATTATTTTCATCGGGACAGGTGCGTAAAAGTGATTCATCGGACCGTGTCCTTCGCCTATATGCACGTCTTTCCCGGCGTGGATGCCTTTGGTGACATATGCTTTTGCATGTTCTACGGCCTGCGGCATATCATATCCCAGTGCCAGAAAAGTAGCAATGGCGGAAGAAAGAGTACATCCTGTTCCGTGTGTGTTTTTGCTTTCTATCTTGTCTGAAATAAAGAGATGAGGCTTGTCTTCTCCAACTATTTGTAATACATCGCACATCTTGTCGCCCTCCAAATGTCCTCCTTTCAGTAAAACGGATCCGCAACCGAACTTTAATAATTCCGATGCGGCAGCTTTCATTTCGTCCACATAGCCTATGCGGTGTTCCGTCAATACTTCCGCCTCACTCAGATTGGGTGTAATCAGGCTGGCCAGAGGCATCAGTTCCCGGGTCAGTGCACTGATGGCGTCCTCTTCTATCAGCCGGTGTCCGCTGGTCGATACCATGACCGGATCGAACACAACGAAGCGGGGCCGGTATGTACGAAGGCAGGAGGCTATGGTCTTGACTATTTCCACATCATTAATCATACCTATTTTAACAGCATCCGGACGGATATCTTCCATTACGGCTTCTATCTGGCCACGCACATATACCGGTGGTACGGGATGTATGGCACGTACTCCCAAAGTGTTTTGTACGGTGATTGCAGTAATGGCTGTCGCAGCATAACCACCCAAGGCGGAGATTGTCTTCAGGTCAGCCTGTATACCGGCTCCTCCGCTGCAATCGGAGCCTGCTATACTTAATACACAAGGATATTTCTTCATATAAATCTCATTTTGACAAAGTATTTGCAAAGATAACGAATAATCTTGTTTTAAATGTTTGCACAAGTGAAGGGAATCAATTATTTTTGCTAAACATAAAATAAAGTAAAAATAAGGGGAATGAAAAGAATCCTAGTAACGGGAGGCGCAGGATTTATAGGGTCACATCTATGTACTCGTCTGATAGAGGAAGGTAATATTGTTATATGTTTAGACAACTTTTTCACGGGGAGTAAAGAGAATATAAGTTACCTGACCGGGCATCCGCGCTTTGAACTGATAGAACACGATATAATTAATCCGTTTTGGACGGATGTGGACGAGATATACAATCTGGCATGTCCCGCCTCTCCTATACATTATCAGCATGATGCTATCAAAACGGCGAAGACGGCTGTCTTCGGCACGTTTAATATGTTGGGACTGGCGAAGCGTAACAAAGCAAAAATACTTCAGGCTTCTACCAGTGAGGTGTATGGTGATCCGTTGTCGCATCCCCAGAGGGAGGGAGATTGGGGGAATGTGAATCCCATAGGCTACCGGTCTTGTTATGATGAAGGAAAACGTTGTGCCGAAACTTTGTGCATGGATTATTACCGTCAACATGGTGTTTTGGTAAAAATAATCCGCATATTCAATACGTATGGCCCTAATATGCTGACCGATGACGGACGTGTAATTTCCAATTTTGTGGTACAGGCATTGCAAGATAAAGATATAACCATTTATGGAGACGGAAAACAGACGCGTAGTTTTCAGTATATAGATGATCTGGTGGAAGGAATGATGCGTATGATGGCTACGGAAGATCATTTCACAGGACCGGTGAATATCGGTAACCCTTGCGAATTTTCCATATTTGAACTGGCTCAGAAGATACTGGAACTGACCCGTTCTCATTCTAACATTATTTTCGAACCTTTACCTCATGATGACCCTCGTCAGCGCAGGCCGGATATTACTCTGGCAAGAGAAAAGCTGGATTGGGAGCCTCACATTCATCTGGAAGAGGGGCTGACGAAAGTGATTGATTATTTTAAAAGTGTTCTGGCTAAATAATATATACCTATGACATCGGATGTAAATGTTGTAATAAGTCATTCTGAGTACACTGTTTTAGTTGTGGATGATGTGGTTTCTAATGTCTTGTTGTTAAAAGTGTTGTTAACAAACGAGAAGTTTAAGGTGATAACTGCCGGTAATGGAAAGGAGGCATTATCTCAGGCGGTCAATGCCCGCCCCGATTTGATTTTGTTGGATGTCATGATGCCCGAGATGAATGGTTTTGAAGTTGCCGAACGATTGAAAGCCGATCCGGAAACACAACATATTCCTATTATATTTCTGACAGCTTTGAATACCACCGCCGATATAGTGAAGGGTTTCAAGGTAGGTGCGAATGATTTTATATCCAAACCTTTTAATAAGGAAGAGCTTGTGATCCGTGTTACTCATCAGATATCCCTGGTTGCCGCCAAACGGATCATCATGGAGCAGACGGAAGAACTGCGTAAGATTATTATGGGGCGCGACAAGTTATATTCTGTTATCGCGCATGACCTGCGTTCACCCATGGGATCCATTAAGATGGTGCTCAATATGTTGATACTCAGTCTTCCGTCCGAACAGATCGGTAAGGAAATGTTTGATATGCTGAGCATGGCCAATCAAAGTACGGAGGATGTTTTCTCTTTGCTGGATAATTTGCTGAAATGGACTAAAAGCCAGATAGGCAAGCTGAATGTCGTTTATCAGGACTTTGATATTGTGGGGAATATTGCTTCGGTTATCGAAATTTTCAATCTGGTAGCCGGTATGAAGAATATAAAGGTGAACTTCCCGGTGCACGGAAAGATTGAGGTACATGCCGATATGGATATGATGAAGACTATCTTGCGTAATCTTCTCAGCAATGCGATCAAGTTCAGCTATAATGATTCCGAAATTCTGGTTAATGCTGGAATAGAGGGTGATAAAGTCATAGTCAGTGTAAAAGATACTGGAAAAGGCATGGGTGAGGAAGATCAAAAGAAATTGTTGAACACGGAAACTCATTTCAGCAAATACGGAACGAATAATGAGGAAGGTTCCGGATTAGGCTTGTTGTTATGTCAGGATTTCGCTGTTAAGAATGGTGGGCATTTATGGTTTGAGTCTGAAGAGGGGAAAGGTTCCACTTTCTTCTTTTCGGTAGCTTTGAAGAAGTGATTTATCAAAGTCCCACCTCCAGATATACCGGGTTATGGTCACTCATATCATAAGGAATCACCTTATATTTTATACCTTCCAATAAGGTGGAATGGAACAAGTAGTCTATCCGTAGTAAATGGTGAAACCCCCGGTAAGTGGCTCCGTACCCTTCTCCTGCGGTTTGAAATCCGTCTTTCAAGCCGCTTTTCAGCGTTTCATAAGTAAAAGTTCCCGGAGGGTCATTGAAGTCACCGCATACAATCAAGGGATATTCCGTGGCATTGATTAGCGAACTGATTTGTTCAGCCTGTTCGGCACGTCTGACAGTATTTTCCCGGAAGTTGTCAGAATAGTCCAGATAAATGGCTCTTTCCTGTTCCTCATCTTGTGCTCCCCGAGCCTGTGCTGCTTTGGAACGCATTCTGTCAAAGTTGGTAGTCTGCATGTGCACGTTGATGATGCGTATCGTCATACCTTTTACATCCAGGTCGGCCCAGATGGCTCCGTTATTGGTATTCGGAAATTCTATTGTTTGTGACTGTTTGATGGGGTAGCGGCTGTAAATGGCCTGACTCAATCCTTCGGGGATAAACGAGTAAGGGAATGTTTTAGCATATGTATTCTGTAAATCCTGTTCCGTAAAGTCGCCATTACCTCTATATTCCTGAAAACAAAGTACGTCCGTTTCCTCCTTGTTCATCATCTCGGCAAACTCTTTGGCGGAGAATCCCGTGATTTCATTTCCAAATGAGTGGACATTGTAAGTCACTATTTTCAGTCTGTTTTCGTTAGCATACTTGGTAGGGTTATAAATTTGGTACATGGAAGTGATGTATTCGTAGTTTACCATCAGCCCCGTCAATGGAATCCATAACCAATACCGGAGTCTGATGAGCCAGTAAGTAAATAATATCGTATTGACAACCACCAGTATAGGTTTGCTTAAAGCAACGTACGCGGCGAACATATTCTCTACCGGATTTATTTTACCTGAGAAATAAGCGAAGATGGAAAGTCCCAGAATGAAGATTGTGAACAGGATAGATAAAAAATAGGCAAATTTGTATACGGCTAATCTTCCCATAAATTACTTTTGTTTTAGATACTTGTTTATAGTCATTTTCAATAAGTCGGCAGATACCGGTTTGGTTAAAAAATCATTGCATCCGCTTTCTATGGCAGCTATTTTGTCTTTTTCATATGCGTATGCGCTTACAGCGATGACAGGTACGTCGGCAGACATTTCCCGGATGGCTCTGGTGGCGTCCAGACCATTGATGTTAGGCATTTTTATATCCATCAAAATCAAGTCGGGTTTGTATTGTTCATAGAATATGATAGCCTCCATGCCGTCATGAGCATGCACCAGTTTGTATATTTTTCCGATCATAGCCTCTATTAAGTCATAATTGCTTTGATAGTCTTCCGCCACTAGGATGGTCATCTCCTGATGGGAAGTTCTGCTGTTGTCTTTAACGGAAGCTGGTGGAAGTTTTTCCTCCCATTTCATATCTCCGTTTGCTGAAATGTAAGGCAATGTAAAAGTGAATGTGGTTCCGGTTTCCATTTTTGATTGTACAGCTATTTTTCCTCCTAACTTTTCTACAATGATTTTGCTGATGGAAAGACCCAGTCCTGTACCTTGCACCTGGTTGTTGGCCATGATGAAACGGTCGAATATCTTGTCTATCTTGTCATCGGAAATACCGCTTCCGGTATCGGCTATATGAAAAACAATTTCTTTTTCCGTCAATTTATATCCGAAGCTGATAGAACCTTTGGCTGTGAATTTTGTAGCATTACCTATCAGGTTGGAGAAAACCTGGAACAAGCGGTTCCTGTCTGTCGAGATAACCAGTGACGGATCGGACTCTTCGAAAACAAGCTCCACCCCAGGCTGACACCTGAAACTATACGTGTTTTTTACATCCTCACATAAAGTATAAAGGGATACAGGCGCATAGTTGAACTCCATCATGCCCGATTCAATCTTCGACAGGTCCAAAATCTCGTTGATAAGTTCCTGCAGGCGCATGTTGTTTTTTTCTACAATATCGTAATACTGCAATCTTTCCTCGGCGTTTTCCGTTTCAGCTATAATGCGTGAGAATCCTAGAATGGCATTCAACGGTGTACGGATTTCATGGCTCATATTGGCAAGGAAGGCAGATTTCAGCTGGTTGGAGCGTTCTGCTTTCCAAACAATCTCGGATGTGTTCTGTATATATCCTTCCAATACGGTCCTTTGCATATATACCTCTTTATGATATGTTTTTATTCTCATGTTGACGGTCTTTCCGTCAATAAGGAGTTTGTAGTTTATGGTATTGGAAGCATCCTTCTCCTTCAGATTTTCTTCCAGCCATTGACTGAAACGGGCCTTGTCATCAAGGTGCATATAGTTCATGTATTCATCTATGGAAATCTGTTTCTGTTCCTCATCGTTACAGAATATCCGGGTGTATCCCGAATAAGTGAAGAACCGTGTGGACGAATCGTATGCCCATAATCCTATTCTTGCGGCTTTTTCTATTTCGCACAAATCTTTTTGCTTTTTTTCCAGTTTCAGCCTGACGACACTCCGGCCTGTGATATCCCTGTATTGAAAAAGAAAATGCTCCTCATCATACTTGCTGATAATACATTTGTAGTATTTTACGTCATCTTCCAATATTAATTTGTAATTCCGTGCGGAAAGTTTGTCTCCTGCCCGTACTTTGGTGAATTCCGCATACATCTCCCGTGCCGTTTCCACAGGGAAATAAGAGAATATATTTCTCCCTATAATATCTTGTTCTTTTATAAAGAAGTCCGTCGTATTAGCCTTGAAGTCTAAACAGGTGCCGTCTTTATATACGAAAAACATAGTATCAGCCGTAATTTCCAGAATTTTGTCTGCATACTGCTTATCGTGCAATATATTACTCGGAATTTTCATATTAATAGTATGATTCTCAATATACTGTTTCTCTTAGCGAATTTAGATGCGTGATATTTGTTACTGACAGCAAATATACAAAAAAAATATTGTTTATATCATTTTATATCGTAATTTTGCAAGGTAATCAATGAAAAGAAGAAATGAAAAAGATTTTGGTAGCTGAAGATACGGAAAGTAATTACCTCTTATTATCTATAATTTTAAGAAAGGAGTATGAAGTTTACCGTGCCCACGATGGGCAGGAGGCTATTGAGAAATTTGAGGGTTGCCGGCCCGATATGATTTTGATGGATATAAAGATGCCTGTTATGGACGGTTTGGAAGCTACCAGAAGAATTCGTCTGAAAGGGGGGACACTTCCCATCATAGCTCTTACCGCCAATGCGTATGACAGTGACCGTGACAAGGCTTTTGAAGCCGGATGTGACGATTATATGGCCAAGCCGATTATGGCTCCCGCTTTGCGTGAGATGATAGAAAAATATTTTGGTGAGTAAATATTATGCCCTGCGGGATTTTTCCCATGTTCCGCCGGCATGTCTTTTCAAATAGAAGAAACCTTTTATCACATTGATGTTCATGAACAGGAAATAGTAGGGAATATAAAGCAATTTGTTCTTTACGGACTTGGCAGACAGGAAGCTGCCATAAACTCCCCCGAGGTAGAATGCGGATTGCAGCAGAAGAAAAAGAAAGTAAACCGGATGGCTCTCACTACAGACAACCAGCAGGATATTCAGGGGAAAGAGCAGAAACAAGGCAACCGGGGTTACCGACCATCTCAGTACGCGGTGGGAGACATATTGAAAACTGAGGATTCCATAACGTAGAGGATTTAGCAGTTCTTTCAAACGATAGACGGACTGCAATCCTCCTGCCGAGATACGTATTTTTCTTTTCTCCTCTTCTTTCATATCGGCCGATCCGCTTTCCAAGGCATATGCCGTATCACAATATGCTATCGTATACTGCTTCATGGCGATACGCAGGGACAGCATAAAATCATCCAGTAGGGTATCTTCAGGCATTTCCTCATATAACGGGGTGCGGATGGCAAATAATTCTCCGGCAGCACCTATGGCGGAATAGAGCTGATAATCCATTTTTTTCAGCCATGATTCATATTTCCAGTACAATCCTTCTCCTCCGGAAACAGCTCCTCCGGTACTGTACATGTCTACCTGTTTTTCTCCTGCCACGCATCCCACCTGCGGATGGTTAAAACATTTTACTATCTCGCGAACGGCCTGCGGATTAATAAATGTATTGGCGTCTGTGAATATGACCAAAGGCGTGGTGACAAATCCCATTCCCCGGTTCATAGCGGCTGTTTTTCCTTTTCTTTCGGGGACGAACAATAGGGTGACATCGGGATATGCTTTTAATTTTTCATTGGTTCGGTCATTGCTACCGTCCGTTACCCATACGATATGCAGTTTCTCTTTGGGATAATCCAGTTCGTGGCAGTTTTTCATCTTTCCGTCTACTACCTGTTCCTCATTATAGGCGGTGATGAACAGGGTGATTTCGGGCAGGGCGGTGTTGTTGCCGTTCCGGCAGGTTTCTTGCTCCGGTTCGTCCGTATCGTAGAAGAAAAGAAAACTTTGTTTTATTTTTACCAATATCCACAACAGGATTCCGTATCCCACATAGGTGTAGAATACAATGAACAGGAGGACGAAGAAGAGGATTTCAAGGGTGTTCATGCTAGTATTTCTTTATATATTTTCAATATTTCTCTGGCTGTGTTCTCCCATGAGAACCGACGGACTCTTTCTAATCCATATGCAGTTTGTGACTCATAGAATTCCGCATTTTCTTCTAAATGAAGGAGGGCGGAAGCAATTTCCTCCGGTTCGAACGGATTGACTAGAATACCCTCCGGTCCTGTGATTTCGGGCATGGCGGAAGTGGTTGAGGTGATGACGGGAGTTCCGCAGGCCATCGCCTCCAGAATGGGGATGCCGAAACTTTCGCGTAAAGACGTGTATATAAAGACGGATGCTCCACTATAAACAGCGGGTAGTTCTGTGTTTGGAATGTATCCGGGATGATACAGCATTTTTTTTATTTCTTGTAATCCTTGCCGGTTCAGATATTCGTCTATGATCTCTTCTTTCAGGTCGGCGATAAGCAAGGGAAGGGGCTGACGGGATTTTTTTAAATAAATACCGTATGCCTGCAATACCCTTGCCGTATTCTTCTTGGGATCGGTATTTCCTAAAAAGAACAGGTAAGGATGTTTCTTTATGTATCGGGCAGTGGTGGCTTGTGCGTTCCGTATGGGTATGAAATGTTGTGAATAGCCGTTGTGTACGGCGACAAGCAGTTGTCTGTCAATGTGCAGGAAATGACTGATGCGGTTGCATTCAAAATGAGAAACGGTAATGATTCTTTTGCATCTAGTAAGAATTTGGGGAACAATGATTCTTCGGTAGAAACGTCCCAGTCTTTGGTACATGGACTGGTTCTTGCCTTGTTTTTTTTCTAGAAAGATAATGTCGTGCAGTGTAAGCACCAGTGGAATGTTTCCATACACAGGGGCAGTGTTACTTGTGCAGTGCAGCAGGTCGGGTTTGATTTTTCTCAAAGCCAACGGCAGTCCTATCTGTTCCCAAAGCGGATAGGACGGCCAGTTGACGGTCACGATATGCACGTTGGCGGATTCCTGCAAACAAATATCATCTCCCGGGCTGACCAGTATGAAGTATTCGTTCTGTTGGTCTATCTTTTGCAGTTCCCGGATGGTTTCCAGAGCTACATAGTCCATGCCATGTTTCTCTTTTCTGAAGATGCGCTGGGCTTCTATTGCTATTTTCATCTGTCGTTACTTTATCAAGTTAGAATTTTCGTCCTCGTAATTGTTTTTGCTATAGAAAAGAGCCGTGAAGCTTCTTAAACCTTTTATGGCTCGTTTTTTGAAACTGCTGAACAGGGATCCGTCGGCCGAAATAGTGCCATAGCCAGTAAGGACACGGGCTTTGCGGGCGGTGACGAATCTTAATTTTCCGTATTTTTTCAATGCCAGTGCCAGGGAGCCGTCTTCTCCGCGGAGTATGTCTGTCCGGAATCCTTCTTTCCGGGCTGTCTCCGTGTGGAAGGCAAAAGCCATTCCACGTACATTGAGCTCCGGTCTGTTCAGATTTTGTATTTTCAAATAGAGATCACGTAGTGTTTCATAGAAGAAAAGTCCTAAATGATGTTCATTAGGAAGAAAACTCCACAGGGCGTATGCACCTGCCACTTCTTTGTCCTGTAAGACCTTTATCATGGTACTGATGTACTGGGGCGGATAAAGTGTGTCGGCGTCTATGCAGAGATGATACTTCCCCCGGGCATGGTTCAGTCCGCATTGCCGGGCAAAACCGGGACCTTTCCGGTATTCATTGAAGTAGGTGACTCCTAATTCTTTTAGTACCTCTTCGGTGTGGTCGGTAGAATGATTATTGATGACTAGTATTTCTACAGGATAGTTATGTTGGTTTTCACATAAAGACCACAGGCAGCTCAATATCCTCTTTTCTTCATTATGGGCGATGGCGACCACCGAAACCAGCGGAGCATGAGTTGCAAGCTGCCGGATCTTGTCTTTCACTTGGTTGATAACCGCTTGTGGGGCTTGGGTGAAAGGCTTGTCATAGATGGATAAATAGTCAGCGTACCACTTCATGCGTTTTTATATATTCGGACAGTGTGACCGGATTCCGGTGATTACTGAATCGTGATTTGAATTTGTTTTTGAGGATATAGAACAGGGCTTGAATCATCTTTTTCATTTCCGTCAGGGCGGAACGGCGGGGATATAGTTTCTCCACCATTTCCCGGTTCCATTTGTTGAGGAAGAAAGAGGAGTAGTATTCATCTTCGGGATTGACTAGTATCTCCACTTCCTCTTTCCACTCATAGCGGTTCAAGGTTATATCTCCTTCCGTCAGCCACAGCAGTTTGTAGGGGAGGGATTGGAAAGGCAGATAATTCAGGAATAATTCTCCATAGTCGTTTTCATAGTTTCCCGGCATCTTGTTTTTTTCATAGAAGACCAGTTTGTTGTCTATATCCAATATAACCCATTTATGTGATTTTTTGGGAAACAAGTATTCGCCCAGCAGACTGGGAGTTTCTATGTATCCCCGTCGGGCTACCCTGCATAATTCCTTGACAAAAGCTTCGGGATGTTCCACGTGTTCCAATACCTGATTGCATATTACGTAGTCAAACTCCTTGTCTTTGAAGGGCAGGTTTTCTCCATCGGCATGTACAAAGGTCTGATGAGGGTATATTTTCACGTCACCGCAACGGTGGTAATTGGTGTCAATAAATTTTTCGGCTATCACGTTGGAGCGATACGTCGGATTATGGCCCGGACCTATTTCTAGCACTTTGTCGTTTTTATTTATATGGATGTCTCCTCTGTCGTAGGGGGAATCTGTTTTCATTGTTCTGTTCCGTTTAATAAGTTGTTGAATAGCTGAATCCATTGTTGCATTATTACATCTTCAGCAAAACGTTGTACATTGATACGGGCTTTTTTCCCCATTTCTTTTCTTATTTGTTTGTTTTCAATCAGATAATTTATTTTTTCGGCCAGTTCTTCTGTTTTTCCATTTTCGACCAATAGTCCGTCTTCCCCGTCCCGGATGATATCTTTAGGTCCGCATGGACAGGCGAATGACACGGCAGGTACTCCGCATGTCATTGCTTCCGCTATGACCATTCCGAATCCTTCAAATCTGGAACTTGATACAAAGATAGAACTTTCACGGTATTTACAGAACATATCCGGGGTTGCATTTTCAAGAAAAAGGTTCTTTAATTTCAATTTTCCGGCCAGTACTTGATATGCAGTCTTATCCCCTTTGCCATATATATGTAATTCCCAGTCCGGATGCTGGTCACAGACTTTGCTCCATGCTTCCAGTAACAAATCGAATCCTTTTTGATAAGTATATCTTCCGGCTGCGGTTATCCGTTTATTGTTCAAGTCGCTGAATGTTCCGGATTGAAAGGGTAGAGGGTTGCTGATAACTTTTACATTTTGCAGTTCGGACCAGTTCACTCTGTCTTCTTCACTCAGCACAACGAACTTATCCAACTTTTTTAAATGCCTCACCAGACTTTTCATCCATAATTTGGCAAAAAGTTCCTTGATGAAGTTGCTTTCGTCCTTTTCAAAATTACGATAGTTTTTTCGGTTCACGTGTAGCTCCCCTATCTTTTTACTTCCATCTTTGAGGGAAGTGATAAAGTTTATTTCCCGTCGTAACAAAGAAACTGTGATGTCCGGTTTGAGGTGAGACAAAGCGGCAGAGAGCTTGCGTCGGTATATTCTTTGTTTTTTCAGATAAACCGGCACTTTTTTCCAAAGAGGAAGTTCCCATAATTCTTCAAAGTCTATATTCAGTTGGATGATTTTTACTTTGGGCGATAAAGTATAGCAGGGAGGCTTGCCTTTTCCGTCAGTCAGCAAAATATATATGTCATAATTACCATTCTCCGCTAGATAATTGGCTTTGGTGGTCAGTACCCTTTCCACTCCTCCGGGGATATGGAGAGAGGGGGTACAATAGGCGATTCGGATCATAGGCGGGAGTATTACAGGTTGTTTATTACTTTCATCATTTGTTCTTTCCATGACAGGTTTTTAATGGAATCCCTTATTCTGCAAGGAGACAGATCCAGTTCCATATAGAACCGGATAAGCCGGCGGATATCTATGGGACTTTCATCGGCCGGAACTTTCAGTATATAAGGCATCTTGTCAAAGTCTCCATCTGTTTCTGAATATACAAAAGGTATTCCCCGTGCTGCATATTCTCTGTTTTTTAATGTTTTGATTTTGTCGATGCCACTGCGGTGGCGTGCCAGACTGCCGATGGCAAAGTCTGCTTCGTTGAATAATTCGTCTAGTTCCTCATTCATTTTTTGTCCGTGGAAGATGACATATTTCTCTATATGATATTTGTTGATAAGTTCATAAAATCCGGGAGCGTGTTGTGAGTCATGCATTTCGGATTTCCATATACCGCCTGCGATGTGGAAAAATACGGTTGTGTTTGCCGGGTTTTGGTAATATCTACCCAAACCGTCTATCAGGCGGTCGTAACCGTGCCAATAATGTACTTCGGCCACTCCTAATAGATGAATGACAGAGGTATTTTTAGAAAGCATCTTTTTCAGCGGAATGGAATCAAAGTCAACTCCATTGGATATCTGAATGGTACGTTGGCCGAATATACGGTGATAGTCTGAGAAAGTGACGATGGCGTTCACGTGTTTTGCCAGTGTCTTTCGGAATACTTTATCCACTTGTATCCCCAGGCGTGTGGTCAGTGGAAAACCGGTGTATTCGCTGTCGTAAGGATAGGTGGGTATTTCCATCGCTATTTTAATTCCGGCTTTCCTTAGTTTGCTGAACAGCCGGATGGTGAACGGATTTGCATTATGGAAAGAGCGTACGTAGATTAATTCCACTTGATGTGTTACAGCATAGCGGTATATGCATTGGTAGGAAACTCTCCTTTTCGCCGCAGCTGGTTTGCCTGTTCCGTAGTCGTCTATTATTTCATCGTTTATCATCCTTACCCGGTGGCCGTTGTCCGCTATGCTGTATGTGCATAAACTTACCCGGTGTCCACATGTTTCAAAGCCTTTAACCTGATACAGGATCTTTTTGCTGATGCCGCTGTAAGGGGATAGTCCGTGGAAAAGGAGATAGATGATATTCATAGTCGGGTAGTTGTTAAAGTGTTGAATAGTTCATCCCACAGTTTCATCACTTCTTCGCGTAAATAACGTTGGATATTCTTTTGGGCCTGCTTTCCCATCCGTATGCGTTTGTCCGTATCCTCTATCAGCCGGCATATCGCGTCAGCCAGTTCGTCTGTGTTTCCGTTCTTCACCAGTATTCCGTCTTCTTCCGGAGTGATAATCTCGGCAGGTCCGTATGGACAGTCGAATGAAATGCAGGGAACACCACATGCCATCGCTTCCAGAAGTGCCATCGGTAATCCTTCAAATCGTGAACTCATGACGTATATGGAACTTTTCAGATATTTTTCTTGAATGTTTTTTGTCGGAGGGCATAGTGAAAAACTGTTTTCTATATGATGTTTTTCAATAAGCTCTTGCAGACTGTTCCTATCCTGTCCTTCTCCGTAAATGCGGATATGCCAGTCGGGATGCTTCCGATTGACTTTGATCCAAGCTTCAATCAGGCGGTCATACCCCTTCTGTTCGCTGTATCTTCCTATGCTGATGATTCTTTTTTCCAGGCAGGAACTCCCTTTTTGGGGTGAGAAAGGTAAGAAGTTTGGTATGACACAAGCCTTCTTCACTTCTTTCCAATTATCCGCATCATGTTGTGTCAGAACAACCAGCGCGTCCAGTTTTTTTACAGCTTCCTCCTGTTTCTTTCTCCAATGCCGTGCGATTTGCTTGTATGGGAATCCCCGTTGTTCCATCAGATGCAGGTTACGAGTGTACGGTTTAGCTATATGGGATTCTCCTATTTTTACGCTTCCATCGTCCAGTTGTGTCAGAAAATCCAATTCTCGGCCCAATGTGCTGATGACGATATCCGGCTTCAAGGTTTTCAGCCAATACTCCAGCTTCTTTCTGTACAGGTACATCAGGGTAAAATAATAATACCCTCTTACTAACAGGTTGTGATGATACTGTCTGTCAAAATCAATCGCTATGTCAATGTGCCTGATTCTGGGAGATATCGGGAAAACGGGCGGTCGTTCTTTTTGTGAATCTGTGATAATAAATACATCCTGATGCATTTCGTCAGCCAGATAGTTCGCTTTTTGGATGATGCTCCGGTCTGCGCCTCCCACGGTGCATAGTGCTGTGTATAGATAAACGATGGTCATTTTTCAGTCAGTTTATGAAACAACATTTCCCATTGCGGCATGATGTTTCGGAGTGAGTAGCGTTTTATATTTTGTTTAGCTCTTTTGCCAAAAGCTTTTCTTTCTGCTTCATGTTCTATCAAGTGGCAAAGAGCGTTGGCAAATTCTTGTATGTCTCCGTTTTTGACGAGGAGTCCGTCTTCCTGGTTTCTGATGATTTCCGATGGACCGAAAGGACAGTCGAAAGAAACACAAGGAACACCCAGACTCATGGCTTCGATCAAGACCAGTCCAAAACCTTCGTAATTGGAGCTTAGGGCCAGAATGGAACTGTTCAGGTATTCTTGCGTTATGTTTTGTGTAAAAGGATGAATTGTGATGGAGTGTTCCAGCTTTCTGTCTTTAATCTGCCGGGTTAAGCTATCCTTATAAAATCCTTCACCAAATATATCCAGTATCCAGTCGGGGTGGCGTTTCTGCACGATATTCCATGCGTCAACCAGTCTGTCGAATCCTTTTTGCCAGGTCAGTCTGCCTGCCGCTATTACACGGGGAGCCTCACAGGAGCTGATTGTTTGTATATCAATAGAGGTGGTGTTCGGAATGATATGTATATTCGGATGTTGTCCCCACATGGCGGCATCTCCTTGTGTCAGTGTGACTATAGCATCGCTGTATCGTTTTACATCACGGAAACATTGGTAACTGACGTATCTGTCTTTTATATCTTTAAAAAAACTCTTTTTGCGGTTTGCAGGTATCCGGGTGTATATTTTGGCGCAATGCGATTCAATGATTTTCTTTGCCTTGCAGTCTAATTTACAGATCAAATCCGCTTTGAAACTGGTATTTCCTGATATGATATCGGGATTGATGAGCCTGATCTCTTTTTTTAATTTTTGTTCGAATTTATGGTTCAAAGTCCATCCCACTTTCAATTGTTCGAGAAGCGGATGCTGGTATTGCAAATGAAACTTTGTATCCAGATCGATATGTTCCACTTTGTCGGATAAAGGGAAAGAAAGAGGATGATTGCCTTGGGAAGAAGTGATAAGATAGACCTTGTGCCCATAAATTTCGGTCAAGTAATTCATCTTATCCGTTAAAATCCGCTCCATGCCTCCTATACGGGCTATAGAGTCGTATACATATACTATTTTCATTCCCCTGATTTGTTTTTCCGTAAAAATAGTGTATTCTTTTTATATATCCAATAAGAAGTTGTTGAAATTCCTGTCCATATCCGTTTTTTTATGGAATGTCGGCTGTATTCGGAGTAAAGAGTGGGTTTCAAGGGATGAAGATGGGTATATTTAGTAATTAAAGTCTTTGGAATGTTGTGAGTATCATTTGTTTTTGCGAATATTGCATTTTATAATGATTAGCAGATAATGATGAAAGAGATAACGGTGGTGATGCCGGTTTACAAGGTGGAAAAATACGTATCAGAATGTCTTGATTCCATAATCAACCAAACTTTTGATTGTTTTGAGTGTATCATCATTGATGATTGCTCTCCGGATAACAGTATGCGCCTGATAGAGGAAAAGCTGGCCGGATATAAAGGGAACATCAGTTTTAGAATCGTGAGAAATGAGAGGAATGAAGGAGTCTCTGCGGCAAGGAACAAGGGAATAGAACTATCCCGGGGTGGTTATCTTTTTTTTATAGATTCGGATGATATGCTTTATGAGAATTGCCTGGAGAAATTATGGGAGGAAACGAAAAGATATCCGGGGGTTGACTTGGTGCAGGGGGATTCTTATTCAGAAGGGATGGAAAACAAAAACAGTGATTTGCAAAGATATACGGAAGGACGGATACGTATCAACAAGCTGTTTCTGGATTCGAAAATAACATCCACTCCGGTCAACAGATTGATCAGAAAGGAGGTGCTGACAGAGAATGCCATTTATTTCAGGACGGGCATTTTGTTTGAGGACTTTTTGTGGTGCTATTTTCTGTATAAAAAGGTGGAAATGTTTGCTTCCGTCAATTCTTTTACTTATTTCTACAGGCGTTCAAATCCTTTCTCAACCATGAATAGGGCGAAAACGGACTTTGACAAGCCGGCAAAGGATTTTATTTTTATCTTGACCGTTTTTAATGAGCACATGGAACAGGAACTGTATGCCGAAAATATCTGTTTCATTTTGAACAAGCTGATGCCGGTGGTGTATAATGCTGCTGCAATAGGGGTTACAAGGGAAAGTAATGATGCGATAGATAAGTTTAAAAGAAATTTGATAAGGAAGCATTGCAGAGAGTTCCGGCCTATGGAGGTTTTGTACGAATTGAATTTGTTCTATCCTTTTTCTCTGCTTTTGAATTGGGGGATTTACAGACATCACATATTGTATAAATACGCTAATCTGATCAAATTGTATTATAAGATATGGGGAAGGTGGTATCTCTGAATCTTCTTGTGTAATGAATATTATTCCTTTAGGTTGGTAGTTTTCTTGTTACATTGGTTGTCGGTTTCTTTTGTAGCCGGTTCATTCATATGTGACAGGATAGCGGAAAAAGCATAATATAATTCTTTGAATGCTTGCAGGCGGAAGAAAAACAGGTATTCAAAAAAGTATTTGGCGGGGAGCCATTCTTTTGTTTTTGCCGAAGGGATACACCACGGAAGTGGTGACAGGTAATAGTGGATTTTTTCTTGTCGCAACAGTCTGTTGCATTTCATGCTTGCGTTGAACCGTATGATTAAACTCTCGCGGTCTTGTTTGGACATAGCAAGGGACTGGTCGGATTCGGTACAATAATAAATGATTCTTCTGTCTGTGGTTACTTTGGGGGCATATATACCGACAAGGCATGAAAAATACACATCGTTGGCTATTCTTGTTTCATCGAATTGAATGTGGAATGTTGACAGGAAGCTGCGCCTTATCATTTTGCCCCAAGGAACTTGAGATTGGTATCGCAGTTTGTTTTCCGGGTTTACATCATTGAAGAAGTTGGTATAGTAAGTTCCGCGTCGGCTTTCTTGGGACGGATCATCGGACATGACAAAACGTACATTGAAATAGATGACTTTATGGGGGCTGTCCATGTATTCGTTTAAGATAGTAAAACAATTGGCTGTAAAGAAATCATCTGCATCTGCAAAGATAATCCATTTGCCACGGGCGTGGGAGAGTCCTATGTTCCGTGCGTATCCTGCTCCTTTTCCCTCCTTAGTGAACAGGACTTCCGTATTTTTTCTGCCGTTTCCCGGAAAATGAGAAAAATCGACAGATTCGGAATTGCTGTTATCATCAATGATAATGATTTGAATTTCATCCCAAGTGGGAATTGAGCACAGACAGCGTTCCAGAAGACGGGGAGTATTCTTGTGCGGAATAATGATGCTGTAATGATAACTTGTGTTCTTTGTCATTCTTCTTCTTTTTGCAAAGATATTGATTTATATTCAGCATCATGCATTATCTTGTCAATATCTCGATGAGTATGAGAATCTTTCACTGAAAATTCTGGGTGATAATGCCCTCATGCCCTCACTGTGTGCACAACTGGTTGTTTATGAACTATTTGTATAGTGATGGTAAAAATTGTAACTCTCACTTATGCTCTCATGCCCTCACTGTTTTTGAGAACAGAATTTCACATAATCTATTTGTTATCAGTTATATATCCTTTTTTTATAAGTTGTTCCGGTTTAATATGAAGTAGGTCGTTCTCAGGCTTTTTCTTTGCAAAAAGTGCGTCTGAAGGGATCATACCTCTACGGAATATGGCGAATTTCCGGCAGCAGTAAAAAGATCAGGAGGTTTTAAAAAAAGCTCGCCATCTTTTTAAAAAAGAACAAGGTCTTTTTTTTATTTGACCTGTTGTTTTTGGGTGTGCAGGATTTCACATACGTACGTGTCGCTCTATGCGTATGTACGTGCCGCATATATCTGCTTTGTATTATATGATATTCTTTCCTCATTCCGCATTTATTTTCGTTTCTTTATCGTATCTTTGCGAAGAAAGAGTGTAATCTAAATTCCATGAGAATATTATTTTATTGTGATACTGTCTTCAGTTTCGGCGGAGTACAGCGTGTGTTGGCTGAAATAGCCAAGGCTTTGTCCGGAAAACATGAAGTCACGATACTGACCACAGATACTTGTACGGACTTGTCGATGTACGGATATGCCGAAAGTACCGTGCAGTTTGATTCTTTCTCTTATTCCACCTCCTCTTTCATCGAGCGTTTGTTATGTAAAAGCTATAGTTTTTTATATAAACATGGGTTGCCTCATACCCGGCTGACTTCGAAATGGTATGCTGCCAGTTTTTTCCCTTCTTCTTATAAACGGACATTGGCAAGGAAAATAAATGCCCGGCAATGTGATGTAGTCATCGGGGTACATGCTTTTATGGCTCTGCACCTCTCTGCTATAAAGAGCCGGATCCGGACAAAGACTGTTGGGTGGCTGCATAATTCTTATGAAGCATTCTTTGAGAAAGAAACTCCCTATTTGCCGGGATTGGATTGCTTTTTTCAAGTCCAGATGGGGAAATTGGACGAGAGGGTGGTTTTAAGTCATGCAGATGCCGGTTGTTTCTTTCGGAAAATGAACCTGTGCTGCGAGGTGATATACAATCCTCTGACTGTACTGCCTAAAGGTCGGGGAAAGAAGGAATATAGAAGGATTTTGGCGGTCGGTCGTTTTTCATTCGGACATAAAGGATTTGATATTTTAATAAAAGCTTTTTCTGTTTTTGTGAAAACTCATCCGGACTGGACACTGGAAATTGTGGGGGAGGGTCCTGAGGAAGCGCTTTACCGTTCATTGATCAATGAATATGAATTGGAAAAGAGCATCGCGCTGCATCCTTTCACGAAAGAGGTGCAGGAGTATTATGCACATTCCAGTATGTATGTGCTGAGTTCCCGTTGGGAGGGATTCGGCCTGGTGATGATAGAGGCTATGGCGCACGGGTTACCTGTTATTGCATCTGATTTACCGATAACACGCGAGTTGTTGAAAGACAAAGATATGGCCGTTCTTTTTGAAACAGGGAATATAGCTCAGCTGGCCGGTTGTATGTCGTATATGGCTGATCGGACGGATTGGGAATGGATGGGAAATAAGGCGGTGGAGTATGCTGATACATTTCATATAGAGAAGGTATGTGACAGTTGGAATAATTTACTAAAAAAAGTAGTGTATGGTACAAGATGAACAGGAAAAATGGGATATTGTGATCAAGCCTCGGTCCGGTTTGTTCCGGTTGGATCTGGAGGAGGTATGGCGGTATAGGGATTTGCTGGTAATGTATATCAGACGGGATATCGTCACTTTTTATAAACAGACTGTTTTAGGACCGTTGTGGTTTGTTATCCAGCCACTGCTTACTACCGTCATGTTCATGTTTGTTTTTGGCGGTATTGCCGGTATTCCTACCGACGGACTTCCCCAACCGCTGTTTTATATGGCGGGCTTACTTTGCTGGAATTATTTCTCGGAGTGTTTAAGCCGCTGTTCGGATACGTTCAACGCCAATCAGAATGTATTTGGAAAAGTATATTTCCCTCGTCTGGTGGTACCCTTGTCCATCGTTATATCTTGCATGATAAAGATGGGCATTCAGTTCGGATTGTTCGTTTTAATTTATATTTACTATTTGTGCAACGGATATTCGTTGATGGTCAACGGATATGCTTGGTTGGCTCCCTTGCTGCTGCTCATGTTGGCAGGACTTGGTTTGGGGTTCGGATTATTGATATCCTCCTTGACGACCAAGTACCGTGACTTGCGTTTCTTGATTACTTTCGGGGTACAGTTGTGGATGTATGCCACTCCGGTTATTTACCCTTTGTCCGTGATGAGGCAGAGTCATGAGCAGTATATGTGGATCATTGTGGCGAACCCGCTGACTTCCCTTATCGAAACATTTAAATTCGGATTCTTGGGGGTGGGGACTTTCAGTTGGTTCCACTTAGGCTACACGTTGGCGTTTACAGTGGTGATAATGCTTTGGGGGATGGTGACTTTTAATAGAGTGCAACGTAGTTTCATGGATGTGATTTAAAAGAAGGGACAGAATGGGAAAAATAGCGATAGAGTTTCAGAATATCAGCAAGCAATATGCATTGGGAAGCATCGGAACCGGCACGCTGAGCCGTGATTTGAATCGTTGGTGGGCGCGGATCCGTGGAAAGGAGGACCCGTATCTCAGAATCGGGGAAGAGAATGACCGTTCCAAGAAAGCGACGGGAGATTTTGTATGGGCGTTGAAAGATATTAATTTCCATGTGGAGGAAGGTGAAGTGCTGGGTATTATAGGTAAGAACGGTGCGGGAAAGTCCACTTTGTTGAAAATCCTTTCGCGGGTGACTTCTCCTACTGCCGGTTGTATCCGTGCACGGGGGCGTATTGCCTCTTTGCTGGAAGTGGGTACAGGCTTTCATCCCGAAATGACAGGACGGGAGAATATTTATATGAATGGTTCCATCATGGGGATGACCAAGGCGGAGATTACCCGCAAGTTGGATGAGATTGTGGCTTTCGCCGGTGTGGAGAAATATATCGATACTCCAGTGAAACGTTATTCTTCGGGTATGACCGTGCGGTTGGGTTTTGCTATCGCTGCCCATCTGGAGCCGGAAATTCTGGTAGTGGACGAGGTGTTGGCAGTGGGAGATGCGGAATTCCAAAAGAAGGCCATTGGCAAGATGCAGGACGTGGCGAAAGGAGAGGGACGGACAGTTTTGTTTGTCAGTCATAACATGGCGGCGGTAAGAAGTTTGTGTACAAAAGGAATATGCTTGGAAAATGGTACCGTAGTTTATCAGGGGACGGTTCATTCTGCCATCGATTATTACTTGAAAGAGAAAGGGACGGTCCGGAAAAGTAAAATTATAGATTATGTGGGTTGGACGAAAAATACGCTTCATATAGATTGCATTGAGATAAACGGAACGGAATGTGCCTCTTCCACTATTCATGGAGGTCAGAATTTTCTGACTGTGAAAATACAGGGATATTCTGAAGAGGATATGATGTATGATGTAATGCTGGTTTTGAAGAGCAGGACGGAAGTGCCTTATGCTACTTATGCTCCGGGACATTATTACGGAAGTATCAGTCATTTACCTAAAGGGGATTTTTGCATCGAGAGGCGTATAGGGCTTCCGTCTGTGCTGAGTAAAGGTGTCCTGCAGGCAGATTTGTTTATACATCATCCTATGGTGGAATATTATTTGAAAGCAGTTCGTTGCTGTTTGCTGGAATGTGAGGGATTTCAAAGTGGATTCGGACATGCGCTGACACAAACGTCCAACGGCTTTATCGGATTGGAGGATATAAAAGTTTGATCATTATGTTCTACTATGGAGATGAAGAAAAAAAGAATTGTATATAGTTTGACTGGAAGAGGGTTGTTCTCAGAGTTGTCTAATCTTGCATTGGCATTGGTCTATGCGGACTATAATCAGGAAGAGCTGACTGTCAATACAAGAAACTGGAATGCAAGGGTGGAGAAAGGCTGGAGTGATTATTTCGAGTCGGTCTTGCCAGACTGTAACGGAATGATGTGCTCGCAATATATTGTTTATAAGAAGGGGAAGCCTTGGTGGGGAAATATCTATTATAATCCGTCCGCTTTTTTCCGGTATTATATTTTCTATATAATGAATAGGATATATCTGTTATTTCATCCGGAAACGGAACTAGGGAATGAGGTATTTCTAAAAATGAGATCGGAGGAGTTTCTGGAGAAGCTGGAAGATATCAGAAATGATTATGGCTCTGCCTTGCGGAAAATATTAAAATTTAATGAAAAGACAACCGGTTATATAGAAGAAAGGAAAAGTGAGATGAATTTGCCGGTAGATTACATAGCGGTACATATAAGGCGGGGAGATAAGATAGTTTCCCGTGAGATGAAGGAACTCGGTTTGTCTCTTTATATTGATGCTGTTAAAGGGAAGAAGCATATCAGCCGTAATGTGTTTATAGCTACGGATGATAGTTCTGTGAAGGATGAGTTGAAATCCATACTAGTTGCCGAAGGATTTAATGTTTACTGTAACACAGCTGTGACACAAACAGGATTTGATGAGTCTTTGTTTAATACAAAGGATAAAAAAAGTAGATATATAGATACGTTGAATATGCTGTTGGATATGGATATTCTGATCCATTCTTCATTTTTTATCGGTACTTATACTTCGAATGTCAGCCGGATTGTGCCTCTGTATGTCGGATTCGGAAAATCGCTCAGTCTGGATGACGAATGGAAACTTTAGATTGTAAAAAGCGAAATATTATGTCACAAAGAAAATTTTCGATTATAACTATTAATTATAATAATAAAGAAGGGTTGAGGAAAACCATAGAAAGTGTGGTCGGCCAGTCTTTTAGGGATTTTGAGTATATTATTATTGACGGAGGGTCCACGGATGGAAGCATTGAAGTGATAAAAGAGTATGCCGGTAAAGTGGACTATTGGGTATCGGAGCCGGACAAGGGTATTTATCATGCCATGAATAAAGGAGTTTTACAGGCGCATGGAGAGTATTTGAACTTTATGAATTCCGGTGATGAATTTTATAACAATGGTGTGTTGCAGGAGGTGGCACCTTCATTGGACAGCGATATTGTTGTTGGAAAAATAGTGCATGGCACAGAGGTGTGGGGCTTTCATAAGGAGGATATAACGCTGATGGATTTGATTCGGGGAACTGTATTGCATCAGGCTTCGTTCTTTCGTAAAGAACTTTTTGATGAAAACAGGTATGACGAGAATTATAAGATTGTATCCGATTGGAAATTTTATATTCAGACCTTGATATTCAACAATGTGACGTTCCGCAATATTCGTTCCATCGTTTGTAGGTTTGTGCCTGGAGGGGTCAGTGAAACGAGTGCCGGGACAAGAGATCTGGAAAGAAGGCGGGTGTATAAGGAATTGTTTCCGGATAGAATGATAAAGGATTATATAAGACTGGAAAAGGTGGAATCCCCTTTATTGGAACTGATTCCCGAACTGAATAAAACTGCTGGCCTTCATCAGATGGCATACAAATTGGTCTGTGCCTTGTTGTGGGTGCATGGAAAGATAAAACGGGTGCGTGTTAAGTAAGCAGTAAATTGTTTTTTTCACTTGAGCCATGCCCGCAGGATAAGTCTGATGCCATATAGCGCATACTTTATTTTTAGAGAAAGTGGAAGATGTATATAATTGTTTTTTCTGATTCTTAGCATTCTGTCCCATAATTCATTGAAGGGGATTTCCCGTGAGTGTTGGGTATAGAACAAGAACGAACTTTTTATGTAATCGGCCGACAAAGCACGTAGAATATAGGTGGGGAATGTGGCCGAAAGTGAAGTCATCAGGTCGAATGCATCCATGAAAGTGCACAGTTTGGGGGTGTAGTTTTTTTGCGACAGGTTCATGGCGCTTGATTTTCTTGTGACATAGTGATAATAGGGGGAAGTGGTGTATGCGGCTGATTGGCAGTGGCTCAGGTATTGAAAAATAAAGAGTCTGTCTTCATTATAATAAATATGTTCATTGAATTTTAGGTGATGTTTGTCAATGATTTCTTTATGATATAATTTATCCCATAAGTTTCCTTTGTATTTGTAATGCCTGTCGTTAAACAGGGAGTGAATGGCCTCCCACTGGGTTAATTTGCCGGATTTCACTTCGTTGATGTGGTAAATCGGACGACCATCTTCATTTTCAATGATATATCCGCAAGTAGCCAGACCGGCTTCGTTTGTCCGGATAAGTTGATAAAGAGTGGCTATCATATCCGTTTCTATCCAGTCGTCGCTATCCATGAAAGCTATATATTCTCCTTTTGCGGTTTCCAGTCCTTGGTTTCGTGCATGGCTGACTCCTTGGTTCAGAGTGTGTATTACCTGTATTCGTTGGTCCTTGCAGGCGTATTCGTCACATATTTTCCCGCTTCCGTCCGTACTTCCGTCATTAACCAGCAGTACCTCAATGTCTGTCAGTGTCTGGTTTAAGACGCTGCTGATACACAAAGGCAGGAATTTTTCTGTATTGTATATAGGGATGATGACAGAAACCAACGGCATAACTTATAATTCTGTGAGTTTATAAATAAGATCATTCTTTAGCTGGCGAAGCGTATAAAGCAGGTTGCTCGGATTTTGAAACGTTTCTTCCAAGGGCATGATGACGGGAACATACTTTATCTTTAACCGGTGCCTTATGCAATAGACATTGATCAATCTTTCTGATAAATAGCCGAACAGACGTGCCTGATCCGGATAGGCGGACAGTTTTACCCGTTTTTCTAATTCAAACAATACGCGGAATAGCCACTGGGAGTATTCGTTAAAATGTTTCCGTCTGGTGATGAACATATTATATCCGGAATAGGCATTGCAGTGATACATGAATGTATGAAAAGCTTCAGCATATTCGGGTGTGAGGTGTTGAATGACTTCTTTCAGTAAATTGAGGTCATTGACTAGATGGGAAATGGCGTATTGTGTAGCGACGTTATAGGGATAATGACGCTTGGGAGAGAGGATGATGTCATAATCATTTAATAAAGTTTCTAAATCAGGAAATTGATAAGTTTCTTTTAGAAATGAATCTATGTTAATGAAACTCCTGTCTGGTGAAAAAGCTGGAAAAGGGCGATGAAAATCAAAGAAGCGCCTGTAATGATTGAGCCCTATAATGTCACACTTTAGATTTTTCCAAGCCCAATAATGGGCGGTTAGTTCACAAAAGTGAGGATTCCTGTCGGATATATTATCTCCTGTGTTATCTAGTACAGGGAAGAATCGGGCACTGGTTAGGGAGGCCCCCACCTGTATAGGGCAGAAGTACTCATGCTGCGGTAGCCGGCTGTCCTTATGGGCACATACTAATATTTTTATATTTTCTCCCATGTTTGTGATTGAGGGTTATAGCGTTTGATAATGCGTGCGGGATTTCCTACCGTGACACAATAGTCGGGTATGTTTTGGGTAACTACACACCCGGCACCGATAAAACAATGTTTGCCGATGGTGATTCCGGGCAGTACAATCACGTTGGCTCCTATGATGGTATGTTCTCCGATGTGGATAGGGGAAGTGGTGATACCTTGTTCGATGATGCCTTGAGTGATATTCTGATAATTGTGATCTAATCCTATCAGGGCTACGTTTTGTGAAATATTGACCCCGTTGTCTATCCGGATGGGACCGATGACCGTATTGCTGAGTCCTATCCGGCAATAGTCGCCGATTACGATGTCGCCTACGGCATTGTTCAAGCAGGAGAAATCTTCCACTACCGAATATTTTCCCATCTGGAACAGATGGAACGGTGGAAGGTCTTTCCGTACACTGGGATAAATGACTGAGCCCTGGCCTTTTTTTATGTAGAAAGGTTGCCATACGCGTATCCACCAATAGGGGCGTGTCTTTACCGGATGCATGATGAAACCGTGTATCCGTTTTTTCCATTGCGGGTGTTGTTGTAAGTACTCCTTTATATTCATAATTCTATCCATGCTGTGTATGGTTGAACTTCTGTGCCATTCCTTTCAAGTGAAACAAGTTGAGAAGCATAATGATTACAAAATAAGGTGTCTGCCTGAGGATTCTGCTCATGTATTTATATCTCATATTGGACGGAATGGCCAGGTATAACGCACCATTCAGCAAGATAAGCAAAATCCACCACTTTATGGAAGAAGTTGGAGAGAAAATGCAGAGAACACATGAAAAGAATCCGATGAGCGCCAACAGAATGCTGCGGGGAGCGATAAAGGCTTGGAGGGTTTTCAGCAGATAATCTCCGTTTCCGTTCAGTAAGGCTGTGGGGAGGTTACGTCCCATTTTTAATGCAAGGAAAAGCTGGGTGGCTATCCAGCGGCGGCGCTGGTTACGCAAGGCATCCGGTTGCCGGACTTTTTCGTCCAATGTTTCTAGGGTGTCTATATATTCAATGTGAATGCCTTGACGGAGCAGGAGTTCTTCCAGTTCTTTGTCTTCGCCCGTACTATGGGTATGGATGATGTTCCGGACAAACCATCGGAAATCGAAAGCCATTCCGGAGCCGGTAAGGGCAGATGAAAATCCCAGCCGGATGTGTCCCTTGCGGAAGATGGAATTGTTCATCTCTTCGATGGCGGCATCCAATAGGGCTATGTCTGTATTCATATTTTTGGCTTTGCGGTGTGTCTGTATGGCTTTTATACCCTGTGAAACTGCCTTATTCAGTTCTTGAAGATAACAGGGTGAGATCAGATTATCGGCATCCAGTATGAGGACATAATCGTATGGCTGGTCTGTGATGGTCTCTGCTGCAATGCGCAGGGCTTTTGCCTTGGAACTTTCCTTTTCATGCAGTTCTATCAAGCTGATGCGTTCTTTGCGCAGTGAGGCATTGGTTTCGGGACGCATGTGGTCGGATATGACTATCAGGTCGTAAAGCTCTGCCGGATAAGTTTGGCGCAGAACGGAAGTGACGCAGGCGTGAATGACCGCATCCTCTTTATAGGCGGGAACAAGGATGATAAAACGTTGCCGGACAGTAGTCGCGGGATATTTCTTTTGTTTGAAGAAATGAGAGGCGGCAGAAAACAGGACTATATACCCCACACTGACGGAAAGGTAGATATATAGCGTATATTCCATGATATGTATAATTTCCGATAGCATGGGGCTTTTATTTTTTCTTTCTTAAAAGCATATTGAATATCATGCCTGCCGCCAGAAAGGGGATAGCTTTCATGGCTTTGTTGAATTTGCTGTCCACCAAGTAGTTTGGAGTGGCTATTGCCATAGTCAATAAGAAAGTGAGTAATAATCCCCACCATTTTAGGCAGGCGCTCCAGTGGAAGTATACGGACAGGAAACTGAACAGGATGAGGATACCTAGCAGGATGGTGCGAGGGAAAATGAACCATTGCAAAATACGGTCGGCATAATCAAATTTTCCACTTAAAATGGCGCCGGGCAGATTACCGATATTGGTGAACAGGGAATAATATTGGGTTTTAATCCAAGTACCATGTTGGGTATAGAATTTTTTCTTTCCACTATTCTTCAAGGCATATACATGGGTATTATTTAAATATTCCACATATATCCGTTCGCGGAGCAGCAGGGATTCGATGACTTTTTCATCGTCATCGTCTTTTAAATGACGGATGTTTTCTTTGAACCAAGTGAAGTCTATTGCGGTTCCGGAGCCGTTCAGCGAAGCTGAAAGTCCCAAATTGACATGTCCCGCACGAAGAATGGAATTATTGATCTCGTCGGTGATGGCATTCAATATGCTGACATTATTGGGTCTTTCTTGATAGATGCGATGGGTTTGGATGGCATTGGAGCCGCTGGCATACGTATTGTTGACAACTTCAAGAAAATTGGTGTCCACTACATTGTCCGCATTCATGATTAAAACGATATCGTATTGTCCTTCTTGTAATTGTGACATAGCTGCTTTGACAGATTTCATTTTTGAACTTTTCTTGAACCTGGCTTGCAACAGGGTGATGGGATATTGTGCCAGCTGTCTGTTTGTTTCCGGCTTCAGGTGGTCTGAAATGACGATAATGTCATAGCAGTCTATAGGATATTCTTGTTGTAGAAATGATTTGACGGTATAGGGTATGTAGTCATCGTCCTGATAGGTCGGTATCAGAATGGCGAAACGGTGTTTTACTCTTGATTCGGAATATTTGTCGGTGCGGTTGCCCGTTGCCGCTATGGCGTATACCAGCAGGTAAAAAACAGTAAAGGCGCATATCGCGAAAAGTAATAGTTCTATGTATGCTAGAAATATCATGGCTGTTTGTCTTTGTTTCTAAGTTTGAAAAATGCTTTTGTTCCCTCCCAATGTGCTTTGGCTATGGCTTTCTTTCCTTTCCCCAAGGCGGTCAGTATGTTTTTGGGACATACAATCATTGTCTGGTATAAGATGGAAACCGGAAGTTTCCAGTCAAAGAGATTGCGGTAGGCATATAGTAATCTGTTTCTGCTCAGGTAATAGTATTTCAACGGACTTTCTTTTCCGGTGGAGTTGCTGTCCTTGTGCCATATTTCGCAAGCGGGATCGTACCATAGTTCGTAGCCTTCCCTATTGATATAGGTGCACCAGTCCAGTTCCTCATAATATAGAAAATATTCTTCGGGCATCAGGCTAAGCTTGTCTATTATTGTTTTTTTCAGTAACATGGCGGCACCATGCAGATAAGGCGTTTTTTGGGCGGGGTAGTGGCCTTTATTTATTTTCCCTTTGCCTATGGCTCTGTTTCTTAAGGTAATGGGCGAAAGTTGGGTGTATCCTGCAAATTGTATGGCGTGCGGTTCTGCATAATCCCGGATTAACGGGGAGACACCTGCTATCTTGTCGGAGGACAGAAGGCGTTTTATCAACAAGGGTATGGCATCTTTGACCATACAAACATCATTGTTCAGCAAGAACAGGTATTTTCCTTTTGCAAGGTTTATACCCAGATTGTTACCTCCGGCGAATCCTAAGTTCTGCTCACTGCGTACGGCTTGGATAAAAGGATATGTTTTTTGTAGCAAGGCGGCTTCATTGGCAGTGGAACCATTGTCAATGACTATCATTTCATAACTGACAGAGAATATAGTAGCTGTCCACGAGTCGATAAATTCGCAGGTGTCGTGAAAACCGTTATAGTTCACGGTGATGACGGATAGGTCAGGCTGCCGGTAGTCCATGTATTTCTGAGTATTGTTTATCTAAATAAGGTCCTAAAAAAACAAAGGTGAAACAGGAATAAATCAAGATTCCGTTAGGAAACTGGAAATAAACCATATTGGCGTAAGAAGCTACCAGTATGCCTGCACAACCGCATAACATACCTGTCAGCGGTCCTCGGATTTCCGGATTTCGGATTTTGAATAAAAGAATGTAGGAGCCCGATAGAAATAGAATGGCATGCATACCCAAAAACACACACAGCCCCACTATTCCCATCTGTTTCCATACATCTACCAGACTGGAGTCTGAAGGACAGATGGAAACGAAATAATATTTGTTATGGGGAGGAACTACCCCGTCTATGGCTCCCATGCCTATGCCGAAGGGCATTTCATCCATGTAGGCATTCAGTGCTTTCTGGTTCTCGAAACGCGCCATCATCGATTGGTCCTCTGTGTCGAAAGCGGAACGCATACGGCGGATCAATTTATTGCTCTCTCCGATCTTGGTGTATTTCAGCATTCCTACTCCTCCAACAAGCAGGATAAAGGAAATGATGCCTATTTTCCAACTTTTAGACAGGAACAGAAAGAGCCCCAGCCCTGCAATGGGTACTGCTATGGCCGATCGGGTTCCCGATATTAACAGACCATAAAATCCTGCCATACCCACTATTAAATAGAAGAGTCTGAGAAATAGGTTCTTTGTATAGAAAAAAGTAAGCGTGAAAACAGTGCAGGATAATCCCATGCTGGCACCGAAAAGACCCGCGTCAGTGAAAAATGAGAAATAGCGGATACCGGAATGGATAAAATGGGTACGTGCTCCGTAGGCCCACAACCAGCTTAGCTCGGTACTGTCAAAACCTTTGTTCTTTTGCCAATATCCTTTTGCGGCAGCCAGTAGGGTCATGATACCCCATAGTATTAAAAAGTAATGGATAAAAGTGTAGCGATTGCAGTGTATGGATAGAATAATACAGGTCAGAATAGGGTATAAGGCCCAGGGTCTTAAAATACGAAGCCATGCTTCCATGTAAAATTCACCGGTAATACCATTACCTATGTTGATGATACAATATAGCAGCCAGACCAATGTGATGCAGGTATAGACGTTCAGTATTCTTCTGAAATGATGATTGCTTTGTAACTGTTTCAGAAGAATAAGGGCCAACATGATGCCGTAGAGCAAGTCAAAGATATTGGTAATGGCAATAGGGATGGAATGATATCTGTTAATTCCCATTATCAGGTAATTCAGCATAAAGGTGATGGCCAGCAGAATGGCGGGTTTGTTTATGCATATAAAAATAAAAAGCGTGGCAAAAGGTATGAACCCTATTGCAACTCCTATGGCAGGTTTCATGTTGAGGGCTGTCCATAGGCATAAGCACAGCCCGATAATAAAGCTGGCTAGAATTTGACCTGTATGGGTTATATTTATTTCTTTTGCTATCATTATCTATTTTCCTTTGTATTCAATGGCGGTCAGTCCGAGTTGAAACAGCCTGTATTCCATATTCTTAAAGTTCGTGTAAGGAGGTAATTGTCCTGTAAAATCTTCCACTGTATTTCTGTCTGCTTGTGTCAGATAGAAAAGGAGGGGTACTTCTTTTTGTTTAACTTGTAACAAATGTTCATACAGTGCCTGATCCGTATTTTTCCAAGTACGGTTGGCACGGACAACCAGCAGATTGATGGATGCTTCATTTAACAAAGCCGGAGGCAGAGGATTGCTTTTCAGGACCGGGTGTTCGATTAGAAGAATTTCATCCTTTTCCAGATCGGGACATAGTTCTTTCAAATTGTTTGCCTGTACATATTGGCTGTCTTCGCTTAGAAAATCTTCATCGTATGTAATGCGGCGGACGTTTAAGCCGATGTTGCTCCAATATTCCTCTATCAGGCGGGCGACATGGGTCTTTCCGTCTTTCTCTTCTGTACTTAACAAATTGATAACTCGCTGTTCCTGTGTATTTAGATGAGGCAATAAAGCGGTGCTGAGTTGCTTGACGGCCATTTCGTTTATGGCTTTATTATAACGTCTGTATCTTAACTTGCTTTCTTTAGGATATGCGCCGATAACTGTTCCTCCGGTGATTCGTTCTGTACGTATTTTGTCTCTGAGGGTACGGTCCAGTATTTCGATAATCAGAAAATAACCAATGATGAAAAGTAAAGTACCCAGTATGGATGCAAGTATAATCATGCGTGCATTGGTGGGGGAGGAGGTCAATGGAAACAGGGGCGGGTTCATGATTTTTAATGAAGCCGAAGTCATTTCCAGATTCTTTTGTCGCAAGATGGCTGCATTTAAGGCCCCCATGGTAGACATATAGTTGCTTTCCACAAAGCCGATATGCCTTTCTTTCCGGCCCAGGGTGGCGCCGATGGGGGAGAAATAAAGGAAATCTTCATTTAAATTCTCTCTCATTATATCTCGTGCTTCCATTTGGGCTTTAGTCTTTTCGGCAAGGACTATTTGGTCAAGCCACTGGCTGATGAGTGTTTCATAAGATACATTGTTTGTACTTGCAGCTTCAGCACTTAGTTTCAGGGCGAGATTGTTGATGTTTTGTTCGGCGTTACTTAACATGTTTTTTTGTTCCTCCAGTTTCTTCCGGTTCTTTTCGTCCGGAGTGATTTCCATGGTTGAGATCTGAGTGTTCAATTGGGACATTTGATGAAGTTTGTCCATAAACTCATTGTTGGTACGGATCAATTTGGCCACATCACCTAATTTATATTCATAGAAATCGATCAACGCCTTACTGGTAGAGTAATTGACAAGTAAATCATTGTCCATCATCCGGTAAGCAGCGTCCATGCTTGCCACTTGTTTGGTTTGTTCTCCGTAGTTGATGATGCGGTTTTCTATATTGTACTCGATTAAAGAATCCTCGGCGGCAGTCAGCATTTTGCCTAATCTGGCCAGTTCTTCTTGAAAGAACTTGATAACATTGTCTGTTTCTCCATAGCGTAGTTCATGGTATTGTTTGACAAATTCTTCATTCAGTATCTCAAGTGTGTTATAAGCTATTCCCGGATCGTTGGCACTATAAGCAATCTCGATCATATCGCTGTTTCCCAACCTGGCTACTTTTATATGTTGTGAGAGTAGAGGTACGCTGAAATAAGGGTGGGTATAATTGAGTAGTTGGTAGATAAAATTATTGATGGACGGGCGTTCAAAAGCTACCAGATTATGATAGGTTTTCTCTTCGTTTTGCTTGTCTATCAATGCCTGTAACTCTCGTGGAATACCGGAAACTAGCTGCTGGTAATGTATGGCTGAAATATAACTGGTGTTTCTTTCGGCATCTCCATAAACCAAACAGCGGGCAAGCAGTTTCAGAGATACTATTTTCAGTGTGCGTTCCGTCGTAATGATATTCATTAAATTACTCATGTGCACAGTGGCATTTCTGGTATCGGTGGCATCTACGTTGTATCCGGAGATGATTCCTGTAAAGATGGTGGTTTTCACATCATACGTTTTTTCCAGACTTCTGGTAAGGAACCACGCTATGATACCGGCTATACATGGAAATATAACCATCCACCAACGGATACGATAGATAAACTTGACTATATATTTAAATAATTCCATGTTTCTTATTCCTTTTTGTCTTTTTTCTTACTTTGCCTCTTGTTTTCTTCCTGTTCCTGTATCGTTGTTTCTTGAACGTCCTTTTCTCCTTGTATGGTCAAGATGGGGGTGTGGGAGATTATTTCAAGGGTCAGCAGTTGATCGTTAATAGTAGAGCGTAGTAAGGCAAAGTCTTGATTAGCGGCAAATTCCTGCTCTTTAGTCTTGGCCACATCATGAATAGAGGTACGTCTGTTTCTATATTCCTGTTCTGCAACAGCCGATGCACCTTTATATAAAGCTATATTTTCAGCTGATCTTTGCAATGTTTCTATATTAGATAAAATCTGAACATATAAATGAGCTATTTGTATTTTAAGAGTTTCGTATGCTTCCTGTTTTCTTAACTCGGCAATATCCACTTGGATTCGCTGGCGCTTGATTCCTCCCCGGAGGTCGAACAGCTTTTCAAAAGGAATACTGATGCCGCCTCCCACGTTCCACGAAGTTTGTTCTGTACCTACATACCTGTAAATAAGTGGGGTGTTGACATCCGTATTGCTGGCCACATTGTCTGCTATACCGTAAGAAGCACTTCCGCCGGCTTGGATAAACCCCAGCCAGTTCCTTTTCTCTTTCGATAGTAACTTTTTCTGTAACAGTTTCTCTTTCTCTAAAATCTGTAAGCTTGGAGTGCTGCGTGCATTCTCATAAAGGACACTTAACGGAGGCAGCTTTATCTTCGCATAATCCACATTCATATTCCCCAATATATCATCTTGTGTCACAAGAGGTTGCTGTACCGGTTGTGTTTGTTGTTCTTCCTGTTGTGCGCTTAAGTGATGGATAGAACAATACATACAGATGACAAAAAGACATACTTTATCCATATAATAAATCCCCTTTTTATTCCTAAAACAAATTATTTAAACATCTCCTTTTTGGACAAAAGCTGTCAAAGTCTTGAACAGGATTTTCATATCCAGAAAAAAGGAGAATTCTTTACCGTATTTCAAATCTAATTCTTTGCGTTCTTTAGCGGATAATTTTCCGGCATCCCCCCGCTTTTCTACCTGCCACAAACCGGTCAGCCCGGCAGGCGCCATGAAGCGTTCGATACTTTCATCGTTTGTCAGACGTTCGGCTTCATAGAGTGGAAGAGGACGGTTACCCACCACAGACATATCGCCTTTCAATATGTTGACCAGTTGAGGTAGCTCATCCAGGCTGTATTTTCGTAAAACGCGTCCTACTTTGGTGACTCGCGGGTCTTTTTCTATTTTTATGAAAGGACTTTCATCCAGTGCGTTTTGTTTGGAAATGAACTCTTCTTCCGGAATGATGAAGTCATCGGAAACCAGCATTCCGCCATTATCTATAACACCGTCATCTCCAAATATCAGCCCTTCTAATTCTTCCATCGAGAAATCTTCGGTAATCTCCGGAATACCTTCCGGCAGGTATTGGTTCTGACCGGAAAGGTCTTTCAGTTTTTTATCGGCGTCCGTATACATGGAACGGAACTTCAGGAAATTAAAAATGGTATAATTCGTTCCTACCCTTTTGGATTTGTAAATAACAGGTCCTTTGCTCTCCAGACGTATGGCTATGGCAGTCAGCAGAAAGACTGGTGACAGAAAAACTAATGCTGTACCGGAGAAAAGAATATCGAAGCAGCGCTTCCATTGGGGAAGGATAAAATGCCTGACGTCTTTTTTCTTCCGGTTATGTGCATATAGCAGTTCCTGCCGTTTATTGATGATGTCTATTTTCTGCCTTAACTGGGCGGTGGTGATGTGCAAACTGACGGTATCGTTTATTCCGCTGTTCAGATAGACTTTGCTGGCTTCGGGACTCAGCCTGTCCGTAATGAGTACGACATATGCCTGATAGAACTTTTTTCTAAAAGCACCTATCTGTTCAATATCTCCGTTCATCTCCCCTTGTTCGTGAAGGACAATGATGTTCTCACGTACTTTCAGCCTGACACAAATTGTAATGGCATCCTGGTAGTTTTGGGCATAAATCATCTGGACATTTTCGAGCTTGCTGAATTTGCGCAAAAAATCCTTGTTCTTTCCTATATAAAGCAGAAAGGTCATGCTGATTTACTCAATAATTTTCTTAATTCTTACTTTTAACTCCATGGGATTGAAAGGTTTGACAATATAGTCTTCCGCGCCTTCTTGTAACAGGCGGATGCGCTCTGTGGTACTGTCTTCGCTGCTTAGCATAATCACCGGAATGTGTTTGAATAGCTGATTGGATTTTATCCATTCCAGAAACTCGTCTCCACGCATTTCGGGCATACGGATATCTGATATAATCAAATCTGGTATGTTACCTTCCTGAAGCCATTTTACTCCTTCGATGCCATTCGGTAACCAAATACAATCATAATCACTGGCCAGATAGATTGAAAGGACTTTTGCAATTGCTATTTTGTCGTCCAAGACCAAAATTTTCTTTCTCATAGAGTAATCTTTAGATTTTAATGGGCAAAAGTAAAGAAAATTATTGTGAATAAACAACTTTATTCTATTAATTTTTTGGCGTAAAGATTGCTTTTTTTTAACCAAACGTCTGAAATAGGAGATTGAATGGAATAAAAGTCCTTTGGAAAAAGGAAAAAAAGAAGACGAGACAATTCCTGTATATTATATATTGTAGTGTATATGATAAGGTTAAGATATCATATTGTATAATAGATGATATTTATTATATTGAAAAATAGTGTTTTAGAACATAATAAAAATAAATATATTGTTTTGTATAATTCAAAAAATAGTATTTATCTTTGCTGCCGGAAATGATAAAAGCCATATTACTATGTCGGAAATAAACCAGACGATTAATTTACATGTATCTGTGGACTGTGTGCTGATTGGTTTTGATGGAGAGCAGTTCCGTGTCCTGTTGGTAAGGCAGGTGGGGAAACAGTCCGAAGACGGATATAATAACATGAAATTGCCGGGTAGCCTTATCTATGACGATGAGGATCTGGATGAGGCGGCCAAACGAGTGTTGAATGAGCTGACGGGACTGAAGAATGTGAAGCTGACACAGTTTAAGGCGTATGGATCGAAAAACCGTACCCGTAACCCTAAGGATGTGTTGTGGCTGGAACGTTTTCATCGTTTGGACGAGAAGAAAATAGACCGCATTGTGACTATCGCTTATCTGACATTGGTGAAGATTGACAGACGGTTCGAACAGCTGTCTGATAAATACGATGCTTGCTGGACGCCTGTGACGGAGGTGAAAAGCCTGGCGTTCGATCATTTCCAGATTTTGCAGGATGCATTGGTACATATACGCCATTATGTGGAATATGCCCCTTCCGTAATGTTCGACTTGCTTCCCCGGAAGTTTACGGCAGCCCAGCTGCGGACTGTCTATCAGTTGATTTATGATAAGGTGTTTGATGTAAGGAACTTCCATAAGAAGATAGCGTTGATGCCATATGTAGTACCTTTGGAGGAAAAACAGGTAGGCGTATGCCACAGGGCGGCACGCTTCTATAAGTTCGATCGTTCAATATATAATAAGTCGGGAACGAAGTGATAACAGACAGATAACTTTAGCCTTGTTGTGATTGCTGTGAGAATACTCCGCCTGGTCGTTTCGGGGAATCGGTACATGCTTTGGGATTCTTCACCGGCCTTTCCTTGGAAGGATAATGCTGATAAGCATCGGGACAGAGACTATTATTTTTAAATTCTTAAATTTTCAATTTAAATGTACCTATTAGGTTATGATATTGGCAGTTCGTCGGTAAAGGCGAGTTTGGTAAATGCAGAAACCGGAAAGTGTGTCTCTTCTGCATTCTTCCCTAAAACAGAGGCTGCTATTATGGCTGCCCGCCCCGGATGGGCTGAGCAGGATCCGCAAAAATGGTGGGAAAATCTGAAATTGTCAACTCAGGCTGTCATGGCCGGGAGTGGGATCGGTCCGGATGGAATTGCCGCTATCGGTATCTCTTATCAGATGCACGGACTGGTTTGTGTGGATAAAGGGCAAAATGTATTACGTCCGGCTATTATATGGTGTGATTCACGGGCGGTTCCATACGGGCAGAAAGCGTTTGAGGCATTGGGGGAAACGCAATGTCTTTCTCATCTGCTGAACTCTCCGGGGAATTTTACCGCTTCCAAACTGGCATGGATTAAAGAGAATGAGCCTGCTGTGTACGAACGTATTTATAAAATAATGCTGCCCGGCGATTATATCGCTATGAAACTGACAGGGGATATTTGTACCACGGTGTCCGGTTTGTCCGAAGGGATGTTCTGGGATTTTCAGGCAAATGATGTCGCGGGCTTCCTGATGGATTATTATGGATTCGACCGTTCGCTGATAGCTGATATCAAACCGACTTTTGGCGAGCAGGGGCGTGTAAATGCATGGGCTGCCAAAGAATTGGGCCTGAAAGAGGGAATTCCTGTAACCTATCGCGCCGGAGATCAGCCTAATAATGCTTTGTCGCTCAATGTGTTCAATCCGGGAGAGATTGCTTCTACGGCAGGAACATCGGGAGTGGTATATGGCGTGAACGGTGAGGTAAATTATGATCCGAAATCCCGGGTGAATACTTTTGCCCATGTAAATCATACCGCTGAGCAGACCCGTCTGGGAGTGTTGTTGTGTATCAATGGTACCGGTATATTGAATTCGTGGGTGAAACGTAATGTGGCTCCCGGAGGTATTTCTTACAGTGATATGAACAGGCTAGCGGCACAGGCTCCTGTCGGCAGTGCCGGAGTAAGTATTCTTCCTTTTGGTAACGGGGCGGAGCGTATGCTGGAAAATAAAGAGACAGGATGCTCTATATGTGGAGTTAATTTTAACTTGCATGGAAAGCAGCATATTGTTCGTGCCGCACAGGAAGGGATCGTGTTCTCGTTTAAATACGGTATTGATATCATGGAGCAGATGGGTATCCCTGTACAGAAGATTCATGCCGGACATGCCAATATGTTTCTCAGTCCTATTTTCCGCGAAACATTGGCGGGAGTGACAGGGGCTGTAATCGAACTGTATGACACGGATGGATCGGTGGGCGCCGCCAAGGGGGCCGGCATAGGCGCGGGTGTTTATAAAGATAACAACGAGGCATTTGCCACATTGGAAAAATTGGAGGTGATAGAGCCTGATGTGGCACAGCGCACTGCTTATGATGATGCGTATGCCCGCTGGAAATCTAATCTGGAGAGAGCGATGGCTGCCTTTTAAGGACCTTCGGATAAAGAAATGGCTATCCGCTTGCGTGTTGAAAAAAGATAGTAGATAAATTAGAACAAGTTATTAAAATAAGTAAAGAATTATGGCTACAAAAGAGTATTTTCCCGGTATAGGAAAGATTAAATTTGAAGGTAAGGAAAGTAAGAACCCGATGGCGTTCCGTTATTATGATGCTGAAAAGGTAATAAACGGCAAGAAGATGAAAGACTGGTTGAAGTTTGCTATGGCATGGTGGCATACTTTGTGTGCCGAGGGCGGTGACCAGTTTGGCGGCGGAACAAAGAAATTCCCTTGGAACGGCGATGCCGATAAGGTGCAGGCTGCCAAGAATAAGATGGATGCCGGCTTTGAATTCATGCAGAAAATGGGAATCGAATATTATTGTTTCCATGATGTGGACTTGTGTGAGGAAGCCGATACAATCGAGGAATATGAAGCGAATCTGAAAGAGATAGTTGCTTATGCCAAACAGAAACAGGCTGAAACCGGAATCAAATTGTTATGGGGCACGGCAAATGTTTTTGGTCATGCACGCTATATGAACGGTGCTGCTACAAACCCCGAATTTGATGTGGTTGCCCGCGCTGCTGTCCAAATAAAGAACGCTATTGACGCTACCATCGAACTGGGTGGCTCCAATTACGTGTTCTGGGGTGGACGTGAAGGGTATATGTCTTTATTGAATACAGATCAGAAGCGTGAGAAAGAACATCTGGCTCAGATGTTGACCATCGCTCGCGATTATGCCCGGAGCAAAGGATTTACAGGTACTTTCCTGATTGAGCCCAAACCGATGGAGCCGACTAAGCATCAATATGATGTGGATACCGAAACTGTGGTAGGGTTCTTGAAAACTCACGGACTGGACAAGGATTTCAAGGTGAACATTGAAGTGAATCATGCTACGTTGGCTGGTCATACATTTGAACATGAACTGGCTGTTGCGGTAGATAACGGAATGTTGGGATCTATTGACGCTAACCGTGGCGATTATCAGAACGGATGGGATACAGACCAGTTCCCTATCGACAATTACGAACTGACCCAGGCCATGATGCAGATTATCCGCAACGGCGGTTTGGGTAATGGCGGTACCAACTTCGATGCCAAGACACGTCGTAACTCTACTGATCTGGAAGATATTTTTATCGCCCATATTGCAGGTATGGATGCTATGGCGCGTGCATTGGAAAGTGCTGCTGCTTTGCTTAATGAATCTCCTTACTGCAAGATGTTGTCAGACCGTTATGCTTCATTCGACAGTGGCAAAGGTAAAGAATTTGAAGAAGGCAAGCTGACACTGGAAGATGTAGTGGCTTATGCTAAGCAGAATGGTGAGCCCAAGCAAGTAAGCGGTAAACAGGAATTGTACGAAGCCATCGTCAATATGTATTGCTGATCCGGTCGGGCGGTATTGCACAAGTTTTACCCTTGCAGACCTTTTTTAAATAAGGAGGGCTGTGCAATGAAGTCTGAATGAATTCTGCTAACGGATGATTAAAGAATAAACGGCTGTACACCGTCAGGTGGCAGCCGTTTTTATATTTGTTAGAGGGATATTTTATGAAATAATACTCGCCTATATCGAAAATAATATCTACCTTTGCGGCTGCTAAATTACTAAGTTTATTGAATTTATATGATAAAAAAACTATTATCCGTACTGGTCTTAGTTTTTGCCCTCTCGGGTTCTGTGCTTGCACAGCAATCTATGAGTGACCAACAGGTGTTGGAATATGTGAAGACGGGCATGCAACAAGGAAAAGACCAACGTCAGATTGCTACAGAGTTAGCCCGTAGAGGAGTGACACAAGAACAGGCTAAGCGTGTAAAGAAACTTTATGAACAGCAAAATGGGTCTGCTGATAAAGATGCAAATGCAACGATGCAAAATCGGAACCGTTTGCGTGAAAAGACAAAGACTCAGGAAGATATCTACGTAACAGAGAATTTTACTTTCGACCAACGTTCAGCTGCGGACAGAGTGGTAGGGAAGAACTCGTTGGACAGTGTTTCTGCCAATCGTTATTACGAGGGGATGGGCATGGGCGATATGGAAGATATGCAGAAGGATAAGGTGTATGGACGGGACATTTTTGAAACCAGAAACCTTACATTCGAGCCGAGTGTGAATCTGGCTACTCCTCCTAATTATCGTCTGGGGCCGGGTGATGAGGTAATCATTGATATCTGGGGTACAAACCAGGCTACCATCCGCGATAATGTATCTCCGGACGGATCTATCACGATCCCCGATTTGGGATTAATTTATCTGAACGGTATGACTATTGCCGAAGCCAACCAATATTTGCGTAAAGAACTGAATAAGATTTATGCAGGGCTTGATAATGAACAGAACCCGTCCTCACAAATCAAGGTTACTTTGGGAAACAGCCGGACTATCCAGGTGAATGTGATGGGAGAAGTGTTCCAACCGGGAACTTATGCATTGTCTTCTTTCTCTACCGTGTTTCATGCACTGTACCGTGCCGGTGGTGTGAGCGATATCGGTAGTTTGCGTAATATACAAGTAGTGCGCGGAGGACAGAAGATCGCTACCGTAGATGTGTACGATTTTATTATGAAAGGTAAAATCAATGATGATATCCGTCTGCAGGAAGGCGATGTGATCATTGTTCCTCCATACGAGGCGTTGGTTAGCATAGAGGGTAATGTGAAACGCCCCATGAAATACGAGATGAAAAACAACGAAAGTGTTGCCACATTGTTGAAGTATGCCGGTGGATTCTCGGGGGATGCCTATACCCGTTCTCTCCGCATGATTCGTCAAAATGGAAAGGAGTATCAGATTTATACGATTGATGATATTGATTATTCCGTATTTCAGGTAAAAGATGGTGATGCGCTGACTGCTGAAGCTATTCTGGATCGTTTTGAGAATAAACTTGAAATCAAGGGTGCTGTCTATCGTCCGGGCATTTATCAGTTCGGAGGAACTTTGAATACAGTCCGCCAACTGGTGGAAAAGGCTGAAGGTCTTATGGGTGATGCCTTTACAGGACGTGCAGTGTTGCATCGCGAGCGTGAGAATTTGAAGAAAGAGGTTATTCAAGTAGATATAAAAGGTATCATGGCCGGTACTGCACCCGATGTACCTTTACAGCGTAATGATGTGCTTTATATTCCCAGTATTCATGACTTGGAGGATGTGGGAACTATCATGGTGTATGGTGAGGTTGCCCGTCCGGGTGAGTTCGCTTTTGCCGACAATACGACTTTGGAGGATATTATAATCCAGGCTGGCGGGTTGAAAGAATCGGCTTCTACCGTTCGTGTGGATGTTTCCCGCCGTATCAAGGATAGCAAAGGTACGGAAGCGGTTTCCACCATAGGACAAATGTACTCGTTTTCTCTGAAAGACGGTTTTGTGATAGACGGAGAACCGGGTTTTGTGTTGCAACCGTACGATCAAGTATATGTGCGTAAGAGTCCTGCTTATCAGGAACAGGTGAATGTACAAGTGACCGGTGAGGTTTTATATGAAGGTGATTATGCGCTGACAGAGAAGAGTGAACGTCTTTCCGATTTGATCAAGAAGGCAGGTGGAGTGACTCCGTTTGCTTATATCAAAGGGGCCCGTTTAAGCCGTCGTATCAATGACGATGAACGCAAACGTATGGAAACGGTTCTGGATATGGCCAAGACAGGAAAGGACTCCATTGATGTCAACCGGCTGGACTTGGGAGATATCTATTATGTGGGTATCGATCTGGAAAGAGCGATGCTTAAACCCGGCTCCAGTGCGGATATCGTATTGCGTGAGGGGGATGTGATTGAAATTCCTGAATACAACAATACGGTACGTATCAGTGGGGCTGTGATGTATCCCAATACCGTTTCATTTGAAGATGGCAAGACGTTGAAATATTATATCGAGCAGGCCGGAGGTTACGGTTTCCGTGCGAAGAAGAGCAAGGCGTATATTGTATATATGAACGGTCAGGTGAAGAGAGCGAAGAAAGGTAGCCGTGAGCTGATCCAGCCGGGATGTGAGGTGATTGTTCCGGTGAAGGAAAAGAGCAACTGGTCTTTGCAGAACACCTTGTCCATAGCAACCACCAGTGCGTCATTGGCTACTATGATTGCATCTATTGCTAATATCTTAAAATAGAAACAGTATGGCGGAAGATAAGAATTATACGAATAATAAGGAAAGGCCACGGGAAGACGAGGAGTTGGAAATTGATTTGATGGAGTATGTCCGTAAGTTGTGGGCTGCCCGAAAGGTGCTGTTGAAGGCTGCCGGAATAGGTGCTATTGTAGGGGTGATTATTGCTCTGAGTATTCCCAAACAATATACGGTGGAAGTGACATTGTCTCCCGAATCCGGCAAAAGCGGCGGGGGGAGCCTGTCGGGAATGGCTGCCATGCTGGGGATCGGCGGCATGAGTCTGGGCAGTGAGGCGGATGCGTTGAACGTATCTCTTTTCCCGGATATAGTAGCGTCTACTCCTTTCATTCTGGAACTGTTTAATGCACATGTCACCACGTTGGACGGTGAGGTGGATACTACTTTTGTAGCTTATCTCGACGAGCAGAAAGCTCCGTGGTGGGGTGCTGTGATGGGATTGCCCGGGGCGGCTATAGGTGGGGTGAAATCTCTCTTCTCCGATAAGGAAGAGGAAGAAGGGAATAAGCTGGATCCTTTCCATCTGACAGAAGATCAGGCGAAGAAAGTGGAAGCCATGCGTAAGGCGATTACTGCTGATGTGGATAAGAAAACCGGCATCACCACAGTGACGGTGACTTTGCAGGACCCGATGGTTACGGCCGCCATTACAGATACGGTAGTGGTGAAACTTCAAGAGTATATCACAGCGTACAGGGTCTCTAAAGCCCAGCAGGATTGTGCTTATCTGGAACAATTGTATAAGGAACGCCAGCAGGAGTATTATGTAGCCCAGCAGAATTATGCCAATTACATGGATGCTAACAAGGGGGTTGTTCTTCAAAGTGCTTTGACGGAGAGAGAACGATTGCAGAATGATATGAATCTGGCATATCAGGTGTATAGCCAGGTGGCTACCCAATTGCAGGTGGCACGGGCTAAAGTACAGGAGGCCAAACCTGTATTTGCCGTTGTGGAACCTGCCAGTGTGCCGTTGCTGCCTTCGGGAACCAGCAAGAAGGTGATTCTTGTCGGATTTATTTTCCTGGCAGTGGCGGGCGCTTCTGCATGGATCTTGTTCGGACGTGAATTCTTTGAAAATCTGAAGGCAGGACTTAATGTTCCTCAGGAGGGGATGGAGAAGAAGTGATATAAAGATATTGACCTATAAAAACAGGGTGTATCTCTCATAGGAGATACACCCTGTTTTTATAGGTCAATCTTCGAAAATGTTGTCCTGAACGTTACGATAGTCCTGTGTGCAGTTTTCGGTTTTTTTAATTTCACTGGCAAAAACCAAACAAACGCAGAATCAAAACTGCCTTTAATATAAACTTTGATTAAAGTCGAAATCTGTTTGATAGTCTTTCAATCTCGGATGTTTCTTGTCCTTGTCGGACAAAATAACCTTGTCGGCCGGAAGTCGCCAGTCTATGCCTAGATCGGGGTCGTCCCATGCGATTCCTCCTTCGCTTTGCGGAGCATAATAATGGTCACATTTGTATTGGAACAACACTTCGTCACTTAGTACCGCAAAGCCGTGTGCGAATCCGCGGGGGATAAAAAACTGCCGGTGATTCTCTCCAGTCAATTCTACAGCTACATGCTTTCCAAAAGTGGGAGAACCTTTCCGGATATCTACAGCCACATCCAGTACTGCTCCCTTGATTACACGCACCAGTTTGCTTTGTGTGAAAGGAGGTTTCTGGAAATGCAGGCCACGTAATACACCATAAGTGGAGAAACTCTCATTATCCTGTACAAATGTAGTCCTGCATACTTTTTCTTCAAATTCACGTCCCGAGAAGCTTTCAAAGAAATACCCTCTTGCATCATTAAAAATACGGGGTTCCAAAATGAAAACCCCGTCTATTGCTGTTTTTATAACTTCCATTATTCTAATCCCAGTTCTTTTATAACTTTCAGTAAATATTGTCCGTATTGGTTTTTAAGCATCGGCTGAGCCAGTTCCTGCATCTTTTCCGGGGTAATCCAGCCTTTTCTCAAAGCTATGCCCTCAAGGCACGCCACTTTCAGCCCCTGGCGCTTTTCAATGACTTCGATGTAGGTACTTGCCTCGGCCAGCGAGTCGTGAGTACCGGTATCCAGCCATGCGAAACCTCTGCCCAATGTTTGTACTTTCAATTCCTTGTCCTGAAGAAATTGCTGGTTTACGGTGGTGATTTCCAGTTCTCCCCGTGCCGAAGGCTTGATATTCTTGGCTACTTCCACTACCTTGTTGGGGTAGAAATAGAGTCCCACCACGGCATAGTTGGACTTAGGTTGGGCAGGTTTTTCTTCAATAGAGAGACAATTGCCATCCTTGTCGAATTCCGCTACGCCATATCTTTCGGGATCACTGACCCAATAGCCGAATACTGTTGCTTTCTTGTCCTCTTCGGCAGCACGTACGGATTCTCTCAACATGGCGGACAGACCGTTGCCGTGGAATATGTTATCACCCAGTACAAGGCAGACGGAATCATTTCCGATGAATTTCTCGCCGATGATGAAGGCCTGAGCCAGTCCGTCGGGCGAAGGCTGTTCCGCATATTCAAAGCGTACTCCGAAATCGCTTCCGTCTCCTAACAGTCTTTTGAAGCTCGGTAAGTCGTATGGGGTTGAGATAATGAGTATTTCCCGTATGCCGGCCAGCATAAGTACCGATATAGGATAATAAATCATGGGTTTGTCGAAGACAGGGAGCAACTGTTTGGATACTCCTTTGGTAATAGGATAGAGGCGCGTGCCCGAACCTCCGGCTAGTACAATACCTTTCATATCTTTTTATTTTTTATAATGTTCCTACGATTTGAATTAATAGGCGTTTTTCTCGCCCCGGAACATGTTGGTTACTGTTTTTATCATGATGCGGATGTCGAGCAGGAAAGTCCAGTTCTCAATATACCACAGGTCTCTTCTTACCCTGCCTTCCATTTGGGAAAGTTCTTTGGTTTCTCCCCGATAGCCGGTGACTTGCGCCCATCCGGTGATTCCGGGTTTGACAAGGTGGCGCATCATGTATTTGTTAATCAGTTGGGAATATTCCTCTGTATGTTTCAGCATATGGGGTCTGGGACCTACAATAGACATTTCTCCTTTGAAAACATTAATGAATTGCGGCAGTTCGTCCAGATTGCTCTTTCGCAGGAAGTTGCCGAACTTGGTCTTGCGGGGATCATTCTTGGTAGCCTGCAATGAATCGGACAATGCATTCACTTTCATGGAACGGAACTTATAGCATTTAAAAATTTTCCCGTTTTCCCCGTTTCTCTCCTGTTTGAAGAAAATGGGACCAGGTGATGAAATTTTAATAATAAGACCTACAAATAGGTATATAAATGGAAAAATTGTAAGTAAAAACAGAGAGGAAAATGTCAAATCAAATAACCGTTTTGCCAGTCTGTTTACCGGGTTCTGCAACGGTTCGGTACGGATGGACAATACAGGAACTTCACCCAATAATTCCAGTTGCAGCTGACGCTTTATGTAATTACGTACATGAGGTACGCTATAGAAGCGGATCAGATTGTTCTCGCAATAGTTCATGATGGCCAGAATATCATCCTTTCTGCTGGATGGCAGACCGCAGTACAGTTCGTGCACGGTGTTATGAGACAACCATTCAAATAATTGGTTTACAGGACCTTTAAAGGGAATCCCTTTGGGGTAATTAGAGTCCTTCTCATCATAGAAAATGCCTAAAACCCTGTATCCGTAAGTCAAATCGTTCAACGTATGGTATAGCTCCACCATATTGTCCCCGTCACCTATCAGTACAGTGGCGTGCAGGTTCCTGCCACTGCGGCGGAACATTTTCACAAAGAACCGTAATGTCAGCCGCCATCCTATAGCTAAAGGTATGAAAGACAGATAGAAAACAAGCAGATAGATGCGTGAGAAGTTATCTACTTTAATAATGGCCAGCACCGTGAGGAAGATGACTACATGCAAGCTGATTGTTCCTAACAGACGGCCTACAATCTGTTCCGGACGCACTATGCGGTTGTGCAGTATGACCCCAAAGATGGATATGCATGGAATATAGCACAGGTTGGAAGTCAGCAGGTAGGTTTTCAATGAAATATGGGCTATGGCCTGTGAATCTATTCCTTTCAGAATAAAAAACACAAGTATCATAGAAAGGTTCAACAAGGCAAAATCACCTAATATCGCTACTAGTTTAATTATATCAGAGTTTTCAGTTGTCGGTTGTTTCATGACAAAAAAAATGTTAGTCGTATGCAAATATAGAACATATAAATTAAAACGCAATACTTTTTTTAAAAAATAATACTTATCTTTGCGGTCATACAACGTAAAAAATGAATCATATGAACATCAAGAATAATCACCTCGTTATAATGGCCGGAGGTGTTGGAAGCCGTTTCTGGCCGATGAGTACTCCTGATTATCCTAAGCAATTTATTGATGTACTGGGTTGCGGCCGTACATTGATCCAACTTACGGCTGACCGTTTCCAGGGGATCTGTCCTCCGGAAAATATTTGGGTGGTGACATCAGAGAAGTATGCGGACACTGTAAAGGAGCAGTTGCCCGATATTGCTGATGATCATATCTTGCGTGAGCCTTGCCGTCGCAATACGGCTCCTTGTATAGCATACGTCAGTTGGAAAATAAAGGCACGTAATCCTAAGGCCAATATGGTGGTGACCCCCAGCGACCACATTGTGATGAATATTGCGGAGTTTCAGCGGGTGATTAATTCGGCGATGAATTTTACGGCCGATTCGGACGCTATCCTTACCCTGGGCATGAAACCTACTCGTCCTGAGACGGGCTACGGTTACATTGAAGCTGATCTCAGTGTACCTTCTACCGCCAATAAGGAAGTATTCCGGGTGTATTCTTTTAAAGAGAAACCTGATCTGGAAACAGCCCGGCGCTATATTCAAAAAAATAATTTCTTCTGGAATGCCGGTATTTTTGTGTGGAATGTAAATACGGTGGTGAATGCCCTGCGCGTATATCAGCCTGCCATTTCGAAGGTGTTCGAGCGTTTGCTTCCTTATTATTATACGGACAAGGAGCAGGAAATGATTAACCAGAATTTCCCTTTGTGCGAGAATATTTCGGTGGATTATGCCATTATGGAGAAGGCGGATGAGATTTTTGTCCTTCCTGCCAGCTTTGGATGGAGTGATTTGGGTACTTGGGGATCGTTGCACGAGAATTTGCCGAAAGATGCCCATAATAATACGCAGATAGGTGAGAATATAAAGTTGTATGAAACCCGTAACTGTGTGATTCACACTACACAGGAAAAGAGGGTGGTGGTACAGGGACTGGACGGATATATCGTTGCTGAGAAGAATAACACATTGTTGATCTGCCGGTTGAGCGAGGAACAGCGCATCAAAGAATTCTCGGCGGAGTAAGTATTCTTTCTTGTATATATTTTATTTCTGCATACATGGAGTGTATGCTGTCTGTTATCTGCCGTTCTGTTTGGTCATTTTGTCCTTTGTCATGCCGAAAGGCAGATAGCGGTAGATAGCTATGTGATATGAAATAACTTAGAAGGCCTGCATGAGGCCATTTACAATAAACGAAATGAAAAAAGTTGCTTTAATTTCAGGTATTACAGGTCAGGACGGTTCATTCCTGGCAGAGTTTTTGATTGAAAAGGGATATGAGGTTCACGGTATTCTGCGCCGTTCTTCTTCATTCAACACAGGTCGTATAGAACATCTCTATCTGGACGAGTGGGTTCGTGATATGCAAAAGACCCGTTTGGTGAACCTGCATTGGGGGGATATGACCGACAGTAGTTCGCTGATACGTATCATTCAGGCTGTACAGCCCGATGAAATCTATAATCTGGCTGCTCAGAGCCATGTGAAAGTAAGTTTCGATGTGCCCGAGTACACTGCGGAAGCGGATGCGGTAGGCACGCTGCGTATGTTGGAAGCTGTCCGGATCCTGGGTTTGGAAAAAAAGACCAAGATTTATCAGGCATCTACCTCCGAGTTGTTCGGACTGGTGCAGGAAGTCCCTCAGAAGGAAACGACTCCTTTCTATCCCCGTTCTCCGTATGGGGTGGCCAAGCAGTATGGTTTCTGGATTACCAAGAATTATCGTGAAAGTTACGGTATGTTTGCCGTGAACGGCATCCTGTTCAACCATGAGAGCGAACGTCGTGGTGAAAACTTTGTAACACGCAAGATTACTTTGGCTGCCGCACGTATAGCCCAGGGATATCAGGACAAACTGTATCTGGGAAATCTGGATTCTTTGCGTGACTGGGGCTATGCCAAAGATTATGTGGAGTGTATGTGGATGATTCTTCAGCACGATACTCCCGAAGATTTTGTTATTGCGACCGGCGAGTACCATACGGTGCGCGAGTTCTGTACCTTGGCCTTCAAGGAAGTGGGCATTGAATTGCGCTGGGAAGGCAAAGGGGTGGATGAAAGAGGCATCGATGTGGCGACGGGCAAGGAACTGGTTGCCGTCGATCCTAAGTATTTCCGTCCTGCCGAAGTGGAGCAGTTGCTGGGTGATCCCACTAAAGCCAAAACCTTATTGGGCTGGAATCCCCGTAAGACTTCTTTCCCCGAACTGGTGAAAATCATGGTGAAGCATGATATGAAGTTCGTGAAGAAACTATATTTAAAGGCTCAAATAGCGGAATAATGGAAAAAACAGCCAAGATATATGTAGCAGGACACCACGGACTGGTGGGTTCTGCTATATGGAATAATTTGCAGCAAAAAGGATATACCAATCTGGTAGGCCGTTCTCACAAAGAACTGGATCTGCTGGACGGGCAGGCTGTGAAGGAGTTCTTTGATGAAGAGCAGCCCCGGTATGTCATTTTAGCGGCGGCACATGTAGGCGGTATCATGGCGAACAGTCTTTACCGTGCCGATTTTATTTATCAGAACTTGCAGATTCAGCAGAATGTGATAGGAGAGAGCTTCCGTCACAATGTAAAGAAACTCTTGTTTTTGGGAAGCACTTGCATTTACCCTCGTGATGCCGGACAACCCATGAAGGAAGAGGTGTTGCTGACTTCACCGTTGGAGTACACCAACGAACCATACGCTATTGCGAAGATTGCGGGATTGAAGATGTGCGAAAGCTTTAACCTGCAATATGGAACCAATTACATAGCCGTGATGCCCACGAACCTTTACGGACCCAATGATAATTTCCATTTGGAGAACAGCCATGTGCTGCCTGCCATGATTCGTAAGATTCATTTGGGAAAATGCCTGAATGAAGGAGATTGGGATGCGGTGCGTAAAGATATGAATCTCCGCCCTGTGGAGGGAGTAAGCGGTTTGAATACGGATGAGGAAATTCTGGCTGTATTGAAAAAATACGGCATCTCCGGACAGGAAGTGACCTTATGGGGTACAGGCAAGCCGTTGCGTGAATTCTTATGGAGTGAGGAAATGGCCGATGCCAGTGTCTATATCATGGAGCATGTGGACTTTAAGGATACATACACACCCGGTTCCAAGGATATCCGTAACTGCCATATCAATATCGGTACGGGAAAAGAAATCACCATCGCTCAATTGGCGGATAAGATTGTCAAAGAAGTGGGCTATCAAGGCAAACTGACTTTTGACGCTACGAAGCCCGACGGCACTATGCGCAAGCTGACGGATGTAAGCAAATTGCATAGTCTGGGATGGCAGCATAAGATTGATATAGAAGAGGGAGTACACCGAATGTATCAATGGTATTTGTCTTAGAAGATGAAGATGCAAGATGATAGATCTTTCGGGTGTAAGATTATAGATCGTTCGTATGCAAGATGATAGATCTTTCCGGCATAACATATAAAAGTTTCGGGCATAACTTCTTGAAGTTATGCCCGAAACCACCAAAACCTATGCAGACAGATTGACAAAATCTTCTGCCGTTTTCTTTATTCCTTCGGGAGCTTTTTATTTTACTGCTTTCTATTTTACTGCTTTCAACGCAGCTTCATAATCCGGTTCCTGGGTTATTTCGGGAACAAGTTCGGTATAAACCACTTTTCCTTCCGGGTCAACCACTACTACCGAACGTGCCAATAATCCCGTCAAAGGACCGTCGGTCATCAGAACACCATATTTTTCAGCAAAATCGGAAGTATAGCGATAATCAGACAAAGGAATAACGTTACTGATCCCTTCGGTGGTGCAGAAGCGGCCCTGGGCGAATGGCAGGTCTTTAGAGATAGCCAACACTACCGTATTGGGCTGGTTTGCAGCCAACTGATTGAACTTGCGTACGGAAGTAGCGCATACACCTGTGTCCAGACTGGGAAAAATGTTCAAAATCAGGTACTTGCCTTTACCGTCCTTTAATGTATAATTGCTTAAGTCTCCTTTTACCAATGTAAATTCCGGAGCTGAAGTTCCTACTTTTACAAATTCTCCGGCCAATGTCACCGGTGCTCCTTTAAATGCTGTTTTTGCCATAATTTTATTATATTTTAGTTCGATACTGTAATGATAACAAATTTAAATGGAAAAAAGTTCATTCTTTTTTATTTTCTTCCTTTGTAAATCAAGAAACCTACCACTAAAACACCGATAGCAATGAAGCAATATCCTAACTCGTGACTGTATTCGGTTACGGTACTCAATAACTGCTCTTCGGGAACCACTGATTGCAGATAGTAACCGATAGCCGCCAGAATGGCATTCCAGATACCTGCTCCCAGCGTTGTGTACAGCAGGAAAGTGGATAATTTCATCTTGGCCAGACCGGCAGGAATGGAGATAAGCTGGCGGACGGCAGGAATAAGACGTCCGATAAAGGTGGAGAGTGCCCCGTGCTTGTCAAAGTAGTGTTCCGCGTTCTGAACCTTGGCTTCATCAATCAGACACATGTGCCCGAAGCGGCTGTTCGCGAATTTATAAACCAGCGGACGGCCTACGAAATAGGCTATGTAATAATTGATGAGAGCGCCGATATTGGCTCCGATTGTCGCAAATATAACTACCAGAAATACATTCAGGTCACTGTTGCCTCCGGCTGCCTTGTAAGCGGCAGGAGGCACTACCACTTCCGAGGGGAAGGGGATAAAAGAGCTCTCAATGGCCATTAATAACGTAATTGTCCAATAATTCAGGTGGTCCAGACACCATTGAATAAATGCAACTGATTCCATAAAATAATTATAAATAATTGTTTAAGTTTAGCTTGCCTTTGCTGATATCGTCCTTGATTACGCGTATCGCTTCGTTGAATAACTGGTCGGGAAACTGTGCGTTTTCATCAACTCCCAGAGCTGCATACGTATCAGGAAGTTCTTTATTGATTTTAGCCAGATAGTGTATGAACGGACCTGGTTGCTGTAAATAAAGATAGCCATAAATCAGAAAGAAATAAGTGCTATGGGCGTTGTGGGGGAATTCTTTGTTTATTTGCTCAAAATACCGGTTGGCATATTCAAAGAGATGTTCATCGAAGTATTTGGATCCGATTTTGAACAAAATATCCATCCGTTCCTCTTTCGGGGTGAATTCCAGGGCGAGGTTGAATTGTTCCTCCGCCTTGTCGATATTATTCTTTCTTTCCTCCTCGCTGATGTCCTTGCTGCCTGCCATTATCGTGAAAAACTGTCCGGCATAGATACGTGTTTCCGCATCGTTCCCGTTCTGCTTCAGCACTTGGTCCAGATACATATATCCCTCTTCAGGATGTCCCAGGGCTACATGACAGAGGGCTGCGATACTATATATATCGGTTAGCTCGAATGCAGTTATCTCCTGTTTCTGTTTTAGCAGCTTTTGTGTATACTTCATGGCGGTTTCGTAATCCTTCATCTCGAAGTGGAGACCAGCCAATGCCATATAAACGGGAGGTTTCTTCTCTGTCGCCTTTTCCAGACGGAGATAATAGTTGATAGATTCCTTGATATTTGCTGTCTGGCTGTAAAGGAATGCTTTCAAGGTCAATGTCTCTGTGTTGTTTTCATCAATGGCTAATGCGAAATCAAAAGCTTCGTGCGCCTTTTCGTATTGCTCTTGTTGCAGATAGCATTTACCCAGTTCGTTCCAATGCTGAACGGAATAGGGAAACTCGTTCAGAGTCATGTTCAGGTAAGGGATAGCCAAGTCCGGTTTGTTGAAAGTACTGTAATAATCGCACAGCACGTCGCGAAGACGTTGGTTGGTTTCCGGCAGGGTTTGCATGTCGAAATGGGCAAACAGGCAGTCGATCCACTTCTTGGCGTATTCTTTCTGGTTGACGTCAACGTAGTCCAGAATGATGTCTAGCAGCGTATCCAGTTCATACTCCTCGTCCATGGCCAGTTGTTGTAATATCTTATCGGCCTCTTCCATGTGTTCCTCCTCTATCAGCAGGTCGGCTTGCAGGAATCTGAATTCACGGTCGGCAGGGTTGTTGATGAGCTGCATCACCATTTGGGCTTCTTCTTTTTTTCCTAGCAGCATCAAGGAACGTGCCCGGAAAATCAGGGCGTCTATGTTATCAGGGTGCAATTGGATTGCAAGATTTATGGCCTTGTCAGCGTCTTTATGTCTTCCTTTTGAGGCGTAATATTCGGCGATATCGGTCAGTTCATCAGCTTCAAAATAAGCGGGGGTATGGTTTTCCACCATACCCTCGTATCTTGCTAATGCTTCTTTAAATTCCGGGTCTTCAAAGTAAGAAGACATGTCATAGTTCATAAGCTTGTTTTTATTTATTAATTTTGCTCCAGGTATCTTTTAAAGATACGGTGCGGTTGAACACCAGATTTTCTGGTGTAGAGTCTTTGTCCACATTGAAATAACCGATGCGCTGGAACTGCAAGTAATCCAGCGGTTTGGCATCGGCCAGATATTTTTCTACATAGCAGTTGGTTAATACATTCAACGAATCGGGGTTGATCATTTCTTTCATGGCTTCCAGTGCGTCGCAGTTCTTTGCTTCGCGGATAGCGGCCATCTCATCACGCGGGTTCTCCACTTTCCACAGGCGGTCATACAGGCGTACTTCGGCAGGCAGACAGTGTGCACAGCTTACCCAGTGGATCGTACCTTTGATTTTGCGGTTGCTGCCCGGCATTCCTGTTTTGCTGTCGGGATCGTATTCGCAATATACCTCCACCACGTTGCCGTTGTCGTCTTTCTTGCAGCCTGTACATTTCACGATGTATCCGCTTTTCAGACGCACTTCCTGTCCCGGAGTCATACGGAAATATTTCTTCGGGGCATCTTCCATGAAGTCGTCGCGTTCTATCCACAACTCGCGGCTGAATTCGATGGTGTGTGTGCCTGCCGACGGATCTTCCGGGTTGTTGACAGCTTCCATTTCCTCCACCTGTCCTTCGGGATAGTTGGTAATGATCAGCTTCACCGGATTGATGACTGCCGATACACGGGTGGCACGGCTGTTCAAGTCCTCGCGGACAGCGCTTTCCAGCAGGGCGAAGTCATTCAGGGCATCGTAAGTGGTATAACCTATCTTGTCTACAAATTTGCGGATGGACTCGGGCGAGTAGCCGCGACGGCGGAAACCGCAGAGAGTCGGCATACGGGGGTCGTCCCAACCGTTTACCAGATGTTCTTTTACCAGAATCAGCAGGTTACGCTTGCTCATCAAGGTGTAGTTCAAGTTCAGTTTGTTGAACTCATACTGATGAGGACGGTTGTCGTCCAGATCTTTACCTTCTTTTACCCAGTCCACGAACAGGTCGTACAACGGACGGTGGGGTACGAACTCCAGGGTACACAGTGAATGAGTTACTCCTTCAAAGTAGTCGCTCTGTCCGTGTGCGAAGTCATACATAGGGTATGCTTTCCAGGTTTCGCCTGTGCGGTGGTGCGGAGTCTTTACCACACGATAAATAATAGGGTCGCGGAAGTGCATGTTGGGGCTTGCCATGTCTATTTTGGCACGGAGCACCATTTTGCCTTCTTCTATTTCACCGCTGTTCATTTTGTTGAACAGTTCCAGGCTTTCCTCGATGGGACGGTTGCGGTAAGGGCTCTCGGTTCCGGGTTGGGTGGGAGTTCCCTTTTGTGCCGCGATTTGTTCGGAGTTCTGTTCGTCTATATAAGCCTTTCCTTCCTTTATCAGATTGACGGCGAAATCCCATAATTGCTGGAAGTAGTCGGATGCATAATATTCGTTTCCCCACTGGAATCCGAGCCATTGGATGTCCTCCTTGATGGCTTCCACGTATTCCATATCTTCTTTGGTCGGGTTGGTGTCGTCAAAACGCAGGTTACATACGCCACCATAGCGTGCAGCTATCCCGAAATCCAGACAGATGGCTTTGGCATGACCGATGTGCAGGTAGCCGTTCGGCTCGGGCGGAAAGCGGGTTTGTACTTTCCCTCCGTTTTTACCTTCTTTCAGGTCGTTCTCAACTGCCTGTTCAATGAAGTTCAGACTTTTCTTCTCTGTAGCTTCTGTAGCGTTCATTTCAGTCATTGTGATATCAATTTTACACTTTTGCTGCAAAAGTACGCATTCTTTTTGGGATATCCTTTATTTAACAGGAATATATCCACCGTTTTTTATAATATTTTGCCCCTCGGGTGACAGGATGTAGTCAATGAACGGGGTCACTTTTTCCTTATTGGCTACATTGTAATAGTAATAAAGAGGGCGTACTACGGGGTAAAGTTTCTTCTTTCCGTTTTCAAGGCTGGGCAGTACATAATGCTTGCCGTCATCATAGGAAACGGCAATGGCTTTTACCCGGGGAGACAAGTAGGCCAGTCCCACATAGCCGATAGCGCCTTTGGTCTGGCTTACAGACTGGATCACGGCTCCGGTGGCGGGCATGGACAAGCTGCTGCTCATGTAGTTCTTGTTCTTCAGGGCGCTTTCTTTGAAAAATTCGTAAGTTCCCGAAGAGGTTTCGCGAGAATAGACAATGATTTTCATATCGGGTCCCCCCAGCTGTTTCCAATTGGTTATCTTGCCGCGGAATATGGCTTCCAGTTGCTGGCGTGTCAGTTGGCTGACAGGGTTGGACGGGTTTACAATGACGGCCAGGGCGTCATACGCTATAATTACCTCCTCCACTTCCTGTTTGGCGGCTTTCAGTTTCATCTTTTCGCTGAATTTGATGGGACGGGAAGCCATAGCGATATCTGTTGTGTTGTCCATCAGGGCGGAAATCCCCACTCCGGTTCCTCCGCCGGTGACGGTTACTCGTCGGTCGGGATCATCTTTCATGAAAATCTCGGCTGTTTCTTGTGATACGGGCAACACCGTGTCACTACCTTTTATGCGTTGCGCGGTAATATTCAGACTACAAGCCAATAGAATAAAAAGAAATAGAGCTTTTAATTGATTCATAAGTTCTTATATTAATTTGTGTGCAAAAGAAACGTTTTCTTGTGTCATTTGTTTTACTGGTGTGTTACGATTCTGTTACGGGTAATATTCACCGGCAAGGGTGGATTGAATCTGTTCCTGCGGGAAAATGGTAATAAGATCAGGCTTTTCTTTATCTGTAACAAGTTTGTAATATAATTGTAGCAAATACTTCAAGCTTCTTTCACATCACCTTAATATAAAGAGGCTTTTTTTGCATCAGTTATTAAAAATAGAAGACTAAAACTGTATGAAACGAGTTTGGGAAAAGATTGTAGAAGGGATATTGACTTGCAGCGGCTTTATAACGAGCATTACTATTTTGCTGATTGTCGTATTCTTATTTGCGGAGGCTCTGGGACTTTTTAATAAAAAAGTCATAGAAGAGGGGTATGTACTGGCGGTGAATAAAGCCAATCCGGTGCAGGAACTGAGTGCGGCACAAATAAAAGATGTTTTTGACGAAGAGATTACCAACTGGAAAGAGTTGGGAGGACCGGACGCGGAGGTTAAAGTTTTCCGGTTGGAGGATATCACCTCCTATTTCTCGGAGGAAGAACTGGGAGCCGAATACGAGAAGGCTCCCCGGTGCATCGGCGAGATCGTTGCCGGTAATCCAGGCATCATCGCCTTTGTTCCCTCCAAGTTTATAGAAAAGGATTTTCCGGGGCATCTGCTGAAAGACGAGTCTATTTCTTTTGATGAGGTTTTTGCCGGAAAGGAATGGTTCCCTACGGCTACTCCCGCCCCTCAGTTCGGATTTCTTCCTTTGATTACGGGTACGCTTTGGGTGAGTTTCTTTGCCATCCTGTTCGCTTTGCCTTTCGGCTTGTCGGTGGCGGTGTATATGTCCGAGGTAGCAGACCATCGGACCCGTAGTTTTCTGAAGCCGGTTATTGAATTGCTCAGCGGTATTCCGTCCGTGGTCTATGGGTTTTTCGGATTGATTGTTATCGTACCGCTTATTCAGAAAATATTTAATCTGCCTGTGGGCGAGACCGGATTGGCCGGAAGTATTGTTTTGGCGATCATGGCACTCCCTACTATCATTACCGTAAGTGAGGATGCGATGCGGAATTGTCCCCGTGCCATGCGCGAGGCCAGTCTGGCATTGGGCGCCACTCGTTGGCAGACTATATATAAGGTGGTGATTCCGTTTTCCATTTCCGGAATCACTTCGGGCGTTGTCCTGGGCATCGGACGTGCCATAGGCGAAACGATGGCGGTGCTGATGGTTACAGGAAATGCGGCTGTGATACCTACCACTATTCTGGAACCGCTCCGTACCATTCCGGCGACTATTGCAGCGGAACTGGGAGAGGCACCCGCCGGCGGCGCGCACTATGAAGCTCTGTTCCTGCTGGGAGTGGTGTTGTTTTTCATCACGATGCTTATCAACTTTAGTGTAGAATATATTTCATCAAGAACAAATAAATAATGTACTAATTTGCCGGTGTGCTAATGATCATGCGGCACACAGCGCAGCCAATGGGTATATTGATAGATTGACAAAAGATTAATTAAGTATTTAAAATATGAAGCAAGATGTTTTCCCTGCCCGGCAAGGGGCGCGTAAAAGACGTTCGCAATGGCTGGCATTCGGTATTTTCAAACTGCTGAGTTATAGCATTGTCCTCATTCTGTTCGCCATTCTCGGTTTTATTATATATAAAGGTATAGGAGTAATCAGCTGGGAGTTTCTGACCACGGCTCCCAGTGACGGTATGACGGGTGGCGGTATATGGCCGGCCATTGTAGGTACTTTTTATCTGATGGTGGGCAGTGCGCTGTTCGCATTTCCGGTGGGAGTGATGAGTGGCATTTATATGAACGAGTATGCGCCGAAAGGCAAGCTGGTCCGCTTTATCCGGATGATGACCAATAACCTGAGCGGTATTCCGTCCATTGTGTTCGGTTTGTTTGGTATGGCACTGTTTGTGAAATACATGGGGTTCGGCGACAGTATCCTGGCCGGTTCTTTGACGTTGGGATTGCTTTGTGTACCTTTGGTGATACGTACCACCGAAGAAGCCTTGAAGGCGATTCCCGACAGCTTCCGTGAGGGGAGTCTGGCTTTGGGCGCGACCAAGTTGCAAACCATCTGGCATGTAATCCTGCCCATGGGGATGCCCAACATCATTACCGGACTGATTCTGGCTTTGGGACGTGTGTCGGGTGAAACGGCGCCTATCCTTTTCACTTGTGCCGCTTACTTCCTGCCGCAACTGCCACATAGCATTCTGGACCAGTGTATGGCACTGCCTTATCACCTTTATGTGATTTCTACCAGTGGAACAGATATGGAGTCACAGCTTCCTTTGGCATACGGTACGGCGTTGGTATTGATAATCATTATTTTAATTATAAACCTGTTGGCAAATGCACTTCGCAAATATTTCTCCAATAAAGTAAAAACGAATTAATAATTTGTCAATGTGCCGATTGGCTGCGCTGTGTACCGCACGGGTATTGGTACATTAGTACATTGACAAATCAGCAAATTATTAAAACATTAAGAATATGAATAAGATAGATGCAAAACATGTAAATTTTTTCTATGGTGATTTTCAGGCACTGAAAGATATAAGCATGACGATTGAAGAGAAAGAGGTGGTGGCCTTCATAGGTCCGTCCGGTTGTGGCAAGTCCACCTTCCTCCGCCTGTTCAACCGCATGAACGATCTCATTCCCGGCTCTCGTTTGGAAGGGGAGATTTTGATTGACGGGAGAAATATATACGACAAGTCTGTGCAGGTGGATGAGTTGCGCAAGAATGTGGGAATGGTATTCCAGCGTCCCAATCCGTTTCCGAAGAGCATTTTCGAGAATGTGGCCTATGGGCTTCGGGTAAATGGGGTGAAAGATAATGAGTTTATCCGCCACAGGGTGGAGGAAACCTTGAAAGGAGCCGCGTTGTGGGATGAGGTGAAGAATAAGTTGAAAGAGTCTGCGTTTGCTCTGTCCGGCGGTCAGCAGCAACGGTTGTGTATAGCCCGTGCCATGGCCGTATCTCCTTCGGTGCTGCTTATGGACGAACCGGCTTCGGCATTGGATCCTATCTCTACAGCCAAGGTAGAAGAGTTGATTCATGAGCTGAAAAAAGAATATACCATCGTTATTGTCACTCACAACATGCAGCAGGCCGCGCGTGTCAGTGACAAAACAGCCTTCTTCTATATGGGCAATATGGTGGAATATGATGATACGAAGAAGATATTTACGAATCCGGGCAAAGAAGCGACCCAGAATTATATTACGGGACGTTTCGGATAAAGCATTCATCACAGCGTTGCACAATGGGAGATAAGATAAAAATGGAATTTATGTACCACAGCTCGATGCAGGCTTGTTTGCTTTTCAGATGTAATGGGTACGGATTTGCCTTTTTATTCTTCTGTCCGGAAAATTAAAATCAGTGTGAATCTGCGCAATCTGCGGTGAAAGAAATAATAATAAACAAAACAAGAATTAAGAATATGGTGAAATTTATAGAATCAGAACTTGTATCACTGAAGAAGGAAGTGAACGAGATGTGGACATTGGTTTACAATCAGCTGGACAGGGCAGGAGAGGCTGTGCTGACCTTTAACCGTGACCAGGCACAGCAAGTCATTGTCCGTGAGAAAAGGGTGAATGCGTTCGAGTTGAAAATTGACAGTGATGTAGAGGACACTATCGCTCTATACAATCCGGTAGCCATTGACCTGCGTTTTGTGCTGGCCATGTTCAAAATAAACAGTGATTTGGAGCGTTTGGGAGATTTTGCCGAAGGCATAGCCCGTTTTGTGGTAAGAAGCGAGGAAACAGTACTGGATAGTGAACTGCTCCACAGTCTGCGTATAGAAGAGATGTTGAGACAAGTGCTCAGTATGCTCGAAATGACCAAGAACGCGTTGAATGAAGAAAATCTGGAATTAGCCCTCAATGTATTCAGTAAAGACAATTTCCTGGACGAAATCAATGCGGCTGCCCCTGCCGTGCTTACAAAATATCTGGAAACACATCCCGATAATTTCCTGACTTGCCTGGAACTCGGCACCGTTATCCGTAAGCTGGAACGTGCCGGAGATCATATAACTAATATCGCTGAAGAAATTGTTTTCTTCATTGATGCAAAGGTACTGAAACACCGCGATAAAGTGGACGAACATTTCTTGGGAAAAGAAAAAACTCATTAAAATGCTGTTTCAAGTTAAACTTTTGCTATCTTTGTATATGTAATGAGGCCGATAAAGAGCATTTTGAATAATAATCTGCCAAAAAAGACAGAAATTTCTAAAAACATGTTGTATGGCATAGTTTTTTATTTGGCTGGTTTAAAAAAAGGCTCCATATTTGCATCGTTATCCTGAAAACAATCTTTTTACCTTAAAAAAAACTAATACCTATTGAAAACTTAAAAAGGGGGCTTTGTGAAAAGACCCCTTTTTTATTTTTCTATATAAAGGCTCTGTCAGTGTTAAATTTCACCTATTTATTGGTCAATATGTAAGATTTCTGTAATTATTAGCTTATATTAGCAACTTTCTTTTAAGTTAATGCTTAACTTTGCTGGCTCATAAGAATAGCGGTAAAAAGAATGAAGACAAAATACATCAAGTCGTTTTTACTATTTTTGTTATTAGGATGCTGCATCTCGGTGTCAGCTCAAAATATACAAGGCGTTGTAACAGACTCATTGACGAATGATCCCATACCATACTTGTCAGTCTTTTATGAAGGAAAAGGCGTAGGAAGCATTACCGATAATGATGGACATTATAAGGTCGAAACCCGTAAAGGCTGGAACAAACTCACCTTTTCGGCAGTGGGGTATGTAACAAAAGTAGTGAATATAATCCCCGGTGTCACCAAGAACCTGAATGTGAGGATGAGGCCGGACGATATCATGCTGGACGAAGTGGTGGTGAAGCCCAAACGAGAGAAGTACTCCCGTAAGAATAACCCGGCTGTGGAACTGATGAAGAAAGTGATTGCTCATAAGAACAATAACAAGCTGAGTGAGAATGACTATTATCAGTACAACAAGTATCAGAAGATCACAATGTCACTGAATGATGTGACTCCCGAAATGCTGGAAAAAGGCATGTATAAAAAGATGCCTTTCCTGAAAGACCAGATCGAACTTTGTGAGGAAACCAATAAATTTATCCTTCCTATCTCGGTGGACGAGACCGCTTCGCAGAAAATTTACCGTAAACATCCCAAGAGTGAGAAGACCATTATCAAAGGGATGAGCTCTACGGGGGTGAACGAGCTGTTTGCCACAGGAGATATGCTGAGCACGGTTCTGAAGGATGTGTTTACGGATGTGAATATTTATGATAACGATATCCGTCTGTTGCAGTATCCTTTCATCAGTCCTATTTCGTCTAGTGACGCCATCTCGTTTTATAAGTTTTACATTATGGACACCACATTCGTGGACAAGGACAAGTGCTTCCATCTCACCTTTGTCCCCAATAACTCGCAGGATTTCGGTTTCACGGGACATCTGTATGTACTGGCCGATTCATCTTATACGGTGAAGAAATGTACGATGAATCTGCCCAAGAAATCGGGAGTGAACTTTGTAGACAATATGGATATTATTCAGGAGTTCGAGCAATTGCCCAATGGGGAGTGGGTGTTGAAAACCGATGACATGATTGTGGAGATGACCTTGATGAAGATCATGCAAGGATTCCAGATACGAAGGACTACCCGTTACTCTGATTATGCCTTCGATGAGCTTCCGCAGCAACTTTTCAAGCGTAAGGGGGCCGAGATCAAAGAGGCGGACGCCATGATGCGCGGAGACGATTTCTGGAATCAATACCGGCCGGTTCCGCTTACGCAGACCGAGAGTTCTATGGATATGCTGGTAAAGCGTCTGGAGCAGATGCCGGGATTCAAATATGTGATTTTTGTATTGAAGGCGTTTATCGAGAACTTTGTGGAAACCGGAACCAAGGAGCATCCCAGCAAGGTAGATATCGGTCCGGTAAACACCATGATCTCCAATAACTATATCGACGGATTGCGTCTGCGTATGAGCGCGCAGACCACGGCCAATCTGAATCCGCATCTGTTCTTCAAGGGATATTACGCTTACGGATTCAAGGATCATCGTTCCAAGTATATGGGTGAGGTGGAATACTCTTTCAACAAGAAGGAATACCTGCCGCGCGAGTTCCCGAAGAACTCCATCACGTTCAGCTATCAGTATGATGTGATGTCTCCCACGGATAAGTTCCTGAAGACAGATAAAGACAACGTGTTCGTATCTTTCAAGACTTCTACGGTAGACCAGATGTCCTACGTGCGGAATATCGCCTTGAAGTATGAGAACGAGACACAGTTTGGCCTGAAGACCACGGTGGAAGTGAAACACAGCACAGACGAGCCTACCGGCGGCCTGGCCTATATAACCAATGATGACCAGAAAACGTTGGTTCCTGAGATTCAGACCATGGAAGCCTCCCTGGCCTTCCGTTACGCTCCGGGTGAGACATTTGTCAATACCAAGCAACGCCGTATTCCGGTTTCTTTTGACGCTCCGGTATTTACGCTGTCGCACACGGCCGGTTTCAAGGGCGTGCTGGGCGGAGAGTATAACTATAACTTGACAGAGATCGGGCTGTACAAGCGTTTCTGGTTCTCGTCATGGGGTAAGATCGATATGTTCGTGAAAGGCGGTGCGCAGTGGAACAAAGTTCCGTTCCCGTTGCTGATCATGCCGGCGGCCAACTTGTCTTATATCCTGCAGCGCGAGACTTTCAACTTGATTAATAATATGGAGTTCCTGAACGACCGTTACGCCTCTCTGGATGTATCGTGGGATTTGAACGGTAAGATTTTCAACCGTATTCCTTTGCTGAAAAAACTGAAGTGGCGTGAGGCTATCGGCTTCAAGATGCTGTATGGTCATTTAACCGACAAGAACAATCCGATGAAGCATCCGGGTGACAGCGAGCTCTTCCTGTTCCCGACCCGTGACGGACGTCCTACCAGCTTTGTGATGGACCCGAAGACCCCGTACATGGAATGCTCTGTGGGTATTCACAATATTTTCAAGATATTGCACATAGACTATGTCCGCCGTCTGAATTATCTGGATCATCCCGATGCGAACAAATGGGGCGTGCGGTTTATGGTGATGATGACGTTCTGATGCAAGGAGAGCTCTGATGGTGTGTGAAATGAAGAAACCGAGGTAAGAACTTGTATCGTTCAAATAAAAAGTTTATCTTTGTTCCAGTACCTAAAGTTGGTGAAAAGTATGTTATGCTTAGATGAATGTAAGGCAAAGTTAGTTAGTTTCAAACAATGTTTTGGGCATGAGTTTGGAATTAAATCAATTGGTATCTTCGGTTCGGTTGCACGTCAAGAGAACAGGGAAGATAGTGATTTGGATATTGTTGTAGATATTGATAATCCTACTTTATCCACTATGTACACTTTGAAGACTGTTTTGACGGAAATGTTTCATTGTGAAATTGATTTAGTGCGTTTCCGTTCCTCACTGCCTCCATTTTTGAAACAGAATATTGAAAAAGAAGCCATTTATGTATAAAGGAGGACGACTAACCATTTGCGACAGGTTAACCCAGATAAAAGAATCCATTTACTATATACAGCAATGGAGTAAAGAAATAAATTGTGCTGATGATTTTTTAGCCTCCATGGATAAAGTGATGGTGTTCAATGCATGTGTTATGCGCCTTCAAGTAATAGGTGAACAGGTAGGAAAGTTGTTGTTTTTACAACCATCACCGCTTTCTGAATATAAGGAAATTCCTTGGTTGGCTATTTATGATATGCGCAATCTTATTTCGCATGAATATAGTAATGTAGACGAGCAGATAGTATTTACTACTATAAAGAATGACCTTATAGAATTGGATAAGGTTATTACAGTCCTATTGAATAAATATTTGTAAAACTTGAATCTTTTATTGTGATTACGAAATATACCCATCTCTTATTTTCTTAATCAAAAGTAAGTTTTCCTATTTTTTAAGCGCTTTTATTGTGTAATACACAATTATAGTGTATCTTTGTGCCCTCAAAAAGTTTCTAAATTCCTTTTATATAAAGGGTAAAGAACCTTTTTTGAGGGTATAAACATGTCTATAAAAAGCAGACAGAAAAGACGTCTTCGGACGAAAGAAACAACAAATAAAAGATTTCAGAAATACAAAATGAAATCTGTGTAAAAAGCTATTTATCAGCCAGTTATAAACACTGTGCTGATATGGTCTTCCAGTATCGGTCAGCGTGGATTCCTGACGATAAACCTCATGAAAAAGCTATCCCATCAGTTTGATAAACCGAAGCGTTCTGTGGCATCTCCCGAAGCGTTGGAAGCTTTGCGGAATAACAATGCCGTGCGTTGGTATGTGTTGTCGCTTCCCGACTGTCATCGGGGAGGAGTGCGCGGTTTGCAACGGGAACAGGACCGGCGCATACAGGCAGGCGAGCCCTCATTCGGCTTTTTTGCTCCTTCCTATCAGGAAGTGAGGCGTATAGACGGCAAATTCGTCAATACCCAGCGTCCCTTACTCTTCAACTATGTATTTGTCCGTGCCTCCGAGCGTGATGTTTTCCAACTGATGCAACGTTTTCCTGTACTCAGTTTCCTGCCTCGGGTGAGGGAACGGAAGCGGGAGTATTTTCCCTACCTTTCCGATGCCGCAATGGAGAATTTGCAGTGGGTGGCCCGTTCTTATTCCAATACACTTCCTGTTTATATACCCCAGCCGGATGGTTTGCGCAAGGGCGACCGGATACGCATTACCGAGGGACGGTTTAAGGGGGTGGAGGCGACTGTTGTCATTCAGCCGGGAGCCGGGCGAAAGGATGTGATGGTATGTGTGGAGAACTGGATGTGGGTTCCGCTGCTGCGTGTGATGCCGGGTGAGTACGAGGTAATTGCCCTGAATGATGAGGACAAGCATGTATATACCCGTTTGGACAATGACTGTATGTTGAATGGTTTGCACAGTGCTCTTCAGCGTTATCACAGTGCGGAGGGGGTGAGTGAGGAAGATCGTTCCCTGGCTGCCAGGGCGTTGAAAGAATATGGCAATCTCCAGATGGATACGGATGTGATGCGTTGCAAGCTTTATGCCATTTTGCTGCCGGCTTATACTATATTGGGTATGGAAGAAGAGGCGGCAAAGCTGGTTGGCGTTATGCAGACTATGCTTCCTCTCGTCAAGGCGGAGCAGTCGCGTGCACTTGCTGTGGTTACACTTTATGGTTGTACGGATAGCAGTATCTATTATCATTTGGCTCACGAGGCGGTTGATCCGTGGAAGAAAGAGGAAAAGCCGAAAAAGAGTAAGCAGCAGCTGATCAACCGGTTGGATGATTATGATCGGTGGTTGAGGCATTGAAATGGCATTGTAGCTGGTAAGAACAGTGTTGTGAATTAAAAACAGGTTGAATCGCTAGGATAAGTGAAATATAATTTGTTCTTTTGTGGAATATAAAAACTAAAGAATATGAAATCAGAACCTTTTAACCCAGTCCAGTTACACTTGTTAAAGATGTTTTCTTATGCTAAAGACGAGCGTGCCTTGGAAGAAATACGTAAATCTTTGACAGCCTACTTTGCTCAAAGAGTAGAGGAGGATATGGATAAGTTGTGGGATGAAGGTTTGTGGGATCAGGATAAGAATGAGGCTATATTAAAAGAACATTTGAGAACACCTTATAATGATTAATATAGTACTGGATACTAATTGTCTGATTTCATCTATTTCAAAAAGAGGGAATTACTTTAATGTGTGGAGAGGCTTGCACTCCGGTAAATATATTCTTTATGTTTCCAACGAAATATTGGAGGAGTATGAAGAAATAATAAGTCTGAAGACAAATGCTTTGATAGCATCCAATGTAATACAGGCATTGCTAAATTCTCCTTATGTGTCATTGATTGACCCTCATTATCATTTTCATTTAATATATGCAGACAAAGACGACAATAAGTTTGTTGATTGTGCTATTGCTGCCGGAGCTGATTATTTGGTTTCTAATGATGCGCATTTTAAGGTGTTGAGTACAATTTCTTTTCCTAAACTTTCAGTGATTGACCTGGCTTCTTTTTCAGATTTGTTAGAAGGGCGTAAATTGTACAATACTAGCTCGTCAGATGATTTGATGGTAAATGAGGAAATGGTTGAATATTCTTCTGATAATAATGGGATGTAATGATGGCTGGATATTACAAGTCTTTTAATATGAAAAAAACTGTTCAATGGGTATGTTGAAAAACTTAGATTCTGATATTGAGTTAGGACCAATGAAACAGTTCTATGTTTCTTTACTAGCCGAGGATGATACGCTAGATGCTTCCAATTGGACTTCAGAATTTGCCGGACGATGGGATGATGATCGTACGACAGATGAGGTTGTTGAGGACATACGTGGTGCGAGAACTTCAAATAAGGAGATCGAATTATGAAACAAAATCTTCTTGATGCTTGTGTCTGTGTATTTCTGTTCCGGCAGAAGTTTGGAATAGCCGAAAAGTAAACAGGGATAGGTGCTTCATAGTGTTTTATTATTGTATGTGGATAATATGAATATTCAAGTAAAGATGGAAAACGAAGGCACTAAGAAAATGACACGCGAAGATGCTTTGCGTCGGCTGGAAGAAGCAAGAAGATTAAAGCGTGAATATGTTAAGGAGCTGGAAAAGAAAATGAAGGAGGACTTTAAGAAACGTACAGGTCAGGACGCTACCTATTTTGAAGTGTGGTAAATTTTGATTCGGAACGTATTAAATCTTGTTTTCTTATTCTCATTGTATAAGTCTGATTATTTTTATGTCCTCTGATATTCAAGGTGCGCTTAGTCTATCAAAAACTAAAGAATATGAAGTCAGAACCTTTAAACCCAGTTCAATTATATTTGTTGAAGATGTTTTCTTATGCTAAAGACGAGCGTGCCTTGGAAGAAATACGTAAATCTTTGACAGCCTACTTTGCTCAAAGAGTAGAGAGGGATATGGATAAGTTGTGGGATGAAGGTCTGTGAGACCAGGATAAGAATGAGGCTATATTAAAAGAACATTTGAGAACACCTTATAATGATTAATATAGTACTGGATACTAATTGTCTGATTATTGTTATAGCCTTTATTTTATATTACAAATATAGTTGGTCTTTTTTTGTTCTGATATTTGAATAATCATATTTGACAATCAAATACTTGAAGTCTTTTAATGGTAAGATTGTCATGCCGGAAAATCACTGTTCTCAGCATAAGTATAAGTTTTAGACCAATGGCAGAAATGAATCGCACAGTACAGAGCATTAAAAATGCTCGTGTTTCTTTATTTTTTAGTGTTCTCGTCTTAGTTCTTGGATTCTTTTCGCGTAAGATTCTCATTGATTGTTTAGGTGCGGAAGTCTTAGGATTGAATACAACAGCAACGAATTTACTTGGATTTCTTAATTTGGCAGAACTGGGTATAAGTGCAGCTATTTCATACACATTATATACTCCTCTATTTCAAAAGGATTATGAAACTATAAACGAGATAGTTGCTGTCCAAGGTTGGCTTTATAGGCGTATTGCTTATATAGTATTAGCAGGTGGTGCTGTTTTAATGTGCTTCTTTCCATGGATATTTGCTAAGATGGAATTGCCGTTATGGTATGCATACGGTTCATTTGGTGTTCTGTTGTTGGCTGCCATGTTGGGTTATATTATTAATTATCAGCAGATCGTGCTAAGTGCTGACCAACAGGAATATAAGATAAATTATAATGTACAAGGCTTTCGAGCATTAAAACTATTGATGCAGATTGTTGGTATTGGTTATTTTCATCAAGGCTATATTTATTGGTTAGTAATTGAATTGTTGATGTCTGTTGTTACTTGCCTGTCTTTAAAGAAAACGATACATCGGAGTTTTCCTTGGCTTCATCCAGACTTATCAAAAGGAAAAATGTTATCTCGAAAACACTCTGTGATAATAAAAAAAACCAAACAACTGTTCTTTCATAAATTTGCGACTTATGTGCTGGGGCAAACTAGTCCATTAATTATTTATGCTTTTCTATCGTTGACAGTTGTTGCTATTTATGGGAATTATATGCTATTGGTTGTAAGTACATCTATGATAGTTACTTCTATGGTCAATGGGATGAATGCTGGAATAGGAAATTTAGTGGCAGAGGGAAATAAGGAGAAAATATTATCTTTTTATAGGGAGTATACAGTAAGTCGTTATTGGATTGCTTCTATAATTTGTTTTTGTTTGTTCTATTTATCTCATTCTTTTATGTCTATTTGGATAGGAAAGGAATATTTGCTGGATTCTACTTCTTTTACCTTGTTGATTGTTTATGCTTTTATTACAATGACACGTACAAATGATGCTTTTATTGCTGCTTATGGGTTATTTCAAGATATTTATGCACCTGCTATTGAAGCAATATTAAATTTGGGATTGTCTGTATTGTTGGGATATTATTATGGATTACCTGGTATTATAACAGGAGTATTAATAAGCTTGTTGTTGGTTATTTGTTGTTGGAAACCTTATTTTTTATATACTTGTGGTTTTAAAATATCTATATGGAGTTATTTGTTTTTGATTGGTAAGATAATGTGCTTGGTAATAATATCTTGGGGAATTTCATATTTTTTTCTTGAATATATAGATTTGTTATGTGAAAATATAATGGATTGGATATTTCTAAGCATAAAAGTATTACTTTTTTATGGGGTGCTTAGTTTATGTGTTTTTCAAGTGTTTGACAAGGATTTTAGGGTCTTTAGTAAACGGATTTTTGAATTAATAAAGCGTGAATAATATGTTGATGGAGTCGAATGTTCCTAAAATTAGCGTGTTAATACCTGTTTATAATGTAGAAAAATACGTGGAGCGTTGTATGATTTCTGTTTTGAATCAGACTATGCAGGAAGGAGTTGAAGTGATTATCGTGAATGATTGCACTCCTGATTGCAGTATGGAAATAATTCGTAAAACGCTTTGTGCTCATGTGAAAGAAAATGGAATGACAATTCGTATTGTTGAGCATAAAACGAATCGTGGAACGGCAGCGACTCGTAATACGGCGATGAGTTATGCAACAGGTAAATATACGATTTTTATTGATAGTGATGATTATATAGAACCAGATATGTTAGAGGTAATGTATTCTAAAGCAGTGGAAATAGATGCGGATATAGTGATAGCAGATCATTGGAATGAATATCGTGATTGTTCTAGATATGTAAAAGCTTCAGTTGATGATAATGGGAATATGATATTTTCTCAATTGATACGTGGTAAGTCAACTTATCTATGGGATAAACTTATAAAACGCTCTTTGTATTTGAAATATCATATTGTTTGGCAGGAGGGAATGGATTGGAAAGAAGATTTTAAAACCACAATTCCCCTTTGTTTTTTTGCTCGTAAAATTATTGGGATACCTAAAGCATTTTATCATTATGTACATTACAATGATAGTTCCATGACAACGAAAAAGAATCATGGTAAAAAAGATATATTGAGTTGGCTTAGTGCTGCTTCTTTTTTAACGAATTTCATAGAAGAGAATAAAATAAAAGGATATGAACAAGATGTAGCTTATTATTTACTTCGTACAAAGGTTTTCTGTATAAGTTTTTCGGGACGTAATTTTTTAAATTATTTGTACTTATACCCACAGGTTGATAAATACAAAAAATGGTATATTAAAGAAGAGTCTACTACATGGAGAAATAAATTGTATTTTTATTGTATATTATCTAATAATTTTATAATTGCTGGTGTTTATCTTAGTATGAAATTTGTAGGTAAAAAGATGTTATCTATTATAAAAAGATGAGGATGGAATTATATAATAAATTTATGAAGTTATTGCATATCGGGCAATATTTGAATAATTTCCAAAAGGATATTATATATCAAAACCGGAAAGATAGACTAACCGAATTGGCTTTATGTAGTTCTACAAAAGGAATATCAAAAGAGCGGTATTGTCAAAAGGAGGTAATAGTATCATTGACAACTTATGGAAAAAGACTTTATGATGTTTATTTGGCTATTGAGTCTATTATGCAACAAAGTATGAAGCCTAATCGTATTGTGTTATGGTTAGGTGATGAGTTAAAAAATAGACCTTTGCCTAGAATTTTAGGTTTTCAACAACAGAGAGGATTGGAAATAGTTTTTTGCAAGGATATATATTCTTATACGAAATTGATTCCTGCTTTGCGTAAATTTCCTAATGATATTATTATTACTGTAGATGATGATTTAATATACAATGTAGATATGGTTGAGAGATTGGTTGGAGCGTATATAGATGATCCTTCTTATATTTATTGTTGTCGAATGCATAAAATGAGATTAAAAAAGAATGGCTTGTTAGAGGGATACATGGCATGGGATTGGGAAACATCCTTATTAGATGCTTCGCCTTTGAATTTTCCAACAGGATGTGGAGGTGTCTTATATCCACCACATTGTTTTAATGATGAAGTGTTTAACGAGAACGTTTTTTTGAATATTTGTAAGTTTGCTGATGATGTATGGTTTAAGGCTATGAGTTTATACAATGGAGTTCAAAGTAAACGTATTGTGACCCGAAATTCTAAGGGAAAAGAATATATAGAAAACATGGAAGTACAGGATGTTGGATTATATCATATTAATAATAATAAAACAGTAAATAGAAATGACATTCAGTTGAAGGCCGTGTTTGATAAGTATAATTTATATGCATTACTAAAGAAATAATTGTATGGCGTAATAAAGGATGGTATAATTGGATTTGAATAATAGTAGGACTTATGTTGTATATTAAAATATTTCTCTTTGTCTATGCTTTACTTTTTCTTGTTTTTTTGTTTATAAATAAAAGATATGCATTAAATCTGTTGTGGGCTGGTATATTTATTGTTCCCTATCGTGTTTATACAATGAGATTTTTACCAGGATGTTCTCTTATTGAATTTCAATCCTTAATAATATTCTTGTTTCTTTCGTCTAAATCTATAAAAGGGATTATATCAGTTATTTATCCTATAAGACATTCGCTTTTTTTTTATTTGTGTACATGTGTTTTATTACTATTATTTTCAACAGCTGTTCCTTGCATTATGCAAATAAGATATTATAAGAATGAATTTTTTGAATTTTTGTTGTTAATTGTAACTTGGTATTGTTTGCGTAGTGATAGGGATACTGTATTGAGTTTGTTGAAAGTTCTAGTTGTATGCCTTTTGTTGAATGCTTTTTATGGCTTTTATTCAGTAATTGTGGGTGTTAATATATTTGCGACTCCTCTTAATATTCTTTTAGGTGTTGATATTGATAATGCTGTTGATATGATTAATCAAAGTAGGGGATTTTTGTCATTCAGATTACAGTCGCTATTTGAACATCCTTTAACATTGGCTCAATGTTATCTTTTATTACTACCTGCAATCCTTTGGAATAAGAAATATTTTAGTAAACGAAGTTATATAGCTATTGTAATTACAATCACTATATCTATTTTTCTTACAGGATCAAGAAGTGCTCTATTTCCTTTGGTATTGATGTTTTTATATTTCTTTATTTCTTACTTAAGAAAAAAAAGGAAGTATGTGTTCCCGTTTTTTTGTATTGTAATATGTAGTATGTTTTTATTAAATAGTATTCAGACGGAGGATAGAGAATATAAAGATGTAGTACAAAGTATTAAAGCATCTGTATTCTTTTGGGATGAAAGTTTACAAAAGAAACAAAAAATAGAGGGTTCTTCGGTTAGTATGCGTATAAATCAATTAGATGCAATGGTTGATATTATTTCTCAAACTAATATTTTTGTTGGCTATGGACGCGGTTTTAGGGAAGTCTTTGCGGCCAGATCTACAAAGATTGATGGTAAGCTTTTGGGCTTTGAAAGCGTCTTCCTTCTAAAGCCTGTTGAACAAGGTATTCTAGGACTTTTCTCATATTTTATTTTAATATTCTCCTTGTGGAAACTTTTTATGAGAAAAAGGAAAACAAGAGAATATATAACTGTTTTATATTCTATATTTATTTTGTCTATAATAATGACAGGTATTAGACCTTATTCATTTATCATGTTGGGTTTATCTTCTGGTTTGATATGTTTTAGCGAAAATAATATCAATAGAAAAGGAGAATGTAAAGAAAAATACTTAAAAATATAATTTAGTTATGAATATTGGTATTGCTGCCCCTTGCAATCCTTCTGAATTTATTGATTATTATTATTCTCGGGATGATGTCCCTAGTTTTAATCTTACAGCTTCTTCTATTCATTCGATAATAAGAGGACTACTAAAGTGTGGGCATAATGTGGTTGTCTTTACTTCATCAATAGATATTAATCATAATTTAGTTTATGAAGGAGAACATATAAAAGTTTTTGTTTTAACAAGAAAAATTATTTGTAAAAAAATAGGAGTGATAGATCGCTTTTATATGGTTAGTAGATTAAAAAAGATAATTAAAGCGAATATACACTCTTTAGATGTTCTTCATGCACATTGGACTTATGATTATGCTTTAGCTTGTGCCGAATATTCTAAATTATTACCTGTATTTTGTACAATAAGGGATTGGTGTCCTTATTTGCTTAAGGTTTATAATAAAACTATAGGAGAAAAAATATATTGGCGAGTTAGTTATTGGGTTTTTAGAACTGTTGTATACAATCAAAATATTAATTTTATTGCGAACTCAGAATATACATATAATTGCTTTTTACAGTTTGTTTCAGGTAAAAAAATTCCAATTATTTACAATTCTATACGTGAGGAGTTTTTAAAAGGAGAAAATAAGGAATACCCAAAAACTCCTGTTTTCATTGCGATATCAACATTTTTAGATGATCCTAGAAAAAATATGTTGACGCTTTTAAAAGCATTTAAAAAATACAATGCGGAAGTACCAGAAAGTAAATTGTTGTTAGTTGGTCAATATAAACAGGATTCTGATTTTATAAAACAATGTAAGATTGATGATTTGTTGGTAAATGTAAAGTTAGAAGGGCTAGTACCACATGAAAAACTTATTAACTTGATTGATAGTACATCAATATTAATTCATCCATCATTAGAAGAAACTTTTGGGAATATTTTATTGGAGGGAATGGCGCGAAAAGTTCCTATCATAGCAGGCATGAATGCTGGAGCTGTTCCATTTATATTGAAACAAGGCAAATATGGATGCTTGTGTGATGTGAAAAAGGAAGTTGAGATTTATAATTCTATATGTATGATAATGAATGATGAGGTCTATCGAAATTTGTTGGTAGAAAATGCTTTTAATTATTTAAAGAATAATTATTTGGATGAAATAATAGTAGAAAAACATATTTCCTTGTATGAGAGTATATTAAATGAAAGGCGTTGAAAATGATAAATCGGACGGTTAACTTCTTATTTAAGGTAAACAATTATTTGTATTTTAGAATTTTATCTCTGTATAAAAGAATAACAATAGGGAATAATTTTTGTATTCATGGATACGTAAATGTTTCTATTGCAGATAAATCTATATTGAGTATTGGTGATGATTTTTACTTTTCTAATGCTAGAAGATTGAATCCTATTTGTCGAAATATAAGAGGGAGTATTAGAATAGAGCCTGGTGCGGCAATAATAATAGGAAATAATGTTGCGATTAGTAGTGCTTGTTTATGGGCTCATCAGAAAATAGTAATAGGTAATAATGTTAGGATAGGGGGTGACTGTATTGTGATTGATTCTGATTGTCACTCTTTAAATTATGTGCATAGACGGGGGGCAGTTAGTGATATGTTGAATACAAAAAGTAAACAAATTACGATAGAAGATGATGTGATGATAGGTGCACGTTGTATTATATTAAAAGGAGTAGTTATCGGTGCACGTTCTGTTATTGGTGCAGGGGCTGTCGTGACACGATCAATTCCTGCTGATTGTATAGCATGTGGTAATCCTGCAAAAATAATAAAACGCATTTAAAATGAAAATTCTATATTTTGGTGGGGGATTGGGAAATCAAATCTTTGAGTATACTTTTTATTTAGCAATTAGAGAACATTTTCCTGAAGAAGATATAAGGGGAATCTATTTGAATTCCAAATTTAAGGAGCATGAGGGAGGGCTTGAATTAGAGAACGTTTTCAATGTAAAACTTCCGCCTACATCATTGAAGGCAAAATTGCTGACAGGGCTTATTTATTTGTGGAAAAAGATTCACCCTAAAACTAATCTATGTAGTTTACATAATACTATCGTGAATTGGGATGCTATAATATTTAATGCATTTAAATCAGATATCTCTTTTTATGAAAATAGAATTAATTGGTTGGAATTTAAGCCTATAAAACTGAGCAATAAAAATTTGGAAATAATTAATCGGATGCAAAGTACTAATTCTGTTTGTTTGCATATTAGAAGAGGTGATTTTTTGTCAATTGAATATATGAACATTTTAGCAAATATTGCAACTGTTAAATATTACGAAAGGGCTATAGAATTTGTTCAGTCAAAGTTGATTAATACTTTTTTCTTTGTTTTTTCAGATGATATTGCATGGTGTAAAGAGAATATGCAATTATCGCAAGTGACTTATATAGATTGGAATATAGGTAAGGATAGTTATATTGATATGTATCTGATGACATTTGCGAAAGCAAATATAATAGCAAATAGTACTTTTAGTTACTGGGGAGCATATCTTAATAGGAATAACCCCATTGTAATTTATCCAAAGAAATGGATAAATGCAGATTATTATCCTAATATTTTTCCTATTAACTGGATTGGTCTGACATCAGAATAATACTATGAATCTTCTCTTTTTAATGAAATATTTTGAGGTGGGTGGGCAGGAAGTTGTAACTTCTGTTTTAGCTGAAAGCTTTACTAAACAAGGACATAACATTGTCATTGTTTCATTTAATCCTCCAGCTCGCTTGATGAAGGAACGATTACCTGAAGATATACCATTTTACGTTCTTGATGGTTTTCATTATTCTAGAAAAAATATAAAAATGATACGGAATATATTAGAAAAGCATCGAATAAAAGTTGTTATTAATCAGTGGGGATTACCTTATCTTCCTATATTGGTTTTACGTAAAGCCTGTGGTAAACAAAATATAAAAATAGTGTCTGTTTATCACAATGACCCTGGGACAAATGCACGTCTTAAAATTGTAGAAGAGCAAATAAAACAAGTGGCAGGAAAGTGGTGCAAAATAATCTTAAAAATTAAATGGCATATATTTAGGATTGCGACAGGAGTATCTATGCATTATGTTTATAACTATAGTGATAGATATATGCTTTTGTCTCAGTCTTTTGTTTCTTCATTTAAGAGATTTGCCTATTTGACAAAAAATGATAAAGTACAGATCCTTCCTAATCCAATAACGATACCTTCTTCTGATTTTATATTCGATTTTTTACAGAAGAGAAAAGAAGTATTATACGTTGGACGTATTGATGAAAATCAGAAAAGGATTCATAGAATAATTGATACTTGGGCTTTATTGGAGGCAAGTTTTCCTGATTGGAAGCTAATAATTGTTGGAGATGGAGTAGAAAAGAGAAATTTGGTAGGAAAAGTAATTCAGTTAAAGCTTAATAATGTTGTTTTTGAAGGGTTTCAAAATCCTTCTTTGTATTATAAGCGTGCTTCTATATTAATGTTGACATCAGAATATGAGGGATTTGGTCTTGTTGTTGTTGAAGCAATGAGTTTTGGAGTGATTCCTGTAGTATATGGAAGCTATTCTGCTGTTTATGATATCATTTCAGATGGAGTAGATGGTGTGATTTTACCTTATAATAAAAAAGGGTATGATACGGAATTTGCAACAGAAAAAATGAAAGAATTAATGTTGGATGCTGATAAACGTAATAATTTGGCACAAGCAGCCATAATAACCAGTAAAAGATATTCGGTGGAATCAATTGTAGATTCATGGAATAAATTATTTGCTAAATTGTAAAGGTTAACTTCTAATGAAAAACTCAGTTCGTTTCCTTAATCTTGATATCCTCTCTCTCACCCAAAAAGAGCTATTAGAGCAAATGGCCGAAGGTGTACTCTACACCCCCAACCTCGACCACCTAATAAAACTCCAGTATGACAGAGAATTTTACGACATCTACCAGCAAGCGGAATGGATAGTATGCGATAGCCAGATCCTTTATCTTGTATCAAAACTATTAAAGCGATCCTTACCGATGGCTATTCCGGGAAGCAGTTTCTTTACGGCATTCTATAACTATCATGCCAATAATCCTAATTGTAAAATTTTTCTGTTAGGAGCAGCCGAAGGAGTTGCTAAAAAGGCGATGGAGAATATAAACAGGAGAGTAGGGAGGCAAATAGTAGTCGGTGCTCATTCACCCTCTTACGGTTTCGAGAAGAACGAACAGGAGTGTGAAGAACTGATACATATTGTCAATGAAAGTGGAGCTACTGTATTGTTGGTTGGTGCTGGTGCACCCAAGCAAGAAAAGTGGATAGCAAAATACCGTAGCCGTATGTCCGGTGTGAAATTATTTATGGCTCTTGGCGCTACCATCGACTTCGAAGCCGGCAACATAAAACGTGCTCCCAGAATATTCCAAATCTTGGCGATGGAATGGTTCTATCGCTTCCTGAAAGAACCCAAGCGACTGTTCAGACGCTATTTTATAGATGATATTCAGTTCTTTTATTATTTTGCCAAACAATTATTGGGGCTTTACAAAGATCCTTTTGCATAGTTTCCATAAACTATGTAAGGAAACAACGGGTAGGAGCAGAATGAAAGACACCAGCCAGACCATCCCATTCAATACTAATAACATTATTGCTTGCAAACGTTTCATGGAAGCAAAGATAGATGGAATTCTCATAATAATGTGTAGAAAAATACGATTAATTTTAGTATGCCTTATTGCGATTAGTTCGTTACAGAGTCAGGCACAGGCACTATACGGCACAACGGGACTTCTTCATGCCCCCACTGCCGAGATGCAAAAAGACAAGACATTTATGGCGGGAGGGAATGTGTTACATCTTGTTCCGTTGCAGTATATCAGTAGTAATGAGATAAAATACACATTCAATTATTATTTGAACATAACCATCTTTCCTTGGCTCGAAGTGGGATACACCTGCACCATCAATTATGCAAATCATGGCTCCACTTATTTCCCGGAGCAGTCTTGGGGAAAGTACACCAATCAGGACCGTGCCTTCAATGCTCGCCTGCGGTTGTGGAAAGAAGGCTGGTGGAAGCCCTGGACTCCGCAGATAGTCCTTGGTCTGGACGATCCCACCTCGCATGAAGCATACGGTGGTGGGGCCATTAAGTTCGATGAGGACGGTATGCAGAACAATCATTTTACACGATATTATCTGGCGGCAACCAAGCATTTCAGTTTCGCCGGGGTAGGGACGCTGGGTGTTCACGCTGCATACGTGGATTACCGTGCCTGCTGGTTTCCTCATTATAGAAGGCCTGCCGCGGGGGTGAATTTCAAATTCAACCTATTGCCGGAAGACAATCTGGCAGTGAAAGCTTTGAACGGCTTGGATCTGATGGCCGAATATGACGCCCGCACAGTGAACATCGGGGCGCACTACCAGCTTTGGAAAGACCACATCAACTTGATTGCCGAACTGAACAACGGGAAATACTTCTCCGGTGGCATTTACTTCAAAATCCATCTGAAATGATAAAAAAGATTATCCGATTAGGATCTCCGGAATAGATTTTACTCTACAACATTTTGAACATCGGGTGTAAGGGAGATATTGTTGCAAGATTTATCGAGTCGTATTTCATAGGCGTTAATTAATGAGAAACATTTTGGATATTATCATTATAAATTCTATATTCGCATAGAATTTATAACCGATATAATTATGGAAACTACAGTATTCAACCCCATACAGAGGCATTTGTTGGAAATGTTTTCTTACGATAAATCTCAGGAAGGTCTGGAAGAATTGAAAGAGGTGCTCTTTCAATATTATTCCAAACGGATGAATACAAAGTTGGATGAACTTTGGGATAAGGGAATTCTTGACCAGAAAAAGCTGGATGAAATAGCTGAAATGGATATTCATTCATTAAAATAACGTCAATGGCTAAGTTGGTTCTTGATACGAATTGTCTTATTCAAAGCATTCCTCAAAGGAGTCGTTACCATGTCTTGTGGCAATCCTTTGTGGACGGAAAGAACAAGCTCTGTGTATCCAATGAAATATTGGAGGAATATATAGAAATTCTGCAAAGACTTACCGACAATGAAACGGCGGAATATGTGGTGAAAACCATATTGAACAGTCCGTTTGTTGAATTGATAACTCCATTCTATCACTTTAATCTGATTACAGTCGATCCTGATGACAATAAGTTTGTGGATTGTGCCATTTCGGCCAATGCGCACTACATTGTTACTAACGACCATCATTATGATGTGCTGAAAGATATAGATTTTCCCAAAGTGAATGTTGTAAATATTCAGCAATTCTGTATTTATCTGTCACAAGAAAAATAATTTTTGAGTAAAAAGGAGGATTTATAGTTGGAAATAAAATAACTATAACTCCATGCATCCTGGGTGTAAAAAACCGCCATAGAGGCAGTCTCCATACAGAGGCGCTCTATGGCGGTTTCCCGTTTCCCCACGTTTACCGGGGAAAATTCCCGTTTCCGGGAAGCCGGGAGGTTACTCTTCCATTTTGAGCTTGCCCAGTTCTTTCAGGATGTGCTCCATGGCTTCTTTGTAAACCTCCGGTTTCTCCTTTTCCATCCATTTCATCAGTTTGAAGTAAGAATTTGGAGTCACAATCTTTCCGTCTCGAATTTTGGTGGCGGTGGACCGGCCTATCGCACCTTTGTCTTCCAAGTTGTTGGGGTTTAAATCGCTTCTTCGCACGGCATTACCGATGCAAGTGCTGATGATCTCAAATTTTTTTCATGTTACTAAAAATTAAATTATTAAATAATGATTTGTAAACAGCATAAACATAGCTACTTACAAAATGTCTCGGCAAAGATAGGAAATGTTTATTAACAATTGCTTGTTTTTGTGAGCAACGCCCTATTTATATTTTGCGTTCCTTTGCGTTATATTTATACTAACACACAAAAGAAATGGATTATACAGAGCAGTTTATCCGGCTGAATTGCAGCTTGATGTCGGATTACAAAATGATGAAGCTGAATGCCGATATGAAATGCATGGGGCTGGGGTTGTATCTTGAAACGATATTGTTTCTGCGAAAACAGCAGGAATACAAACATGATTTTAACGAACTGGATTTGCTGGCCGATCAGTGGGGAGCTACCGTGGAAAATCTGCAACATCTTATTAAGGACTTCGATTTGTTTCTCATTACAGAGGACGGGTATTTCCGATGTCTGTATCTGGACGAGGTGATGGGATATCAGAGCAAACTTTCCGAGCAACGTGCCGCTGCCGGCAGTAAGGGAGGGAGAAGCAGTAAGAAAAGTACGGTGAAAGCATCTGCAAAAGCAACTGCGTCTACAGCGTCTGCAATAGGGAGGGGCAGAATCAACGAAGGGAAAAACGGTGACACGTCCTGCATGGATCGTAACGAGGAAATCTATACGAAAAGCGATGATACACCTTGCGTGGATTGTAACGGGGAAGTCTACATGAAAAACGGTGATACGTCCTGCATGGATAATAACGGGGAAGTCTACATGAAAAGCGGTGATGCGTTCTGCGTGGATAATAACGGGGAAGCCTACATGGAAAGTGGTGGTGTACCTTGCATGGATAATAACAAGGAAGTCTACCTGAAAAGCAGTGGTGCACCCAGTATGGATAGCAAGGAGAGAATTTATATGGAAAGCAGGAATGTAGATAGTAACAAGACTGTCTGCATGGAGAGCAGCAAGCCAATCCATTCGGATTATAATAAGGAAATCTACAAGGAAAACAGCACGGAAAGCAACGTGAAAAGTAGTGCGGAAAGTATGAAAAATACGACTGCAAAAAATACAAATGAAAATTCAGTCAAAAATGTGATTCAAAGTGTTGATAATGAGTGTTATGGAAAGAATTTGCAAGCAAGCTTTAAGCAAAGCTTTATAAGAGAAGAAAAGAATAGAGGAGAGAAGAAAAACAACAATAACAAAGAAAAAGAAATAATTGCTGTTGCTGCTGTTGATAAACTTCCCCGATTTTCCGAATTGTCCGAAACGATACCCCGATGGGAACAATGCATCAATGAAGCTTTCATTACTCAGAGTTGGCTGGAGGCTGTGGGGATGATGTCAGGTTTGAAAGAACTCTTTTTGAACAATCTTTCTTTTATTCGTGATCTGTTCAAGAAACATGTCGTGGCACAAGGAAACACAGGAGGAATCACTTCCGTGTCCGAAGCCGAAGCTTATTTCGCCAACTACATCCGCCGAGAAAGGCCCACCCGTCTTTTTCTGGAAGAAAAGCTGAAAGAAAGAAGCCGGATGCAGAATGAATCGACTTCGCTCTCGCCCTACGAAACGTACAATCCGCTGACCGGCGAACGTTCGTATTGCGGAGTTCCTCTTCCTGCCGATGCACCCCCGCGCCCCAACGGACGTGCCACCTGGGATAACCTGAAACAGAGCTGGATATGACGCGCGAAGAACATGCAGACTATGTGCGGTGGCTGAAAAGCCTGCCGCGCAGAAAGGACCATTTCCGTATGCCTTGTCCTGAATGTTCCGCAACGCGAAGCAATCCCAAAGATCCTTCGTTCAGTGTGCATATCACCCGTGAAGGGGGATGGGCGAAATGCTTTCATTGTGATTTCGCCATAGCGTGGAACGAGGACGAGATGTGGAAAAGAGAACAGAAACAACAAGACCGGGAACGGCAGAAACAGCAGAAGGATGCACCGCAGCACCGTAACACGTCGCAGCACCACGATGCAGCATCGCAGCACCATAACACGTCGCAGCACCACGATACAGCACCGCAGCACCATAACACGGCACAGCACCACGATGCAGCATCGCAGCACCATAACAGGTCGCAACGCAAGCCGCACATCCCCCTGCAACCGCCTGTACATTACGTATGCCCGGTAATTAATAAAAACAAACAAATTATGAATGGAGAAATGATGGAATACATGGTCGACAGACGAGGTATTCCGATGGACGTCCTGACAAGGATGAAGATAGAGGAACGCTTGGAATTCCTGCCGCAGACCGGCAAGGAAGAAGCCTGCATCTGCTTCCCTTACCTGGAGGACGGAGTAATGAAAAACATGAAATTCCGGGATGCCGCAAAGCATTTCAAGATGGTGAAAGGAGCCGAGCTGATTCCTTGGAACATAGACGCCATAAAAGGAAAGGAAAAGTGCTACATCACCGAAGGCGAGATAGATGCCCTCAGCCTGATAGCCGCAGGACTGGAAGAGGTGGTGTCCGTACCCAACGGAGCCGGAGGCGCGAACCTTCAGTGGCTGGACCGCTTCGTGGAGTCGCACTTCGATGACAAGGCGGAAATCATCCTGGCCATGGATACCGACAAGCGCGGAGTGGAGTTACGCGACGAACTGGTGCGCCGCCTGGGCGTGGACCGCTGCAAGGTGGTGGCCTGGGGGGAAGGCTGCAAGGATGCCAACGAGTATCTGTTGAAGTATGATCTTCCGAGGCTCCGCCAGCAGGTGGAGCAGGCGGCGGAAATCCCGTTGGAAGGAGTCTTCTGCCCCATGGACGAATGGGATACGCTGATGGATATTTATTACAACGGAATGCCGGAGGGAGCCGATACGGGACTGGAGAATCTGGACCGGCTGATCAAGTTCGAGCGTGGTTTTGTGCTCACGGTCACAGGCGTTCCCGGCAGCGGAAAAAGCGAGTTTGTGGACGAAATTGCCATGCGCCTGCTCCTGCGCCACGATTGGAAGGTGGGCTATTTCAGTCCGGAGAATACCCCGCTGGCCTATCACTACCGCAAGCTGATACGCCGCGTGGTGGGCAAGCGTTTCGAACACAAGGGGATGCCGTTGCCGGAAGCCGGACAGGCCATCCGTTACCTGGCACAGAGTGTCTTCTCCATTATGCCGAAAGAGGACTTCTCGGTAGAGAGCGTGCTTCGCATTGCCGCCCAACTGGTGAGCCGGAAAGGAGTGAAGGTGCTGGTGGTGGACCCCTTCAACCGCTTCGAGCATCAGATTCCCGACTGGGAAACGGAAACGCAGTACATCAGCCGCATCTTCGACGAGTTCTCCAATTTTGCCGTGAAGCACAAGGTGTTGCTCATTTTGGTGGCGCACCCCACCAAGTTGCGCCGCGAACCGGGAAGCAAACGCTGGCCTGTGCCCACGCTGTATGATATCAACGGCTCGGCGGCCTTTTTCAACAAGACGGATTATGGAATGGTGGTAGACCGTAACGATGAACTGGGGCAGGTGCTGGTGCGTGTGGCCAAGGTACGTTTCGACCATCTGGGCGGACCGGGAGATGCTTTTTTCGCCTTCAGCACTTACAACGGACGTTACACGCCTACCGAGGAGAGGACCTTGGATCATAATCCGCCCGAACCGAAGTGGGAGCATACCAATTTCCTGACAGAGAAGCTGAAGCCCGAACAGCAGGGCCTGGGGTTTAATGAGGGGGAATGAAGTAGTTGAATGTTGCTGTTCCTGAATAACTTGGGGATAGGAGAAGGGAGATGTCAAAACAAAAAGGACAGCCCCGAAAAGTTACAGATAGTAATTATAACACGTAAAAGGATCGTATCAAGCTCTGTATGGAGTAATGATACGACCCTTTCTTTAGTCTTTTAGGATGCTCAAATTTCAGATTGTAAGTTCATGTTTTCAAAATCTGAGTTTTGACACTCGCCTTTTAGGCTTTTAGTTACAGTCTGTAACTTCTCGGAGTAGTTATTTTATTTTGACATACCCCCTTTAAAAGTTGCTTACAAGTAGATCATGTTGCCGGCAGGCTTTACTGATTACTGGTCATTCCTCAGTGATCACTGGTCATTCCTCATTAACCGCTAGCCATTAAAATCCTCTCCACCGTTCCCGTTTTATCTCCTCGCACTGCCGTCGCTGCCATGCGGGCATTATTTTCTCCAGCTCTTTCAGTTTCCATCCCTTCATAAAGCGTATCTCGTCCTTTTCCTGCTCCGTGCACAGGCTGATGCGCAGCAGTTCGGGGTAGAGCACCTGTATATGGAAAATCTTGGCTCTCCACAGCAGCATGGACATCTGCCAGGGGGTGAGGGCTTGGATGCGGTTCAGGGTGAGCAGCATTTCCAGATAATGACGGTAGAAGGCTTTGTCCACGGTCATGAGTTGGTTTATCAGATAGTTCATTTTTATTATTGTTAAATGAAAAGATTAGTTGAATGAAGGGTCAGGAAATCAAAGCGGAGGAAAGGGACGCTATCTTTGGAGAAATCATCCTTGGATACGTTATCTTTGGAGAAAGCTTCCCTTAAAAGCGGTATTCCTTCACAGCATCAAAACAAGGGCACGGCTTCACGGGATTCAAGTCATGATGTCCCACTATCAACGCTTTGGGGAACAGGAGGCGCAGCTCGCGCAGCAGTGCCAGCATACTTCCCTTCTGCATCAGAGTACGCGTATCGGCAGATGTGCAGTCCGCCGAGAGTCCTCCCTCATAGCAGATGCCGATAGAATGCCGGTTATGGTTCTTGCAATGCGCTCCCACCTTTTCCAGAGGTCGTCCGCGGTGAATCTCTCCGTCACGGGTGATATAGAAATGATATCCTATGTCCGTGAAGCCCCGGTGGCGGATGTGGTCCCGGCGGCAAGTCTCAAAATCCAGCCTCCGCCCCTCAGGGGTGGCGGAGCAGTGGATAATAATCAGGGTGATGGTTCTCATGATCATCAGATACAGGCGTTCAGGCCGAGTGCGCCGGCAACGGCGGTGGCTACGGTGATAATTACTTTCAGAATCAGTGTCCAGGTGTTTTTCTTTGTTCTTGAACTCATTGGAATTTTGTTTTAGAGGTTGATAATAAGTGAATTGTAATGGAAGCCAAGGGCTGAATGTACCCCAATGAAAACGGCTTGTCACAGGGGCACATTCAGCCTTTTAGCGTCGTGCCTTTAGCGTTGTGCCTTGCTTCCGTCATACAGGAGTTCCGTCAGGCCTGTCCTCCGTTTTCCGGCTCCTTCGCCTCTCCGGTAAGATCCACACTGGTCTTTCCGGCTTTCAGCGCCTTCACCACCAGTCGGGCCGCCTTGCGCGTGGCCACCAGGTTGAACACGGCTTCCTCCTGCAAGTTCTGGAAACGTGTTCCGGCACTCCAGTTCACATTCAGCTTTCTGACGTGGATGGCAGGATTGTAGTCGGCAGCGCTTTCCGCTCCTATACTGTTGATGCTGATGGAGAAATCCCCCAAGTCGCCCAGCTGTATCTTCTGTCCTCCCAGAAGCTGTTCCCTCATGCAGTCCACCGCCATGGTGAGGATGGCCACGATGTCCGCGCGCTTGTACACACAGCCGTGGCTGGCGATGTGCTCGGCAAAGCGGTTGATGTCCATCACTTCCGAATACTGTGCACTGGCATAAGCCTTCTTGGCGGCATCCGCGTCCATCGGATTGCTACGCATAACGATACTGTAATTTACCATAGTCTGTTAAAATTAAAAGTTGATAATTGAGAATTAAGAAACACTGTTGCCGGGGAATGAAGCAAGTCAGACGTCAGTCACTTTCCATTAACCGTCAGCCACTGGTCGCCGACTGCTGAAAGAACCCTATCTTTCACGTGTAAGATCCTATATCTTACAGCTGTAAGATTATAGATCTTTCGCCTTCATCGTCCCGACATTACAAAGATACGATGTGCGGATTCCGGAAAGTTGATTCCGGTGGATTGTAGTTGATAACAGTTGATTCTAGTTGATTATTGTTGGAAAAACATTCTTTCTTCTCGTCCGTTTTTCGTACTTTTATGGAAGTAAATAAAAAGTATGGAATGTATGGAGAATTTTGAGATACGCACGTATGGCCGCACCGAACTGGCCCTGTGTTATTTCCCGGATTTGAATCCGCAGGTGGCTTACCGTAAGTTGCAGTATTGGATTGACTATTATCCTCACCTCAGGGAGCAACTGGAGAAGATGGGCAGTGGCTTGAGCTGCCGTACCTATATGCCGGCTCAGGTACAGCTGATTGTGGGGGCGATAGGGGAGCCTTGAAAGGGGATTGTGATGGAGTGCGGCCAGATAAAAAGAATGGCTTCCCCGATTGCGTAATCGATATGGCAAGTGAACGACCGGCTCCTGTTGACAGTCGCATTGAAAGATTGGCAAGGTTGATATATGTGAATGAAAATGACACGAATGACGCCAATCAGAGATATAAACCCAATTTGCGCCATTCGTGTCATTCACATTCTGGATAAAGAACGGAATAGAATCTCTATTCCCGTATTTCTCCCTTATGCACCAGCATTTTCACCAGTGTCCGTTTGGAACTGTGCGTGTCCGAAACCCATAGCACGGAGTCGTTTTGCGCATAGATGCGGGCAGGCTGGGAAAAAGCATATCCTTTTACAGTTTTTATTTTCTTGCTCCATTCGTTGGACTGGCGTTCGTATATGTTGATGGCATCATTGTCACCGGTAGCATACCAGCGGTCGCCGCACAACGCCAGTGTCTTGGGCTTGAAGCCGGGCGACAGGGAAAGGTCGTCCAGATCGATGGAAGCGTCGTTTGCCATATCATCGTTGACCAGTGCCGGATCGAGCACCCGTATTTTCTTCCCTTCATAATCCGTGAGCAGCAGATGCCCTTCCGCATCGGGCTGCATGGAATGGCTGGCAAAGCCGTTGTTGCCCGGACTGCCGTTGCCGGATGCCCGGCGGTAGCGGTTCACCTTCTGGTAATTTTCCGGGGTGGCATCCTCCTCTTTGTAAATGCTGACCATTCCGTTCTTGTCGCGTGCGAAAATCAGCCCGTCCTTTACCGTCATGGCCTGTGCCTGGAATACGGGGCCGCTCCATTGCCCGTTGCCTATGCAGGTGAGGTAGGACAGTTCCGGCAACCGGAATACATGGATGCGCGACTGGCGTTCGGCCACATACAGCCGGTTGCCCGACGGCACGATGGCTTCTATCTGACTTCCGAAACTCTTCTCCCCGCCGTCGTGCTGCCAGCTCTGCAAGGTTCCCAGCCGTTCACCTTTCTTTATACTGAACAGCAACAGGCTGCTGCCTGCCTTTCCGATGTTTGCGATGAAAAGGGTATCCCCCAGATGAGCGACGGTATAAGGGGTGAAATCCTCGGCCGTTTCCATACCCAGGGTTTCCGCATCAATCAGCTGCGCCGCCTCATACGAGTAATACCAGTAACTGTTATAATCCCCGTTTCCTTCTCCTTCCCCGTTTCCTCCGCCGGGAGCGGAGGGGTAGCCGCAGATTTCATCCAGGGTGACTTTGCTGCATTGTGCCGTCAGGACTCCGGACAGCACAATCAGGATATAAGCGTATATTTTCATGTTGTTCTTACTATATTATATAGGTATATATTTATTTCAGCTCACTCATGGGGATGGCGTAAACGCATGTCCCGTTTTTCACGCGGTCGGTGATGAACAGCGTGTGGCGGCGGATACAGAACTTCTCGGGTGCTTGCAGGGTGATGCCGCCGATGGTGGTATGGTCCTTCACGATCTCTCCCGTCCGGGGATTGACCTCACAGAACTTTTCTGTGCCGTTGGAACTTACAAACAGCCTTCCTTCGTAGAAATCCAAGTCGTAGGGTACATTTTTATAAGCCAGTTGCCCGGTGCGTTTGGGTGAAACTCCTTCCCGTATCCCGTCAGGGGCGAACAGGTCTATGCGTTTGGCGGGATGGGTGGAGTAGAGCAGGCCGGTCTGTTCGTCCACCGCCATGCCGTAAGTGCCGTTTGTCTCGCCCAGATGTTCGGAACGTACATAAATCCGCGGAGTCACTCCGGACTGTATAGCCTGCTCTTCTACAAAGTTGACGTAGCGTTTGTCGTGTATCATGACCAGCCCTTTGTAGAGCAGCACATCGAAGGCATGTACGGTCTGCGTGGGCCCTGTTCCCCAGCTTCCATTGCCTATGCAGGTAAGGAACTGATGGCTCTTCGCATCAAAAATCTCGGTACGGCTTCCTTCGTGGGTGACATAAATCTTGTCGTTGGCACGGGTGATACCGTTCGGGCGGCCGCCGAATTTCCCGGTAGCTTCTCCGTGCTTCCATTCCTTGATGCTTCCCAAGTGCTTCTTGCCGCCGCCGGCAAGGCCGAACACCTCTACGCTGTACTGGTTGTCCGCATCGTTCACGGCATACAGGGTATCTCCGTACACATATACATCCTTGGGGCGGAAGGTGGTTCCCGTAGCGCCGGGCAAGTCGGTATAATCCAGCTTGAACGCCACCGGCTCCCCGTCGTTTCCTCCCCGGTCGGTCTCTCCGCGCAGGGGAGACAGGCCACCGTCCAGCGCATCGAGTTCCGGGTCTTCGATAATGTGTTTCGAAGCCACGTATATATCATCAAAATAACGGTTCCTGCTCCAGCGGGTGTGCAGGAAGCGGCGGGAATAGACGGGCAGCTCCTTGTCCAGCGACAGCGCCACATATACGTTGTTGCACAGGGTGATCCATCCCGGACCCGTCTGTTCGTAGGTCATGTTTCCCGCATGGCCGTAGCCCACACAGTGGGCAAACTCGTGGAATATGGTTTCGGTGATGCTTTTGTCATCGGCATAGTGTTCCAGATAACACACTTCATGCATGCCGAAGGTGGTTCCTCCGCCCAGTCCCATCACGCCGGTGGTATAGCCGAAGGTCAGTCCGCGGTGGTTGAGCACGTTGGCCAGCAGGGCGGTCTTGTCTATTTCCGCCTTGTCATTGTTGCTGTGCAGCGGGCCGAACTCGTACAGGGCGGTCTTGAACCGTTCCGACGAGAACATATACGCCATGTTCAGCGCGATGGCCACCGCCTCACGCGTGTGCGAAGCCTTCATCTTGTACTTCCAGCTGTCCTGGGTGTCACTGTATCTGCCGAAGGCGATGTACCATTTGCACCGGATGGATTGCAGCCTTGTCCAGTACGGGTCGTCACACTCTACGGTGAAGGTCAGGTTTTCTTCCGTGAGGTAGGGGTTTGCCATGATCCGTATTTTCTTTCCGCTGCGGGTATAGGCGGTCAGGTCCTTGGTGGCGAACGGTATGTGTACCCGGAGTTGCTGGAAAGGCATGATCTTTTCCAGCGACATGAACTTGAATTCTTCCTCGTAACCGTCTATCCTGGCCCAGAAAGTCACGTTTTTCAAGGCTCTGGGACTATAGAAACGGAGTTGGAAACAGTGCTCGTCGTCCATTCCGAACTGAAGAGGCTGGCTGACGTAGAAGCTGCGCTGGCTGGAGTCGAAATAAACATCCTGGGATTCATTGTCATTCAGCAGGTAATACGTGTTGTCCGGGTTATAATCCGTTTCGGCCAGCCGGACGGGCAATTCGTTGTTTGCCACGTTTCCTTCTCCGGAAACCGGAAGTTCGTCCTCTTTGCAGCTGCCCAGCAGTAAAAGCATACCTGCTAAAATCAACAGGCTGGTGGAAAAAAGTTTTTTCATCGTCTGTCTTTATTAGAATTACATTTAAATTTGAAATAATCACTCTTTTGGAAAAGGGTTGCAAAAATAATTGTTTTGGATCAGACGGACAAAGAACCTGTATTTCATTTTGTATGAGTCCCTGTTTTTTATGTTCTTTTATTTTTCTGCCTTAAAAAAATAAATCCTATATTGTTGCCCTGGGCTTTGTTCATCGGAAAATATGCTGTATTTTTGTTATCCGAAATAAAGATGAAGATATGGCACAACCTTTAGCAGAACGTTTGCGTCCGAAGACATTGGACGATTATATAGGTCAGAAACACCTGGTGGGGCCGGGGGCTGTCTTGCGCAAGATGATCGACGCGGGACGCATCTCCTCCTTTATCCTCTGGGGGCCTCCGGGGGTGGGGAAGACCACGCTGGCGCAGATCATAGCCAACAAGCTGGAAACTCCTTTTTATACACTGAGCGCGGTCACTTCCGGTGTGAAGGATGTGCGCGATGTGATAGAAAAGGCCAAAAGCAACCGCTTCTTCTCGCAGGCGAGCCCTATTCTCTTTATTGATGAAATCCACCGCTTCAGCAAGTCCCAGCAAGACTCCCTGTTGGGAGCGGTGGAAACGGGAGTGGTGACCTTGATAGGCGCCACCACCGAGAATCCCTCGTTTGAGGTGATCCGTCCCTTGCTCTCCCGCTGTCAGTTGTATGTGTTGAAATCATTGGAAAAGGAAGATTTGCTGGAACTGCTGCATAATGCCATCGCAAAGGATGTGATACTGAAAGAAAAGAAGATAGAGCTGAAGGAGACGGATGCCATGCTCCGCTTTTCGGGAGGCGATGCCCGCAAGTTGCTGAACATACTGGAATTGGTGGTGGAAGCGGATGCGGATGCCGGAACCATTGTGATTACGGATGAGAAGGTGACCGAGCGTCTGCAGCAGAATCCGTTGGCGTATGACAAGGACGGCGAGATGCATTATGATATCATCTCCGCTTTTATCAAGTCCATCCGCGGCAGCGATCCGGACGGGGCGCTCTACTGGCTGGCACGTATGGTGGAGGCCGGAGAGGACCCGGCTTTCATAGCCCGGAGGCTGGTCATTTCGGCAGCCGAGGATATCGGCCTGGCCAATCCTAACGCATTGCTCCTGGCGAACGCCGCTTTTGATGCCGTGATGAAGATAGGATGGCCCGAGGGGCGTATCCCACTGGCGGAAGCTACGGTATATCTGGCCACCAGCCCGAAAAGCAATTCAGCGTATGAGGGCATCAACAGTGCCTTGGAACTGGTGCGGCAGACGGGGAATCTGCCTGTCCCCCTGCATCTGCGTAATGCACCCACCAAACTGATGAAACAGTTGGGCTACGGCAAGGACTACAAATACGCACATGCCTATCAGGGCAATTTCGTGCAGCAGCAGTTCCTGCCGGACGAGGTGAAGAACAGCCGCATCTGGCATCCGCAGAACAATGCGCAGGAGGCGAAGATAAAGGAACGGATGCAGAGCCTCTGGGGGGAACGGTTCAAGGAATGAAAATGAATTGCATTGATCCTGTGCTGTAAAATGAAAAATTGGAACACAAATGACACAAATCCAACCTTCCGGCCGGTTTATATCCATGCTGTGCAGCTGTTAATTTGCGTCATTCGCGTTCCAATCTAACCGAATAAATGAGCAAAATATGAAATTTAACTTTTAAGTGTATGAAAATAGTAGTTTTAGATGGTTACGGCCTGAATCCCGGAGATTTGTCATGGGAGGAGATGCAAGCCTTGGGCGAGCTGACGGTATATGACCGCACAGCCCCAGCCGAGTTGTTGGAACGCGCTGCCGGAGCAGAAGTCCTGGTTACGAACAAAACGGTGATTACAGCAGAAGATATGGCAGCTCTGCCCGCCTTGAAATACATCGGCGTGCTGGCTACAGGATATAATATTGTAGACGTTCAGGCGGCGAAAGCACGGGGCGTCATTGTCACCAACATACCCGCCTACAGCACCGCTTCCGTAGCCCAGATGGTCTTTGCGCATATACTGAACATCACCCAGCGCGTAGGCCATTACGCCTACGCCAACCGTCACGGGCGATGGGCCAACAATCCCGACTTCTGTTATTGGGATACCGCCTTGGTGGAATTGGACGGGAAGAAGATTGGAATCATCGGCTTGGGAAACACCGGACAGGCAACGGCACGCATCGCCGCCGGTTTCGGTATGCAGGTATGCGCCTACACCTCCAAGCCGCAGTCGCAACTCCCCGAAGGAATCCGGAAAATGGAACTGGATGAGATTTTTCGTGAATGTGATGTGGTGAGTCTGCATTGCCCTCTTACGCCCGATACCAAAGAACTGGTCAACGCCGCCCGTCTGGCCCTTATGAAACCGACAGCTATTCTGATAAATACCGGCCGCGGTCCCTTGGTGAACGAGAAAGACCTGGCCGATGCGCTGAACAAGGGCGTGATAGCCGCTGCCGGACTGGACGTGCTTTCTTCCGAGCCTCCCCAATATACCAACCCCTTGCTGACGGCGAAGAACTGCTTCATTACGCCGCATATCGCCTGGGCCACGAAAGAAGCCCGTGTCCGGCTGATGCAGATTGCGGTGGGGAACTTGAAAGGATTTATCAAGGATGAGATTGTAAATAATGTGGCGGAATGAGAACAAAGGAAAAAGACGGGGAGAAAAGAAGGAGATGAGAAGAATGGAGGAAGACAAGAATACGTTGGGTTTGCATCCGGAAGTTAGGGAAGAAGATAGAGTGGCAAAGGCTGTAGCTTTGTTCAGGGAAGGATATAACTGCTCCCAGTCCGTAGTGACGGCTTTTGCCGATCTGTATGGTTTCACCCGTGAACAGGCCCTGCACATGTCCGCCTCTTTCGGCGGCGGTATAGGGCGGATGCGTGAGACCTGCGGTGCTGCTTGCGGCATGTTCCTGCTGGCCGGGCTGGAGAAGTGCGCCGTCGAGGGGAAAGACCGTGAGAGCAAGGCGGCGAATTACGCTCTGGTGCAGGAACTGGCCGAAGAATTCAAGAAGCGGAACGGCGCCCTGCGGTGTGCCGATTTGCTGGGATTGTCCGGAAAAGAGCCGGTAGTATCCACGCCGGAAGCAAGGACGGAACAGTATTATGCCAAGCGTCCTTGTGCAAGAATGGTAGAGGAAGCGGCCAGGATTTGGAGCGAACACCTCGAAAAACAAAAAAAATAGGTTGAAAAATCGCTTTTTCTTATAGAAATACAAACTTTTTTGATGCAAAAGTGTTGAATAACATAATTTTGTGTATCTTTGCAAGCGATAAGAAACACAAACATTCACATAGGAATGTGTGGGTGCGGTTAACGTTTAACTAAAAGCAAATTGAAAATGTTGAAAGAAAAAGCAGGTGCTTTGGCCGGACAGATCTGGGAAGCATTGAATGGAACTGAAGGTTTGACACAAAAACAAATCAAGAAAGCAGCCAAATTGAAAGCTGACAAGGATTTCTTCCTGGGGCTGGGCTGGTTACTGAGAGAAGATAAGGTCGTTACTTCTGAAGTGGAAGGCGAGATCTTTGTAAAATTAGTGTAAGAAGAAGATTTTAAACTCATAAAAAAATGCGTTGGCACATCGTTTTGTATGTTGTCAACGCATTTTTTTGTATATTATAGTAAAATGATGAATCATTTCTTTGAATAGTATTCGTATTATTACTATATTTGCAGGGTAATTAAGTCCAAAACGTTATGAGTTACAAATCAGTGAAAGACGTTGTAACGATGTTGCTGGAAAACGGTTTTGTATTATGAAAACAGTGGAAGTGATTGTAGAACACGCAGGAAAGAACTTGAGTGCTTATATCGAAGGTGCTCCCGTTATTACTGTAGGCAATGACATAAAGGAGATTGAGGATAACATGAAGGAGGCAATTGAGTTGTATCTGGAAGATAATCCGAACCCTTGTGAAGTCTTGTCGGGAGAGTTTGAATTGAAATTTAAGATAGATGCTGCTACTTTTATCAACTATTATAGCAGCATCTTCACCAAGGCTGCTTTGAGCCGGATTACCGGAATCAATGAACGTCAGTTGTGGCATTATGCAGCCGGAGTGCATAAACCTCGCAGGCAGCAGTTGGAAAAGATCCAGAAAGGCATACAGTCTTTGAGTAGGGAATTGTCTGCTATAAATTTATTATAGTCTTTAAAATCTTGTTCTTTTTACGTATCTTTGCGCCCGGAAAGCAAGAAACTTGTTTTTTAAATAGATAGCTGTTAAAGATGAAGAATATCCGTAATTTTTGCATTATAGCACATATAGACCACGGGAAGTCTACCTTGGCCGACCGTTTGTTAGAGTTCACAAAAACCATTCAGGTAACCGAAGGACAGATGCTTGACGATATGGACCTGGAAAAGGAGAGAGGTATTACGATCAAAAGCCATGCCATCCAGATGGAATACGAGTATGGGGGAGAGAAGTATGTACTGAATCTGATTGACACTCCGGGACACGTGGACTTTTCATACGAGGTATCCCGTTCCATAGCCGCCTGTGAAGGGGCGCTGCTCATTGTGGATGCTTCGCAGGGAGTGCAGGCGCAGACTATCTCGAATCTGTACATGGCGTTGGAGCATGACTTGGAAATCATTCCCGTGCTGAACAAATGTGATATGGCGAGTGCCATGCCCGATGAAGTGGAAGATGAAATCATCGACCTGCTGGGCTGCAAACGTGAGGATATTATCCGTGCCTCCGGCAAAACCGGAATGGGTGTGGAGGAGATATTGAAAGCGGTGGTGGAACGTATCCCGCACCCGACGGGTGACGAGGAGGCGCCGCTACAGGCTTTGATTTTCGACTCGGTATTCAATTCTTTCCGTGGAATCATCGCTTATTTTAAAATAGAGAACGGCGTGATCCGCAAAGGGGACAAGGTGAAATTTTTCAACACCGGCAAGGAGTATGATGCAGATGAAATCGGTGTGCTGAAAATGGACATGATTCCCCGCACGGAGTTGCGTACAGGAGACGTAGGGTATATCATTTCGGGCATCAAGACTTCGCGCGAGGTGAAGGTGGGGGATACCATCACTCACATTGCCCGTCCGTGTGACAAGGCGATTGCCGGATTCGAGGAAGTGAAGCCGATGGTGTTTGCCGGGGTCTATCCTATCGAGGCGGAAGATTACGAGAACCTCCGCGCCTCGCTGGAGAAACTTCAGCTGAATGACGCCTCGCTGACTTTCCAGCCGGAGTCCTCACTGGCTCTGGGATTCGGATTCCGTTGCGGTTTCCTGGGATTACTTCACATGGAAATCGTTCAGGAACGTCTGGACCGCGAGTTTGATATGAATGTGATCACGACCGTGCCCAACGTGTCGTACATGGTATATGACAAGCAGGGACATGCCAATGAGGTACATAATCCCGGCGGTATGCCCGATCCGACGCTGATTGACCACATCGAGGAACCTTTCATTGACGCCACGATCATTACCGCCACCGATTACATCGGCCCTATCATGACGCTGTGTCTGGGCAAGCGTGGCGAATTGGTGCGGCAGAATTATGTGTCGGGCAACCGGGTGGAGATTCACTACAAGATGCCGCTGGGTGAAATCGTGATTGATTTTTATGACAAGCTGAAGAGTATTTCGAAAGGATATGCTTCCTTTGACTACCATCAGTCGGGTTTCCGCCCTTCCAAACTGGTGAAGCTGGATATCTTGTTGAACGGTGAGCCGGTGGATGCGCTTTCTACCCTGACACATGTGGACAATGCCTATAACCTGGGCAAGCGTATGTGCGAGAAACTGAAAGAGCTGATTCCGCGCCAGCAGTTTGATATTGCTATCCAGGCAGCTATCGGGGCCAAGATTATCTCAAGGGAAACCATCAAGGCGGTGCGCAAGGATGTGACCGCGAAGTGTTATGGCGGTGACGTGAGCCGTAAGCGTAAATTGTTGGAAAAACAAAAAAGAGGTAAGAAACGAATGAAACAGATCGGTAATGTGGAAGTACCGCAAAAGGCGTTCCTGGCCGTTCTGAAGCTGGATTAATTCAAGAATAAAACAAGCTCTGAGGAGCAAACAATAAGCGGGCTCTTTCTGTTAGTTGAAATTAAAAAGTCAATAACAGAAAGGGCTTGTGTTTTGATGGCAATTTATCACAAACTCTTAAATTCAATTGATATGGAAAAACTGAAAATTCTGAACTTGAACTTTTCCTTCCAGCGGGCGGCGCACTATCATATTAATGGAGGGATGTTGCTGATGGGGGTAGTCCTGCTGGCTATGTTCCTGGCCAATTCTCCGTGGGGGGATATTTATGCCTCCTTTTGGAATTACGAAGTGCATCTTCAGATAGGAGAATTTAATTTCTTTAGTCATAACGGGCATCACATGACCTTGATGACTTTTATCAACGATGCTTTGATGGCTGTCTTTTTCTTCAGTGTGGGACTGGAGATAAAGCGTGAGATACTGGTGGGCGAATTGTCCAGTTTCCGGCAGGCGCTTTTGCCCATCGTGGCGGCGTGCGGCGGTATGCTGGTTCCGGTGCTGATCTATTATTTCATGACGGCGGGAACTCCGGCCCAAAGTGGCCTGGCCATACCGATGGCTACGGATATCGCTTTTTCGCTGGGAGTGCTCAGCCTGTTCGGCAAGCGGGTTCCGCTGAGCTTGAAAGTCTTTCTGACTGCTTTCGCTGTGGTCGATGATATCGGCGGCATTCTGGTCATCGCTCTTTTTTACACTTCTCATCTGGCGGTGAACTACCTGATTGCTTCGGCGGGTATCCTGCTGATACTTTGCGGCGGGAATTTCTTCCGGGTGCGCAACCGTTGGTTTTATATTTTCTGGGGAGTGATTATGTGGTATCTGTTTTTGCAGAGCGGCATCCACGCTACCATTGCGGGAGTTGTCGCAGCCTTCACGGTTCCCGCCACTCCTCATTACAAGATAGGTAAGTACATTAACCGCATCCGGGAGAACATTGCTGTCTTTCCTGCCAGTGACAAGGAAGGTGTTGTGTTAAGCAAGATGCAGATCAATGTGCTGAAAAGCATCGAGTCTTCCTCGGACCGTGTCATATCTCCCTTGCAGTCATTGGAAGACAGTCTGCATGGAATGGTGAATTATATTATTCTTCCCTTGTTCGCCTTTGCCAATGCGGGTGTCTCGCTCACGGCGGATCATGGTGGCTTGGAAGTGGGGATGGCTACTTGGGCGGTGCTGGCGGGATTGCTGGCGGGTAAGTTTGCCGGCATTTATTTCTTTACCTGGCTGGTGATAAAGATGGGGTTCGCCGGACTGCTGAAAGGCATGACCTGGGTGAACCTGACAGGTGTCTGTCTTTTGGGCGGTATCGGTTTTACGGTTTCTTTGTTTATAGCCAACCTGTCTTTCGGGGATTCGCCGGTGTTGCTGACGCAGGCAAAGATGGGTGTCATACTGGGAACGGTGCTGGCGGGTGTGCTGGCGTATCTGGTCTTGCAGTTCGCCTTGCCTAAACAGCCTGCACAGGAATAAAATTACAGATAGGGCAGTACGGCGGTGAAACGGCTGCCCTTGTTCACCTCGGATTGCACATCGATGTGTCCGTTCATTTTTTCTACAATGACCTTGCTGATGGCGAGTCCCAGTCCTACACCCTGTACAAACTCATTCCGCTTGTAGAACCGTTCGAATATCATTTGTAATTCTTCTTTAGGGATTCCCGCACCGGTATCTTCTACGAAGAAATGGATTTCCTTTTTCTCTTTGTCGCAGAAATAACCCAGTTTGATGTGTCCTTGGGAGGTGAACTTCTTGGCGTTTCCCAAAAAGTTGGTGATGACTTGGGTGAGACGCATACGGTCTATGTGTATGGTCACATCCTCGTCGGGAAATTCTTTGATGAATTCCACAGGAGGGAGAATAATTACCTGATGGGTCTGATAGACCGTTTCTGCAAAATGATGCGCGCTGCAATCCTCACAATGAAAGGACATATTGCCGGATTCTATACGGGATAGTTCCAGCACATCATTGACCAGTTTCAACAAGAGTCTGGTATTGTTGTCTATGATGGAGGCAAATTCTTTTTTCTCTTCTTCCGAGATGTTTTTCTCGGTAGTGAGCAGGTTGGAGAATCCCACGATGGCATTAAGCGGAGTACGGATTTCATGGCTCATGTTGGCCAGGAAGGATTGTTTCAGTTCCGCCTGTTCCGCCAGTTTGCGGGCACGTATCAGTTCTTCTTCCTTGTCTTTGATCTCCTGAATGTTTACCAGAAGTCCGGTGATGATAGGATTTTGTTCATAATGCTGCAACACGCTGTATCTGAATTCCCACCATTGGTAACCGGTGTCGTCGAATTTGCAACGGTATTGGGCTGTTCTTCGTGGCCGGTGTAATATGTTGGATACGTTTTTTCTGAACTGGGCTTGGTCGCCGGGGTGTACATAGTTGGCTATTTCCTTTATTTCCAACAGGTTTTGGGAACGGTTGGTCAGTTCGCAGAAAGCTTGGTCGAACACGGCTGTTTTTCCGTCGAAACACCAGGCGTAGGTTTTTCCTCCTTCCAGTGCAAGCGTTAATGCTTCGTGTTTGAGCCTGAGGTTGCGCAAGGCTTCTTTTTTACGTCCTTTTTCCAGTGTATAGATATAAATAAGGTAGGATATTCCCAAGAGGAGTGTGAAGACCAGGAGGCTTTCAAGAATCAGGATGGGAGTTGCGTATTTTTCCCTCCACGGCCTGTACATGATGGTATATTCCGGTGGAATGCTTTCAGTGGGGATCTGGTATCTCTTCATGGCCTGCCAGTTGACCAGATGCTGTTTGGCGATTTGTTTTACTGCCGGGACGGGTATCTTTCCTTGCAGTCTTTCTTTGATGCCGGCGGTCATGTCGCTTAGCTGTGTTTCGATGGGGGCGAAATAACCTCCCAGCATATATTCCTTTATCCCGAATCCTTCGTTGATGGTTTCGAAGCCGGGATTGTCGAACAGGCTGCCGATGCGCAGGGTGGTATAGTCCCGTTTGGTATACAGGAACAAGGAGTATTTGAAGATCCCGCTGGACAGCCACATCAGGTCGCGGGCAGCTACGGAATCACTGGACAGGCGGACTACGATGGTGGAGTCCAAGTGGTTATATTCGTTCAGCTTTTCGTGCAGGGATTCATATTCGGTATCATCTTTGTCACTGATGGGGATATTCAGCTTGCCGGGCAGGGCCTCTTGTCTTTTCCATTGGTGGAGGGTGATTTCCGATCCTTTGCATTGTTCGCTCAGGTCTTTCCAGATAAGGCGGTCAAGCACGGTCCGGCCGTTCAGGATGTGGATGCGGACTTTGCCCATAATGCGTTCTATCATCCGGCAGGTGGTGAGGTAATCGGGTTTGTCTATGTAGCCCGTAATGTTGGGATATTGTGCCAGCAAGTCTTGGTTGGGATAATTCACTCCGCTGAATACGACGGGAATCTGCCTGACATACGGGTTTCCGCAAGCCATGATAGAGTAGGTTGCCTGATCATCGAGCACGGCAATCAAATCCCCTTCCCATGAGCGGATGGAATCTGCAAACTCGGAAATCCGTTGCTCTTCTTCTACAGATTCATATTTCTCGCAATCCAGATAAAAAGTGCGCAGCTGGAAGTCTATTTGCTGGTCTTTCAGTCCTTTGACAAACAGTTTGTTTACAATGCCGGCACCGCTGTACCCTTCCTGGTAGGAATGGATAAGGGCTATTTTATATTTTTGTGCATAAAGCGGACTCCCTATAAGAAGGGCTGTCATAAAAATGAAAAAGGCTTTATGCTTCATGTCAAACGTGATTATTAAGTGAACCAAGGGACAAAGATAGGAATGTTTCTTTAATTCCGGCTATGATTTACAGGAAATTATTGGAGGAGAGAGGGAAAGTAACCATCCCGGTTTGTGGAAAACAGCAATTCCGGCTTCTTGAAAAACATGCTTCTTGCTTTTCAAGGAACCGGAATTGCCTGTGATAAAAAGGAATGGGCTAACCCGTTAGCGGGGGTTATTTGTGTTGCTCCGGGGTCGGGGTGCTTTGAGAGGCCGGTCCGGCGGTAGCGTTTGTAGAGGCGCTTGAAGCGGAACTTTTAGCCGAGCCGGAAACCGGAGCCGCTGTCTGTGCCGTTGTAGCCTGTACTTCCCAGTGGAACGGTTCGAACTGTGTGTTCTTGTCTACCCATGACGGTTTGCGCGATGCATAGATAATGAACGGAGCTGCGACTACCACGATGCAGCCGATAATCAAAACGGCAAACCATACGGTGTTGCTGCCTACCGCAATCTGGCTGGGGGGAATGAAGCTGAGCACGAATGCCAGTAGTGAACCACAGAAACCCAGACCGCCGATGAGCCACATCAGTCCGTTGCCTTTGCTGCCGATACGGAATGGGCGAGGAGCTTTTTTCATATTGTAACGTAGATAGATGGCGCCGCTGAACATCAGCAGATACATGATAAGGTAAAGCAATACGGTGAGCTGTGACAGGATCTGGTAGAAACTCTGTACGGAAGGCATCACAACGAACAGCAGGCTGAGCAAGGTTACGGCAAGGCCTTGGACCAGCAGAATGTTTTTCTGTACGCCGTTGGCGTTGGTCTTCTGGAAGAAGGGAGGCAGATAGCCTGCTTTACCCACTGCGAAGATACCTTTGGACGGACCGGCCACCCAGGTCAACACACCTGCCAGCACACCGAATGCCAAAGCCACGGCGATGATAGGTGACAACCACGAAGCATGGACATACTTGAAGTAATTATCAAAACCTACCAGCAGGCTCTGAGTCAGGTTGATATCCTTTTCGGGAATAATGATCCCCAGTGCGAAGGTGCCGAGCACGAAGATGATTACGGTAATAGCCGCACCGATGAATACAGCTTTCGGATAGTTCTTGGCAGGATTTTCTATGTCTTTTACGTGGATACCGCCCATTTCCATACCGGCATAGAACAGGAAGATGCTGGAAGCCAGCACCAGGTTGTCGAAGTTGCTGAAGTCGGGGAAAAAGTTACCGTCGAAGTTCATCTGGCTCTGTCCGCCGGAGGCAAGGTAAATCACCGCCAGTACCATCAGCAGGCCGGCAGGAATAATCGTACCTACCATACCGCCTACTTTGGCCACTTTGCCTACCCAGCCCATGCCTTTCAGCGAAATGAAAGTGGCCAGCCAATAGATAATCAAGACCACCGCCAGTGAGTAATAGCGGTTGGATGCCAAGGCCATATCATGGGTGTCACTCATGCCGATAAAAGCCAGTGCCACGGCTCCGAAAGTCAATACGGTGGGATACCAGATGGTGCTTTCCACCCACTGCAGGAAGATGGCGAGGAAGCCGAATTTCTTTCCGTAGGCTTCACCCACCCATCGGAACACACCGCCTTGCTTGTCCTGGAACATGGCCGCCAGTTCCGCCGCTACCAATGAGGTAGGTATCAGGAAGACGATGGCCGCGAATAAATAATAAAATGCCGAACTCAGTCCGTATTCGGCTTCGGCAGGTAGTCCGCGCAGGGATACTACTGCAGTAACATTCATGATAGCGAGGGTAAATACCCCTAGCTTGACTGATTTACTAATGTTTGCCATAAAGTTTAGGTTTTAAAAAATATATGTTTTTTGTTTACGGAGTTTATAACAACTCCTTGGAAATGATGTTTATCCGTTTAGGTTTATTAACCCGGAAGGTATGCGGAATTAAACAATCGTACCCGGAAGGGTGTTTCTAGAAAAAATAATATAATCAGTATAGTTTATGAAAACAGCTTTCTCCTCATTCATCTATTCCCGTAGGGGGATTTACGGGATCTTGCATATATTCATCCTGTTGATGTCCCTTTTTCTGGTTATCAGTATCTCGATAGATACTTTTCATAACATCCCTTTCCTGAATCAAGGTTCTTATCTGAAGATTCAGTTCTGGATATGCATGTTTTTCCTGTTCGATTTCCTGCTGGAGTTTTTCCTCTCGAAAGAAAAAGGAAGGTACTTCACCAGCCATTTTATTTTTCTGCTGGTATCTATACCTTATTTAAATATCATTGATTTCTATCACATCACTTTCTCGCCCGAAATCAGTTATTTCCTGCGCTTTATCCCTTTGCTGAGGGGAGGGTATGCACTAGCCATCGTGGTGGGCTGGCTGTCGGGCAGCAAAGCGTCCGGGTTGTTTACCTCGTACATCACCATGCTGATGGCCACCGTGTATTTTGCCAGTCTTATCTTCTTTGTGCTGGAACATAAGGTGAACCCTATGGTGACGGACTACTGGAGTGCGCTGTGGTGGGCCTTTATGGATGTTACCACCGTAGGGAGTAATATTTATGCCGTCACTCCTACGGGGAAAATACTGTCGGTGGTGCTGGCCGCCCTGGGAATGATGATGTTCCCTATCTTCACGGTATACGTCACCAGTCTGGTGCAGCAGGCCAACAAGCGGAAGGAGGAATATTATCAATCGCAACAATCAAAGTAAGCGTATTCCCTTGATTCATTCAATAATTCCTTAATATCCTCATGTATGGTTATTCTATTCCTTTAATTCGTTCCACTTGTTTGTCTAGGAAGTAACCGGCATAAAAAGAATAATCGCCTGTTTCATAAAAGGCGATGAGCTCTTTCCTATAGTTTAATATGTCGGCATCTTTGGAAGAGTAGACAGGGATAATGTCAGCATTCATCAAAGCAATGCTTTCCACCATTCGGGAAGTACGTTTGTTTCCATCAGTGAAAGGTTGCAGTTTGGCTATGTTGCAATGAAGATAAACGGCCCGTTCCAGTGGATTGGTATATTGCTCCTGCTGATAAAGTATTTCATTCAATTTAGCCCGAATATCGTTCAAATTCTTCGGGGGAATATATGCTGTGCCACTGATACGGACGCCTCTTGTCCTTAAATAGCCTGATTCTTCATCGGAAACCAAGCCCGTGGATATAGCTTGATGCACCCTGAACAAAGTACGCTCATCTATCACTTCTTGATTCTTCCCTTTATTGATATATTCCAATTCGGAAATGAAAGTATTTATTGTTCCCTATATTAGGAGAGTCGTTATTAAAAGCTAAGTGCTAAATATTTGAATATGTTTTTTCTATATTTCGTATACAAAGATAGATAATAAAATTTAGTTCTGACAAATTACACGAGAATTCTAATCAGAAAAGATGGAAAGAGGGATTGTAACTGCCAAAGCTGTTGTGATTACTCGTTCAAATAAGAAATTTCTCTAAGTCGCTTATTTCAAATACAATTCAATATTAAAATGTGATTTTATACAAAAATAAGAAAAAAGTCTTATCTTCGTAGCCAATAACAAATTGCTAACCTAAATAAACAACAAGATGAAATTATTGGCTCTGTGTGCGGCGGGGATAGGCTTGATGCTGTGCGCCTCGTGTACAAACAACAAACATTTGATCAGTGATGAGGCTGAACGTGCCGCTGTTCAGCAGGATTTTGAGGCACGGCGTGATACGCTGACCCAAGGTAACCTCTTCCAGGTATTTGAACAACCCATGAGCGATGAACAGAAGGAGGCGATGACTTTCCTTTACGCCTATATGCCCTTGGCGGATATAGCGGACCATCCCGGTGAATTCTATCTGGAAAATGTGGACTACGCCTTCAAGGCGCGTGAGGAGATGCCGTGGGGAAAAGTGGTTCCCGAACGAGAGTTCCGCCACTTTGTATTACCCATCCGCGTAAACAACGAGAATCTGGACGACAGCCGTAAAGTATTCTACGAGGAGCTGAAGGACAGAGTGAAAAACCTTTCTTTATATGATGCCGTGCTGGAAGTGAACCACTGGTGTCATGAAAAGGTGATTTATACCCCCTCTGATGCCCGTACCAGTAGTCCGCTGGCTTCCGTAAAGACAGCCTACGGACGTTGTGGCGAGGAATCTACGTTCACGGTAGCTGCCTTGCGTTCGGTAGGTATTCCTGCCCGTCAGGTATATACGCCGCGTTGGGCACATACCGACGACAATCATGCCTGGGTGGAAGCTTGGGTAGATGGCAAATGGTACTTCCTGGGTGCTTGCGAGCCCGAACCGGTGCTGAATCTGGGTTGGTTCAACGCTCCCGCTTCACGGGGTATGCTGATGCACACCAAGGTGTTCGGACGTTATAACGGACCGGAAGAAGTGATGTACCGCACTCCCCGTTATACGGAAATCAATGTGATTGACAACTATGCTCCCACGGCAAAAGCCGATGTGACCATCGTGGATGCGGACGGCAAACCGGTGGCTGACGCCAAAGTGGAATTCAAGGTGTATAACTATGCCGAATTTTATACCGTAGCTTCCAAACAGACGGATGCGGACGGTAAGACGTTCCTGACCGCCGGAAAAGGGGATATGCTGGTATGGGCTTCCAAAGATGGAAAATTCGGTTATTCCAAACTGTCTTTCGGACAGGACAATGCCTTGACCGTGAAGCTGGACAAAACGGCCGGCGAGGCTTATACACTGGATATGGATATCATTCCTCCGATGGAAGGCGCCAATATGCCCGAAGTGACTCCCGAACAACGTGCGGAGAACAATCGCCGCATGGCTTTGGAGGACTCTATCCGCAATGCCTACGTGGCTACATTCATGACGGATGAATCGGCTCGCAATTTCGCTAAAGAATACCAGCTGGATGAGGATGCCGTTGCCAAATTGCTGGTGGCATCACGTGGCAACTACGAAACCATCCGTGACTTTATGGCCCGTCTTCGTTCGGACAAGTCAAAGAAGGGCGGCATTGACCTGCTTCAGCAGATTTCTGCCAAAGACCTTCGTGATGTAAGCTCCGAAGTGTTGATAGACCACATGATGAATTCACACTTGTGCGCCAATGCTGATTATTTCCGCAGATTTGTGCGTAATCCGCGCGTGAGCAACGAAATGATTACTCCGTATAAAGGATTCTTTGAGAAAGCAGTGCCCGAACAGGATCGTGAGGCTTACCTTGCTGATCCGATGAAGCTGGTTGCATGGGTTGCCGGGAATATCCGTGTGGACAAGGATTGCAACCTGGGCGGCTCGCCAATCACTCCGGAAGGGGTGTGGAAGGCCCGTACAGCCGATGCGCACAGCCGTGATATCTTCTTTGTATCCATGGCACGCAGCATGGGTATTCCTGCACGTATAGACGAAGTGACGGGAAAAGTGCAGTTGATAGGCGATGAAGGTGCTATTGATGTGAATTTCGAAGCAATGGAACAGGCCAGTGCGCCTACCGGCAAGTTTATTGCCAGATATACGCCGATCAAGTCTTTGGCTGATCCGAAGTATTATTCTCATTTCTCTATTTCCAGACTGACTCCTGCCGGAACTTTGAAATTGCTGAATTATGATGAAGGCGATATTGATATGGGTGGTGGCGCTACTTGGGCTAATCTGTTGAAGAACGGAACGGCACTGGATGCCGGCAATTATGTGATGGTGACCGGTACTCGTCTGGCTAACGGCGGCGTATTGTCCCAGCTGACTTTCTTTACCATCAAGCCGGGAGAAACGACTACGGTGGACTTGGTGATGCGTGAAAGTAAGGATGATATTCAGGTGATCGGTAATTTCAACTCGGAATCTACTTATAAACCGATGGATAGCGATGAACTGAAGTCCATTCTTGCCACTACAGGACGTGGTTACTACATTGTAGCCGTACTGGGCGCCGGACAAGAACCTACCAACCATGCATTGCGCGATATCGCGGCATTGGGCAAGGACTTTGATGAATGGGGCAGAGGAATCGTGCTGTTGTTCCCCAATGAGGAGCAGTACAAGAAGTTCCGTCCGCAGGAATTCCCGGGATTACCGGCTACCATTACTTACGGTATTGATGTGGACGGTTCCATCCAGAAGCAGATTGCAGAAGGCATGAAGTTGTCTAACAAGACTATCTTGCCTATGTTTATCATTGGTGATACCTTTAACCGGGTGGTATTCGTGTCACAAGGATATACCATCGGGCTGGGTGAGCAGCTGATGAAGGTGATACATAAGTTGTAGAATTCAGTATAAACAAAAAGTAACGCGGATATTCAGCTTGAAAACCCTGAATATCCGCGTTTAATATGATAATAACGTTTATGCTTGCTTATTACTTGTCATCATCCAAATCATCATCGTCATCGTCCCAGTCATCCTCTTTCTTTGATTTCTTGGGGTTGAGGCTTTTGTTTTTCTTTTCCAGTGCTTTGTCGTTTTCGTCTTTCAATGCCAGTTCGGACAAGGCGGCTTTTACTTTGTCAGGATCAGTAACATCCTTCAGATACTCTTCTATCTTTACAGTACCTCCCATAGATACTTTTGAGTTACGATAAATCATGCCGCTGTCTACGCTGCTCCGTCCGGAGAAATGAAATTCCGAAGTTCCGGTTTCTTCGGCAATCTTACGGATATTACCGGCATTCACACCGCATCCCGGCATGATGATGATTCGTCCGTCGGCCAGTTCTACCAATTCTTTTAAAAGAGGGATACCCTTTTCGGCGGTCGCTTCTTGTCCGGAAGTAAGGACCCGGTCGATACCCAGGCCGATAATCTGTTCCAAGGCTTCTTTGGGATTGCTGCACATATCAAAAGCGCGGTGGAAGGTGACACTCATCTCGCCTACCGCATTCATCAGTTTCTGCATCAAGGGTACATCGACATTGCCTTCTGCGGTAAGACATCCGAACACCACACCGTCCGCACCCAACTGACGTGCCACTTTAATATCATGCAACATGATTTCTTGCTCGATAGGAGAATATAGGAAATCTCCGCCACGGGGACGGATAATGACATGTAGTTTTGTTTGGTTCAATAATTGGCGTGCCATACGGATTTCGCCAAAAGACGGGGTTGTTCCGCCTTCCGGAATACCTGCACATAGTTCTACACGATAAGCACCGGCTTGTTGTGCCTTCACAGCACTTTCCACGGAGTTGGCGCAAATCTCGATTTTTGATTTGTTACTCATAAAGTTATTTAATAGTTAATTCAATCACATAACTAACGTCATCGGGCGCTTTGGGCTGTTTCAGCAATTTTCTTTCAATCTCTCCGCTAGGGGACCATAAATGGTTTCTCTGCATGAGTTCATCCATTGGCCCAGTTCTTTACGGATGACTTTGTTCTTCATAATATATGAATTTGTCTGTGCAAAGATAGGCATAATGTAAGAGTGTGAGAAATATTTAGCGGAAAAAATTTTTAGTTAAAAAGCCGGTACTTCTCTCGGGGTGAGAGAAATATCGGCTTTTCTGTCAGAATAGAATATATTATTGCACGTGGATGCGGTGCCCGTTGAATACGTTCATGCCCAGTTTGTTCATAATATATTTGATGGCAAGCTGCGCTTTTACGGAGTTGCCGGCATCGTCCAAAGGAGGCGCGAAGGCCGAAATACCCATTACACCCGGCATCACACCCATCACACCGCCTCCTACGCCGGTCTTGGCAGGGATTCCTGAGGTGTAAAGCCAGTCGCCTGTGTGCTGGTAGAAACCTACGGTAGCTATCATGGAGGTGATTTTCGGGGCGAGGACCTTGTCGAACACTTGTTTGTTTGTATTCGGGTTCAATCCTTCGTTGGCGATGGTGGCTCCGCAGATGGACAATTGTTCCGCGGTGATGCCCATAGAGCACTGACGGGTGTATAGGTCAAGCGACATATCAGGATCATCGTAGATACGGTTATAATTTTTCAATAACCAGGCGATGGAACGATTGTTGAAATTTGTTGCAGACTCCGATTTGTACAATTCGTCAATCAGTTGCGGGGCACTTCCGCATAGTTCGGTCATATTGTCTACGATGGCTTTCCACTTGCCGTCGCTGTTGCCTAGGGGTTGTACCATGCTGTCTGCCGAGATGGCCCCGGCGTTTACCAGTGGGGTGGAAGGGTGGTCGTTTTCCAACAGGATAGCCATGATGGAGTTGAACGGCAGTCCGGTAGCGTCGGCGCCAATCATTTCGAGCACCTTGGGGGCGCCGTATTGGCGGAGTACCAGGATGGCGGTCAGCACCTTGGAAACGGACTCGATACCGAAACGGTACTGAGAGTCACCCAGTTGGATGATTTCTCCGTTCATCAGACAGATACTGATTCCGAACAGTTTGGGATCAATATTTGCCAGATAAGGAATGTAGTCGGCGTTCTTACCGTCTGTATTGTCTTTATACAGATTGTAGGCCTCTTGTGCAGCATCCTTTATTTGCTGGATAGTTATAGTTCTTTCCATAAATTAATTTGATTGAAGTAACCATCCACCTTAACGGCGGATGGTTGCATTATTGTTATTTATGCTTATTTTTTAGCGGCGTTGCTATGGGCATTGTGAGTAAACACAGTACCTTTTACAGCGATATTCTTGTCTTGGGCGATGCGGGTAGGAGTGGGATATTCCAGTTTCTCGAACTCGCTGATGGCATTCTTGATGTCGTTCAACAACATATCCGCCATGTCACGGCTGAATCCCTGACGTACTACAACACGCATAACCACATAATTTTGAATGTTCTCCGGCAAGGTGTAGGCAGGAACCATCCATCCGCTTTGTTGTAATTTAGCCTGCAAATCGTACAGAGTCCATTTGGCGTTCTTTGCGTATTCGGGTTTCATGTACCAGATGAACAAAGGATTTACCACTTTGTCGCTGTAGTTTACGAACGGAGCCATCTTGGCTATTTCGCTGTGAATGTACTTGGTGATTTCCATGGAATTGTATTGGATGGCTTTGTATCCTTGGAATCCCAGACGGATAAACTGATAGTATTGGCCTAGAATCTGTGCGGCGGGGCGGCTGAAGTTCAAACCAACCTGTGTGATGTTCGCACCCAGATAATTGACACTGAATGACATGGCATCCGGAAGGTATTTCTTGTCTTTCCATACTATCCATCCCAGTCCCGGATAAACCAGTCCGAACTTGTGGCCGGAAGTGCTGATGGAAAGAACCCATTTCAAACGGAAGTCCCATTTCGTTTCGGGGCTGAGGAACGGCAGGATGAAGCCACCGGTTGCGGCATCTACGTGGATAGGAATATCATAGCCGGTTTTGGCGTTGTAGGCATCCAGCGCTTTGTCCAATGCTTCCACGTCATCGTTCAGACCTGTCCATGTCACACCTTGGATAGGAACAATACAGATGGTGTTCTCGTCACACATCTTTAAGGCTTCTTCGGGGTCCAGGGTGGTCTTGTCCAGAGTAAGAGGTACTTGGCGCATCTCAATCTGCCAAAGTTGGGCGAATTTCTCCCATACAACCTGGAAACCGCTTGAAATGACGAAGTTAGGTTTGTCGGTCGGTTTGCCCTGGGCTTTACGTCTGTCTCTCCAGCGCAACCAGGCAGCTACACCACCCAGCATACAAGCCTCGCTGGAGCCGATGGCCAACGCTCCTGATTTCCATTTTGCCTGTTCGGGGGAATTCCATAGGTTGGCCATGATGTTGATACATTTGGCATTCATCACGGCGATACGCGGGTACTCTGTTTCATCAATATAGTTGATGTTGATAGCTTCGTTCATCAATTTGGTAGCATAATCGTCCATATAGGTGGTAACGAAAGTAGCCAGATTAAGACGAGGCTGGGTTTGGGCGAATGTTTCGTCTTTAACCATTTGATAAGCAATCTGCGGAGTGGTAGGTTCCATGGGAATGGTGTCTACCGGAGCAGGTTGCAGCATTTCGTTTGAACCAAACACGGCTGTTTTTGCGTCACCGTCTCTCAAATCACAATTACAATCTTTCATTTTTACTTAAAGTTTAGGTTAGTAATACAATGAAGAACGTGGGAGTTTCCCGCGTTTTTCTCCCTCAACATAGGGGTTGGTGAAAAGTTCCTTGATTTTATGTTTTTTAATGTAAGTAGGGGGAATACAAAAAAACGATGGGAATCATTGTACTATGAACGAAAAAGAGATACCTTTGTTTATACATAAAATCATTGGATGCCCGTATCCGATATTTTAGGGGTATGTAATTAAACAATAAGAAGGAAATATGAAGAAGCGTTATCCCATCGGCATTCAGAATTTTGATAAACTGCGTTTAGGAAATTAACATAGGCGTAAACTTTGACACTACCCGGCATAATATTTTGGAATGGAAAGTAAAGGAATAAACGATATGTCGCTTTGAACCAAACGTCTTTTGCCTTGTTGTGTATCTCATACAATAAATTACTACAAGTATGAAAGTACAGACAGGGCAGGGGACTATTCCCCTCATTACTTTAATAGGTATATTTTCCATTTCGGCATTAAATGCATTGCCGGGATTGGCGGTTTCTCCCATTTTGGGCGATTTGAATAAAATCTTTCCGTCTGCTACAGACTTGGAAATCCAGATGCTGTCCTCGTTGCCGTCACTTCTTATTATTCCTTTTATCTTGTTGTCGGGTAAGCTGACAGAGAAAGTGAACAACCTCTTGCTGCTGCAAATCGGCTTGACCATCTTTGGGGTGAGTGGTATCCTTTATCTGCTCTCCAATAAGATGTGGCAACTGATAGCCATCAGCGCCATGTTGGGGATAGGGTCCGGGTTGATTGTTCCGCTTTCCACCGGATTGATATCCCGTTATTTTGTGGGAGCTTACCGTACGAAACAGTTCGGTTACAGTTCTGCCATAACCAATATCACCTTGGTACTGGCCACTACATTGACTGGCTATCTGGCGGAAGTGAACTGGCATTTGCCGTTTTTGGTTTATCTGTTTCCTTTTATATCCATTTTTCTTACTCATTATCTGAAGAAAGACCTCTCCAGTTATCATCCGTCTGATGATATTCCGTCTGATACCGCCAAAGAAATGGGCAAGAGGGGAATGAATGTCAAGGCCTTAATCAAGCTGATGGCTTTTTACGGTCTGGCTACTTATCTGGTAATCATTATCAGTTTCAACCTTCCTTTTCTGATGGAAGAGTACGGGCTTTCCAGTGGCAGGGCAGGAATATTGATTTCCTTGTTTTTCCTTGCTATCATGGCGCCGGGCTTTGTGCTGAACAGGATAGTGCAAGTGTTGGGGCGTCGCATCTATATGGTTTGTTTGTTGATGATAGCTTGTGGGATGGGAATTATTTTGCTCAGCCGTTCTGAGATATTGATTGCTTTGGGGTGTGTCCTGAACGGTCTTTCATACGGTATCATCCAGCCGTTGATTTATGATAAGACTTCTGATGTGGCCGTACCTCATAAGGTGACATTGGCACTTGCCTTTGTGATGGCTATGAATTATGTGGCTATCCTGCTTTGTCCTTTTATTGTAGATGCAGTACAGAGCTTGTTTCATTCTGACTCGCAGACTTTTGCTTTCTGGCTCAATTTGATGGTGGCGCTGATGGCCATGTTTGTGGTGATGAAGCAAGAAAAGTTGAGTTTATAAGAAAAATACCCACGTAATAACAGCATGAAGTATGAATAAACAAGTTGAAGCAAACCTTAGCATGGTTGTCTCCAAAGCGTTGGGAGGCTTTAATATGAACGCGTTGAAATATCTTTTACCTTTATGGATAGCTCCTGTGACAGGGGTTACGTTCCGATTGGTATTTGGGGCCGCCGCTTTTTGGCTTATTGATATATTTTGCAAACCCGAAAACTCCACTATTCGTCAGAAATGGCAGCTTTTTATGTTAGGGGCTTTAGGTATTTACGGATATATGTTTTTTTATCTGCTGGGTATCAGTAAGACCACTCCGGTTTCCAGTTCCATTTTTGTCAGTTTGGAGCCTATATGGGTATTCATTATTGCTGTATTGTTTTATAAGGAAAAAGTAACTTGGATGAAAGTGCTTGGTATTGGAATGGGGTTGGGAGGAGCTATTCTTTGCATTTCTACACAACCTAGTGACGATCTTGCCTCTAATGCTCCGTTAGGTAATTTAATGTGTTTGGTCAGTTCGCTGGTTTATGCCGTCTATCTTGTTCTCAGCAATCGTCTGTTAAAAGGGGTGGGAAATATGACGATGTTGAAATATACCTTTTTAGGGGCGGCTGTCATGGCTGTTATTGTCAATACAATTTACGGCTTTGATGCTCCTATACTGAGAATGTCACTTTTCTCTACTCCTATGTTGGTCTTGCTTTTTGTTTTGGTATTCCCTACCACTATTAGTTATTTACTACTTCCCCTCGGGTTGAAATATCTGAAAACTACATTGGTAGCTATTTATGGATATTTAATTTTGATTGTTGCTACGGTGACCTCTTTTATTTTGGGGCAGGATCGCTTCTCATGGACGCAGTTGGCGGCGATTGTTCTTATTTGTGCCAGTGTTTATCTGGTAGAGGTGGCCGAGAGTAAAAGTGAAAAACAGATTATATCGAAATCCAGATAAGACACCGGGAAAAAAGTATAAGACCCTAAGAAAAAAATTATCGCGGTGTGTAATGTAAAGAAACTTACCGGCAAATGAATGAGCGAAAAAAAAGAATGCAACTTTACATCGAAAGCGAGTGTAAGGAATCAATTTTATTTGTAGCTTTGCACCCAATTAAAAAACAAGAGTGTTATACCTATGCTACAATTAGATGCAATATACAAGGCGGCTCATGTCCTGAAAGAGGTTGTCCGTCGCACTGATTTGATTTATGCTCCTCAGATAAATCCTGAGAGTACAGTTTATCTGAAGCCCGAAAACCTGCAATTCACAGGATCGTTTAAAGTGCGTGGTGCTTATTACAAGATTTCCCAATTGTCTGATGAAGAAAAGGCGAGAGGTGTGATAGCCTGTTCTGCCGGTAATCATGCGCAAGGGGTGGCATTGGCTGCCACTAAGTGTGGCATCAAGTCGTTGATTTGTCTTCCAGAGGGAGCACCTATATCTAAAGTTGAGGCTACGAAGCATTATGGGGCGGAAGTTTGTTTGGTTCCGGGAGTCTATGATGATGCTTATCAGAAAGCTCTGCAATTACGTGATGAAAAGGGATATACTTTTGTTCATCCCTTTGATGACGAGAATGTGATAGCCGGACAAGGTACTATCGGTTTGGAGTTATTGGAGGAAATGCCGGATGTGGAGGTAGTCATTGTCCCCATTGGTGGGGGCGGACTGATTTCGGGAGTGGCTTATGCGTTGAAGGCTTTGAAACCGTCTGTCAAGGTATATGGTGTACAGGCGTTGGGTGCGGCCAGTATGGCAAATTCTATTCTTCATTCGCGTATTGAGCGTCTTCACTCTGTTTCCACTTTTGCCGATGGAATCGCGGTGAAAGAGCCGGGAACAAATACTTTTGACTTGGTTAATCAGTATGTGAACGGAATTGTAACTGTGACCGAGGATGAGATTGCCGCAGCTATTCTGGCATTGATAGAACGCCAGCGGATTGTTGCAGAGGGGGCGGGAGCTGTGTCCGTTGCTGCAGCCATGTTCAATAAGGTACCGGTAAAGGGTAAGAAAACTGTTTGCCTGGTGTCTGGAGGTAATATTGATGTGACGATATTGAGCCGTGTCATCAGTCGCGGTATGGCAAAGTCGGGACGTACCTATGCAGTAACTTTGGACTTGATAGACAAACCGGGGCAGCTGTTGGGAGTCAGCAAAATTATCGCAGAGCAGGGAGGAAATGTAATTTCTGTACATCATGAGCGAAATAGTGAGAGTGCAGATGTCACCGGATGTGCCCTTCGTGTCGTTATGGAAACCAGAAACGAGGAACATATAGCATCCATTCGTCAAAAACTGTTGGATGCAGGCTATGTGATAATGAAATAAATTATATACTTTACAAGTAGAAAGGGGGGAATTTAAAATTTTCCTCCCTTTCTTGTTTCTAATTTTAATTTCTCCACACAAAAAATCGATTTTTATAGTGAAAATATCATTTTATACTTCTTAGAATCCAATTAAAATCGTACATTTGCCGCAGTTTTGTAATGTAGAGTTTGCAAAAATGACCGATATAATCAAACATCGTGGTATTGTGGAAAACATTGAAGGTTCTCATGTGCGGGTGAGAATCGTACAAACTTCTGCCTGTTCGGCTTGTAGTGTGAAAGGGCATTGCAATGCATCTGAAAGTAAAGAGAAACTGATTGATGTTTTTGACATGAAGGCATCTTCTTACCGCATAGGTGAGGAGGTGATGATTTATGGTACCACTTCCATGGGGATGCAAGCCGTATTGCTGGCTTTTGGTATCCCTTTCTTGGTATTGCTGATTACTTTATTTATTTCCATGCGTTTTACGGGGGGGGATGAGTTAAGGTCGGCGCTTGTTGCTTTGTCAGCCTTGCTCCCGTATTACCTTATCATATATGTATGCAGGAATAAGTTGAGCAAGAAGTTTTCATTTACGCTTGAACCAATAAAAAATAATTAATAAATAACTAACTAAAATTTATGGATTTAATTCTGGTTGCAGTAATTTCGTTGGGAGCGATTGGCTTGATTGCCGCGGTAATCTTGTATGCCGCTTCTAAGAAGTTTGCTGTGTATGAAGATCCGCGGATTGCCAAGGTGAGCGAAGTGCTTCCTCAGGCGAATTGCGGTGGATGTGGTTATCCCGGTTGCTCTGGTTTTGCTGGTGCCTGCGTGAAGGCTGCCGATGCCGGTTCGCTGGAGGGTAAGTTATGTCCGGTTGGTGGTGCTCCGGTAATGGAGAAAGTAGCTGCCATTTTGGGATTGGAAGCCGTTGCTGCCGAACCGAAAGTTGCGGTGGTAAGATGTAACGGTAGTTGTGAAAATCGCCCTCGTACTGCTCTGTATGACGGAGCTAAATCGTGTGCCATCGCTCATGCCACTTCAGGTGGTGAGACGGGTTGTACATTCGGTTGTCTGGGTTGTGGTGATTGTGTGGAAGCGTGTCAGTTTGATGCTATTCACATGAATCCTGAAACCGGCCTTCCGGAAGTGGACGAAGAAAAATGTACAGCTTGTGGGGCTTGTAGCAAAGCTTGTCCGCGTAAGATCATTGAAATTCGTCCGAAAGGAAAGAACAACCGCCGCGTAGTGGTGATGTGTGTGAACAAGGATAAGGGAGCTGTTGCCAACAAGGCTTGCAAGGCTAGTTGTATTGGTTGTGGAAAGTGTGTGAAAGTGTGTCCGTTCGAAGCCATTACGTTAGAGAATAATTTGGCATACATTGATCCGGCTAAGTGTAAATCTTGCCGTAAATGTGAATCGGAATGTCCGAAAGGGGCTATCCAAGCTATTAATTTCCCGCCACGTAAACCGAAGGTAGAAGTGCCGGCTGGTGAGGCTGCTGCAAAACCTGCTGCAAAAGTAGAGGCTTCAAAGGTGGAAACTCCGGAAGCGGTGAAAGCTGACGCTCCGAAAGCGGAAGCATAATCAAAATTCAAAGTAAGTAAAAATTAAAAAGATATAACAGTGAAGACATTTAGAATTGGTGGAGTACATCCAGCAGAAAATAAATTGTCAGCAGGCAAAGCCATTGAAACCCTTGCACTTCCTAAGCAAGCGGTATTTCCTTTGTCACAGCATATCGGTGCTCCTGCTACTGCCATCGTGAAAAAAGGCGATGTGGTGAAGGTAGGTACGAAGATTGCTGAGGCGGGTGGCTTTGTTTCAGCAGCCATCTTCTCGTCTGTATCCGGTAAAGTGAACAAGGTAGACGCCGTAATCGATGCAAGCGGTTACCGCAAGCCGGCTATCTTTATCGATGTGGATGGTGACGAATGGGAAGAATCAATAGACCGCAGTTCGACATTGGTGAAAGAGTGTGCTCTCACACCCGAAGAAATCGTTGCTAAAGTGAAAAATGCAGGTGTAGTAGGTATGGGCGGTGCTTGTTTCCCTACTCATGTGAAACTTTCTCCTCCTCCGGGCTGCAAGGCGGAATGTGTAATTATCAATGCTGTAGAGTGTGAGCCTTACCTCACTGCCGATCATCGTTTGATGTTGGAAAAGGCAGACGAAGTACTGGTGGGCGTAAGCATTCTGATGAAAGCTGCAAAAGTAACCAAGGGATATATCGGTATTGAAAATAATAAACCGGATGCTATTAAGTTGATGACTGAAAAAGCTGCTCAATATCCCGGTATAGAGGTGGTTCCCTTGCAAGTGAAATATCCGCAAGGTGGTGAGAAACAGTTGATAGATGCTGTGATCGGTCGCCAGGTTCCTGCTCCTCCCGCTATTCCTATCAATGTGGGTGCGGTAGTTCAGAATGTAGGTACTGCATTTGCCGTTTATGAAGCCGTTCAGAAAAACAAACCTTTGTTTGAACGCATTGTAACCGTTACAGGTAAGTCTGTCAGAAATCCATCTAATTTTCTCACCCGTATGGGGACTCCGATGAGCCAGCTGATTGATGCGGCTGGCGGTTTGCCCGAAGATACGGGAAAAGTGATTGGTGGTGGTCCGATGATGGGTAAAGCACTGGTTAATACAGAAGTTCCTATTTGTAAAGGTAGTTCGGGTGTGCTGATTATGAATGATAAGGAAGCTGCCCGTGCGGAAGCTCAGCCCTGTATCCGCTGTGCCAAGTGTGTTAACGTGTGTCCCATGGGACTGGAGCCTTTCTTATTGGCAACACTTTCAGCTCATAAGGATTGGGAGAGAGTAGAGAAAGAAGATGTAATGTCGTGCATCGAGTGCGGTTCGTGTCAGTTTACATGTCCGTCTCATCGTTATTTGCTGGACTATATCCGTTTGGGTAAGGGCACAGTAGGCGGTATTATCCGTGCACGTAATGCTAAAAAATAATTCGACAAAATAGTATGGCTAATAAATTAATAGTATCATTATCGCCTCACGTTCATAGCGGTGACAGCATACAGAAGAATATGTATGGTGTACTCATTGCGTTGATACCTGCGTTGCTGGTGTCATTTTATATGTTCGGACTGGGCGCCGTGGTGGTGACCTTGACCTCGGTTGCTGCTTGTGTATTCTTCGAATGGGCGATTACCAAGTTTATTTTGAAGAGAGAACGCTCTACCATCTGTGATGGTTCGGCTATTATAACCGGTGTGTTGCTGGCATTCAATCTGCCTTCCAACTTGCCGCTTTGGATTATTATCATCGGTGCGTTGGTGGCAATCGGTGTGGGCAAGATGACTTTCGGCGGATTGGGTTGTAATCCTTTTAATCCTGCGTTGGTAGGTCGTATCTTCTTGCTGATTTCTTTTCCTGTGCAGATGACTTCATGGCCGTTGGTTCAACAATGGGGAAGTTATACCGATGCTGAAACCGGTGCTACTCCGCTGGCATTGATGAAAATGGCTGTAAAGGGTGATGTAAATGCTTTAGGTCAGTTGCCCGATACATTAAGTCTGTTTCTGGGTAATAACCCGGGTTCGCTAGGTGAGGTGAGTGCATTGGCTTTATTGCTTGGCCTGGGATATATGCTATGGAAAAAGATTATTTCCTGGCATATTCCTGTATCTATTCTGGTGACTGTATTTGTATTTGCCGGTCTGATGCATTTGGTTGATCCGGTGGCTTACGCATCTCCGTTGGCTCACTTGTTTACAGGTGGTTTGATGTTGGGTGCTATTTTCATGGCAACCGACTATGTTACTTCGCCTATGACTCATAAAGGTATGATTATATACGGTGTGGCTATCGGTTTCCTGACCGTGGTTATCCGTTTGTTCGGTGCATATCCCGAAGGTATGTCTTTCGCTATATTCATTATGAACGCATTCACTCCGTTAATCAATACTTATTGTAAACCTAAAAGATTCGGGGAGGTAGTGAAGAAATGAAAAAACTAGAATCATCTTTGAAAAACATGGTTATCGTACTGACGGCGATTACTGTGATTGCAACCGGACTTTTGGCTTATGTCAACCAACTGACTGCCGGTCCTATTGCTGAGGCTAATGCAAAAGCTTTGAGTGACGCTATTGCAGTTGTAGTTCCGGGGTTTGATAACAATCCTGCGGAAGCTCCTGAAACTATAGAATTGGATGGTGCTACTTATAAAATATATAAGGCAACCAAGGGTGGCGAATTTATTGGTGCTGCCGTAGAATCTTCTGCCAATGGTTTTGGTGGCGCTTTGAGTGTGCTGGTAGGTTTTGACAAAGAGGGAAATATCATAGACTATTCTTTGTTGAGCCATGCTGAGACTCCGGGCTTGGGGTCAAAGGCGGCTGATTGGTTTAAGAAAGGTGCAAAAGGCGACATTACCGGTATGAATCCGGGACAGGGAGCATTGGTGGTAAATAAGGATGGTGGTCAGATAGATGCTATCACAGCTTCTACCATCACTACACGTGCTTTTCTAAAAGCTGTGAACAATGCTTATGCAGCATATAGTGGTCAGAATGTGGATGGCGCTAGTGGTGCAACTCAGCAAGTGTCTGAAACTGTTGCCGAAAATGCTACTGCCTGCGATGCTCAATGTGAAGGAAACGAGGCATGTAAGCAGGTTTGTGACTCTACAGCCTGCAAGACTGTTTGTAGCGATAAATGTGATCCTGCTAACTGCGATAAGGCAGACTGCAAAAAAGTAGAATGTCCCAAGCAAGATTGTAAAAATAAAAAATAAGGAAGGAGCAGACTATGAATAATTTTAAAGTATTGATGAACGGGATTGTAAAAGAGAATCCCACGTTTGTACTCCTTTTGGGTATGTGTCCTACATTAGGAACAACATCTTCTGCCATCAATGGTATGGGGATGGGATTGGCTACGGCTTTTGTATTAATCTGTTCTAATGTTGTAATTTCGGCCATTAAGAATTTGATACCTGATATGGTGCGCATTCCGGCCTTTGTTGTGGTTATTGCATCATTCGTAACCTTGTTGCAGATGATTATGCAGGCATATGTGCCGGCACTTTATGCTACTTTGGGCTTGTTTATCCCATTGATCGTAGTAAACTGTATTCTGCTGGGACGTGCCGAAGCTTTTGCAGCAAAGAACGGTCCCGTGCCTTCATTCTTCGATGGACTGGGTATGGGGCTCGGATTTACTCTTGCATTGACTATCCTTGGTGGTGTACGTGAGTTCCTAGGCACAGGCAAGTTGTTTGATATCGCTATCATGCCTGAGCAATACGGAATGTTGATTTTCGTTCTCGCACCGGGAGCCTTCATTGCATTGGGATACCTTATTGCGATTGTGAATAAACTGAAGAAAGCATAACCCGTAAAAAGTAAGAATATGGAATATATATTGATATTTATCACCGCTATATTTGTGAACAACATTGTGTTGTCACAATTCTTGGGTATCTGCCCGTTCCTCGGTGTATCCAAAAAAGTTGAGACAGCTACGGGTATGGGTGCGGCTGTTGCATTCGTGCTTACCATCGCTACCATTGTTACCTATCTTATCCAGAAATTTGTACTCGATGCTTTCGGGTTGGAATATTTGCAGACCATTGCGTTTATCCTTGTCATTGCAGCATTGGTACAGATGGTGGAAATCATATTGAAGAAAGTGTCTCCTGCCCTTTATCAGGCATTAGGAGTATTCCTTCCGTTGATAACCACTAACTGCTGTATTTTGGGTGTAGCTATCTTGGTCATTCAGAAAGATTTTGATTTGTTGACTGGCGTGGTTTACGCCTTCTCTACAGCTCTTGGTTTTGCTTTGGCTATGGTATTGTTTGCAGGTATCCGTGAACAATTAAGTTTGGTGAATATACCTAAAGGAATGCAGGGAATGGCTATCGCATTGGTTACTGCCGGTCTGCTGGCAATGGCATTCATGGGATTTTCAGGTGTAGACAAAGGTTTGGGTGTTCTGTTTGGAATAGAATAGTTCACTTCATCGTTAAAATAAACCGATTCAGAAGTCCGGAGCACAGCTTCGGACTTTTTTATTAGAAAGAAATCCATTGTTCTTGTCCGTAAATTCAATTTTTATGCTTATTTTTGCATTAGAATTAATAGAGAGATTAAATGGCTATGACCTTGATTGTACTCGCGGCCACTATGGGGAATAAATATGGTGGATTGAAACAGCTGGAGGGAATAGGTCCTAATGGCGAAACAATATTAGATTTTTCCATATATGATGCCGTAAGAGTCGGATTTAATAAGATCGTATTTGTCATAAGCAGACATTTTGAACAAGAATTCAAGAAACTGGTATCAGGCAAATATGAACATGTGGTAGAAGTGGAGTATGTTTATCAGGATGTGGAAACGATTCCTGAAGAAAAGCGTAATCCGAAACGCAAAGCACTGTACGGCTCGGTAAGAGCTGTTCTGATGGGAGAAGAGTTGATTGACTCTCCATTCGGTGTGATAAATGCCGTGAACTTTTACCAAAGAGAAAGTTTTGAATTGTTATATGATAATCTGGTGATGTTGGGAGAAGCTGACTACCATAGTTTCAATATTTGCTACAGGCTGAGAAATGTATTGGCGGAAAGCGGAGGGGTTACCCGTGGTATTTGTGAAGTGGATGAAAAGGGATATCTGTTGTCCGTTACAGACCGTGTAGGAGTAGAACGGATAAGTGGAAATCCGATGTATCCTAATGAATTACATAAATGGGTAGCTTTGGATGACAACAGCTTGGTTTCAATGAATATGTGGGGATTTACTCCGCAGGTATTTGGTGAGATGAAGAAGGCGTTCGATAAGTTTATAGATGAGAATGGAATGGATATGAAAGCTCATTATTCTATTCCGGCTTTTATGAATGAGCGTATTGCTGACGGAGTTAGGGTGAAAGTGATTGAGACACCTGCCAGATGGATGGGGTTGGTATCGCATGATGACAAGATACAAGTCCTGCTTCGTATCAATGATATGATACGAAAAGGGATTTACCCGTCGAAGTTGTTTTGAACCTATTAGAAAACGACAGAATATTAAGTATTATGAAAGAAAGAATTTTAGTAACAGGAGGAACCGGCTACATCGGTTCTCATACGGTAGTAGAGCTGCAAAATAGCGGTTACGACGTAGTGATTGTGGACAATTTGTCCAATTCAAGCGCCGATGTGGTAGATAATATAGAAAAGGTTTCAGGAATCCGTCCTGCATTTGAAAAGTTGGATTGCTTGGATTTTGAGGGAATGGACAAGCTGTTTACTAAATATCCGGGCATAAAAGGTATTATTCATTTTGCGGCTAGCAAGGCTGTGGGTGAATCGGTACAAAAACCGTTGTTGTATTATCGCAATAACTTGGTTTCATTGATTAACCTGTTGGAGTTAATGCCGAAACATGGAGTAGAAGGTATTATTTTTTCATCATCATGTACGGTGTATGGTCAGCCCGATGTTCTTCCTGTAACGGAAGAGGCTCCGATTAAGAAGGCTGAGTCTCCGTATGGTAATACAAAACAGATCAATGAAGAAATTATTCGTGATACAGTTGCTTCGGGATCGCCTATTAATGCTATTATGTTGCGTTACTTTAATCCTATTGGCGCACATCCCACTGCATTAATAGGTGAATTACCTAATGGTGTTCCACAAAACTTGTTACCCTACGTTACTCAGACAGCAATGGGTATTCGTGAAAAACTGAGTGTGTTTGGGGATGATTATGATACACCGGACGGTTCTTGCATCCGTGACTATATATATGTAGTGGATTTGGCGAAGGCTCACGTTATCGCAATGGATCGCATTTTGAATAACAAGCAGAAGGAGAAGGTGGAAGTCTTTAATATTGGAACGGGTAAAGGCGTTTCTGTATTGGAACTGATCAATACATTTGAAAAAGCTACCGGTGTGAAACTTAATTATCAGATCGTGGGTCGTCGTGCCGGAGATATTGAGAAGGTATGGGCTAATCCTGACTTCGCTAATAAGGAGTTGGGATGGAAGGCAGAAGCCAATTTGGAGGACACGCTACGTTCGGCTTGGAACTGGCAGTTGAAGCTAAGAGAAAGAGGAATTCAATAAGAATTAAGATATTTTTAGAAAGACCGATGAACAAAGGACGCTAGTGTGGCGTTTTATAGATGCAAATAACCTGAAACCCCTCTTGGATATGTGAATACCTGATTGGCGGTAGTTATGTTACTCAAAACATAGAGCAGGCTAAAAAATTGCATAGTAGTTTTGTCGTGTTTTATTTTGTGTTTGTGTTGTGGCTGTTCTCCGACGTGAGTCGGGGGACAGTTTTTTTTGACTATTTAGTTGTTTTTTAGTTATTTATGGCTATATTTGTCGAAAATAATCACGCACTACTTTATGAAAACAAAATTTTGGATCATCTGCTTATCAGTTTTCTTTGTGTCTTGCTTGCGTAATATGCATGATATATACACGGGGGGAGGGGAAGAAGAGGAGGAAAAAATCAATAAAGACGATTTTTTTGATTTTACTACTGTCCGTAATAGTCAACTTATTATTGATTATGGTATGAAAGTACAGACTGCTTTTTATCTGTATGATGAATATCCTATGGAATTAGTTGAAAATACTTGGGAGTTTAAAGATATAAATCCCATTTATGCTGCTTCGACTGATATGAATGGTAGATTTTTTTCAAAAGTATCTTTGCCGGCTTATTTGAAAAAGGTATGGCTGGTAACTGATAATGTGTTGGTCGTATCACCTGTTGAATTGGAATTACTATCTGACGGACTAACCTTTAATTATGTTGATTATAAGGCACAACTGTCTGCCGATGGGCGTTCTAGAGCAGTAATGGGAGGAGTGAGTTATCCTGACGGATATGATGTATTGGGTAATTGGAATGAAAATGGGGTTCCTGATTATTTGTTGCCTGAAAAGTTGGATATACCTGGTGCTTTTTTAGAGAGATGCAGTAATTTAAGCCGTTCTATAGTAGTAGATAATCGTAATTTGTTGGAAAGATTTCCGGAACTGCGTACTTCAGGGAGTAATGATATGGTAATAACTAAATCTACAGGTTTGGTAGCGACTTATTTTAATTTCTCGTCTACTACGTGGGAGGATATGGTTGCTTATTATACTTATAAAGAAGGAGAGTCCGTGGACATGGCTACCATAAAAAAGACCATCCTGATTCCTCGTTCCAGTAGGAATGCTCCTAAATCTTTAGTCGGTGAGCAAATAAAACTAAAATATTGGAATAAGGAACAAAGCAAGTATGAAGATGAATTCCCCCAAGGCACTCATATTGGATGGATTTTATTGGGAATGGGATTTGGAAAAGAAAAGGGTGTTTTTCCTCGTTATTCTAATCCTGCATATAACGATAATAAAGAGCAACGTTCAGTTTTGTTAAGTGATCCGGAACTGGACAATTGTTTCTTTATGGCTATGGAAGATAATGTGGACATGCGTTTTAATGATGTACAGTTTGCTATTATGGCATCTGCTTCTTCTTCTGTAGAACCTACTCCTAATATACCGGATGAAGTAAATAAGGGTGAAATTTCGTATGTAGTCAAAGGGTCTTTGGCTTATGAGGACAATTGGCCTGATAAGAATGATTATGATATGAATGATGTTGTGATATATTATTCCAGTACAGTTGTAAAAGATAAATCTTCTAACGCATTGGTGCGCACCACTACTACTTTTACTCCGATGAATGATGGTGCTACTTATACAAATGGGTTTGGTTTCCAGTTGGATTACGTAGGGAAGGAGCATATTGATTTGGTGCAGGTGAGTCAAGAAGGTAATGTGATCGGAAAAAACTTTGAGCCGGGAATAGAAAAGCCTGTATTAATACTTTTTTCTGATATAAAGCCTGTTCTCAAAAAGCCTGTGACTGTAGTGATCGGATTTAAAAAATATGATAAAGTAAGTGATATGGATGCTTATCCGCCTTACAATTCTTTCATTTTTGTGAATAAACGTTCTCATGAAGTACATTTGTCAGGCTATAAGCCGACAAGCGTAGCTGATGAGAGTTTACGTGGTACGGGTAGTGATTTGAGTCAAGATTCCAATGGTTCCCCAATGTATTATATAGCAGAAGATAATATGCCTTTCGCTATAAATATCAGTAACAGTGAATTTAGATGGCCTTCAGAGAAGGTGTCTATTACCACCTATTATCCCGAGTTTAAACAGTGGAGAGATTCTTTTGGTGCGGATTATAAAGATTGGTATTTACACCCCAAAGAATAATAAAGGGTGAAAAGTACTGTTGTTTTTGATAAATCAGATTAACAGGACTTTTTACTTGAAAAAATGTCACCTTTTGAAGCCAAGTGATTCAATCTTTTTGTACTTTTGCGGACAATATGATTTTATAAAGGAAAACTCACATGGATTCAGTCTTTATTACGACGCGTAAGCAACGGGTTATCAGAGAACTAAGGGATTATATGTTGATTGCTCTTGGTATGCTGATGTATGCTATCGGATGGACCGTCTTTTTGTTACCTAATGACCTTCCTTCAGGTGCGGTGCCAGGTATTGCTTCTATTGTTTATTGGGCTACCGGTTTGCCGGTCCAGTACACCTATTTGGGAATAAACGGAGTATTGTTGATACTTTCTTTGGTTATTTTGGGATGGAAGTTTAGTGTGAAAACCATCTATGCTGTATTTGTGCTGACTTCTATTCTGCCTATCATACAGGATTTGACAGGGGGAGAGTCTTTAATACATGATCAACCTTTCATGGCTTGTGTCTTGGGAGCCTTTTTCTGCGGAGGTGGTATTGGTGTCGCTTTTTCTGCCAATGGTAGCACAGGAGGTACGGATATTATAGCTGCTATTGTCAATAAGTATCGTGATATTACTTTGGGCCGGGTTATTTTGATGTGTGATTTGGTTATTATCTCTTCCAGTTATTTTGTATTGCATGATTGGGAGAAGGTGGTATATGGATATGTTGTCTTGTTTATATCCAGCTTTGTCTTGGATCAGGTGGTAAATAGTGCTCGTCAGTCAGTGCAATTCTTTATCATTTCGAAGAAGCATGAAGAAATAGGGCATCGCATAAATAAAGATCTTCATCGAGGGGTGACGTTCATTGACGGAGTAGGTTGTTATACCGGTGCGGGTGTGAAAATGATGTTTGTGCTGGCAAAAAAACGTGAGTCTACTACTATATTCCGTTTGATAAAAGATATCGATCCGAACGCATTTGTATCACAAAGTGCTGTCATTGGTGTATTTGGAGAAGGCTTTGATAGAATAAAGGTGAAATAAGAGTTCCGAAGTTAAAAAATAGAATAAGGGCGTTCTGAATGGACGCCTTTTTTTATGTCTGTTTTTTGAATGAACTTCAAAGGATATAAGACTTTGTTAACTGAGTAAACTTTCATAATGTAAGTTTGTTGTCTGTTTTGCAGCAATAAACATGTATAAAATAATATTTTAAAATTATATCAGATTATATTTTGATATCAAAATGTTAGTTTATACCTTTGCTATATAAAATAAGAAATGATAAACTAATAAATAACCTGATCATGGAAACAAAACTTACAGAAGAAACCCGAGTAGAAAGTGATTTAATTGGTGCCCGCGAAATTCCGGCCAGTGCATTGTATGGTGTGCAAACTCTAAGAGGCATAGAAAATTTCCCAATTAGTAAATTTCATCTAAATGAATATCCGTTGTTTATTAACGGTCTTGCCATTACGAAAATGGCAGCTGCAATGGCTAACTATGAGTTAGGTTTATTAACTAAAGAACAAAAAGATGCCATAGTATTGGCGTGTCAGGAAATCTTAAATGGTGAGCATCATGAGCAATTCCCGGTGGATATGATTCAGGGAGGTGCCGGTACTTCTACCAATATGAATGCTAATGAAGTCATTGCTAACCGTGCTTTGGAGATTATGGGACACAAACGTGGCGAGTATCAATATTGCTCTCCTAATGACCATGTGAACTGCTCACAATCAACGAATGATGCTTATCCCACTGCAATCCATATTGGTATGTATTATTCTCATCTTCGTTTTCTTCCTTATTTGGAATCGCTGATTGGTGCATTCCATAAGAAAGGAGAGGAGTTTGCACATATCATCAAAATGGGGCGTACTCAGTTGGAAGATGCCGTACCTATGACTTTAGGTCAGACATTCAATGGTTTTGCCAGTATATTGAGAGACGAAATTCGTCATTTGAATGAAGCGGCGGCAGACTTCCTGACAGTAAATATGGGTGCTACCGCTATTGGTACAGGCATTTGTGCGGAACCGGGATATGCAGAAAAATGTGTGGAAGCATTGTGTGAAATTACAGGTTTTGATTTCAAATTGTCGTCAGATTTGGTAGGAGCTACTTCAGATACTTCCTGCTTGGTAGGTTATGCTTCAGCTTTAAAAAGGGTAGCCGTAAAAGTAAATAAAATATGTAATGATTTACGTTTGCTGGCCAGTGGACCGCGTTGTGGTTTAGGAGAATTCAACCTTCCGGCTATGCAACCGGGATCTTCTATAATGCCAGGTAAGGTGAATCCGGTGATTCCTGAAGTGATGAATCAGATTTGTTATAAAGTAATAGGTAACGAACTATGCGTGACTATGGCTGGCGAAGCTGCTCAAATGGAACTAAATGCTATGGAACCGGTGATGGCACAGTGTTGTTTTGAATCTGTAGATTTAATGGTCAATGGTTTTGAAACCCTGCGTACACGTTGTGTAGAAGGTATTACTGCTAATGCGGAACGCTGCAAGATTGAAGTGCATAACAGTATTGGTGTAGTAACCGCATTGAATCCGATTATTGGTTATAAAAATTCTACAAAGATTGCAAAAGAAGCGTTGGAAACAGGTAGAAGTGTCTATGAACTGGTCTTGGAACATGGTATTTTAAATAAGGAAGAGTTGGATACAATTCTAAGTCCGGAGAACATGTTGAAACCGGTAAAATTGGATATTAAGCCTAGAAGATAAATTTATTTCACCACAGACTACAGGAAAGTAAAGAACTTGTTTTATGAAGCCGGCTTCAATATTTGTAAAGCCGGCTCCATGAGTGGTGGCACTAGTTTTATTCCTGCCGATAAATTAATTTCTAGAAATCCGGCATAGTGTTTTGTCACCGCTATAGCGTATAAATTGTTTTTTCATATTTTATCAGCAGATAGTTTGCGTAGTCTGTGGTATACTTTTTTAGAACTTTCTGAATGTGAGGCGTGCATAATCAGATTTCAGAATTAGTTTCTTGCCTGTTGCTTTTTCCACTTTAAGATGATTAATAGCTTGATTAAGTCCGAAAGGTTTCAATTCATTCAGTGTCGTTAGTTTTTCTTCATCTCCCCGGTGGCGGAATTCACTCATGGTTACCTCATCTCCTTTATAAGAGAAACGTCCGATATGAGTGCCTCCATTTCCACCTTTGGCACTGATTTCCACCAAATGTAACTGGATACTATAATAAATGCGGTTACATTCTTCTATTTTTCCATTAGTATATTCTATAGTCATTAATTGCCATCTGCCATCTAATTTGCCATTGATGGGAGCTTTGTCACAACTGCTGATTCCCAGCATAAAGAGTATGAATAATAATATTTGTTTCATATGTTGATTGGGTTGACAGTTAAAACTTTTATTTATTGCCTGATTTGATAATTCCTTGTTTGCGGATAACCAGCATTCCACCATAATTATTTCCAAGCATGCTGCCGCGATCCATAGCTCCGGATACAGTGAAACTCCATCCTTTCAGTTGTTGTGGAGCATAAGTTACTTCAAACAAAGAGTTGAATTGTTTCTTTATTTCATTCAGAGGATTATCATAAGTACCCCAATGACGGGAGTAGGAGAGTAGCATACGATAACTCAGCGATTGGCAGGGGGAACCGCAGAATCCTATGTGATGTGCCAGTACACGGTTGCTGATAAAAGTAATCTGTCCATTCTTGTTGTAAATAGGTCCGGGAAGTAGAGGATTGCCTATTCCCATTCCCCAATGCTGCCATCCTTGATAGAGGTAATGATTGTAATAATTATCTTTAGCACTGATTTGCTCTTCAAACTCCCCCCAAAAGGAATCATACAGCATAGGTCCGGTTTGATCCTTTGTTCCTAATCCTTCGTATACAAAAGTATCAATGAAGCGGTTTTTTGGAAAAGTTATTTCCAGTCCGATGTGTCCGTCTTTCCAGCGTCCGTATTGGAAAAACATTTGGGAGTGATCGTCGAAATAATGTTCATAATAGATTTTTACCTTCCACTGGTTAAGATAAGCTGTTGCGGCAAAATTCCAACTACCGACATGGTTTCCGTAGATGTTTACTTGTTCGCCTTCGGGTGTGGTATCATCTCCAGCCATAGGAACCAATACGCGCATAAAGTCAACAAACCGGGTAGGCATATCTATTACAGGCTCTTTTTGTCCTGCAATATATTGGTCTCCGCCGAATTGAGCGGACATTTGTATTCCTCCTTCAAATTCTACCGGAAAATGTTCTTTGTTTCCTACTTTGGCGAAAAGCGATTTACTGTGGTAAAGTACATCAATGGCATATTTGTTACCTATGGAAGTGAAATGTTCCTGCCATTTGTCATCAGTAAAACGTCCATAGGCTATGTGTCCTTTCAAATAAAGCCATTTATGGGTACCTGGTATGGCTACATAATAGGGAACTTCCAAGCGTACTTGGGGAATGGGGCGGGCATTATTTGATTCTACCATGCCTCCACTGCTTAACTTGGAATTCTTTAATTCGGGCAAGCGTTCTTTACTGCCGATGCTCAGGTTCAACCATCGGTAGCTAAGGTCTGCATAGGCCTGTTGGATGATGAATGAGGAGGTGAAATTGTAGGCGGTTGCCAAATCCAGTCCTGCACTGAAGCCGAAATGTTGGTTTAATGGCATTGTGTGTGCAATTCCTGCCCGTAAATAACCATTTTCAGTATTGACAGAAGATAAACCTTGCCTATTGGCAGTAAGCCACATAGGTGCGTAAGTTCCTTTACCCGATGTTCCTCCCATCTCAACGGTATATTCTGTTTTGACAGGGAATTGGGCATTGATGTGCTGCGTAATGGATATTAACAGAAATAGTAATAAGAATAGTTGTATTTTCTTCATTTAGTTTATGTGTTTTGGTTTAGTGTAAAGTTTGCTAAAACGAAGCAGATTTATCAGTCTGCCATCCTGAACTTTTGTGAAAGATTTGGTTTCTAATCACTTTATGTATATGAAAAGCTTCACTAATGCCCAGAATGGCAAACTATATAATCATATCAGCAAAAGTTTTGGCATATTTATTTTCCTCCGGCAGGCAGGTTTTTCAACCAGTAATCAGCCATTGTCTTTCGCAGATGCAAGCTGGTTCCCTCGCCTTCATAAATTCCATGGGAACGCATAGGGTAAGAAATCTGTGAGAAGATCTTTCCGTGCCGTACCAGTTCATTGACCAACATTTCACAATTCTGGTAATGGACATTATCATCTCCTGTACCGTGAATTAACAGCAAGTTGCCTTTCAATCCTGCTGCATACGAGATGGGAGACCCTTTGCGGTAACCCTCCGGATTATTTTGAGGGGTGTTCATGTAACGTTCTTGATAAATCGTGTCATACAGACGCTGGTCTGCTACAAAAGCAATGGCAATGCCTGTGTGGAAAACATCGGGATAACGGAACATACTATTCAGAGTCTGGCTGCCTCCACCACTCCAGCCGGTGATACCGATACGTGTGGTGTCAATGAAAGAGTATTGACGTGCCAAGTCTTGGATGCCTCTTGCCTGATCTTCACTGGCAAAGGTTCCGACTTCTCCATAAATACATTTGCGCCATTCGCGTCCACGGGGTGCATTGGCACCACGGTTCTCGATGCTGACTATGATATACCCCAGGTTTGCCAAGTATTGGTGCCATAAACTTCCTCCGCTCCATACATCCTGTACAGTGGCGTTGGCAGGTTCTCCATAGACATCAATTATGACCGGATATTTTTTGCTGGGATCAAAGTTTACGGGTTTGATCATCCATGCATCCAGTTCCAATTCTCCTGAACGGGTTTTTACAAATTCTTTTGGTTGTAGCCCCAAGGCTTTGTATTGCTCCTTGGCTTTTGCATTGTCAGTAATCAGACGTACACTTTTATGGGCAGGGAAAGACACCATGTCGATTACAGGGGGAGTTTCCGAGTTACTGAATGTATGGACTGCCCATTTGCCGGACGGTGACATGATATAACGATGTTGCCCGCTTTGGTCAACAGGACTTAGCCGCTTTACCTCTCCATTGCCGAAAAGACGTGCCTGGTAGAGATAGCGCTGGGTGAAGTTGTCGGGAGAAGCGATAAAGTATACAAAACCTTTATCCATATCCGCACCTACTTCTTGAATATAATCAAAAGCTCCTTGGGTGATGGGCTTGATTTCTTTACCATCACGGCTTACACGATACAGGTGGCGCCATCCGTCACGTTCGCTTTCCCAAGTGAAATACTTGTTCCCTTTCAACCAACGCACATTGTCATTCGTTTCCAACCATGCGGCATCTTGATCGGTAAAGATATTGACGGGGGTATTTTTACCTATTTTCGCAATCCATACTTTATTGGTGTTTTGGGCACGGTTCATTTGCTGGATGAACAGTTCGTTGCAGCCCGGAATGAATTCCATACGGGGAATATAGTGGTTACGTGCATCACCGGGAAGAGCCAGCCAAGTGGTGTTTCCACCGTCGGCGGATACATAGCCTACTTTTACAGCGGAGTTTGCTGTTCCGGCTTTAGGGTAAGGAAAACGTTGGATTTTAGGATAAATGGAATCTACATTATTGATGATATCAAACCATCCCGTACCTTGGGTATCGCTTTGCCAATAGGCTATGTATTGTCCGTCGGGACTCCAGCGGAAACCGTCGCGGCAGTTGAATTCTTCTTCGTATACCCAGTCGAATGTTCCGTTTACAATTTCATTATTTCCGTCTTGAGTTAGTTGGTTGATTTTCCCGTCAACCAGACTCTCTACGTAAATGTTGTTTCTGGAGACATATGCTACCCGGCTGGCATCCGGCGAGAACTTGGCGAACATTAAGGTAGCTTCCGGCAAGCTTTTGCCCAATTGTTGCAGTTTGCCGTTTTTCAAATTAAGCACCCAGTAATCACCGCGGGTATCATAACGCCATACGCGACGAGTATTGGTGTAGATCAATACTTTGGAGTTATCTTCGCTGAATATGAAATTGCGGACAGAGATAGGTTTTCCTGTTTGCGGATTCAGAAGCATATTGGCAGGGATCAGCACTTCTTTGGAATTGTCCTTTGCTTTATAGGCAGTGACTTCGTATGCTCCCTCGGCATTTTTTTCTATTTTGGAATAACGTTCTCCATCTTTCATCCAACTCACGTTGCTTCCGCCTTCTGTCTTGATCAGTCCTCCGTATACAGCTTCCTCCAATGTGGGGATATGTTGCGCATGAGTTGTGGTTCCGAGACAGAATAAACATAAGACTAATGTAAATAAGTTCTTTTTCGTCATAGTTATTATGAATCTTTTACTAAAAAATAGATGTCCATTTGAAAACACAAGTATGTATTGGGAATCCAGATATCTGTTTTCAAAAAACGGGCGTCTATTTTAGAAAAACGGACGCCTGCTCTTTTCTTTTTTATTTAATTCCTAATTTCTGTTTGATTGCAGCCGGAATAGCATCTTTATGCACCATGAGGAAAATAGTCTTGGCACGTACATAGCTTTCGGACATATTCAGATAACCGCCAAATGTATTGCGTTCTGTACCCCAAGAATTTTTGGTGATATAGTATTTGGTCCCGTTCTGGTCTTTGGTAATACCGGTAAGATGCATCAGGTGGTCATCTGTAGTGACAAATGCTTCATAACCTTCCTGACGGACTTCCGGAGTGACATTTACTTCGGGACACGGTTTTTCAAATTTGTAGGCTTCCGCCAGCATCTCTTTTTGTTCTTTAGGGTCCATCTTTTCAAAACGTGCACGGTCGGAACCCGAGAGGTCTTCCACTTTTTTCACTACCGGATTGATGGCTACACCATTTTTGAATGAAAAACCTTTTTCACTGACATCACCGTCCCAACATACGGTATATCCGTGGGTCAAAGCATAGTCGGTAACTTCCATCATTTCGTCCAGCGGAAGATTGTACATTTGTTCATTTTCCCAATTGTCGGGTACTTCCGGAGAGAATTTCTGGTAATACGGTTTGTGAGTGAAACTAGTCAGTTCAATATAATCGTCCATGTTCAAACCCAGACTTTCGGCAAAAGATTTCGGAGTGTATTCTTTTCCTTTGTAAGTGAACTTTTCAGGAAGTTCTCCTAGATAAGTATCGAAAAGATTGTTGATCAGCTTGTAGTATTCCGCGCTGCGACGTTTCATTTTAACGGCTGTGTTTCCTAAAGCGTTGATGTATCTCACCATTTCACCATGGTTATGTTTCTCTGAGTTATAATTGATTCCGTGATATACTTCCTCGGGTACGATACCCACTTGATTGAAAGCGTTCTTCCATGTGTGTGAAAGGCTTCCTTGTCCTAAATTCCCGTTGCCTCCCCGGTAATAGTTGTCTTCCAATTGGTTTAAGTACTTTTGGCGTACAATGAACATTTCAGAAAGGTCATATTCTCCTTTGCCCATACGGAGCAGTTCGGATTCCATGAACGAAGTGGTGGCAAAGCACCAGCAAGTTCCGGTAGAGGCCTGATTTTTGACAGGAGTTGCTTTCTGTGATGCAACAGTCGTGAATTTGTAACCACTTTCTTGTGCATACATGGCTGATGCGCAGCATAGCAGTGCGGCTAGTGTGAATACTTTTGTCTTCATAAGTTTGTTTTTAATATGATAAGGTTAACAATTAAAAGCCGAAGCGTGACTCAATCCAATATTGGTTTGCCATTTCGTCCCAGCGAAGGATGGTGGCGCCTATAAAGTCTGCCGTATAGTCTGTGAGATAAGCACGGGCGGCTTCTTCTCCTTTGGATTGAAGGATACTTTGGTATTGTGCTTCCACAAATGGAAGTTCCCGTTGTCCTTTTTCCTCGAAATGACGAATATTTTTTTCCATTACTTTACGGGCAGCTCCCCATCTTACAGCAGCCAGTTTGTTGGCGCGGCGATAGTGCCATAAGGCGGCATCGTCGCGATAGCGGTGGTTACCGCAGATTTTATACATAGCAGGGAAATCAGTAATGCCACAGAATACCGGAACGCGCGGGCTTTGTCCGGGATTGTCCATAGAGAACCATACCACACCACCTACTGCATCGGGCAGCCAGTTGCGCAATTGGATAACTGTAGAATAAGCACATTGCGGAACTGCGATATTGCGTACTGATTTCACAACTCCTTTTTTAATACCGTTCAGCATATTCAGTTCATCGCCACGCATCCACGGATTGGCTTTCGGGCTGATAATGGTGTCTACTTTTCCGGTTTTTCTATCTTTTACCGTAACTTTCAGATTCTGTGTCATATCCAGCGGTGTTCCTTCGTATGTTTCCCGGAGCAATGCCATAACATCTGTTACAGATACTTGCTTGTCGGGTTTTACACTGATAGGCAGTTCTTCTGCTTCATAATCAAGCTTTAATGACGGTGCCAGTGCATTCAGGATAAAGTGCTCGCGGGTGCTGAAGGATTTCAGTTGGCCGGAGTAATTCTTTCCGCTATAGGCTTTCCAAAATTTAAAAGGTTCTTTTCCATCCCAATACCCTAATTTTTTAGCCACGTCAAATACATTTTCGGAAGCCATATAGTGGTCGGGATCTTTCAGATTGAGGGTGCTGATCCGTGAGATATTGGCAGATACGCCTACATGATCATCCGGAATACGGACTGCCGCCCATACTCCGCCAATTTTATCTTTTCCTTCTCCGAAAACTTCGAAATGCCATACTTCATTAGGATCGGCGATGGTCAGGCATTCACCGCTGTCGCCATAGCCATATTGTTTTACGAGATCTCCCATCAGGCGGATAGCCTCACGGGCTGTTGTACAGCGTTGTAACGCCACACGTTGCAATTCTTCAATCATAAACATACCCTTGGGATTTTCCAGATCCCTGCGTCCGCTTACGGTAGTTTCACCTATTCCCAGTTGCTTTTCGTTGATACAAGGGTAGGAGGTGTCCATGAAGGCATATGTTTTTCTCGCTTGTGGTATTTGCCCCTTGATTTTTACATTAGTCTGGTCGGCTACAAACTCGGTGTGCATACGGCCATCGTAAATATTCATTACAGTATCCCTTTCATAACTTTCTGCCGGAACCATGTTTACCCAGGTTCGGTACCAGCTGTCGCATGTATGACTGGTTATAACTGATCCATCGGTAGTTGCTTTCTTTCCTACCATAATGCTAGTGCAGCTTTCTGGATCCTTTGTGTAATTCGTTTGGGCTGTGACACTTTGTGTCATGACTAAACCCAGGATTGTTAAAGAGGCTAGTAGTTTCATAAAGGTCGTTTTATTACTATTGCGTTTCAAAAGTATATAAAAAAAACTATTATTCAGAACATTATCGGCTTAATTTTGTTATTTGTATCTATTTATTCGGCCTTTTTTTGTATTTTTGCAAAAAATACAAAAATTGGGAGCACATGACAACTAGTATAGACATAGCTAGAAGGATAGCAGAAGTTAACCATCCTCTCAGTAGAGAAAGTGTTCACGCATTAGCCGAAATTTTAGTTTGTAGAAAATATCGTAAAGGGGAGATTGTTTTGCAGGCCGGTGAGGTGTGTAAAGCAATGTTGTTTATAGAAAAAGGAATGCTCAGACAATTTTATTATAAGTATGATAAAGATCTGACTGAGCATATCGGTTATGAGAACGGAATGATTATTTGCATAGAGAGTTATTTTAAACAGGAGCCCACCCGCTTGATGGTGGAAACTTTGGAAGCATCCGTGGTATGGGAGTTACCCCGTGTGGAAGTGGAGAAATTGATAGATCAATATCACGATATCGAACGTCTTTATCGCAGCTTTATTGAACATTCTTTGATAGAGTCACAGGTAAAGGCGGACACACTTCGTTTTGAACCGGCTCATGAGCGTTATAACAAACTGTTGCAACTTCATCCCGAGATATTGAAGCGTGCGCCTCTTGTATACATCGCTTCCTTATTACAGATGACTCCCGAAACCTTGAGCCGTGTCCGTTCTTCATTGCTTTAGAATTGATAAATTAATCCTAATCGGGTTTCAAAGGTCTTATATCTTACGTCCTCATGGTAGGAATAATGTGTGTGGCGGTAGTAATAGGACACTTCCATATTGGCCTTGAAGTGGGAACTTAGATTTAGCTCGATAATCGGATTCACCACAGCGAGCATTACATTTCCTTTGTCTCCCTGCGCATTCAGATAGAGCGGATCTATTGTTTCCAAATCTTTATGTTCGTATCCTTTCCAGGTAAAAATCTGGTAAAGATGCATATTCAGTGCGAACATGCCGTAACGGCCGAAATCCAGAATGGTGTTGTTCTTGATGCTGTATCCGCTTCCCATATTGTAATTGCGGTCTATTACGTTGTAATAGTCGGTAAGGCTTCCACCCAGCAGGATGGCACTCAGGAATACACGTTGCTCCAAATTTACCAGACTGTTCATTTGAGGGAATTTATAAATCATACCCGGTCCCACACTGGCAGCTTCCGAAATCTTGTAAGGGATACGTCCCGATCCGTCAATCACTTCCTCGGAATCAAAATAGTTGAAGTGCTGGAAGATACCGAACATCATTTCCATGCCGGTAGTGGTTTTCAGGGGGACACCCCATAGTTTGCCCATCAGGTTGATCTGGCTGATAAGAGGCTGGTTCCCGGAAAGACCGAAGGTGGCCCGTGCGGTGAAATAATCGTATGGGCCGTCATTCACTTTATCGAAAGCATCTCCGTATTGTACCCGGAATTCAAGGTAGGGATTGTGCTCTCCACGGAACAGGTAATTGTCGTCGGCCAGATAACGGTCACCGGCACCTATGGAAAAGTGTACCGGAATGCGGTCGTAATCGTGGTATTTGTAATGAGAGCGTTTTACTTGCCACATCTCGCCGGTTATCATTCGGTTCAATCCCCGCATGGGGCAGATCAGGGTTCCCAAAAACTCGCGGGTGAAACGTGAGAAACCACGCTTGGAGTCGTCCAGTACCAAAGAAGACATACGGTGCGTTACTTCTCCCAGGGCGATGCCGCCTAGGGTGGTTGCCATCAGGTCATTGATGGCGGGCGGCTCCACTTCTGCGGCTATTTCCCACATCAAACTACCAGCAAAGGCGTATGGAGTTGATTCCCAAAAGGTAAGTCCGTTGCTGCGTGCTGCATTGAAATAGAGATTTCCGTGATAGGGGTGGGCGAACAGGTTGGTGGAGAATTGGTCGTTATCCCATACAAAACCATGCTTGATATTGCGCCGTATGCTGCCGATACTGATTTTGGCAAAGTCTTCGTTCATTACATAACGGTCGAATGCCCATACTCCGACATTCATTCCGAAAGTTTCGGCAGCGGCACGCCAAGGGTGTTTTTTTTGCAGGCGAGGGTCGGTGAATGTATAAATGGAATCGGAGCGGTGGAGTATCTGGGCTGTGACATTCCCAGCACTTAATGCCAGCAGGCAGACTAATGCGATATGCTGTAGTTTCATATTGTATGAATTAGTTTATATTAGTGTGACGGCTGCTTAAAATAAGATAACACCTGCTTCGAAAATAGGTTTTTTTTCGTAGAACTTATTTTTATCATAGTAGCGCGTCATGCCGTAACCACCCGATGCAAAGAAACTGATTCTGGATTTGAATTTATATTCCAGATTGATACGGGCTTGTAATGAATACATGCGTTCCGGTGTTTCCGCATCTTCATTTTCAAAGTTTTCTATATGGAAATAACCTAAGTCGCCACTTAGTTCCAGTTTGGAGGCGATGGGATAGTAAAGACCGGTACGATAGAACACACAGCCCGAAAATTTGTCATTCAAATCCAGATAGTGTGTACCGATACCCAGCATAGTATAACTCCGGCGGTTTTTAAAACGCACGGCAGCATTCAGTTTGCTGGTGTTACCTGCAAACAGCATCATCTGGATACGGGTTTTAGGAGTGATATTCACCAAACCTAGTTTATGGGCGGTAGTATCCTTGCTATGGTTGATGATTCCTATTTGTATCCCTTTTACATTCCCGCCGCACAGGTTGAGTAAACCGATTTGCGCACCGCTTACTTCTCCGGCGTAGTTGCCGGGAGCGAACTGCACACCGCGTAACTTGCCTTGGCAAACATTGGTCAGTCCTGAGAATTGCAGGGCATTTTCCGTTTTGACGGCGATATTTACCGCACCGCAAAGCTGCAAGCCTCTGATTTCTCCGGCAGCGATATTGCTGATGGCGGAGAATTGCATACCATTCACGTTTACACCTACATTACCAATGGCTGAGACTTGAGCGCCTTTGGCTTCTCCGCCACTGATATTGAGCAGGGTGGAAACTTGTGCTCCGTTCAGTTTCTCGGCAGATACGTTCATAAGTCCGCCGATAGCGACACCATTTTGTGATTTTCCGGCAATGTTGGCCAAGCCGGCTATCTGAACTCCTTGGGCTTTGTTGCCGGCCAGATTCATCAGACCGCCGATGGTAACTCCTCTTGATATGTTTCCGGCAATGTTGCCTAATCCGGAAAATTGAATACCGTTGGCTTTCCCTCCGGCAACATTCATCAGTCCGCTGAGCATAATGCCATTGGCATTGCCTCCGGCTACATTGGCAATACCTCCCAGTTGGAAACCGGAGGCGTGGCATCCGGTAATGCTGGCCAGACCGGAGATTTGGAAACCCGTCATATCGTTTTGTACAACACTGGACACAGCGTTGATGCCGATTCCTTTCAGTTGATAGATATTTGTAAGCAGACCGATATTCAGATAAGTGGTTTTGACACTGTCTTTCTTCGCGGAAATGTTCAAGGAGATGTTGGGACCCTTTTTAAGCTTGTCCTTTTTCTGGGCAAAAGCAGGAGTTGACATACCTGCACAATATCCTAAAAGGAGTATTGCTGCTATACGCATATTCATTTTCATACATTTTTAGTTTCTTGGGTGCAAATGTAATAAAAATGTAGATATAAGGGGGAATTATGGGGAGAATTGATCGGGGTGAAAGAGTAAAATTATGTTTTGTATTGTCTCCTTTCACGTATCATGATCCAGGTGCCCATATATGCGGATGTATAACCTGTAACATATATAATGTATAGCCTGCAACATCTATAATCTTCAGACTTATACATTATATATGTTGCAGGCAGGTTCTTTTTTCTGTCAGGTGTTATTTTACTTCCTGATATAAGAAACGTTTGATACTCTTTTTAGGAGTTTTCTCGAATTCTTCCGGATAGATTTTTACACGGGCTATTTGTGAATATGCAGGAAGTTCTGTATTCAAGTTGATACGGTTCTCTTCCATTGCCTGTGTTATCGCGTCATTATCCAGCCCATGAGCAAAGGCATCGTCGAAATCGGGATAAACCAAAGCCGCCAGTTTGCTGTCTGCCTGCTGTATGATAATACTTTCTGAAACGAACGGCATGTTATTCAATTTATCTTCAATCTCTTCCGGATAAATATTCTGTCCCGATGGACCTAACAGCATGTTTTTGCTGCGTCCCTTGATGGTAACATTGCCTTCCGCATCCATAACACCCAGGTCACCAGTATGCAACCAGCCGTCCTTGTCTATTACCTCGGCGGTAGCTTCGGGATTCTTGTAATAGCCTAACATTACATTAGGTCCTTTGCATACTATCTCACCTACTATATTCTCAGGGTCGGGGCTCAATATTTTGACTTCCATACGGGGAGCCGCCTTTCCGCAGGACCCTAGCTTGAAATATTTCCAATCTTCATAACAGATAATTGGAGCACATTCAGTCATGCCATATCCCACGGTATAGGGGAAATCTATACTTTTCAGGAACTGCTCTATTTCTTGATTGAAAGCGGCGCCTCCTACAATAATTTCGTAAAAATTACCTCCGAAGGCATTAATCATCTGTTCGCGGACTGTGGCTTTGATTTTATCATTGATGATAGGAACTTTCAGTAAAATCTTCATAGCCGGGGTTTCCAGTTTGGGCAGTACATTCTTCTTGATGATTTTTTCGATAATCAATGGAACGGCTACTACCAGATTGGGTTTCACTTCGGAAAAGGCTTGGAAGATGATTTTCGGACTGGGGGTACGGGTCAGGAAATAAATATGGCATCCCACACAGAATTCATAAAGGAACTCGAAAGCCAGTCCGTACATGTGTGCCATAGGGAGCATGGAAACCAGCTTGTCACCCGGATTCATTTTCAAGACATCAAAAGCGAACTGGGTATTCGACCACAATGCGCGGTAAGGAATCATCACTCCTTTGGAATAACTGGTCGTGCCGGAAGTATAGTTGATCACAGCCAGTTCTTCCGGTGTATCCCGGCGGTAGCTGACATGTTCCCGGCGGAAATTGCGCGGATATTTCTTTCCGAACAGTTCATTCAGATGATCGCGTGCATAGTCCAATTTGGAACTGCGGGACACTAGCAGGGTATAGTCATTCATCAAGATAACCCCTTCTAACAACGGCATGGCATTTTCATTCAGATTCTCCCATACCATATCGCCTACCATTAACAGGCGTGCTTCCGAGTGATTGACTATATTATGAATGTTGTCCGATTTGAATTCGTGAAGAATGGGAACAATGACTGCTCCGTATGTAACGGCAGCCAGGAAGGTAACTCCCCAATGAGAACTGTTGCGACCACAGACAGCTATCTTGTCTCCTTGCTTGATGCCGCTTAATTCGAAGATGATGTGTAGCTTTTCTATTTTGCGGGCTACATCTTTATATTGTAATGTGGCACCTTTATAATCTGTAAGGGCATCCAAATCCCAGTTTTTCTTTATGCTGTCTTCCAGGAAGGCAATAAAACTCTGCTCCATTGTATATACTCTTTTGTTTATATTTTGCACAAACTTTAATCAAATGTGCAAATATAAGACTTTCTTTGGAGCATACAAATTAAACAGAGGGAAAAAATAGTGGTTAGTGATTAGTTGTTAATGGGCTGTGCTGTGATACCGCATGGATATGAACCACTAACCAACCAATTAATCACTAACCACTATTTTTCATTCTTTACTGCTGAAATACTTCATGAACTGTGTACGTTCAAACGGATTGCTGGCTCCAGTAGACAGCGCGTTCATCGAACTCTTGAATTCGCTGATATTCTTGTAGCCCTGCCGGTTCATCCATTGAGTTATTTCATTTGTCATATCTGCAATGACCTGATTGCCTCTTTGGTAGATGACACTGCATAATTCTACAGCCGAAGCGCCTGCCAGGATTGCTTTGACTATCGCTTTTCCATCGTGCACACCGCCTGAGATGGCATAGTCTGTCTGAGGAACTTGTGCCGAAGCGATAGCAGTCCAGCGCAGTCCGTTGGACAAGTCGGCAGGAGTACTGAATACATCGCCTGCAGAATATGTCATAGTGTCGATATTGATGTCCGGCTGGTAGAATCGGTTGAACAATACCACAGCATTGGCTCCGTTGGCATAAAGCTGGTTGATCAGTGCGATGGGGTTGGTCAGATTGCTGCCCAGTTTCACAATGACGGGGATGGAAATCTGTTTCTTGATACTGCTTACGATATCGATATGACGCTGTTCGAAAGAACCGCATTGATATTCTTTTTCGGTCTGCAAGGAAAGGATGTTGATTTCCAGTGCGTCGGCGCCTGCTGTTTCCACAGTACGGGCAAAGTCTGTCCATTCTGAGTTGCTGAAACAGTTGATGCTGGCAATGACAGGAATGGTGCAAAGCTTTTTAGTCTGTTCAATCAATGAAATATATTCGTTCAATGCATGAGAGCGTACATATGTGCTCAAGTAGTCATCTCCTTCGGGAGAACCATAAGTAGCCATGTGATGTGCTTCCATCATGATCTGCTCTTCGAAAACTGATTTCAAAACAATGGCTCCGGCGCCTGCCAGCTCCAGTTTCTTGTTCTTTTCAGCGCTGTTTGTAAGGCTGGAACTGCTGATAATAATAGGATTGCGCAGTGACAACCCGGCAAAAGTGGTTTTTAATTGAGTCATATAAATAGTAGTTTTAATAGTTTCGTTCTCCAAAGATTTTGCTTCCTACCCTGACTAGTGTACTTCCGGCTTCCACCGCCAGCGGATAATCGTGTGACATACCCATGGAAATTTCTTTGAAGTATTCTGAATCAGAAAAATAGCTCTGCTTGATTTCTTTGAAGAATGTATTTAAGGAACAAAATTCTCTTTTGATTTGTTCGTCGTCATCCACATTGGTCGCCATACCCATCACTCCTGATAAGCGGACATTTTTCAAATCCTTCCATCCGCCTGTATCCAGCATTTCCCTGCATTCGTCAAAAGAGAAACCGAATTTCGTTTCCTCTTGGGCGATATGTATCTGCAATAAACAAGGGATGACGCGATGGACTTTGGAAGCTTGTTTATTGACTTCAACCAATAATTTATACGAGTCTATGGCATGTATCATAGCTACATAAGGGGCCATGTATTTTACTTTGTTTGTTTGCAGGTGGCCGATGAAATGCCATTCAATGTCTTTGGGCAGGGTTTCATATTTCTGAGTCATTTCCTGCACGTGGCTCTCACCGAAAATACGCTGGCCGGCAGCATACGCTTCTTCCAATGCCTCGTTGGGATGGAATTTGGATACGGCTACCAGGCGGACCCCCGCAGGTAGTTCGGAAAGAACTTCTTTTAAATTTGCTTGAATGCTCATTATCTGTTATACTTTCTATTTTTTATCAGGCTTTATTCGGTTTTTCCGGCATCCGGAAATTCAGGTTTCACATCCGGTTCGGCTTCGTATGGGTAAACATCCATGATGGCGGTTTCGGCTACGGATGCAATCACGTAGTCTGCCATTGTACCTTTCATTCCTTCGTCCAGTTTCTTTACAGCGTCGCGCAGGTCGGAAGCTTGTACCAGTACGGTAGTGGAGGTCTTTTTTTCTGCTCCGCTTTTTTCGTCCAGCGTGATGAAGAACAGCTTGCACTTAAACCAGCGGTCGGCTGCATCTTCTTCAGAGGGGAACAGTTCGCTGTAGTTGGCTCGTTTGATGTCCGAAACAGTGAACTCACCGCTGATATACGGAGTGATTTCTTCAATAATACGGGCTTCTGCTTCAGTAAAGCTCAGCGCGTCAACCAAATAGGGTTCCGTTACTTTCTTGTTCATGCCGTTTTCCATGACTTTTTCGTAACGTATCTTACATTCAAACCAAGTATGCATCATAAAAGTTTATTGTTTTATTGAATATTAAATTGGATACAAAGATACAATTTATTTAATCTTCATCTCCCATTTTACTTAATTTCTTCATGCTTTCCTTATTCCACTAGTTTGCAGCTGTTCAATTGCATGAATTCGTGAATCACTTTTTCATGATCGCCCATTAATATGATGTGATGGTTACCTAAAGGATTACGCATAAAATAGTCTACCGATTTGTCCAGTTTGATTCTTGCTTGTGTGCGGCAGGCATTGATGTAGTTGGTATTTTCTATCAGTTGGCCTGTGGATACGAAATACTCGTCCAGGCATTCTCCCGCGCATTTTATCATCGTGATGCCTCCCGGATGCAAAATACCCTGTATGGCTATTCCGGTTTCTGTTTCAAAATGATTCCGGATGATAAACTGATCCACCATTTTGGTGGCAATCGTACAGTGAGCCATCACTATTTCGTTCAGGTCATCGTTGATGAATGCCGGATTCGCCATGAATCCTGCCTGGCCGGTCAGTGTTTTGGCGATGAGCAGAGTAAAGATGGATTGTAAGTCTCCTTCACATCCGGCCGGAATGCCTTCATCATTAAGCAGGGCAAGTGCCAGACATCCAGTTGTTCCTAATTTCTCAATCAGGGAGAAGCAGGAGAGGGTTACTGCATCCAGCTTTTTTTTCTCGCAAATAATTTTCACTGCCTGATAAAGACGCATGGCTTTCAGCAAATCTTCCGGAGTCCCTTCCCGGCAGGCAATGGCACGGTTGGCAAATACGGACGCCTCATATCCTATATCATCATCCTTTATCTGATAAAAAAGACAATACACTTCCTCCATGGGGATATCAATGAACTCTATTCCCCAGCGGCGTCTGGCAAGCAGGTAATCTACATTGCTGGCCACCAGCCACGGAGAAGAATATCCCACAACTCCGATTCGTTTTCCTCTTACCTCGCGCTGGGCGGCGAAAGCCTTGTGATGATCTATCAGTTGTCTCACCATATTGGGGATAGTGCCATGAATAATATGTACTTTCATTCCTTTGCTGCGTATCCATGTAGCTATTTCCAGGGAAGCAGCCAGTGAGTTCTGTTGTCCGTCGGTCAGCAGATGGATAGGATAGGGAAGTAGTTCGAAGTGTTGGGTGACCATTTTTTCTACCCCGCCCGAAGCGATGAAAGCCATCCGGTAGGCATCTGCCGGAATACTTGCAGCCTCTGTATAAGGTACCAGATGAAGCGTGAAAAACTTCTCGATTTCCACAAATAAATCTTTATGGCAATCATATACAGACTCAATTCTGTTCAAGGAGGACTGGAAGGTTATCAGGTATAGATTCATTTGATATTTTGCTTTGTTTTACTGGAACAAACTTACATGTTTTTTTTTAATAACCCTAAAAAATGCGCATTAAGATAACAAAGATTTAAATTCTTAATTAATTGTTTGCTCGGTTGGTTGCGAAAGTCTATCTTTGCACTTCGATTAAATAATTTTTATAACATTATGCCAATAATATCCATCAGAGGAAACGAGATGCCCGCATCGCCAATTCGCAAATTGGCACCGCTGGCCGATGCTGCAAAACAGAGAGGAGTTCATGTGTATCACCTGAATATCGGTCAGCCCGACCTGCCTACTCCGCGAGCGGCCCTTGATGCGATTCGTAATATTGACCGTACCGTTTTGGAATATAGTCCCAGCCAGGGATACCGCAGCTATCGCGAGAAGCTGGTGGGTTATTATAAGAAATATGACATCAACTTGTCTGCCGATGATATCATCATCACTACCGGAGGTTCGGAAGCGGTGCTGTTTGCTTTTCTGAGTTGCTTGAATCCGGGAGATGAGATCATTGTGCCGGAACCTGCCTATGCCAATTATATGGCGTTTGCCATTTCGGCGGGTGCCGTGATCCGCACGGTGACGACTACCATCGAGGAAGGGTTCTCCCTGCCGAAAGTGGAGAAGTTCGAGGAGTTGATAAACGAACGCACAAAAGCTATTCTGATCTGTAACCCGAATAATCCGACCGGCTATTTGTATACCCGCCGCGAGATGAACCAGATTCGTGACATGGTGAAGAAGTATGATCTTTACCTGTTCTCGGATGAAGTGTACCGCGAGTTTATTTATACCGGTTCGCCTTATATTTCTGCCTGTCACTTGGAAGGCATTGAAGAAAATGTGGTGCTGATTGACTCGGTGTCCAAGCGTTATTCCGAATGCGGCATCCGTATCGGTGCGTTGATTACCAAGAATAAGGAAGTGAGAAATGCCGTCATGAAATTCTGCCAGGCACGTCTGAGTCCTCCTTTGATCGGTCAGATTGCTGCCGAAGCTTCATTGGATGCCCCCGAAGAGTACACACGCGAGACGTATGACGAATACGTGGAGCGCCGTAAGTGCTTGATTGACGGGCTGAACCGTATTCCGGGTGTTTATTCACCTATACCGATGGGTGCATTCTATACGGTTGCCAAATTGCCGGTGGACGACAGTGAAAAGTTCTGTGCATGGTGTCTGTCGGAATTCAACTATGAAGGCGAGACGGTCATGATGGCTCCGGCTGCCGGATTCTATACTACTCCGGGTGCAGGCCGTAATGAGGTGCGTATTGCCTACGTGTTGAAGAAAGAGGATCTGGTCCGTGCGTTGTTCGTACTGCGTAAGGCATTGGAAGCATATCCCGGAAGAGTAGAAGACTGATATGGACTGGAAGCTCTTTATTGCCAGACGCATCTATCGCAGCAATGAGGGTGGAAAAGAGGTGTCCAAGCCTGCCGTCCGCATTGCTATGCTGGGCATAGCTATCGGGCTGGCCGTCATGATTGTGTCGGTAGCGGTGGTGATCGGTTTCAAACATGAGGTACGCGACAAGGTGGTAGGCTTGGGGGCCGATATCGTAATAACTAACTTCGACTCCCAGCAATCTTATCAGACGGTTCCCATTGTAGCCAACGACAGTTTGCTCCATCTGTTGAAAACACTGGAAGGAGTAAAGCACGTGCAGCGCTATTCCACCAAGCCGGGAATGATAATGACAAGCGACAGCTTTCAGGGAATGGTGCTGAAGGGTGTTTCTCATGAATACGACTGGAGGTTTTTAAAGAATCATTTGCAGGAAGGGGAGATTCCTGTTTTCTCGGATACTGCCTCTACTAATAAGGTATTGGTGTCCCGCACTATTGCCGACAGACTACATCTGAAACTGGGTGATAAAATCTATACCTATTATATAGAGGACAATGTGCGTGCACGTCGTCTTACTGTAGCCGGCATCTATCAGACCAATTTTTCCGCATACGATGATTTGTTTCTGATAACCGACTTATATACGGTGAACCGTTTGAATAGTTGGCAGAAAGGGCAGGTGAGTGGTATAGAACTGGAAGTGAATGAGTATAGCCGGTTGGAGTCGGTGAAAGAGGAAATCCGTGCACGGGTGGATACGCAGGTGGATGCATACGGAGGTACTTACTATACTCAGAGTGTGGAGGAAGTCAATCCTCAGATATTTGCATGGCTGGATTTGCTGGATATGAATGTGTGGGTTATCCTGTTTCTCATGACGGGGGTGGCAGGATTCACCATGATATCCGGTTTGCTGATTATCATTCTGGAACGTACCAATCTGATCGGGGTGCTGAAAGCATTGGGTGCTGATAATTTTGCTATTCGTAAGATATTCCTCAGTTTTTCGGTATTCTTGATTGGCAGGGGGATGGTATGGGGAAATATCATCGGGGTGGCATTATGCTTTATTCAATCTCAATTTCATCTTTTCAAACTGGACCCTGCCACTTATTATGTAGATCGTGTTCCTATTGAATTCAATATTTGGATTTATTTGTTGCTGAATGTCTGTACCTTGCTGGTATCGGTGCTGATGCTTGTCGGGCCGTCATTTCTGGTGACGCGTATTCATCCGGCAAAATCTATTCGGTTTGAATGAGAAGATTCTCTTTCTGCTTTTTCCGTATATCCGGTATTAATCCTTTTTTTCTTATAATGCTAAGGTCTTTTTTTCTTATGATTAAGTCTTTTTATGCGGTAATGTACTACAGTTTCCTACAGTGAATCGTATAGTCCATTATAGTGGACTGTACGGTCTGATGTAATGGACTGTACAGTCTGTTGTGAAAGTCTGTAGTAGTTGATAGAAAGAAAAGGCTTAATTGTTAGGAAGAAATGCTTTAGTTGGGCGGATGTGTTAGAACCAACCCTGCTGCGAATTCGTGACAGGGCCGGTTCTTTATAGAGAGAATGTAAAGTTACGTATAGTATGTCACTTCCTTCAGCTTACAGTTTGCAAAAGAAAGAAACGAAAAAAGGCATGCTTATGTTTATCAGTATGCCGTGGACGATGGCCACGGGTACGGCTTCCGGTCCGGAGCAGCGTGCGATGGCTGCCAGGGAAATGTCGGAAGAACCGATGCCCGCCGCCGAGATAGGTGCCAGATAACCGAAATATTTGCGGAAAAGGGGAGCTCCTATCAAGGCGGTCATTTCCCGGAAGATATTGGATAGTAGCGCGATGGTCCCCAATTCGGTAGCAAGCTGCACACCGATGGAGGGGGATTTGATCTGCGTGATAAGGATGGAGGAAACGGAATAATAGGAGAATCCGCTTCCGACAGCCATGCAGTCGAAGATACTCCAGCGGCTCAAGAGAAAGCCTCCGATAGCGGAAAACAACAGAGTACCGCTTACGGTGGCAAAGGGTACGAGCAGTGTCCTGAAATTGAGGGATAAAACAAACTGCCTGAGGTTGCGGTTGCTTCCAAGATTAATGCCGAGTAACAGCATCAGTACATATAGTACATATACAGAGGTTTGGTGTACGTCGAAGTCCACCGCATAGCTGACTCCGGCTACGCAGCCAAACAAGAAAAAGGCTAGAGTTACAAGACTACTTTTCACCGTTTGTCCCCTTTCCTCTGAAAAAGATGCGGTATACTGCAAGGGAGGCCATCATGCTGCCCAATATGCTTAATGAGGAGATGACGGCTGCCTGGCCGCAGAAGTAACCAAGATTGTCAATAATCAGTCTGTTAAGACCAATAGAGAAACCTAGTAAGAAAAGTAGCAGACAGACCACGATATGGATGAGAGGAGTGATCTTGCGTATTTGGGATTTATGGCGTAAGGGATAGCCTATAAGGACTCCGACAGCCATTATAGAAATGAAAGTAAACATGAGATTCAACTGTTTTTCTGATTTTACAATACTACTTATAACACGCTTTTAGACAAACGCATTTACGGTATATTGGTAAAGTTGAAAGAACGGATGGACCAGATTATTTTCATACTTATGCTTTCAATTTGAAACTTTTTATTGTTTTAAAACGGGTGCAAAAGTAGAGTAATTGTCTTTAATATGCAAATAATATACATATTAAATCTTATTGAAGCGAAATATGATATAAAACAAACAATATTGGTGATATTTTGTTGTAAAAAGAAGATTTTAAATTGTTACATTTATAGTTTGACCGAATAATATTGCATGTGCATGGGTGGGTGAAAACAATGAAAAGGGGCTGTTCGGGGTGTGTTAGAGAATATAAAGCGATAAAAGGTTTCAATTTGTTATGCTGGATAATGTGATACTCTTCTATTTTTTCAGGCAGTGATTACATTGGTGAAAAAGTGTTTCTTGCATAACCTTTCTTGGCGGATAAAAATAAATCAGGGCTTGTTTATACAAACCCTGATTTGTTTTTGTCGGATCAAGATGGACAATCGGATTAGAATTCAAATTTTTCTAATTTCATCTTGCCCAATTCTTGCAATTTAGGAACCAAGGTTATAAAATGTGCAGCCTTTTCGTGTGCATCCAGTGACTCAGCATCTTTCCATGTTTCGCAAATCATAAGTACATCTTTACGTGTCGCGCTCTCAAAAACATCATAAGCGATACAACCGTTGTCGTTTAAAGATTGTGCTACCAATTCCTTTGCTGTTTCTAAGACAGCATTGCGGTTACTCTCGTTTACTTGGATAAAAACATTTAATCTGATCATAATTCGTATTATTAAATTAAGAAATGTATAGTTGGTTTCATTCTCTTTTTATTTTCTCATAAACTCATTTTTCCGTCTGAATTTACGTTGTAATTTGAATACCCCATTCCATGCAGGTTGCAGAAAATCGAATAAGGGGAGTAGTGCACAGAACTTCCGTTCGCCAAAAACTTTGGCGGTTTTTCTGAAAACAATTAGTTGCATCGTGAAGCGTGCTAACCATAGCAAAACGGCAATGGCTGCAATAGTCCATTGGTGGAGAAGAATACTGATGGTTATAGTGGCGATGATGGCTGTATAGAACAAGAATCTGCTGCAAGTTTCAAATCCCATGAGATAACGGGCGGTTCCATGAAATAACCGGCTGGTAGCCGCATAGCTTATTTTCTCTTCACACCATATTCTTTTATATTTAGGCATGGCGATTCGCATCAGACTTTCAGGGCTGGCTTCAACTCGTGTATTGTGTGCACGGGCTGTTTCATTGATAAACAAATCATCTTCTCCACGTTGCAGATTCAGGTGGGAGACAAATCCCTTCTGCTTGTAGTACAGCGTTTTCCGATAAGCCATATTCCTTCCTGTACCCATGTAGGGATGTCCGGAAACAGCCATACCCAAATAACGCATAGAATTCAGCAATGTGTCGAAAGTGATTTTCTTATTAAACCATCCCGGTACTTTTTCGTAGTTGCTGTAGCCTAAAACGATTTCGGTGGCAGGTGTGAAATTACGTGCCATCTGTTTCAGCCATTGATTGCTTTGCGGACGGCAATCGGGTTCGGTAAATACCAGCCATTCATGACGGCTGGCTTTAATTCCCATTGTTATTCCCAGTTTTTTGTGGCTGATATAGCGTGCACTGTCGGGGATAAAGGTATGATAGAGATTGGGGTATTTGTCTTCCAGTAATTTCAACGTATTGTCACAATCATCCGCCGGGCGGTCGTAAATCACAATCACTTCGAATTCCGGATAGTCCTGCTCTAAAATAAATGGGAGGTTTTCTTGTAATTCGTGGGTGGCGTCTTTTGCCACAATAATGACAGACAGTGGAGGATTTTGAGTATTTATATCAGTGGCATATGCTGTTTCTCTGCTGTGAGTGTATAGTTTGTTATATAGCCCTAGATAGTAAACAGCCTGCGTGATAAACAAGGCTCCCGAAGCTATTGGTAAGATTGTATCTATGGTGAATAGTTCCATGTGTGATCTGTATTAAAAACGTGCAAAAATACAGCAAATAATTGAATTGTAGCAGAATGAATATTCTTTATTTATTCAAAAGCTCAGATTTAATTATAATTTAATGTTAAAAGTGTGTTTTCGTGAATATTTTTCAAGTATAATTGCTATATTTAAAGAAGTTAACTGAAACCTGTAACAAGTCCTGACCAACGGGCAATTATTATGAGAATACAATTTGAGATTAAAGAAAGTTTGATCAATATACTTGATCAGCTTATGCATTCCGATTTTTGGGCTACGGAAATCAAGGAAGATGAGTCGGGAAAGAAGATTATCAAGATTAAAGACTTGGCTTATAACTTAGAAGCCGTGGCCGAGGTGATGGGGAATGAAATTTTTATTAAAACAGCTTTGTCTAAGTACACTTATCGTATTTATGAGGTGAAAGGGGAGTGTTGGTGTGAGTATGTGGGGGCCTATCGTGGTTTTTTGGAACAGAAGCTCCTTCCAATAATTACTCCGAAGGAAAATCTGTTGGAATGTGAGGTGCTGGATAGTTCTATATTAGGAGGTAAGCAGAAAACTTTGCGTGAGTATGCGGAAGATAATTTAAAGCTAAAGAAATTCCGTGAACAGAATTTTGGTAATAATGGATTCTCAAAAGCGGATCATCCGCGGCGTGTGTATGATGAATTTATAAAAGAAGATTTCATTCCGGAAGATAAATAAGAAACAGCGCCGCTTTGATACAAAGCGGCGCTGTTTCTTATTTATTCAGGCAGTTGGAGTTGGTTTATACTAACTCTTCTGAAGTATATCCTTTGGGCAATGCACGACAATTGTAAGCCGATGCCATAATTTCACCATATGCTCCTGCTGAACGGAGAGCGAAAAGGTCGCCACGGTGTGCTTTGTTCAAATCAATAGCTTTGCCGAATACATCGGATGATTCGCAGATGGGGCCTACCACATCGTAAGTTTCCATAGGTTCTTCCGAAGTGATATTTTCTATTTTGTGGTATGCCTGATAAAGGGCGGGACGAATCAAGTCAGTCATGCCGGCATCTAATATGGCGAACTGTTTGTTGGCTCCTTGCTTTACATAAATCACTTTGCTGATAAGGCTGCCGCACTGTCCTACTACGGCACGTCCCAGTTCAAAATGTAAAGTTTGCTGGGGGCGCAGTTTCAGATGCTTGTGATAAGTGGCAAAGTATTCCGTGAAGTTGGGGATGGCTTGACGGTTGGGGTGTGCATAATCAATTCCTAAACCGCCGCCTACATTGATATGTTCTACTATGATTTGGCGGGCATAGAGTTTTTCCTGTAGTTCGTTTACACGGTTGCACAAGGCTACAAAATCACCCATATCCAAAATCTGAGAACCGATGTGGAAATGTAAGCCTACAAATTTTACATGAGGCAATGTTCCGGCCATATCGATCACTTTGTCCATATCTTCCATGCTGATACCGAATTTGTTCTCTGCTAGTCCGGTGGTGATATTTGCATGGGTATGCGCACCTACATTCGGATTGATACGGAAAGCTACACGGGCTGTTTTGCCTTTGGCGGAAGCTAGTTCATTAATGATTTCCAGTTCGGGTACGGACTCTACATTGAAGCAGAAAATATCATAATCCAGACCCAGATTGATTTCCCAGTCTGTTTTACCTACACCTGCATAGACTATTTTGTTTGTCGGGAATCCGGCCTTAATGGCTGCGCGGATTTCTCCGCCACTTACACAGTCGGCTCCCAGACCGCTTTCGCGGATAATTGTCAGGACTTTGTGGTTAGCATTGGCCTTTACGGCGTAATGCACGCAGAAATTATTGTATTTGCCTGCTTCTTTATTGATGCATGACAAGGTTTCTCGCAGCACATTGACATCGTAATAGTAAAAGGGAGTTTCCAACTCTCTGAACTTGTTTACGGGGAATGTTCCTTTCATATTGTATTTTGTTTTTATGAGCAAGGGCGAATTAAATTCGCCCGAAAACACCAACTTTATAAAGTGAGATGTATTCGGGCGGATTGAATCCGCCCCTACAGTAGAAATTATTTATTGTTGAATAAATGATCGCTTAATGACTGCAATGCTTTCTTCTTGTCTTCTTCACGAATCAGGAAAGAAATATTGTAGTTGCTACCGCCGAATGAAATCATACGTACCGGTATGTCGCGCATGGCGTCCAACGCTTTGGCTTCAAAGCCTACATTTTCCCATTCCAGGTCACCGACTACACAGATGATACACATGTCCTGATCTACGGTTACTGTACCATATTTCTTCAAGTCGTCCAGAATTTCATTCAGATGTTTGGTGTTATCAATGGATACGGAAACGCCAACCTCTGAAGTGCAGATCATGTCGATAGAGGTCTGATAGCTTTCGAAGATTTCGAATACTTTGCGCAAGAAGCCGTGGGCCAGTAACATACGGCTTGATTTGATCTTGATGGCAGTGATATTGTCTTTGGCTGCAACTGCCTTGATTTTGCCTTTTTCCGTATCATTGGAAATCAAAGTTCCCGGGGCTGTAGGTTCCATTGTATTAAGCAGACGGACGGGAATATTGGCATATTTGGCAGGCTGTACGCAAGTAGGGTGCAGAATCTTCGCACCAAAGTAGGCCAATTCGGCAGCTTCTTCGAAGTGCAGGTGACGTACGGGAGAAGTCTTGTCTACGATGCGTGGATCATTATCGTGCATACCGTCAATATCTGTCCATATCTGGATTTCAGAGGCATTTACAGCGGCACCGATCAGTGATGCGGTATAGTCGCTTCCGCCACGTTGCAGATTATCTATCTCGCCGTAGGCGTTACGGCAGATAAAACCTTGTGTGATATAAATTTCAGCGTCCGGATGTATTTCTAGCTGTGCAGCCAGTTTTTCTTTGATATATACAGGGTCGGGCTCCGAGTTCTTGTCCGTGCGCATGAATTCCAATGCCGGAAGTAAGATGGCGTTGACCCCTTGTTCCTGCAAATAGTTGGTAACCATGTTGGTAGAGATCAACTCGCCTTGTGCCAGGATTACTTTTTCTTCGAACAGTGTGAAAATATCTTTTGTATACGAACGAATATAATCGAACTGTGCTTTTATAAATTCCTGTGTTTTCTGCTTATACTCGTCAGTAGAATAAAGTTCATTAACATGCTGTTTATATTTAGCCTCCAGTCTGTTAATGATTTCATTCGCACCTTCGGGATTTTTCTTATACAGATAATCCGAAATTTCAACCAACGTGTTTGTTGTTCCAGACATGGCTGAAAGTACAACAATCTTCTGTTCACCGTCGGTAATTAATTTGGCTACTTCTTTCATTCTTTGTGCAGAACCTACCGAAGTACCTCCAAACTTTAAAACTTTCATTTTTCGTTTCGTATTTTAATTGTTCCTATATTGATAATTAGCGTGCAAATATACAAATAAGACTGCAAAAATCAGCATTTTAGCGATGATATTTATCATTCATCTACTTATTCTGCCGTTTCTTGGGGTGCAACTGTCGTTTTTTCTCCTTTTTCGGTCTCATTTTGACTTCTTTCCATCCGGCTGTATTCGTGAGTCACTTCTTTGATATGATGATTCTCAAAACGGTAGACAACTCCCGGATATTCCGACAAGAGATGCAGATTATGGGTGGTCATCATGATGGCGGAGCCTGTAGCACAAATGGATTTCAGAAGTTCTACAATTTTGCGCCCTGTTTCCGTGTCCAGGTTACCCGTCGGCTCATCGGCCAGAATAATGTCCGGCCGGTTTAGGATGGCACGGGCGATAACAATGCGTTGTTGTTCGCCACCCGATAGTTCGTTGGGCATTTTGTATCCTTTACCGGTCATTCCCACTTGGTCCAGTACTTCTTCAATGCGTGCTTTGATGGTTGCTTTGTTTGTCCATCCGGTGGCGCGCAATACAAAACTGAGGTTAGCGTGTACGGTGCGGTCTGTCAGTAACTGAAAATCTTGAAAGACAATGCCTAAACGGCGGCGCAGTTCGGGAATATGCTTCCGCTTGATGTTAGTCATGTTGTAGCCTAGCACCTCGGCTTCTCCTGACTGTATATCCAGCTCACCGTAAATTGTTTTCAGTAATGAGGTCTTTCCGGAACCGACTTTCCCAATGAGGTAAACAAATTCACCCTTGTTCAGTTCCAGGTTTACATCTTCCAATACGCCTAATTCTTGTTGGTTGATATATACGTTTTTATATCGAATGAGAGCTTCGTCCATCATTTTAGTGTTTTTTCCACGTAGCGCTATGACGTTCTTTCAATTCACGGGCAAGGTCCTCGATGCGATAGCCTTTTGAGGTGAGCAGTACAATCATGTGGTATATCAGATCGGCTCCTTCGTAGATAAGGCGTTCGTCGGTTCCGTTACAAGCTTCGATAACCGTTTCCACGGCTTCTTCACCTACTTTCTGTGCCATTTTGTTGATACCGGATTCGAACAGGCTGGTGGTGTAAGAGCCTGCGGGCATTTCCTCATGACGTTTGTCAATGAAATCTTGTAATTCCTTTAGGAACATGATGTCTTCTTTGTTTTCTTCTCCCCAGCAAGTATCTGTTCCGGTGTGACATACAGGACCTGCCGGATTTACTTTGATCAGCAGGGTATCCTTGTCACAGTCTTCTTTTATAGAAACAACATTCAGGAAATTCCCGCTTTCTTCACCTTTTGTCCACAGGCGGTTCTTGGTACGGCTGAAGAAAGTTACTTTACCAGTTTCCATTGTTTTTCGGTATGCTTCTTCATTCATAAACCCTAACATCAGTACTTTGTTGGTGCTGTTGTCTTGTATGATGGCGGGGATCAACCCGTTCATTTTTTCAAAATTCAAATCCATTTTTCTATATTTTTATTGTTATATTATCGGTGTTGTATAGAACTTGTTTAAAATATCATCAGCATCGTCATTCAGAGTGGAATGAGGACCTGAAGGTCGTTTGCCAGTCTTTCACCCTGTCTGGGATGGTAATGGAAACAGATTTAGATGCAATTAAAAACAGAGTTATAACCTCACATTAATTCCTTGCTCGCAAAGATACTGTTTTAATTCGGGAATTTTAATCTCTCCGAAATGAAAAACGCTGGCTGCTAATGCTGCATCTGCTTTCCCTTTTGCAAATGTATCGCGGAAATGTTCCATGCATCCGGCGCCTCCAGATGCGATGACGGGAATTGTCAGTAAATCGGCCAGGGTGGAGAGGGCTTCGTTGGCATATCCGTTTTTCACTCCGTCATGGTTCATGCTCGTGAAGAGAATTTCTCCTGCCCCGCGGTTGTTCACTTCTTTAGCCCAGTCAAACAGGTACTTGTCGGTTTCAATCCGGCCACCGTTCAGATAGCATTTCCAGCCAGTTTCGGTCTGCTTGGCGTCAATGGCTACCACACAAACTTGTGAACCGAAATGTTTGGCAATCTTGTCTACCAAATCCGGATTACGGATGGCTGATGAATTGATAGAAACTTTGTCAGCTCCCGCGTTCAATAGCCGGTCTACATCGCTCAGTTCGTTTATACCTCCTCCTACAGTAAAGGGGATATTGATATTAGCCGCCACCCGTTTTACCAAATCGGTAAAGGTTTTGCGTCCTTCATGGCTGGCAGTGATGTCAAGAAAGACCAGCTCGTCAGCTCCCTGTTCACTGTAGGTATGCCCCAGTTCTACCGGATCACCTGCTTGACGTAAGTTTACGAAATTGGTTCCTTTTACGGTCTGCCCGTCTTTGATGTCCAGGCAAGGTATGATTCTTTTTGCTAACATAATTTGTTCTTACATGAAACGGTTTAAGTCTTTCAATGTAATTTTTCCCTCGTATAACGCCTTGCCGAAAACAACAGCCGGGACTTTGGCTATTTCCAGGTCGATAATATCCTGTATACAGCTTACTCCTCCGCTGGCTATCAGATGCATATCCGGGAACTCCTTCAGGATTTGCTGGTATAGTTCCACGGAAGGCCCTTGCAACATTCCGTCACAGCTGATGTCGGTACACAACACCTTGAAAACTCCTTCTTTAGTATAATCTTTCAAAAAAGGGATCAACTGCTGCTGACTTTCCTCTTTCCAGCCATTGACAGAAATTTTATTCTTCTTTACATCAGCTCCCAGAATGATTTTCTCGTTTCCGTATTGTTCCAGCCATTTTTTGAAAAGTCCGGGATTTTTCACGGCTACGCTGCCCAGAGTTACCATTTGTGCGCCATTATCGAAAGCGATGACTAGATCCTCGTCTGTCTTTATCCCTCCTCCAAAATCAATGACCAGAGAAGTACGGCTGGCGATTTGGTCCAGTACACGGTAATTCACAACATGGCGTGAGGCTGCTCCATCCAAATCGACAATGTGCAGACGATGAATCCCATGAGCTTCAAATTCTTTGGCAACCTCAACCGGGTTTTCGTTATATACTTTCTGTGTGCTATAATCTCCTTGAGAAAGACGGACGCATTTGCCATCAATAATGTCGATGGCAGGAATTAACTCTATCATATCTATTTCTTCTTATACATTATTATATATAATGTAATGGTTCACAATTCTAAAAAGTTCCTCAGGATTCGTTCGCCCACGGCTCCACTCTTTTCGGGATGAAACTGTGTTGCATAAAAATTATCTTTGTGCAAGGCCGAACTGTAGGGGAGGATATAATCTGTTTGTGCTGCCGTAAACTCGTTCAGGGGCACATAGAAGCTATGTACGAAGTACACAAATTCTTCTTTGGTGAATCCTTTGAACAGGTCGCTGCGTACATGGGTCAGGGTGTTCCATCCCATATGGGGTACTTTGTCTTCATGCCGGGTGGGGCTGAACAACTTTACATCAGTATCAAAGATGCCCAAGCAATCGGCATTTCCTTCTTCGGAGTGCCGGCACATCAGCTGCATTCCCAGGCAGATACCTAGTACAGGTTGTTTTAAGTTTTTGATAACTTCATCCAGCCGGTTTTTCCGGAGATGGCTCATGGTTGTTTCGGCTTCGCCCACACCGGGGAAGATAACTTTGTCGGCACTCATCAATAGTTCCTTATCGGAAGTGATGGTTGCTTCTACTCCAAGGCGCTTCAATGCATAGTTTACGGAGTAGATGTTTCCTGCATTATATTTTACGACAGCAATTTTCATCAGCTAAAGATAACTGTTTTATTTTTATAAGCCAATACTTTTCGTTCAATATGTTTCTGAACAGCACGAGAAAGGACTATTTTTTCCAAATCTTTACCTTTACTTACTAAATCCTGCACAGTGTCCTTGTGTGTGATGCGTACTACATCTTGCTCAATGATAGGACCGGCATCTAGTTCGGAGGTAACATAATGGCTGGTCGCACCAATGATTTTCACTCCTCGTTCAAACGCTGCATGATAAGGTTTTGCACCAACGAACGCAGGGAGGAAAGAGTGGTGTATGTTGATGATACGGTTGGGGTATGCTTCAATCATTTGTTCGGAAATCACTTGCATATAGCGTGCCAGTACAATGAAATTGATGTTATGTTGTTCCAACAGCTCCATTTCTGCTTTTTCCTGTTCCATTTTGTTCTCTTTGGTAATAGGGAAGAGATAGAATGGTATACCGAAGCGTTCTGCTACATGCTGCAGATCGGGATGGTTACTTATAATCAGCGGAATTTCCACATTCCATTCTCCGGCAGTGTAGCGTGCCAGCATATCGAACAGGCAATGGGACAGTTTGGAAACAAATATGGCCATTTTGGGTTTTACATCCGAGAAATAAAGACGGAATTTCATTTCATATTTTTGGGCATACAATGTTTCAAAATAATCTTCTATTTTATTTTTAGGAATAAAGAAATCCTTTATTTCCCATTCTATACGCATGAAAAATATATTTTCTACATGGTCCACATATTGGTCTAAGTAGACAATATTACCTCTGTTAATTGTAATAAAGTTTGTGACTTCTGCCAAAATGCCTGGTTGGTCTGGGCAGTGCAACAATAATTTTGCAGTTGTATTCATCTTTTTCCCTAATTTTCGATTTTAATCTATTGAGTGCACAAAAATAGCGAATTATTGCTAATGAGCTAAATTTTATAACAAGAAGTTTGTTGAAAAGATTAAAATAATAACAATATCGTAATTTTTAGGATGGGAAGGTAAAGGGAGTCGGAGAATATTTTTTTAATGGTTTTTGCCAAAATGCTTGCAGATTTAAAAATAATGCGTACCTTTGCACCCGCAATCGAGAGAGAAAGTATCGGAAGAAAGATTATTTGAATTATTGGTGCGTTAGTTCAGTTGGTTAGAATACATGCCTGTCACGCATGGGGTCACGGGTTCGAGTCCCGTACGCACCGCAAAAGTCTTTTTTCGATTTATTAAAATTATTGGTGCGTTAGTTCAGTTGGTTAGAATACATGCCTGTCACGCATGGGGTCACGGGTTCGAGTCCCGTACGCACCGCAAAAGTCTTTTTTCGATTTATCAAAATTATTGGTGCGTTAGTTCAGTTGGTTAGAATACATGCCTGTCACGCATGGGGTCACGGGTTCGAGTCCCGTACGCACCGCTTTCTTATGAAGCAAAATAAAAGAAAAGTCCTAAAGTATTATACTTTAGGACTTTTCTTTTTGCCCAACACCACATCTAAAAGCAGCGGAATAACGCAGTTGGCACTGGCTTATCCGTTGGATTTTTCGGGGAAGAAAAAAGTCCAACGATTTAGTTTTGTTTTCGCTGATTCTCAATATTTTGCATAGTCTGATTTGGAACAATACGATTTAACTTTGTACCACTAAAAATACAAGAAGTATGGGAGTTGAAAAAAGACGTAGTACACTGAGTGTGTTGTTTTACATCAAGCGACAGACGCTGCTGAAAAACGGGGAGGCTCCCGTCTGTATGCGTATCACCGTTGACAAGCGGAAAGCGGAGATTGTGAATTACATACGGTCCTATTGCAGAATCGAGGATTCGGGTATAAATATCCGTAAATCGTATACAAGCCGGCTTATTCAATCGTGGTAAATTTGCAATCAGAAAATGAACAATGAAAAAATAGAAGATTATGGATCGCAGAAATTTCTTAAGGACGGCATCGAGTTTTGCACTACTCGCAGCCGGAGCTACGACTGGTGTTTCCCGTGTGTTTGCCAAAACTCCTTCGTTCTCTTTGACGGGAAATCAGTCTGATGAAAATACACCGAATATGGGCGACACAATGGAGTATCGTAAACTCGGAGGATTGGATGTATCGGCCATCGGTCTGGGCTGCCTGCCGATGGTGGGTTATTACGGCGGGAAGTACGACAAAAAGGATATGATCGCTCTGATTCGCCGGGCATACGACAAAGGCGTCACTTTCTTCGATACGGCGGAGGTCTATGGCCCTTACACCAGCGAAGAGTGGGTCGGCGAGGCACTCGCACCGTTTCGCGACAAAGTGAAAATCGGGACGAAATTCGGCTTCGGCGTCGAGGAGAAGCAACCGACCGCCATCAACAGTCGTCCCGACCATATCCGCCGGGCAGTGGAAGGTTCGCTGAAACGCCTGCGCACCGACCATATTGACCTGCTGTATCAGCACCGTGTCGATCCGAAAGTGCCGATGGAGGATGTGGCCGGGACAGTTAAGGATTTGATGCAGGAGGGGAAAGTGCTGCATTGGGGACTATCGGAAGCGAGTGCGCGTTCCATCCGCCGGGCGCACACCGTCTGCCCGCTTTCGGCTGTACAGAGCGAGTATGCCATCTGGTGGCGGGAGCCGGAAACCAAAATCTTCCCGATGTTGGAAGAGTTCGGTATCGGCTTCGTGCCTTATTGTCCGCTGGGACGTGCGTTCCTCACGGGTGTAATCGACGAGAACAGCCGTTTCTACGAGGGCGACCGCCGCTGGAACTTGCCGCAGTTCACGCCCGAAGCCCTGAAGCACAATATGCCGCTCGTGGCTTTGGTGCGAAAATGGGCGGAACGGAAAAGGGTTACTCCGGCGCAGTTCGCCCTCGTGTGGATGTTGTCGCGCAAATCGTGGATCGCTCCTATACCCGGAACAACCACCCCGGCACATTTGGATGATTTGCTCGGTGCGGGAACTGTACGTCTCTCGGCTTGGGAAATGGAGGAGTTCGACCGCGAGTATACGAAAATAGACCTGATGGGGCATCGTGCCGACCCGTTCACCGAAAGTCAAATAGATAAATAAGGAAATCAATTATGGTAAAAACAATTTTGGGTGTTCTGTCGCTGCTTGTCATGTCGTCGTGCAGTACGGTCGTGAAGGAGAACACCGCTCAACCCGATATTATGGAAACGAACAAGAAAAATCTCGGAAACCTGTTGGCACTCTATCCCAAGCCGATGACGGTAGTCGGGGCAGAGGTCGAAGGGAAAGTAAACTGGCTCGTGGTGGGACACACGGGCGTTATCGACCATGACCGGATACTGGCCAGCATGAGCAAAAGCCACTACACCAACCAAGGTATCAAGCAATCGAAACGGCTTTCCGTCAATCTCGTGAGCCGTGAGATGTTGCCGAAGGCCGATTATGTAGGAAGCGTAAGCGGTGCGATGGTCGATAAGTCGGAAGTCTTCGCCTACCACACTGGCGAATACGGTACGCCCGTCATCGACGCATCGCCGCTCACGATGGAGTGCGAGGTGGTGGATATTTATGAAACCGAGGGTTTCGACAACTTCATTTGCGCGATAGTCAATACATACGCCGCTTCCGACGTGCTCGACAGCGACAGCAAACTCGACTATACGAAACTGAAACCCGTCTTGTTCGAGTTCCCTACCTACTCCTATCTTGCGACAGGAGAGATCATTGGCAAATGTCTGAATCTGGATAAGCAGCCGGGTATGTGCGCTAAAGAGCCGATGAGCGCTGATGGCATCGTGCGGTTGTCGAAAATAGAGGTTTACCCGCAGTATCTTGACGAGTATATGAAATACGCAACTGAAGTGGGCGAAATCTCCCTGCGCACCGAACCGGGTGTGCTGACGATGTATGCGGTCGGCGAAAAGGAGAACCCCTGCAAGGTAACGATTCTCGAAACCTATGCAAGCCGCGAGGCTTACGAGAAGCATATCGCTTCGGAACATTTTCAGAAGTACAAGCAAGGGACACTGCATATGGTCAAGTCGTTGGTATTGTCCGACCAGAAGCCGCTCAATCCGGCCAACAAACTCAATAACTTCATGCAATAGATAATGTTTCTTATTCAGGTTATTGGAATGGATTCGGAGTGTATCTACAATCATGATTGAATATTTTGAAAAACTGATTATAAGGATATTAGGATATGGATTTCAAAGAATTGAATAACAGAGTAAAGATGCCGGTACAAGGCTTTGGTGTCTTTCAGATACCCGATGCCACCGAGTGCGAAAAAGTTGTTACCGATGCGCTTGCCGTAGGCTACCGACTCATCGACACCGCTTCGGTCTATGGCAACGAACGGGCGGTCGGTACGGCTATTCGGAAAAGCGGCATTCCGCGTGAAGAACTGTTCATCACGACCAAAGCATGGATTTCGGAAATGGGTTACGAACAGACATTGCAGGCATTCGAGGCTTCGCTCACCCGTTTGGGGCTGGATTACCTCGATCTCTATCTCATCCACATGCCTTTCGGTGATTATTACGGCGCATGGCGGGCTATGGAAGAACTCTATGCTCAAGGACGTGTACGGGCTATCGGAGTGTGCAATTTCGAACCGGACAGATTGTTGGATTTATGCCATAATACCAGAGTTATTCCGGCGGTAAATCAAATAGAGGCGCATCCTTATACTCCGCAAACCGAAGCGATACGAATTATGCAGGAACTCGGTGTACAAGCGGAGGCATGGGGACCTTTGGCCGAAGGACGGAACGGATTGTTCACGGACGATATTCTGACCGGCATCGGTCGCAAATACAATAAATCGGCAGCACAGGTCGTACTACGCTGGCACTTGCAGCACGGAATTGTCGCCATTCCCAAATCGGTACATCGCCAGCGGATGGAAGAGAATTTCAACATCGAGGATTTCATGCTGACACCGGAGGATATGACCGCAATCGCTTCCATGAATACGGGATACAATACGATTCTCGACCTACACGCTCCGGAAGAGGTGCAACGGCTCTATGATATCGAGTGCCCGGCATGACAGATATACTTAAAATCTCTTTTATACTCCCGTAATTCAAACGATTATGGGAGTTTTCATTTGTCGGGGATAATTCTACCTGCTAAAAAAGCATAATCAGTAATTTGGGTATAAATACCGAGGATTTATCTACCAAGCGTGTGGCGGAGACCGTCTATTTTTGTATCGGATAAAAAATAAATAAAAACAAAAGACTATGCCACACATTGCAGTAACGATGTTACCCGGCAGAGATCGGGAAACAAAACAAAAATTAGCCGAAAATTTGTGCAACACATTGATTGAAACCCTCGGAGTCGATGCCAAATTCGTATCTGTATCCGTCGAAGATGTGGAGATGAAAGAGTGGGAAAATTCAATGCAACGCATTCCGGCAGAAACAATCATTGTAAATCCCAATAAAAAATGAATATGAAAAAGTTATTATTGATTCCTTTGTTACTGCTGACCGTCCTGTCGATGGCGGCCTGTGGCGGAGGTGATGACGAACCGTTTAGACCCGGACAACCGGAAACTCCCGAACAACCGGGAGAAAAAGAGGATGGAGAACCAGAAACTCCCGATGTATCTTCTTTGAACGTAAATATTACTGTCGGCGACCGTACCGTTACCGCTACGATGGAAGACAATGCCGCCGCACGGGATTTCCTCTCTCGCCTGCCTCTTGAAATAACACTGAACGATTATAACAACATGACGGAGAAGATTTTCTATCCTGATCCGGCTCTGACAACCGAAGGCGTCACACGAGGCTGTGCCCCCACACCCGGAGATATAACAATCTATGCACCGTGGGGCAATGTAGCTATTTTCTGTAAGAGTTGGTCTCATAGTAACGACCTGATTAAAATCGGTCGTATCGACGGGAACGGTATCGAAGCATTAAGTATAGCCGGAGACATACCCGTGAAGATTGAAAGGAGATAAGACGCATGACAACAGATGCATTCAAAGAATATGTCAAGACTTGTAGGGCACTCGATACAGAGGAGATACACCGCTTTATGGACGATATGAGCAACGAAGCCCGGCGCATTACTTTCCGGCTGAATACAGCATATCACACACAGGACGAAGTACGTGGATTACTTTCCGAGCTATTCGGTTACGAGGTACCGGAATCGCTCCGGGTATTTCCACCGTTCTATGCCGATTTCGGTAAAAATATCACCGTCGGCGAAGGGGTGTTCATCAATGCCTGCTGTCATTTTCAGGATCATGGCGGAGTGATAATTGGTGACGGATGCCAGATAGGACATAACGTGGTCTTTGCCACACTCAATCACGGTTTGGCTCCGGAAGAACGTCATACGACCTATCCTGCACCCATCGTGTTGGGTAAGAACGTATGGATAGGTTCCAATGCAACGATTCTGCAAGGCGTAACCATCGGCGACAATGTCGTCATCGGGGCCGGAGCGGTTGTAACAAGAGATTTGGAAGCAAATACGGTAGCAGCTGGTGTTCCCGCCCAATTCATTAAATCTATAGTACTATAACATGAACCATCCTCTGTTAGATAAACTTTATAACAAAGCAAATTGAGCCTTGAAGCAAAGTGGTCATAAAGGGCGCTTCGTACTTTTGCGCTGTTATAAGTCGAATATGAATAATAATTAAAAATAAGGAAAGTATGAAAGTAATATCAAATGCAGAATTCGGAGGTGAAAGACCTTTGTTCGAATCACATGACTTACGTTTGGAAAATGTAATCATCCGTGCCGGAGAGTCGGCCATCAAGGAGTGCAGCAACATCGAAGCCGTTGATTGCCGGTTCGAGGGGAATTATCCTTTCTGGCATGTGCATGGTTTCGTTATCGACCGTTGTTTCTTCGATGTCGGAGGACGTTCGGCGCTATGGTACTCCGACCATCTGAAAATGACGAATACACGCATTGATGCGCCCAAGATGTTCCGCGAGATGCACGATATCGAAATCGAGAACGTGGAGATAAACGATGCCGATGAAGTGTTTTGGCGTTGCCGGAATCTGAATATCAAAAATCTGAAACTGCATGGCGGCACTTATCCCTTCATGTTCAGCAGCAATATCCGCATCGACGGATTGGAAAGTGACAGTAAATACGTTTTCCAGTACGTGAAAGATGTGGAGATTCATAATGCCAAAATCACCACGAAAGATGCTTTCTGGGAGGTGGAGAACGTGACGATCTACGATTCGGAACTCAACGGCGAATACTTGGGCTGGCATTCGCACAATCTCCGGTTGGTGAACTGTCACATTACCGGCGAACAGCCGCTCTGCTATGCCCACGACCTCGTGTTGGAGACTTGCACGTTCGGCCCCGACTGTGACCGGGCTTTCGAGTACAGTTCGGTGCAGGCCACCATCAAAGGTGCGATAGGCGGAGTAAAGAATCCGCGAACAGGTTGTATCACCGCCGAGAGCTACGGAGAGATTATCCTTGACGAGAATATCAAGGCTCCCGCCGATTGCAAGCTGAGACTCTGGGATGAGAAAACTTGTTTTACCGATTGACGTACTTGCGAATAATTTAATGGGAATAGGAAAGGGAAAGACTGATTATCTGTTATCGCTTATCCGCGAAGGGAAACAAATGACGCTGGGGCAGCAGTTACGCCTGACTGCATACCTCAGCGTCCCGGCCATTATGGCTCAGATATCTTCTATCGCCATGCAGTACATCGATGCCTCGATGGTGGGCAGCCTCGGTGCGAATGCCGCTGCTTCCATCGGATTGGTCTCGACCACAACTTGGCTGTTCTGGGGGGTGTGTGCAGCCGCTGCGACGGGATTTTCCGTGCAGGTGGCACATCGTATCGGAGCCGGGGATTTCGTGGAAGCCAAAAAGATACTCCGTCAAGCAGTTACTGCCACGCTTGTTTTCAGTTCGCTGTTGGCTGTTGGCGGTATTTGTATCAGCGGTATGCTTCCTCTCTGGTTGGGTGGAGACGAGGCGATATGGAACGATTCGTCCCTCTACTTCAGAATATTCGCACTATTCCTGCCTGCCTTGCAGTTGAACTTTCTTGCAGGAGGCATGTTGCGTTGCAGTGGGAATATGCGCGTGCCCGCCATGCTGAATATAATGATGTGCTTGCTGGATGTCGTGTTCAACTTCTTCCTGATCTTTCCGACGAGGCATGTGGAGTGGTTCGGAGTAGTATTTACCGCTCCCGGTGCAGGTCTGGGTGTGAAAGGTGCTATATTGGGAACGGTATTGGCCGAACTCGTTACCGCCGGAGGAATGATGTGGTATCTATGCCGCCGCTCGCCCATGCTGAAGTTCGTCGGAGAACGGGGAAGTTTTCTACCCAAACGGGAGACATTGCGTAAGTCTTTCCGTATTTCGTTACCGATGGGATTCGAACACATGGCCATTTGTGGAGCGCAGATCGCAACGACGGTGGTTGTCGCACCGCTCGGCATCGTTGCCATTGCTGCCAACTCGTTCGCCATTATTGCCGAAAGCCTTTGCTATATGCCCGGCTACGGCATCTCGGAGGCTGCCACGACGTTGGTCGGTCAGAGCCTTGGAGCGAACCGTATCCGGTTGCTCCGTCGTTTTGCCAATATTACCGTCTGGTCGGGAATGCTGATTATGGGTGTTATGGGAGCGTTGATATATGTGGCGGCTCCGCAAATCATCGGAGTGATGACTCCCGTGGAGGAAATCCGCACGTTGGGAATCGAGATTCTGCGGATAGAAGCCTTTGCAGAGCCGATGTTTGCGGCATCTATCGTTGCCTACGGTGTATTCGTAGGTGTGGGTAATACATTCGTACCCAGTCTGATGAACTTCGGCAGCATTTGGGGCGTGCGACTGACACTGGCGGCATGGCTTGCTCCCACGATGGGACTACGCGGCGTGTGGCTTGCCATGTGCATCGAGCTTTGTTTCCGGGGAGTAATCTTCCTCGCGAGACTTTGGGGCAGTAACTGGATTTATAAATTACGAATAAATAGATAAGTTATGAAATACGATTTCGATACGATTATCCCGCGTCGCGGGACGAACTCTTACAAATGGGACACTCCTGAGGAGGAAAATGTGCTGCCCATGTGGGTGGCGGATATGGATTTCCGTACTGCACCGACCATTGTAGAAGCCTTGCAAAGGCGGGTTGCACACGGCATTTTCGGTTATACCAAAGTACCCGAAACCTATTACGATGCAGTCGTCCGGTGGTTCGAGAACCGTCATCGTTGGCGGATAGATCCCCGGTGGATTATCTATACAAGCGGTGTCGTACCGGCTCTGTCGGCCATTATCAAAGCCCTGACCGTACCGGGCGACAAGGTAATCGTCCAGACTCCGGCATACAACTGCTTCTATTCGTCGATTCGCAACGACGGATGCGAACTGTCGGCCAATAACCTCATTTACCGAGATGGTCGCTACTCAATCGACTTCGACGACCTCGAAGCAAAGGTGGCTGATCCGAAGGCGAAAATCCTATTACTATGTAATCCTCACAATCCGGTCGGACGGGTCTGGACGCCGGAAGAGCTGCGGCATATCGGAGACATCTGTTTGCGCAACGGAGTGTTTGTTGTGGCAGATGAAATTCATTGCGAACTGACCTATGAGGGGTATGACTATACTCCTTTTGCTTCCCTGTCTAAACGCTTCCAACAAAATTCCGTGACTTGCGTTTCACCGAGTAAGGCATTCAATCTTGCCGGACTGCAAATTGCCAATATCATTGCGGCCGATGATGATGTACGTCGTCGTATTGACCGCGCCATCAACATCAATGAAGTGTGCGATGTCAACCCGTTCGGCGTAATCGCTACAATCGCCTCTTATAACGAGGGTGGAGAGTGGCTCGATGCTTTGCGCAAATACTTGCGTAGGAATTACGAATATCTCTGCCACTTTTTTGAGCAGCGGTTACCGCAATATCCCGTGTTACCACTCGAAGGAACTTACTTAGTATGGATAGACTGCCGAGCACTCGGTATCGGTTCGGATGCTATGACCTTGCGCCTGCAAGAGGAACAAAAATTGATGATCAATTCAGGTACGATGTACGGGCCCGGCGGCGAGGGATTTATCCGTCTGAATATTGCTTGCCCCCGAACACTGCTTGTTGAAGGGTTGGAGCGGATGGCCCGTGTGCTGGAACAAAATGAAGAATAAACCGGCAATGAGATAAAAAATCACGTTATCAAAGAATAAAGAAAAAGTAAATATGAAGAAAGAAGTAATGATATTGACCGGTGCCGGTCAGATGGGAATGGCGATAGCCCGCCGTATGGGATATGGGAAAAAGATCGTTGTCGGAAACCTGAACCCGGAGAGTTCCGAGGCTGTTTGCCGTATATTGAATGAGGCGGGATTTGATGCAGTACCCGTCGAAATGAATCTCTCTTCAAGGGAGTCCATTTTGAACTTGATTGCGGTTGCACGGAAACATGGTGAAATTTCAATGCTCGTCAATACGGCGGGCGTATCACCGAGTCAGGCTTCCATCGAAACGATTCTGAAAGTCGATCTGTACGGAACGGCTGTCCTGCTCGAAGAAGTTGCTGGAAAAAATCATGCAAACTGCCCCCCTTTGCTTCACTCAAACTGCCCCCCTAAAATAAAAATCGAGTGTTCCTTGCGTATTGTCAGAGTATTGGTATTTTGTCTAAAAATATCCAAAACTTCATTA
>OJJL01000029.1_pt1 | contig 234113 bp, 183 predicted proteins | sample 1596171 | NCBI WGS metagenome assembly OJJL01 (sample SAMEA4350121, study PRJEB24818) | metagenome | biome: human; feature: gut; material: faeces | place: Denmark | collected 2013-09
TCATGTCTAACTTATTTAGGTGACTATAGCATCAGGGTTCCACCTCTTCCCATTCCGAACAGAGAAGTTAAGCCTGATCACGCCGATGGTACTGCGTCAAGTGGGAGAGTAGGTAGTTGCCGTTTTTTAGAGAGAAGCCTCCATATCGAAATGATATGGAGGCTTTTTGTGTTTATAGGTATAATGTTTGTATAATGATTACTTTCAGTAGCTTTTTTTCCTCTTTGAACCTTCTATTTTCCTTTTTCAGCAAGCAATTTCTTTTTAGTTTGAAACTTCATCCTTATCTTTACAGAATAAAAATGGTATAAAAAGGCTTTTTTTGAAAAATAGGACGTTTTTATTCCATTCTTTCCCCCTTTTTTCTAAGGGATTTTAGTACTTTTGGACTCGAATCTAATAAAAAGGGAAAAAATCGCAATTATATAATTATTAAAATTACTCCTGTGTATATGGAAAACAAAATTCAAGAGTTGACTGATAAGATTTACCGCGAGGGGGTCGAAAAAGGTAACACTGAGGCCCAGAAACTTATCGCTAACGCTCAAGATGAAGCCAAGAAAATTGTGGAAGACGCTCGTAAAGAAGCTGAAGCAATTGTGGCTGCCTCTCGTAAGTCTGCCGATGAACTGGCAGAAAATACCAAGTCGGAATTGAAATTATTCGCCGGCCAGGCAGTGAATGCACTGAAGTCTGAAATCGCTACACTTGTGACGGATAAGATTGTCAATGCGGATGTGAAAGCATTTGCTGCCGATAAGGATTATCTGAACGCCTTCATAGTTGCATTAGCTTCCAAATGGAGTGTGAACGAGCCTATCGTGATCTCTACCGCCGATGCCGACGGCCTGAAGAAATACTTCGCCGCACAAGCAAAAGCGTTGCTGGATAAAGGTGTGAAGATAGAACAGGTAAATGGTAATAAGACGTTGTTCACCGTTTCGCCTGCCGATGGTTCGTACAAAGTAAACTTCGGTGAAGAAGAATTTATGAATTACTTCAAAGAATTCCTGCGTCCGCAATTAGTGGAAATGCTGTTCTAAAACCACAGGATATGAGTAAATACTATTACTACTTGGTAGCCGGTTTGCCCGAACTCACTTTGGAGGATAGCAAACTGAGCTATACGGTAGCTGATTTCAAAGCGGAACTGTATCCGGATTTGTCCGACGAAGATAGACGGTTGATTGACCTGTTTTATCTGAAGTTTGACAATGCGAACGTTCTGAAATTACTAAAGGATAAAGACGCTGCCATTGACTCTCGTGGAAATTATTCCGCAGAAGAATTGGCTGAGTTTATCTCATCGCTTAAAGATGGTGACGAGGTGGCTGATGCCGTATTTCCTTCCTATCTCTCCACTTTTATTTCAGAATATTTCAATACTCCTGCCGAGGATGATTTTCTGCATGAGGATCGTCTGGCTGCGCTTTACTATGCGTATGCAATGAAGTGTAGGAATAAGTTCGTGTCTTCCTGGTTTGCGTTCAATCTGACAATGAACAATGTGCTGGTGGCACTGACTGCCCGGAAATTCAAGATGGATATCGCTCCGCTGATAGTGGGAGATACGGAAGTGTGCGAGGCTTTGCGTACATCCGGTGCCCGTGATTTCGGGCTGACAGGAGAGGTGGACTTCCTGGATCAGTTGGTGAAGATCAGTGAAACCGAAGAGTTAGTGGAACGGGAAAAGAAAATTGACCAGTTACGTTGGAATTGGATGGAAGAAGCTACCTTCTTCAACTATTTCACCGTAGAGCGTCTGTTCGTTTTTCTGCTGCAACTGGAAATGATAGAACGGTGGATTTCTTTGGATAAGGAAAAGGGTAATCAGCTGTTCCGCAGCATCATAGCAACGCTGAAGGATGAAGTGCAGATTCCCGCAGAATTCAGATAAAATAAATAACATAATTATATGGCAACAAAAGGAACTGTTAGTGGCGTTATCGCCAACATGGTAACCCTCGTCGTTGACGGCCCGGTGGCACAGAACGAGATTTGCTACATCTCGACCGGCGGTGACCGACTGATGGCGGAGGTGATTAAGGTGGTAGGTACCCATGTGTACGTGCAGGTGTTTGAGAGCACCCGCGGACTGAAAGTAGGGGCTGAAGCCGAATTTACCGGACACATGCTTGAGGTGACATTAGGCCCGGGTATGCTTTCGAAAAACTATGACGGTCTGCAAAATGACCTCGATAAGATGGATGGAGTCTTCCTGAAACGCGGACAATATACCTATCCGCTGGACAAGGGAAGCAGATGGCACTTTATGCCTCTGGTGAAAGTGGGTGATAAAGTGGAAGCTGCTGCCTGGCTGGGCCAAGTGGATGAAAACTTCCAACCCCTGAAAATCATGGTGCCTTTCACTCAAAAGGGTGTATGTACCGTGAAATCCATCGTAGACGAAGGTGAGTACAGCATCGAAGATATCGTAGCCGTACTGACTGACGAAGAAGGGAATGACATCCATGTGAACATGATACAGAAATGGCCGGTGAAACGCGCCATGACGAATTATAAAGAAAAACCGCGTCCTTTCAAACTGTTGGAAACGGGTGTACGTGTCATTGATACCGTGAATCCTATCGTAGAAGGTGGTACGGGATTTATCCCCGGCCCGTTCGGTACGGGAAAAACGGTGCTTCAGCACGCCATTTCAAAGCAGGCGGAGGCGGATATCGTAATCATTGCTGCCTGTGGTGAGCGTGCCAATGAGGTTGTGGAAATCTTTACGGAATTTCCGGAACTGGTTGACCCGCATACCGGACGTAAGTTGATGGAGCGTACAATCATTATCGCTAATACTTCGAACATGCCGGTAGCTGCCCGTGAAGCATCTGTATATACGGCTATGACGATTGCAGAGTATTATCGTAGCATGGGTCTGAAGGTATTGTTGATGGCTGACTCCACTTCCCGTTGGGCACAGGCTTTGCGCGAGATGTCCAATCGTATGGAAGAGTTGCCTGGACCTGACGCATTCCCGATGGACTTGTCTTCTATCATCTCCAATTTCTACGGACGTGCCGGATATGTGGTGCTGGGTAACGGTGAAACGGGTTCTATTACCTTTATCGGTACGGTGTCTCCTGCCGGTGGTAACTTGAAAGAGCCTGTAACGGAGAATACGAAGAAGGTAGCCCGTTGTTTCTACGCTCTTGAACAGGATCGTGCCGACAAGAAGCGTTATCCCGCCGTGAATCCGATTGATTCTTATTCTAAATATATCGAATATCCTGAATTTGAGGAATATATCAAAACTCACATCAATGGCGAGTGGATCGGTAAGGTGAATGAAATCAAAAACCGCTTGCAACGCGGTAAGGAGATTGCCGAACAGATCAATATCCTGGGTGATGACGGTGTACCTGTAGAATATCATGTAACATTCTGGAAATCAGAACTGATCGACTTCGTAATCCTGCAACAGGATGCTTTCGACGAAATTGACGCTGTAACGCCGATGGAGCGTCAGGAAGATATCCTGAACATGATTATTGATATCTGTCATACGGAGTTTGAATTCGATAACTTCAATGAAGTAATGGATTATTTTAAGAAAATGATCAATATCTGTAAGCAGATGAACTACTCGAAGTTCAAATCAGAAGAATATGAAGGATTCCGTAAGCAGTTGCAGGAACTGATTGAAGAACGTAAAGCCTAAGGAAAAGTACAATTTACCATTTACAAGGTACAATTTGCCGTTCGGCATGTGTGTGTAGGTGGTAAAAAGTTAGAATGCGAAAATTGTAAATTGTAAATTGCTAAATTGTAAATAAATAGATGGCAACAAAAGCATTTCAAAAAATATATACCAAGGTCACTCAGATTACGAAAGCTACGTGTTCGCTGAAGGCAACAGGGGTAGGGTATGATGAGTTGGCAACCGTAAACGGCAAGCTCGCCCAGGTGGTGAAGATTGCCGGTGACGATGTGACTTTGCAGGTATTTGAGGGTACGGAAGGTATCCCGACCAATGCGGAGATAGTATTTCTGGGTAAGTCGCCTACGCTGAAAGTGAGCGAACAGCTTGCGGGACGTTTCTTCAACGCTTTCGGTGATCCGATTGACGGTGGTCCGTCTATCGAAGGTCAGGAAGTGGAAATCGGTGGTCCGTCTGTGAACCCGGTACGCCGTAAACAACCGTCGGAACTGATTGCGACTGGTATTGCAGGTATCGACTTGAACAATACGCTGGTATCCGGACAGAAGATTCCGTTCTTTGCCGACCCTGACCAGCCGTTTAACCAGGTAATGGCGAACGTAGCACTTCGTGCCGAGACGGATAAGATCATCTTGGGCGGTATGGGTATGACGAACGATGACTACCTGTACTTTAAGAATGTATTCTCCAACGCCGGTGCGCTCGACCGTATCGTCAGCTTCATGAATACAACGGAGAATCCTCCGGTAGAACGTTTGTTGATTCCGGATATGGCGTTGACGGCAGCCGAATATTTCGCTGTGAACAATAATGAAAAGGTATTGGTACTGTTGACTGATATGACCTCTTACGCTGATGCGTTGGCGATTGTATCCAACCGTATGGACCAGATTCCTTCAAAAGATTCTATGCCGGGTTCTCTTTATTCGGATTTGGCTAAGATTTATGAGAAGGCAGTACAGTTCCCAAGTGGTGGTTCCATTACCATTATCGCAGTGACAACATTGTCCGGTGGCGATATTACGCATGCTGTGCCTGATAATACGGGTTACATTACGGAAGGTCAGTTGTTCCTGCGTCGTGATACAGATATCGGTAAGGTTATCGTTGACCCGTTCCGTTCACTGTCCCGTCTGAAACAGCTCGTTACAGGTAAGAAGACGCGTAAAGACCATCCGCAGGTGATGAATGCTGCTGTACGTCTGTACGCCGATGCTGCCAACGCCAAGACGAAGTTGGAGAACGGTTTCGACCTGACAAACTATGACGAACGTACCCTTGCATTTGCCAAGGATTACTCCAACCAATTGCTGGCTATTGATGTGAACCTCGATACAACTGAGATGCTCGATGTGGCTTGGAGCCTGTTCGGTAAGTATTTCCGTCCGGAAGAAGTGAATATCAAGAAAGAACTTGTGGACCAATATTGGCCCACAAATTAAAAATTAATAATTAAAAATTAAAGCTACGCGGTAAGGACGGATAATGTGATTGATCAGAGGGCTGTTGCTTTTGGGGTTAGGATTGTGAAAGCTTGCAGGTTTTTACAAGAAAACAAAAAGGAATTTGTGTTATCAAAACAAGTTTTTCGATCAGGAACAGCAATAGGAGCTATGATTAAAGAGAGTGAATTTGCTGAGAGTAAAGCTGATTTTGTTCATAAATTGAGCATTGCACTGAAAGAGGCAAATGAAACGAAATATTGGTTGCTTTTATTGCACGAAAGTGAATATTTAGATGATAGTTCTTATGAATCGGTTAATGAAGATTGTTTGAATTTGATTCGTTTACTTGTTTCTATTATTAAACGAATGAAATGCGCAGCTTGATTTTTTTATTAATATATAATGTGATAAGTATGAGCCTTTAATTTTTAATTTAAAATTTTTAATTAATAAAGTGGCTATAAAGTTTCAATATAATAAAACTTCCCTCCAGCAGTTGGAAAAGCAGCTGAAAGTGCGGGTACGTACACTCCCTATTATCAAGAATAAGGAGAGTGCACTACGCATGGAAGTGAAGCGCTGCAAATCAGAAGCTGCCGCGCTGGATGAGAAGTTGGAACGGGAAATCCAGGCCTACGAAGCGATGTTCGCCCTTTGGAATGAGTTTGACTCCTCATTGATAAAGGTGAGCGATGTACATCTCGGCGTGAAGAAGATTGCCGGTGTACGGGTGCCGCTGCTCGAAAACGTTGATTTCGAAATACGTCCCTACAGCCTGTTCAATGCCCCCAAATGGTATGCCGACGGCATACATTTGCTCAAGGTGTTGGCACAGACGGCTATCGAACGGGAGTTTATCGTCGCCAAACTGGGCTTGCTGGAACATGCACGTAAAAAGACTACCCAAAAGGTAAACCTCTTTGAGAAAGTGCAGATTCCAGGCTATCAGGATGCTCTGCGAAAGATCAAGCGCTTCATGGAAGACGAGGAGAACCTCTCCAAGTCATCGCAGAAAATCATGAAATCCCATCAAGAGAGTAGGAAGGAGGCAGAAGCATGATTACAAAAATGAAGAAGCTCACATTCCTTGTATATCATAAGGAGTACGAGGCATTTCTGAACGGAGTGCGCGAACTTGGAGTAGTGCACGTGGCTGAAAAACAGCAGGGAGTAGCTGATAATGCAGAGTTGCAGGACAGCATCCGGCTTTCTTCGCGTTTGCAGGCAACATTGAAAATGCTGCATGGATTGGGCGAAGCGAAGGAAACTACACCCGCTTCTGCTGCCCGCGGGCTGGAAGTGCTGGACGAAGTGGATGTGTTGCAAAGTGAAAAAACGAAGCTGCAACAACAGTTGCAAAACTATCAGAAGGAGAAAGCCGCCCTGGAACCCTGGGGTGATTTCGAGCCTGAAAGTCTGAATCTTCTGCATGATGCCGGCTTTACGGTAAACTTTTACTGTTGCTCGGAAGGTAGCTATGACGAAGCTTGGGAGGAAATTTATAATGCGATGATTATCAATTGTGTATCCTCACGTATCTATTTCATTACTGTAACTAAGAATGAAGTGGAAGTAGATTTGGATGCAGAGCAGATAAAGTTACCTCCTTATTCATTGACCCGTGTGCAGATACTTTGTCAGGAGACTGAACAGGCTTTGGCGGACAATGACCAAAAGCTGGCTGTGCTTGCTGAGAAGGAGCAACCTTCATTACAAGCAGCCTTGAAGGAGGTGAACACTGAAATAGAGTTTTCTCAGGTGATACTGAACACAGAGGCTACAGCTGGAGAAAAACTAATGTTGCTGCAAGGCTGGGCGCCGGCTTCCAAAGAAAAGGAAATTGCCGCATGGCTGGATGAACAGCATATCTATTATGAGATTACGAATCCGACACCGGAAGATAATGTGCCTATCCAATTGAACAATAAGGGGTTCTTTGCCTGGTTTGAGCCGATATGCAAACTCTACATGCTTCCGAAATACAGTGAGTTGGATCTGACACCGTTCTTTGCACCGTTCTTTATGGTGTTCTTCGGGTTGTGTCTGGGCGACTCCGGTTACGGGTTGTTCCTGTTCCTTGCTGCTACGCTGTACCGTATGTTCGCCAAGAATATCAGTGCTACGATGAAGCCGATTCTTTCATTGATACAGATATTGGCTGCTTCTACATTCTTCTGTGGAATGCTGACGGGTACGTTCTTCGGAGTGAGCCTCTATGACATAAACATACCTTTCTTGCAGTATATGAAGGATCATTTGTTCATGGATAATAATGCCATGTTCCAGTTGTCACTGATACTCGGTGTGATTCAGATTCTCTTCGGTATGATACTGAAAGCAGTCAATCAGGCTATACAGTTCGGCTTTAAGTATGCCGTAGCCACTATCGGTTGGATTGTGTTGCTGATATCCTGCGGAGTAGGATTCATGTTGCCCGAAGTGATGCCTTTGGGTGGTACGGTACATCTGTGCATTCTTGGTGTGGCTGCCGTTATGATATTTCTCTTCAACAGTCCCGGTAAGAACGTGTTTATGAATATCGGACTGGGTTTGTGGGATTCTTACAACATGGCTACGGGTTTGCTGGGCGACGTGCTTTCGTATGTTCGTCTGTTTGCCCTCGGTCTGTCGGGAGGTATCCTTGCGGGAGTATTCAACAGTCTGGCTGTGGGCATGAGCCCTGACAATGTGATTGTCGGTCCGATTGTGATGGTACTGATATTCGTTATCGGACATGCCATTAACATGTTTATGAATGTACTGGGTGCGATGGTTCACCCCATGCGTCTGACTTTCGTGGAGTTCTTTAAGAATTCCGGTTACGAAGGAGGCGGAAAAGAATATAAGCCATTTAAAAAATAACAATTATAGAATTAAAAATTAAAACAATAAAAAACGTAAGATTATGGAAATGAACTTATTGATTGCCTACATTGGCATCGCAGTAATGATTGGTTTGTCTGGCATCGGTAGTGCCTATGGAGTGACGATTGCCGGTAACGCAGCTATCGGTGCTTTGAAGAAGAACGACGGTGCATTCGGAAACTTCCTCGTATTGACAGCACTTCCCGGTACGCAGGGTTTGTATGGTTTTGCCGGTTACTTTATGTTCCAGACTATTTTCGGTATCCTTACTCCTGAAATGACAGCCATCCAGGCTGCCGCTATTCTTGGTGCAGGTATTGCCTTGGGATTGGTTGCCTTGTTCTCAGCTATCCGTCAGGGACAGGTTTGTGCAAATGGTATCGCAGCTATCGGACAAGGTCACGATGTATTCAGCAATACATTGATCCTTGCCGTATTCCCGGAACTTTACGCTATCGTTGCTTTGGCTGCAACATTCTTGATTGGTAGCGCACTGGTTGCATAAGAATCTATTTCTGAATAATTTGCTAACCCAGGGTTGTCATTCCGGTGATGATCCTGGGTTTATTGTTTCCAAATGCCACACTTGAACAAGGCAAATGCCACACCTCGTTAAGTGAAATGCCCTTCTAACTATTTTTCGCAAACGATTGTTTATGCATATTTCATTAGTTTTTTCGATTAATAGGCTATTTTTCAAAGAATAATGTGTATTTTTGCAGCCGGTATTAAGTAATAGAGATTAAAAGTAATATGACTAAAGAGCTGTTAACCCCCGACTACATCTTCGAGTCAAGCTGGGAAGTATGTAATAAGGTTGGAGGTATCTATACGGTTTTGTCCACGCGAGCAAATACCTTGCAGGCAAAATTTCATGATAGATTGTTTTTTATAGGGCCTGATTTTTGGCAGGGTAAAGAGAATCCTTTGTTTATCGAGTCCGATAACCTTTGTGCAGCATGGAGAAAGCATGCAGCTGAGCAAGATAACCTTTCCGTCCGTGTAGGACGCTGGAACATTCCGGGCAATCCGATCGTTATATTGGTTGATTTCCAACCGTTTTTCGCACTGAAGAATGATATCTATACAGAAATGTGGAACCGCTATCAGGTGGATTCACTGCATGCATACGGTGATTATGATGAAGCATCCATGTTTTCGTATGCTGCTGGAAAGGTAGTAGAGAGTTTTTATCGCTACAACCTGACGGAGACAGATAAAGTGATTTATCAGGCACATGAGTGGATGACCGGTATGGGAGCACTCTACTTGCAGACTGCTGTTCCTGAAATCGGTACGATATTTACCACGCATGCCACGTCCATCGGACGTTCCATTGCAGGTAACAATAAGCCTCTTTACGATTATCTCTTCGCTTATAATGGCGATCAGATGGCGGAAGAGCTCAATATGCAATCCAAACACTCCATTGAAAAACAGACTGCGCACTATGTAGACTGTTTTACGACTGTGAGTGAAATTACAAATAACGAGTGCAAGGAATTGCTTGATAAGCCTGCCGATGTAGTGCTTATGAATGGTTTTGAAGATGATTTTGTGCCGAAAGGAACGACGTTTACCGGAAAACGCAAACGTGCGAGATCTACCATGTTGCGCGTTGCCAATTGCCTGATGGGTACGGATATGGGTGATGATACGTTAATTATCGGTACCAGCGGTCGTTATGAGTTTAAGAACAAAGGCATCGATGTCTTTCTTGAATCACTGAATCGGCTGAACCGTGATAAGAACCTGGAGAAGAATGTATTGGCATTCATCAATGTGCCAGGATGGGTAGGTGATGCCCGTGAAGACCTGCAACAGCGTCTCAAGAGCAAGGAGAAATTCACTACTCCGCTGGAAGTACCTTTGATTACTCACTGGCTGCATAACATGACGCATGATCAAGTGCTGGACATGCTGAAGTATATGGGCATGAGCAACCGTCCTGAGGATAAGGTGAAGATTATTTTTGTTCCCTGCTATCTCGACGGAAAAGATGGCATTATAAACAAGCAATATTACGATTTGATATTGGGAGAAGATCTTAGTGTCTATCCTTCATATTACGAACCTTGGGGCTATACCCCGCTGGAAAGTGTTGCTTTCCATGTTCCTACCGTCACGACCGATCTGGCAGGTTTCGGACTTTGGGTGAACAGCCTGAAGAACCAGCATGGCATCGATGATGGGGTAGAGGTACTTCACCGTTCGGATTACAACTATTCTGAAGTGGCTGACGGTATCAAGGACACCATTTCGGCATTCTCTGCAAAGACGGATGCAGAAGTGAAAAACATTCGCAAGCGTGCCGGGCAAGTAGCTGAACAGGCTTTGTGGAAGCATTTTATTGAATATTATTATGAAGCCTATGACTTTGCCCTTCGTCATGCGATGGAACGTCAGTTAGGTTAAAATAAATATGAATTATTAATCAATCAAGTAATCATACAATGAAGATTAAAGTTAGTAATGTAAACACTCCGAACTGGAAAGATGTGAATGTGAAATCTCATGTTCCTGCCGAGTTGGAGAAATTGTCTGAATTGGCACATAACATTTGGTGGTCTTGGAACTATGAAGCTACTGAACTGTTTAGAGACCTTGACCCTGCTTTGTGGAAAGAAGTTGGTCATAACCCCGTCCTTCTGTTGGAAAGAATGAGTTATGCTAAACTCGAGGCGCTTGCAAATGACAAAGTAATTCTGAAGAGAATGAATGACGTCTATGCTATGTTCAGAACGTATATGGACGTGAAACCTGATCAGAAGCGCCCTTCCGTTGCTTATTTCAGCATGGAGTATGGTTTGAACCAGGTACTTAAGATATATTCTGGTGGTTTAGGTGTTCTTGCCGGCGACTACCTGAAAGAGGCTTCCGATAGCAATGTTGACCTTTGCGCAGTAGGATTTCTATATCGTTACGGTTATTTCACGCAGACCCTTTCTATGGATGGCCAGCAGATTGCCAACTACGAAGCTCAGAACTTCGGTCAGTTGCCCATCGAGCGAGTGATGGACGAGAATGGCAATCAGGTGATTGTAGATGTTCCTTATCTGGATTATTTTGTTCATGCTTTTGTATGGCGTGTAAACGTTGGACGTATTTCTCTCTATCTGTTGGATACGGATAATGAAATGAACAGCGAATTCGACCGTCCTATTACTCACCAACTCTATGGTGGTGACTGGGAAAACCGTTTGAAACAAGAAATATTGCTTGGTATCGGTGGTATCTTGACACTGAAGAAACTGGGTATCAAGAAAGATGTTTATCATTGTAACGAAGGACACGCAGCGTTGATCAACGTTCAGCGTATCTGTGATTATGTAGCTGAAGGCTTGTCTTACGACCAGGCTATCGAACTGGTACGCGCTTCTTCACTGTACACTGTACATACTCCGGTTCCTGCCGGACACGACTACTTCGACGAGGGTCTCTTCGGTAAGTATATGGGTGGTTACCCTGCCAGAATGGGTATCAGCTGGGAGGATCTGATGGATCTTGGCCGTAATAATCCGGGCGACAAAGGCGAACGTTTCTGTATGTCCGTCTTTGCTTGCAACACTTCACAGGAAGTGAATGGTGTAAGCTGGTTGCACGGAAAGGTTTCTCAGGAAATGTTCTCTACTATCTGGAAGGGCTATTTCCCCGAAGAAATGCATGTGGGTTATGTTACGAACGGTGTACACTTCCCGACTTGGAGCGCTACCGAATGGAAACATCTCTATGCTGCTAACTTCGATGAAAACTTCTTGTATGATCAGTCTAACCCGAAGATTTGGGAAGCTATTTATAATGTACCCGATGAAAAAATCTGGGAAACACGTATGGCTTTGAAGAATAAGTTGATCGACTATGTTCGTAAGCAATACCGTGAAACTTGGCTGAAGAACCAAGGTGATCCTTCACGTATCGTTTCTCTGATGGATAAGATCAATCCCAATGCGTTGCTGATCGGTTTCGGTCGTCGTTTTGCTACTTACAAACGTGCTCACTTGCTGTTCACTGACCTCGACCGTCTGGCTAAGATTGTGAACAACCCTGACTATCCGGTACAGTTCCTGTTCACAGGTAAGGCTCATCCGCATGATGGAGCAGGCCAAGGTTTGATTAAGAGAATTATCGAAATTTCCCGTCGTCCGGAATTCCTGGGTAAGATTATCTTCCTGGAAAACTACGATATGCAGCTGGCTCGCCGTCTGGTATCCGGTGTAGATATCTGGTTGAATACGCCGACTCGTCCGCTCGAAGCATCCGGTACTTCCGGTGAGAAAGCGTTGATGAACGGTGTTGTAAACTTCTCCGTACTTGACGGTTGGTGGTTGGAAGGCTATCGTGAAGGTGCAGGTTGGGCGCTGACTGAAAAGCGTACTTACCAGAACCAGGAACATCAGGATCAGCTCGATGCAGCTACTATCTATAACATCCTTGAAACAGAAATCCTGCCGTTGTACTATGCACGCAATAAGAAGGGATACTCTGAAGGTTGGGTGAAGACTATCAAGAATTCTATTGCACAGATTGCACCGCACTATACCATGAAACGTCAGTTGGACGACTATTATAGCAAGTTCTACACTAAGCTGGCTAAGCGTTTCAGCGCATTGTCGGCTAATGACAACGCCAAAGCAAAAGAAATTGCTGCTTGGAAAGAAGAAGTGGTGTCTAAGTGGGACAGTATTGAGGTAGTGTCTTATGACAAGTGTGAAGAATTGCTTCAAGCTACTATCGAAAGCGGTAAGGAATATACCATTACTTATGTAATCGATGAGAAAGGCTTGAATGATGCTATCGGTCTGGAACTGGTAACTACTTATACTGCCGGAGACGGTAAGCAGCATGTTTATTCTGTTGAACCGTTCAGTGTAGTGAAGAAAGAGGGTAATCTTTATACCTTCCAGGTGAAACATAAATTAGAGAACGCAGGTAGCTTTAAAGTATCCTACCGTATGTTCCCGAAAAACTCTGACCTGCCTCACCGTCAGGACTTCTGCTACGTTCGTTGGTTCGTGTAAGAGTTTAATCTAACAATATAGAGAAGCTGCTCACGGGAGGTTTACTAAACTTCTCGGGGCAGCTTTTCGCTTTTTTATTCACCTTATAGTATATGTACTATGAGACATTTACTTCTTTCATTGAGTTGTTTGTTTGGTATAGTTTCTGGCGTGCCAACAAATGCTGAAGTTGTGCATATATGCTGATTCACTGCTGAAATAGTGATCCCTCCCTCTTATTGAACAAGTTCCGATAGATGCGTGTTTTATTTATACGACTAATAAAAAATAATTCGTATGAAGAAAATTGTATTACTTCGCCATGGCGAGAGCGCATGGAATAAGGAAAATCGTTTCACTGGTTGGACCGATGTAGATTTGACAGAAAAAGGTATTGCCGAAGCTGAAAAGGCGGGACAGTTATTGATAGATAATGACTTCCTGTTTGATAAAGCCTATACTTCCTACTTGAAACGTGCAGTGAAAACACTGAATGTGGTATTGGATCGTATGGATCAGGACTGGATACCGGTAGAGAAATCCTGGCGCCTGAACGAGAAGCATTATGGACAGCTTCAAGGTTTGAATAAGGCGGAAACTGCTGCCAAATATGGTGAAGAGCAGGTGTTGATCTGGCGTCGTAGCTATGATATTGCTCCGCATGCACTGACTGAGGATGACCCTCGTAATCCGCGCTTTGAAGCACGTTATAATGAAGTGCCCGATGCGGAACTGCCCCGTACCGAGTCTCTGAAAGATACAATCGAACGCATCATGCCTTACTGGAAATGTGTGATCTTCCCGAATCTGAAAACAGCCGATGAGCTGTTGGTTGTGGCACATGGTAATAGTTTAAGAGGAATCATCAAGCACCTGAAACATATCTCCGATGAAGATATTGTAAAGCTGAACCTGCCCACCGCCGTACCTTATGTTTTTGAATTTGATGATGACCTGAATTTGCAGAAAGACTATTTCTTGGGAGATCCGGAGGAAATAAAGAAGTTGATGGAAGCAGTAGCAAATCAAGGAAAGAATAAATAGAATGAAATCAATATGAAATATGAAGTATTAGGTATCAGGTATTAATGATGCGTGGCCCTTAATACTTCATACTTCATATTTAATTTTCTAGCCCACTAATTCGTTCAATATCGTGATACTTAGAAATACTCCAATTGCTACACAGAGTGCTATTAGAATCCAGTTGGTATATTTGGCACTTGGTTTTGTTTCTTTATGCAGATTCTGGTCGAAGTAATTCTTGAAGAAGAGATAAATGGCAGGAACGGTTGCACTTGCCAGCAATAAATCTTCGGGAATTTTGTAGATGTACACTTTAGAAAACGCTATCAATGCCCAGTGACAAAGGAAAAGTATTACAAGCAGATTCACTTTGCGTGAAAATGCCAGTAACAACCCGATGGTGAATACGGCCACGGAGCAGGGCATCACACAGGTGGTCATCATTGGGAATTCCATGCCCCGTGCCCATGACAAGAGAGGGTAAAGGAATGGCATGGCATACAGTATGTAAGTCAGTTTGTCATATTTGTGATAACGTTCAAACGGAGTATAGTTTGTAATGAGGTCCCATAGCCAGATAAGTGCAATTATACCCCAGAATATGGCAAGTATATAATTGTAATTCCGGTCACCACAATAGATCATGTAGTAGACGATAGAAATCCAGCTATTTAAAAATACCATATATCCCTTCATCAACCGCTTTATCAGCAGTGTCGGTTTTTGATAAAGTAGTACGGTCAGCAGGATACCTGCAATCGTAATAATTATCTGGAAAATCCAGGTTGCTTCATTATATTGTGCGATTGTTTTCCAAAAAACTTCCATACGCAATCTTTTAATTTTTAATTTTCAACTTTTAATTTTTCTCGTGTCTTGTCATGGAGAAAGCCCGTTTGATAAACAAGAACAACGGTATAGTGGCGCCCACTGCCAACATGAAAATGACGCTACAAGTAACGATTGTGTTCGTGAATAAGTCTATCAGATACTTTTCTTGCAATTCCGGTACTTTCATATTCTGCATGAACATGATGAGTGAGAATACTATTTTGTAGGCGTACATACCCGGAATCATAGGCAGCAATGCAGGGATGTAGAGCACAGTCATGGGACAATAGATACGTTTTCCCAAAACAAGACTTCCCATACCGATACTGAAAGAAGCAAATAGGGATGCAGTAGCGATATCTACTCCCAGATAGGTCATCAGACAAAAACGCAGGGCATGGCCGATAGCGGCAAGTAAGGCAATGGAAGGAAAAGCGCGCAAGGGAGGATCTGAAATCGCTCCGAAACCGATGGCGGCAACTGCGGCAAATATGCCGTCCGTAAGTATATCAACGAGTATCATAATAAACTGTTTCTAATTAACATAAGAGTGCAGGAGAGTCCTACGGAAATACATAATACCAGCAACAATGCCTGGATGAGACGGGTGCAGCCGGTTAGTACATGTCCCTCAACAATATCAATGACACCATTCAGCAAGGGGACGCCGGGCACCAGATAAAGAACACTTGTGGCAATGGCTATCTCGGCTGTCGTTTCCAGCGTAAGCGCTGAAGAAGCAACCATGGAAGCTACGAATGCAGATACAATGAAAACAAGATAATGATTGATTTTCTTCTTCTGCATAATCTGTTTAATGTAGAAACCGATGAGTGTTGCGGAGAATACAATGAGACGCGCTGTCCAGTCACCACCAAACAGGGCGCAGAAAGAAGCATTGGCAAAACCCACCAGAAACAATGTACAAAGCGGGTCCATCTTCGGTCTTGATATTATTTTCTCATACTTGTCCCAAAGTGTTTCCAGGGGTAAATGATTGTCGTAGGCTTCCCAGCTAAGCGCACTCAGTTCAGCATTCAGTTCGAAACTGATGGGGAAAGCGGGAATAATGGCTACTTCATTGTAGACTTCCGTGCTGTCAATGTCGCATACACTTACCACCATGGTCTTTTGGAAAAGGCTCATTTTCACGTCTACGTCCAGTGACTTTCCGATGCGACGGGTGTTTCGTATCACGCGTGAAGTGTGTACGCCGGACCCCATAAGACGATTAGCATACTCCAGTAAAAACCGGGTAATTTCTTTTAATTCGTTTGGCGAATTCATACTTTAAAATGTTATCCTAATATTATCTATTCTTGAAAAGCGCCGCAAAGGTAAGGCTTTTTGAGGAAAGAAAGAAATGATAATAAGTTATAATTATGGGAATTTCTGAAAGGAGGGAGGAAAGAAAGGAGAGCTTGAGATGATGGCGGCATCTCAAGCATACTGATTATTAAGCAATGCGAGGTATGGGATTATAATTGTATGTCACTACCTCTTCTGCCTGCAATGAAGCCTGTACGTCAATCAAGCGTTGGTTTTTGCTTCCGCGGAAGCACAGGCTTTCATCCCGTAGTTCCTGTTTGAATTTCCCGTCTACCAGTACATCGATATACTGCAATAGTTTGGCCTGTAGTGGGTTGCGTAGCAGAGTCTCAAAAGTATATCCTGTATAGCACCAGATGTTCTTGCTACTTTTTTCCTTGATGGCACATGCCAGTTCTGTAAATCCCTCAGGTTGGTACATCGGATCTCCGCCACTGAATGTTACGTCTGCAAAATTGTCGGCAAGCACTTTCGCCAGAATTTCGTCTGTCGACATCCAACGTCCCCGGTTGATATCCCAGGATTCAGGGTTATGGCAACCGGGGCATCTGTTCGGGCACCCGGCAGCATAAATGGAGGTCCGGAAGCCCGGACCGTCCACTGTAGTATCTTCTATAATGTCAAGGATAGAAAGCATGATTCAATTAAAAATTAAGAATTAAAAATTAAAGGTTGGTGGGAGGGAATGAAATTAAGGGCTGCTTCGTTATTGCGCAGCTCTTTAATTTTAAATTTATAATTTTTAATTATGAATGACACGGTCGTTGAGTTCCGCCAGTTTGGCATTGTTCCAGCGGTCGGTAGTACCTACCAGGTAACCGGTGATACGTTGTAACTTATCGATGTGCGTACTGCCACATTTCGGACAGGCTTCCAGGTTCGGAGTAGAGTTTTCATATCCACATTCCAGACAGCGGTTGCGGTTATGGTTTACTGAGCCGTATCCGATATTGTACTGATCCATCATGTCCACTACACGCATGATGACCTCAGGATTGTGTGTCGCATCACCGTCTATTTCTACATAGAAAATATGTCCGCCACGTGTCAGTTCATGATACGGAGCTTCCACTTCTGCCTTATGGCGGGCGCTGCACTTGTAGTACACAGGTACGTGATTGGAATTTGTATAGTAATCCCGGTCTGTAATTCCCGGCAATACACCGAACTTCTTACGGTCTGCCCCTGTGAATTTGCCGGATAGTCCTTCGGCAGGCGTAGCCAGCACACTGTAATTATGGTGATACTGATCGGAGAACTGGTCGGCGCGGTCGCGCATATAAGTTACTATTTTCACTCCCAGTTTTTGTGCTTCTTCCGATTCTCCGTGATGTTTGCCGGTAAGGGCAACCAGACATTCTGCCAAACCTATGAAACCTATGCCCAACGTTCCTTGATTGATAACAGAGGCGATTGTATCGTTTGGTTTCAGTTTTTCGCAACCTACCCATAGGGCAGACATCAGCAATGGGAATTGCTTGGCAAATGCGGTTTTCTGGAACTCCATACGTTCGTGCAGTTGGCGTGCAGTGACTTCGAGCATTGCATCCAGTTTTGCGAAGAATTTGGCTATACGTAATTCTTTATCTTCTATCTTCATACACTCGATAGCCAGGCGTACGATATTAATGGTAGAGAAAGAGATATTTCCACGTCCGATTGAAGTTTTCGGTCCGAAACGGTTTTCGAATACGCGCGTACGGCATCCCATGGTGGCTACTTCATGCTGATAGCGTTTCGGGTCATCTGCCTTCCACTCTTCGCTTTGGTTGAAAGTAGCGTCCAGATTGAGGAAATTCGGGAAAAAGCGGCGGGCCGTCACTTTGCAGGCAAGCTGGTAAAGGTCATAGTTCCGGTCTTCCGGCAGATAGCTCACACCACGTTTCTTTTTCCATATCTGAATAGGGAATATGGCTGTTTCGCCGTTACCTACACCTTGATAGGTGCTTTTCAGAAGTTCGCGAATGATGCAGCGTCCTTCGGCGGATGTATCCGTGCCGTAATTGATAGAACTGAATACTACCTGGTTGCCACCGCGTGAGTGAATGGTATTCATATTATGGATGAATGCTTCCATTGACTGATGTACACGTGCTACAGTCTTGTTAATGGCATGTTGCACAATGCGTTTCTCGTCAGACAGTCCATCCAGCGGTTGTTGCAGATAGTCTGTAAGTTCTTTCTGATATAGATGTGAATAATCCTTTCCGTTCAGCTCTTCCAGATTCTTGATTTCTTCGATATAGCTGTTGCGCACGTAGGGCGCCAGATAAAAGTCGAATGCCGGGATAGCCTGGCCGCCATGCATTTCATTCTGTGCAGTTTCCAGTGAGATACACCCTAGGATACTTGCGGTTTCAATACGTTTGGCAGGGCGGGATTCACCGTGTCCGGCAGAAAAGCCGCAGGTCAAAATACGATCCAATGGATGCTGAACACATGTCAGGCTCTTGGTAGGGTAGTAGTCCTTGTCATGAATATGCAGGTAATTGCCGCTTACGGCTTCCAGTACTTCGTCGCTTAGCAGATAATCATCCACAAAGGGTTTGGTCGTTTCACTGGCAAACTTCATCATCATGCCTGCCGGGGTATCGGCATTCATGTTTGCATTTTCCCGTGTCACGTCATTGGATTTTATTTCTATAATCTCCAGAAACATGTCGCGCGTCTTGGCTTTACGGGCAATGCTGCGCTGATTGCGGTAAGCGATATACTTCTGTGCTACATCTTTCCGGCTACTCTTCATCAGTTCCATTTCTACGGCATCCTGAATGGCTTCCACCGTCATTTGTGCACTTCCCTTGAAAGATATATGATCTGTGATTTGGCGTATCAATTGCAAATCTTCGCCTTTATCCGTATGTAACATAGCTTTACGGATAGCAGTTACTATTTTCTCTTCATTGAAGCCTACTACACGTCCGTCTCTTTTGATTACAGTCTGTATCATGGTCTCGTTTTAATTTTTTAGTTATCCATTAGAATTGGGACTGCAAAGGTATAAACTTATCTATAAGTTTTTGTTTTTGGGAAACTTTTGTCGGACTAAAATATGTTAATCATTTGATTCCTAGAAATGTATGATTGCAAAGTGGATAACTTTTTGTTTTAGTCGGTTTTGAAAAGTTGTTCAAAATGGAAAACTCTGTGTAGTAGGTAGATACAAAAAAGCTCCCTTGCTACACCTATTTGTAACAAGGGAGTTTATGCTATAAGAATAAATTCTCGATTGTGATTATTCTTTTCCGGACAAAGATTATTTCAATACTTCAGCCAATTTTTCCTGTAGACCTTCACCGTGCAGCCCGCGTGCGATGATGGTTCCTTCACCGTCGATCAATACAGTGTGAGGAATGCTGCTTACTGCATATAGTTGGGCACCTTCGCAGTTCCAGTATTTCAGGTCGGACATTTGCGGCCAAGTGATATTCAGTTTCTGGATAGCATCTTTCCATGCTTCGCCGCTTTGATCCAAAGATACACCTACGATTTCAAAACCTTTGTTTTTGTATTGAGCGTAAGCTTCTACCAAATTGGGCATTTCACGACGACAAGGACCACACCAGCTTGCCCAGAAGTCGATGAGTACCACTTTGCCTTTACCTACATAGTCAGACAACTTCACTGGTTTTCCATCAGGAGTTTCCATTTCGAAATCTGTAAACTTCTGGCCTACAGCAGTTGCTTTCATCTTTTCTACATTTTCTTTGATTTTGATGATTACTTCATCATTTGCAAATTCAGCCGGTATCTGCGGTACCAGCGGATCCAGTTCATCTACTTCAAGGTAGTAGTAGTTATTCTTCAGCAAATGAACACCTACGAGGTTTGTGATATTCTTAGCGATACCTGCCTTGGTGATCTCCATTGACTTTTCTTGTAGGTCATTCATTTCCTTCATTTTGGCTTCGCGCTGTTCGTCAGTCAGTGTAGTATCTGACATAGACTCGTATATAGTCATCATTTGTTTGTTCAGACCGTTCAGTTGAGCTCTGATTTCCTGGTAAGCATCATTACTTGGCGTACCGGTAGCGGAATCATTATCACGCGTCAGGTTGATGTTGATGTTACCGTTTTCAAGGAAAAAGTCCATTAATATGCCTTCTTTTCCTGCCGGTCTGTAAGTCACGTAACGGTTTACGGCAGTATCTTGTACACCTTTGAAGGTGAATGTGCCTTTTGTGATAACTGCGGAGTCAACTTTTACAAGATTTCTTCCGTCTACTTTTTGCAAAAATACGGTGTCGCCGTCAGCTCCACCCTCTACAGTTCCGGTTACCACGTAACCTTTGTTTCCGCTACAGGCAGCAACGATGGCGGCCACAGCGAGCAGATAGATAAATTTTTTCATTGCTTTTATTATTAAGTAAAAATATGTAGCTACAAAGATAATCAATAAAAAATCCCCTCCGGCATAACCGGAGAGGATTTTATAGTTTTAATCCCATTTTTTGTAATCGTGCTGTGCTTACTATTATTCAGCAGCAGCTTCGGCTGCGGGAGCTTCTTCGGCGGGAGCCTCTGTTGCTTCTTCAGCAGGTGCTTCGGCAGCAGCTTTTTCTGCTTCTTCAGCAGCTTTCTTTTCAGCCAATGCTTTAGCTTTCTCAGCGTTCACTTTCTTTTCGGCTTCCAGACGTGCTTTTGCTTCAGCTTTCTTAGCTTCTTCGTCTTTAGCTTTCAAGGCAGCCAAACCGCTTTGTTTGTTGTTCTTCCAAGCTTCAAATTTAGCTTCAGCTTCAGCTTCGCCAAATGCGCCTTTAGTTACACCACCCAACAGGTGTTTTTTCATGTAAACGCCTTCGCGTGACAAGATGTTACGAACAGTGTCAGTCGGTTGTGCACCTTTCATAACCCAGTCAAGTGCGCGGTCGAACTTCAAATCTACTGTGGCAGGATTGGTGTTCGGATTGTACGTACCAATCTTCTCAATAAATTTACCATCACGTGGTGCTCTTACATCTGCAATAACGATAGAGTAAAAAGCATAGCTCTTACGTCCATGTCTTTGCAATCTGATTTTTGTTGCCATTTTAAATAATGTTTTAAATAAATGATTTGAATTATGCTACTATCTCGTAATAGCGGCTGCAAAGGTAGGACTTTTTATTTTGATTGACAAAGAGTTTGCTTGTTATTTTCAGTAAATCAACTATAAAAAAAGGATGAATTTCATTAGAAATCCATCCCTCTTTTTAATAACGTATTATCTGAGAATGATTAATTCTTCGGTAATGCTTCTTTAACTACCATCGGACGGCCTCCGTATTCAGCACCGTTCAATGCATTGATAGCGTTAGATGCTTCTGCAGAATCCGGCATTTCGATGAATGCGAATCCTTTAGATCTTCTTGTTTCACGGTCAGTGATGATTCTTACTGAGTCTACTGTTCCGTACTCTTCCATAACTTCTCTCAAATCTGATTCTCTAACCTTGTAATTAAGGTTACCTACATACAAATTCATAAATCTAAATAAAATAATAAATTAATAATTCAATAAACAAAGTTTTTGGAAGTTGTTAGGTCAGAGATGGAAATACTCAATGTAGAGGAAATACATACGTGAAATAATCAAATCGAATAAACTTTCTTATTGTTCGGGTACAAAGTAACGCATTCTATTTTAATAATGCATCATCTTTTACCATATTTTTTTTCGATATTTTCATTTTTTATTGGATATGGGAGATTTTTTACGAATATTTCCGTGGATATCTCACTAATATTGCCAGTAATGCACATATTCCCATTGTAAACGGATAATACAAGCTACCGATAATGCTGATGGGAGAAATTCCCGCTAATCCGGCGGCAATCAATAGTTGTGCCCCGTAAGGAATGATACCTTGTATCAGGCAGGAGAACGTGTCCAGGATACTGGCTGTCTTCCGGCGGTCCAGATGAAAGCGTTGGGCGATGTCCTTGGCTATCGGTCCGGTGGTAATGATGGCGATGGTATTGTTGGCGGTGCATAGGTTGGCAATGCTGACGAGTGCGGCGATACTCAGTTCTGCACCTCGCTTGCCTTTTACGTGACGTGTCAGGCGGGAGATTATGAAATCGATGCCTCCATTATACCGAATGGTCTCAAGCATGCCGCCTGCAAGTAAAGTGATGATGATAAGTTCTCCCATTCCCGTGATGCCTGTTCCCATGGCGCCGAACCAGTCGAAGAAAGCTGTACTTATGTCTGTTCCGCTTGTAATGATGCCTATGATGCCTGTGCTGAGAATCCCCAGCAGTAAAACCAACATTACATTTACACCTGCCACTGCCGTACCCAATACGATGAGGTAGGGGATAACCTTTATCCATTCAATCGCTTGCGTCTGTGCAGGGGCTGATATTGATAATCCCTGGAATATATAGATACATAATACGACCAGTGCTGCCGGAACCACAATCATAAAGTTCACCCGGAACTTATCCCTCATCACACAATCCTGTGTTTTGGTGGATGCAATTGTTGTGTCCGAAATAAAAGAGAGATTATCTCCGAAAAATGAACCGCCCACTACAATGGCAACCATATATGGCAGATCTATACCGGTTTTTTCCGCCAGTCCGATGGCTACGGGCGTCAGTGCTACAATTGTTCCCACACTGGTGCCGATGGAAAGTGAAATGAAACAGGCAGCGATGAAAATTCCTGCCAGTAATAAATTGTCCGGCAGAATACTCAGAGTCAGGTTTACTGTAGCGTCGATTGCTCCCATCTGTTTGGCGCTTTGTGCAAAAGCTCCGGCAAGGATGAATATCCATATCATCAATATGATATTCTTATTGCTGGCTCCTACCGAGAATTGATACACCCGCTTTTCCAGACTCAATCCGCGCGTCAGTGCGATGGCATAGCAAGATGACAACAGGAATGCTACCGTAATAGGTACTTTATAGAAATCGTTTACAATCAATGAAGTCACCAGGTAAAGGCATAAAAATACCGCCAGCGGGCTCAGTGCCCACCATCCACCTTTTCGTTTATTCGCTGTATTTGTCATTTTAATATATATATTGTAATACGGAATTACTTCACCACAGATTAACACAGATTTCCACAGAATTTTATTTCTCTGATTTTAATTGATTAAACTCTGTGAGAATCAGTGTTAATCTGTGGTGAAGTAATTACTGTACCAGGATAAGCCATTTATTCGCTGCAAAATTATAAAAAACAAAGAGCGGAGCAAAATAGTTTTTGCCCGCCCTCTATCTCTATAATTGTCAATTGTTAATTTACAAAGTAACCCCCGTTTTGAAGATTGCGATTTCCTTGTACCCTTTCTTCTCGTTGTTCACGAATTCACCACTTGCCACCTGGATAATGTAATCGATAAACCGTTCGCAAGTCTTTTCCATCGGCTCGTTTTCCACGATAACTCCTGCATTGAAATCAATCCATCCCGGTTTGTTCTTTGCCAGTGTGGAGTTGGTGGAAATCTTCATGGTCGGCACATACGTTCCGAATGGTGTGCCACGTCCTGTGGTGAACAATACCATGTGGCAACCGCAGGAGGCCAGTGCTGTTGCTGCCACCAGGTCATTTCCCGGAGCTGACAACAAATTCAATCCTTTTACTTTCAGACGTTCACCATACGGCAACACACCTTCCACGTAGCTTTTGCCACATTTCTGGGTGCATCCCAAGGCTTTGTCCTCCAAAGTTGAGATACCGCCCGCCTTGTTTCCCGGAGACGGATTTTCACCTACCGGTTCGCCATGTGAAAGGAAGTATTCCTTGAAGTCGTTAATCAGTTTCACAGTTTCTTCAAATAATTCCTTGTTGCGGCAACGGTTCATCAATATGGTCTCTGCACCGAACATTTCCGGAACTTCCGTCAATACGCTCGTACCACCTTGTGCCACCAGGAAATCGGAGAACATACCCAACAGTGGATTGGCTGTGATACCGGAGAAACCATCCGATCCGCCACACTTTAAGCCTACTCGCAATTCACTCAGGGGTACATCCACACGTTCGTCCTTGCTGGCTTTTTCATACAGTTCCCGCAACAGTTTCATACCTTCTTCGTACTCATCGCCTACTTTCTGCGTTACCATGAATTTTACACGGTCTTCGTCATATTCTCCCAGGAACTCACGGAACACATCCGGCTGATTGTTTTCACAGCCTAAGCCCACTACCAGCACTGCACCTGCATTGGGGTGCAATACCATGTCCCGCAGGATTTTCTTAGTGTTTTCGTGGTCGTCTCCCAGTTGTGAGCAGCCATAGTTGTGCGGATATGCCATAATCGCATCCACTCCTTTGCCGCCGGTTTCCCGACGCAGACCTTCGGCCAGTTGGTTGATGATACCATTCACGCAGCCTACGGTCGGTATAATCCACACTTCATTGCGAATTCCCACTTCGCCATTTTTACGGCGATAGCCTTTGAATGTCAGGTTCTTGTGTGGAATATCCAGCGTAACGCTTGTCGGATTGTATGTATAGTCCAGCAGTCCAGCCAAATTTGTCTGGATATTATTCTCATTCATCCAATCCCCCTGTTTCTTAGTCGTGCGTGCATGACCGATAGGGTACCCATATTTAATGACGTTTTCGCCTTCTGCAAAGTCTTTCAATGCAAATTTATGTCCGGCGGGCACTTCCTCACTCAGAGTGATTTCCGTCCCGTCCACCGTGAGCTTTTCTCCTGCCGGCAGTGTCACAATAGCGACAGCTACATTATCTGCAGGGTTGATTTTAAGGTACTTAGTTTCCATAATTACTTTATTATTTATTTGAATAAAATTCAATATTCTCTTTCGTAAGCAAGTCTATCGGCATAAAGTTTTCTCTTGGTACTTCCTTTTTGAAAATCAGGTAGTCACACAATGCTTTGATACCATCGAATCCTTGCAATTCAGGCTGTTGGGCGATGAGAAAGGATACACTGCCCTCCATCAGGCATTTCACGTTGCGTTCCAGCAAGTCATATCCCATCAGTTTAAAGTCTGTTTTTTGTTGCTTCAATAAATATTCTCCGACAATGTAAACTTTCGAATTGAAAGTGATGCCATTCTTTACGTTCGGATGTTTTCTGAAAAAATCGTTCAGCATCTGTGCGTCATCACTGTCTCGCTTGGCGTGCAGGTTCAGTTCCCAGATGCGGCAATCGGAGTGATGCTTCAGCATGTATTCACGAAATCCGATTTCCCGGCGCTCTTGCTGGTTAGAACCTACAATACCTTCGTTTATCTTGCGGAAAATTACGATTTCCCGTTCCCCGCCTGCAAGCAACATCATCATTCGTGCGGCAAAATATCCACTCTGGTGCGAATTCTGTCCGAAGAAGGAGAGGGCAGGCTGATCTTTCAGATTAGAGTCTATATATATATAAGGTATAGAACGTTTGTTCAGTTCCTCTGTGAACGGTTTCGTATATTGCGGTACGGTAGGGGCGAACATAATCCCGTCCGGTTTCTGTTCCAGGATATTCCGGGCAACATCTCCGAATGAATGATAATCGAACGGATCGTAATAGGAGAGGTTCACGGAGATATTGAAGTCCGAATACGCTACCAGTGCGTCTTGGATACCGGCTTCTACGGCAGTCCAATATTCGCCTTTCTCATGTTGCGGCAGCAGGCAGGAGAATGTATATTTCTTGTTCGATGCCAGTGCGCTGGCGTACATATTGGGTTGGTAATCCAGCTGTTTCAGAATTTCCTCCACCCGTTTCCGGCTGGCTTCCGATACTCCGCTGCGTCCGTGTATCACCCGGTCTACTGTTCCCACCGATACATCCGCCATTTTGGCGATATCTTTAATGCGTATTCTTTCAGACCCCATATCAATTTATAATTTGACAATTTACAAAGTACAATTTATTGTGTGCATCAGATTTTGTACATTTCCCTCCTTTTTTATGTTTTCAAGGGGATTATTCAGCCCGTTTGTACATCGTAAATGGTGAATTGTACTTTTTGTTGTGTCCGCACACAATAATAATCTTAATATTTTCGACACAAATATATGACAATTTTTGTAATTACGAAAATTGTTGTATCTTTGTGCCCGCACACGAAGGCTATGAAGAACGAACCTTATTTTAGTTTACTCTCCATAGTATCAAGTTGTTAAGGTGGTTTTTGACCTTAAAATGACAAATTGAAAGTTATAAATTAATCACATATTAAAAAAATAATAAGATTATGGGAAAGAAAGTCGTTACATTAGGCGAGATCATGTTGAGATTGTCCACTCCGGGAAATACCCGTTTTGTTCAGTCTGATTCATTTGACGTAGTATATGGTGGTGGTGAAGCAAATGTAGCTGTCAGCTGTGCCAACTATGGACATGACGCTTACTTTGTGACTAAATTGCCGAAACACGAAATCGGTCAATCAGCTGTGAACGCACTGCGCAAATATGGTGTAAAAACAGATTTCATTGCCCGTGGTGGCGACCGCGTAGGTATCTACTATCTTGAAACAGGTGCTTCTATGCGTCCCAGCAAAGTAATCTATGACCGTGCACATTCTGCCATTGCTGAAGCAGATGCAGCTGACTTCGATTTTGATGCAATCATGGAAGGTGCCGATTGGTTCCACTGGTCCGGTATCACTCCCGCTATCTCCGATAAGGCTGCCGAGCTGACAAAATTGGCTTGCGAAGCTGCAAAACGTCATGGCGTTACGGTATCGGTTGACCTCAACTTCCGTAAGAAACTCTGGACGAAAGAAAAAGCACAATCCATCATGAAGCCGTTGATGCAGTTTGTTGATGTTTGTATCGGTAACGAAGAAGATGCAGAGCTCTGTCTGGGCTTCAAACCCGACGCTGATGTAGAAGGTGGAAAGACTGATGCTGAAGGCTACAAGGGTATCTTCAAGGCAATGGCTAAAGAATTCGGATTCAAATATGTTATTTCTACTTTGCGTGAATCATTCTCTGCAAGTCATAATGGCTGGAAGGCAATGATTTATAACGGTGAAGAATTCTACGAATCTAAACGTTACGATATCAATCCGATCGTCGACCGTGTAGGTGGTGGTGACTCTTTTTCCGGTGGTATCATCCACGGTCTGCTGACGAAGCCTAACCAGGGTGCGGCTCTTGAATTTGCCGTAGCTGCTTCTGCTTTGAAGCATACTATCAATGGAGACTTCAATCTGGTATCGGTAGAAGAAGTTGAAGCATTGGCAGGTGGAGATGCAAGCGGACGTGTACAGAGATAAATTCATGTACAATTTACCATTTACAATGTACAAATAGCGGCAAATGACGAGAGAGGAGATGAAAAACCGCTTAAAGGTATTTGCGGTACGAGTTATAAAGTTGGTAGATAAACTTCCTAATACTCCGGCAGGAAGAGCTATCGGAAACCAAGTAGTTCGTTCAGGAACTTCTCCCGGAGCAAACTATAGAGCCGCTTGCATTGGAAAGTCTGATAAGGATTTTCTGAATAAATTGAAAATGGTAGAAGAAGAACTTGATGAAACTGCATATTGGTTGGAGTTGATAATGGAACTTGAACTTGTGAAACCCGAATTGCTGTAAGATTTGCATCATGAAAATAAGGAACTGGTTAGCATAATTGTAAAGTCTATAATCACTATGCGCAATAAGCGGAATATAGAAATAAAGTAATAAAGTAATAATAACAGATGTCTCTGTATAATGTCCGCATGGTTAAATTGTACATTGTACATTGTAAATTGTAAATTGTAAATTGTAAATCATAAGATGGCTAAGTTTGATAAAATAGCAGTATTGAATAAGATCGGTTCTACCGGAATGGTGCCCGTCTTCTATCATAAAGATGCAGAAGTTGCAAAAAAAGTAGTGAAAGCGTGTTATGAAGGTGGTGTTCGTGCCTTCGAATTTACTAACCGTGGTGACTTTGCTCACGAAGTGTTTGCAGAAGTTGTGAAATTTGCAGCGAAAGAATGTCCGGAGATGGCTATGGGCGTAGGTTCTATCGTTGATCCGGCTACGGCTGCCCTTTACTTGCAATTGGGTGCTAATTTCGTTGTAGGTCCGTTGTTCAACCCTGAAATCGCTAAGATTTGTAACCGTCGCCTGGTTGCTTATACTCCGGGATGCGGAAGCGTTTCAGAAGTGGGCTTCGCACAAGAGGCAGGATGCGATCTTTGCAAGATCTTCCCGGGTGATGTGCTCGGTGCAAAACTGGTAAAAGGCTTGTTGGCTCCGATGCCATGGTCTAAGCTGATGGTGACCGGTGGGGTAGAACCTACTCAGGAAAATCTGACTTCATGGATCAAAGCCGGTGTGTTCTGTGTGGGTATGGGATCTAAACTCTTCCCGAATGATAAAGTTGCTGCGGAAGACTGGACTTATGTAACAGAAAAATGTAAAGAAGCTCTGGCTTATATCGCAGAAGCTAGAAAATAAGATATTTCATTTTGTTTAAAGGTGTTTAAAGGGGACAACCATTGGAGTTGGCAGATCGTGCCACTCCAGTGGTTTGTTTTTTTTATGCGAATTATTTTTTGAGGTAATAATCTTGGGATTTGTTAGTTTTCGGTTTCTTTTTTGATGAATTCTGAGTTAATCTTCTCCGGTTTCTTATAAACTTGTATATTTTGATCTATGAATTTCCTAACAACTTGTGTATTCTATTATTTTAATTGATATAAAGTTGTAAATATTGGTATTTATCCCTACCTTTGTAACCGATTCAGTTTTCATAGAATTGCAAAACAAACAAATAAGAACTATGGATAGGAAAAAAATGAAACGAGTGGCTCTTGGGGCTCTCATTTGCGCATTCTCATTGAGTAGTTGTGCAGACAAGGATGTGTATCAAGGCGGAGAGGGAGGAAATGATAAGAATACTCCTCTTAGCCCAACTGAGGCTTTTGACTTCAATATGAAGCAGGAAGTAAAAGTGAATGTAGATTACGGGTTTACAAACGATTATTATATTGTTTTTGAACTTTACAGTCAGAATCCGATGAAGGAAGAAGATGGCTCGTGGGTGAAAGATGAGACCTTGTCTTATATTTATTCTGCTTCTACTGATAAAAAAGGCAAGTATTCCGGTTCGACTCAAATAGCTTCGGACATTAAAGAAGTGTGGCTTTACACTGATTATTTAGGTGCTATTTCTCCGGTTAAGATCACAATTTCCGATAACGGTGAAATAAAGTATAATCAGGCGGATTATATAGCTTCGTTGAATACCCAAACGAGAGGGGTAACAAACAGTGGGCATAATTATCTGGATGATTGGATGCTTATGCAAGGGCTTGACTGGGATAAATATGGCCTTCCATCTATTGTAGAAAAAGACTTGAGCCTGCCTTCATCTGCTGTTTTGTATAGTATTAAGGAAACATATAACAATACTAAAGGTAAGAGAATAAAAGACCTGCATTCGGATTGGCTTAATAATAATACAACTTCTGAGATAAAAATCACTAAAGCTACTGAACTAAGCCTTGTTTTTGTGGCGAGTGGAGCCAGTTGGAACAATGCTGTAGGGTATTTCACTTATCCTACAGGTACTATTCCTACCTTAAGTTCTATCAAGAAGATATTAGCATTTCCTAATGCTTCTCCTATATCTAAAGTTTCTGACGGACAACGTGCAGGAGCATTGCTTTGCGGACACGAAGTGAAACTTAAATATTGGAATGAAGCAACTCAACTGTTTGAAGATGAGTTTCCTGAGGGGATTACTATTGGATGGTGTTTAGAAGGGGCGTCGTTTAAGGATGGAAATGTTGGAAGACAATCTTATGCGGGAACCCGTTATTCTTACAGCTCATTGAATTCTGATAATGAGCAGCGTGTAGTGGCACTGCGTGATGGTAGTACGGATCAAATAGTAGCTATTGGTTTTGAAGATAATAAAGATTTTGATTATTGTGACGCTACATTTTATTTGAAAATTGCAAATCCGGGTTCTATTGATACGGAGGCTCCGGAGTTACCCTCAGTTGATCCTCCGACTACTGTGAATAACACAGTGACAGGTTTACTGGCTTTTGAGGATTTATGGCCTTCTCAGGGAGACTATGATATGAATGATGTAATTGTGGAATATAAGTCCACTATTTATCAAAATGCGCTGACTGGTAAGGCTTATAAGATAGTAGATGAATTTACTCCTGTACATAGTGGTGGTTCACTTGTTAGTGGATTTGGATATCAATTATATCAATTAGAACAAGATCGGGTGAGAAGTATTAAGGTTGAGGGACCCGAAGGTTGGCGGGTAGAAACAGATCAGTCGTCTCCTACTATTATTCTTTTTGATAATTTGAGGAGTGTTATTGGGCAGAAGTATATTGTAACTATAGATTTAGCAGATGTCGATCCTAAACAGGTTGCTTCTCCTTATAATCCTTTTATATTTGTTACTTCTAGGGCAAGAGAGGTTCATTTGGTAAATTACCCACCTACGGATAAAGCGGATAAAGAACTTTTCAATACCCATGATGATGTATCGAATGTTTCAGCAGGAATTTATTATATTTCGCGTTATAAAGGTGAAGTTGATCTTATGCCTTATGGAATGAATTTGCCTGTGATTGATTTCACGGTTCTTTCAAAAGCGGAAGGCGTGAAGATATATGAGACATTCCCCAAGTTTATAAGTTGGGTTGAGTCTGGTGGTAAGAAGAATACAGATTGGTATAAGAAATAGAAGATTTTATTTGTTTGCTGGTAAGAAAAGCATATTTCTGTCTTGTCAATGATGGCAAAACAGAAATATGCTTTTTTCGTGAAAGGACAAATGCTTTTAACCCTGAAAGAGGAAGCTGATCTTATCGCATTCATGCAAACGTTAACAGATGATTTTAAATCTGTCCAGAGGTAGTTTCTACTGTGAATAATGGCGGATAAGTTTAAAATAATGTTATAAAACATGTGTTTTTTTGTGCTACTGTTTGCGCACACAGGAAATCTTCCTATCTTTGCATCGCAGTTGGGAAACTGCTCATGATTTTGACTTTTAAATAAATTAGTTTTGTAGTTTTCAATAAAGGAATTAGTTAGGTAAAAAGATTCGTTAATAGTTTTTTTTCATAGGCTAAAATTTGGATTTAGAAATTAGGTAATTAGGTATAGAAGGTAAAAAAGAATGTTTGTTTTATAGGTAATAGAATTTTTTGGTAAAAAGAAGATTGATTTTTAGGTAACAATGATGCAGTTTAAAAGAAAAGCCTTAAGGCTTTTCTTACACAGAGGCGAGAGGTTCGTGAGAGTTTGCTCGTTTTTTTTATGTCCCATTACGAAAAATGGGATATTTTCTTTTTTTAAGAACTGATGATTATTTCAGTCATTTTTTGTATATTTGTGCCATTATCTACATAAAATTTTAATTTTGGAACAGGTACTGCTTATACTCGATTGGATTTTATACGTATTGTTTGCGATAAACATATTGTATTTATTAGTTTATAGCTTGGCATCGCTCCGGCGCAATTTGCCGGTACCCCCATCTGCTATAAAACATAAGCGTTTCGCTATACTTATTCCTGCCTATCGTGAGGATTCGGTGATCCATGAATGTGTATATTCCTGTCTGGATCAGGATTATCCTACTGACCATTTTGACGTTGTGGTTATTTCAGATCATATGCAACCTGAGACTAATGCATCTCTTTCTGCGCTTCCCATTCGTTTGGTGGAAGTACATTTTGAGCACAGCACCAAGTCTAAGGCTTTGAATGCGGCTATGGCGGCTATTGGCAATGATTATGATGTGGCTTTGATACTTGACGCAGATAATGTCATTCCATATAACTATTTGAAAGACGTTAATGATCTTTATGCCTGTCCGGGTGTGGAAATAGTACAGACCCATCGCATAGCCAAGAATCTTAATAGTGATATGGCTTTACTTGATGCTATGAGTGAAGAAATCAATAATACTATTTTTCGTTTAGGTCATGTGAAATTGGGTATGTCAGCAGCTCTTATAGGTTCCGGTATGGCTTTCCAATATGATTTATTTCGTGATACTATGGCGAATATTAAGGCAGTAGGTGGTTTTGACCGGGAACTGGAATTGACTTTGCTTTATCAGGGGAAGCATTTCCATTATTTACCTGAGACATTTGTGTTTGATGAAAAAGTGCAAAATACAAATGATTTTTCCCGTCAACGTCGGCGCTGGCTTTCGGCACAGTGGCATTATTGTACAGTGTTTGCACGTTTTGTTTTTAGAGCAATTGCATCCCGTAATTGGGATTTTTGCGATAAAATGTTTCAGCAACTGTCCATACCCCGCCTGTTATTATTAGGTTTCACATTCCTTCTTGCTTTCTTTTTTTCATTTTACAATTTATTCTGGAGTCTAAAGTGGTGGGGAATTTTTATATTGCTTGTCACTGCGTTACTAATTGCTGTGCCTCGCCGTTTCTGTACAAGTCGTTTAGCAGCTGCACTACAAGGTTTACCTTATACTTTCCTATTGATGGCTGCGAATATATTTAAATTACGTGGGGCAAACAAAAAGTTTATCCATACATCACATGGAGTAGTAAATTCTAGTAATAAATAGTTATGATATACGGAAAATTGTCATTGGAAGACTGGCGTAATATAAGTGTAGAAGGAGAAGTTCCCGAGTCCTCTTTTGAAAATCACAATTTGCGACTATTCTTTTATGGTACATTATATAATCGTGATGTACTTCAAGCAAACTTTGATGACACTAATGCGAAACTGGTTGCTAGTATTTATTTGCAAAATGGGGAATCTGGTTTTTCTCACTTGGACGGTTCTTTTACTATTGTCTTTTATTCTAAAGAACAATGTGGCATAGTACGTGATCATCACGGGACACATTTTCCTATTTATTATGCAAAAAGTGGAGAATTTGCGACTTCACTAACTTTCTTTTCAGAACATTTTGGGATTCCGTGCCAACTTGATAAATCTTCACTAAGTTGTTTTTTGCAAAGTGGACTTATGAGAAAATCTCACTCTGCTTTTCATGATATTTTTCGTTTAGAGGCTGGGCAGATTGCTATTACTAACAATAAACATATTAGTTGTATTTCCCCATTTCTATATGAGATAAATCCTGGTTTAGAGAAAAGAAGTGATGTGGAGCTATATTCCCAGCAATATGGAGAATTGCATGTCAAAGCTATACGTCGCCGTATTGGAGATAGTCAGCGTGTCGGTATTCTTTTGAGTGGAGGGTATGATTCAGGTGCAAATCTTGCAGCTCTTCGTAGTATCTATGATGGAGAAATTAACTCCTATTCTGTTGGTTTTAAAGGTGATAATTGGACTGAATTACCATTGGCACGTATTATGTCAAAAGCCTTTGGTACTCGACATCATGAATATGAGATTGATGGTACTGAGATTAATGCGTTGCCTAAGATTGTTGACTATCTTGGTGAGCCTTTCGTAGAAGGTGGCTTAATGGTGAATTACTGCGCCATGCGAATGATTGGTGAGGATAAACCGGAAGTTATTCTTGGTGGGGATGGTAGTGATCAATATTTTGGAACATCCGGACGTGAGGTAGCATTGCATTATTTGGCTGCTCGAACAGGTATGCGCCCTATAATGAAGGGGGTGTATGGTTTGTTGGATCGTGATGCTTTCGATAAAGATGGAAAACTTTTTCGGATTCATTTTCATTTGGACAAAATACTTAATATTTTAGATGGAGATCGTTTTGGTTTTCCGAATTTTCGTATGCGCGAGCTTTTGAAATATCCTAAAGATTTTCAGCTTACTTCTAAGATAAAACCGGATATCGGCAGTTTTGAACGTTTGTATGCACAACATGGTTTGTTCTCTGATATAGAGACGGTCATTAATCATGTCATTTTATATAAAGCTTCTCGTATGGCACAAATGTTTGGCAACAATCTTACCTTTCCATATATGGATTTGACACTTTATCATTTTTTACAAGAACTTCCTGTCCAACTAAAATGTAAAGGAGAGAGTGTGTTGGATATAGCTCGTGGGCGTGGTACTGCTAAATATCTGTTAAAGCATCATTATAAGTCATTGTTGCCCGAAGCTATAACTTCTAAAAAGAAGCAGGGTGGCTTTGCACCTATGCCTTTGTTTTTTCGTGATTCGGTGCAGCGTGCCCGTCTCAAGGAATTCATTCTCTCTTCTGCTATTGTAGACGAATTCCTTAATAAAGATGCTGTTGAGCAATTCCTTACGAAATATGATCGTGAAGCTTTGCAAGAGGGAAGTTGGTTTTGGTATCGTCAAAACTGTGCTCTCCAGTATTTTAATATGCTTACGCTTGCAGTATGGTGGGAGCAGTTTGTAGAACAAAAAAAGGTAAAATTTTAAATACCTATTATTCTCTTAATAAATATATTGTATATTCAGATAAAACTGAATATACCGAATTCTTTTCATTTAAGAATATTCATTTTAGAGGTATCCTTAAATAAAAATTAAAATATACTTAAGTTGTTCATATACTGGTATTTATTTTGAAGTATAGATGTTTTATATTTCTATTTTTTCTTATGCAATCTTTATATCTATATTTTATGTGACATTTTCTTGAGGAACTTGAAGATTCTTTTTTAAAAATAACATTGCAAGTTCTGTTTGTTCTTTTCTTATTTGATTAATTTGATGCCAATTGATAGGTGCATTGATTTTCTCTATATTTAGTTCTTGAGCACTGTATATTAATCTATCCTTCAAATGAAATAATTTGAGAAGAGAATTAAAACGAGCAACGCCTCGATTTGCATTAGCATATACAATGAATGGTTTATTGAATATGATGGAGAAAACACAACCATGAAAAGAATCAGTTATGATATACTGAGCTTTTTCAAATGCGTTTATCCATTCTTCTACAGGTGGTACAATTTTATCTTCAACTTTACTGTCTGGTAATGTACTTTTAGGAAAAACAGTGAATGGAGTTGTTTGTGTTTTTCTACAAATATCATCAAGTGCTCGCTTTTTGTCAGATGTCATGTCAAGAATATAATAGAATAATCCATTAGCAGGAGCCGGAAACTGTTGGTTTACTAATTTTAAATAGTCAATCTTGTCAAGTAGCATTGTAGGGTCTACTACTTGTTGGAGCTGTTTACAGTTCCACAGCAATGTATCATTTATTAATTTTATAGCGGAAGATTCTCTTACTGAGACTGCATCAAATTTTTCTATTAATATTCCGCAATCTTGTTGTTGTTCCTTTGTATATTCATTCTCGTCTGTACCAAAGGAGGCAGCATATGCTATTCTTTTAACTTTCTCCTTTTTTAAGAAAGAGAGATAAAAGGCTCTAATATCAGGAAATGCATATTTGGGACGCCATACCTGATCGGAGCCGACAATGTATACTTGAAATCCCAAATTGGAAATTTCTTTTAATTCTTCGTTTGAAGCATACTGAGCATTAGTGCAAGGAATGTACTTTCTTATAAATTCATCAGCATATTGATGAACTATATCTCGGTCCTTTATCAATCTTTGTTCTGCTAAAATACAACTATATTTTCTTCCTAAGATTTTATTGATTAAGCGTTTAGTGTAGAGATATGGTCTTTGTTTTAATGGAGGAAGTTGAATATCTTGAATGAGTTTTATAACCTGTACTTCATGATCCATCTTTTTCAAGACCGTACATAATGCATAACATTGCAAATTGCCACCATAATTGTAATGAAGTGGTAAAGTTAGAATAGCTATTTTCATATTATCAAGATATTATTTTTTTTATTTTTTCTTTTATACGTTCACTTAAAGGAAAGTCTGTAAGTTTAATAACTAAACGAGAAATTTTCTCCTGACCGAATTTCTTAAAGAATAATTCTCTTTTTTCATGAGGAAGAATTGCTGATTGTTCTATGCTTTTATTATATTGAACTACAGTTTCATATTCTATTTCCTTAGGATGTTTTTCAACTTGTTTATATAAGCTTTCTCCTTTAAAGGAATTTATAAATACTAGGCTTATACCCTTATCATCATTTAATTCTGGACAAATATGTTGTATTCCCCAAAAGTCGGCAATAGTAATGTCACTATTACTTTTTCCTCCTTTTGATGGACAAGAATAACAGGATGGACGGAGATAAATATCATGTAAGAATCCTCGTATATAATAATTCCTATAGAATACCTCAGTTATATGTTTCTTTTTACCTCTTCTTTCAAATTGTAATGTAAAACTGAATTTCTTCCATCCTAGACTTTTATCGCGAAAGTTGATATTCCTGACTGTATTAGGACTTATTTTATACATCGATAATGTTTCGTTTAAATATGTTTTCCATACAAGAGGACTGGGAACTCCATGACATATAAAATCGATAGTGTATAGTTGAGGATAATCTTTCCTTAAAAAGTTTTTTAAGCCTGCAATTTGGCATGGAGTTCCTGAAAATAAGACTTTTTTCCCATTTTTGAGTAATTCTTCAGCTTTTGTAAATGTGTTGTTTATTGAGCTTTGTACATATTTAGAACTTCTAAACTTGTTAAGTTCGTTTGTGTCAGATGTACAATTGTGAATGACATTCCATTGTTTGTCGAATGTAGCGCCAAATACAAATCCATTTTCATTGGTGATTTTTTCGGCTAAAAGGCTAAAAGCTCCACCGGAAGAACTTTCTAATCTGATATCTGCATTTGGATTGATAGCAACATATACATGTGCTGGCTTTTGTGTGGAAGCCTGATTTAGGACAGGGCACACTTTTACGCAAAGATTGCATTCAATACATTTCTCGAGATTGATAGATGGATAGCAGAAACCTTCCTCATCTGCCTGCATACTAATACACTTCTGCGGACATACTTCCTTACATGCGTAACAGCCGCAACAGTCCTGCTTTTTTTTTATAACTATCATATTTTTTTTCTAAAAGATTGTACTTTCTGTTGTATAAACATGCGTTCTTCTTTATTTAGCCCTACAGTATAAATGGAGAATATTGTACAACAAACGCATGTGCAACATATCAAAATAAAACTCCACCAAGTTATTGAAAGTAGTTTATAGAGCATAAATGGAAGAATAATAGATAGAAAAAATACTAATCCGATTTTTATTATAACTTGCTGAAAGTAATATTTTAATGACAATTTTATCATAGGACGAATCACCCATAGGCGTGCAAATTGTGCAATACATACAATAAGCAAATGCACAACAAATACAGCTTCTGGGGTTGCTCCAAGTTTTAATGTTATATATGAAATCGGAAGTATACATAACAAGATACCTCCTACTACCATTTGATATATGCGTATTTTTCCAGTTGCATGTGCTGAAATTATTAAGGGATTGGAAGTCGCATCTATCATGCTGATTAAGAGCATAATCCTCGTGAAATTTACAGTGTAATCGGGGACATTACCTAACCACCATTTAAGAATTATATCCGTTTCTATTAATACTGGTAATGAAAGAATAAGAAGTAAAAAGAATGAGAATTTACTACTTCTTACTATCAGTTGATGCATATACGCTAATTCATTTGATGCGAAAGATTTAGTAATTTGTGGATTTAGTGCAGTTTGAAAGTTTGTGCAGAAACTATTTATTGCATTTTGTACTTGTACAGCAACCCCTCTTGCGGCATTGACTGCTGGTCCAAAGAAAATATTTAATAGAATATTAAGACCTTGTGTGTATGCTATTAAGGCTATATTTCCGAGCATGCTCCAACCAGCAAAATGGGTCATCTCTTTCAAGAGTGCCTTATCTTGATGCAGCTTGCCTCTTATTTCAGGAAAATTTTTATAGCAATATTGTGTATATAAGAGTCGTATAATGATAGATATTCCTAATAAGAATAGCGCATATAATTTTAATTTGTCAGAAGAGAATATGGGTAATAATAAAACTGCTACTAATTTCAAACTTGTTTCTATAATGGAAATGTAGGCAAATGCTTTCATTTTCTCATGGGCTATAATTGTTGCATTATAGGGTATACTGATTATATTTAGTAAACAGATGAAAATAGAACATTGGTATACAACATTGGCTGCATCCATGCGTAAAGAAGGAATATTTAATTGTGTATTAACAAACCAAAGTCCGATTGTTTCTCCTGATAGTAGGACGATTAATGCAATAATGCGATGTATAAGAACACTTGAGCTAAAAACTTTATGGATATTTTCTCTTTTTCCTAATTCAAAAGAAAGAAAGCGCTGGGTAGAGGCAGCCATAGCGCTATTTAGGAAAGTGAACATGACAATGATACCTCCAACTACATTGTATATACCAAAATCATCAACACCAAGGATCTTTAATATGATGCGACTTGTATATAAAGATACAACCATATTAAATAACATTCTTAAGTAGAGTAGGAATGTATTTTTAGCTATGCGCTTATTGTCCGCTGAGTGATTCATGGATTTATTTTAAGACCTTGTATTGCAAAAGTAACAGATTTCTCTTAGAAAACATATTTTAAAACAGAAAATCAGAGATAAAAAAATTATCTCTGATTTTTCTGAAGATAGTTACCATTTTTCCATATTGACCTCAAAGCATGGACATTCCTTTGTCCACTCCATCGGTTCCACTTCGCCATTTCCGTTTAAATCCGGACTCAAATCCCTATGCCCGACAATCTGTGCCTCTGGATAATCCATTTTCAGAGCTCGTACCAGTACTCGCAGAGAGTGCCTTTGCCATTCCGTCCGTGTGTCTTTTGCTATCCCGTGACAATCCAAACCACCTTCATAGCAAATACCAATTGAATTAGTATTGTATCCTCGGGCGTGGGCACCAACCCTCTCGACCTGGCGTGTAGACTTGATATTGCCATTGCGGCGAACGTAGAAATGATAGCCAATGCCATCAAAGCCACGGAGGCGGTGGGCGATCTTCAAGTCGTGCTCGGTAAAGGGATGATCCTCGCGAGTGGCACTACAGTGGATTACAATTAATTTAATTTCTCTCATCGGGTCATTGCATTTGCGCTAAAGGCACCTATTACGGCCGAAGCCACTGCAATAATTATTTTCAGAATTTTGTCCCAAGTCGTTTTTTTCATATTAATAAGTAATTAATGGTTAGTGATTAGTGATTTGTGGGCTGCGCAGCCTTTAATTCTTTCGCTTTTAATTTCTGAAATAGAAGGCTTTAGACCTTATCCCAGAGGGTTTTCATCTAACCCTCCATCTCCACCTTCACCATTACCGCCGGAAGAAGATCCTCCACCTGATGAGGAATTACTGTCGTCAGATACCAACTCGAAGACGATATTGTTTGGTCCACCTTTGGTGGTTGCAATGCTGTCGTTTGCTAGTCGCAGGGTGTTGGCCACTTTAAAACGGATATTGACACGTTCGATATTTTTCACCGTACAATCTTTGGCTATATCGGTGGCACGGCATTTGAAAGTGGTGTGGAAAATTCCGAAACCGTCAAGACGGACACTATTGCCGTCGGTCATCGTCTGGCGCATTTGGCGCACAATGGCCTTGCCAACGTGCACTACGTCTTCTGCCGACATTCCACCCAAGGCTTCAATGTCTTGTGCAATACGTTCAAGGTCGAACATTTTCGCATCTTTAGATTTACGTTTTAGAGTGTAGACCATGGGAGATTCTTTGTCTCCGATTTTTTTGTGGCGCTGTGTGCGCACTACTAATGCATTTGCCATAATTGTAAAATAATTTAAGTTTGAAAATAATAAGTTGTTTTCCTACTCTTGAACCGGAAGAGAGAAGCGCTTCTTTTTCTGTTCAGTGAGACAAAGATATGACATACATTTAGCGCAGATAGAGCTTTACGAAGGTTTACGGAGGTTTACGGAGGTTTGCTGAGGATAAAAGAGGTTTACGGAGGATAAAGATAAGTGAGTAATGTGAGGGTAGGGGATAAAAAGGAGAAGAGAGCCCTAAGGCTCTCCTAAAACACTAACTATGAGACGCACTTGGGCAGGGGTGTAGCACTTGTCAGTGCGTCTCATTCCCATATTCAGTAACTGTTGCTCCAGTCCGGGAGCTTTACGTATCCATGTGTTGAATTGGTTGACTGCTGTTTGTTGGGTTACTCCGTGAATGTAGAGCATCGCTAATTCGCCTTTTCCGTAACTACGTATCTGGAAGTAGTTTTCTGGAGTATGATCATCAGTTTTTGTCATATTTGAATCTAAATAATATGTTTAAAAAACGGTTAATAATATTATTCAAATGTACGAAAAATTAATCGAATAAACAACTCTGTTCCGGAGTATTTATTAGCCAGTTTTCATTGTCGTGCACTGTGTTTGCCGGTCCTAATTTGTCACCGTCCGGACCATGTACAATGGCTTCTTCGCAAGGCCAGTAACGTCCGTTGATACGGTTATAAACAAATTTGGCACAGGTGTGGGCACTGCCCAGATGCTTGAACCGTACTTTATCAATGTAGACGGTAACGATTTCCTTGTCATCATTGCGGTCTACATCAAGGCAGAAGTCGGCCATATTGCCGAAGTTGGCCGAACCGTTGATGTCATTCATCTCTACGCGTCGCAGTTCGCCAGTTGCCGTGTTGCGGTTTACCTTGCGGGGATGCGCTACGAGGATGACGAGACACTTATGTTGTATGGCGAAACGGCTCAGCTTGTTCAGTAGCGAAGTGATATATTCCAGTTCCGTCTGTCCCGGTTTCAGCTGTTGGTCGATGCGGTTCAACGGATCGACGACAACGATGCGCACACCCCGACGGTGCACCAGTTGACGGGCTTTTTCCAAAATACAGTCGATGGTATAGCTTCCCGAGTCTGGCAAGATGTGTGTTACGTTGTCTGTCAGCCATCTTATCACATGGTTGTAAAGCGCTTCTGTCATGCCCGGTCCGGGGTGGAAGCTGTGTCCGGTCAGTTTCTCGGAAAGTTTGGCCAAGTGGTATTCCATGGGCATGTTTTCGGGACTGAAGAAACATATTTTCCATTCGTGGCGCAGGCAGAGTCGGAGGACGAGTTCGTCGATGAATTCCGATTTTCCTTCTCCGGGGCGTCCCGTTACTACCAGGAGACGACGGGTTTCGAAGGTACAGTTTTCATCCAGATTGCTCCAGCCTGTTTCAGCACCTCGTTGCAGGCCGTTTTCGAAGAGAGAACGCAGATTGTCAAGACAATCTGCGGCGGTGAAGACACCTTCCAGCGGGACTTCTTCAGCTTGTGCCAAGGTAATGAGAAGGCTTTCGGCCCCGTACCGGATCAGATGCTCGTTTGCATCTTTACATTCCGGTCCGAAGTGTACCAGGCGGCAACGTTCGGCTCCCAGTCGTCGTATCAGTTCCTGTTGCAACAATTGTCCGGCATTGTCCCCATCAACGGCGATGTAGATGAGTTGCTTCGGTTCGAAGTGCGTTTCAACGAAGCGGTCCATCCATGTGAGGTTACTCTGCGCACCGGCAGGTACGGAAATCACATCTTTTCGTCCGGCACTCATGAAGGAGGCGGCATCAAATTCACCCTCTGTAATAATGCATTCCGGAGTGTCCAGTATGGCGTCGATGTTGTAAGGAATCAGCTCGGCACCCGTTACCATTTTGAAGTGTTTACGACCACTACGGTACTTGATGTTGATAAGTATGCCGTTTTCAAAGTAGTTGAAACAGATGCAGTTTTCCATTTCGTTACTTTCGGGCAGTTTCACAAGTTCTTCAGTGATACTCAGTTCTGCCAACAGGCGTTGCTCCAGGCAGCGTTCTTCAGTCCAATATCTTTCCAGATTCTCGCTGAGGTTCATTTGGGCGGGGTTGAAAACCGGGCGGCGAAAATGTGATGGAAGTTTGTTAGTCCGATTGTATTTTTCTTTTCGCTGCTGTCGTTCCCGTTCTTCGGTATCGTCGGGCACATAAAGTTTGTAACCGCAGTGATGGCAATAGCATACACCCTTGTCCAGATCGATGGAAAATGATTTGTTACCTTTATGTCCGCGGGTGGCATTGCATTCCGGACAGATGGTTTTGATTTTTCCACCGGTTCGACCATGGGTGTCAATTCCGTATTTATGAAAATTCCTCATTGTTTTGAATGATTTGTTTGTCTATAAAATGCCACATTTCAGTGGCTTGAATGCTGTACTTTAATATCCCCGATGCCACATCTGATGTTCCTTCAAGTGTGGCATTTGCCTCGATAAGATGTGGCATTTGCCCAGGTGAAGTGTGGCATTCGGGGAGGTGAGGTGTGGCATTTATCTTTGTGATATCCAGCGATGTTCCTGTTCGTTCCAGAAGGCGGTGTCGGACGGACGGGCCGGGGCATCGTTGGGAATGAGACAACCCAGATATGTGCGTTTCCCATTGATGAGTTGCTCATGGAGATACGCATTAGGTGGGAGTGTGGCCCGTTGCTTAGCTTCGAAGGCAATGAGGGTTTCACGCAGAGCCTGTGAGGTGGGTTTCCCAGCTTTTGTATAGTTCACGAAATAGCGGCGTACCTCGCTCATTGTCAGCAGGTCGCCTCCCTTATCATAGAGCTCGATGTGGCATTTGAAGATTTCCACTGCCTTTTGGATGTTTCGCATCAGTAGTTCGCCATAGCAACTTTGCATGCAGGCGGTTTCGAGCCATGGCGTTCTGGTTGTCAGTTCGTCCACCATGTCCTGCCAAGGGCGCACAGGGTGGAGCATCTGTTGCGACTGTCCGTAGTCATCGCAAATATTCAGTGGACAAGAATGATTAATGGCAGTAGTAGCAGTAGCGTCTTTTTCTTCTACTGTTGCTGCTGTTATTATATCTTTTATATTCTCTTTAAATGATTCATTGTCTGCTTTTGCAATGTCGTTGTTATTTAGTGAGTTACTGTCATTATTCGCATGATTTTCCGAATTATTCCTCGACGTTTTTTGCAGTTTTTCGTCATTTTTTGCATTGGAATCAACGTTTTCCTTGCTGTTTTTTACCATTTTTTGCTCCTTCTTTTTTACTGGGTTCAGTTCTTCGACGCTGAAAAAATCGTCTTCTTCAAGGTTGAAAAGTTTGTATTTCAGGATGATTTTCTTTAGATAGACGAATGGTATTTTTCTGTTTTTGCAAAAAGGTCGCAGATACTCTAATTGTGTTCTGGGTTCGGGTAGCATGGATAGCTTTTCGATGATGATCCAGTAGGCTCCGATTCCTCTCAGACCTTCTTCGTCAAGTAGGTTTTGCATTCGGGGATCGTTCATAGCCATGAGTGGATGCTGGAGATAAAAATTTCTTCTCATTTTAGTTGTTTTAAAATTGACTTCTTTTCAGGAAGTTGTTTCCTATTATTTTGCAAATATACATGATGCTAAATTTCGGGGAAACCGCAGTTTAGCCCTTCTACAGATTGCGGAGAAACTTTCTGAAGCTGTTTTTGAGTATTAAACTGCGGATGCTGTGGAAAAGCTGTTTAACGGTTATTTAACAAATGGAGGTCCTCTTGTGTAGAAAAATGCTACCTCTTTTTTAGGCCTAAACATCAGTTTCTCAGCTCTTTTTGCGCGCTTTCTTTTTTTTGTCCGGAATGTGTTTGAACAGGGTCGTTACTTTACGGATATGCCCTAACATTTCCTCAACCCTGGTGCTGATGTTGTCCCGGTCTTCCAACAATTTAATTATTGCCAGCGCAATAATTTCAAGGACTTTCTTTTCTTTCATCTCATGAATTGTTTCACATGAGATGTTTAGCAATACTGAACCATTACCTTGTGTAATGGTCAGATTAATGACATTTTTTCATAATTAAATAGTGTTTAATAAAAAAGCGTAACAAAAGTAAGAAAACTCTATAAGATTTTTCAATGTCTGATTGAAAAATCGTAAAAATAACTATCTTTGTTGTCAATGAACAGCCCAAAGAACTTATCTATAGAGACATTACGTGGTATTGCTATCTTGTTGGTGGTGATAGGTCATGTTATTGGTTCTGCGCCTGACGGAGGGATGAAAATCGATTTTCCCCATCCGTTACGTTATTTTTATGTCTGGATCGATTATATTCAAATGCCATTGTTTACTGCAATTGCAGGATGGGTTTATGCTTTGAAGCCATTTTCTGTTAAAATAGGTTTTGCGGAATTTGCGCGTAAAAAGGCATTGCGTCTGCTTGTTCCTATGGCGGTAGTAGGGACGCTCTATTTTCTGGTGCAATATGTTATGCCAGGTACTAATAATAAGGGTGAGCTTAGTCAAATGTGGCGTATTTACGTTTATCCTTATACCATATATTGGTATTTACCATCACTTTTTCTGATTTTTATGATACAGTGGGTAATAGACAAGCACAAGAAGATGAAAACTATGGCACAATGGACTGTGTGGTGTTTAGTGGCAATAGTATTGAGCTTGATAAATGATGAAGGCATTATGCATAGTGTACCTAATCTTTTTAGTTTTAAGGGCGCATTAGGGCAGTTACCTTATTTCTTTGCAGGAGTGGCAGCATATCGTTTTGCTGTGGATTTGTATCGTTTATCTGTAAAGTGGTTATTGTGGATAATGGCTCTATTAGGTATTGTTTTGATACAGGTAGTTTGGTTTTATCCTGGTGAATATGCTTCTATGAGTCGTATAATTTATCCAATAACATTAATTCCTACACTTTTCTTATTATTGGCATTAAAATGGAATAATCGTTTTTTTACATGGATTGGTGGATATGCATATAGTATTTATCTTTTCCATGGCTTTGGTACTTCGGGAGGGCGTATTTTATTGAAAATGGTTGGTATAAAAGCGGTTATGCTACTGTTTATATTTGCAACCTGTATTGCTACGGCTTGTCCAATAGTAATAGATATATTGATAAGTCGATTTAAATGGGGAAGAAAACTATTGCTAGGTAAGAATTGATAGTTAATGACTTTTTGAAAATAAACCACTGAAAGTTCCACGAAAGACGGCAGTAGCTAATTGATGTTTTTTATTTAACAGATATGTAATTGCTTTTTTGGGGGCAGCGATACAGAGAATATATATACATGACAAAAATCTTTCTATACCAAATAGGTTCCTGCGTGCATATAACATGCGTGCGCGCGAAAGGTAGAATTCCCTTTGAGGCGTTCCTCTTTTGGCTGTCATACTTTCCTTGTGATAAACTACGGCTGCTGGTTCATACCATAATTTGTAACCAAGACGGTGCATCTGGGCTGACCAGTCAAATTCTTCATAAAAGAGGAAATAGACTTCGGTCATGGGACCGACTTGCTGTAATACATCGCGACGTACCATCATAGCAGCACCATGTAGTGAAGCTGTTTCTTGTGGGTTAGCATATTGTTTATTGTCTTTTTCATGTTCTCCTAACATTCTATTTCTTAAAGTGATAGGGGAAAATGTGGTATATCCTGCATATTGTATAGTGTCCGGTGCATATGTATACTTCAACATGGGAGATACTCCACCATTTTTCTGTTCTGCTTCTAGGCGATGTGTTAATATAGCCAATATAGGCTCATGTATAAGTGTATCATTGTTAATGAAAAATAGATATTTTCCTTCAGCGACCTTCAGGCCTGCATTGTTACCCCCGGCAAATCCTGTATTTGTATTTTGTACTACCTTTACTTCCGGATAACGTTTTTGAATTTCTTTTCCTTCAGGTAAGAAAGATCCATTATCCACCACGATAAATTCATATGGATAAGTTTCATGTGCGTGAAATGATTCTATCAATTCACATGTATCAGCAAGTCCGTTATAATTAACTGTAATTATTGAAACCATAATTTATATACGTATCCATTTTTGAGATTCAGATTGATATCTCTTTATAGCTTTGGCTGGATTGCCGGCTACGATTGTATAAGGGGGAACATTTTTCGTGACAACACTCCCACCAGCAACAATTGCATGTTTACCAATAGTCACTCCTGCTGTGATAATACTATTAGCAGCAATCCATGCGTTATCTTCAATAATAATGGGGGCAACACTAACTCCTTGCAAATGTATGGGAAGCGATATATCTTCATAGTTATGGTTTAAACCAGATAATACGACATTTTGTGCTAGAATTACATGATTACCTATATGAACAGGACCAATTATTGTATTACGCAATCCAATGCGAGTATGATTACCAATTATTATTTCACCTACTCCGTTATCCATTACACTAAATTCCTCAATAGTACTATTGGTACCTATGTAAAATTTGTTAATGGGAGACACGTTCATGACTGTTTGATGACGAATAATGGCTCCTTTTCCATGACGGAGAACGAGAGGGTTCATGAAATGCTTTACCCACCATCGTGGTCGGGCATTGTGAAACATTATTCGATGGATAAACTTTTTTAGCTGGGGCTTCTGGTTTATCCTGTGTTTTATTAGAGAGAAATTCATGCTTTACCCTCCGTTTTTTCTATTGCTTTATATATTTTGTTAACACTGTTGCTCCAACTATGGGTATGAGCAAAAGATATTCGGGCCTCTTGCTTAGTCTTATCATTTATTTCACTAATTGCATTGTGAATTGATTCAATGTATTCATTAAGATTGGTTGGAAGAAATACATGTTTACTGAATATATCTTGCATTGTATGTGTACTTGTAGCTACAGTTGGTTTTCCCATAGCAAGATATTCATCTATTTTTAAAGGATAATTTCCTATAGTAATGTCATTAACAATTTGTGGGTTAATACATATATCAAATTCCTGAATATAGGCGGGTAATTGACTTGTTTCTTTTTTCCCAAGAAAATGCACATTAGTTAATTGATGGAGTGGGTGGGTCTCAAATGCGTCATCTGTGGGACCTACGAATACGAATTGAATATTTGGCATTTGCAAGGCAACTTGATATAATAATTCAATATCCAGTCTTAATTTTATAACCATTCCTGTATATCCTACAATAGGATGAGGAATGTCCTTTATATCAACAGGAGAATCTCTATGAATACTAGCATCATAAAGTTGTAGGTTTACTCCTGTTTCAATGGTATATGTATTAGAATTATATTGTCTAAAACGTTCAGCAAATAATGAAGAATTTGCTAAAACAATATCAGATTTATTCGCTAATAACGGTTCTAAACGACTGCCATTTTTTTTCCAATAGTCAACACCAACAACAAAATCACGACAATAATAGATTGATAGGATAGGATGTAACATATCTTTAAGATACTGGCTGCGATAAATATCGGTATCTATTAAATGGATAAAATTGCGAAATTTTAAACTTTCGGCTGCTTTAAGAATGCCTGCGGCTATCTTTTGATTATTTATTTTGTTGACTTTATCAAAAGCCCATGTAAATGGAATTCTATTCAATGGAAGTACAGGAAATGGTAAGTCTACTATCCACATATTGGAGTTGATTTGCCGGATTTTTCCCTCTTTCTTTTCTTTCGAGGCTTTTCTCCATTCCAACCAGTTCATAGGAGTATTTATGTATAATACACGATTCTGTTTAGAAATCTCAAGTGCTGTATTTTTAATAGTACTGCCGATTTCAGTGCTCCATGGTTGTAAGCTGGTTATAATAAAGTCTCGTCCGGTAATCATAATATTATAGTTTTATAGAATGATAAAGATTAACTAGCTCGTCAGCTGTTTTTGCCCATGAAAATTGTTTGACTCGTGTTAATCCATAAGCCTCTTGTTCTTGATACAGATACTCGTCAGTTTCTAAACGTAATAACGCGTCGGCTATTTCTTGGGGATTATATGGATCAATAGTCAATGCTCCAGAACCTGCAACTTCAGGCATTGCGGAAGTATTACCTGTAATAACAGGAGTGCCACAGGCCATTGCTTCCAACATTGGGATACCAAAACTTTCACGCAAAGAAGGATATAAAAAAGCAAATGCTGCATTATATAAAGTGGCCAAATCACGGTTTGCAATGTAACCAGGAAAATAAAGATTGGGTTTTATATTGATAATGCTCTCTTGATGCAATAAAGTATCTATATATTCTTCCTTTAAATCAGCAATAAGGAGCGGACGCTTTACTGTGGATTGTTGCAAATAGATGCTATAAGCTTTTAGGGTACGAGCTGCATTCTTCTTGGGATCTGTGTTACCAAGGAAAAAGAGAAAATCTTTTTTAGGAATATATTTGTGAATGATATCCATGTCTATCTTTTGTTGTGGATAGAAGTGATTACTGTATCCATTGTAAACAGCTGTGATACGATCAGTAGGAATTTTCAGAGTTTGACGGATACGGTTACATTCAAAATGGGAAACAGTGATGATTTTTTTGCATTTCTTTAAAATACGTGGAACCACTAAACGCCTATAGTACCATCCCATCTCCTGATAAAGAGACGGGCTACTATGTTGGCGTGGCTCTAAATAAATGATATCATGTAATGTTAACACTAAAGGTACAGGACACCATAAGGGGGCTGTGTTTGAAGTACAATGCAATAAGTCAACACCTAATCGTTTGACTACTTTAGGTAATCCTACTTGCTCCCAAAGAGGATAAGTAGGATATTTAACCTCAATGATTGAAAGATTAGCACTATTTTCTAAACAACGATCTTCACCCGGAGCAACAATAATATAATACTGATTATCGTCATTCCGTTTTTGTAATTCACGTATAGTTTCTAATGCCACGAAATCCATACCATGCTTATTGGGGCGAAAAATACGTTGAGCTTCAATCGCTATTTTCATGATTATTTTCCCTTTTCAGTTTTTTCCTTTTTCTGCTTCTTATTACTTCCAAATAATCTCTTTATATGACTGAATATGGAAGCGAATATTAATATTGGTAATGCCCATACAGCACGTTTAAAGCGTTTATTAATTTCACCTTCAGGAAGAGCCATTAGGAATGTTATACCGATGACAATAAGTAATGCATACCATTTAAAACAAAGAGCCCAATCTAATATAGAAGTTACAATTGCACAAATTAAAATATAAACAATTAATAAAAAACGGGATGGTATAAGCCATTGGAATAGTTTATTAGAATAGTCCCATTCTCCCTGCAATAATGCTAAAGGTAATTTCTTTAATGCAAAAATAGTACTACTATACTGAGAGCGAAGCCATCCCATACGCTGCGCTTCATATCCATCTGTATTTTCCTCCTTTTTACTATAGCATACAACTTCCTCCATATATTCAGTGAATATATTTTCTTGCAGAAGGGCTGTTTCCATCGCCTTACTAATGTCACTTCCTTTTAACTTAGGGGCTAAACCATGGAACATTTCGAAATCAAATGCCATTGCAGAACCAATTAGTGCAGAAGAAAATCCCATTCGCGTATGTGCTTTGCGAAAAAGATTGTTATTAATTTCTTCACTGGTCGCATTCAGTACGGCAATACTAGTAGTGAGATTTTCCGTCATGCGATGTGCTTGTATGGCATCGCATCCTGAATAATAAGCATTATTAAATAACGACAATGCGATTGGTACAATGCGATTATCCGAATTGAAAATAATCACCATATCATATTCTTTAGGTGAGTAGCGTTCCATTACCTGTTGAATGGCATAAACTTTGGTACATTGCTCTTTGTCTGGAACGACAATATTAACAGGCATTTGTAATAATGTGATAAGGTCTTCCTCTGGTAATTGCGTAGCAGCTACAGCTATATCATATTTTTCACGAGGATAAAGCTGGGTATCCAAAAAATGATTGATTGAGTGTATTACTTCTTTGCCATTGCGTAAAACAGTAAAAAGAACAAGGAAGCGATGTTTTATTCTAGCTTCCGGGTATGGGTTCTTGTATTTTCCCAATGTAAAAAGAGCACAAATGAATAAATACAGTACAGGTATAGCCATTAACAGAAATAAAATAGAATCTGTTATTTGCAAAGCATTATTGCTTTCATCCATCCACCATTCGGGATTGAATATAGAAAAAATGTCGAAATTCATGTTGTTGTAGCTATTTTTTTCGTTTGACTTTGGATTAATTTTTGATCAAGATAAGGACCATTAAGTATGATAGCAAAAAATGCAAATACAATAATCTGAGTTGGAAACTGATTAAAGAATGCATTTCCATAAGCACTAATCATCAGGCCAAATATGCCACATAACATAGCCATTAGCATACCTCGTAATTCTTTGTCCTTTATTCGGAACATGATAATATAACAACATCGTAAAAAAGTTAGAATTAACAATGTTAAAAATAAAATTAGCCCAACAATCCCTGTCTCTACCCATATCTTAACATAGGTGGAGTCATTAGGAATATTTGCAGTGAGACGGCTAGAAAATCGACGAGCATTACCACCACTTAGCCCTAATCCTTCTCCAAATGGTTTATCCTTTAAATAGAGAGCCAATTTTTTCTGATTTTCTTTACGTACATTAAAGGAAGCATCTTGGGTAGGGCGAAAAGTTGTACGCATGCGACGTATCATTTGATTGCCTTGTCCTATGTTGGTATGAGCGAAAAAAATATAAATGCTCAGTCCTATAATGGTAGTGATTGTCATTAATTTAAAGTTCTTACTTACTAAACTAAATAATAGTAAACCTCCTAATGGTACAGCTAATGCACCGCGAGTACCTGATAAAAATAATGCATATATACCCAATATAGACAAGATTAAGTAATAAATTTTTAGACTTTTCTTTGAAACAAAAATAGAAAGAATTCCAAATAACACAGATACTAGGCCCATATTTGATCCAAAGTTTCCAGCATCAGTGAAAATGGAAAAATATCTAGTTCCAGATGCTATTAAATGCGTTAGTCCACCTTCTTCATCTAACCATCGTTGTTCAACAGTGTCAAAGCCAATATATCTTTGACAAAATACTTTTAGAATTGAGATAGCAGATAAAATTGAAAATATAAATAGTAAAGTACGAATTTGTTTGATTTCTGTAAAAAGAACGGAAGATAATACGGATATAAATAAAATATTATAGATTGTACTACGCGACATAATCCATGCTTCTATATCTGCTCTGGGATTTAATATCTCAGCTAAACAATATATGGCCCATAATGCTCCTCCAAGTGTTAGGCAATTAATAGCTAGTTTCCACGGTATATCCTTCATAAGAATAGAATGCAAAATCACCATTACGGATATAATCACAAAGAGAATGTCTAACCATACACTTCGTCCGGTTGTCTCTGTATATCTCATCCATGCTATGAGGAAGTAATTGAGAATAAATAGGACATATATGGCAGTGACAGGGTTGCGAAATGCACATATAAAAATATATCCAATTAATGGTAAGAGAGCAATAATTATTATAGATTCTAAGGTGCTAAATAGAGCACAGTAAGCAATACACACTAACCCTATTACTAAAAATAATGTAGTAATGGCCTTTGTCTGAGTATGTAAATTGTTTGCCATTATTTAACTGCTGCTTTCTTTGATGTTAATCCTAATTGTGCTATGCGGTTGAAGAACGAATGCACAGGAGACTCTGGTGGAAGTTCGCCGGTGAAAGATTCAACAACATCTCGATCTGCATTGTTCAGATAAAGGAATAAAGGAACATTGCTTACTATTTCTTTGAAGTTCTTTAAGCGTTTATCGTCTTTTTCGGCCCATAAACGGCAAGCATTTGCTATTAATAAATTAACATCCGATTTCTGTAAAACAGGGTACGGTAAACTTGCGGTCTTGAATGCAGGATATTCAATAAGTAAAATGTCGGGTGTTGATTCTGCTGAATTCAATTGCCAAAAATCTGATAATTCTTGGGCTTGCACATAGCTTTTAGATTCTATGTCAAAATCTTCCGCATAATTAACATAACGAACATGAAGGTTTTCCGTTTCCCAATATTGGATAAAATATTGGGCTAAAAATGATTTCCCTTCTCCCTTTTCCATACTTAATAAATTAATGATAGTTGGGCGGTTTTTTTGAATATAGTTATTTAGTTGTTGACAAGTATAAGCTGCTGCTGTTCTATTACATAGTTTAAGGAAACCGCGGTATTTCAAATTGCTAACACCATTGAATGCAGCGATAACAGGAAGTCCAGTCAATCGTTTACTGCGTTCTGGATCACGTAAAGTACGGTCTAACAACTCAATTACTAAGAAATAGAATGTAATAAAGATTAAACTTCCAATAAATGCAGCTATAATGTATAGCGTACGTCTACGTCCTGTATCTGTTAATGGATATTCAGGAGGAGTAATCACCTTAAGGTTTGCTGTAGTCATCTCTATATTTTTAAGGCGAAGACGCGCTTCTGAAAGTCCTCTCAACTGTTCGCGGTATGTATCTTCTACTATTCCAATACTACGTTCTTTACGGTTGACTTGTGTTCCTACAGGTGAAAATTCTCGATATTGCTCACTGATTTCATTACGTCGAGTATCCATTACTTTAAGCTCTGCTTTGGCTTTTGCTTCATTAATTACAGCTTGTAACCATTCGCTCACCATATTTTCAATACCAACTCCTTCTTTTGAAAAGCTATATTCATTTAGTCTATCAGATATAGTACTAATATTTTCTTCAGCCTTCTGTAGTGCTCGCTTATTTTTTAATAGCTCTCCATTCTCTTTTTTAGCTTGATCAGATACAAAGATTTCCTGTTCCATTATTTTTTCATTCAAACTACTTACCTTATTTAATTCAGAAAGTAGATTTGTTTTGTTGCGCAAAATTTGGGCTCGTATGTCCATCTTATCTTCCAATAGCTTTACTAGTTCCACAGCACTTTCATATTGTCGTAAAACTTGTTCATAGCGATCGTCAACTTCATATTTTGTAATAGCTAATGCTTTTGTTTGTTCTCCATAGTTAATAACTTCTTTCTCTACATTGTAATGCATTAAGTCATCTTCTTCTGCTTGTAGCATAGCTTTAGATTTTCTTACTTGTTCTTCAAAATATGCGATAACATTATTTGTAGAACCAAAGCGTAAATCTTCATATGCTTTAACTAGTTCTTCTTCTAGAATACGAACTGTATGTTGAGTTATTCCCGGATCACTATTTGTATATGAGATTTCAATCAAATCACTTGTATTTAAGCGTCTAACAGAAATAGTATTTAATACTTTGAAACTAAAAAAGCGGTTATATGGGCGACTAAAAATAGAATATATAAAGTTTTTACTGTCTTCTTTTCTATATTTAATAAAGTTATTCACAGTCTCATCTAAAGATTTTCTATTCACCAATGATAGAATTTCTTTGGGAGTCTCTTTTATTAATGCACGATAATTGCGTGCAAGTATATACTTGGTGTCTTGATTTTCATCACCATAAACATAGCATGTTGCGAGTAGGCGTGTTGATACTTTTTCTAATGTACCCTTTGATTTAGCTATATTAATTAAGTTGTCAAATGTACTATTAATAGAGAATATACTTAATCCATCACTGGTCATACTGTTAGTGTTGGAAGTTACCCCCGCATATAAGCTACTATTTACAGTATACTTGTAGGGCAAGAATTGTGTAAAATAAATCACTAAACCTGTGACAATTATACTTCCCCATAAAAGCCAATAGCGAATACGGTAAAAGAATTTTGATAGGAATAATATAATATCCATAATACTAATTTTCTTTGATGATTTTTACATTAGTGAGCATCTCTAAGAGAATGATGGCATTATGCAAGGCGACACGGCTTTGCTCATAATTCACTACGGCACCGGAACGGCGACCTCGTTCTAATGAAAGTGCAATAATATCTATTGTACCATTAATAAAATTATTCTCTGAGATTTTCATCTGAGCATTATAAAGTGCTGCTGATTCTGCTTTTGCTTTTATTGTTGCTAGCTGTTCTGTTACCGAATTGTAAGCTTCTAAAACTTTTAACTTACGTTCCTCCATTACTTCATCTTGCGCATATTGCAACTGTTCAATCATGTATCGATAACTTTTAAGTTTTAATGGGCGATTGAATAAATCACCCAAGCCAATACTAACACTAGCCCCTATATTGAAAGTATGACGAGTACCAACAGATGTAGTTTGATACCAGTCTACAAGAGTTTCGCTGTTTTCATTTATTGTATTAAAACGTCCAAAGGCATAATTCCCATTTAACTTGAAATAGTTCCACCAGTTTCGTTTTTCTATGCGATACTCATTTTTTATCTGTTCAACTTGTGATTGTGCCTTTTTTACTGTTGCATTTTCTGTTACAGCATCCAAAAATACCGATAATGGTGGAAGCTCCATTTTCTCAATGTCAGCCGGAATATTTTTTGCAGCTGATGAGATTTGGCTTGTTTCGTATTTTTCTTCTTCCATTTTTAGGCGCTCTAAAGCTTTGATACGTTCTTCGCGGGTCATAGTTTGTTGAGCGATGGTAATGGTAGGAAAAGTGAATAATCCGATAAGGAGTACACTATAAGTTATAGTTTTTATATATTCTTTTGCCATTTCTGTAATTTGCTATTTGATTTTATTGCTATACATTCTCTTTTTGTACAAATGCCGTTAATGTTTTGAATATTATTTTCATATCAAGCCAAAATGAGAAGTCTCTTGCATATTTTATATCCAGTTGCTTTCTCTCCTCTGCTGACATTTTACCAGCGTCTCCACGCTTTTCCACTTGCCATAATCCTGTTAAACCTGATGGTGCCATAAAACGATCTATGTAAGCGTCACTGGTTAATAATTCAGCTTCATAAAGTGGGAGAGGACGATTGCCAACAATACTCATATCTCCTTTTAAAATATTGAATAACTGTGGTAATTCATCAATGCTGTATTTTCGAATAAAACGTCCTACACGTGTCACTCGTGGGTCATTTTCTAGTTTGACAAATGTGTTTTGTTTTGTCTTTTCTTTCTTCTTGAGGAAATCTTCTTCAGAAATAACAAAATCATCCGAGATTAATAAGCTCTCTTCTTCATCAGATGTTCCGGAGAGGTCATCAAATCGAATCTCCGGTCCTTCATCAGAACTTTCAACTTCCTCTATTTGATATTGATTGAGGGCATTCAACTCTTTCAATCGTTTATCTGCATTAGTATACATAGAACGAAATTTCAAGAAGTTAAAAATCTGATAGTTAGATCCAACACGTTGTGACTTATATATAATTTTTCCTTTGCTTTCCAATCGAATAGCTACAGCTGTCCCTATTAGTAATGGAGAAAGTATAATAACGGCAGTACCAGCAAAAAGCACATCGAATGTACGTTTCCATAGAGGAAGTCTAAACGTGTTCAATACTTTACGATGTGTCTCACTAAATTCTTTTAGCTTACTTTCCTTACGTGCTCTTAGATAAACATTCATGCGTTGAATGCTTTCTTCTTCTGCATGAGGCGGAAGTGTATTGTTAACTCCGGCTTGTAGATAATTTTTTCGGTTTTCGGCCTTTAATGCTTCAGTAATAAGAGTGATATAAACCCGGGGATAACGTTTACGTAGATAACTAATCTCAATACAATCTGCCTCGCGTACATCTGTTTGTTCATAAAGAATAGATATGTTATACCGTTCTCGAATACCGTCAATAACTTTTGCTGCTTTCTGGGAAGAAGATACGGCAACAAACATACCACCTGTAATTTTGCTCAGGTGATCAATGATAATCCGATTAGTTCCGATATAGATATAGTATAACATGCGTCTTTACGTGTTGTTTGTTGTTAATCAGATAAATTTCTTGAGGCGTACTTTCAGTTCCATAGGATTGAAAGGCTTCAGTATGTAGTCCACAGCTCCTTCTTCAAGCAAACGGATACGTTCAGTAGTACTTTCTTCACTAGAAAGCATCATAACTGGGATATGTTTAAACAACTCATTACTTTTAAGGTAATGGAGGAATTCCGAACCTGTCATTTTCGGCATACGTATGTCGGATATGATCAAGTCTGGTTCATTACCTTCGTGTAACCAATCGATAGCTTTCAAGGGATCTTCACAGTACACAAAATCATACTCTTTTCCCAAATACATAGAAAGTACTTTGCCTATGGAGGCTTTATCATCCACTAATAATATCTGTTTCATTATTATAATTTATAATTGTTCTCTACCTGTTATTTATTATCTATAAACTTTTCCTTCATTAGGGTACTTATACCAATCTTGGCTAACGTTACGGTTGCGAGCCCAGTCTAAAAACTTAGGATAAGCACAGTCGTTGTTATCTTTTTGATTACTGATATTGATGCTTTCGTTGGGGTAACGGAAATTAGGAACACAGATTGCCCATGTGTTATTACCAGCTAATTCAAGATTGGTCTCTTGAACAGTACCTGCATTAGTAGCACCGTATTTCCAGAATTCATAGAGGTGGACTTCCACACGCTTTTCCATGCTTTTATATTTGTACGCAATGAAAAAGTCTAAATTATCTTTGGTGATGATTGGATCTTCCTGTTGATAGGCATTGTTTTGCTCTATTTTAACTTTGCAAGTGTAGACTGGGGCTGTCGCCTTTCCTGTATTTACCATTGTTCCAGAAGATACTCCAAATACTCTGTGTGCATTTCCAAAAAGTGGGATTGTCATATCGTTCTCAATACCTGTACTGAACATGGAATTAAGCAAAGTTGCTTGGAATTGATCTTTATCTCCACTAAAACTGATATTGCCAATAGCCGATTTTTCTATTCCAACAATACGTAATCCGGCACCAATCGTTTTGGTAGCCCCGGCAGCTGCTAAAGCAACATTAAGATAGGTGGACGTGATTTTATTGTCTGCTCCACGATCGTATTCAATGGTTACATCCAATACGATGTCATTAAAGTCGTAGTCTCCTACAAGAGGATAATTGTCTTCGAATACATAAGTATAAGGCATTGGATCAGAAGGAATTTCACTTCCTTCTCCTGGATTGTTACCTTCACCGGTACAGTCTCCTTTAGGGATGATGACAGGGGATTCTCCCCATTTAGAGAAGTAAGTCAGTTGGCCTATGTATCTCCAAGTATCATTGCTCCAATTACTATTAAAACTGTTAAACTCAAAATAAATATTTCCTTGGGCAGTGTTAGGATTAAGTTGAATATCTGCTAATGTCCCTACTTTAATAAGTGAGGGTTGCGAACTACCTGTAAATATTGTCTGCATAAAAGACGCTTTATTTATGGTAATCATGCAATTGTCACCCAGAGTTATTTTCTTCCCTCCCCAAGTTGCAGGGTACTCATTGATAATGGCGGCACAATTATCACCAAGAGTTAAATCTCCCCGGAATTCGCCGGCTATATCTAAGTAGCACCCATTTTCAATATAAGTATTGTTAGTGGTTGAGGTGATTTTTGCATGTCCTTGGTTAATTAGCTTTCCGCCGCTGGTTATATCTAATGTTCCTATTTGAAGAGTACCATTATTATATAAAATACCTTGGGTATCTATACCAACATAAGATACCTGAAGTGTGCCGGCATTATAATTATATCGCTTGTAAGATCCGTTGGAATAATAAATCTTGTTTCCGTTTACTATTCCGCCTTTATATATCATTAAACGGCTATTTTCTATAAATGACAATGTTTGAGAATCCGGGATTGTGATTTCTCCCCCATTCATTACATAGAAGTCTATTCCACGTTGTATATTTAATCCCATAGTGGGATGCCATTTACCTAAGATGATGATAATGGCAGGATTATCATAAGATAAACCATTTTTATTGATAATACCTGTATATACGTTTCCTGCTGATATCTTATATACTTTTCCATTCAATAAATCTGTTTGGGACGTAATCTCTTCCGCCTCTTTTAGCATTGCATTGATGTCGGTTTCTGAATATTCAGGGGTGTATGTTTCAATTGAAACAGATCGTGTCATAGAACGTGTATGGGTAGCATTGCCGAATGTTGTGCTCACTTCTCCATTAACTATAGATACATAGCGGACCACGTTACGGTTATGCGCATCAGTACGGCATACAAACACATCTGTTAATGTGATAGGACAGTCCATTGTAGTAATGAAAGAAACATTATTGCTCATAGTTCCTTCTGCTAATAATTTAGCTGTGGAATTCGCTATTAAAGGATTACTGTCGTAAATGCGAATGATGTAGTCTGTTTCAGAGTCTTCGTATACACTTATGTTAACTTTTACTTGTCTGGTCATTTTCCAATCCATCTGCGGGTCGATGTCTTTGACAGGGAACTTATCCTCATAAGTTGCTTTAACCTTTTCGGGGCTAAAGACATCTTTTTCGCAGCTACTAAGAACACATAAAGTGACTAATAGGGCTGACAAAAATAGACTTATTCTAAGTTTCTTTTCCATGACCTTGTTTGTTTTGCTTGATTAATAACAAAAATACGTACAATTAAGATAATAACAATTTTTATAAGGTTTAAAAAGATTGTTTATTAGTGATTTTTAACTATATGATGAGGTATTCTGAATAATACCTTTCCTTATTACTGAAAAAGCCGATGAATAAGGGGTTCATCGACTTTTTGCGTTATTAGAAAATCAAATTATTTTTTGAATACTTGCCCGTTATGGTTTTTATACCAGTCTTTGTTTTCTTTACCTCCAGAAGTAACCCAATTGGCGAAACCTGTATAAACATCTTTAACGTTCTTGATTTCTAATGGCCAAGAAAACTTGTCCGGAACAACTATACCCCATGTCAGATTCTCGCTACTTAAATAGTACCGTTTAGAAGATAATGAAGAATCATCATTAGCTTGTCCAAACAATGTGGTATTAGCCAAGTCTGTTGGTGCATATCCTGCTATATGTACTTCCGTACGTTTGGTTCTTTGATCGGCGGCTTTTGTGATAATGAATACATCCAGATTGTTTATGTTGAATGCTGACGAAGAAATTTTGTCAGATTCAGTGAATTCAAAGCGCACTGCATATTGGGGCAGATCGGCTTTATTGGTCGAAGCGGTCTGGTATGTATTAATGAATGGCCTGTCGGTGAAACCAAATTCAGCATGGGCACTTTCAAATAATATCAGTGTAGGCAGGCTTTGTCCGGCCTCAAAAGAAGCATTATTCCCCTTAATGGTGAAAGTGCTTGGAGTAACGCTAGCTGGTAAACCTAGGAAGCGAATGCCAGCCCCTACGATTTTACTTGCACCAACTGCTTCAAGAGTGATATCAAATTGAGCGCTTTTCAAATTACCATTTGAATTTGCTTGGGTTGATCTGTTGTTTAATGTTAAAACAATGTCATTGAGGTCAAAGTCACCATATTTAGGCCAGTTATCCTCAAATACATAAGTGTAAGTCGTTGCATCATCTACAACGGGGATTTCCGGAGTATATGGATCTTCACCTTCGTTGCCTTCATTGAAGATACCACCACAGGTTTCAATTGTATATTTGGATTCGTCATAACCAGTGCTAGCAACAGATGCATCTATGTGTGAACGTTCGGGGTTATACTGCTTTCCTTCCAAAACCATATTTCCTTGTACGTATGTATGCCATTCAAAATAGATATTTTCCGCCTTAATCATAGAACGATCTTCTTTCGCCTTGTTAATGGCTTTAAATGTAACTTGGCTGCCAGATTGAACTTTGAATTCTTTAGCTTTGATCATGGAGCCATCAATCAGCGTGTATTGAGCACTGTTTAAACTCTCTACAAGTGGAACCGGTAGCCATTCTTTATCACTCGGGTTAGTTTTACCTCCGGTTATAGAAGCTTGATCCAATACTACATTTCTGAATTTGAATGTATTTTTTACAATCAAAAGGCAGTTGTTGTAAAGGAAGTCAGTCGAAGAGTTTTCTAATATATTTACTTCGATTGTACCGCTGTTTACAATCGTGGCTCCAGCTTGTATACGGTTACCTTTTATAGTGGCTTTTTCATAATTTGCAATAAGACATGCTGCGGAAGTTTTGTTGGCTTGCATATACGCATTCTCGGCTGTTAGGCTGATTGTACCATGGTTGTAAATCTGAGAACTGGTGATGATGAATTTATCCTCTACTTGGAAAAGGGCATCGGAAGCATTATACAATACAGTACCTGTATTAAGCCCATTCTGTCCGGATACTTCTTTTGTTTTTATAGTACCGAAGTTCTTGATAACAACATTGGTAGCTGTACTAAATATATTACAGTTTACTTCACCTCCACTTTGTACAGTGAGGGAAGACTTATCTGATACCATAAAAGTACCGGAGGTAGATGTGATTTTACCACCATTCAGAACGATGATGTCTATCCCTTGGGGGGTGATGTTTCCATTTACATTCCAGGTTCCTTGTATATATACTGTAGCATTGGCTCCATTATAAGAATGAAGTACTTGGGATAAAGTTTCACCTGGCTTTATGATATAGGTAGACCCGTTAGGTAATTGATTTCCGTTGATAATAGATGCGGATTCTGAAGGGACATTATAAGTCTCTTCTGTATATCCGGGATCTGTAACATTGTCCCAGCCGGATGTTCCAACTGATGAAGCACGCGTTACCGCTCTGGAGGTAGTTGCAGTGTAATATAGCTTACAATTCAATGAACCGCCATTTTCAGGTACTGCGTATGCGTATACTTCCTTCCGCTGATTAGGGTCAGTTTGGCGAATATAAAGGAATTCGACAGTCTTGGGAATATTAACTTCAGCAATATAGTTAGCGCTTTGTTTTGCCGGCCCCGCTGCAATGGGAGTTGCGGTTTCGTCAGCCAAAGGGTTACTGGTAAATACCTCAATTGCATATTGATATTTTCCATTGAACGCATCTTTTACCTCAACATTGAGATTGACGGTGTTAATCATGGACCAATTGAAACCATCGGGGGCATTGAAGCCTTCTCCCAAAGGATTTTCTGTTGGTGTTGCCTGCGGCTCCTTGCTAGGATCGTAAACATCATCCGCACAACTAGCTAAGAACATGGTGCTCACCACGGTAGCCATTACTGATAATCGGTTAATTAGTTTCATAATCGATAAAATAATACATATTGATTTACTGGCTTATTCTGATCATTGGCCGTCGAGAGCGCGCATTTCTTGCATATTCTCGCCACAAAGATAGAGATAAATTTGATATAACAACAAAAAAAGTTGTTTTTTTGTTGCATATAGATGATTTATTTATTAAATATGAGTACTATAGCTAAGTCTTAATAACTTGTAAATTCTGGTCAGTTTGTCTTTTGGGTATACGAAATGAAGCGAAATTATAGTCAACAGAGATTTTCTGCTGCTATAATCCGTCAATCACAAGCTTTATGCTTTTTTTTAGTTTATGCTTTAGTGATTTCTCCCGCAAGGTCAGAGTTCATCCGGTAGCGGATTTCGGCTTGATTGAGACCATGGCCAAGGAGGAACATAAGTTTGGTTACTGCACATTCGGGAGTACTGTCGTATCCGCTGATGACGCCTGCTTGCAGCAATTTCAGTCCGGTTTCATAGCGTCCCATTTCGACTACGCCACGTTGGCATTGAGTGATGTTAACAATAATGATGCCACGTTCTGTGGCGTCCTTCAGTTGGCGGATGAACCATTCCTTCTGAGGAGCATTTCCAGAACCGAATGTTTTGAGTACAACTGCTTTCAGACCCGGGACATGGAGAACAGAATTGATGATGCTTTCCTGGATACCGGGAAAAAGAGTGAGCATAACCACATTGGTATCGAACAGGTAATGAGGCTTCATGGGACGCGTCGGATCAGGACGGCGGATGATGTGGGCGTCATATTTGATGTGGATGCCTGCATGGGCCAATGAGGGATAGTTGAATGAACGGAATGCGTTGAAGTTTTCGGCATTGATCTTTGTGGTGCGATTACCGCGCATCAATTCATTTTCAAAAAAGATACACACTTCGGGAACGATGGGGGTACCATCGGGATTCTTTGCCGCAGCTATTTCTATAGAGGTAATAAGATTTTCTTTTCCATCTGTACGCAGAGTGCCGATAGGAAGCTGAGAGCCGGTGAGAATAACGGGTTTAGCCAGATTCTCAAGCATGAAACTGAGAGCAGAAGCCGTATAAGACATGGTATCGGTTCCATGAAGAATGACAAAGCCGTCGAAGTAATCATAATTGTAGTTGATAATCTTTACTATTTTTGCCCAAAGCGAAGGCTCCATGTCAGAAGAGTCAATAGGAGGATCAAACTGATAGGAAGAGATGCGGTAATTGAAACGTTTCAGTTCGGGAACATGTTTGAGAAGATGATCGAAGTTGAAATTTTCAAGCGCACCTGTCTCTGGGTTCTCTATCATGCCGATGGTTCCACCGGTATAAATTAACAACACGGATGGGTAGTCAGTCTTCATAAACATAACCGGGTTTGATTATTTTGGGTGCAAAGATAGGAAAAAAATAGTGATTAGGGGTAAGTGGTTAGTGATAAGTGACATTTTGCCATTACAATGTCATTTACTTATCACTAATCCACTCCTTTCAATCACTTCTTCAACCCTTCTTTCAACTGTGTGATCGCCTTTTCCGCATCTCCTTCAGCTTCATTCAGCAGGGTGACGAATCGGCTACCGATGATAGCACCGGAAGAGTTGGCACAAGCGGCGTCGAATGTCTGTTTGTTACTGATGCCGAAGCCAACCATACGGGGATTGCGGAGGTGCATATCCTGTATCTTTTTGAAATAAGCTTGCTTCTGGCTATCGAAATCTTTCTGGGCACCGGTAGTAGCAGCGCTGGATACCATATAGATGAAACCGTCAGTATGTTCGTCGATTTCACGGACACGAGCCTCGCTGGTTTCGGGGGTGATGAGCATGATGACACGGATGTCGTAACGGTCGGCAATAGGTTTATACGTTTCTTCGTAATCTTTGAAGGGAAGATCGGGAATAATAACGCCGTCGATGCCACATTCTACACATTTCTGACAGAAAGCCTCGAACCCGAATTTCATGATAGGGTTGAGATAGCCCATCAGAATGAGGGGGATACGGACATCGCTACGGATATCGCGGAGCTGTTCAAACAAAATACGCAGCGACATACCGTTGCGAAGAGCACGCGTGGCAGCTTCCTGGATAACGATGCCGTCAGCCATCGGGTCACTGAAGGGAATACCGATTTCAATCGAATGGACCCCATTGCGTTCGAGAGTACGGATGACGTCGGCAGTACCTTCCAGGGTTGGACAACCGGCACAGAAATAGATGGACAGCAAGTTTTTAGGGCTGTCCTGAAAAAGTTGATTTATACGATTCATGATGTTATTCTAAATTTAATTCGTTCTTAATTCTTTGAGAAAACGCTCTATACGTTCCACATCCTTGATGCCCGGAGATGTCTCGAAGCGACTGTTGATATCGATACCGGCAAGGCGGGGATGGTGGAATTCTTTCAGAGCTTTGACACTGTAAGAATTGATACCGCCGCTAAGCAGGAAAGGGGTACTGCCAGTGTAACGTTGCAGAATGCTCCAGTCGAATTGCTGTCCGGAGCCACCATAGTGGACGGTACGTGTATCGAACAGATAGTAGTCGCAGAAACCTTCATAATCAGATACGGCAAGAAGATCCTTGGGCAAAGCGATGGAAAACGCTTTGATGATCCGGATACCCTGTGAATGAAGGGTGCGGCAATATTCGGGTGATTCGTCACCGTGCAGCTGGACGTAGTTCAGGCCGAAACGGTCGACATACATAAGGATATTTTCTTTGGTTTCGTTGACAAAAACACCGATACGTTTGGCAAGCGTAGGCAGATACCTGGGTATCTGGTACAGGTATCTGGGGGATTTGGGGTAGAAGATAAAACCGATCATATCTACACCTAATACTTCTACATCGCGGATATTGTCTGCATCGGTCATTCCGCATACTTTGATCATTGTATTCATGGGCTTATGTACCTTAAAAATCACGAATATATGAAATTATGTGTGAATTTCCAAATTTATATACCGTGAATGAGTTCTTCCAATGTGCTCCCGGGATCGTCTGTACGCATGAATGTCTCTCCCATAAGGAAACCACGGAAGCCTGCCGAGCGTAGTTCACGGATGGTTTCAGGGTGCGAAATACCACTTTCGGAAACGAGCAGCGGAGGCGTCTGAAAATCAATTTCAGCAACAGCATTTTTTAACTCTTCTGCAATGCGGAAAGAGTTTTCTATATTGGTGACGAAGCTGCCCAGATTACGGTTGTTGACGCCGACCATATCCGTCTCCTTATATATATAGGAGAGTTCGGAGGTACTATGTACTTCGAGCAGAACTTCAAGTCCAAGTTCGTGTGCCTGCATGGTGAGTGTGTGGCACTCGTCAGGTGTGAGGCAGGCGGCAATGAGCAGCACTGCATCGGCACCTACAATGCGTGCTTGCAGAAGCTGATACTTGTCGATGATGAAGTCTTTACGCAGGATCGGGATGTTGACCAGAGGGCGTGCTGTACGGATGTCACGCAGAGTTCCGCCGAAGAACTTTTCATCCGTGAGGATGGAGAGGGCGGAAGCTCCGGCAGTTTCATAAGCAGGAGGAATGAGGTCGGCCTGTGCGCTTTCCTTGATCCAGCCCTTGGAAGGGGAACGGCGTTTGAACTCGGCAATGATGCCGGATGAAGAGTTTGCGAGTGCACGCTTCATGCTGCGGACGGGCGTTGTGCCGGAAGCTCCGGTTCCGACAGTTTCCTGCATCATGGCAGCAGCTTGCTCTTGCAATTGACTGAGGGAGACTGCTTGCTTTTGCTGCTCTATCTCAATCCGCTTGTGGGCGATGATTTCGGATAAAATATCTTTCATTGTTTTTGTTTTTTGAGTTGACGAGAGGGGGGAGAAGTTGACGAGTTGACGAGGGGGGAAGGGCTGCGCTGTACTTGTGAGCGAATTCGCCCAGCCATCATGCCGAAAGGCCTTGTCCCCTTGTTAACTAGTTCCCTTGTCAACTATTAATCATTATAAACTTCTTCAACGTCTCCAGCGCCCGTCCACTTTCCAGCGATTGGCGAGCGATGGCAATGCATTCTTCGATTTCCTTTTCAGGTTCCATCACTTGGATGGCGAAGGCGGCGTTGACAATGACACATTGCGTTTGGGCACGTGTGGCACGGTTATTAAGGATGTTATCAAAGATGCGGGCGGCATCCTCTTTGCAGGCTCCGCCGAAGAGCTCTTCGGGTTGCGCGGCATTGAAACCCAGCGCTTGGGGACGGTAAATCCGTTCGTAATTGCGCGTCATAACTTTGAATTCGTCCGTGAGGGAGATTTCGTCGTAGCTATCGAGACTGTTGACTACCGCAAAATCGATACCGAGTTTGTAAAAAACATTTGTGTAGAGTCGCATCTGTGCAAGATCGGCCACACCGAGCAACTGGTAAGTAGGCTTGCAGGGATTGACAAGCGGGCCAAGAAGGTTGAACAGTGTACGTACTCCCAATGCCTTGCGCACAGGGCCGACGAACTTCATTGCCGGATTGAAAAGTTGGGCGTGCAGGTAGGCGATGTTACACTCGTCCATGCTGCGTTTCAACTTGTCGGGATCATTGGTGAAGCGGATGCCGTGTTGCTCCATGACATTGCTTGCCCCACTGACGGAAGTGGCACCATAATTGCCGTGTTTGGCAACTTTGTAACCGGCTCCGGCCACCACAAAACAGGCACAAGTGGAAATGTTGAACGTGTTCTTTCCATCACCTCCCGTACCTACGATATCGATAGGCCGATAAGGCGCGAAGTCGATAGGGATACGAGTCTCCATAAGGGCTTCGCGAAAGCCGATTAGTTCATCTACTGTGATGCTACGCATCTGAAATACAGTAAGTAATGCGGAAATCTGTGCTTCGGGGTAAGCTTCCCGGGTGATGTTCAGGAGAATTTGCTTGGTTTCTTCCGAAGTAAGCTCTTCGTGGTTGAAGAGACGAGTTAATATATCTTTCATTTTCTTATTTACGATTAGACGATTTACAATTTACGATTGAAAATTCTGTTGTGTTCGGAATGCCTCACTTTAGCGTTTGAAATGTGGCATTTCAGACGCCTTTCAGCCAGTTGCCTACAATCTGTTTTCCATCGGGAGTCAGTACCGATTCCGGGTGAAATTGGATGCCGTGAACATCGTATTCCCGATGTTTCAGTGCCATGATTTGACCTTCGGAGCTGATGGCGGTGATAACTAATTCTTCGGGAAATCCTTCCGTATCCACTACCCAGGAGTGATAACGACCGACTGGTATTTCAGTAGGAAGACCGGAGAAAATGTAATCTTTATTCTTTGTTTTTACATTCGTTTGTATGCCGTGAAAGACTTCACTCAGGTTGGTGAGTTTCCCGCCGAATGCTTGTCCGATGGCCTGTTCACCCAGGCAGACGCCAAGTATGGGTTTTCGTCCTGCGTAAGTGCGGATGACCTCTAATAATAAGCCTGCCTCCTCGGGAATGCCGGGGCCGGGTGAAAGGATGATCTTATCATATTTCTCCAATTCCTCAAGCTCAAATTTATCATTGCGTAGCACATCTACTTCTGCACCGAGTTCTTTTACCAGATGGGCAAGGTTGTAGGTGAAAGAGTCGTAGTTGTCTATGATTACTGTTTTCATGATTTCATTTACAATTTACAATTTACAAAGTACAATTTTTTAAGTACAATTTACAAAGTACAATTTGGCTGCGCTATGTACGCCGCATGGCAAATTGTACTTTGTACATTGTACATTGTACATGAATTTACATTTTCTCCGCCATTACGATTGCCTTTTTCAGTGCTCCCAGTTTGTTGTTCACCTCTTGCAACTCATATTCTTCATTGCTCTTGGCTACGATGCCGCCGCCTGCCTGAAACCAAAGTACACCGTTGCGACTGACGAAAGTACGGATGGTAATGGCTTGGTTCAGTGAGCCGTTCAGTCCGATGAAGCCGATGCAACCACCGTAAGCGCCGCGATTATGCGGTTCCAGTTCGCTGATGAGTTGCATGGCGCGTACCTTGGGTGCACCGCTCAGAGTGCCTGCCGGGAAGGTGTCGATGAATGCTTTGATAGGGCGGGCATCTTCGTTCAGTGTACCGCTGACGCGGCTTACCAGGTGGATAACATGACTGTAATACTGCATTTCCTTGTAGAAATCCACTTTTACATCGTGGCAGTTGCGGGAAAGATCGTTACGGGCGAGATCGACCAGCATGACATGCTCTGCATTCTCTTTGGGATCATCATGCAGGTATTGGGCGTTCAGCGCATCCTGTTCGGGATCTCCGGTGCGCTTGGTAGTACCGGCGATGGGGTCGATGTAGGCGTGGCGGCCTTCGATGCGGCAGTGCGTCTCGGGTGATGAACCGAAGATGCGGAAACCTCCGAAATCGAAATAGAACAGATAAGGAGAGGGATTGATGCTGCGCAAGGCACGATAAAGTTTGAAGTCATCGCCTACGAAACGTTGTTCGAAACGGCGGGAGAGAACAATCTGGAAAACATCCCCACGCAGGCAGTGGGCAATTCCCTGACGGATATTTGCTTTATGCTGTTCGTCGGTCAGTGGGGAAGTGGTTTCACCAACGGCACGGAAATCGTAGGCGGTGTAATTGCGGTTATTGATGGCTTTCTGCACGGTATCCAGTTCACTTTCTTCACCGGGGGCAAGCATTTCAAGAAGTACCATTTCGTTCTTAAAGTCGTTGAAGACAATGAGGTACTGATACAAGATGTAGAGCATATCCGGTGCGTCGTTGGTGGCTTCGCGGCTATCTTTTACGGGAATATTTTCAAAATAGCGTACGGCATTGAAAGAGGTGTAGCCATAAAGACCGCAGTAATTGGCATATTCGCCTTCCACATGGAAGCGGCCGAGGAAATCCTCTAAAGCTTTTTCTACAGGATATTCCGGTGTGATGGGGCGTTCTTCGCGAGTGCCGTCGGGCAGGCGGAAGATGGCTGTTCCATGGTCGATGCTGACGCTTGCCAATGGACAGAGTCCGATAAATGAACGGTTATTTTCACTGCCGTGATAGTCGGAGCTTTCCATGAGTGCACTTTGGGGAAAGACGTCGCGGACTTTAAGATAGGTACTTACAGGAGTGTGCAAGTCGCCGAGAATAGTACGGCTATGTGTTTGATAATTATATGTATTCATTTTCTTTAGTGATTAGTTTTTAATGATTAATGATTAGTGGCACCGATGATCTTAGTGTTAATCACTAATCACTCAACACTAAACGTTAAATAAGTTTCTATATCCTTGTCTCCACGTCCCGAAACGGTCAGTACAACAACATCATCGGGTTTGAAGTTCAGCTTTTCGAGGGCACCGAGGGCATGGGCACTTTCCAGGGCGGGGATGATCCCTTCCAGTTTCGTCAGCTCGTAGGCGGCGCGGATGGCTTCATCATCATTAACAACAAGTACGATGGCACGTTTTTGTGCAGCCAGATTGGCATGCATGGGGCCGATACCCGGGTAATCCAGTCCGGCAGAGATAGAGTAGGGCTCTTCGATCTGGCCGTCTTCGTTCTGAATGACGTAAGTGCGTGCACCGTGAATGATTCCCATCTGTCCGAGGGCGATGGTAGCGGCAGTCATACCTGTATCTATTCCTTTACCACCGGCTTCGGCGAGGACGATCTGCACGCGGCTATCGTCGATGTAATGGTAAATGGTTCCGGCGGCATTGCTACCACCACCTACACAAGCGATAAGATAGTCGGGGCAGTCACGGCCTTCTTTCTCAATGAGTTGCTTTTTGATTTCCTCGCTGATGACGGATTGCAGGCGAGCCACCATGTCGGGATAAGGATGGGGACCAACTGTGGAACCGATGATGTAGTAGGTATCGGCAGGATGACAACACCAGTCGCGGATTGCCTCGTTGGTAGCATCTTTCAGCGTCATATTTCCGGAAGTGACGGGGATGACGGTTGCACCCAGCATCTTCATTTTTTCTACATTGACATGCTGGCGTTCTACATCCGTTTTTCCCATGTAGACGATACATTCCATGTTCATCAGGGCACATACGGTGGCAGTAGCTACGCCGTGTTGGCCGGCACCGGTTTCGGCGATGATGCGATGCTTGCCCATGCGGCGTGCCAGAAGAATCTGTCCGATAGTGTTGTTAATCTTGTGAGCTCCTGTATGGTTCAGGTCTTCACGTTTGAGGTAGAGCTTGCAGCCATACTTTTCGGAAAGCCGGCGGGCATAGTAGAGTGGGGAAGGACGTCCTACGTAGTCACGCAGCAGTTGGTCGAACTCTTGCTTGAAATCTTCGCTTTGCAGTACTTTGAGATAGGTGTTCTGCAACTCTTCCACACACTTGTGGAGTATTTCGGGAACATATGCTCCACCGAATTCTCCGTAATAACCATCTTGATTTACTAAAAAACTCATAATCCTATTTTTTATTTAATTGTTTACGATTTACTGTTTATCTCAAAGCCGGATAAAAGAAAAGAGCCCTGTCGCAGGTTGCGACAGGGCTCTTTCTTAATCTATATTATGTTCACATATATACATACGAGCGCTGCTCCCTTACGACTGTCGGAGTTGTAACGGGCGCCACCACCAATATGTATTTATGAGCATTGTTTTCATTGTCTTTTTGTTTTAGCTGGGGGCAAATGTAAGCACTTTGTTTTAATTACCAAAGAATTTCTTGCTTTTTTTCTTTCAAAGAACATTTTTCTTATAAAGTTGTTCTATAGGGGTATTCAGAACAACTATTATTCACAATAAAAAAGAAAGGATGAACTATGAAGCGAAAACATTTAGTTGCCATTGGCGTATCGATTGCTATTCTCTTGTTACTTTATTGGCTATTGGTGGCCGAAGATATGAATGCTTGGCTGAACGTTAATTGATTTTTCGTGACTTTCTTGCGGAGTTGTGCGGATAAAAATGTATCTTCGCAAAAAATCATAAGCTCATGAAAGGAATAAGTAACTCATTTTTGCGTACGATATGTGCGCTGATAATCGGTTTGGTATTGGTGATGTTTCCCAATGAGGCCGGAGACTATTTTGTAATAACGATCGGTGTTGTGTTTCTGATACCGGCATTATTAAGTATTATCGGGTATTTTGCCATGAGTGCCGAAGAGAGACGTCGCCTTCCTATCGAAGGAATCGGTAGTTTGCTGTTTGGCTTGTGGCTGATCATTATGCCCGGTTTCTTTGCAGATTTGCTGACGTTTGTATTGGGATTCATCCTTGTACTGGGTGGTGTGCAACAGATTGCGTCGCTTTCTGCCGCCCGTCGCTGGATGCCGGTTCGTGTGGGATTTTATATTATTCCGGTGCTCATTCTGATAGCAGGGCTGGTTGCCTTGTTCAATCCGACGGGAGTACGTTCCACGGCATTTATCATTATCGGTATCACCAGTATAGTATATGCAGTTTCCGAATTGATAAATTGGTTCACATTTACTCGCAAACGACCGAAGGCACCGGGTATGCCGGGGGCTTCTTCAAAGGCTGTAGATAATATTGAGGATGCGGAAATTATAGAATAAAAAACAGATCGTCTGTTGAGCTAAAACAGACGATCTGTCGAGTAGAAACGGATGGTCTGTTGAGTGTGAACGGACCATCCGTTTTTTATTATTTCAACCATTCGTTTATTAACTCCATAACTTCTGCCTTTTCGGCTTCGGGCAATGTGCTGATACGTGCCAGATGGCTGCCATTCGGTTGGATAAATACATGAATATTCTTCTTGTTCTTCAGCCAGGTGACGCCTGCGGCTGTCCATGGGTCGTTCTGACCGTAAATGAAGATCATTTTCGGATCCTGTTTCTTTAGAAACTTGGTTATTTTCTTACTTAAAGTTTTGTCGAAAGGCATATCTTTCAACTCTTCGGGAAGCATCAGACGGTGCAGATAACCTTCACTGGACTGGATGGAGAGATACTGCTTGAACGGTTGGACGTCATAACCATAGTATCCCAATTCACGGGCAGCTTGTACGAAGAAAGAAGCATTGGGACTGTCGGCGGTGAAATATCCCGGTTCACTGATGGCAAGCAGATGAGAGAAAATTTCATCATCAGAGGCTGTAGTAGCGGGTATAGAGCTGATAGGAGTACCCCACTGCCACAAAGCGAAAGAATATTCCAATACCGAGTAATCGTAAATTTCTTCAATCGGTGCACGGAATGAATAATTCTTTTCAGTGCAATACTTTTCAAAACGGGGAAGTAAAGTTGCTTTCCGTTTCAATGCTTCCAATTGGAAATCTTCAATTATCTTGCGGTTTTCCGGTGTTGAAACTTTATGCAGGAAAGGCTCATGACGTCCATCTTCTACTCCATAACAAAGCGGAGCTACGTAAGGAACGGAAATATCTACATCATCCGGATAGAAAGTGCGGTAAAGAAGGGTAGTCTGTCCTCCTTTGCTGATGCCGGTGGCAATCCATTTGCCCGGATAGATGTTTTTGAATGCGGTGGTGATGGCGTGTAAGTCGTCTGCAGAGTTTTCGGCCGTCAGGTATTGCCAGTCTTTGGGTTCGGGGGTAGACTCAAGGAAGTAGCGATATTCCACGAATATCATGTTGGCATTGAGAAGTTTTGAAAGCTCTTCACGGTATTGGGAACGGAGGGCGTAAGCGGCGCCATAGCCTTCGGTAACGATCACTGTGGGGCGGTCGAAGCCGACATGAGAAACGATAACGCGTTGGCGAAAACTGCCTTTCTCCGGATGGCGGTGATCCAGCGGCTGAGTAAAATAGGTCACATATTTCTCTGAAAACTCAGAAGTTTCCAGTGGGCGGATTTCTTTAATGGCGGAAATCGCGCTGATTTTTTGCTCCAGAACGGTCTGTGCGAAAGAAGAGGCCGATGCTGACAGCAAAACAAAGAGTAGGAGTGCTGCATAGCGAATGTGCATGTTCTTCATAATGAATCGTTTTTAATTTATCATCTGGTTTTGTAAATATTGACAAAGGTACGAAAAAGTGATATGCTGGAAAATAAATTACGATGATATTTTAGTTTTCAAAAAAGAGAGAGAACTGCCTCCCGGCACCTCTCCCCCTGCAAACTTAAAACAACCAACAAAAGAAATAGAATAATTTTATTAGTGATCGTTAATCACTTCTTCACTTATCTTATAAACAAGAGTTCCCTGTATTTTGGCAGCGTCCACATCTGGTTGTCGACAATCAGTTCCAGCTTGTCGATATGATAACGGATCTCCTCCATTGCCGGCACGATGGTGTCGTGGTAGGCAATGGCTTTCTCACGTTCATTTTCGATCTTGTTGGCCACTTTGCGGGCTTCGATCATGGCATCTACATGCTCTTTGATGAAGGCGGTGCGGTCGGCAATCTCTTCGATGAGTTCCAGGTTCTTGGCAGACAGTTTTGCAGCTTTGTCGCTTGGGAACAGCTCCTTCATCTTGTAAACGTTATCAATGAGATCCGTTTGATACTGCGTGGCTACCGGGATGATGTGGTTCATGGCCAAATCACCTAATACACGAGCCTCAATTTGAATTTTCTTAGTGTAAGTTTCCCATTTCACTTCGTTGCGGGCTTCCAGTTCTTTCTGAGTCAGTACACCGGTATTTTCGAACATGCGGATACTTTCCGGCTTCAGATAGCTGTCGAAGATGAGAGGCACACTGGTTTCGCAATCCAGACCGCGTTTCTTGGCCTCTTCTTTCCATTCGTCACTGTAGCCGTTGCCATCGAAATGGATGGGCTTACAAATCTTGATGTATTTGCGGATAACCTCAAGGATAGCCGAAATCTTGGGTTCGCCTCTTTCGATGAGTTCGTCCACATCTTTTTTGAATTCTACCAGTTGCTCGGCTACGGCGGCGTTCAGGGCAATCATGGCACAGGCACAGTTTGCTTCCGAACCTACGGCGCGGAACTCAAAACGGTTTCCGGTGAAGGCGAACGGACTGGTGCGGTTACGGTCGGTATTGTCAATCAACAATTCCGGAATCTGTGGAATATCCAGTTTCATACCTTGCTTGCCGCTAAGGCTTACGAGATCATCCTTTGTACTCTCTTCAATGTGTTCCAATACCTGCGACAACTGTTTGCCCAGGAAGCTGGAAATGATTGCGGGAGGTGCTTCGTTGGCACCCAGGCGGTGTGCGTTCGTGGCACTGGAAATAGCGGCTTTCAACAATCCATTGTGCTTGTAGACTGCCATCAGGGTGTTCACTACGAAAGTGATGAAGCGCAGGTTTTCTTCGGGTAATTTACCCGGTCCCATCAGTCCGATGCCTGTATCCGTACCCAACGACCAGTTGTTGTGCTTACCGCTACCGTTGACGCCTTTGAAAGGCTTTTCGTGCAGCAGTACGCGGAAGCCGTGGTTACGGGCTACTTTACGCATCAGTGCCATGACGAGCATGTTATGGTCTACAGCCAGGTTACATTCTTCGAAGATGGGAGCCAGCTCGAACTGGTTGGGGGCTACCTCATTGTGACGCGTTTTAACGGGGATACCGAGCTTCAATGCTTCGATTTCCAATTCCTTCATGAAAGCTGCTACGCGGGTAGGGATGGCACCGAAATAATGGTCTTCCAACTGTTGGTTCTTGGCACTGTCGTGTCCCATCAGCGTGCGGCCTGTCATCAGCAAGTCGGGACGGGCGGCATACAGACCTTCGTCGATCAGGAAATATTCCTGTTCCCAACCCAGGTAGGCAACTACCTTCTTCACTTCCGGATTGAAGTAACGGCATACGTCTACGGCAGCTTTGTCTACGGCACGCAGGGCTTTCAGCAACGGTGCTTTGTAGTCCAGTGACTCACCGGTGTATGCAATGAAAATGGTCGGTATACAGAGCGTATCATCGACGATGAAAGCCGGAGAAGAGGGGTCCCATGCACTGTAACCGCGTGCCTCGAACGTATTGCGGATGCCACCGTTAGGGAAGCTGGATGCATCCGGTTCCTGCTGAACGAGAAGTTTGCCTGTGAATTCTTCCATCACACCGCCTTTGCCATCGTGCTCGATGAAAGCGTCATGTTTCTCGGCTGTACCCTCTGTCAACGGATGGAACCAGTGGGTATAGTGGGTAACCCCCATTTCGAGTGCCCATTTCTTCATACCGGCTGCCACCTCATCAGCAATGCTGCGATCCAGCGGAGCACCATTGTCGATCACGTCAATCAGTTTGGCATATACCTTGCTCGGCAGATACCTGAACATCTTTTCCTTGTTGAACACATACTTGGCATAATATTCCGACGGACGTTCCGCGGGGGCTGCCACTGCAACGGGTTTCTTTTTAAACGCCGTTTCTACTACTCTGAATCTCAATTTAGACATAATACTTTATTATTGTTGGTTCGTAAATTAGTGATTAGGATTTGGTGATTAGTGATTAGTGGCTGCGCTGTATGCGGCATTTTGCTTATCACTAATCACTAACCGTTGATCGTTATCTAGTTGTATGCTGATTCGCCATGTTCGTAGATATCCAGTCCTTCTTCTTCTACACGTCTGCTGACTCGGATACCTATCCATGAATCTACTACCTTATAAAGGATGAAAGTGATTACTGCACTGAACACGATGGATACGAGAGTTGCGAAAATCTGTATCCACAACTGATGCCAGTCTCCGTAAAGTGCACCTTGCTGACCACCTTCTCCGGTGATGTATTGGGTAGCGAAGACACCGGTCAGGATGGAACCTACAATACCACCGATGCCGTGCACGCCGAATGCATCCAGAGCATCATCATATTTGAATTTCGGTTTCACCACTGCAACCATGAAGAAACAGACGATAGGCGTAATCAATCCGATAAAGAACGCACCCAGTAAATCTACCGTACCGGCTGCGGGAGTTATTGCTACCAATCCGGCAACGGCACCCGTGCAAGCACCTACTGTGGTTGGCTTTTTGTTGCAAATCCAGTCGATTGCCATCCAGGTTACGGCTGCCACGGCGGTTGCGATATGTGTTACCATGAATGCGTTGGCTGCAAGGCCGTCTGCTGCAAGTCCACTACCAGCGTTGAAACCGAACCAGCCCAGCCACAGGAAAGAAGTACCCAGAAATACGAATGTGATGTTGTGCGGAGTGATCGGGTGACCTATTCTGTAATCTTCTCGCTGTCCCAACATGATAGCCATCACAAGTGCGGAGATTCCGGCATTGACATGTACTACTGTTCCGCCAGCGAAGTCAATGGCTCCCATTTCCTGAAGGAAACCACCGCCCCACACCCAGTGTGCCATCGGGAAGTAGGCCAGGATAACCCAAAGGATGATGAATACCATATAGCCGGAGAACTTAATTCTTTCGGCGAATGCACCTAAGATAAGGGCGGGAGTGATAATGGCAAACATGCACTGGAACATGACGAAGGTTAGTTCGGGGATGTTGCCCGAAGTCAGTGTGTCGATGGTGATACCGTGCAGGAATGCTTTGTCGAAACCGCCAATCACGGCTCCCAGCGGACTGCCCGATTCCATAAAATCTGTGCCGAATGCCCAACTGTAACCGAAAGCGACCCATAGGATGCTGACGACACCTACAATGAACAAGGTCTGCATGATGATACTCAATACGTTTTTCTGACGGACCAGACCACCGTAGAAAAGGGCGATACCGGGGATGCTCATTAGTAATACCAGAATGGTGGCTGTAATGATCCATGCTGTGTTACCGCTATCCAATACCGGTTCTTCTACTATTACAGCCGCACTTTCTACAGCTTTGGTAACGGCATCTTGTGCATATATTTTTGTTGTAAAGCACGTTGCCATAAGGATAGCAAGGGCTATCCACAGCCTGGCAGTGCTGCGTTTACTATATTTATCCATAAGTTTTTTGCTATTAGTTGTACTTGTATTCTTTGTTATTTTGAGTGTATCGCTCTCTCACTATCGAGCGTGTCACTCTCTCCGTGGTTTAGTGCTGCCTGGACTATCTTTCCTGTTCAGCATTGTAGAGGGCGATGTCGCCACGTTCGGCGGTGCGGATGCGGATAGCGTCTTCTATGGGGATGATGAAGATACGCCCGTCGCCGATTTCTCCGGTCTGTGCGGACCTGATGATGGCCTGCACGGTCTTTTCGGCGTTCTTGTCGCGTACCACGATAGAGATCAGGATACGCTCAATGGAACTGGTGTCGTACATTACACCGCGGTAGATGCGTGCCTGACGGGATTTTCCTATTCCCCGGACGTCGTAGTAGGAGAACCATTCGATGTCCGCTTCGAGCAATGCGTCCTTTACATCCTCGAATTTTGTCTTGCGGATAATTGCTTCAATCTTTTTCATACCTTAATACATTTACGTTTTTTTTAGTTGACGAGGTTTTTTAGTTGACGAGTTGACAAGGACCTTTCGGGGTGTCCGTTTCTTATCCTTGTCTGCTTGTTCCCTCGTCCCCTCGTTCCCTATTTTTACTCTCTCTCAAAAACTAACTCCGAATACGAAGTATGCACCCTGCGTGTGTGGATTGAACGTCACTTGTGCAAAGGTGGGCAGCGAAAAAGAATTTGTGAATTTGATTTCTTTTTCTGCTTTCAGTGTGAGGTTGGTTACGTTGAACTTATTGGCATACGCACCTTCCCATGGGGTAAGACCGACTTCTGCCGACCAGTCCAGGCCACCGAGTGTGAAGGGTGCGCTGATGCCTACATACGTGGAATAAGCTCTGTCACCGTTCTCCTTTGTATAATCATCTCCGGCAAAGTAAGTGTTCCAATTCAGTGCCAGCGGACCGAAATCATATCCCAGAGTGGCTTCGAAGATGTGTACCGTGCTATGTGCGCCATACTTGAAATAATCTCCCGTATATCCGCCATCCTCTTTGTGGTAGGAGAACCAGTAATCTGTAACGGATACGCTGAAACCGCCTGTATTGTAACCCAGTGTGAGGTCGATCTCTCTGGCATCCTCTTTGTCGATGCCTACCGAACCCCAAGCTGTCAGTGACAAGCCCTTGTAGCTGACTCCCATGCTGGGCTGGATACTTACACCACCGCAGTCTGTTCCACGCCAGATGTAGTTGCTTACAAAATCTGCACCGACTGAGGCCTCCACTTTATCCTGTGCCTTTGCCGTGAAAGGCATTGTTGCTGATAATAGCGCGATGGCTATCATTCGGAATTTTACGCTTTTCATTTTCATACCTATTTTACCTTTTAAGTTTAGACAAATTGCGGATGATCAGTCCGGTGAAACTATAGTTTTATTTTAGTTGTTATCTTTTTCATTTTCATACCAGCCATTTTCTGATTCTCCTCATGGCTTCCACACAATCTTCGTGATTCCCGAAGGCGGTCAGGCGGATGTAGCCTTCTCCGCTGGGGCCGAAACCTACACCGGGTGTTCCTACTACATTGGCTTCGTATAACATCTGTTCGAAGAAGCGCCAGGAACCGATGCCATTCGGTGCTTTCAGCCAGATGTAAGGAGCATTCACGCCGCCATACACTTTCAGTCCGGCTGCTTCCAGACCCTCTTTCATGGTTCGGGCGTTGTTCATATAGTAGTCGATGTTTTCCTTTATCTGCTGCTTGCCTGCCGGGGTGTAAATGGCTTCGGCAGCCCGTTGGGTGATGTAGCTGGTACCGTTGAATTTGGTGCATTGACGGCGGTTCCAAAGACGGTTCAGCGGAATGCGTTCACCGGTCAGGGTGGCGGCTGTCAGCTCTTTCGGGACTACGGTGTATCCGCAACGGACTCCGGTGAATCCGGCTGTCTTCGAGAAGCTGCGGAATTCTATGGCACATTTCTTGGCACCTTTTATTTCGTAAATGGAGTGGGGAACGTCTTCTTCCTGTATAAACGCCTCATAAGCGGCATCGAACAGAATCAGAGTGTCGTTGGCAAGTGCGTAGTCCACCCATTTTTTCAGTTGTGACTTGGTCAGCGTTGTTCCCGTCGGATTGTTCGGGTAGCAAAGGTAGACGATGTCAATCCGCTTGTCCGGTATCTCGGGAACAAAGTTGTTTTCGGCGGTACAGGGCATGTAGGTCACGTTGCTCCATTTGCCGTCTTCTTCCAATACTCCGGCACGGCCACACATTACGTTGCTGTCTATATATACCGGGTAAATGGGGTCTGTCACTCCCACGCTGTTGTCGTGGCGGAGGATATCGCCTATGTTGCCCGTATCGCTTTTGGCTCCATCATTTACGAATATTTCCGTAGGGCTAAAATGAATGCCTCTCGGAGCATAATCATGTTTGATGATCGCTTCAATCAAAAAGTCATATCCCTGTTCGGGACCGTATCCGTGGAAGGTACTGGCATTTGTCATCTCATCCACTGCCCTGTGCATCGCCTCGATGCAAGCTGGTGGCAGTGGCCGGGTAACGTCTCCGATACCCAGGCGGATGACCTCTTGTTTAGGGTGCGTTATCCTGAAAGTATTCACCTTTTTAGCTATGTCTGAAAATAAGTAACTTCCCGGTAGTTTCAAAAAATGTTCGTTTACTAATGCCATACTTTCTTGTTGTTTTAAGCGTTATTTAGGTTAGTGATTAATGTTTAGTGATTAACTCTATTCAGCATCCAGTGTAATCACTAATCACTAAACGTTAATCACTAATTATCTTTTCTCCGTCGAACACCCGGACTGCTCCTCCCGTCATCCATACGTGATCCGTTTTTTCGTCCCATTCGATGGTAAGTGAGCCTCCATCCATGATGATGTCTGTTTTTCTTCCGGATTTTCCGGTCAGTGCGGCAGCTACTGCGGTGGCACAGGCTCCGGTTCCGCAAGCTTGGGTGATGCCCGAACCTCTTTCCCAAACTCTCATCCTGATTTTCCCATGCTCCAGCACCTGGGCAAACTCTACATTGATGCGGTCGGGAAACAACGGATGATTTTCCAGTTTCGGACCGATGCTTTCGAGGTTGATATCTTTAATATCTTCTACAAAGATTACCAGGTGAGGATTTCCCATTGATAGGGTGGTTCCGGTGAATTTCTGTCTGTTGGCTTCAATGGGTTGTTCTTTCATATCGGCGGGACGTCCCATATCCACGGTTACGGTGTTCACTTTTCCGTCTTCTACATGGAGCTTCAGTATTTTGATGCCCGACAGGGTGTCGAGGGTAACGGCTGTTTGGGAAGTCAGGCCGTATTCATATAAGTATTTACCGATGCAACGACTGGCGTTGCCGCACATTTTGGCTTCGGAACCATCCGCATTGAAGATGCGCATACTGAAATCTGCCTTGTCCGAACTGCCGATGAGTACCAGGCCGTCGCTTCCAATTCCTGTATGCGGGGCGCTCCATTCAATCGAAAGTTTTTCAGGGCTTTCGATGGGATATTTCAGGGTGTTTACATAAATGTAATCGTTGCCTGCTCCGTGCATCTTAGTGAATTTTATAACTCTTGTCATTTTGTACTCTGTTGGTGAATTAATCTTTCTTTTTGTTTTATCACACTGCAAAGATACGACGTTTTGCTAAATTATTTGTAGAATACATATCTTATTTCTATTATTTTTATTCATTCTTTCAGTCGCTGCAAATATACGGTATTCAAGTTTCAAATTAAAAGTTTGCAGGTGCATATTTGTATAAATTGTTATTTATGGAATTATTTCCGCATATTCATTCTATGTAGGTAGTGGCGTAAATACGTGTTTTAAGTGGAAAAATGGAGTTTATGGGGTGAAAATAAAGATTTGTATATGACAGAATGAAATTGTTTCCTTCTTTTTGCTGACTAAATGATCTTTTGTATAATGCCACACTATTACAAGCCAAATGCCACACTTTAGCTTCCGCAATGCCATTCATTTGAGCCATCGAAGTGTGGCGTTTGAATTGTTGAGGTGTGGCATTGGGGGAGTTAAAGTGGGGCATTGGTACAGATTGGGAAAGAAAGGAAGTTGACAAGGGGACGAGTTAACAAGGGAACAAGGGGCTGCGCAATGCTTCTGTGCCGCATGGAACCTTGTCCCCTTGTCAACTTGTCAACTTTCCCTTCTGCATTACTTCTTTTTCAATATCTCCTGCAATAATACCGGTTCGTTGGTGGTGATGAAATCCACTCCCTGGCTGATAAGCCGTTCCATATCTTTGGCATCATTTACTGTCCAGGCGTTAACCTTCATGCCAAGGTCGTGACATTCTTTGATCCACTCGGGATGTTTTTTGAAGACGGAGAAATGGTAATCAGGACCGGCACAACCCATGTCTTTCAGTTCCTGCGGATTGAGGTCACCTTCCAGATAATATACGGGAGTACCTTTAGGAGCCAGGCGAATGAATTCTTTGGTCGCATGGCGTGAGAAAGTGATGTATTCGGTACGTTCTTCCAGTCCCATCTCCTTAATCATTTTCACAATTTGCTCTACGGCGAGCGTTTCCCGTTCGGGAGTCTTGTGCGCTTTGAGTTCCAGGATAAGGCGGGTTTTCAATCCTTTGGCTTTATCGAGGTATTGCTGAAGGGTAGGGAGGTTCTCGCCGTTGTCGAGGGTGATAGAGGTACATTCTTTCTCGGTGGATGTTTCCATGCGGACACCTTTGAATACACCATCGTGGTCTACGATAAGTTTATTGTCGGCAGTGAGCCAGACATCGAACTCGGAGCCGTAGCAATGAATGGAGTCAGCTTTCACCAGGGCGGCAATACTATTCTGGGCAGAACCGTCGGTCTTCCAGAAACCACGGTGGGCGATGACTTGGGTGTTTTGGGCTTGTAGGATGCCGCATGCGGCAAGAGACATAGCGGAGGCAAATAAAAGTTTTTTCAGTTTCATAGTTCCTTATTTATAATTCTGCCGCAAGGTACAAAATATGTCTGAAAAGTGATGTTTCATTTATGTTATTAATGCGAATCAGGAGATAAAGGTGTTATCTCCTTTACCTCCTATTACCTGCGTATACGGCGTCTGCGTCTGTGGTGACGTTTCTTCTGCTTATAAATGCTGATCCGTTTCCAGACAATCCACACAAACAGTATTCCGAAGACTGCAAAGATGAGAAGCACGATACCCGTATTCAGATTATCACCTTTGACGCGGCTCCACATTTCGAGAACAAGCTCTGTGCGGTCACCGAAATCACGGATCATGGCGCAACGCTCCACGACTTTACGGTCAGGGTATTGTATCGGATTGATCTGAACGCTGTCTGCACCTGGACCGAAGAAATAACTGAGGTCGGAGAACTGTTCAATAGTCGTGTCGATCTTTGCCTCCATAATCTCGGGTGTTGCTACGGCACTGACGTAGCCGATGGCATCCATATTGCGCAGAGCAATATCCGGCTGGCAAAGATAATTGATGAAGTAGCTGGCAGCTTTTACGTTACGGGCATACTTGGGGATGGCCCAGCCATCGTACCAAATGTTGCTGCCTTCACGAGGAACTACATAGTCCAGGTCCACACCTACGGCTTCCGCTTCGTCAATGGCCCAGACGGCGTCGCCACTCCAGGTAAGGTTGAGCCATGCTTTGTTTTTCGTCATCATTTCTTTGCCGAAGTCGGCTTCCCATCCGGCAATGTTGGGTTTCAGATCTTTCAGGTATTGCTCTGCAAGGGCAATGGCTTCAGGGGAATTGTCGTTCATCAGTTGCTCCACGGTGATGGTGCTGTCGGCAAGTTGCCGGGCATGGGCATAGATGATGGCAGTGCCGTAGGCATCGCGGTAACTGTCTTTCATCAGAATCTTACCACGGTTGACGGCATCCCAAAGGCATCCCCAGGAGCTGACTTCTTCAAGGGTCTTGAACTTCTTGTTATAGAGTATTCCGGCGGTACCCCACATGTAGGGAACAACGTAATCATTGGTGTGGCGACCGGGCTGGCTGATCTTCTCCAACTCTTTCTGAATATACGGGGAAATGTTGGGGATATAGTCCGGAGTCTTCCCAAAATTGCGGTTGATAGGGAGGAGGAGATCTTTCTTCAACATTCGTTCGATGATGTATTCCGATGGGCATACAAGGTCGAAATCTTCCTGTCCGCGCTCTATCTTAGTGAGCATGATTTCGTTGATATCGAATACCTGGTAGATGATGCGGATATCTTCGCCTGTCTGCTCTTTGTACCAGGCAGGAAATTCGGCGAGGACTTCTTCGTCAATGTAATCTGCCCAGTTGTAGACTTTCAATACACGGCTGCGCTTCTCACTGGCACCGGTACAGGAGACAAGGAGAAGAATGCAGAGAAGGAGGGGGATGTATTTCTTCATTGTTTATAGGGGTTATATAGTAGGTAAATGATAATTTAGTGGTGTAGCTATTTATGTTCGGACTATCTCAATTCCCCTCCTCCTGGGAGGAGGGGTGCCCAAAGGGCGGGGTGGTAGGTAAAGAAATTCCTTAATTTTATTATTCATAGGTATTTTATTGTTTTACCTACCACCTCCCCCTGCGGGTACTCCTCCTCCCAGGAGGAGAATTTGAGATACTTTAGTCTTTCATTTTCGCTCCGCTAAATTATTATTTTTCATTCTTTCTTGTTTCTTTCTGCTCTCTTATTAATCACAATCAGCAATATTAACACCGTTACAAAAATGATTGTTGACAGTGGGCGCAGTTCAGGAGTCAATCCACCCTTACGTGCGTCCGCATAGATGTATGTCGACAACGTTTCCAATCCTTCATTTCCGATAGTGAAGATCGTTACTGCGAAGTCATCGATGGAAAGCGTGAAAGCGAGGATGAAACCGCTGATCATTCCCGGCAGAATTTCCGGGAAGATGACTTTGCGAAGCGCCTGGAAAGGGGTAGCTCCGAGGTCGAGAGCTGCTTCGTAGACATTCTGATTCATTTTCTTCAGACGGGGCATCACACTAAGCACCACATAAGGAGTACAAAAAGTGATGTGTGCCAATACCACCGTAGTAAATCCCTGCGAAATGCCAAAGCTGACAAACAGCAGGAACAGGGATACACCCGTAATGATATCCGCATTCATCATCGGAATAGCATTGGTGAAATTCATCACCTGACGTGCCCGGGAGCGCAAGTTAAAGATGCCGATAGCTGCCAGGCTTCCCAGCAGGGTAGAGGCTATGGCGGCAATCGTAGCAATGGCAAATGTGTTCCAGATGGCATTCATCAGTGAGTGGTGCATGCCGCCTGTAAATAGTGAACTGTATAACTTGGTGGAGAACCCTGTCCAGTTACCCAGTACCTTGGCCTCGGTGAAAGAGAAGATCATAATAATCAGGATGGGCGAATAGAGCAGGGCGAGCAGAAACCAAAGATAGCCTTTCGCCAGAATACGTGTCATCATATCACACCTCCGCTTTCATTTTGTGCACTGTCGTCCTCGTTGGTAAAGAGGGCGGTGACGCCAATCAGCAACAGCATGATGAGCGACAAGGCAGCGCCATAGTTCCACATTCCGTTATATATATTCTCTTGTACGGTAGTACCGAACAGTTTGATGTTGTTCATCGTCAGCAACTCGGCAATGGCAAAGGTGGAAACCGTGGGCATGAAAACCATCACCACACCACTCATGATGCCGGGCATCGAAAGGGGGAGGATCACTTTACCGAATACCTGTACAGGCGTAGCTCCCAGGTCTTGGGCTGCTTCTATCAGACTGCCATCCATCTTCTGCAACGTATTGTAGATAGGGTATATCATGAACGGCAGGAAGTTGTAGACCATACCGAATACCAAAGCTCCTTCGCCCAGCGGCAGATTGAGGAAATCAAACAATGCCACCGTGGCAAGTGTACGTATCAGGATGTTCACCCACATAGGCAGGATGAACAGTACAACCATGGTCTGGGAAGTGTTGAAGCGCTTCTGACTGAGAATATAAGCAGCCGGATAACCGAGCAGGAGGCATACCAGAGTCGTGATGACAGCTATTCCGATAGAGTAGACGAATGTGTTGATAGATTCGGGATGCATCATGAATTTGCGGAAGTTGGCAAACGTGAATGCGCCTTCAGCATCGGTGAAGGCATAAACCACAATGAGCAACAGAGGCATCACAACGAAGATGATGAGAAACAATGCGTAGGGAACTGTCCAGTTCCGGCGACGCATGAAGAAACGGGATATATTACTGAGCACTTCCTTTCTTATTAGCAGATTCGACAATAGGGATAGAACCGGTGGTCTGTGCCGGCGCAACAATTCGTATATTTTCAGGTGCGATGGTGATGCCGACACGGTCACCGTCGTCCCAGACGTCAGTGGTGTCTACAAAGATATCCTCGTCCCAATCGGTAAACACGGTGAGATGGTAATGGTTTCCTTTATAAAGGATGAATTTCACTTCGCCCGTCAGATGACCGTCTTCTTCGTTATCTTCGAGGATGACGTTCCGGAAATCTATTTCTATGAGGACGGAACTGCCCGGTTCGATGTCCTGCACTTCGGCACACTCAAAGGTGTAACCGAGGAATTCGACGTGTGTGGCGTCTATGAGCTTGCCTTCGAAGGTGTTGCAGGTGCGTTCTTTCTTCATTACGTGAATGTCGAAAGGTTTCACGAGCAGACCGACTTCCCGTCCGGCTTCGAAACTGTGATAGTCCTGCACCATGAATTCGTAGCCCTCGTTAGTCTGTACCATCATTTCGTAATGCACGCCTTTGAAGATGCAGGAGGTGACAGTACCCATCAGTTGGGCAGCGGCAGAAGGTTCGAATATATAGATGTCTTCGGGACGGATGACTACATCGACGGGAGTGTTTTCGCCAAAGCCCTTGTCGACACATTCAAATTCGTGTCCGGCAAAGGATACGGCTTTGTCCTGAAGCATGAGGCCGTTCAGGATATTACTTTCTCCGATGAAATCGGCAACGAAAGAGTTGATGGGTTCGTTGTAGATGTCTGTCGGCGTACCTATCTGCTGGATGCGGCCTTCGCTCATCACGACGATGGTGTCGCTCAGAGTAAGGGCTTCTTCCTGGTCGTGGGTAACGTAGACGAAGGTGATTCCAAGCTTCTGGTGCATCTCTTTCAACTCCATCTGCATGTCTTTACGCATTTTGAGGTCGAGGGCGGCGAGGGGTTCGTCCAGTAACAGCACTTCGGGTTCGTTGACGATGGCACGGGCGATGGCAACACGTTGTTGCTGTCCGCCGGAGAGGGAATCAACGTCACGGTCTTCGTAATCCGTCATACCTACCATGCGGAGGGCTTGTTTCACTTTCTTGCCAATGGTGGCTTCGGGCATCTTTTTGAGCTTCAGTCCGAAAGCGATGTTGTTGTACACGTTGAGGTGGGGGAAAAGGGCATACTTCTGAAAGACGGTATTCACCGGACGTTGGTGTGGCGGTGTTTGCGTGATGTCTTTTCCGGCGATGGTGATGATACCTTTCGAGGCGGTCTGGAAACCGGCTATCAGGCGCAACAAAGTAGTCTTGCCGCAGCCGGAGGGGCCCAATATCGTTACAAATTCGCCCTTACGGACAGAGAGGTTTACATCATTCAGTACGGCTTTGTCTCCGAAGTATTTCGATACGTGCTCTACACCGATGATGCAGTCAGACTTTTGCATAAGCGTTATTAAGTGTTTAACCTAAAACTAATAGAACGAATCCTGCCTTTCTAAAAAAAGCGGGTACAAAGGTAGGGAATAAATTGGGAAAATGAAAGTGCTGCCTTCGATTTGCATTATCTTTGAAGAAGATAAGCTGCACCTCGGCATAAAAAATGAACTCGTTCATTTTTTACTGTTCTCGGTTTACATTATCTTTGTAGCATTAATGAATACTATTATAGTAGAAGGAGGCAAGGACATGGGTAACAGAATATATCCTATCGGGATACAAAACTTCGAGAAGATTCGTAAGGAAGGATACGTTTATGTGGATAAAACTGCATTGATGTATAAGTTGGTGAAGAGTGGCAGTTACTTTTTCCTTTCCCGCCCCCGCCGTTTTGGGAAGAGCCTGCTGATTTCCACGCTCGAAGCCTATTTTGAAGCGAAACGGGACTTATTTGAAGGCTTGGCGGTGGAAACTTTGGAAAAAGACTGGGTGAAACGTCCTGTGTTCCATCTGGACTTGAATATCGGGAAATATGATACGCCGGACAGTCTGGACAAGATACTGAATGAAACGCTTGATTACTGGGAGTCACTTTATGGAACGCGTTCTGCCGAAACTACCCTTGCCTTGCGCTTTGCAGGAGTTGTGGGACGGGCCTATGAGCAAAGTGGTGAGCGTGTAGCCATTCTCATCGACGAATATGACAAACCCTTGCTCCAAGCTATCGGCAACGAGGAACTGCAACGCGAATTCCGCAACACTCTGAAACCTTTCTATGGCGTACTGAAAACCATGGACGGCTGCATCAAGTTTGCCTTGCTGACGGGAGTGACCAAGTTCGGCAAAGTCAGTGTGTTCAGTGACCTGAACAATCTGAATGACATCTCCATGGACGAGCCGTTTATTTCCATCTGTGGAATCACTGAAAAGGAGATACATCTTAATTTTGAAGAAGACCTGCACGAATTGGCAGCCGCGCAGAAAATGACGTATCAGGAAGTGTGCAATGAACTGAAAGCGTGCTATGACGGTTATCACTTTACAGAAAATACGGACGGCATCTACAATCCCTTCAGTTTGCTGAATACATTCTTTAAGATGAAATTCGGTAACTATTGGTTTGAAACCGGAACGCCTACTTACCTTGTGGAGTTGCTGAGACGCAATCATTACAATTTGGAGCGCATGGCGCATGAAGAAACGGATGCTGATGTGCTGAACTGTATTTATGGCGACAACGAACCCATACCGGTTATTTTCCAAAGTGGTTATCTCACGATAAAGGGGTATGATAAACGTTTCGGGCTTTACCGTCTCGGTTTTCCGAATCGGGAAGTGGAAGAGGGTTTTATCAGATTTCTGATGCCGTTTTATACCCGTTTCAACCAGTTAGAAGCGCCGTTTGAGATACAAAAATTTGTCCGTGAGATAGAGATGGGCCAACCTAACGCTTTCTTTAAGAGGCTGCAAAGCTTTTTTGCCGACACACCTTATGAATTGGTGAAAGACTTGGAATTACATTACCAAAATGTGCTGTTTATCGTCTTCAAACTGGTGGGTTTCTACACACAGGCGGAGTATCACACTTCGGAAGGGAGGGTGGATCTGGTAGTGAAGACTGCCGATTACATTTACGTCATGGAATTCAAACTGGAAGGTACTGCAGAGGAGGCTTTGCAGCAAATAGAAGAAAAACAGTATGCTCTTCCTTTTGAGGCAGACCCGAGGAAATTATTCAAAATAGGTGTGAACTTCAGTAATAAAACAAGGAATATAGAGAAGTGGATTATTGAATGACAGATTTGTGTAGTTCGCGTTCTTTTATTCTGTTTTGACACTATCTTAGTGTGGATTGGAGAGTCCTTTTATATTTCATCTTTGTTGTGTGTTAAGTTAACGTAAGTTCCTAATTTCTAATTCTCAAAATTAGAAAAATGGTATCGGACAAAAACAAAATGGAAGAATTAAAAAATAAAAAAAAGAAAAGTCGGAAAAACCGGCCCGAATACTTGACTTCGCCTTTCGGATGTCGTATCTTTGCAGGGTAGTTGATAATAGAGAATTCATACGACTTGTTTTCTAAGATAATAATAGACGAAAAATAAGAAAGGCGGTAATTTCAATAGGAAGTTATCGCCTTTTTTGTTGATATTTATTGGATTCGGGCTTAAAAGAGGCTTTTTACGTTTTTAATAAACGTTGAGCACATTCTTTAAAAACGTTCCTGTTATTCTTTAAAAAAGAATAACAAGAAGCTTAATAAAGCAAAAAATGCCTGTGATTTGTCTATATTTGAGACTGTGATAAGAATGCTCAGCATTCTATTGATGGATCTCGCTTGGTAAATTGTTTACACAGTAGACTCTGCTTATAACAGGCTTTATCAGCCCACGTTTCCGGCTGCCTCGTGCACATCTGCCACCGCCCGTCCGCTCGGATCATTTTTCCCTTGCAACGTGGCATCCCAGGCGAGTGCTTCAGCAGTAGAGCAAGCCACGCTCGGCACACTGGGCACGCTTCGGGCAGCCGACTGACTGGGGAAGTGCTCTTCGAAAATGCTACGATAGTAATATTCCTCCTTATTCTGTGGCGGATTGATGGGAAACCGTTCGGCGGCATGTTCCATCTGATGGTCGGTGACGGCGGCCGAAGTAATGGCTTTCAATGTATCAATCCAATTGTAACCGACGCCATCGGAAAATTGCTCTTTTTGTCGCCAGGCAACACTCTGAGGCAGCATATCCTGAAAAGCTTCGCGCACAATGCGCTTTTCCACTTCTTTGCCCGGACACATCTTGACGGCAGGGCTGAGGTTCATTGCCACATCCAGAAACTCTTTATCGAGGAAGGGAACACGACCTTCCACACCCCAGGCAGAAAGGCTCTTATTGGCACGTAGACAGTCGTACAGGTGCAATTTGGAGAGCTTACGGATCGTTTCTTCGTGGAAAGCCTGCGGTGTGGGGGCTTTGTGGAAGTAGAGATAACCACCGAAAACCTCATCGGCACCTTCGCCACTAAGCACCATCTTGATACCCATAGACTTGATGACACGTGCCAACAGGTACATCGGTGTGGAAGCACGAACAGTGGTAACGTCGTATGTTTCGATAAAGTAGATGACATCACGCAAGGCATCGAGCCCTTCCTGAATGGTATAATTGATTTCATGGTGAACAGTGCCGATGTATTCCGCCACTTCACGGGCTTTAATCAAGTCCGGTGCACCGCGCAGGCCGACGGCGAAGGAGTGGAGTTGAGGCCACCAGGCTTCGCTCTGGTTATCAGTTTCAATGCGCTTGCGGGCATACTTCTTGGCAATGGCGGAGATGACGGAAGAGTCGAGGCCACCACTGAGCAGAACACCGTAAGGAACATCGGACATTAACTGGCGTTGCACGGCAGCTTCAAGGGCGAGTTTTACACTGTTGATTTCTGGTTGGGTAGCCCGGCGGGCAGTGGTGTCATTGGCTTTGACGGCGGCATAATCGGTCCAGGGACGTTGATACCAACGATGCATTTTCCCTTCACGTCCCCAGAAGTAATGTCCGGGCAGAAAAGGCTCGTAGGTATCACAGAAACCTTCGAGAGCTTTCAGTTCGCTACCGACGTAGATATGTCCCTGGTCGTCACGACCGATATAAAGAGGGATTACCCCGATAGGGTCACGGGCAATCAGATAATCGTCTGTTTCCTCATCGTAAAGGGCAAAGGCGAAGATACCGTTCAATTCTTCGAGGAAATGAATGCCTTTATCCTTATATAATGCGAGGATGACTTCACAGTCCGATCCTGTACGGAAAGCATACTTGTCGGCATAGCGGGAACGGATTTCCCGATGATTATAGATCTCACCGTTGACGGCAAGGATTTGCTTGCCATCCGGAGAGTACAAAGGTTGTCCGCCGCTTTCCGGATCGACGATAGAAAGACGTTCGTGAGCCAGGATGGCACTGCCGCCTACATAAATACCACTCCAGTCCGGTCCGCGATGACGGATTTTCTGCGCCATTCGAAGCGCTTTGTTTCTCAATTCCTGGGATTGAGATTTGATATTGAAGATACCTACGATTCCACACATGATGCTTAGTGATTAGGGGTTAATGATTAGTGATTAGTTCAGTGATTAGGGTTTAGTGATGAGTGATTAGTAATTAGTAAGCATAGCACAGCCTGCTAATCACTAATCACTTACCACTAATCACTCAAATACTTGTCTATCCGTTCTGCTACTCTCCGTCCGTCCGCCAGTGCATGCACCACAAGGCTGGCACCGCGTGCCGCATCACCTGCTACGAACACATTTTCCGGAAATTCAGGCTGTTCCGGTTTCAGGAAGCCCATGGCCAGAAGCACCATATCGGCGTCTATCACTTCCTTCTTTCCGGTAGGTTTCATGGTAGGGCGTCCTCCATCCTGAGCCGGAATCCATTCCACTTCTTCCACCTCTACACCGCAGACTTTTCCATTCTTGCCAATAAACTGATTGGATGCCAGCGACCAGCGGCGCGTGCAACCTTCTTCGTGACTTGAAGTCGTCTTCAGTACAATGGGCCATTGCGGCCAAGGAGTAGCGTCATTGTGACCTACGGGAGGCTGTGGCATGATTTCAATCTGTGTCACACTCACGGCTCCCTGGCGGATACTCGTACCGATACAGTCTGATCCTGTATCACCGCCACCGATGACGAGAACCCGTTTGCCCTTGGCATTTACCAGACGGTCTTTGGAGAACGTTTCTCCATCGAGGATATGATTTTGCTGGGACAGCATTTCGAGGGCAAGATAAATACCTTTCAGTTCGCGTCCGGGGATATTGAGGTCGCGTGCCTGTGGTGTCCCGGTGCAGATGCAGTAGGCATCAAAGCCCGCGGGGAGTTTCTGTACATCTACCGTTACGCCCATTTCGAACTTGATGCCTTCGGCTTCAAGCACTCCCATCCGGCGGTCGATTACTGCCTTATCGAGTTTAAAATTAGGAATACCATAGCGCAGTAATCCGCCGGGCATGGGTTTGCTGTCAAAAAGAGTCACTTCATAGCCTTTAGCATTCAGCCGGCAGGCAGCGGAGAGTCCCGCAGGACCTGCACCGATGATGGCAACCCGCTTTCCATTACGTTCGGGCTGAATGGGCACGATGTAACCTTCGCGAAAAGCCGCTTCGGCAATAGCCGCCTCGTTTTCACGAATGGTGACAGGCTCATCACACGAAAGCTTCAGTACACATGACTTTTCGCAAAGTGCCGGACAGATGCGTCCGGTAAATTCGGGGAAGTCGTTTGTGGCGGCGAGCACTTCGTATGCTTCGCGCCATTTACCTTTATAAAGCGCATCCTGAAATTCAGGTTGCTTATTGCCCAACGGGCATGCCCAGTGACAGAAGGGTACACCGCAATCCATGCAACGTGATGCTTGGAGTTTACGTTCGTGACTGTTTAAAGTTTGCTCCACCTGACTGAAGTCGGTGATACGTTCGTGGACAGGACGGTATCCCGCTTCCTGTCGTGGTATGTTTAAGAATGCTTTTGGATCTGCCATTTTTAGATTTATGATTTGTAATTTATTTTTAGATTTATGATTTCAGGTTTATGATCTCTGCTTAGGCTTACGCTATGGCATGCCCTTATGATACCGTCCGGCAAGTCATAAAATCATAAATCTGAAATCATAAATCTCTTAATAATCTCTCTGCATCTCTGCAATCTTCTGTTGCAGTTTCCGCATTTGCTCTTCTTGCAGTACCTTCTTGTACTCGATGGGGACTATCTGGATAAACTCATCCACATATCGGTTCCAGTCATCAAGCATAGTGCGTGCCAGGTTGGAACCTGTATAGAGGTAGTGCTGACGGATGAGTTCGTGCAACTCTTTACGATAGGAGGCTTCTTCGATGAGGCTTAGTTCCACCATTTCCATGTTACAGAAATAATCGAAGTTTCCATCCTTATTCCATACATAAGCTACACCGCCCGACATACCGGCTGCGAAGTTGCGCCCTGTTGAACCGAGGACTACCACACGACCGCCCGTCATGTACTCGCAACAATGATCGCCTACACCCTCTACTACGGCAATGGCACCGGAATTGCGGACAGCAAAACGTTCGCCTACGCGCCCATTGATGTAAACTTCACCGCTGGTTGCGCCATAGAGCAAGGTGTTTCCTGCAATCGTATTCTTCTCGGCCTGGAAGTTAGAGCGTACCGGAGGCAATACGGCAATCCGTCCGCCCGAAAGGCCTTTGCCGAGGTAATCGTTCGCTTCACCTTCCAGCTTGAAGTTGACACCCGGAACAAGGAAGGCACCGAAACTTTGTCCTGCAGAACCTTTGAACTTTACGTTCAACGTATGTTCCGGCAGTCCCGCTTCACCGTACTTCGCGGCAATGGTGCCCGAAAGCATGGCTCCGCAAGCACGATCCGTATTGGCAATCGTATATTCCAGTGAGATTTCTTTCTGGTTTTCCAGAGCTTCGGCAGCGGCATGCAGCATTTCAACGTCTTTTACGTGGTCGATGCCGTGTTGCTGGTCGATGGTGTGGCGGATGGCTGCACCATTATCGACGCGTGCCAGTATTTTGTCGAAACTAATTAGGGATTGCTTGGGCGATTCGTTTTCTGACTTGCGGATAATAAGATCCGTGCGTCCGATGATATCATCCATACGTTCCACACCGATTTCGGCGAGATATTCCCGCACTTCCTGCGCCAGGAAAGTGAAGAAGTTCACCAGGTATTCGCTGCGTCCGTGGAAGCGCCGGCGAAGTTCCTCGTTTTGCGTTGCCACACCCACGGGGCAGGTGTTCTGATGGCATTTGCGCATCATGACGCAGCCCAGTACAATCAAAGCGCTGGTTGCAAAACCGAACTCTTCGGCACCCAGCATCGCCATCAGTACGATGTCACGACCGGTTTTCAGTTGTCCGTCCACTTGCAGCATCACTTGCCCGCGCAGACCGTTCAGTACGAGAGTCTGTTGTGTCTCGCTTAGTCCCAGTTCAGGAGAGATACCGGCATAGCGGATACTGGAGGCAGGAGAGGCTCCCGTACCACCTTCCGCACCGGAGATGACGATAAGGTCTGCTTTTGCTTTGGCCACTCCGGCGGCAATGGTTCCTACACCGCTTTCGGCTACCAGCTTCACACTGATTTTGGCATGAGGATTTACATTCTTCAGATCGAAGATCAACTGTGCCAGATCTTCGATGGAATAAATGTCGTGATGGGGCGGGGGAGAGATCAATGAAATGCCGGGAATGGAATGGCGCGTTTTCGCAATCACCTGGTCTACTTTAAAGCCCGGCAACTGACCGCCTTCACCCGGTTTGGCCCCTTGTGCCACTTTGATTTGTATTTCATCGGCATTCACCAGATACTCCGTTGTTACGCCGAAACGTCCCGAAGCTACCTGCTTGATGGCGCTACGCAGACTGGTTCCGTCTTCGCGGGGCGTAAAGCGTGCGCTGTCTTCGCCTCCCTCACCTGTGTTGCTGCGTCCGTGAATCCGGTTCATGGCAATGGCCATTGCCTCATGCGCTTCTTTGCTGATAGACCCGTAACTCATGGCACCCGTCACAAAGCGGTGCATGATGCTTTCTACCGGTTCAACCTTATCTATAGAAATGGGGGCACGGCGGAAATCCAGGAAGTCGCGTAGGAAGATAGGCGCTTCTTTTCTGTCTACCAGACTGGTGAATTCTTTGAATTTCTTATAGCTGCCCAGGCGTGTGGCAAGTTGCAAGGTAGAAATGGTTTCCGGGTTCCAGGCATGTTTTTCTCCATCTTTACGGAAAGCGTACAAACCGTTGTTGGGGAGTAATCCGTCTACTTGTGCGGCAAAACCTGCATCGTGGAATGCGATTGCATCGCGTGCCACTTCATCCAGCCGGATACCGCCTATTGTGGATCTTAACCCGCCGAAATAAGCATTGCTGAGCTCTTCACTCAAACCTACGGCTTCGAATATTTTCGCTCCCCGATACGAGCGGATGGTACTGATACCCATCTTACTCATGATCTTGAACAATCCCTTGCAGATGGATTTGATATATTTCTTTTCGGCTGTGGCATAATCCAATTGGATTTCTTTCTTCGCCACCAGCTTGTCGATCACGGCGAATGCCATGTAAGGGTTCAGGGCGCTGGCGCCAAATCCCAGTAACAGGGCTGCGTGCATCACCTCGCGTATTTCACCGCTTTCCACAACCAATGCCGTCTGCACACGTTTACCCACGGAGATAAGGTGGTGGTGCACTGCGCTTACTGCCAGCAGGGAGGGGATAGCCGCATGAGTGGCATCCACATCACGGTCGCTCAATATAATGTAGTTCACCCCTTCGCTGACGGACTCTTCCGCTTGCTTGCAAAGTGCTGTGAGTGCTTCCTGCAATCCGGCACGACCCTTTGCTACTTCAAACAGCAAGGGCAGTTTCACCGTTTTGAAACCTTTGTAGCGGATGTTGCAAAGAATATCCAGTTGTGCATTGCTCAGGATGGGATGGTTGAGGCGTACCATCTTACAATGGCTTTCGCTAGGTGTCAGGATGTTCATGCCCACGGCACCGATATATTCCGTCAGTGACATTACCAGTTCCTCGCGTATCGGGTCGATAGGCGGATTGGTGACTTGTGCAAACTGTTGTCGGAAGTAATTGTACAGTAGTTGCGGCTTATCCGAAAGCACGGCAAGCGGCGTATCATTCCCCATTGAGTGGATAGGCTCGGCACCCGTGGTACACATCGGAACGATGAGCCGCTCCACATCTTCCTTGGAATAACCGAAGGTGCGCAGCATCCTCTCGTAATTCTCTACGCTATGTGGGACTTTGCGCCCGCTTTTCAGCTCATCCAGTTCGATGCGGTTCGTTGCCAGCCAACTGCGGTAAGGCTTGGCTTCGGCCAACTGTTCTTTCAATTCTCCGTCGTAGTAGATTTCGCCTTTTTCGGTATCTACCAGTAGTATCTTACCCGGTTGCAGGCGTCCCTTTTCTTTGATGTCTCCCGGTTCGAAATCCATCACGCCCACTTCGCTGGCAACTACCATCATATCGTTGTGCGTAATCAGATAGCGTGCAGGACGCAATCCGTTACGGTCGAGCATACCGCCTGCAAAACGTCCGTCGCTGAACAGCAAGGCGGCAGGGCCGTCCCACGGTTCCATCAGGATGGAGTGGTATTCATAGAATGCTTTCAGGTCTTCGCTGATGGGATTCTTTTCATTGAAAGATTCCGGCACCAGCATGGCCATGGCGTGCGGCAGGCTGAGGCCTGACATAACGAGGAATTCCAAAACATTGTCCAGTGAGGCACTGTCGCTCATTCCCGGCTGAATGATGGGGCGTATCTCCCTGATGTCGCCCAAGACGGGAGAGGAGAGCACACTTTCACGGGCTTCCATCCACCCCCGGTTGCCGCGGATGGTGTTGATTTCGCCGTTGTGGGCCAGGAGGCGGAACGGTTGTGCCAGTCCCCAGGTAGGGAAGGTGTTGGTGCTGAAGCGGGAGTGCACCAGTGCTATGCCGCTGGTGAAGTAGGGGTTTGTCAGATCGGGGAAGTAGCCTCGCAGTTGCAGTGAAGAGAGCATACCTTTATAGATGATGTTCTTCGTGGATAGGGAGACAACGTAGAAATCTTCGCGCGTGGCAATATCGGATTTGCGTACTTTGTTTTCTATTCTTTTTCTTATGAGATAGAGTTTACGGTCGGCTGTCTCGCTTTCCGTAAATCCGGTGATGAAAATTTGTTTGATATCCGGTTCGTTGGCAAGTGCCGATTCTCCTAAGATTTCTGGACAGGTGGGTACATTGCGCAGGTGCATCAATGTCAATCCTTCTTTTTCAATCTCTTCGATGATAATGCTTAAGATAGCACCTTGGCCTTTCTCATCTTTCGGTAGAAAGAGAAGACCTGTACCGTATTTCCCTTTCTCGGGGACAGGAATACCCTGCAAAAGAATAAACTCGTGCGGGATTTGCAGCAGGATGCCGGCACCGTCTCCGGTTTTGTTATCTGCACCTTCGGCGCCCCGGTGACGCATGTTCTCCAACACCTTCAATGCAGACTCTACCAGTTCGTGTGACTTGCCTCCGTGGATGTTCACTAACATACCGACACCACAAGCGTCATGCTCGTTCTCTGCATCATACAAGCCCAACTGCCTGGGCTGTCGTTGATATACAGGATGTTGGCTTTCTTCCCTTCCCTGTTGTCCGGCTTTTCTCTTTGTTTCGTTGTTAAAAAGTTCTTCTTTCATCTTTTTAAGTTTACTTTATTATGTAGTAATACCTATTATTGCTATCAAAATGTTTGGCAAAAGTATTAATTTAATTTCAAATTGGTATAATAATATGGGTTTTTGTGACTTGCAAAATGTCTGTTTATTGGATTTGTGTTTTAAATTGAAATAAAATATATGTTTTTGTGTTTTGAATTGAAGTAAAATGCGTGGTTTATATTCTGTATTGTAAGTACGCCTTTCCCTCGTTCGAGAAATTGCCATATTGCCATAATGCCAAATAGCCAAAAGGGAAGTGCATGACATTTTTTTGTTTCATCCTTATCCGGATATAACCAAGTCCATTCCTATAGATACGGAGATGGTACGGACTTGATACAGTGTTGATATGGGATTGACATGGATTTAGTCTCTTTACCCGTTGGCAGAATTAATTTCTTTCTTTAGGGTATGAATAAAATGAGTATCTCTACATTAAGTAAATAGAGTATCTCAATTCCCCTCCTCCGTCGGAGGAGGGGTGCCCAGAGGGCAGGGTGGTAGGTAAAGCAAGAAATACCGATGAATCATATCAATAAGGAATTCTTTTCTCACCTACCACCTCCCCCTACGGGTACTCCTCCTCCGACGGAGGAGGAGAATTGAGATAGTACTGTTTAATCACTTTTATTCATTACTTTTCCATTATGAATTAATTCCGCCAACAGGTTCTTTTTATCTTATTGGCCTTTTCCTTTGGCCTTGGCAATTTGGCTTTTTGGCAATTTGGCAACCTTGAAAAACGACACTCTTTATCGGATTGGAAGATTTTTCCGCTATCTCCTTTCAATATAAAACTAAAATTCCATTGCTTACTTTGAATTTATAAAATTACTCCTTTTGCTTTAATAAGTTTGTTTTCTTTAACTTTTTGACAAGAAAACATCTTTTTTCTATTCTTTTGATAAATAAATAGGCAAAACATTAACTTTATGTTCTCGGGTTTTTATATCTTTGCAGCGCAAAATCAAATATTAATTAGTATGTGTGGAATAGTAGGCTATATTGGTCAAAAGAAAGCCTACCCCATTCTTATCAAAGGATTGAAGCGATTAGAGTATCGCGGATATGATAGTGCAGGGGTAGCATTAATCAGTGATAACCGACAGTTGAACGTTTACAAAACGAAAGGTAAGGTTTCGGAACTGGAAACTTTCGTTACTCAAAAAGATATTTCCGGTAACATCGGAATTGCCCATACCCGTTGGGCTACGCACGGGGAACCTTGCTCCGCTAACGCCCATCCTCATTATTCCTCTTCCGAACATCTCGCTCTCATCCACAACGGCATCATCGAAAACTACGCCGTCCTTAAAGAAAAACTCCAGGCCAAAGGCTATTCATTCAAAAGCAGTACGGACACCGAAGTACTGGTGCAACTGATAGAATTCATCCAGAAATCCAAAAATACAGATTTGCTGACTGCTGTGCAATTAGCGTTGCGTGAAGTAATCGGCGCTTATGCCATTGCCGTGCTGGATAAGGACAATCCGGATGAGATTATTGCAGCACGCAAGAGTAGTCCGTTGGTGGTAGGTATCGGTGAAGATGAGTTTTTCCTGGCTTCGGATGCTACGCCGATTGTGGAATATACAGATAAAGTCGTATATTTGGAAGATGAAGAGATTGCCGTCATCCGCCGCGGAGAGAAACTGAAGGTGGTGAACCTAAAAAATGTGGAATGTCCGCACGAAGTGAAGACGGTGGCGCTGAACCTGGGACAGTTGGAAAAGGGTGGTTATCCGCACTTCATGCTGAAAGAGATTTTTGAGCAGCCCGATTGCATTCACGACTGTATGCGTGGACGTATCAATGTAGAAAGTACAAATGTGGTGCTTTCCGCAGTGATTGATAATAAAGACCGCCTGCTGGCAGCCAAACGTTTCATCATCGTGGCGTGCGGTACTTCCTGGCATGCGGCGCTTATCGGAAAGCATCTGATAGAAAGTCTTTGCCGCATTCCGGTGGAAGTGGAGTATGCTTCGGAATTCCGTTACCGTGATCCGGTGATAGACAGTAAGGATGTGGTGATTGCAATTTCGCAAAGTGGCGAGACAGCGGATACACTGGCAGCTGTGGAACTGGCGCGGAGTTGTGGAGCATTTATCTATGGCATCTGTAATGCGATTGGTTCGTCTATTCCGAGGGCTACGCATACGGGTTCTTATATACACGTAGGTCCCGAAATCGGAGTGGCTTCCACCAAAGCGTTTACGGGACAGGTGACAGTGCTCACCATGCTGGCGCTGACGCTTGCCAAGGAGAAGAATACGATAGATAAGGGGCAATTCCTTGCCATCGTGCAGGAGCTGAACCGCATTCCTGATAAGATGAAAGAAGTGCTGAAGTTGAACGGCAGCATTGCAGAGCTTTCCAAGATTTTCACGTATGCGCATAACTTTATCTATCTGGGACGCGGATATTCGTATCCCGTAGCCCTGGAAGGTGCGTTGAAGCTGAAAGAAATCTCTTATATCCATGCCGAGGGTTATCCGGCTGCTGAAATGAAGCACGGGCCTATCGCACTGGTAGATGCTGAAATGCCGGTAGTAGTGATTGCTACACAGAACGGGCTTTATGAGAAAGTATTAAGCAATATACAGGAAATCAAGGCGCGTAAGGGCAAAGTGATTGCCCTGGTGACAAAAGGGGATACGGTTATCAGCAAGATTGCCGATACTTGTATCGAGTTGCCGGAAACAATTGAGTGCCTTGACCCGTTGATTACTACGGTACCATTGCAGTTACTGGCGTATCATATCGCAGTATGCAAGGGGATGGATGTGGATCAGCCGAGGAATCTGGCGAAGAGCGTAACAGTGGAATAAAGAGGGTAATATGAAATAAATAGTAAACGATAAATTGTACTTTGTACATTGTAAATTGTAAATGAACTGATGGAAGAACTGAAGCATGAATGTGGCGTTGCCATGATACGCCTGCTGAAACCTCTGGAATACTATGAACAGAAGTATGGCACATGGATGTACGGTTTGAACAAACTCTATCTTCTGATGGAGAAACAGCACAACCGCGGACAAGAGGGCGCCGGTATGGCTTGTGTAAAGCTGGAAGCAAATCCCGGTGAAGAGTATATGTTCCGTGAGCGTGCACTCGGTTCGGGCGCCATTACCGAGATATTCGGTACGGTGCAGAGCAACTTTAAGGATCTGACAAAAGAGCAGCTTCATGATGCGGATTACGCTAAGAAGTACCTCCCTTTTGCGGGCGAGGCTTACATGGGGCACTTGCGCTATTCCACTACCGGAAAAAGCGGCATTTCCTATGTGCACCCTTTCTTGAGGCGTAACAACTGGCGGGCTAAGAATCTCGCTCTTTGCGGCAATTTCAACATGACGAACGTGGATGAGATCTTTGCACGCATCACTGCTATCGGCCAGCATCCGCGGAAGTATGCCGATACGTACATCATGCTGGAACAAGTGGGACACCGTCTCGACCGTGAAGTGGAGCGCCTCTTCAATCTTGCCGAAGCGGAAGGATTGACAGGCATGGGCGTGACTCACTATATAGAAGATCATATGGACCTGGCAAACGTGCTGCGTACTTCGAGCAAGGAGTGGGACGGGGGCTATGTGATATGTGGACTGACGGGAAGCGGTGAATCGTTTGCCGTGCGCGACCCGTGGGGAATCCGCCCCGCATTTTGGTATCAGGATGATGAAGTGGCAGTGCTTGCCAGCGAACGCCCTGTGATACAAACCGCTTTCAATGTGCCGGCAGCCAGCATTAAGGAATTGATGCCCGGACAAGCCTTGCTGATTAACAAGACAGGCAAGCTGCGCACCACCCAAATCAATAAAGTGCGCGAGGTGAAACCCTGTTCTTTCGAACGTATTTATTTCTCACGAGGCAGTGATGTGGATATTTACAGGGAACGTAAACTATTGGGTGAGAAACTGATACCTAACATCTTGAAAGCCATCAATAAAGACCTTGACCATACCGTGTTTTCCTTCATCCCGAATACAGCGGAAGTTGCGTTCTACGGCATGTTGCAGGGACTGGATGATTATCTGAATGAAGAGAAAATGCAACAGATCGCTTCCCTGGGACATAGCCCCAATCTGGAGGAGCTGGAACAGATACTTTCCCGCCGTATCCGTAGCGAAAAGGTAGCCATCAAGGACATCAAACTGCGCACGTTTATTGCAGAAGGAAACAGCCGCAATGACTTGGCTGCGCATGTGTATGATATCACTTATGGCAGTCTGGTGCCGGGTGTGGACAATCTTGTCATTATCGACGACTCCATTGTACGCGGAACCACTCTGAAACAGAGTATTATCGGTATTCTCGACCGTCTGGGCCCCAAGAAGATTGTGATTGTTTCTTCTTCACCACAGGTACGTTATCCTGATTATTACGGCATCGACATGGCAAAGATGAGTGAATTCATTGCTTTCAAAGCGGCTATCGAGTTGCTGAAAGACCGGGATATGAAAGATGTGATTGCCGCTGCCTACCGCAAATCGAAAGACCAGGTAGGACTGCCGAAAGAGCAAATGGTGAACTATGTGAAGGATATCTATGCACCTTTCACTGACGAGGAAATCTCCGCCAAGATGGTGGAACTGCTGACACCTGCCGGAACAAAGGCGAAGGTGGAAATCGTATACCAACCGTTGGAGGGGCTGCATGAGGCTTGTCCCAATCATCGGGGAGACTGGTATTTCAGCGGTGATTATCCTACGCCGGGTGGGGTGAAGATGCTGAATAATGCCTTTATTGACTATATAGAACAAGTATATCAATTTTAACGAAATAGTGTTTAGTGATAAGTGATTAACGTTAATCACTTATCACTAAACACTAATCACTAACTAACATGAGAAATGTAACTCTTATCCTTGACGACGGGAGCCGCTTCCACGGCAAGTCGTTTGGCTACGAAAAGCCGGTAGCGGGAGAGGTGGTTTTCAACACAGCTATGACGGGGTATCCCGAGAGCTTGACTGACCCCTCGTATGCCGGACAGTTGATGACGCTCACTTATCCGTTGGTGGGCAATTATGGTGTGCCGCCTTTCACTATCGAACCGAATGGACTGGCTACCTTTATGGAAAGCGAACGTATCCATGCGGAAGCCATCATTGTAAGTGATTATAGTGAGGACTTTAGCCATTGGAACGCTGTGGAAAGCCTTGCTGATTGGCTGAAGCGCGAACAGGTGCCGGGCATCACAGGTATCGATACACGTGAACTGACAAAGGTGCTCCGCGAACATGGCGTGATGATGGGGAAGATTGTTTTTGATGATGAACCGGAGAATGTGCCCGATGCCGTGTATGCGGGAGTGAACTATGTGGATAAGGTGAGTTGCAAGGAGATAATCCGGTACAACGAAGGTGCGGGTAAGAAGAAAGTAGTCCTGGTGGATTGTGGGGTGAAGAGCAATATTCTTCGCTGTCTGCTGAAGCGTGATGTGGAAGTCATCCGTGTGCCTTGGGATTATGATTATAATGAACTGGAGTTTGACGGACTTTTCATCAGTAACGGCCCGGGTGATCCGGATACCTGTGATGCTGCGGTGCAGAATATCCGCCGGGCAATGAAGAATGAAAAACTGCCGATCTTCGGTATTTGCATGGGAAATCAGTTGCTGAGTAAGGCAGGAGGAGCAAAGATATACAAGCTGAAATATGGTCATCGCAGTCACAACCAGCCGGTGCGTATGGTGGGCACGGAGCATTGCTTCATCACTTCGCAGAATCATGGTTATGCAGTGGACAACACTACGCTGACGGAAGATTGGGAACCGCTGTTCATCAATATGAACGACGGGTCTAATGAGGGCATTAAACATAAACGGAATCCCTGGTTCTCTGCACAATTCCATCCGGAAGCTGCCAGCGGGCCGACGGATACGGAGTTTTTGTTTGATGAGTTCGTGAAACTGCTGTAAAATAGTATCTCAATTCCCCTCCTCCAACGGAGGAGGGGAATTGAGATAGATTTTAGAAATATAATGAATAAATAGAAATGAAAGAAAACAATATAAAGAAAGTCCTGCTACTCGGTTCCGGTGCACTGAAAATCGGTGAGGCAGGTGAGTTCGACTACTCTGGCAGCCAGGCACTCAAAGCCTTGAAAGAAGAAGGTATCTACACCGTTCTTATCAATCCGAATATCGCTACTGTGCAGACTTCGGAAGGCGTTGCCGACCAGATTTATTTCCTGCCTGTCACTCCTTATTTTGTAGAGAAAGTCATCGAAAAAGAACGTCCGGATGGCGTTATGCTTGCTTTTGGTGGACAAACGGCACTGAACTGCGGTGTTGCCCTCTACAAAGACGGAGTTTTTGAGAAATATGGCGTAAAAGTTCTCGGCACTCCCGTGCAAGCCATTATCAATACGGAAGACCGTGAGATCTTCGTGCATAAGCTGAATGAAATCAATGTAAAGACTATTAAAAGCGAAGCCGTAGAAAATGCCATTGATGCCCGTCGTGCTGCTGCCGAATTGGGTTATCCGGTGATTGTCCGCGCTGCATACGCGCTTGGCGGACTGGGTTCCGGCTTCTGTGACAATGAAGAAGAACTGGATGTGTTGGTTGAGAAAGCTTTCTCCTTCTCCCCGCAGGTGCTTGTGGAAAAATCCTTGCGTGGATGGAAAGAAGTGGAGTATGAGGTGGTGCGCGACCGCTTTGACAACTGTATCACCGTTTGTAACATGGAGAACTTCGACCCGCTGGGTATCCATACGGGAGAGTCCATTGTTATCGCTCCGTCTCAGACGCTCAGTAACTCCGATTATCATAAGTTGCGCGAACTTGCTATCCGTATCATTCGCCATATCGGTATTGTAGGAGAATGTAATGTGCAGTATGCTTATGATCCTGAAAGTGAAGATTATAGAGTGATTGAAGTAAATGCCCGCTTGAGCCGTTCTTCTGCTCTGGCTTCTAAAGCTACGGGGTATCCGCTTGCTTTCGTTGCTGCAAAACTCGGTCTTGGCTACGGATTGTTCGACCTGAAGAATTCTGTAACGAAAACCACAAGTGCTTTCTTTGAACCTGCATTGGATTATGTGGTCTGTAAAATACCCCGTTGGGACTTGGGTAAGTTCCATGGTGTAGATAAGGAACTGGGTTCCAGCATGAAGTCAGTAGGCGAGGTGATGGCTATCGGCCGTACTTTTGAAGAAGCCATTCAGAAAGGTCTGCGTATGATAGGACAGGGGATGCATGGTTTCGTAGAGAATAAGGAACTTGTTATCTCTGATATAGACAAGGCGCTCCGTGAACCGACGGACAAGCGTATCTTCGTCATATCCAAAGCTTTCCGTGCCGGATATACCGTTGATCAGGTGCACGAACTGACGAAGATCGATAAGTGGTTTCTGGAGAAGCTGATGAACATCATGAACACCAGCAAAGAGTTGGAACAGTGGAGTAAGAACCACAAACAGATAGCCGATCTGCCTTTGGAATTGCTGAAAAAAGCCAAGGTACAAGGTTTCTCCGATTTCCAGATAGCTCGCGCCATCGGTTATGAAGGAGACATGGAAGACGGTATCCTCTATGTACGCAATCATCGTAAGAGCGTTGGCATTGTCCCTGTGGTGAAGCAAATAGACACTCTTGCTGCCGAATATCCTGCACAGACTAATTACCTGTATCTGACGTATAGTGGCATCGCTAATGATGTTCATTATCTCGGCGACCGTAAATCCATCGTTGTACTTGGTTCCGGTGCGTATCGTATCGGGTCTTCCGTAGAGTTTGACTGGTGCGGTGTACAGGCACTGAATACCATCCGTAAAGAGGGATATCGCAGCGTTATGATCAACTATAATCCCGAAACAGTATCTACGGACTATGATATGTGCGACCGCCTCTACTTCGACGAACTTACCTTCGAACGGGTAATGGATATCCTTGAACTGGAAAATCCGCACGGGGTCATTGTTTCTACCGGTGGTCAGATACCGAATAACCTTGCCCTGCGTCTAGATGCGCAGAAGGTGCCTATACTCGGTACTTCCGCCAAAAGCATTGACAATGCCGAAGACCGTGAGAAGTTCTCTGCCATGCTGGACCGTATCGGAGTAGACCAGCCTCGCTGGCGCGAGCTTACGAGCATGGACGACATCAACGAGTTTGTGGAAGAAGTAGGTTTCCCGGTGCTTGTGCGTCCGTCATACGTGCTTTCAGGTGCTGCAATGAACGTTTGTTCCAATCAGGAAGAATTGGAACGCTTCCTGCAACTTGCGGCCAATGTATCGAAGAAGCATCCGGTGGTTGTCAGCCAATTCATCGAACATGCCAAGGAGGTGGAGATGGATGCGGTGGCACAAAATGGAGAAATTGTGGCATACGCTATCTCTGAACATATTGAGTTTGCCGGGGTGCATTCGGGCGATGCTACGATTCAATTTCCGCCGCAGAAGCTTTATGTGGAGACGGTACGCCGCATTAAGCGTATCAGTCGTGAGATTGCACGCGAACTGAATATCTCCGGTCCGTTCAATATCCAGTATCTGGCCCGTGAGAATGACATCAAGGTGATTGAATGTAACCTGCGTGCATCCCGTAGTTTCCCGTTCGTCAGCAAGGTGTTGAAGATTAATCTTATCGAACTGGCTACGAAGGTGATGTTAGGGCTTCCGGTAGAAAAGCCGAATAAGAATCTCTTTGAACTGGACTATGTAGGCATCAAGGCCAGTCAGTTCTCTTTCAATCGTTTGCAAAAGGCCGACCCGGTGTTGGGTGTGGATATGGCATCTACAGGTGAGGTAGGTTGTATCGGAAGTGATACCTCCTGTGCCGTGCTGAAGGCTATGCTTTCTGTAGGCTACCGCATACCGAAGAAAAATATCCTGCTTTCTACCGGTACACCGAAACAGAAGGTGGAAATGCTTTCCGCTGCCCGCCTGCTTCAGCAAAAAGGGTATAAGCTCTTTGCAACGGGAGGTACCAGTAAGTTCCTTACGGAGAATGGGGTGGAGAATACGCAGGTGTATTGGCCCAGTGAGACTAACCAACAGCCGCAAGCGTTGGATATGCTGCACAAAAAGGAGATCGACATGGTGGTGAATATTCCGAAGAACCTCACTGCGGGTGAGTTGAGTAACGGATATAAGATTCGTCGTGCCGCTATCGACCTGAATGTTCCGCTGATTACAAATGCCCGCCTGGCAAGTGCTTTCATCAATGCTTTCTGTACGATGACGCTGGATGATCTGGCAATTAAATCGTGGGCGGAGTATAAATAATCTCTGTATAACAAAGTGAGAAAAACATTTGTTAGTCAAAGAGAATGGTTTAACTTTGCATTTACAACTATAAAAATATAGGAGAGTATATTATGGATACAACGATGGAAACCATTTCATTTGAGTTGCCGAAAGCTGACTTAAAGTTATTCAAAGAATTGGCAAAGAAGATGGGCTGGACTATTACTGACAAAAAGTCGGGTATAGAAAAGGCTATGGAGGATGTGAAGACCGGGCGCGTGTATAAAGCAAAAGATGCAGATGAGTTATTTAAGCAAATATTAGGCTGATGGCATATACCTTGATATATACCGGACAGTTTAAGAAAGATTTAAAGCGTTGCCAGAAACGAGGATTAGATATTGAACTTTTGCATAAAGTGATAACTCTTTTACAAGAAAACGGTTCTTTGCCGGCTGAATATAAACCTCATATATTGTCGGGACAATTTTCAGGATATTGGGAATGTCATATAAAGCCGGATTGGTTGTTGATATGGGAGCAGAATGATAAAGAATTGACTTTATTGCTGCTTAATACTGGGACACATTCGGACTTGTTTTGATAACTTTAGAAATAGCGGGTCTCGTTGCATTGCAAAGATGTAACGGGACTTTTGCTTTTTATATGCTGCAAAACATATCCCTATTTCTTGCTGATTCAGAATAAATAATCTTTCTTTGCACCAGCACAGTTCAGCACAGTTGTCTGTGTCATCCTTACTTTGATTAAACCTGTATACGCAATATGAAAACAATTTTCGGGCAACAAACGACGAAGGTAAAACAACTGGCCGATTTGATCAGCCAGGATATTTCCATGGGACGTTACAAGACGGATACCGCCCTGCCTTCCATCAATCAGCTGAGCCACGATTATAAAGTTTCCCGCGACACGGTTTTTAAAGCTTTTATTGATCTGAAGGAGCGGGGGATTATCGATTCTACTCCTGGCAAAGGCTACTATGTGGTGAATCGCCAGAAAAATATACTGCTGCTGCTCGATGAATACTCACCCTTTAAAGATACGCTGTATAACAGCATCATCCGCCGCCTTTCTACGCGTTATAAGGTAGACCTGTGGTTTCATCAGTATAACGAAGCATTGTTCAATGCTATTCTTCGCGATTCCATTGGCCGCTATAATAAGTACGTGGTAATGAACTTCGATAATGAAAAGATTTCTCCTTATCTCTATAAGATAGACTCTTCCCGCCTGTTGCTGCTTGATTTCGGGCAGTTTGATAAGCGGGAATATTCATACATCTGCCAGGACTTCGGTGAAGCCTTTTACGCAGCTATGGCTCAATTGTCAGATAGGTTGCAGAACTATCGCAAGCTTATCCTGTTTCTGGCACGGGAAAGTAAGCATCCCAAGGAGACGTGTGATTATTTCAGGAAGTATTGTGCAGATCATCAATTGGAATGTGAGATAATAGAGACTTTGGACGACAGGGAAGTGCATTCCGGTGAAGCCTATATTGCCATCCGTCAGGTGGATGTGGTGGAGATTGTGAAGAAGAGCCGTGCGGCAGGTTTGACGTGTGGCGTTGATTTCGGCTTGATAGCCTATAATGATACGCCGGCTTATGAAGTGATTGATAAGGGAATAACAGTAATGAGTGTGGATTGGCAAAAGATGGGAATCCTGACGGCAGATTTCATCTTGAGTGGCAAACCCATACAGGTTTGTCTGCCGACGGAAGTAAATTTAAGAGGCTCTTTATAGCCTTTTTTTACAAACTGATTTCAGCACAGTTCAGCATAGATGATGTTTTATTAACCAAATAAATGATAGCATGAAAAAGTATCCGAAAATCGGGATTCGTCCCACTATCGACGGTCGCCAGGGTGGCGTACGTGAAAGCCTTGAAGAAAAGACTATGAATCTGGCTAAAGCAGTAGCCGAGTTGATCACCAGTAACTTGAAGAATGGTGACGGAAGTCCGGTGGAGTGTGTGATTTCAGACAGTACCATCGGTCGCGTAGCCGAAAGCGCGGCTTGTGCCGAGAAGTTTGAACGCGAAGGCGTGGGTTCTACTATCACAGTGACCTCTTGCTGGTGCTACGGTGCCGAGACTATGGACATGAATCCGTATTATCCGAAAGCTGTTTGGGGATTTAACGGTACGGAACGTCCGGGAGCTGTATATCTGGCAGCTGTACTGGCAGGACATGCACAAAAAGGATTACCTGCTTTTGGCATTTACGGACGTGATGTGCAGGATCTGGATGACAATTCCATCCCTGCCGACGTTGCAGAAAAACTGCTTCGTTTTGCACGTGCCGCACAGGCAGTAGCGACCATGCGCGGAAAATCTTATCTATCGATGGGTAGCGTATCCATGGGTATTGCCGGTTCTATTGTGAATCCGGATTTCTTCCAGGAGTATCTGGGCATCCGTTGCGAATCTGTAGACCTGACTGAAATTATCCGTCGCATGACTGAAGGTATCTATGATAAGGAAGAGTTCGCTAAAGCCATGACATGGACAGAGAAATATTGCAAGAAGAATGAGGGCAAGGATTTCAATCTCCCCGCAAAGACCAAAACCCGTGAGCAAAAAGACGAAGATTGGGAGTTTATTGTGAAGATGACCCTTATCATGCGTGACCTTATACAAGGTAATCCGAAACTTCGCGAAATGGGATTCAAGGAAGAGGCACTTGGACACAACGCCATTGCCGCCGGTTTCCAGGGACAACGCCAGTGGACGGATTTTTATCCGAATGGTGACTACTCAGAAGCTCTGCTGAATACTTCTTTTGACTGGAACGGTATCCGTGAAGCATACGTAGTAGCTACTGAAAATGATGCCTGCAACGGTGTAGCCATGCTCTTTGGTCATTTGCTGACAAACCGTGCACAGATATTCTCTGACGTGCGTACATATTGGAGTCCTGAAGCTGTGAAACGTGTTACGGGTAAAGAATTGACCGGTTTGGCAGCTAATGGTATTATCCATCTGATTAACTCCGGTGCTACCACTCTGGACGGTACAGGCCAGCAAACAAATGCACAGGGTGAACCTGTAATGAAACCTCATTGGGAAATTTCCGAGGCTGAAGTGGAGAAATGTCTTGAAGCTACCACCTGGTATCCCGCTAACCGTGATTATTTCCGCGGAGGTGGTTTCTCTTCCAACTTCCTGTCAAAGGGTGGAATGCCTGTAACTATGACCCGTCTGAATCTGGTAAAAGGCCTTGGCCCTGTGCTTCAGATTGCTGAGGGATGGACGGTAGAGATTGATCCGGAAGTTCACAAGCTGCTGGATGAACGTACGGACCGTACTTGGCCTACTACTTGGTTTGTGCCCCGTCTTTGCGATAAACCGGCATTTGAAGATGTGTACTCGGTAATGAATAACTGGGGAGCCAATCATGGTGCTATCAGTTACGGACATATCGGTCAGGATTTGATTACGCTGGCTTCCATGCTTCGTATTCCTGTTTGCATGCACAATGTGGATGAGAAGAAGATATTCCGTCCTGCTGCCTGGAATGCATTCGGTATGGATAAAGAAGGAGCTGATTACAGAGCTTGCACAACGTACGGACCTATCTATAAATAACAAATAGAAATAGACATGATAACAAACGAACACATAGAACAATTCATAGCCCAGGCGCATCGGGTAGGAGATGCCGGATTGACAATATGCAGTAGCGGCAATATCTCCTGGCGCATTGGTGACGAAGTCCTGCTTTCCGGAACAGGTTCATGGGTACCTTCTCTACCTAAAGAAAAAGTAGCTGTCTGCCGCCTTTCTACAGGAGAAGTATTGAATGGAGTGAAACCCTCTATGGAAAGCGGTTTCCATCTGGGAGTACTCCGTGAGCGTCCTGATGTGAATGTAGTCCTGCATTTCCAGTCACACTATGCCACGGCTGTGGCATGTATGAAGAATCGTCCTACGAACTTCAACGTAACAGCGGAGATTCCCTGCCATGTGGGAAGTGAGATTCCGGTAGTTCCTTATTATCGTCCGGGATCGAAAGAATTGGCTCAGGGAGTGATTGATGCTTTGAAAGACCATAATTCCGTCCTCTTGCTGAAACATGGGCAGGTGGTGTGTGGCAAGGACTTCGACCAGGCTTTTGAACGCGCTATGTTCTTTGAAATGGCATGCCGCATCATGATCCAGTCCGGAGGAGACTACACAGTACTTACTCCTGAAGAGATCGACGATCTTGAAACATACATTTTAGGAAAGAAGACTAAATGATGAATACCTATCTGGCAGTAGATTTTGGAGGTGGAAGCGGTCGCATTATGGCCGGTTCCATCTGCCAGGGTACGCTGAAACTGGAAGAGGTGTACCGCTTTCCAAACCGCCAGGTGCGGATGGGAAACCATGTGTACTGGGATTTTCTGGCTCTGTTTGATGAGATGAAGAACGGACTCCGGCAAGCGGTGCGCAAGGGATATCATATCAGGAGCATTGGCATTGATACCTGGGGCGTGGACTTTGGATTGATAGACCGTAACGGTAACTTGCTGGGAAACCCAGTGTGTTATCGTGACCCCCGAACGGATGGTTTGCCGGAAGAGTTTTTCGGTGACAACCTTGTTCGGCACTATTCCGAAGCCGGCATACAAGTGATGTCCATCAATACACTTTTCCAGCTTTACAGCATGAAGAAAAGTGGTGATACGCAATTGGAAGTTGCAGACCGTCTTCTGTTTATGCCCGATCTTTTCAGTTACTTCCTCACAGGGGTGGCAAATAATGAATACTGCATTGCATCCACTTCCGAACTGCTTGATGCACGTAGCCGGACTTGGAATCAGCCACTCATCCATCGTTTGGGAGTACCTGCACATCTCTTTGGAGACATTGTGATGCCCGGTACGGTACGTGGCAAACTGAAACGGGAGATTGCCGAAGAAATTGGTCTGACGGATGAAGTGGATGTCATAGCTGTCGGTTCGCACGATACGGCAAGTGCTGTTTATGCGATTCCTTCGACACAGGTGGATAAATCCCGTTGTGCCTTCCTCAGTTCCGGTACGTGGTCTCTGCTGGGTGTTGAACTGGATGAGCCTATCCTCACGGAAGAAGCTTGCCGGGCCGGCTTCACCAATGAGGGCGGGGTAGGCGGTAAGATTCGTTTTCTTCAGAATATCACCGGGCTTTGGATCTTGCAACGTCTTATGGCACAATGGAAAGAAAGAGGAGAGCGATGTGAATACGATTTCTTGCTTTCTGCCGCTGAATCTGCGGATATTCCATCCGTCATTGACGTAGATGATAAAATATTCCAGAACCCTGTGGATATGGAGGATGCCATTGCGGAGTATTGTGAAGCGCACGGACAGCCTATACCGGAAACTTACGGTGAGGTAGTGCGTTGTGTACTCCAATCACTCGCCCTGCGCTATAAGCAAGGAATAGACCAACTGAATCGTCTGCTTCCCGCTCCGATAGAACAGCTCAATATCATCGGTGGCGGATGCCGTAATTCACTGCTGAACCGCCTGACAGCCGAGGCTTTGGGTATTCCCGTCTATGCCGGACCTGTAGAGGCAACCGCTATCGGTAATATCCTGGTGCAAGCCATTGCCAAAGGAGAGATCGGCAGCCGTGAAGAAATCAAAGAATTTATTTAATAACTTAGCCGGAACGCAGATAAACACTGCTTTGCGTAGATAATTATCGTATCACTTTTTAATCTGCTAAAATCTGTGTTTATTTGCGTTTCAATATTGATTTACTATGGACACATCAATCAAACGTTATCCCGCCAAAGAGCATCATCAGCCGGTGGAGCGTATCTGCCGGACACTGGAACTCCGTGACGATCCGCAGTTGATAGCCGAATATCGTCGCCGGCACAGCCAAGGGACTATCTGGCCCGAAATACCTGCCGGTATCCGTGAATCCGGTATTCTGGAAATGGAAATATATCTTTTGGACACCCGCCTGTTTATGATAGTCGAAGTGCCTGTAGGGTTTGACTGGGATGCAGCTATGGAGCGCCTCGCTTCCTTGCCCCGACAACAGGAGTGGGAAGACTATATGGCCATCTTCCAGCTTGTGAAACCCGGTTCCACAGCCGCCGAGAAATGGCAACCGATGGAGCGTATTTTCTACCTTTATGACTAATCCCAGCCAAAGAAATAACTACCATGAAGAACAACACTAAGAAAAACAGCATTATCAGTAAAGACGGAGTAAGCTACCTCATTCCGTTCATTCTTATCACCAGTTGCTTTGCCTTGTGGGGCTTTGCCAACGATATCACGAATCCGATGGTGAAAGCCTTTTCCAAGATTTTCCGTATGAGTGTTACCGACGGGGCACTGGTGCAGGTGGCTTTCTATGGCGGATATTTTGCCATGGCATTCCCCGCAGCTATTTTTATCCGTCGCTTTTCATATAAAGCAGGGGTACTGCTGGGACTGGGATTGTATGCTATCGGTGCATTCCTGTTCTATCCCGCCATGCTGACGGGTAATTACTATCCCTTCCTTATAGCCTACTTTATACTGACATGCGGACTCTCGTTTCTGGAAACCAGCTGTAATCCCTATATCCTTTCTATGGGCGATGAAGCTACATCCACACGCCGACTGAACCTTGCACAGTCTTTCAATCCGATGGGCTCGTTATTAGGTATGTACGTGGCGATGAACTTTATTCAGAATCGCTTGAACCCGATGGATACGATGGAGCGTAGCCAGCTTTCGGATACAGAATTTGCTGCGGTACGTGATTCAGACCTGATGGTACTGATTGCGCCTTATCTGATTATCGGGCTTGTCATTTTGGCTATGCTGATCGTGATCCGTATGGTGAAGATGCCGAAGAATGGCGATCAGTCTCATAACATCAACTTCCTGCCTACATTGAAACGTATATTCGGTATACACCATTACCGCGAAGGAGTGATCGCACAGTTCTTCTATGTAGGTGCGCAGATTATGTGCTGGACATTTATCATTCAATATGGTACGCGCTATTTCATGTCGGAAGGAATGGAAGAGAAAGCTGCGGAAGTGCTTTCACAGCAATATAACATTGTGGCTATGATTATCTTCTGTGCCAGCCGCTTCATCTGTACGTTTATCCTGAGGTATCTCAGTCCGGGGCTGTTGCTGAAAGTACTGGCTATTGCAGCTTGCTTCTTCACGGCCGGGGTGATTGGTTTCCAGGATATCTGGGGAATGTACTGCCTCGTAGGAGTATCTGCTTGTATGTCTCTGATGTTCCCCACAATCTACGGTATAGCATTGCAGGGATTGGGTGATGATGCCAAATTCGGTGCTGCCGGATTGATTATGGCGATTCTCGGAGGTTCGGTATTACCTCCGGTTCAGGCAAGCATTATAGACTGTGGTACATTGCTGGGTATGCCTGCTGTGAACCTGTCATTCATCCTTCCGTTCATCTGTTTTGTGGTGATTGTGATCTATGGACACCGGTCTTATTGCAGGGAAAAAATGCGAAAGTAATTATAGATACATCTGAATTTGATGATGGAGAACCTTTTATAGAAAAAAAGGTTCTCTTTTTTATTTATATAATTGTATTTCTTCTTTTTTTGCTACTTTTGTGTTGCAAAATGAAACAAGCAAATATTTCGCATAACATAAAATTCTTCTGGTACAGATGAAACAATATCTTCTATTTCTGTTTTTCTACCTCTTGTCTGTAAATTGGGCTTTTGCACAAAAAGATGCGATAGAGGGTAAAAGTTATATCCTTTGTATAAACTCATATACGGAATCATCTCCCTGGAGTAGTCGGCTCATTTCCAACGTTACGGAATTCGTTCAAAAAGACCCTGGAATCACTCTTTACGTAGAGCATCTGAATATGTTGCTGGTTGAAAATGATTCCATTCTGGAAGAATCCAAGCGCAATATATTCGATAAATACAAAGGTCGTTCTCCACGCATGCTGTTATTACTGGGAAATTCGGCATTGTTGTTGCGGGATGAATATAGAAAAGTTTGGGGAGATATTCCCATTGTGCTTTGTGCACAGGAAGATTATTTAGATTCCTATGAGGCTTATATCCACAGGCAGCCTTCTACGCCTGAAGAACGAACTCCTCTTTCTTATTTGGTTGACCCCTACAATTTAGTTTATCTGTACGCTGATTTGTATATCCCGGAAAACATTCGCCTGATGAAACAGATGATTCCCGGAATGAAAGAGCTTATATTTATAGGTGACGGGCGCAAAGTCAATCAAGACAACTCCGCACTTATCAAGCAAGAACTGAATACGAAATATCCCGATATCAAGTATAAATTTTGGTCTGCTGAAAATATGACGACCAATCAGCTGTTGGATTCCCTGTATTTCGTAGACACTAAAACAACGGGAGTTCTGTTCGCCTCGTGGTTCTACAAATACGCATTTGCCGGTACTAGCATGTTAGCCACTAATTCTCATAAGCTTATAGCTGCTACTTCCGTTCCTATCTTTTCTTTGAGTATGGTAAATATAGCAAGTGGAAAAGAAGGTATGCTGGGTGGATATACTTACAATCAGGATCGTTATGATGCAGCATTGATTCAAACCATTTCGGATGTGTTGAAAGACAAACAGGCACGCCATATTCCTTGCTATATCCCCACAGACGGGGCGCCTGTTATTAATTATGAAATACTGGTACGTGACGGGCTTTCTCTTTCCACGTGTCCTGCCAATACCCGTTTCCTGAATAAACCGCCTACGTTTTGGGAGCATTACCGGTATTTTATCTTGGGAACTCTTTTCTCTATTTTGCTTATTACACTGCTCTTCCTGTATCGTATTCGCAACTTGAATGCATTGAAGAAAGCACAACAGAACGAGATAGATGCAATGGCTACTTATAAGATGTTAGTGAACAATATGCCCATACTCTATATGCAGGAAGAGTTGGTGACCGATAAGAACGGTAATCCCATCGAATTGATTTATCGGAATGTAAATTCGGAATTTGAGAAACATTTCTATCGTAAGGAAGAGGTCATAGGCAGAAAAGGAAGTGAAATATTTCCGGAATCCATGCCCGAATTCCTGCATTTTACAAAGATGGCGTTGACGGAGAAAAGAGCCATCACATTCCCTTACTACTTTAAAGCCATCGATACTTTTTACGATGTGGTATTGAAAGGAACCCATCAGGGAAATATGATTGATATCTTCTGCCTGAACAGTACAGAACTGCACAAAGCACAGCAAAAGTTGAGTGCTACCAACAGTAAACTGGCGATGGCTCTTGATGTTGCCAACATCGTACCCTGGAAGTGGGATCTGAAGAGCAAAACAATCCTGTGTGATATCAATAGACCGATTGAACTGAGTACTGACGAACAGGAGGTGGAAGATTCACAACTATCTGTGCCCGATTCTCAGTATTTCTCAAAAATCTTCAAGGAAGACCGTGAACGGGTGAAACAGGCCTACCGGGACTTGATAGAAGGACGGGTGGAAAAAGTGAAAGAAGAATACCGCATCGTCAATGTGCAGAAAAACAACCTGCACAAGGTGGAATGGGTGGAAGCACAGGCTGCCGTAGAAGCTCGTGACGAAGATGGAAAGCCATTGACACTGGTAGGCTCGTCGCTTGTCATCACCAACCGGAAGAAAATGGAACAAGAACTTACGACAGCAAAAGAGCTTGCCGAAGAATCCAATCGTTTAAAGTCGGCCTTCCTGGCTAATATGAGTCATGAAATTCGTACCCCGTTGAATGCTATTGTCGGTTTCTCGGGGATATTGGCGTCTACCGAGGAAGAAGAGGAAAAACAGGAATATGTCAGCATCATCGAAAACAATAATACCTTGTTGCTGCAACTCATCAGTGATATTCTTGATTTGTCGAAGATTGAGGCGGGAACGTTGGAGTTGAATTACTCTAATATCGAACTGAATGAGTTGATGAGGGAACTGGAGCGTGGTTTCTTGTTGAGAGTGAAGACGGATGCGGTGAAACTGGAGTTTGTGGAACCTGCCGGGCCATGTATGGCTTATACGGAAAAGAACCGTTTGTCCCAATTGATGATTAACCTTGTGACAAATGCCATTAAGTTTACCGAAAAAGGCAGCATTCGTTTTGGCTATGAAATGCGGGAGAATGAATTATATTTCTATGTGACCGATACCGGATGTGGAATTCCGAAGGATAAGCAACAAAACATTTTCGGGCGTTTCGTCAAGCTGAACTCTTTTGCCCAGGGAACAGGGTTGGGACTTTCTATCTGTAAAACACTGATGGATCATATGGGTGGCAGAATCGGCGTGGAATCGGAAGAGGGTAAAGGCTCTACTTTCTGGTTTACGCTTCCCTACAAACCGGCTGTGAAGGAAGACAAGAAACAGATGCCCAAAGATATTCAACCAGTTTCGATAGAAAGAAACAAATTGACCATACTGGTTGCAGAAGATAATGCAAGCAATTATAAGCTTTTTGAATCCATCCTGAAGTACGACTATCATTTGATTCATGCCTGGGACGGTATGGAGGCTGTGGAAATGTTTCGGGAACATAATCCTCAGATTGTATTGATGGATATCAATATGCCCGTAATGGACGGATACGAGGCTACCCGGGAGATCCGCAAGTATTCTGCAAAGATTCCTATTATTGCCGTTACAGCCTTTGCCTATGCTTCGGATGAACAGAAGGTGATGGAAAGCGGATTCGATGGATATATGCCCAAGCCTATCAATGCCAAGTTATTGAAAGCGCAATTGGTGGATATTATGCAGAAGCGTATCATCTTGTTATAAGATGAAAGTTTCTCATTTTCAGTTGAATGTTTTCCAATGCTGTGTTTCAGCACCCGCAATGCCACACTTCGTGGGTGCCGATGCCACACTTGGACGAGTGTGAAGTGTGGAGTTTGCCCCGTTTAGGTGTGGCATTTGCCCTGCTCAGGTGTGGCGTTTGCCCCGCTTAGGTGTGGCGTTTCTTTTGATATTCCGCCGGTGTCATCCCCGTCATCCGTTTAAAGAATTTGCTGAAGAATGACGGATTGGGAAATCCCAGTTCATCCGAGATTTGGAATACCAACAAGTCACTGTGTTTCAGCAGTACTTTGGCTTCAAGAATAACGGCTTGGTTAATCCACTGCATTACCGTCTGCCCGCTTACTTCACGAATAACCGTGCTCAGATAATGAGGAGTCAGACACAGTTTATCTGCATAGAAACTGATGTTACGTTCACGTTTACTGTGTTCATTAACCAACCCGATGAAGCGGCGGAATACTTCTTCCTGGCGTGAGAGCTGCAATGGGGCGGACTCTTCATTCTTTGCATGTATATACCTTATATTATAGAGTAATGCCATAATCAAGTGTTGTACCACTTCCCGGCGGAATGGCACTTTGTGCACAGCATCCCATATCATTGAAAAGAAAGCATCGATTTGCGGTAATTCTTCCTCTGTGGGCGAAATGAAAATGCCATGCTTTGTGTACGAATCCGTCAGTGCGCCTCCCTGTGCGATGGGCAAAAAGTTATTATCGGGAACAATGACCTGAAAGTCATAATCCTCACTGATTTCCACAATTTCTATCAGTGAATTGAAAGGGCTGATAATAATCATTGGTTCCTTTACCTTATATTCTATCAGATTGATGGAAATCCGTGCTTCACCTCTCAGTATCCGGATGATTCTGCTTTCTTTGGCGCGATAGGGCCTCCCTGTGCTAAAGAGGATACTATCCATTTGGGCAAAGCTGATGATAACACCGAGATCACGGCTGATAAAGCGAAAACTGTTATTGTTTACGATGTTTGGATTACTCAGCAGCTCGCCAAGCCCAAGCTCCATAGGTTTGCTCTTTTCCATATCCTTTTCCTCCTTTAATTTATCTATATCTGTGGCAAAGATAAGAAAATATAGGGTTTTCCTGTCTTTTAATACTGGTAATCGGATAAATAGAGCATCATTGCACACAAATAGAATGTATCCATATACTTTTAAGCTCTATCTTTGCGTCCTATAAAGAAATAAACAAGAAATGTATATGGAAATGAAACGAACTATTCTCTCTTTTTCCTTTGTTCTTGCGGCAATGCTGGCACATGCGCAGCTCACGCTGGAGGGATGCCAACACTCGGCACAGACCAATTATCCGCTGGTGCGGCAATACGGTCTGATAGAGAAAGCCCGGGAGTATAACCTGGAGAATGCCGGAAAAGGCTATCTGCCACAATTCACCCTTTCAGGAAAAGCAACCTATCAAAGTGATGTTACAAAGCTGCCGGTGGACGTTCCGGGAATCGATATAAAAAGTATGCCCAAAGATCAGTATCAGGTGATGCTGGAAGTGTCGCAGAACATCTGGGACGGTGGAGATATCCGTTCCAAAAAGCAACTGACCCGGGCTACTTCGGAGATAGACCGTGGGAAGCAGGAAGTAGATATGTATGTGCTGAATGATCGTGTGAATCAGCTATATTTCGGCATTTTGTTGCTGGACGAACAGTTGAAACAGAATCAGCTTTTGCAGGAAGACTTGGGACGCACCCATCAGCAAGTATCCAACTATATAGCAAACGGCATTGCCAATCAGAGCGATCTGGATGCCGTAAGCGTGGAGATATTGAACACGAAGCAGAAACGCATTGAGCTGGAATCTTCGCGACAGGCCTATCTGAGTATGCTCTCTATCTTTATAGGAAAGGAAATCGCTTCCGGAACTACATTGGAGAAGCCTGCCGATACTTTTGAATCCACTTCATTGGTGAACAACCGTCCGGAACTTCGCTGGTTCGATGCCCAAGGCGGACAATTGAACGTACAGGAGTCTTCATTGAAGACGCGCTTCCGTCCCCGCTTCGGGCTGTTCGTGCAGGGAGCTTACGGAAATCCGGGATTGAACATGCTGAAAGATGATTTCTCCGCATACTATGTAGCGGGAGTCCGTATGTCGTGGAACTTCGGTAGCCTTTACACGTTGCGCAATGATCGGAGGCTGATAGATAACAACCGCCGTAAATTGGAGACCAGCCGCGATGTGTTCCTATTCAATACCAATCTGGAATCTACCCAACAAAGCTCGGCCATCCAGTCCATGCGCCGACAGATGGTGGATGATGATGAGATTATCCGTTTGCGTGTCAACATCCGCAAGGCCGCCGAGGCTAAAGTGGAGAACGGTACGCTGACCGTAACCGATATGCTTCGTGAAATCACAGCTGAGAATCTGGCACGCCAAACCAAGGCTTTACACGAGGTACAGTTACTGATGAACATCTGGAATCTGAAATATACATTGAATAATTAAAGGCATAAAAATATAGATCATTATGAAATCAAGGAACTTACTGGGACTTTGTTCCCTATTGGCCCTCTTTTCCGCTTGTGGAAACGGTGCCCCGAAATATGATGCAACAGGAACGTTTGAGACTACGGAAGTGCTTGTATCTGCCGAAGCATCGGGGCGCCTGCTTTATTTTGATATCGAAGAAGGAATGTTGTTGAAGGCCGGTGAAGAAGTCGGCGTAGTAGATACCGTACAGCTCTACTTGAAGAAGCTGCAACTGGAGGCGAGTCTTAAATCCGTCGAAGAACAGCGTCCTGATATCCTGAAACAGGTAGCCGCCACCAAAGAACAAATATCTGCCGCCCAACGTGAACGGAATCGTGTGGCGAACTTACTAAAGGTAGGTGCGGCAAACCAGAAACAACTGGATGATGCGGAAGATCAGCTTGAAGTGCTCCGCAAGCAACTTGTTGCGCAGAACTCTACCTTGTCCAACAGTCACCAGAGCCTGACATGGCAAAGTTCATCCGTCGGTATTCAGGTGGCACAGGTGGAAGACCAGTTGAAGAAGTGTCACATCACCTCTCCGATAACCGGCACTGTACTGGCAAAGTACGCCGAAGCGGGAGAGCTCACAGCTATGGGCACTCCGCTTTTCAAAGTGGCCGATACGGAACAGATGTACCTTCGTGCTTACATCACCTCCGAACAACTGTCGCAGGTAAAGCTGGGACAGAAAGTAACCGTCTTCTCCGATTACGGCACCAATGAGCATAAGCAGTATCCGGGCGTAGTAACCTGGATTTCGGATACCTCGGAATTTACCCCGAAGACTATCCTGACTAAGAATGAACGTGCCAACCTGGTGTATGCCGTGAAGATTGCCGTGCACAATGACGGGCTGTTGAAGATAGGCATGTACGGGGGAGTGGAGTTTAGTGATTAACGGTTAGTGATTAGTGATTAATTTATGGAACATGCGGTTGTTGTAGATAACGTTACCAAGAAATATGGGGCGGTGGAGGCGTTGAAGAGTGTTTCCTTGACGGTTCCTTCCGGAGAGTTGTTCGGCATTATCGGGCCTGATGGGGCGGGGAAGACTTCTCTTTTCCGTATCCTCACCACCTTGCTGCTTCCCGATAGTGGAAATGCTTCGGTGTGCGGTCTGGATATAGCGAAGGATTATAAAGAAATCCGTCGTCGCGTAGGCTATATGCCGGGACGCTTCTCCCTCTATCAGGACTTGACGGTAGAAGAAAACCTGAACTTCTTTGCTACTGTTTTCCATACCACCATTGAGGAGAATTATGAATTGGTGAAGGATATCTACCAGCAGATAGAGCCTTTCCGCAAACGCCGTGCCGGAGCTTTGTCCGGAGGTATGAAGCAGAAACTGGCGTTGAGTTGTGCGCTTATCCATAAACCGGATGTGCTTTTCCTCGACGAGCCGACAACAGGTGTAGACCCTGTTTCCCGCAAGGAGTTTTGGGGGATGCTTCGCCGGTTGAAGGAACAGGGCATCACCATCATAGCCTCTACACCTATTATTGATGAGGCACGCCAATGTGACCGCATTGCCTTTATCAATGAGGGGCAGATACATGGGATAGATACTCCGGAACGTATTCTGAATCAGTTCGCAAGCATTCTTTGTCCGCCGGGGCTGGAACATGGCAAGGTGGAACAGAAAGATGAGTATGTCATCGAAGTGGATAAGCTCACCAAACGTTTCGGCAATTTCACGGCAGTGGATCATATCTCTTTCAAAGTCCATCGTGGCGAGATATTCGGCTTCCTGGGTGCCAACGGTGCCGGAAAGACTACTGCCATGCGCATGCTTACCGGATTGAGTCATCCCACAGGAGGCACGGCCCGCGTAGCCGGTTTCGATGTTGCCACCCGGACGGAGGATGTGAAAAAGAATATCGGCTATATGAGCCAGAAGTTTTCTCTTTACGAAGACCTGAAAGTGTGGGAGAATATCCGGCTGTTTGCCGGGATTTACGGCATGGCAGAAGATGAAATAGCCCGCAAGACCGATGAACTTTTGGAACGCATCGGGCTGAGTGCCGAACGTGATACGCTGGTAAAAAGTCTGCCGCTGGGCTGGAAACAGAAACTTGCTTTCTCCGTTTCCATCTTTCACGAACCGAAGATCGTCTTTCTGGATGAGCCGACGGGTGGGGTAGATCCTGCTACCCGTCGCCAGTTCTGGGAGCTTATTTATCAAGCTGCCGACCGGGGAATCACTGTCTTTGTCACCACCCACTTCATGGATGAGGCCGAGTATTGCGACCGTATCTCTATCATGGTGGATGGCGTGATCCGTGCTCTCGATACGCCCGATGAACTGAAACGGCAATTTAAGGTTGCTACAATGGATGATGTTTTCCAGCAGTTGGCACGGGAGGCGGTGCGTACGGCGGATTAGCCGATTCATAACATAATTAGTAAGAACAATGAAACAATTTATAGCTTTTGTCCGAAAGGAATTCTTCCATATCTTCCGCGACAGGCGAACCATGCTGATATTGCTGGGTATGCCTGTGGTGCAGATTATCCTTTTCGGCTTTGCCATAACCACGGAAGTGAAGAATGTCCGTGTCGCCATTCTCGACCCGTCGAACGATGTTGTCACCCGACGCATTATCGACCGTCTGGATGCGAGTGAATATTTCTCCGTCACCACGAATCTGAATACTCCGGACGAGGTTGAGAAGTCTTTCAGACGTGGAGACATTGACCTGGCAGTCATCTTCAGCGAGCAATTTGCGAATCACGTTTATACCGGAGATGCTTGTGTACAGTTGGTGGCCGATGCTACCGACCCCAATACGGCGACCACACAGACCGGTTATGCCGCCAACATCATATCCTCTGCCGGACGCGAAATGCTTCCGGCGGGAATGCAGGTTTCCACTATTGTTCCCGAAGTGAAGCTGCTTTATAATCCGCAGATGAAGAGTGCCTACAACTTTGTGCCGGGTGTGATGGGACTGATCCTGATGTTGATTTGTGCCATGATGACTTCCATATCCATTGTCCGGGAGAAGGAGACGGGAACGATGGAGATATTGTTGGTTTCTCCGGTGAAGCCGCTATTCATTATTCTTGCCAAGGCAGTTCCTTACTTTGTGCTTTCGTTTGTCAACCTGACAACGATTTTGCTGTTGTCCGTCTATGTGCTCGATGTTCCTGTGGCGGGTAGCTTGTTCTGGCTGATTGTGGTATCGCTGCTCTTTATCTTCGTTTCCCTGGCTCTGGGCTTGCTGATATCCTCGGTAACGCGGACACAGGTTGCTGCCATGCTTGCATCGGGATTGATACTGATGATGCCTACCATGCTGCTCTCCGGTATGATATTCCCTATAGAGAGCATGCCCTTACTGCTTCAAGGCATCTCGGCGGTGCTTCCTGCCCGCTGGTACATTCAGGCTGTGCGGAAGCTGATGATCGAAGGAGTGGACATTTCGCTGGTATTGATGGAAGTCAGTATTCTTGCTGTAATGGCGGTTGCACTGATTACGGTTAGTTTCAAGAAGTTTAAGAACCGATTAGAATAGGAGAGTGGTGGTATGATAAAATTTCTGATAGAAAAAGAATTCAAGCAGTTGCTCCGTAACTCGTTCCTGCCGAAGATGATTCTTATCTTCCCTTGCATGATTATGATACTGATGCCCTGGGCGGCAAATCTGGAGATAAAGAACATTAACCTGAACATTGTGGATAATGACCACAGCGTCCTTTCGCGCCGCCTTGTGGATAAGATCGGTGCATCCACCTATTTCCGTACAACGGCCCTTCCTGATACTTACAATGAAGGATTGCGCTCCATCGAAATCGGTTCGGCAGATATTATCCTGGAAATTCCCCGCGATTTTGAGAAGAACTGGGTGACGGGCAACATCCCCCGCCTGCTGGTTGCCGTCAATGCGGTGAACGGTACAAAGGGAGGATTGGGCGGCTCGTACCTGTCTTCCATCATTAATGACTATACCCGTGAGTTGCAATCGGAATCACCGACAAAGGCAATGTCTGCCGGGATGGGATTGCCCCGGATTGGCATTTCAACGCAGAATCTGTATAACCCGAACCTGAACTACAAGCTTTTTATGGTTCCGGCATTGATGGTGATGTTGCTGACAATGATTTGCGGTTTTCTTCCGGCGCTCAATGTGGTAGGCGAGAAAGAGGTGGGCACTATCGAGCAGATCAATGTAACGCCTGTCTCCAAACTGACGTTTATTCTTGCCAAACTGATACCTTATTGGCTGATAGGTTTCATTGTGCTTACGATATGTTTCTTTTTGGCATGGCTGCTCTATGGCATTCTTCCTGTGGGGCATTTTGTGACGATATATCTTTTTGCAGTGGTCTTCCTGTTCGTGGTTTCCGGATTCGGTCTGGTGATTTCCAATCATTCCGCTACGTTGCAGCAGGCCATGTTCGTCATGTGGTTCTTTATGCTGATACTGATGCTGATGAGCGGCTTGTTCACTCCCGTACACAGTATGCCGGAGTGGGCACAACTGATTGCTGCGCTCAATCCGCTGAAATACTTTGTAGAGGTGATGCGTACCATTTACCTGCGGGGTGGTGGCATTGTGGAGTTACTTCCACAGTTGGGAGCATTGACGACCTTTGCGGTGTTCTTTAATTTGTGGGCAGTGAGGAGTTATAGAAAGAGTAGTTGAGATTACTCTTTCATAATCCTTTTGATCTCCGCATCCAGCGAAGCTTTCTCCGGGATATTGAGTTTCGGCCTTAACCGATAACGTATCCTGGTGACGCTGGCGGAGGCTATACCTAATATCCGGGCTATTTCTTCGGTGCTTTGGTTGAGCAGAATGAGCATACACAGCAACTCTTCATTCTTGGTGATATTGGGACACACATCACGCAGGCGGATAAGTGCCGTAGAATAAATGCCGGAGAAGGCGACACGGAATTCAGCTTCTTCTTTAGGCGTCAGCATGGTGGGAGACAGAGTTTCCATAAGCTTGTTGAGTTCGCTACCTGATTGGTTTGAGGTTTGTATTTCAGCCAGTTGCCGAAGCAGTTCCTGGTTGTGTTCATGAAGTTCATGGCGCGATTCAAGAATTCTTTTCAATTCCTTTTCCTTTTTATCCAGGCGGATGGAGGTGATTTCGAGTTCCTTTTCGTCCAGTTGATGATGTAATTTCAGAGATCGGTGTCTGTTCCAGAACCAGGTAGCCAGGAGCAGGATAAAGAGGATGGATGCAATTGTGCCGATGGTATATGTACGGATAACACTGTTGCGCAAGGCTATACCTGCCGTGAGTAGACTATTTTCCTGTTCCACCTTCTCCGTCTCGTAACGTATATGCGAGGCTATGGATTCGCGAATGGATTTCCCATGAATTACAGAGTCGATAATCATATTATAGCGGGGGAGCAGCTCTTTTGCAGCTTTCATCCTGTCGGTACGGTGGTAGCTGTCGAGCAGTAACCGGTTGTTGTGATTTTCGGTTTCCATATCTCCGCGGACTTTGGATAAGTTGACGGCTTTTTCAAGCAACGGGATGGCTTCTTGGTATTTTTCGGCTCTGTACATGGCATTTCCGTAGCCCATGTAATAATCCAGCAGCATATAGCCGGGCACTTTATCTTTTATTTCTTCATAGTGCGTCAGGACTTTCGGCAGGGAGTCCGGGAACTGGGCTTTGGCATCCAGTTTTTCCATCTTTACACGTATTTGTCCGCGCGGATTAGTGGCTCTGATGTAGAAGCTGTCGGCAAGGTTGAGCGCGAGAAAGGCTGAGTCGATGAGGCCCATTCTTTTATAAATCAGGGCTCTCCTTTCGTACAGGCTTGCCGCCATACCCCAGGTCTCGTTATCTTCACGGAACAGGCGGAGTCCTTCATTGTTGTAATGCAAGGCTCTGTCGAAAAAGTTTAGTTCGGTGTAATTGCCGCACAGGTTGATTGCGGCAAGCATCGCGCCACGCGGATTCTGTGATTTATTGCTTTGTTCCATGACTTCCTGACAGAGGCTGATGCCTTTCTGGAACTCATTCTTCCGTATGTAGATGTTTGCCAGATTAGCCATGGCCTGCGGATAGAGTCCGGTGTCGTCGTATGCTCCGTTTCTCATAGCTTCGGCGGCTCGCAGCAGGGTGGGTTCTGCGCGTGTTTCGGTGGAGTCGACGGCCATATAGGTGATTCCGGCGGCTATGGTGCAAAAGAGTTCACTGGAAGGATCATCATTTTCATTTATGCTCATGGCTTGGTCGAGGAGTTGGCAGGCTTCGGCACGGCGGCCGAGGGTTTGCAACATTTGTGCGTCGCATACCAAAATCTCGCGTTGGCAATGATTGGATAGTATCGGGTGGTTCATTTCCTTGAGCCGGAGGAAGTGTTCGTGTCCTTCGGCTATTCTTCGGGAATGATTGTATGCGAACATTAAGTGCCTGATTGCGTAGGATATCAGACGGCGGGCGTCGTCAGGAGATAGTCCGTTGGGGTGTTGGCTGCTTTTGACGGGTAGCAAGAAGGCGGAGTCGAGTAGGGAAATAGCGCTGTCATATTCTTTGTCCAGCCGGAACTGATTGGCTTTTGCCAGTATGGCTATACTGTCTGCATGGAATTGCGCAGGTGGATGGGTGCTGCCTGGCGGCTTGTTGCAGCTTACTATGCCGGATACGAGAATGATTAGCGGGAATATAAAATACTTGTTCATTTTGTTTAGGATACTTGTATAGGTCTCAAATATAAGTAAAATGGGTGGGTTAATAAAATGATAATTTGAAAATGTTAGAAAACTGATAATAAGGACGTTTATTACCGGGAGTTATCATATTCTTTTCTAAACTCCCGGTAATTTGATGAATTTCCTGTTATTTGGGGCAGGAGAGTTTGGGGTTAATGCTCGTTTTCATCATCGATAGTGGGTGTCCAGGCGGGATTGCTTCCAATCCATTGGGATTGTTCACCAACACTTTCGTTGCAGGAATAAACAGTAGCATTGCTAAGTTCTCCTATCAAATATCCAAGTCTCACAGTTTCTTTAGAAGTAACATTAAAATCTGTCGTTAAATTCCGGTTGAGATGGTATTTTCCCCATGTGATATACCCTGCAATTCCTCCAACATCCACTGGAGAGAGGCAACGTCCGGTTATGGAGCCTTGATTGCAGCATCCCAAAACCTTTCCGGCCATACTTCCCCCAATTCCACCTACTGATATAGTATAATTTGTATTTGAACGTTCTGGGTTAGAAAGTATAATGGAAGAAGCATTTATACAATGCTTATGCTCACTTCCTAGTATGCCGTTTTGTCCTATTATACCTCCAATACGAACTAAGCTTCCTTTACAACTTACATCACTTTGTCCTGTTGACGAACAGTTGTTCATGTGGACTCCTGAATATCCAATTATACCACCTATGCATAAATAGCCATAGGCGAGGTTCCCGCCTGATATTTTCATTTCTCCCGACATTGTACAATTGTAAACTGTTATTTTCAGCGTAGGTCCATGTCCAATGACGCCACCTACACCAAAATATAAAGTGCTTGTTCCTTCAGGCGATGCAAAGGACCATGTAATATTAGCCGCTATATGGATATTTTCTATCAACATACTACTTGTAGTTGTCAAGTAACCAAAGAAGCCGAAGTTTTGTAGATCATCAGAAAAACTTCCTTTTAATTCGCCGCTTATGGTATGTCCGCCACCATCAAAGTTTCCACTAAAAGGCTTGGCATATGAAATCCCTATTGGCGTCCATGTATCAGCCGTGACCTTTATATCCGTAGTTAATTTAAAGAACTTATCCAGATAGCGTTCTCCCGCTTGTACTTGTTCAATTAAATATTTCAAGTGTCCGGCACTCTCTATCAGGTAAGGGTTATCTTTCGTGCTACCTTTATTATCACTCTGATCCCAAGTGTTGCCTATTACATTATTATCGAATATAGCAGCAGTTCCATAACCATCTTCTATTCCCCCAAAAGTAAGCTCCGAATTATAAACCTTGCCTGCCTCATAAGGAAAATCTCCATTAAAAGAAACCGTATAACTATAAACCATTCCGTCGTCGCCTGTCACAGCAAGAGCCAGTTTTTCTTTCAATGTGGAAGGAAGAATGGCCATGTAAGCAGTGAATTTTTTGCTACTGGCACCGGATATAGCCGCAGTAAGCTGTTTGGCAGTAGTGACGTTGCTTTCATCACTTGCTTTCTGGGAGATGGCTATACCGGCATCATCCTGTGTGCTTAGAGTGATGTATTTAGGAACAATACCATCAGGAAGAGTTACCTCAAACTTCAGAACTGCTATTTTATGCTTAAAGCTTATTTCCGAAATCTCTGTACCGGAAGCAGTAGTCTGTGCAGTCATAAAGTTGTAACCGGACAGATGGACAAAAGGAGCGTTTGCATCGATAACCTGCCCTATAACATTAAAGTAGCAATCCTCCCATCTTTTCTCAGCTTTTGATGCAGGAAAGAAAGCATGCTGGGCATCCTCAACCGCATTTCCTGTGAAAGTAGCAATCTTGCCATCACCATCAGTAGGTCCTGTCGTAGTAAAGACCTCAGTCGTAGTACCATAAAGTTTAAAGGCATCATTTTCCGTCCACCTTAGTATCAGGCCGTTAGCACCATCCTCTTCATGGCTTATACGGGTGATAGCTCCGCCTTGTGTGACGGTAACGGATATTTTTTCTTTTCCCCCGACAGAAGTATCCTCTTTTATAACTTCATCCTGGGTACATCCCACTAATACCAACAGGAATACTGCAAAGAAAGGTATTACATTAGTCATTTTCATAGTTTTATTTTTCAAAGGTTAGTATATCGTTTATCAAGTCTTCCAATTCGCTTATGCTACTTGAACTGTAGCGTTGGGTAGATCTTCGGGAACTGCTTCGACCAGGCATACCAGGGTTACCACCGGGCATATTGCTCAATGCCATTACACCCTCACTTTCCATTTCTATGATCTCTATTTGCGGAGTCACATACTTTGCTTTTCTCTCTTCTTTCATATTTCCTTTTTTAAAGTTGATAGTCATCTTGTATTTTGATAGCAAAACTAACGATTCCGCTATTAGAGAAGCCAAATCAGGACTGTACAATTCAATGTACAATTGCGTGGTTTATTCCACATTTTATCCTACTTTTGCATCCAAATTAATTATATCTGATATCCTAATGAACACGCAGACAACTTATCTCGCCTCTAAGCCGCATTATGAAATCCTGGATGGATTGCGTGGAGTGGCAGCTGTTATGGTCGTAGCTTTCCATCTTCTTGAAGCACATTCGGGTGGCAACCATCTCGCACAAATCATTAATCACGGCTATCTTGCCGTCGACTTCTTCTTTATGCTTTCGGGCTTTGTAATCGGTTATGCCTATGATGACCGCTGGAACCGGATGAGTATCGGCACTTTCTTCAAACGCCGTGTCATCCGCCTGCATCCTATGGTAATTATGGGTAGCATTATCGGCGCCCTTTTCTTTTTCTTACAGAAATCCCCCTGTTTTCCCAATATGGATAATGTATCGGTAGGAACAGTTCTGATAATCATGCTTTATGGCTGTACACTGCTTCCCCTTCCTTTGAAATGGGACATTCGCGGGTGGACGGAAATGCACCCGTTGAACGGGCCGGCATGGTCACTCTATTATGAATATATCGGCAATATCCTGTACGCACTGTTTGTCCGTAAGTTCAACAAGGTTGCCTTGTCCATCCTTGTTTTTCTGGCAGCCTGTGCCACTTTGCATCTCTGTCTTACAGCGCCTAATGGTGATATCGTAGGCGGATGGGCATTGAATTGGGAACAGCAGTATGTGGGCTTCGTCCGTTTGCTCTATCCGTTCTTTGCAGGCTTGCTGCTTTCACGCTTAGGCTGGCTCATACGGGTAAAGAAACGTGCATTCTGGTGGTGTAGCCTGATGATTGTAATAGTTCTTTCCGTTCCCCGTATTGGCGGTGAAGATGGTTTCTGGATGAACGGACTCTACGAGGCACTTTGCATTATCTTTATCTTCCCGGTCATTGTTTCGATGGGAGCTGGTGGCAAAGTGACAGGAAAACGCTCTGTAGGTATCTGTAAGTTCCTGGGCGATATCTCATATCCCGTTTATATCACTCATTATCCGTTGATATACACATATACGGCCTGGGCATGCAACCATAATGCGACCATCACCGAAGGTCTTCCTTATATGATACTGACCTTTGTCGGAGCTTTTGTTCTTGCTTATGCCTGTCTGAAGCTCTATGACGAACCGGTACGCAAATGGCTGACCAATCGCTTTCTGAAAGGAACGCGTAAGGCGAAATAAATACATCCGGAGATATAAAAAGAAACGGGCAGCTTCTCGTAAGAGAGGTTGCCCGTTCTGGTTAATACATCTGTTGGGTTCACCGGAAACCTTATTTCACTTCAATAGATTTCTTGTTTTTCTGTTTTTCTTCGGCTGAGAACTTCGGCAGATTGATGTTCAGCACGCCATTTTCTACTTGTGCTGCAATCTTTTCCTTGTCCACATTGTCCGGCAATATCATGGTCTGTTGGAACTTAGAGTATGAGAATTCGCGACGCAGATAGCGACCGTCTTTCTTTTCCTCCTTGTTTTCAGTCTTCTTTTCCATGCTGATAACCAGATTGTTGTCTTCGTCGATATGAACGTTGAAGTCATCTTTGGTCATTCCCGGAGCAGCCAATTCTACTTTGTACTCCTTTTCCGTTTCCAGCACGTTGATAGCCGGAGCGGTTGCATTGGCTTTTTCCATCCATTCGTTATCAAAGAAATCATTGAAGATACTTGGTAACCAATTTTGAGTTCTTCTAACAGGCATCATAATTTTAGTCTCCTATCCTTTAAGTTAAACATTCGGTTAGTTCTGAACTCCCGGTCTTGGACTGCTTTCGGGAGCCGTTTCTTAATCACTCCCATGCGGTTCCTGAACCGTCGTTCACAAACATAATCGCAAAACGTATGCCAATTGATTTTAGTTTCGCTGATTAACAAAATGTCACTAAAGTTCTGACAAAATTACTTGTTTTATGCCGTTTTGTACATTTATTATATAAAATTGCTTTCGAATACTATGAATGTGAAATGTTTCGCCTCCGGTTTACTCGTTTCCCTGATAGTCAAAATAATCAAAGTCAGCCTGTGCCTTTGAAGAAGCGGATACGGCATACAAGCCCAATATGATACCGGTAAATCCGCCGGCAGTTTCGGTACTGAGATAGCGCGTATTCATCTTGGCTATTTCCTGGAACTTATTTCCGGTGGTGGAATAGCCGAATGAATAGAACTCATTATTCCCTTTGACCTGAAGCTGCACTTTTCCTTGAGGGATATTGATTTCCTTTTCTATATGTTTCAGTTCTCCCAACTGATATCTTAGGACGATAGACTGCTGTCCCTTGGCATCCTGCCTTACAAAAAGATCATAGTGCGAATGATTCTCCATGAATACCGTAATTCCGGTTTCGTCCTGCGGTTGCCCTTTCTGTAGTTCAACGGATGTTCCGGCTGTGAAGTCGATATGTTGCTGTCTGCGGCCGATGAAAGTGGGAGAGTCCATACTGTTCAGATTGACGGGAGTTGCTTTCAATCGGAGTGTCTTACCGTTCAGGATGTAGTTCTCCTGTTTGGGATTGCGCAGATAGATCCATTCCGGTCCCAGTTTCTTGGTATTGAAGGTAATGCGGGGAGCTTTCGAGTCAAAAGGTTGCTGTGGAAGAGTGGGGACATCCATCTGTAAGGCTATGGTTCCATCTCCATTTACCACAGGCCAGGCATTCTTATCCCATCGTACAGGTGCGATAAACGTTTCGCGCCCCAGCAGATGGTGTGAGCCGGTTTGCGGACGGAATGCGAGACATACCATCCACCACGAACCATCGTGAGCTTCTATCAGATCGGCATGACCGGTTCCCTGTATCGGACTGTTCTGTGCGTTTTTGTTTATGTGTGTCAGGATGGGGTTGGCAGGATTACTTTCATACGGGCCGTCAATATCCCGGCTACGGGCAATGGTTACCTTATGACCATATTCAGTACCTCCTTCGGAAATCAGCAGATAATACCAACCATCTTTCTTATAAATATGTGGCCCTTCCGGATGGCGTCCGCCCGTACCGTTCCAGATACGTTTGGATTCGCTTAACTGTTCTCCGGTCATCGGATTTATTTCGCACAGGTAGATGCCTACATCCGGATTGCTGACCAAATAGCACTTTCCATCTTCAAAATAAAGGGATGGATCAATACCTCCTTGCTTTATCCAAACCGGTTCTGACCATTCACCACGTGGGTCAGTGGTGTGAACCAGGAAATTCCCCTTGTCCGAAACATTGGTGGTAATCATGTAAAACACTCCCTCATTGTATCGGATGGTAGGGGCATAGATTCCGCCCCATGTGCCGGCATTGGTTAACTTTACCTGTGATTCCCGTGTCAGGCAATTCCCTATCTGTTCCCAGTTGACCAAATCCTTACTATGAAACAGGGGTACTCCGGGGAAATAACAGAAACTGCTGTTGACCAGATAATAGTCTTCGCCAACGCGGCAAACACTCGGGTCCGGATGGAAGCCCGGAATGATTGGATTTTGATATCCTTGTTGGGCATGTGAGAGATTTGCCAGTCCCATCATAATAAAGATGGATAAGATGATTTTCTTCATATATGTGCCTTTTAAAATGATATTATTGCAGTTTGAAACGCATTCTCCACCGTTTGGCTTCTTCATTCCAGTCGTGGCTGATGACTTTGAAGGTTCCTACTTCAGAGGTGTTTTTTACGTGCGTTCCCAAACAAAGACATTCGTCATAATTGCCTACTTTCACTATGCGTACAGTTTCCGAAGCATCTTCAGGCAGTCGTTTCAAGTCAAAGCGTCCTTGTGCTTCTTCCTGCGTGATGAATTCTGTGGTAACATCCAATCCTTGCGCAATCACTGCATTTACGGCTTCTTCCAGTCGTTTTACATCTTCTTCGGTAGGAGCAGTTTCCAAAGCATAGTCCAGCTTACTTTTCTTTCTCTCTATATGTGCGGATACTGACCGTCCACAACCGAAAAGATTCATCATGGTACGGTTGACTATATGCTCGCAGGTGTGCATAGGTGCAATTGACACATCCTGAAACTTGGGACTTGGCTTATTTATTTCTATATTTGTTTCCATATTAATTGATATTGATGTAATTAACAGCGCAAAGATAATGAATAATATGGATAAGAAGATACTAATCTATTGTCGTGTTAGTACGCAACAACAGACAACTGATAGACAAAAAGAGGAATTGTTGAAGTTTGCAGAAGACAACCATTGGAACGTTGCAGAAGAGGATATTTTCATAGATGTTATTAGTGGTTTTAAAAAGGGAGAGTTTCGTCCTGAATATGCCAAGATGCTTGAAAGAGTTGAATATGGGGATATTGACATAATTTTATTTTCTGAATTTTCTCGTCTTGCAAGAAATGCTACGGAGTTATTAGAACAAATCAAATTGTTTATAGATAAAGGTATTAACTTGTATTTTGATAAACAAAAGTTGTGGGTAAAAGATATTAATAAAGATGTAGGTAGTCTTATTTTATTGCATGTGCTTGCTGTTATGTCAAGCTATGAGATAGAATTGTTTGTTGAACGTTCATTAAGCGGCAAGATAACAAAAGTTCAAGCTGGTCATGGAGGAGGGGATGAACGTGCGTATGGGTATATGCACAATGAAAATAAACAGATTGTTATAAATCCTATCGAAAGCAAGATTGTTGCCCGTATTTTTGAAATGTATGTTGGAGGATATTCTTCAATTCAAATATCAGAGATATTGAATGCTGAGAAAGTACCTGCTCCATACGTAAGGAAATTGAATGAGTACAAGAAGAATAGAGAAGCAAAAGGATTAGAGGTGAAAGAGTACAAATTTGATACAGATAATTTAAAATGGCGTATTTCTACAATAAACAGACTTATGCACAATGAGTTATATAAAGGAAATCGTAGAATAACATTCTATAAACCAGACCCTACCAATCCACTTCCGTTATCCGAAAGGCAAGATAGAGAGATTGTTTATGAATATTCGGAACATGTGGAAAGTCTGCGAATTGTATCAGACGAGTTGTTTCAGCAAGCCCAAGATAAACTTTCCAAAGCGCATTATAATAAGAATAATGCAGTCAGGCATGAGAATTTATTGAAACATTTAATGGTATGTGGCGAATGCGGTGCTAATTTTTCTGTAGGGAAATCAAATGAAACATCTAAAAATTATATCAGTGGTGGACGTACTTACAAATGTTATGGTAGAGTGAATCGTAAAGATAAACCACGAACATGTACGAATGGGGCAGAACTTCGACAATGGAAATTGGATGGACTTGTTCTACAGTTGTCAATTCAAATGTTTGCTGAGATTAATATTCAGCAGACCAATATTTTAAAGATAGAAAATTTAGGGAAAGAAATCGAAGAGTTGGTTCAAATAAAATCATCAAAGAATACAGAATTGGTTGAAGCGGAGAATCTTTATAAAAAGACACTTAAACGTCTTATTGCGATTGAAGACGATGAGGTTGCAAAGAATTTGATTTCAGATGCAAAACATAAATATGATGAAACTAAAAACGTGTTGAACAAAACTATGGATAAATTGTCACGAGAAATCACAACAAAGAGAATTACTATTGATAATTTGAAGCGTTTGAATGCCAATCCTTTGTTGATTAATAAAATGGATGAGATTAGGAAAAATAGGGATTTGGTAAAGACTATGGTTGATGAATATATTGATAAAATTACTATATTTCGTTTACATGAACTTTGGTTGTTGGTCGTAGTATCTTATAAAGGAGGTGAGGAGATGTGGGGAACAATTAAATGCGCTCGTTATAAAAAGGAGGAGATGTTTTATGATGAATTGCATTGTCATTATGGTGTTGAATTTCAGGGGTGGTTACTTAATAATACGGAACATTGTTTTTCGTATGATAAAAGTACACGTATTATTACTTATCATGGTGGAAGTAAAATATATGTGGAGTTTAAATCAGGTGAGTATGATTATGATACATTTAATCAAATGATACAAGAAACAGGATGGATGGGATGTTTCCCTTTTTATGCTTATGAAGATAGTGATAAAGATTTAAGCGTACCTTTTAATGAAAAATTTAGAAAATCTTTACAAGAGAACAGAGTTGATTGGAAAGCACGCAATGACAAGGTCTTGGAACGTTTATTATCCGAGTCATAAATAATAATATTCCTACCGCCGTAACCCCTCACTCAGGGGGAGGATTTTTGTAGTCCCCCCCTATAGTTTGTAACGGGTGGATTTCTATAGTGGAATCCTATCCTGCTATTGCCGAAATAGGGTTATACAGATATAAGCCAACAGTATTTTTAGTTGATTGATTATTTTTTATATTGGTTGGAATGTTGTTTTCTTTACACCATTCATATAATTTACTTTTTCCTACTTTTAAATTCAGTGCTTTAAAGGTTGATAGATTTTCTTTTAGGGATTTGGAACAATCATAATATAAGCCAATTAATTCATTATTGATTTTCCCTTTTACCATATTTCGTACAGTCTTAGCTGAAAGATTGTATTTGATGCAATATTGAGGGTTTATTATCCATTTTCTTTTTTCTGTCTGCTGTTGTTTAATCATTGTTGAGTATTTGTCAATGTTTTCATTATATGCATTTTCTGCGATATCATATAATTCTTGTTTGCTTATTGGGTCCTTGCTGTTATTGATGTAATAGTATAGTTCGTTGGCTAAACAGTGCAGCAAATGTTCAAATTCAATTTGTGGGTACATATATTTGCGTACTATAGCATTTAAAAAGAGTTTTTTTCTACGCCCGTTCCCGTCTTTAATTTTACATACTCTGTTGGAGTAAACACAATTACCATTATTAAGTTTTGTTTTTTCCTTGAACCAATATCTTTTGATACAGCAATAGTTTTCAGGTATTGTAATATATGGAATATCTTCATTGGCTTCTTCCAAATTATTTTCAAAGAATGGATATTTTTCTCTGTATTTTTCTATTAAGTCTTTATGGGAAAGGTTCCAAAAATTGGTAATATATTCATGGTCCTTTATTTCAACTACAACTTTATCTCTCTTTTCCATTTGTAACTGTATATTGTATGGTGTTGGCTTTTCTTTTATACTGTTAGAAATGGAAATATCATCATAATTATAAATGATAAGATTGTTTATAAGTTTACAATTTGCGTAGCTCCCTAAATAAAATTGGTAGATTGCTCTATTATGATTATCTAATTCTATATTTGTTATAATATTATCATATAGTATCTGATATTGATTTTGATTTAGTGGTGTATTGAAAATGTATAGAAGTCTATATCTGTTTCCTTTAGTAATATGTGAAAATGTGGTATACGCAATGCTTGGCTGATATTTCAATGTTACTAATAATTCATCGAATGATAATAATGTATTATCAATATCAAATACTATTATGTTAGTATGTAAAGCCCTTTCTTTCTTCTTATAACCAAAGAGGGATTTTATTTCCTTGTCGATATATGTGCAAGAGAATATATATCCTTGTTTTATAAATTGCTCCAATTCAGAAATAGTAATTTCCTTTTCTTCAAAGGATATTTTGTTGTAGTCTTTACTGGTAGGTTTTTCTGTGTAACCATTGACGGAAATCATCAGTTTAAAAGAGAATTTTTCATTTTTGTACATGTTAAGGTTGATATTATTGTGTGACTTGTACGTGTCACTTATTTAGGATGTTAAGGTTTGATAGTTGAACAAAGGAAGCAATGTAACCTTAACAAACCATTACTTCCAAGTATGCCTACTTTCAACTATATAATATAAGTATATTTTGTTTATGCAAATATACGACTTTCTAATATCTATTACCACCTTTTAATAAGAAATTTTGCCTGAAAAGCTCTCGAAAAGTACAAGTATGGTATAAAGTGTCTTATTATTATCTGGTTTTTGCGATGTACTATCAATTTGTTGTAATACAATGTGTTATATGAAATATAAGTGACTGGATATATATACGAATGTTAGGTAGCACACTGTTTGCTATTTATTTTTTGCCCCTATTCCCCGATTTTGACAAAAGGGTTCCTTTTCGAATGATGCACTTTGAGTTTTGAAAAGTTTTTTCGTTGGATAATCCGTAATTTCGTAAAGAACCGTAGGAAATCCCAAGTATATCAGGCGAAAAATATTCAAAAACATTGGCTATGCTTCCGAAATAGTGGTGGGTGTCGTTCTCTTTTATATAAAGATGAATTACTGTCCGTTCTTTCTTCTCTTTTTCTTCCATAATGCAATAGTTTTTTGCAAAAATAGTAATTGTGTGACATAAAATGCATAAATGTCATATTTTTAACTATTTCTAGTGTAAATAAATTGCATGTATTAAATATATGTCATATCTTTGCGTTGTGATTAAAACGAAGACGATATGAAACGGTATAATAAAAGACAAGTGATGAAAGATGCTCATAGACTTTACAATAACGATTTTCAACGCAGGGGACGTTCTTGGTCGGAGTGTCTTAGAGCAGCTTGGAGTTGGGAACGGGATGCAGTCAAAGTTCTCGAAGAAAAAGCAGCAAGGCTTGATGCAATGATAGCCGCAAGTTGGAAAGCGCACAACGAAAGAAAAGAAGCCAAGACAAATGAGAATTGGTATAAAGGAATTGATTCAGAAACTCTTTCTTATGCAATGGGATATAGAAGAGGTAACAATTTCTATTGTGGTGACTAATTAAAAGAGTTTTTTAATATTCACTAATATAACTTTTGAATATAAGTTGATTATCAATGCTTTAATAATAAATGGGTTCGTGTTAGATTCAAAAACAATAGATTTCAATTAAAAAAGAATATTATGAGCTTAAAAAATAGTTATGTTACTTCTGACTATATGGAATGGGATTCAATGTTATCGCTAGTTCACAAACTATATAGGGATAAGGAATATCGTTTGTCATTGTTAATAGGCTGTGGTAGCTTCTTTGGGTTACGTATATCAGACATTCTCGCTCTTACATGGTCTATGTTATTAGATGATGAAAAGTTTGTTATCATTGAAAAGAAGACAGGTAAGAGACGGGAAATAAAAGTCAATTCCAATTTCCAAAAGCATATTGCAGACTGTTTCAAGGCTTTGGATATAGTAGATAAAGATGAAAAATGTTTTGTTAGTCGAAAAAAAACAGTGTATAGTACGCAACGAATTAATGTGTTATTTAAATCAATAAAAATTAAATATGGATTGAAGATAGAACATTTTTCCACCCACTCGATGAGAAAAACATTTGGTAGGAAGGTTGTAGAGACCGCTGGGGAAAACTCGGAATTTGCTCTTATCAAACTATCGGAATTATTTAATCATGCCGATATTCAAACGACAAGGCGTTATTTAGGATTAAGAACAGAAGAGTTGTTAGAAACGTATGATATGCTCAGTTTTTAAATCTGTATTTTTTAAAATCCAAATCCGATATTAAGATAAAATAGTCCTATTGGAGTAGCATATAAATCCCTCTATAGGTCCCAATGGACTATCGTAGCCATATCCAATACTTGTCCCATATATTTTTTTGCCTTGAAGGAAATTGGAAAACTGATTTTGATGAATGGCATAATTTCCTGATAAGGTAAGGTATTGCTTTTCGTGAAATTTATGTCTTACTTGGATTTGTGCATTTCCCAATAATTTCAGGGTGGATTCTGTATGAGTCAGCCCTGAAAAAGGTATTTGTTGCTCGTAATGTGGATTATATCCTTCTCCACCGATAACATTGCTGTACATAAACGGAATACCATTATTGAAAATAAATCTTCCGTATATTGTCGGTATAATAAATGTATTTAGTGTGATTGGAAATATCTTGGTGATTTGGGCAGCAAGTGATGAGTATGCAGTGTTAGTATGCAAATTGGTATATATTGTATAAGAAATATTAGTTTTCAAACCTTTAGTAGGAAAATATCTTTTGTCTAAAGTTTCATATTTCAATTTTGTATGATAATTAAGAAATAAATTCTTTCGTTTCATTAGTGTTGCATCTTCACTTACCAATGTTCTATAATACCGATGGTAATCTAATGAAGCTCCAACTTCCATTTGAAGATTTCTTGAAGGTATAATAGAGTAAATCAGACTGCTAGTATTCCGTATAAAGGTTGGATTAGATATTTTGTGTCCATGACTGTATAAAAATATATCATTGTAACCAATTTGATTTGAAAGTGTTATCCATTGTGGTTTTGATATAGGAAGATGATATTGGGTTCTGAGAAAAGATTGTTTTCCTCCTCTTGCCACTATTTCGGCTTTCCCGATTTTCTGTTTATTCAAATTGATATTAAGAATCACTGCTGCAATATCCTCGCTATCGAATCTTAGTCCAATTCTTAGTTGATTATCATTGCTTGGAGCATATTGCGGATAAAACAAGGGGAATTTGGTTTTATTGTTTTTTTTATTATTTACTATGCCTACCCTATTCTTGATTGATAATAATGTGTTGTAATTGGCTTTTGCGGCATTTTCTCCTCTTATAATGAGAGTGTCTATTGCGGCTTTTGTAAAACTTGCAGCATTATAGTTTTCTACATCAACTTTTATATAAGCATCTATATCCTTAGTACTTTCATCAAGCGATGATTGACAAATCATTAACATAAGCTGATTGGCTATCCCTGCAATGGAATGCAAGTTATCCGCATCTGATAATTCAGATTGTACATCAATGCCAATAATAATATCTGCTCCCATAGCTTTGACAACATCAATTGGTAGATTGTCTTTAAATCCTCCGTCAATTAAAACTTTTTGTCCTGAATATATTGGTGAAAAAACAACGGGAACAGCCATACTTGCACGCATTGCCTCTGAAAGTTTGCCAAAGCGGATGACCTCTTTTTGATTTCTTACCATATCTGTGGCAATACATGCAAAAGGAATTGGAAGACTATCGAAATTAGTTACATTTTGATAGCCTTCTGTAAGTTGATGTAATAACTGTGATATGTTCTTCCCTTTTATTATACCTCCATTCTTTCCACTATTGTTAATAGGAAATGACATAAGGTATTTACTGTCATCGGATTTAAACGGAAAAGGAATTTCTTTGCGTGAAACTTTATCGGTAAGTAAGTCTATCCAGTCTGTTTGTTTCACTATTGTTTCTAATTGTTCGGATGTATAACCTATAGAATATAATCCGCCAATAATAGCTCCGATGCTTGTTCCTGCAATATAATCAATAGGTATATTTAATTCTTCAAGGGTCTTTATTACTCCAATATGCGCAACCCCTTTAGCTCCACCACCACTTAAAACGATACCTACCTTTTTTCGTGGTGATGTGTAGACTAAAGAGAATGGTAATATTAATAATATAAGTGCAAGTGCAATTTTATTCATAGGAATAATGAAGCCGCATTTAATAGTTATACTTGTGTGTAACTACTCAATTTAAAGTTGTTTTTTCTATTGATTAAATATTTATGGATGTTGGAAAGGTAACACTACCGTTCAAAACAATACTCTTTGAACCCGATTTGCATTTATAATCCTTAAATACAAGTGTAACTCTGAAATTTTCCAAATCCCATTTTTCAATTGTAACAGTACCAGAAACATACTCTTTTTCAGAGGAATACCATTCTTCAAGTTTTACTAAAGCAATTGACATTTTGCAACCCTTGGTTACATCTTTCCCCGTTGTTAGCTCTTCACGATAGTCAATGTTACCTTGAATATAAAAATCGGATGTTGCATCATTTACCCAAAATTCAAACATACTATTCGCTATTGCTTTACCTTCGAGATTTGTAATCTTGACAGCACTTCCATTTACTGTTAGTGTTGATGTGAATTCTGTTTTTTCATTATCATCATCGCTTGAACAGCTTGTTACGAAAATTGCCATTAATAAAATGGTCAATAAAAAAATGGTTTTCTTTTTCATTTTTCTTTTTTTTAGTTAAACACTTCTTTTATAATTGAGACTGCAAAGATAATACACGTACATGTACGCTCAAAATATTTCTGCAATAATCTTTCCTTTACCAATTTAAATAATTGGTATATGACTAAAATAGAAGAGTTTGTAATACAGAAAGTGAAGGCTATGCGAATGGAAAGAAAATGGTCGCAGATGGAATTGGCAGATTACATGAATATGTCTGCAAGTTTTATTGCTGATATTGAGAATCCTAAACGGAGGGCAAAATATAATCTAAACCATTTGAATATACTTGCTAAAGTCTTTGGTTGTTCTCCTCGGGACTTTTTACCTGATACTCCAGTGGAAGAGGAAATTTAAACCCTAGCTTATATAGATGTTTATATGCTAGGGTTGTCGTTGTTTCTGTATTCAATATTTTGGAACATAATTTTTTTAATGTTCCTTTCTATGTAAAATGGAGGAAATAGTAGATTGTTTTTTATAAAATTTATTTAGTTTCGAAAAAAGTCTTTCTGTCAATGGATAGAAAATCTAAAATGACAGATAATACGCCTTTTAAGGAAGACTCGATTTCATTTGGATATATTAATGTGGAAGAGAATGCTAATATGCTGAGTTCTTTAGCCCAACCAAATGCTTTTTTTGCATTCTCATTTTTTGAAAAAAAGTCTTTAAGAATATCTACAGGGATACTATCTAATGACTTCATGATAGTATTAGCTGAAGTCACTCCCGAGATATGCATTGCCATAGATATTATTTTATCAATTCCTTCTTTTCCTAAATTTCCATACTTTAATCCAATAGAAAGTTTTGATTCTCTATCTTTTTGTTCTAAAAAGGCGATGTCTTTTAAAATAAAATCCATTATAATAAGAGTATGTGCTAGTATTACATAGACCATTCTTAATGAAATTGCTCTTTTTTGTTCGTCAGCAATATATTTAGTAATAAAGTAATTTAAGTCCATTATAGAGGAGTTAAACCCTGAGTAGTCTAATTCTGTAAGAAGTCTTGATTTTGAAAATTCATAGATATATTTCCAACTCTTATTATTGTAGGTTTTGTAACTTTTATATTTTGAAAGTTCATTTAATAAATCTTCTTCAGAGATACGCTCATTTTCATTGGTGATAGATTTAATTTTGTTCAAAAACTTACCATCCAAAACCATAGTGTGCATTGATTGAGCAAAAGAAGTAATTATCGGCTTTGAATCTGTTGTAGCAACTATACAAGAATCAAGATTTAGAATTCGCATTAGACCATTAGCCCATACAATTCGTTCAAACGCTTGTGGCGTTTTTTTATTTTTAATATCAACATTGATTCTTTCTCGTGTTAAACTTGATGGTCTTCCATATAAAAATAAGTCGATATCAGTTACATCCATATTTTGGTATTGAAATTTCACTCCTCTAGCCACAAAATAGCCCATTTCTAGAAAATAATATCTCAATAACTCTTCCATTAATTCACCTTTAAAAAGCGTCTGCTGAGTTTCCATAGTCTAATTTCTAAAAGTTCGTAATAATTCTGCTACTGATTTTTTGGATTGGCTTGTTTGCCTTTTCCTACTAATGAATCGCTTTTGCTCTGGACCTTTATAATTAGTGACACTACCAGTATAAACTATTGAATTTTGGATTGACTGTTCCGTTGCATCACCAAATTCTAAGACTTGTAGAGCCAATTGGCCTACATCTTTTTTCAGTAATTTCATGAAATAGCGATTATTTCCAGCATCACGAAGCTGAATGACCCTTTTCAGTTCTAGCAATCTATAATCTTCCCCAATGGCTGTAGCTGGACCAACTTCAAAACCATTCACTAATTTTCTCATTAAAGCATTAAGCATGGTAATTCTGCCTCTTCCTGAAGAACTAAAGTTCATTCCATAGTATAATGATGAAACGAATGCTTTAGCTAAATCTAATGCATCCTCTTCAAAAGGATTGCCGTATTTAGAAAATGCGGATGGTTTCGTTACAAAAGTTTTGGTTTCATGTGAATTACTCACTTCATTGAAATCGTACATACCTATTGATTGAAGTTTAGTTAGTAGTACTTCTCCTAAAATAGCTTTAGCTTTTTCGAATGTGATACAACCTTTTTTTGACAAAAGTTCATTCATCTCAAGAATTTTCCTACTGTCATCAGAGTTTAACGAATTCAATATAGCATTTGTTTTTTGAATATTTTCTTTTCTAAATAGGTTACCATTGAAATAAAATTTAGAGTCATTATCTAGATTCTCGTAATCAATAAAACCTATTTCTTCACATTGAGAAAATAAATCAACTGTATCTCTAGAAGTCAGTTTATATTCATCTGATATGTATTCTTTTAATTCTTTCTCAGGTTTGGGCAAATCTGATATCCTTTCAGATAACTCTAAAGCAGCCTTTTGATAATTATTTGAATTTGAAGAATCAAATATATTAGCTGTATGTGATAAAACCGTAGAAGTTGTTATGCCTAATACTGAAATACCTCCATTTTTTGCAACATCAATTAAATGCGCCTCTACAAGTTTGTTTTTAATCGTTTCTATCTCTGTTTTTTTTATACTTGAAGCTTTTGCTATGGCATCGACCTTATCTTTATTTAAATCGGTATTTTCGTCTGCAGCTAAGTTAGATAGAAAAATTCCGCATTTACCAGCTAGTTCAATATCTTCAAAGTCTTGAGTATCCCTTACATCAAATAGTTTTTTGGTGTGGTGTATCAGCCATGCTCCTTCTGTTCGTTTTTCCATTTTGTTTAATGTTAGAGTTATATTATACAAAGGAACTAAAACTAATTGGAATTTGCAAAAGAATATTTATTTTTTGAGTACAATGTTTTAAAGCCCCATTTTTTTTAAATATGCTTGGGCTGTTTTGTGTTAAATTGGATAAGTATTGATAGTTGAAATAAATGTACTAATACAGTATAAGTTCATTTCTATTGTATGATAAACTATGTACCAAAAATGAGATTTATATAGGCTTCCAAAATGAAATTTGATTGTTTCAATCCAATATTCATTAAGAGTATAAATGAATATTAAGAATGTATGCAGATTTTTGATTATTAGTTGTTTATAGAAGCTATGTGTGAAATCGTAATTTGCAGGCATTCACTTTTATAGTATATTGTATATTTGTGAATATTAACTTCCTAATAGGTGTTGATAATGCTGACCTTATTTCCTTTATTGGCTTATATTTTCTAAGCGAGTTGCGTAAAACAAGTGCGTAAGATAAATGCGCAATTATGATTTTTTAGTATATGATTTAATACTCTGTATTATAGATGATTAATTAAGGATGTGTTTGTTTCGACTGTATGCATGGGTGGGTATTCCTGTTTGTTGTGGTCGTTGAGTTGAATTTGTTGTTCCATAATAGACATTCTTATTTTTTAGACATAAGAACAAAAGTACAAATTTTTTCTTATGAGTTATTCTTTATGTTTATATTCTCTGAATTTTCTTTTTATTTCGATACGTTCACCTCCAAAGTTTATTAATAAGCCATGATCTGTATTAGTGGCAGTTAAGTAATTTACTAGTTGGGTTTCATGTATTGGAATAAGATTTTGAACAGCTTTAAGTTCAATGATGATTTTTTTTTCTACAATTATATCTGCTCTGAATTCTCCTACAACTATATTCTTATAATATACATTTATAGGGGCTTCTGTTTCTGCATCAATTCCTTTCTCTTTTAACTCAATTACCAATGCTTTTTGGTAAACAGCTTCAAGAAAACCAGCGGCAAGGTGCATTCTTACATTATACGCACACTGAATAATCGTTTTTATTAAGCTCTCTATTTCCATTTTTTAAATATTATTGTTCTTATGTTCTTTTGTCTTAATAAAAAGATAATATGTCTCATTGGTGTACATAAGTGGGTATTCCTGCCTGTATTTATCGTCGGTTTGAAGATTTTGCTCCATATTTTAATTACTTCTGTTTATATATCTATTTTCATATTAAAAGCATAATTATCAGCACTATTCTCTGATTTATATCTGGCTGCCTTATTACGAACCAATGTCTCGTTAACATAATGTCCAATCTCGTGCAATAGCAAACGTTCCAGATAATATCTTCTTGCGCTTTCTTCTGTAAATTCAATATACCAATTATCTTTTTCTTTTTGAGGTTCGGAAGCATAGCCCTTATACCATGTCAGTAATTTATGGGTAGGCCTTTCTTTCCCAAGAATAAGTTGATTGCTCTTGGGGAAAGGATATAGGGTAATGAGGCGAACACCACTACCAACCGTATAAACTCCTTGATATTTTTCTTTCTTATTTGTTTTTCGTAACCAAATATGTGTCAGACCTTCTACATGTTCAGGTGGAAGTTGTGCTAATACATTTTTTATATCATCTATTGTTATAGGGAAATAGAAGTCTTTGGACGGATTCTCTACCATATAGACAGGTAACTCGTCGAACTCTGATGGTTTTAATAATGAGTGTTTTCTTTTTACAATATTATCTTTCAACTTAGGCCATCTTCTTCCGCCTTTGACGTCTCCAAAGGTACGACTCTTTTTCCATGCTGTTTGTTTTCTGCTTTGTCTCATAATTATTCTCACCATCTATTTTTGTCGATACCTACAAAAGTAGCTATAACCAATGAAATTTACTAACTTCTTTCTTTTTTCTTTAAACAAAATCCTCTTGCAAAAGCGCTTGTGAGTCTTACAAGTACTTTTATACAGCGCAACACATACATAATTAAGATAAATACTTCTCCCACAAGTAACGCAACGGTCCGAATAACCTCCCGGTCACACTCCGTTCATCCGTCATAACTTCCGCAATTCCGGTTAGTTCACCTTTAAACTCCAATACTTTCCCATAAGACGTCCGTAAATCTTGTGGTAAGCTTACGGTCACGGTATACATACTTTTATCATCTGTCAGTAGAGAGACGGATACCACTTTTCCCGTCAGAAATCCGAATTCCATATAAGGATATCCTGTCACACTGATATTTACCCGTTGTTCGGGTTTCACTTTGCCCGAACCGTTAACGGGTAGCTTTATCTTGCCGATAATATCCCCGGTCTGCGAGGCCACGATGGAGAAAACTTTATCTCCGCTGTTCACATTCTGATTCTTTTGCCATACATCGTTGTAAGATAGTATGCCATTTGCCGGACTAATGAAGAGATATGTCATTTTCCAGTCCTCAATGCCTACCTGTAGCTCATCATAAGCAGCTTTTAATGTTGCTACTAAGTTGTTAGCCTCCCGACTTCGTTCCATTTGAGTTTCCAGAATATTTTGTTGCAACTGTGCTTCCTGTATTTTGGCGGATGAGAGCGAAGTCATCATTTGCTCTTGTCCCTGCTGCTTGTTCAGAAATGCCTGTTTAGCCTCTTCATAGTCCGATTGTGCCGTTAGTCCTTCACCAAAAAGTTTCTTTTCCCGGCTGTGTACAGTCTCAGCTATACGTACCTGCTCCTTATCCAGTTCTGCCTGACGATTCAGATGTTTTATATAGTTGCGATATTCCTGCAATTCCTTGCGAGTTGCCTCTATTTTCTGTTCGTAAAGGTCTAAAGACAGGAAATTACGATAATCTGTCAGGCTCTTGATAAATGTGGCATAGGCCGCCTGTACACTGCCCAAAGCTAATTGTTCGGGAAATACAGTGCTGTGTATGCAACTATCTGTCAGGCAGAAATCCTGCAAGATTTTTTCCAGTAGTAAAACATCCTTTGTCTCTGCCGGATTTTCCAGTACGGCAATGATCTTACCGACTTTCACCTGTTCCCGGTCTTTGCCATATACTTCCTTTATTTTCCCATTTCCCCGTGCCACTATCCATACGGGTGGATGCTCCGTAGTGACCGTAATTTCCGCACTCACTACATCCGGATACTTAAAGAAACATCCTCCGATAAAGAACAGGGCCAACACAGTGAAGAATACTGTGATTCCCCACCTTACCAGCGCATGTGGCGGACGTGTCAGTATCTCCTGCACCTCTTCACACCTCAGTTCAATATCTTTTTCTTCTTTTTCCATGCCTCTCAGACTTCCTGCTTATCAGAGTTCCAACTGGTTTTTCACTAACCTGTAATAGATACCTTTCTTTACAGTAAGTTCCTCGTGTGTTCCCATCTCTGCTATATGTCCCTGTTCTATTACTACTATCCTGTCTGCATTCCTGACGGTACTCAGCCTGTGAGCTACCACTACTGATGTCCTTCCTTCGAAAAATTTCTGCAAATTCTCCATGATGATGCGCTCATTGTTAGCATCCAGTGCATTGGTAGCTTCATCGAAGAAGATGAATTCCGGATTCTTATATACGGCGCGGGCAATGAGGATACGTTGTTTTTGTCCCTGGCTCAGTCCATGCCCTTCTTGTCCTATTTTTGTGTTATATCCCAGCGGTAATTCTGCTATGAATCCATGTATGTTTGCCACTTCTGCGGCGTGGCGCAAGCGTTCTTTATCTATATGTTCCACTCCCGGCGCAATGTTTCCCGCAATGCTATCAGAGAAGATAAACCCATCCTGCATTACGACGCCACACTGCTTTCTCCACTCCCGGATACTATAATTTTCCAACGGCGTATCTCCCAACAGTATTTGTCCGCTTGCAGGCGGATAGAACCCCAATAACAACTTTACGAGTGTTGTTTTTCCACTTCCACTCATACCAACCACGGCTGTTTGTTTTCCTGCTTTTATCTCCAGATTGATATTATCCAGTGTCGAAAATTCGCTCAACGGGTCGTATTTAAAATTTAGATTCTCTATTCTCAAATCTTTTCCCACAGGGATTTCCCGTATCAATTGTTTTGTTGGTTCTTCTTCATCCGGCTTGTCCCGCACTTCACCCAGACGATTCATACTGAGGCGTGCATCCTGCATGTCGCGTGCGAAAGTTATCAAATCATTCACAGGACTGTTCAGTTGCCCAATGATATACTGTACGGACAGCATCATACCCAGTGTCATTTCTCCCCGTACCACAAGGCTTGCTACTAATCCCGTTATTATAATGTTCTTGGTTTGGTTTATCAATACCGCTCCCGAATCCTGATATTGTCGCAGGGCAAGGCTACGAATATTCACTTTGAACAATTGTGCCTGTATGCGTTCCCATTCCCATCGTTTTTGTTGTTCACAGGCACTCAGCTTGATTTCCTGCATACCATTTACCAGTTGTACCACTGTACTCTGATTGGCACTCTGCTGTGCAAAACGCTTGTGATCCAGTTCCGCCCGCTTCTTCATGAAAAGCCAAACATAAGCCACATAGAGCACACTGCCTCCCATGAAGATAAGGAAAATCATCCAATTATAGAGTAACAGTACAATACCGAAAACCACGATGTTGAATGTAGAAAACACTACACTCAAACTACTTCCCGTCAGGAAATTCTGAATACGTGTATGGTCGTTGATGCGTTGCAGGATATCTCCTGTCATTTTAGTGTCGAAGTATCCCATAGGGAGCTTCATTAGCTTAATAAGGAAATCTGAAATGAGGGCAATATTGATACGTGTTCCCAGATGTAACAATATCCAGCCACGAATAAATTCCACAGCACTGCTACTGAAACTCAACATGAGTTGAGCTATCAGTATTAGGTATATAAAGCTAAGGTTTTGATTATTAATTCCAAAGTCTACGATGGATTGTGTAAGAAATGGGAGCATTAGTTGTATCATGCTGCCTAAGAGCAAACCTAACAACAGTTGTCCAATCAAATTTTGATAGGGGAGAAGATATGAATATAGAAATCTAAAACCTTTACGGTCAATGGTTTCATCTTCGTCTTTCATCGCATAGAATTCGGGAGTCGGTTCCAGCAACAGCGCAACCCCTGTGTTTTCTCCATTCTTTCGCGAACTTATCCAGCAACGGCTAAATTCTTCTTTGGTATATTTCAGTTTTCCCGCTCCGGGATCGGCAACCCATACTTGCTGATTATTCATTTTATAGACAACAACAAAATGTTGCTGGTTCCAGTGTATGATGCAGGGTAGGGGAACTTCCTTTAACTGTTCATAGGTTCCTTGTATAGCAATACTACGAAAACCGAGTTTTTCAGCTGCCCTACTTATGCCCAGCATAGATACTCCTTCACGAGTTATAAATGATTTTATTCTCAAATTTTCCAGCGTATAATGCTTGCCATAGAAAGCAGCTATCATACGTAAACAAACTGGACCACAGTCCATAACATCATATTGAGTATAATAAGGAATTTCCTTCATTGTATATAATAGGCAAGAAAATAAATAACTACTATTAAATACCATTCGACATTATAAAGTAGCTAAATCCGAAAATCTAGCAATGGTGCTAGTGCTTGCCCTGTCTTTTCAAATTCTGTCATTATATAATCTAATGTATCCTTTATTCCTTCTTTAAAACAATACTTTTCAAAATCATCTCCATCAGCAACATATGTTGTCTTTTTATGACAAGGTCCATAACAAATAGGAAGAAATCTACATTCTTTACAATACTCATTTTCAAAAGTAGCATGTATAATCTTATGCGCCAAAGAATTTCCCCATAATATATTTCCATCATCTGTAAGGATGCCATCTTCTTGAGTTTTTTCAAAATTTAAAGCAGTACATTTAAAAACTCGTCCATCGTAATTGATAACAGACTGATTAAAATTATCGGCATAACACGAAGTCTCTGTTGAACAATGTAAGATCTCTCTTTCTATTTGAAATCCAGCCTCTTTAAATTTAAACTGGAGATCACCAATTTCTCTCATCGTTAATCGTTTACTTTCTTTGTCTTGCCATACCTGTTGCAATAAAACTTTTATATTAGCTCTTATATCTTTAGGAAAAGAATCTATAATGCATCCAATAGAGCTAAATGATTTGCTCGTATAATTAATTCTTAAAGATAAATTTTGGGGTTTTAGTTCACGAGTCAATAAAATTATATTATGAACTATCCTGTCATAACTTCCTTTATTACTGTGCGTATATCTAATAGTATCATGAATATCTTTAGAACCATCCAAAGTTATTTGAAAAGACTGCATATTTACCTTTTTAAAGAAATCTATCATTTCTGTATTTATCAAATATCCATTGGTCGTAATTCCTGATATAAAAAACACTTTTTTTTCTTCACATACACTTTTAGTAAATTCTGATATTGGTTGTACCATGTTTTTATAACACAACAATGGTTCTCCACCAAACCAATCAAGCTCGAAATATTGTATATCTTGTTTGGAGACAATATTGTCAATTAATTTTAGGATACGCTGTTTTACCTCATTACTCATATACTTTTTATTGTGCGTTTCATAACAATACCAGCATGAGAAATTACAATTGAGAGTAGGGTTTATTGTTAATCTATAACTAGGATCTCTAAATACAGTTAGCCTTCTTTTCAATAAAGCATCTTCATAAAATGCACGATCTAATTCAGTGCTTTTTATTATTCCCAGCTTTACCATAGTACTGTAGAATACCTGATTTTCTTTTCTTAGTCCCTCAAGATCACTTTTATAATTCAAAAGTAAATTGTATTTTTCCAAATCAATAGCAAACAATAATTTATCTACAAAATTAACGCCAATAACAGTCTTCCCAATTACTTTAAAGTAGTTGAACTTACTAAATGAATAATGATCTGTCATAATATAAATTTAAAGGTTAATAACATTATCGGGTAGCAATTCAAATTACTACCCGATAGTATTTTCTAGAATTTATTCAATTCTATCGCAATTCACACATTTTTAGTATAATACAATTAGTCAGGGCTACAATAGCATGTACATTCAAAATGTGTATTTTTATTTCTCATACTACTTACCGGTCTATTGTCACATAAACATCCGGTAGCTTTATTAAGGTTACTGGTTTTAAAAAACTCTAATCCACCCTTTAGTTGTGCAAGTTCTTTCTCATTCAGATAAAGAACTGATTTTGACTTGTTCTTTTTCATAATTTCAATTTTTAAAGTTAATATTTATTGAGTATATCTATTGCTTTTAGCATTGCAACATCTATCCCCTTTATATATTCATCAACAGTAGGTTTAGCTTCTATATCTGGTAATATGCCTTGATTGACAAAAGGTTTCATACTATATGGATATAATGCTCTGAGTGTACATAAACGTGCGCATGCTTCGTGGGGAAGTTCGATGACAAGCGGAGCTCCCGTTGATCCAGCTGTTTCTTCTCCAATAAGCACTGGACGCCCTGGCATCTCATAAATATTTATAAGAAAGTCTTCGCAAGCGGAAAAAGAATAAGTGTCTATCAAAATGGCAACTGGACATTGTATAGGTACAATGCTTTTATCCCTTTCTATGACTTCCGCGGGGAATGTTTGATAGGCTTTATATTCAAAATAGTCTTTGTAGTTATTATCGTAGTTTCCTTGTGCACGACCATAGCCAAGATTTGTTCTGGACTGTGTACCAAATGACTTAATGGAATCTGCTTTAGTGAGATGCATCTGAAGACGGAGAGCCACATCGGTTTCACCTCCTCCGTTACCACGTAAATCAATAATCAAACCTGTAGGATTTTTAGACTTGATTTCACTCATCGCGTTATCTATTTCATCGCTGATCGATTCTGGAATAAATCGACTGATTTTCAGTACGGCAATCTTGTCTTTCCAATCATATGTCACAGTTTTTCTTGATCTCTGCTTTATTTCAGGGAAATATTTATCCTGATCTGTACGCGTAGCTTCTCCATCACGTATGATATTAAAGTCTATTACTTTTCCATCAGAGCATAGAGCTTTACCTTTTATATATGTTCCAGCTATGCCATTAAGCAAAAAAGTACCGGCACTATTCAGTATATAATTAAGGGTTGATCCCGTTCTTTCAGGTATTACGTATTTTTCAACATATTCTAACGTAGGCATATCCTCTATTTCAATTATCTCGGCACCCAATAGACGTGGATCAACGTCACTACAGTTTAGTCTATAATTTACAAAATAGAATTTATCACCAAAGCGCTTTGTTGAATACTTCGGATAATCGATATCTTCCATACCAGAATCGGGCATATCAAGCAACTCTGTATGAGCATCTTTAAAAGAACGGAGAAAATTAGAGAGTTCCTTATAATAATCCACATCATTTGTTGTGACAAGTACTTTTTTCATGGTCTCACGATAAAGGCTGTCAACGTCAAAATCCAGTCGGTCAATATTTACAAAGTTATATTTTACTTCTGACCATAATAGGCTAAGTCCATATACTTTGTCCTCTAAACTATTTACCGATTTTATATTTTCAGATGTTTGTTGAGCCATAACACTAATATTAAGTCCAATACATATGTACAAAAGTAATTTATATTTAAGCATAACTTCTGAATAGGTTTATAAAGTGTTTTTTAAAAGCGAGCGGTAATAGTGATAAAAATTATTCTAATACAAAATTACCTTCTAATATTATGTCATCATATTCAATTCTAATTAGATAATAGCCACTCTTTTCAGTACTCAAATCTATAATAATACTATTGAGATTATTGTAATTTTCTAAATAGATAGTCACACCTGTTGTTTCATTTATTATACTAATAGTAATAGTAGGCAATAAATCTTCAAAATCAAGGCTTATTACATTATTATATAGCCAAGCATAAATTGGCTGAAAAGAAATGCTGCGTCTTATAGGAAGATCTCCACCGATATCCCCACCTCTATCTTTCGGCCTTTTATCTTTAAATTCAATTACTTGACTAGTAATAAAAGTCTGGCTATAAATATTTATATTTCCTATAGCTAATAACAAGAAAAGTAATAGTGCTTTCATAATAAATGTGATTAAATTGTTCTTTTGTTACAAAATTAACCGCATTTCATATAAATTGCTGTCCAAAAAGTGCCCGATTTTGTGCCTTCAATGTTCAAAAAGTGCTTAAAATTAAACTTTAAGTTCTTGAGACAATGATAACAGCACATCCTTGAGCAATTTACCTTTAGGCGCTTTTATTTTTTGCAATAGATTTTTTGCTTTTAGTTGAACGGTACTACGAGCATAGCCTTTGATAAAATGGCCTATATGTTTAACTGGTATTTCAGCCAAGTAGAGACAGCATATTTGAATTTCTTCTCCTGACAAATTATATTTTGTATTTAGGTGAGTGATGATTCCATTCCATTTTATATTTGTCAAAACAATCAAATGCTGCCATTCCTCCTCATTAAGATTTTCCTTTGTCTCAACTTTTATTAATGTACGCGCTATGTCTTTTAATTTAATATATACAGCTGAACTTTGATATTCTTCTTCTATAATTGAGTGTTTCCTAATTTCCACCTTTAACTTTGGTTTTTGCTGTTCTTCTGCAATTTTCAGCTTCTTATTTCGTCTAATGTAATTCATAGCAATAGCACATCCTGCAATAGAAAAAAATGTAACCAATACAATAATAGAATATAGATATTGCTTTCTGATTTTATCATTATTAGATTTTTCTTGAGACACTATATTCTTGAGTATAGCATGTGTCTGTAACTTTTGTTGTGCACTATCCATATAGGCAATCTGCTTTTGTTGCATTTTTGCGATAATTTCTGTTTTTCCATGTATTTCTGCAATTTCAGCTAATCGCATACAAGCATCTGCTTTAGTATCATAATATCTATCTTCTGTAAATACACTTTGTAAATATACCTCGGCAGAATCATATTGTTCATTTTTAAAATATGCGTCGCCTAGCAATAGAAAAGCTCTACATCGATGTAATGTATCTCTTTGGGAGTAATAGTTAAGCTTGGCATATTGAAGTGCCTTCTCTATTTCTCCCATTTCGCAATAAAGTGTACTTAAAGATTCATATACAGGAGTTTTTACAGTAGTATCTGAAAAATGTTCAGCTAATAACAATGCCTGTTGCATTTGCAGTTCGGCCCTTGAATAATAATGTTTTCCTCTCTCAAGGTTAATCATGCCTTGTTGTGATAAAGCATAAATTAGAGAGATAGTATCTTTTTGTTGAATAGCAAGTAATTCTGCTAATTGATAGATAGAATCCGCTTCTTCATTTAATTCTTGGACATAATATAAATAAGCAACATTACTATATATCAATGCTGGCAATTCAATATTCTTTGCCATTTTAGCAAAAGAATGCGATATATGATACTCATCTATAGCTTTCAGATGTTCAACTTTATCCCTCCGCACACATCCCCAATAATAATGCGCCTTTGCTTGCATCTTTGTATCTCCAATAGAATCATAATAATGAACCGCTATCCGTATCAATGAATCATCCTTCTGTACAACGACGTTTTTATCTTGCGCTTGCGTCAGCAGCAATGCATAGTATGCATTATCAGCTCGTGTAGAAAGTTTTTCAGGTGAAATGCTTTTAAGAATATTCAAGGCACTATCCGGATGCAACTGCATAAGTGAATCTGCCTTAAGTAATTGCTGGTTGTAGTCCTGCCGAATGGTACAAGACGATAGCAAAAACATAGCGAATAATATAATAATGACAGTATTTTTCATATTGCTTGTCGTATTTTCAATTAGATATAGTCCACTTGAAGAAGTGGTATTTTTTTATGCTACTAAGGTACAAAAAATATTCAGACGGAAGCATGGCAAACATTATAAAGCATGAAATATTATTCATAATGGTGCAAATCACTGAATCATTGACACCATTTGCTACTACCATGTAAAGTAAGCTGTTAGTAATCCGAAGAAAAGTAAAGGCTTTAAACTGTAAACAGTAAACTCGATGATGTGCAGAAAAGTGCAGCTCACTATTTGCGGTGAATTACACTTTCTCTATATTTGCAATATTCTCAAATACCGAATGTGCATATAAGCAAAAAGAGCAAGAGACCGAAAAATGAAAAGTTACCAATGAAACAAGAAATCTACAATACGCTTGACAGGTTAGGTATCGACTACACCCGTTTAGAACACCCTTCCATTATGACTATGGAAGAAGGTATGACAATAGCACAGAAACTGGGTGTTTCATCCTGTAAGAACCTGTTTTTGGTCAACAAACAGAAAGAGTACTTTTTGCTTCTACTTTCGGGAAATAAAAAACTATCAGCCAAAAGTATTGCAAAGCAAATAGGAAGTTCACACCTTTCTTTTGCTTCTGATGAAGATATGGAAACACTCCTTTTTACAACACCCGGAGCTGTAAGTATTCTCGGACTTATTTATGACAGAGAGAATAAGGTTAAATTATTAATTGATAAAGACGTTATCCAGGCAGATTATATAGGCTGTCATCCATGTGAAAATACTTGTAGCCTGAAAATAAGGACAAAAGATATATTAGAAGTTTTACTTCCAGCGATTAATCATGCTGATTTTGAAGAAATAAATACGGAACTATAAATGAATGTAAAGAAGCGGGGAGTAGCTCAATAAAAATAGTTGTTTACAACATTACTTTGAGGATGTAAGTAAAATCAATAAGTATAATTTGGAACAATGTATATCAAGAAAGTATAATTATATTCTAATAGACAAGAACTATCAAATAAATATAGATGATATAATATGAATTATATCTTCTTCGTCTCCGTTTTTAAAGAATACACTTACTTACATGTACATGTTGGCATCATCTACATACACATGTTGACCTTATCTACATGCACATGTCAATATTGCTAACATGTACATGTAAGTATCTCCATTCTTTAAAAAACTATCGTCTTTACTTTAAAGATATTGTGATTTAAGTGCTATCCGCATGGGATTCTATCAAATTTTACTTATTTTTGCATAGAACTTCTTGTAGAAGTAACCTTTAACCAATCGAAACTCAGATGAAGAAAATAGTCACATCCTTATATCTATTATGTTGTGTATGTATGTGTCAGCTCCATGCCGCCAACAATGTTGTAGACTCCCTTTTATCCCAACTGGACCATGTAATTCAAAACCGCCCTGTATACATCGAGCAAAAAGAAAAGAAGCTGAACGACCTGAGACAAGCCTTGAGACAACGCATTTCTGACGAAAACCGCTTTACCCTGTTGGGGGAATATCTGGATGAATACCGTTCCTACAACACCGACTCTTCGCTCTACATCTCACGCGAGAGATACCAGGTAGCCCTGCGAATGAAAAACAAGGAACATCAGGACAATGCCCTCATGAACACTGCCGAGATTATGGGCACAGCAGGCATGTATAAAGAAGCGGTCGACCTGATGCACAACGTACAAATCAATCATCTACCTGATGACCTGCACCCGTATTATTATCATATTTACCGTACCGTCTATGGCCTCATGGCCGATTACGCCGTTACGGAACAGGAGAAAAAACTCTATGCCGAGATAACGGATAGATACCGTGATTCCCTGTTGCTGGTCAACAAAGACAATCTTCTGGTGTACACGCTGATTCAGTCCGACCAGCACAATGTGCGGGGCGAGTTCGATAAAGCCATCCAGTTATTGACCGACTACCTGGCGGGACAGATAGACAATGTGCACGATGTGGCAATCTGTGCCTACACTTTATCTGAATCATACCGCCTGAAAGAAGACACAGAAAAAGAGAAGGAGTATTTGATTCTTTCCTCCATTGCAGATATGAAGTCCGCAGTGCGCGAATATATTTCTTTGAGGAAACTGGCTGTGTTGCTCTATCAGGAAGGAGATATAGACCGTGCCTATTCGTATCTGAAATTGTGTATGGACGATGCCGTGTTCTGCAACGCCCGGTTGCGTATTCTGGAAATCCTGCAAATTTTCCCCCTCATCAACGACACTTACCAGCAAAAGGCCGAAAAGCAACAGGAACAAATGAAATGGGCGTTAGTCTCTATCAGCTTGCTGTCCATCTTCCTGCTGATCGCCATCTTCTATGTGTATAAGCAAATGAAACGCGTAGCAGCCGCACGCCACGAAGTGATAGATGCCAACAAGCGTCTGAAAGAATTGAATGAAGAACTCCACCGCTACAATCTGCAACTGAAAGAAGCCAACCACATCATTGCCGAAAACTCCTACCTGAAAGAGGAATACATCGGCCGCTATATGGACCAGTGTTCCGTATATCTGGAAAAGATGGATAACTATCGGCGTTCATTAGGCAAGATAGCCGCTACGGGCAAGGTAGATGAGCTATACAAAAACATCAAATCTTCCAAGTTCATAGAAGAGGAACTGAAAGAATTTTATGCCAATTTTGATAATACCTTCTTGCAACTGTTTCCCACTTTTGTAGAAGACTTCAACACCCTGCTTGCCGAAGGGGAGCAGATTTACCCCAAGGTCAACGAACGAATGAGTACCGAACTGCGTATCTTCGCCCTTATCCGTTTGGGAATTACCGACAGTGTGAAGATTGCCCAATTCCTGCGCTATTCTGTGACTACCATTTATAATTACCGTACCAAAGTTCGTAATAAAGCTGCGGGCGACCGTGACCAACTGGAACAGGAAGTAATGAAAATAGGTAAGTCGAGAGACTAAAACCACACTTTTAAGGCATATAAGTGTCTTTTTTACGCTTATATTTTTACTACTTTTTTGGAACAATGTATCTTCTTGATCGCATTGATTATTAGTGTTTTATGTCTTATAAAACGCCTAAAACTACTACTTTTTCACTCTTTTCCCCCTTATTGCTTCCTCTTATCAGATACATTTGCATTGTTCCTTCACAGAGGGGACAAATGCATGTGAATCTATATTTTTATTACTAACTTTAAACTCTTATATTATGCAAAAGTACAAAATGCCGATCAGGCTTCGAATCATGGTTTGTCTGATAGGAATGTTACTTCCGATGTGCATGTTCGCACAGCAAATCACAGTACAAGGTGTAGTGAAAGACCAGACCGGAGAAACCGTTATCGGTGCCAGTGTGGTGCAGAAGAACACAACGAACGGTACGATAACGGGTATTGATGGCGATTTCTCGCTGAATGTGCCTTCGGATGCCGTTATAGTAGTTTCATTCGTGGGCTATAAGTCTTTGGAAGTTCCCGTGAAAGGACAGAAACAGATTATGGTAACACTCTCGGAAGACAGTGAAATGCTGGACGAAGTAGTGGTTATCGGTTATGGAACCATGAAGAAAAGTGACCTTACCGGTGCTGTTTCCTCTTTGGGAAGCAAGGACATCAAAGATGCTCCCGTTTCTAATCTGGGACAAGCCATTCAGGGCCGCATTTCCGGTGTGCAGGTAGTGGATGCCGGAAAGCCCGGTGACAATGTATCTATCAAGATTCGTGGTCTAGGGTCCATTAACAACTGCGATCCGCTGGTGGTGATTGACGGTGTGCCCACCGACTTGGGACTGTCTTCACTGAACATGGCGGATGTGGAACGCCTGGACGTATTGAAAGACGCATCGGCTACAGCTATTTACGGTTCGCGTGGAGCCAATGGAGTAGTGATGATCACCACCAAGCGCGGAACGGAAGGGAAAGGCAAATTGTCGGTATCGGCTAATTGTGCTTTCCAGAATGCCACGAACATTCCTTCTTTGCTGAACGCAAGCCAGTATGCCGATTTGAGTAATGATATGATGGTGAACAGCGGTCGCAACCCGAACCCGAATTGGGCAAATCCTTCGGAACTGGGTGCAGGTACCGACTGGATGGACGAATTGCTGCGCACGGGTGTGATGCAGAACTATACGGTAAGTTATTCCGGAGGAAATGAGAAGTCTCATTATTATGTGTCCGGTGGTTTTCTCGATCAGTCGGGTACGGTGCGCAGTGTAAACTATCGCCGTTTTACGTTTCAGTCCAATAGCGACGCACAAGTGCTGAAGTGGTTGAAGTTCTCCAATAATATCACTTTCAGTACTGATACGAAGGATTCGGGCAGCTATAATATCGGTGATGCACTGAAAGCTCTTCCCGTTCTTCCGGTGAAGAATGAAGACGGCTCATGGAGTGGGCCGGAAGGTAATTCGGAATGGTACGGTAGCATCCGCAACCCGATAGGGCCTACGCAACTGAACAAGAGTCAGACGAAAGGTTATAACTTCCTTGCCAACCTGACAGCGGAACTGACTTTTACCAAATGGCTGAAATTCAAGAGTACTTTCGGTTACGATGCCAAATTCTGGTTCATCGATAACTTCACGCCGAAATATAACTGGAAGCCTATTCCGACGGAAGAAACTTCACGTTACAAGAGCGATAATAAATCATTCACTTACCTGTGGGATAACTATTTCCTGTTCGACCATACTTTTGCAGAAAAGCATCGTGTGGGAGTGATGGCGGGTTCGTCTGCACAGTGGAATGAGAATGATTACCTGAATGCGCAGAAGAACGTCTTTATGTTCGACAATGTGCATGAAATGGATAACGGTCAGGAGATGTACGCCATTGGCGGCAGTTCCAATGAATGGGCATTGCTCTCTTACATGGCACGTATCAACTACTCTTACGAAGACCGCTATATGCTGACGGCAACTGTCCGCCGTGATGGTTCCAGCCGTTTCGGTAAAAAGAACCGTTGGGGTACTTTCCCTTCTGTATCTGCCGCATGGCGCATTTCGCAGGAAAGCTGGTTCCCGAAGAATGACGTTGTGAACGACCTGAAAATACGTGTAGGATATGGAGTGACGGGTAGCCAGGCAAGTGTCGGCAATTATAGTTACCTGGCATCTTACAACACCAGTGTATATCCATTCGGAACAACGAGCGGCAATCAGACCGCATTGGTTTCCTCTACGCTTGCCAATCCTTACATCCATTGGGAAGAGGTGGCACAGACGAATATCGGTTTTGATGCTTCCTTGTTCAATTCACGGATCGTATTCTCACTGGATGCTTATCTGAAAGAGACAAGAGATATGTTGGTGAAGGCATCCATCCCCATCACATCGGGATTTGAAGATACCACCACCACTTATACGAATGCCGGTAAAGTGCGCAACCAGGGCTTGGAAATGAGTCTGCACACCATCAATCTGACCGGAGAACTGGGTTGGGAAACAAACGTGACCGCCACGTACAATAAAAATAAGATTAAGGACCTGAACAGCGCGGTTCCTTACTATATCAACCAGATCAACAACTCGTATGTGACGATGCTGGCAAAAGACTATCCGATTAATGCTTTCTACGGCTACGTGACGGACGGCTTATTCCAAAACCAGGCGGAAGTGGATGCGCATGCCGTGCAGCCGGGAGCTGAACCGGGTGATATCCGTTTCAGGGATTTGAACAACGACGGTGTCATCAACGACAGTGACCGCACAGTGATTGGCAATCCCAATCCCAGTTGGTTCTTCTCAATGAACAATAACTTGTCTTATAAAGGATTCGAGCTTTCCGTATTCCTTCAGGGAGTGGCCGGCAATAAGATTTATAACGCCAACAATATCGACAATGTCGGTATGGCTGCCGCATACAACCAGACGACTGATGTGCTGAACCGTTGGCGCGGAGAGGGGACAAGTTACTCCATGCCGCGTGCCGTGTTCGGCGATCCTAACCAGAACTGCCGTGTATCCGACCGCTTTGTAGAAGACGGATCTTACTTGCGTGTGAAGAATATCACTCTCTCTTATACTTTCCCGAAACAATGGTTGCAGAAGTTGCAGATAGAGAATGCACGCCTTTCCCTTTCCTGTGAGAATGTGGCTACCATTACCGGGTATTCCGGTTTCGATCCGGAGGTGGATATCAACGGTATTGATTTGTCCCGTTATCCCATTTCCCGTACATTCAGTGTAGGATTAAACTTTAACTTTTAATTGATTTGGATATGAAAAAGATAACAAACTTACTATACGTGCTGGCTGTATTGATGCTGGTATCATGTAACGACTTCCTGGATAAGTCGCCCAAATATGCCGTTGATCCTGAAACAACCGTGACCGATGATGTGGCCGTGGCACTGACAAATGCTTGCTACAAGGCGCTTCAGTCTTCCAATCTTTACAATCAGCGTATGTGGTCGCTGGATATCGTTGCGGGCAACAGCCTGGTAGGTGCAGGCGGTGGTACAGATGGTCTGGAAACCATACAAGCATCCAATTTTATCACGCAGAGCGATAATGGTATGGCTTTGTATATGTGGCGTTCTCCGTGGGTAGGTATCGGGCAGTGTAACATTGTGCTGACCAGTCTTCCGCAGGCCGAAGCCGTATCGGAAAGCATAAAGAACCGTTGTATGGGTGAAGCATATTTCCTTCGTGCCCATTACTATTATATCTTAGCCCGTTTGTATGGCGGCGTTCCTTTGCGTCTGGAACCTTATAATCCGGGTGAATCTACTGCAATAGCACGCACTACGTTGGATCAGACTTATGAGCAGATCATTTCGGACTGTAAGAATGCGGTCGATTTGCTTCCGGCGAAAGCGGAATATAATGAAGAAGAAAAAGGACGTGCCTGTAAGGATGCCGCCCTTGCCATGCTGGCGGATATTTACCTGACACTGGCTCCCAACCATACGAGTTATTATGAAGACGTGGTGGAACTGTGCAATGAGATTACAAACCTGGGTTACGACCTTTCCACCTGCAAGTATGAAAATAACTTCGATGCTACTATCAATAACGGTCCCGAATCTCTGTTTGAAGTGCAGTATTCCGGAAGTACGGAATATGATTTCTGGGGAACGGACGGTCAATCTTCCTGGCTTTCCACTTTCATGGGGCCCCGTAACTCGGACTTTGTTGCAGGCAGCTACGGCTGGAATCAGCCTACGGAGGAATTTGTGAGCCAGTATGAAGAAGGTGACAAACGGAAGGAACTGACGGTTCTTTATGCAGGTTGTCCGGACTTTGACGGGAAGACTTACAAGAGTTCTTATTCAAATACCGGATATAACGTGCGCAAATTCCTGGTGTCCAAGACCATTTCGCCGGAATACAATACAAACCCCAATAACTTTGTTGTGTACCGCTATGCGGATGTCTTGCTGAAGAAAGCGGAAGCGCTGAATGAAATGGGACAACCCGGCCAAGCTGCCGCTCCCCTGAATATAGTTCGCAAACGTGCCGGACTGCCGGAAGTTTCGGGTCTGTCACAGGAGGCGATGCGTGAGAAGATTATTCACGAACGACGCATGGAACTGGCTTTCGAAGGACATCGTTGGTTCGATATGATCCGCGTCAATAATGGAGAGTATGCCATCCGTTTCCTGCAATCCATCGGCAAGAACAGTGTGAACAAGAATCGCCTGTTGTTCCCCATTCCGCAGACGGAAATGGATGCGAATATACTGATGACACAGAATCCGGGTTATTAATCACTTAAATCAGAAGAAGAATATGAAAAGATATATTTCACATTTAGTATTTGCATTGCTGGGTTGCATGGCACTGCCTGCATGCGTGGACAATGACTATATGGAGCTGGACAAGGGGCACAATGAACTGGCGCTTTCTACCAGCAACACGGAAGTCGTTTTGAACGAACAGGCGCATGGCGATGATGCCCTGGAACTCTCCTGGACAACGGGCACGAATTATGGTACGGGAAATAAGATTTCCTATACACTGGAACTTGCCAAGGCGGGCAGTAATTTTGCCGCTCCTTATGTGGCTTTGGAGAACGTCGTGCAGGAATATACCTGGAAGAAGAACGTGGAGGAATTGAATAACATCCTTCGTGAGCATTTTGGTGCGGAAACTACTGAAAACATCTCTTTGGAAGCACGCCTGACAGCCAAAGTAACGGATCGGGAAGAGACACAGGTGGCCACCACCTCTTTTAGTGTTACTGCCTACAAACCGTTGACTTCTACTCTTTACCTGATAGGTGATGCCACTCCCGGCGGTTGGAGTGCGGACGATGCAACGGAAATGACCCGGAAAGACAATGGTATCTTTACATGGACGGGAAAAATGACTGCGGGTTCCTTTAAGTTTATCACTACGCTGGGGGCTTTTTTGCCGTCGTACAACAAAGGAACTGACGGAAAGCTGGTGCTTCGTACCAGTGCCGATCAGCCGGACGAATCGTTTACGATTGAAGAAGAGTTCAACTATATTGTTGAAGCGAACCTGTTTACCGGTGCTATCACACTGACTCAGACCGAGAACCTCAGACCGGCTTACGATCAGCTTTATTTCGTTGGAGGTATGAACGACTGGGGATTTGTGCCGATGAAAAAGGATGTGCTCGATCCGTTCCTGTTCCGCTATGCTCGTTTGTTCGATGCAGGCCAGGGCGGGGAATTCAAGTTCGGAACTTCGGAAGGAAGCTGGGAGAGCATGTATAAAGCAAAGAATGCCAATGCCGCTTACACCGATACGGAAATGGTATTTGTGAAAGGGTTCGATCCTGACAATAAATGGGTGCTGAAAGATGCCGAATGTGGTAAGGCCTATAAGATATGTGTCGATATTCGTGCAGGGAAAGAGCGCATGATGATGAGCGAATTTGTTCCTTATGAGATGATTTATATGGTAGGGGATGCTGCGCCTGCGGGATGGAGCATTGGAGATGCCACGCCGATGCAGGCCACGGATAATCCGTATGTATTTACCTGGCAAGGTGTACTGAATGTGGGTGAGTTGAAACTGACCTGTGATAAGAAAGAGGACTGGAACGGTGCCTGGTTTATGCCGACCGTAGCTGATAAGCAGCCTTCGGGCGAGACGGAACCGATGTTGTTCCTGGATAAGGCCAGCGATGCTTTCAAAGCTCAATACCTGGATGTAATGATTGGAGGTATCGACCTGAAATGGAAGATTACGACGGCTGGTTCTTATAAGATTACTCTGAATCAACTGGAAGAGACTATTTCGATAGTAAAACAGTGAAACGATGAAATATATAATTTATGCAATGGCTGCCATGTTCTTTTTGGCTTCGTGCAGCAAAGACAATGATGAAACCGGCGGTGGTAACGGTGGTGGAGGAGAAACCGGAGGAGTGACTGATGTCACTCCCGTTACCTCCGATTTAACCGTGAACCTGACTACTGACAAGGCTTGTTACAAACCGGGTGAAACCGTTTCCTTCACAGCCGATGCCCTGCCTGCGGGAACCAAGATACGTTACCGTACTTTGAACAAGGTAATCTCCGAACAGGCAGTCGCAGGCGGTTCCTGGACGTGGACTGCCCCTGCAACGGATTTCACCGGATATCTGGCGGATGTCTATCGTACTAAAGAAGACGGTACGGAAGTCATTCTCGGTACTATTGCCGTCGATGTATCCAGCGACTGGACACGCTTTCCGCGTTATGGCTTTGTCGCCACCTTCGACGCTTCTAAAACGGAAAGTAAAATTCAGGAGGAAATGGCTTTTCTGAACCGCTGCCATATCAATGGTGTACAGTTTCAGGATTGGCACAACAAGCACCACTGGCCGTTAGGCGGTACGCGTGAACATCTCGATGCGGTATATAAGGACATTGCCAACCGGGATATTTATACACAGTCGGTAAAGGATTATATCCGAATTCAGCACTCGTTTGGAATGAAGGCGATGTTCTATAATCTTTGTTTCGGTGCGCTCGATGATGCAGCAGGTGACGGTGTGAAAGAAGAGTGGTACATCTTTAAAGGTACAGGACATACGGATAAGGATGCGCATACATTGCCCGACAGTTGGAAAAGCAATATCTATTTGCTCGATCCGGGTAATGCCGAATGGCAGGCATATATTGCCCAGCGCAACGATGATGTCTATGCCAATCTTGACTTTGACGGCTATCAGATAGACCAGTTGGGAAATCGTGGCGACCGCTATGATTACAAGGGGAATAAGGTGAATCTGCCTAAGACTTATGTTTCGTTTATTGAAGCTATGAAGGGGAAACATCCTGATAAGCGCTTGGTGATGAATGCAGTAAGCAGCTATGGTGCATCCCAAATTGCAGGTACGGGGAAAGTGGATTTCCTGTATAATGAAGTTTGGGGGGATGAAGCTGATTTTACGGATTTATATACGATCCTGAAAGCGAACCATCAGTACGGAAATCAGGCATTGAAGACGGTATTTGCGGCTTATATGAATTATGAAAAAGGTTCCGGTGAGTTCAATATGCCGGGAATCTTGCTGACGGATGCGGTGATGTTTGCTCTGGGAGGTTCGCACTTGGAATTGGGAGGCGACCACATGTTGTGCAGTGAATATTTTCCAAATACCCGTTTGCAGATGAGTGATGCCTTGAAGACGGCTGTTGTGCGCTATTATGACTTTATGACTGCTTATCAGAATCTTCTTCGCGATGGCGGGGAGGAGGAGAAGGTAACTTTGGTATGTACGGATGCAAGCAAGAATCTGAATCTGAATACTTGGCCGCCACAGAAATCAGCCATTACTTCTTTTGCCAGAAGGGTGAATGGCAAACAGGTGGTTCATCTGCTGAACTTCCTTAGTGCAAACAGTTTAAGTTGGAGAGACCTGAACGGGACAATGCCCGAACCACGGTTGGTGACTAAAGTGCCCTTGAAGCTAAATGTTGCGGGGAAAGTGAGCAAAGTGTGGGTGGCTACTCCCGATGCACATGCCGGAGCTTCGCAGGAATTAGCTTTTGAACAGAAAGACGGAGCGATAACCTTTACGCTTCCTTCACTGAAATACTGGAGCATGATTGTAATGGAATAAATTATAAAAGATATAGAACCATGAGAAAATATATATATTTATTTTTAATACTGTGTTGCCTGTCTCCGCACTTATATGGCGGAAATGTAACGGGAAACTGTACTTCTTATTCGCAGGAAGGGAGAGACGTTACGTTTCATTTAGACGATAATTCGGCTGTGCAGTTGCAACTTTGCAGTCCCTCCGTTGTGCGCGTCTGGTTTTCGCCGGACGGTAAGTTGCAGCGGGGAAATCCTTCTTTTGCGGTGATTAATGAAGAATTGGAAGATGTAGGCACTGTCCGGGTGGACGAACAGAATGCCTGTTATGAGATATTTACGCCTAAACTGCGTATCCGCATCAACAAGGCTCCGTTCAGCTTGCAGATATTCGACAAGTATCAGAAGCTCTTGTTCAGCGACTATGCCGACAAGGGGCATATCAGCGATGGAGAGCGTAAAGTGGAGTATAAGACCTTGCGCCGGGATGAGCATTTCTTCGGTTTGGGTGAAAAGACCGGCAAGCTGGACCGCCGAGGCGAATCTTATAAGATGTGGAACAGTGATAAACCTTGTTACAGCGTTGTGGAAGATCCCCTGTACAAAAGTATTCCTTTCTTTATGAGCAGTTATCGCTATGGTATATTTCTGGATAACACGTATAAGACAGAATTCAAATTTGGTACTGAGAGCCGTGATTATTACAGTTTTGAAGCTCCCGGTGGGGAGATGATTTACTATTTTATCTTCGGTAAGGATTATAAGGAAATCATGAAACAGTATGTCGCATTGACCGGACAACCCATCATGCCTCCGAAGTGGGCACTGGGCTTTGCACAATGCCGCGGCCTGCTGACTACCGAGAAGCTCTCTTATGAAATAGCCGAAGGATACCGCAAGCGTGGTATTCCTTGCGATATCATCTATCAGGATATAGGCTGGACACAGTACCTACAGGACTTCAACTGGCGGAAAGAAAACTATCAGAATCCGAAGAAGATGCTTGCCGACTTGAAAGGAATGGGCTTCAAGGTGATTGTTTCGCAAGACCCGGTTATCTCTCAGGCTAATAAAAAACAATGGGAAGAAGCGGACCGCTTGGGTTATCTGGTGAAAGACTCCACTACGGGTAAGAGCTATGATATGCCTTGGCCGTGGGGTGGCAACTGCGGTGTGGTGGACTTTACCATTCCCGAAGTGGCGGACTGGTGGGGAGCTTATCAGCAGAAACCGATAGATGACGGCATTGCCGGCTTCTGGACGGATATGGGTGAACCTGCCTGGAGCAATGAGGAACAAACGGAACGTCTTGTAATGAAACACCACCTGGGTATGCACGATGAAATTCATAACGTGTATGGTCTGACTTGGGACAAGGTGGTAAAAGAACAGTTTGAGAAACGAAATCCGGATCTTCGTGTCTTCCAGATGACACGTGCCGCCTATGCAGGATTGCAGCGTTACACTTTCGGCTGGACCGGAGATTGTGGCAATGGAGACGATGTGCTGCAAGGCTGGGGACAGATGGCTAATCAGATCCTGGTACTTTTATCTGCCGGACTGGGTGTGATTCCTTTCGTGGCGTGTGACATTTCCGGTTATTGCGGGGATATTGAAGATTATCCCGCTATGGCGGAACTTTATACCCGTTGGGTACAGTTGGGAGCGTTTAATCCTCTGAGCCGTATTCACCATGAAGGAGATGTGGCGGTAGAACCGTGGCTTTTTGGGGAGGAAGCGGAGAAGAACGTTAAAGCTGCCATAGAAATGAAATATCGCTTACTGCCTTATATTTATACTTATGCCCGCGAAGCGTATGAAACGGGTTTGCCAATTATGCGCCCCATGTTTATGGAATATCCGGCGGATTTGGAAACAGTCTCTACGGATGCACAATTCATGTTTGGCAGCGAACTGCTGGTAGCTCCGGTAGTGAAGAAGGGGGCGACTAATAAGAATGTTTATCTGCCCGAAGGTACTTGGATTGATTATAATGACAAGCGCACGGAATATAGTGGCGAACAGTGGACTACGGCAAATGCTCCGCTGAATACCATTCCTATGTTTGTGCGGAAAGGAAGTATCATCCCTCAGATGCCTGTGATGAATTATACGGATGAGAAAGCAGTTTATCCGATTACATTTGAGGTATTTCCGGCTGCGGCGGGCGGTGAAACGTCTTTCTCCCTGTATGAAGATGCAGGAACTGATCTGGGATATCAGCGTGGAGAATTTATGCGTACTCCTGTATCTTGCCGAACAACGGAAAAGGGATATGTGCTCGAAGTCGGGGAAAGGGCGGGAGAGAAGTATGCCCTTCCGGGAGAACGCAACCTGATGTTTTGCATTTATACCGGGCAGATGCCGAAGGAAGCGCTTATTGACGGACAGAAAGTAAGGAAGATGAAAGCGGAAAAACTGAATGAAGGAATGGAAACGGAGTTCAAGGTTACCGCATGGTGTCCGGATAAGAAACAGAATCTTTGTATGTTGAGATTGCCGGATGACGGAGTGAAACACACGATTGAATTTATTTATTAATAGCAACCATAAAAAGTATAGTTATGAGAAAGTTAATGCTTAGTGCAATTTGTCTTCTTTTTGCCTTAGCGGGGAAAGCAGAAGGAGTGTCGTCTCCTTCGGGCCAGGTGAAGCTGGATTTTGAATTATCAAAGAATGGCGCTCCAACCTATCAGGTGGAGTATAAAGGGAAATCCGTGATTAAGCCCAGCACCTTGGGACTGGAATTGAAGAATGCCAATAATCTGCTGGATGGTTTTGAAGTCCTGAAATCTTCTACCTCTACCTTCGACGAAACCTGGCAACCGGTGTGGGGAGAGACGAAAGATATTCGTAATCACTACAACGAATTGCTGGTTGAATTGAAACAGCCCGCCACGGATCGTTATATGAACCTTCGTTTTCGTGTATATGATGATGGTGTAGGATTCCGTTATGAGTTTCCGCAACAGAAGAACTTGGTTTACTTTGTGATTAAAGACGAACATACCCAGTTTGCTATGACGGGCGATCATATCGCCTGGTGGATTCCTGGTGATTACGATACTCAGGAATATGATTATACGGAATCCAAACTTTCGGAAATTCGTGGTTTGATGCAGGGAGCCATTACTGATAATGCGTCACAAAACCAGTTTTCGCCGACAGGTGTACAGACTTCCCTCCAGATGAAAACAGCTGACGGAATCTATCTGAATCTCCATGAAGCTGCTTTGGTGGATTATTCGTGCATGCATCTGAATCTGGATGATAAGAACCTTATTTTTGAATCCTGGCTGACGCCGGATGCACAGGGCGATAAAGGGTATATGCAGTCACCTTGTCACACTCCGTGGCGTACGGTGATAGTCAGTGATGATGCCCGTGAAATGCTGGCTTCCAATCTGATACTGAATCTGAATGACCCCTGTAAGTATGAGGATACTTCCTGGATTAAGCCTGTGAAGTATGTAGGCGTATGGTGGGAAATGATTGCGGCAGGCAAGCCGTGGGCATATACATTTGATCTTCCTTCCGTAAAACTGGATGAAACGGATTATACGAAAGTGAAACCGAATGGTATTCACCCCGCCAATACGGAGAATGTAAAGAAGTACATTGATTTTGCTGCGGAACATGGTTTCGACCAGGTATTGGTAGAAGGCTGGAATACCGGTTGGGAAGACTGGTTCGGCAACAGCAAAGATTATGTTTTCGACTTTCTCACTCCATATCCTGATTTTGACATCAAATACCTGAATGAGTATGCTCACTCCAAAGGTGTCAAACTGATGATGCATCATGAGACATCGGCTTCCGCACGCAACTACGAACGCCACATGGAGGCTGCCTATGACTTGATGAATCAATACGGTTACAATTCCGTGAAAAGCGGTTATGTGGGTAATATCATTCCGCGCGGTGAATATCATTATGGGCAGTGGATGAACAACCATTACCTGTATGCCGTGACCGAAGCTGCCAAGCATAAGATTATGGTGAATGCACACGAGGCTGTACGCCCCACTGGTTTGTGCCGTACGTATCCGAATCTGATAGGAAATGAATCTGCCCGTGGCACGGAATATGAAGCTTTCGGAGGCAGCAAGCCTTTCCACACGACCATTCTTCCTTTTACCCGTCTGCAAGGCGGACCGATGGATTATACGCCGGGTGTTTTTGAAATGGATATGAATAAACTGAATCCGAATAGTCACGCTCATGTAAACTCTACATTGGCGCGTCAATTGGCACTCTATGTCACGATGTACAGCCCTCTGCAAATGGCAGCTGATCTGCCTGAGAACTATGAACGCTTTATGGATGCTTTCCAGTTCATTAAGGATGTGGCTCTGGACTGGGATGACAGCCGATACCTGGAAGCAGAACCGGGACGCTATATCACGGCTGCCCGCAAGGCGAAAGGTACGAATGATTGGTTTATAGGTTGTACCAGCAGTGAGCAGGGACATGCTTCTACTCTGAAACTGGATTTTCTGGATGCTGATAAACAGTATATAGCTACTGTTTATGCGGACGCAAAGGATGCTGATTATAAAACAAATCCGCAGGCTTACGTAATCCGTAAAGGGATTGTTTCTCCTAAGACCGTGCTGAATTTGAAAGTGGCTCCGGGTGGTGGTTATGCCATCAGCATTATGGAGGTGAAAGATAAGGCGGAATTGAAAGGATTGAAAAAGCTATCCGGTAATATCTGATAAACCGGAATATCTGATAGATAAAAATCCCCTTCCTCAGCTCTCCGATCACCAAATACGGTAATTAGGAGTGGAGGAAGGGGATATTTTCATTTGAATAAATCTTTCATATAGTCCAGTGAGCGGCTGATATCGAAGTAAATTTGAGTGCCCTCATAGTATGGACTGCTTTCAAATTCCATCAGGTCGCACTTGTTCACCAATGATTGTTGCTTCAGACCTTCTACTTTGAAGACATTGTTTAATATCTGATATTCATCATTGACGCTGATGACTTTAAATGCTGTATCTTCGCTTGTGCCATCTCCACTGGAGATGATGGCAGAGGACAGTTTTATGTATTTATCTATATAAGCCTGAACTTCTTCTTCTCTTCGTAACTCACTCGCCAGATTCACGGCATAAATGAGTAATTTAAGAGATACAGGATTCTTTTTCCGGCATTCTTTTAATTGGGTATAGGCTTCTTCCCATTTCTTTTCTTCCATTAGCGTCTCAAGCTCTTTCCAAAGCTCCATACTCCCTTTGTATTTTGGGGTGAAAGAATGACCGTAGTAGATTAGCGCGTAATCGTTTAAGGATAATAAGCTGTCATTAGCTTCAAAGCGTTCAATCAGCTGTTGGTAATCATCCGACTGGTTTTCCACATACTTTTTAATAGTAGCATAGTTTACTTCGATATTCTCTTGCGGGAATACACATAAAGAGAGTAGAAGAAGATTGATGAGTAACAGTGTTCTTTTCATGGCATTATTATTTTAAAGTATTACCACAAAGAAAAGCCTTTTGCGAGGATATTCCAAACGTATGGGCATAAAAAAAGGAGTACCGCTGTACTCCAACCTTTGTTAACCTTAAATCTAATACTATGAAAAACACAGTGCAAAGGTACGGATATTCTGCGTATTTCCAAATGATTAGACTAATATAAGTGTTTTTATAACACTAATTAAAAGTTAGGCATTGTTTCTTTACTTTTTTTCAGGGTTTTATTCATTAATACGCTCTTTTATCTTTCCCCAGGCATGTGTATCGAACAGGCAACTTTCGCGCATGGTGTGATACATCTCTTTGAAGCGGGACATGGGAATAGTGAAGCTCAACAGATTGGCTTCAAAGTGGGGACGCACGGACGGATCGAAGAAGCCGAGGAAACAGCGCTTACCGTCTTTTTGGTTTTCGAGAACAGTGAGGGTTACAACGGAACTGCAACCGGAACCGAAAGGAGTAGCTACGGTATCGAATGCATTCGTATCATAAAAAGCCCATGTGGTAAGTCCTGACAGGATATCAGGTGTAGCAAGGAACAGAAAACCCTCTACATGATCGAAAGAAGCAAGTTTATCTATTCGGGCAAAATGCAGATAGGCCTTTTCTGTACGCGGTACCTGGATTTGCTTTATGAAATCTGTTACCATTTCAGGAGTCTTTTTGTACTTCTCTTTCAGGGATACAAAGTTAGGTACGTGTATCGGCATTTCCGTGAAGCCGGTGTAGAATTTTCCGCCGCCACATCCTATGACGTCGCTGTTCAGGCTGATGGTTTTACCTTCTCTTACCTGTTGGAGGCCCTTGAAGAAGCAACCGCCAATTTTTTCTGTTTCGCTTTCCTGTTTATCAGAGTACCAGAAGGCGATGGGAAGTTCGGCACGTTCACCAAATGCTTCCCGATAGTTAGTCATAAAAGTATGTATATCCATGATAACAGAGTTTTGGTTTGGAAGTAAAGATAACAATTGATTGCCGGATTATTGAGGATTTTACTTATTTTTGCATAGAAAACTATAATTCCATATTGATTATGAAAGCACGCATTTCCTGTTTCTTTCTACTTGTTTTTTTCTTTGTGCAGATGGTGAAAGGAGAAGATGACACTTTGTGGCAACTTCATGCTTCTGATATAAATGCTCCTTATGTAGGCGCCCCTATGGCGAATGGCGGAATCGGTATTCTTCCCTGGAAAGAACCTTTCTCAGTGCGACAGGTGATACTGAATCATGTGTTCGATACGGATGGCCCTCAGGGGGTAAGCCGCGTGTTGAAAGGAATCAATCCTTTCCTGATGTCGATGGATGTAGATGGAAAAGAGGTGAATACGGAATGTATCACAAACTGGAAGCAGTGTGTTGATATGAAAGAAGCAACTCATAACAGCAGTTTCCGGGCAGCCGGGAAAATTGATGTGGGTTATAGCATTTGCGCTTTAAGAAATATGCCTTATGCGGGGCTTATCCGTGTGGATGTGAAAGCTCTGTCCGATGTATCCCTGAAAGTTGCTGCCCGGATGGATATTCCCCAAGAATACAGTCAGCCGACACAGCGCTTCCGGAAAATGAGGGCGGATGATACACAAATGTATATGCTGCAATCTTATGCTGTATCTGCTCATCGGCAACAAAAAGTTTCCGCTTCTTCGGCTTTTATTTTTAATAAGGGAGCAGTACAGGAGCCTCTTTATGATGAAGTGACTAAAGAGATGTCTTTCGTGTTGAATCTGAAGAAAGGAGAGCAGATATCTTTTGCTTTGGTGGGTTCGGTATGCTCCGCCCGTGACTTTAGCGATCCGTATAATGAAGCTGAACGGCAGGTGATTTATGCTATTCATGAAGGTACAACTTCGCTGATGGCTGCACATCGTAGTCTTTGGAATGAATTGTGGGAAAGCGATATCCTGATAGAAGGGGATGACGAAGCACAACGGGCGGTTCGGTTTGCACTTTTCAACCTTTATTCTTCTTGCAGGGAAGGAAGCGGATTGAGCATCTCGCCCATGGGACTTTCTTCACAAGGTTACAATGGACATATATTCTGGGATTCGGAACTTTGGATGTTTTCCCCGATGCTGTTACTGAATAAGGGAATTGCCGAATCTATGATCGATTATCGTATTGACCGTTTGATGGCTGCCCGCAAGAAAGCAATGGCATACGGTTTCAAGGGAGCTATGTTTCCCTGGGAGAGTGATGATTACGGGGAAGAATCGACTCCTACTTTTGCTTTGACAGGTCCTCTGGAACATCATATTACTGCGGACATCAGTATTGCCTGCTGGAATTATTATTGCCTTACCCGTGACGGACAGTGGCTGCGGACGAAAGCATTTCCGCTGATGAAAGCGGTTGCTGACTTTTGGGTAAGCCGTGTGACGCGTAATGATGACGGTTCTTACTCCATTTGCAATGTAGTGGGAGCCGATGAATATGCAAATGGGGTGGATGATAATGCTTTCACGAACGGTGCGGCTATCCGGGCTTTGGAATATGCTTGTGAGGCGGCAAGGATATGTAATGAGCCTGTTCCGGAAATATGGGAAGAAGTGGGCAAGGGCATCCGTATTCTTCGTTTTAAAGATGGAGTCACTCGTGAGCATGCCACATACAACGGTGAGATGATAAAGCAGGCTGATGTGAATTTATTGGGATATCCATTGTATTTTGTCGGGGATGCTGAATCGCAAAAGAAGGATATGGAATATTATGTCGATAAGATTGATCCGCAGAATGGTCCAGCCATGTCTTATTCCGTATTCTGTGTGCAGTATGCCCGGATGGGGGATGCGAAGCGTGCCTATGAGATGTTTTGCCGTTGCTATCAGCCGAACTTGCGTGCTCCTTTCGGTGTATTGGCGGAAACGCCCACCAGTGATAATCCTTACTTTATGACGGGAGCAGGCGGATTGCTGCAAGCTGTTATAAATGGCTTCTGTGGATTGCAGATAACGGATGGCGGTGTGGAGCAATTATCTTCCGTACTTCCTGCACATTGGAAAAAGGTTACGGTGAAAGGCGTAGGACCGGAGAAAAAGATGTATGCACGTGAGAGGTAGGAAACGTACGGGCATAAAAAAAGGAGTACCGCTGTACTCCAACCTTTGTTAACCTTAAATCTAATACTATGAAAAACACAGTGCAAATATACGGACTTTTGGGATAACTGCAAATTATCCAAATAAAAAAGTATGTTCTATAACATTAATTAAAAATATAGACTTAATCTTACATCTTTGTTAACCTTTAGCCTCCTGATACATAAACCGTTTAATAGATTTTTTGGCTGTCTTTTCAAACTCCTCAAAATGTATCTTCACCTTTGATATCTGGCAATAAGCCGGTAATTGCTGGTTGAGTTCGTTACGGTTAGCTTCCATCATACGCTCTACATCTGTTTGTTGCAGTCCATTGGCAAATGCATCGTCAAAGTCCGGATAAATCAGTGCTACCAATTTTTCTTTTTGCAACACAATGAGCGACTCGGAAACATAAGGCATATTATTCAGTTTGCTTTCAATCTCTTCCGGATAGATGTTTTGTCCGCTGGAAGTGAGCAACATATTCTTGCTGCGCCCGCGCACGGTTACATAACCTTCCGCATCCATTGTGCCTAAATCGCCTGTATGCAGCCAGCCATTTATGTCAATGATTTGTGAGGTTGCTTCCTGGTTCTTATAATATCCCAGCATCAGGTTGGTACCCCGACAAATGATTTCTCCCGCCACCTTTTCCGGATCAGACGAATCGATCTTCACTTCCATGCGTGTGGTTGCCTTACCGCATGATGCCAGCTTCAGGGTTTCCCAGCGGCTGGAACAGATGATAGGACCACATTCCGTCATACCGTAAGCGATAGTGTAGGGGAAACCTATCTGTTTGAGGAAGCGCTCGACTTCTGCATTGAACGGGGCTCCGCCGATGATTATTTCATCGAAGTTACCACCGAATATTTCCATTGCTTCTTTGCGTGCAAGAGCCCTGATCTTGTCATTGATGATAGGAAGACGAAGCAGCAACTTACCTATTTTATTATCTACACGAGGCAGAATATTCTTCTTGATAATCTTTTCTACAATCAGAGGCACGCATGAGATGACGCGTGGTTTGATTTCAGCGAAAGACTGTGCGATAATTTTAGGAGTCGGCATGCGAGTGAGGAAGTAGAGGTGTGCCCCGGCTGAAAAACCGTAGAGGAAATCGTAAGTCATTCCGAACACATGTCCCATAGGAAGCATGGCAACCATATTATCGCCCGGTTTCACCGGAAGCATCTCATGGCAGTAATTCACGTTGGACCAAAGGCTGCGATAGGGAAGCATAACACCTTTGGAATATCCGGTAGTACCGGAGGTATAGTTAATGATGGCAAGTTCTTCCGGTTCATCCTTCCGATAACAGATGTGTTCGGGACGGAAGTTTTTAGGATAGCGCTGTCCGTAGAGAGTATTGCGGTGCTCGAAAGCTTCCATCAATCGTTTGTCGCGACAGACTACAGGGGTGAATTCAGTCATCAGAATAACGCCCAGCAATTGCGGCATGGCGTCTTCATTCAGGTTTTCCCATACCTGATCTCCCACAAAAAGCAGTCTGGCTTCTGAGTGATTGACGATATTATGTATATTATCCGCTTTAAATTCGTGAAGAATAGGCACAATAACAGCTCCATAAGTGATGGTTGCCAGGAAAGTAACCGCCCAGTGTGCACTGTTACGACCGCAGACGGCAATTTTATCACCCGGCTGGATACCGGCACTTTCCAGTACAATATGGAATTTTGCAATCTTGCGAGCCACGTCTTTATATTGGAGAGTAGCACCTTTGTAGTCAGTCAAGGCGTTTAAGTTCCAGTTCCGAATGATGCTTTGTTCAATGTAATCAATGAAGTGTTGTTCCTGTTCCATCTGTTAAATTTGCACACTTTAGTTAAAACTGCGCAAATATAGAGCTAAATGTGATGTCGTGCAAGTTTATATATTTATTCTTTGGTGGGAGGCGAAAGAAAAAGAAAAAATAACCAATTGTACTTTCTTTTGCCTTGATGCAAAAGAAAGATACCAAAGAAAAAATCAAGGCTGCACTTCCGGGGCTACTCCGAAAGTATTTTCAGCTAAAGGGCAGGAACTCGCTTCGCTCAAACAGCCTGCCCTTCTTAACGCCGAAAACACTTTCTACGCTTAACGCCCCTACAGTGAGGCCGGGAGACCATGCGGCGTAAATGGGGGAAATATTACGTGGTTGTATTACATAGCATCTGTGATGCATAGTCCTTTATCGCACAGTACTTTACTGCGCAGCCTTCGGGCATAGGCGTAGGTGCGTCAGGCGGAGATATTGTCAGACGCAGGTAAGGGGTGATTTGTTTGAGCGTAGCGAGTTCGAGCCCCGTCTGCGCATGGCAGTATCGGAGTAGCACCGTAGACGTAGCCCGTGCCCTTTCTTTTTGGTATCTTTTTCTTTCGGGCAAACGAAAGAAAAAGTACACACATATTAATCACTACTCTTCTTATCCGAAATCAGCAACAGCTTATCCCCCAAATGTAATTTCAGTGATCCGTTCGGTATCAGGAATTCCGTGCCTCGTTTCACAATCATTACGAGTGCTCCATTAGGCAGAGTGATATCCTTCAGGGTATCGCCTTCTTCCAGCATCTCCGTGGTAACAGTCATATCACTGAGGTCACTGTCTATTTCTTCGGGCAATTCCACACCGAATTCATTACCGGTCTTTTCCAGCGGAGTAGACAGTTTCAGCAAGCGGGCGACCCAAGAGACAGAAGTACCCTGAATAACGAGGGAAAGAATAGTAATAAAGAATACGATATTGAAAATCACATCGGCACCCGGTACTTTGGCTACCACCGGGTAAGTAGCAAAGATGATGGGTACAGCTCCACGTAAGCCTACCCAGGAAACAAAGAGCCGCGAACGGTTCGTTATCCTTTTGCCGAAAGGTAGCAAACAGAGGAAAACACTGAGTGGGCGACCGATAACAATCATAAATATACCAATCAGCATTGCTACCAGAGCGATGTCGAGTAGTTCGTGAGGATTTACTAGCAAACCGAGGCAGAGGAACATGATGATTTGGAACAGCCAGGTCAGTCCATCCATGAAAGTATAAATCTCTTTGCGATGCATGATTTTGTTGTTACCTACCATAATACCGGCAATATAAACAGCAAGGTAACCGTTTCCTTTCAGAAGATCGGTAATGGAGAAAGTGAAAAATACGAATGCAAGCAAAAGAATAGGATAGAGGGCTTGATTATCAATATTAAGTCTGTTCAGCATGAGGATGGCAAGTTTGCCAAGAAGATATCCGGCTGCTGCACCTACTATAAACTGTACAACGAATGAGCCGAAGATACCTGCAATACCCATTCCACCGGATTGTATGAACTGTATCAGTACGATGGTAAGCATATAAGCCATCGGGTCATTACTACCACTTTCGAGCTCCAGCATGGGACGAAGATTATGTTTAAGGTTCATTTTCTGCGAACGCAGAATAGCGAATACTGAAGCGGAATCGGTAGAAGACATCGTAGAGGCAAGAAGCAGAGAAGTAGTGATGGGCAGGTAAATGTTTGACCAACTCATGCCGGATATCCACCAGATGAATAAACCCGTAAAAATAGCTGTAAGTAATACACCGGCCGTAGAAAGGACAATTCCCGGAATAAGAATCGGCTTTATTTCACTGAACTTAGTATCCATACCGCCGGAAAACAAAATAACGCTAAGAGCAACCATACCAATAAATTGTGCTTCTTTAGCGTTATGAAACTGTAGTCCGAAACCGTCGCTGCCGAAAATCATACCGACGACGAGGAATAATAACAGGGTGGGGACTCCAAAGCGATAACCGGTTTTACCGACAATAATACTAATGAAAAGTAAAATAGAACCAATCAAAAGAATGTTTTCTGCTGTAAATATCATAAATTATGTGTTATAAAGTTGTTTATTCAAGGGATTTAGCTCTCACGAAGCGAGAATGTGTCTATTTCTAAACAATTTTAGAGGGAGAAATGTTCAAATAAGGTACACGGACGATGTGGATTAGGCGGACGAACGCAGACTTTAATTAAACTTCAATACAAACATCGTTTCCCTTCCGGGATGCAGGGAAAGGCTACCACCTGATAGGCGCATAATCTGACGGGAAATACTCAATCCGATGCCGCTGCCACCTTCTTTTGTAGTGAAGAAAGGTATGAAAATGTGTTCTGCTACTTCAGGAGGAATGGCAGGACCGTTATTGGATACTTCGATGAGTATGGCTTCATTTTCATTGCAATAAGCGTGTAAGGTGATGATGCCTTCCGGAATTTCTGCTGCTTCGATGGCCTGAATGGCATTTTTCAATAAGTTGATGAGTACCTGTGAGATAAGGTTCTCATCTGCATAAAGAATTAGATCATCTGGAGTGATGTGGGAGTGGAAAGTGATATGGGAATCAGGATATTGATGCCGTGCCAGTTCCACCATACGGTTGATAAAACCTTTGACGTAGAACAAGGAAGGTTCCGGTTTGGGGATACGGGTGAAACGGCGGTAATTTTCTACAAAAGAGAGAAGTCCTTTGCCCGTGGTGCTGATGGTGTGCAGGCCATTGCGGATTTCGTCAGCAGTTTCTTTGTCGGAAGAGATGGATTCACTTTTCGCTTTTAATTCTTCGCTTCCTTGTATCAGTGTCAGCAATGTATCGCTCAGTGAAGTGATGGGAGTGACGGAATTCATAATTTCATGTGTCAGTACACGGGTCAGGCGTATCCAGGAGTCGATTTCCTTTTCATCCAGTTCGTTATTGATATCATTCAGGGCAAGGATACGGAAATGCTCCTGACGGATGGTTATGTCGGAGACACGGATGGAGAGGTTGACTGTGCCGCGTTCGTTGGACAGGCGGGTTTGCAACTTATCTCCGGGGCGGCAATGGGCGAAAAGTCCCATAAGGTTTGCATCAATACGGTTAAGTTGGCTGACATGGGTGAAGACTTCCAGGCCTAACAGGCGGAGGGCTTCGTTATTTTTCTGGTAAACGGCACCTGCATCGTTCAGTACCAGGATACCGGTATTGATGCAGTCGAGAATGAGTTCGTAATACTTTTCCTGTTGTGCTGTTTCGCTCTTTACATTATATAATATAGAAGCAACACGGTTCAGGGCCTGGTTTACAATATGGTTGTCCGGAATATCTTCGTGTTCGGAGAAATGGATGGATGCATCGTTGTTTTCAATGGCATCGAGCAGAAACAGAACCTTCTGTGTATGCCGGCGATACAGTTTCCATTGCCAGCGCAGACTCGTCAACAGCAGCAAGGAAGAGATGACGATCCATAGAAAGTCTTTATAAATAATGGATACCGTGACAGCTCCCGCCAGCAGGAGAGAGATGACGATACGGAAAAGGTAGCGGTTGGTGATGTATCGGTAGTAATGTTTCATAATCCGAACTTTTTCATTTTGTTATAGAGAGTCTGCCGGGTGATGCCGAGTTGTGCAGCAACAGCGGATAGATTGCCGTTACAGGTATCCAGAGCTTTCTGTATCATTTTCCGTTCCATTTCTTCAAGGGTGGCTGCTTCTGTACCGGCATCGCTTCCAATGCGTGAGGTTTCGGGACGCTTAGGCAACTGGAACAGTTCCGCCAGCAGTTCATTGCCATCGCAGATAATGACTGCTTTCTCTATGGCATGTTCCAGTTCGCGGATATTTCCGTACCAGGGGTGTGTTTTCAATTTGGTACAGGCAGCATCGGAAAGCTGTAATAATGCTTTGTCATATTGCTTGCAAAAGCGTGTTATAAAGCGTTCGGCAAGAGGAAGAATGTCTTCCGGTCGTTCGCGCAAAGGCGGAATTTCAAGATGGATAGTATTGATGCGGTAAAGCAAATCTTCACGGAATTCATTACGTTGTACCATCTCGTTCAGGTTGCGGTTGGTGGCACAAATCAGACGGATGTCAACAGCGATAGGCAGGTTGCTGCCTACACGGACAATACTGCGGCGTTGCAATACAGTCAGTAGTTTAGCTTGCAGGTGATAGGGTAAATTGCCGATTTCATCGAGAAACAGTGTGCTATGGTTTGCTGTTTCGAACTTGCCGGGACGGTCAGCGTATGCATCTGTAAAAGAGCCTTTTGTATGCCCGAAAAGCTCGCTTTCAAAGAGGCTCTCGGTGATGGCTCCCATGTCTACGGCAATCATTTCTTTCGTACGGCGGGAAGAAAGTGCATGAATTTCACGTGCCAGCATCTCTTTTCCCGTACCGTTTTCTCCGGTGATAAGGATATTTGCATCGGTTATGGCGACTTTCTCCACCAGCGAGCGCAGTTGCTGCATGATGGGACTTTCTCCCCAATACATGGCAGGGGTTATGGGCGAGGCACTTTTTCCGTTATTCTTATTATGAATGGCTTGGGCTGCATTCAGTAAGGTTTCCACCAGCTTTTGATTATCCCATGGCTTGACAATAAAGTCTGTAGCCCCTTCTTTAATGCCACGCACGGCAAGATCAATATCTCCATAGGCAGTGAAAAGAACCACAGGCAAGGAGGGACGAAGGCGTTTGATCTCCTGCAACCAGAATAATCCTTCGTTTCCGGTATTGATGCCTGATGTAAAGTTCATGTCAAGTAACACCACCGATGGAGTTTCTTCACGCAACACAGAGGTAAGTGTGACAGGTGAAGTGAGCGTGATGATCTTTTCGAAATGGGGTTTCAACAGCAGTTGCACAGCGGTGAGCACACCGCGGTTATCATCGACAATGAGGATATTTCCGGGCTTTTTCATACGAGAGTTTCTTTTGAGGGAGTAAAGATAATGCAAATCGAAGGTATAACTTTCATGCTTGCATGAAAAAGTTATGTTGAGATGCAGCTTATCTTCTGTAAAGATAAGGAAGTTCAGTGAAAAAAATGAAAGATACTTGTCATATTTTCTACATACCGGCGTAATACGAATAACTGACCTTTGCCTGCAACTAAAAATACAGACACTATGAGATTACGTACTTTTTATTCTACCATTGTGTTGTCTGATATCCATTTGGGTACCTCTCACTCAAAAACTGTTGAAGTAAGCAACTTCCTGAAATCCGTCAACTGCCGGCGATTGATCCTGAATGGTGACATTATCGACGGCTGGGCCTTGAGCAAAGGCGGCACCCGGAAGTGGCAGGCAAAGCATACGGATTTCTTCAAAGTTATCATGAAGATGATGGAAAAGCAGGGAACAGAAGTGATCTATGTTCGTGGCAACCACGATGATTTCCTGGATGGGTTGGCACCGATGACATTCTATAATATAAAGATTGTAAGGGATTTCATTCACGAGAGTCATGGCCGGCGTTATTTTGTGACGCATGGAGATATTTTTGATACTGTCACTACACGGATGAAGTGGCTGGCACAGTTAGGAGATGTGGGATATACATTTCTATTATGGCTGAACCGTATTTATAATGTGTATCGTGCCCGGCATGGACAACCTTATTATTCTTTGTCACAAGCGATTAAACAAAAAGTAAAATCCGCTGTTTCTTATATTTCCGATTTTGAGGAGGAACTGGTGAAGTTTGCCCGTACACGTAAATGCGACGGTATCATTTGCGGGCACATTCATCATCCGGCAAATACTTATTATGATGATATACATTATCTTAACTCCGGTGACTGGGTGGAAACTCTTTCGGCACTCGTAGAGGATGAGGACGGGAATTGGGAAGTGTTACGGTATGAGGATATGCTGATGAATGAAAAGTCTGAAGAGCGCCTCTGTAGTTAAAATCGTGAATTATAAATCGTAAATTACTAAATTATAAATATAAAGATGAAAGTTCTTTTTATTGTTCAAGGAGAAGGCCGCGGTCATCTGACGCAAGCCATTACTCTGGAAGAAATACTACGGCGCAACGGGCACGAGGTAGTAGAAGTACTGGTGGGGAAGAGTAATACCCGTCGCCTGCCGGGTTTCTTCAACCGCAGCATACAGGCACCTGTGAAACGCTTTCTCAGTCCGAACTTTCTGCCTACACCTGCCAATAAGCGGGTCAGCATGTCTCGCAGTATCGCATATAATCTGATGCAGGTTCCTGCTTATCTGCGTAGCATCTGTTATATTCACCGGCGTATCCATGAAACTGATGCGGATCTCGTAATCAACTTTTATGAGTTGTTGACGGGCTTGACTTATCTCTTTTTCCGTCCTTCTGTACCGCAGATCAGTGTCGGCCATCAATATCTTTTCCTGCATCATGACTTTGAGTTTCCCCAAAAGAATCCCGTAAGCCTGCTGATGCTCCGTTTTTTTACGCGACTCACGTGTATCGGAGCCAAAGAGAAGCTGGCTCTCTCATTCCGTCCGATGGAAACGGACGAAGAAGCACATATACGTGTGGTACCGCCTTTGCTGCGGCGCGAAGTGCTTTGTTGTGAAGCTGCTTCCGGAGAGTATGTACACGGCTATATGGTTAATGCCGGATTTGGAGAAAGTATCTCCCAGTGGCATGAGCAGCACTCTGAAGTGCCTTTGCACTTCTTCTGGGACAAACCGGATGAGCCGGAAGTGTGCCGGATGGATGAAACATTGTCATTTCATCAGTTGGATGACGAAAAATTCCTTCGCTATATGTCGGGTTGCCGGGCGTATGCCACTACGGCAGGTTTTGAATCCGTTTGCGAGGCTATGTATCTGGGTAAGCCTTTACTGATGGTACCGGCGCACATTGAACAGGATTGTAACGCTTATGATGCGGCACGCGGCGGAGCAGGTATTATTTCCGATAATTTTGAGGTAGACCGTTTGTTAGAATTCGCTCGGAGTGAGTATCAACCCGAAGAGAATTTCCGTAGCTGGGTGCGCAGTTGTGAGTGGCGGTTGCTGAACTGTATAGAAACAGCAGAAGGAATAGGCTTTATAAATGATTATAAATTGATATATGAATAAGAAAATAGCCTCTGCTCCACATATAGATCGTGATTTAAGCTGGATGTATTTCAACCGTCGTATCTTGCAGGAAGCGATGAAACCGAACGTTCCTTTACTTGAACGACTTTCCTTTCTTGGAATTTACTCGAATAATCTGGATGAATTTTTCCGTGTACGTATGGCAACCCTCAGTCGCATTGCCGAGTGTGAGGATAGAAGTTTGCGCTCGGAAAGCGAACATGCCAAGCAGCTTATCAAGCAAATCAATAAACTGAATAACAGGTATGCCAAAGAGTATGAACGGACTATCCATGAAGTGACCGACCGCTTGCGTGAAGAGAACATCTTGCTTCTAAAGGAAAATGAGCTGGACGAAGAACAACAAACTTTCGTCAGTGACTTCTTCCGCCGCCAGCTCAGTGGTTTTGTCAGTCCCGTTTGGCTTTCTGCCGTGAAACAACTGACGGAAGCAACGGATGAGAATATCTATCTTGCCGTAAAAATGCAAGTTTCCGAAGCTCGGAAGGTATCTGCTACGCGGAAGTTACCGTCTCGTACCGATTATGCTCTGATAGAGCTTCCGGTTCCTGTTTGCGGACGTTTCATTCGTCTGCCCGATCGTGAAGAACGCAGTTATCTGATGTATCTGGATGATGTGATCCGTTTTTGCTTGCCGATGATTTTCTCCGGTATGGAATACGATTGCTTCGAGGCGTATGCTTTCAAGTTTACGAAAGATGCTGAAATGGAGATAGATAATGACCTGCGCAATGGCACGCTTCAGAAGATTTCGAAAGCGGTAAAGAGCCGTAAGAAAGGAGATGCCCTGCGGGTTATCTACGATGCAGAGATGCCAAAGGATTTACTAAAGAGGGTGATGAATCGCCTGAATCTGGATAAGTTGGATACTGTGCTTGGCGGAGGGCGCTATCATAATCATAAAGACCTGATGGTTTTTCCCGATTGCGGGCGTTGTGACTTGAAATATCCGCGCTGGCTTCCCATATTGAAGCCGGAGTTGCAAGAGAATGTGAGTCTGTTGCGTCTTATTCAGAAGCAGGACAGATATATCCATGTGCCTTTTCATAGTTTTGATTACTATATCCGTGTGCTTCAGGAGGCGGCTCTAAGTAAAGATGTCAAGAGTATAAAAACGACTCTTTACCGTCTGGCTAAAGACTCTAAAGTGGTGAAAGCGCTGATTTGTGCTGCACGGAACGGTAAGAAGGTGACTGTAGTAATCGAACTCCTGGCACGTTTTGATGAAGCATCCAATATCGATTGGTCCAAAAAGATGCAGGATGCAGGCATTCATGTGATTTTTGGGGTGGAAGGGTTGAAAGTCCATTCCAAAATAACCCATATCGGAATGAAGACGGGAAGTGATATTGCTTGTATCAGTACAGGAAACTTCCATGAAGGAAATGCACGCATGTATACGGATTATATGCTGATGACGGCGTCCCGTTCCGTAGTACGTGAGGTAAATTCTGTATTCACTTTTATAGAGAAGCCTTATTCACCTGTTCATTTCAAAGAATTACTGGTATCTCCCAATGAAATGAAACTACGCTTTATTCGCCTGATTAATGATGAAATAAAGAACCGGCAATCAGGGCGTCCGGCGTATATTCGCGTGAAAGTGAACCATATAACGGATTCTGCTATTGTCAAGAAGCTATATGAAGCCTCGGCTGCCGGAGTACCTGTAGATATGTTGGTGCGTGGAAATTGTTCGCTGGTAACGGGGATTCCCGGAATAAGTGATACTATCCATATCAGTGGTATTATCGACCGGTATCTGGAACATTCGCGCATCTTCATCTTTGCTGCCGGTGGTGAGAATAAGACATTTATCGGTTCGGCGGACTGGATGCCCCGCAATCTTGATAATCGTATAGAAGTGATAGCTCCTGTCTACGATGCCCGGATCAAAGAAGACTTGTGGAAAGTCATAGACTTCGGCTTACGTGATACTTGTCAGGGAAGTGTTGTAGATGGAACAGGGGAGAATCGTCCCTGGATGGGAGAAGATGGAAGCGGTGCGCCGTTTCGTTCACAAGAAGAATTATATAAATATTATCTTGCAGTAAACGAATTATAGTTTATCTGCATAATTTTAATAAATAGATATGCCAACTACTCATACTTGCTATGCTGCCATTGATATCGGCTCTAATGCCGTGCGGCTTTTAATTAAGAAAGTAAAAGAAGACGAGACTGTATTGAACAAGCGTCTCTCAAAAGTTTTGTTGCTTCGTGTGCCATTACGGCTTGGTTTCGATGTGTTTTCTTTAGGCGAAGTGTCCGAAACGAAGGCTGTAAAGTTACGCCGGTTAATGAAAGCTTTCCGCCAACTGATGAAGATTTATGATGTGACGGATTACCGTGCCTGTGCCACTTCGGCCATGCGGGATGCCCGTAATGGAAAATCCATTATCAAGAAGATATTGAAAGATACCGGTATCTCTATTGAAGTCATTGACGGTCAGGAAGAAGCCCGAATGGTGTACAACAACCATATCGAGTGTATGGCCGACCGTACAGGTAATTATATCTATGTAGATGTCGGTGGTGGCAGTACTGAGATCAACCTGCTGGTTGACGGAGAATTGCAACATTCCCTGTCTTACAACATCGGTACGGTACGTATGCTTAGTGGTGCGGTCCGTGAAGAAGTGTGGGGACAAATGCATGATGATCTGGAGCGATTGACCGAAGGCTTGGGAGAGGTGAATATCATCGGTTCCGGTGGCAATATCAATAAGCTCTATCGATTGGCGGAGAAGAAAGATAAGAAGAAGCTGCGTTTACCCGTCACTTCATTGCAAACTCTGTATGATAAACTGGTGCCTTTGACACCAGAACAGCGTATGGATACATTTAGTTTGAAAGCTGACCGTGCAGATGTTATAGTTCCTGCTGCCGAAATCTTTCTGACTATTGCCAAGGTGGTACGTTCCGAATATATACATGTTCCGGTGATTGGATTGGCGGATGGTATTATAGATAGCCTGTATGAAAATAAAGAAGGGGAAAATTAACTTCCCCCTCTCTTTTCTTTTGCTTTTGCTGCCGCTTGGGTAGCGGTGGTTTCTGTTTCTTCTGTTTGCTCTTCGGTGTTCTTTTCCGCTTCTTTTTGTTCCATTTCCCGTCTCAGTCTTTTCAACCTCCACTTATTCCAGAACATAAGCTCTTTCCATCGGTTGAAATCCTTCTTGAAAATGATACCGATGCCTTGCGTTGTCAGATTGGTCCTTGTATAATAGCGGTCGTTCGTCTCATTATACGCTTTCAGGCGAATATCTCCGCTACGGTTCACAAGCCATTCTGCTTCAAAGTCTCCTACAAAGTTCGTATTTGCCATCGGATTGTCGCGGTATCCGAAGTTACCATTGATAAGCAGACGATTGTTCAGTAATTGCCCCGATAGCATTCCTTCGAATTCCATATCCGTCCAGCCTTTTTCTCCGGTGCTGAGGTTGGTACCTATATTCCAGTTGTTACTATTAATAATGTTGGAAAGTGCATTATTTAGTTGTCCCGAAAGGGTGGATGAAAGCACAGAAGTCATCATATTCGAGTTTTGTGTGGCATCTACATTCTCGGGTGTATAGAATTTGCCGATACCTAACAGATAGAGGATCTGCATATTCATTTGTTCGTCCGTTGAAATGTAGTTACGGATAAGGGCTTGCACTTCATCCCGTTCATTAGGCACTTCCAGACTTAATTTGATGTCCGGAGAAGTTAGTTGCCCCGTCAGGTTCATGATACAGTTTACACGGATACTCGTTGGAATTCCGTAGTTGCTTACATTCGGCACCAAGTCATTCAAGGATGCGGAATTCACCATATAACTTGCTTGGATATCCATGGTGGCATCCAACGGAGGACCGTTGAAACTGATAGTGCTTCCATCTTTGATGGTAAAGTCCTTGCGTATTACCTCTTGCAGGCTGAATTTATAAACTCCCTGGCTGATACGATAATTACCGAACATCTTCACATCGTCAGCCTTGTTATAAAATTCCGTACGGATATTTCCGGATCCTCGTCCACTGATGTAATCACCGGCGATGGGGTCCATCACTATCTTCATGCTTGCATCCGGTGTAGCTTCTACGAGCAGGTTCAGGCGGATATCCGTGTCACTTTCTTCCTCCTGCTGTATCTCTTGTTGCGCCAGTTCATAGTCGGAAATCAGATTGATAGAATCCAGCACAGCCCGGCGCGGTGTCTTATCCACGAATTTGATGAATTGGTTGCTGGCGGCTGAAGATACATTATCCTTTATATATACGAAGTTGGTATTCCGGTTGGTCGTCATGGCTACATCGATATTGACTCCATCCCTTGCGTTACCTGCTATCAGGGCATTCCCCGTTCCGTATACCGTTCCATAAAAAGGAAAATCCAGTGACTCCTTCGTATTCATTACCAGCATGTTGTTCACTCCAAACTGGAAACGGTATTCCAGGTTCTTGAAATGCTCATAATGCAGATAACCGTCTACATGCCCTTGATTGCCTTGTGTATCGAATATCCGGTTATCTTGGAAAGTCAGTCCATTCGGTTCTATGCGAATACTGTCTTTTATAAAGAAAGTGGTATTCAGTACGTCTACCTTCATGGAGGCATTGCCAAGTACGCGCCCTTCCATGGTGAGCCCTTTGAATTTGCCATAGAAATGTACGTGACCGCTGGCACGTCCGTTAAATTCAGGTGTGATACTACTCATGTAGTGTTCTATGAATTTCAGATTGGTGTTGTCAGCTTCAATCTGTAAGTCAAGCGCACTTTTAGGTTTTATGGGATATATGTAGCCATATACATGACTTTTAGCTGTATCTTTTTCATGGATATGGGCATCGAGATAGATACCTTCTACTTCCTGATGCCATTCTCCGTGAATGTTGGCATCGCCCAATAAACCGTCATTTAGTCCAAGGTCCCGGATGAAAAGGTCAGTATACATAACAGGCTTCTCCAATACTCCGCTGGCATAGGCAGGACCAGTAGCTTCTCCTTTAAAATTAACTCCAAGGTCGGCAATATCAAATACGTAGCCTATATTGATATCTTTTAAATCCAGGCGTACCGTATCCTGAGGTTGTTTTGAGATAGTTCCGTTGATGCGCAGGTATCGGTCTTTATGGCTGAAATAAAAGTCGTCTATATATATCTTTCCGGAGTCGATTACCACTTTTGACGGATGTATTTCCCATAAAGTGTCATTCAGGATAATATCCGTTTTTTGAACATCGACGACGGTTTTCAAAGCCGGAATACTCTTGTTTGAGCGGGAACGCTTTTTGTTCTGATCCTCAGCTTGTGTGCGGATGAAATGTGTAGCAGCAGCTAATTTGCCACTATATGTGACAGCGCTACTGTTTCCCCAATTCAGAGAGGTCTGAATAAGGTCATCTTTGGCTTGTGCGTCTAACGATACGTTGATGGAACCTTCCGGTTTGCGATTACTGAATCGTACACGTGCATGAAATTTATCACCGGGATTCTCACACAAGATCATACCCGATTCAAGGAACTTGTCTCCATAGCGCAGACGCGGGAAATATCCTTCTACTCGCAGGCGCTGTGCTTTGTCATTAAAGTATCCTTTTAGGGTAGAATGTGTATAGACCTTAACCGGAATATTAAAGATGGTGGAGAATAAATCCGTATTAAAGATATTTATGTCGAAATGGAAGTTGTTCTCACTTTCTATGTTTTTTTTGTCCGGCAATATTAGAGCAGGAATATATCTTCGCATGATGTTCAGTACACTGGCGGGTAGTGTGCGATAGGAATAATCTCCTTCAATACTTGCATTCAGGAAATTAGAGGCTATTTTTAATTGTTTATGCGATTCGTCTTCCCGAGTGGCGGTTATTTTTAAGTTGTCCAGAAAATAGTTTCTATCGGGTGCTGTGAATTGCAGGCTGTCAATATTGATCTCTCCATTCATTTCATCGATGGAACCACCGGTGAAATCAGCCGTTAACTGAATAGAAACTGCCGTATCTTCATATTTAGGTGTCAGGTGAAGCTCGTGGGGGCGTACATTACGGATATCGGCATGGAAATTAAAAGTCGGTACACGACTGGCTGTATTAATGCTACCATTTAGCAGAACAGAACCGTTTTCGTCATCCAATGCTATCTTTCCGTTGAAACCGCCTTGTTTATATTCTCCGTCGAGTGTGATGTTCTCATAGTTATAATCGCTATAGTCGATGGAAGCGATTAATCCCTTCATTATTATGGAAGGATATTGCTTTTCGTAGTGATTGCCTTCGACCTTGAGATTGAATGTGACCTTTCCTAACTGGTCGTTTGCCAGCATATTGCCTAGCTCAAACTCTTCAGTCTTTACTGCACCCGAATAAGAAAAATAACCTTTTTCTTTATTTGAACTTAATTTTAAGTCGGTCTTGATAGAACCTATATCGGTACGCACCAGGCCATAAGTTACAATATCTGTGAAATATCCCGAGACTTCCCCATTAAACGAAATGGTGCCTAAGCGTTGCAGTACCGGAGGAACACCTTCGTAGTTTTTACTTAAATTGCGAACGAAAAATGCAATGCCTTCCGGATCAGCATATAAACTGGAAAGGTTGCCGAATACGAATGCATCCTGAGGATGCGACAGGTCTTGTAAGGAAACATCTCCCCTTAAATGAAAATGCTGGTTTCCTGTAATCGACAGATGAGGACAATTCAACTGATTGATAGTACCGTTAGCTTCCAAAGCCACTTGCAAATTTTCCTTGAAAGGGAAAAAGGCCGGAACAAAGGGGGTGAGGTCACAAAGAGTAATGTCCGAAGGAAATATTCGCAAGGAAAAGCGTACATCATTGGTAAAGTTTCTAAAAGCTCCCAAACTGTCATACTCCATGCGGATGGTATCCATTGCAAGCGAAGTATTCGGCAAATCAATCGCGAAGTTCTCAATGCTCATTTTCTGATTGTTTGCTACAATCTTGAGACTTAGTTTTTTTAACTCAAAACCGGAATTTTCTTCTTCAATGCTTAGGCGCTTCACAGCTGCATTGACAGAGTCATTTTGGAGCGCTTTCAACGAGATATTGGCGATGATGTTTCGTAGCTGTATATGTTGTGCATTGAATTTTCCGGGTGTCTCTTCTGCCGACAATACGTTATAAGACATCTTACCGCGTCGTATCAGCAACGAGTTGATACGTATGTCCAGATTACTTTCCTTTTTGATGGTATCTTTAGAGGCAAATGCATCGAGTACGAACTGGAAGTTAGGTATGTCTTCTGGTGTTTTTTTTTCCAGGTTGATGTTGAAACCGAATAACTGTACGTTACTGATCGATACTTTGCCCTTGAACAAGGGAAGTATATCGAATTTTGCAGAAAGGCGGGATACTTTTAGCATTTCCTTGTCTGACTGGTCGTTTAACAATAAGTCGTCAATAATAATGCGGTTCAGTAGTCCCATATTGATCCGCCCGATGGTTAGTTGTGTACCCAGTACATTAGTCAGTTCGTTCGCAACGAGCACAGATATTTGTCGCTGAACGTAAGGAATGTTCAACAATAATATAGTCCCGATATACAAACTAAGTATAATACCGAGCACCCAGCGAACTGTCTTCTTTAACTTTCTGATAGGCGGTTTGTTTGAATTAGCCAACAAAAATATGAAATAATACGTTATCAATCCTACTTTTATCACTACTTTTGCAGCGTTTAAACGTAAATAACGATATGAGTACAATAATTTTAGGAATAGAAAGCTCTTGTGACGACACCTCTGCTGCCGTCATCAAAGATGGGTATCTGTTATCGAATGTCGTTTCCAGTCAGGCGGTGCATGAGGCCTATGGCGGTGTGGTTCCCGAATTAGCTTCACGTGCACATCAGCAAAACATCGTTCCAGTGGTTCATGAAGCATTAAAACGTGCCGGAGTAACTAAAGAAGAATTGAGTGCGGTGGCGTTTACAAGGGGACCGGGGTTGATGGGTTCTTTGTTGGTGGGCGTGTCGTTTGCCAAAGGTTTTGCCCGTTCCTTAGGTGTTCCAATGATTGATGTTAATCACTTGACTGGACATGTGTTAGCTCATTTTATTAAAGCAGAAGGTGAGGATACTATTCAACCTGAATTTCCTTTCCTTTGCTTGCTTGTATCAGGGGGAAATTCACAGATTATCCTGGTAAAGGCATACAATGACATGGAGATTTTGGGCCAGACAATTGATGATGCTGCAGGGGAAGCTATTGATAAATGTTCGAAAGTGATGGGGCTGGGATATCCCGGTGGTCCGATTATTGATAAACTGGCTCGCCAGGGCAATCCGAAGGCTTTTACTTTCAGTAAACCTCATATTCCCGGATTAGATTATAGTTTCAGTGGTTTGAAAACCTCATTTTTGTATTCTTTGCGTGATTGGATGAAGGAAGATCCTGATTTCATTGAACATCATAAGGTTGATCTGGCTGCTTCACTTGAAGCTACTGTTGTAGATATTCTGATGGACAAACTTCGTAAGGCTGCAAAGGAATATAAGATTAAGCAAGTAGCCGTGGCTGGTGGGGTTTCTGCTAATAACGGCCTGCGTAATGCTTTCCGTGAACATGCTGAAAAGTATGGATGGAGGATATTTATCCCTAAATTCAGCTATACAACGGATAATGCTGCCATGATTGCCATTACTGGTTATTTTAAATATCAGGATAAGGATTTCTGTTCGATAGATGCGCCGGCTTATTCGCGTGTCACATTGAAGTGAAAGGAGTTTTAGAACATTTCTTTGTCCGCACCGCACCCGGTCCGTGTCTGGGCCGTACCTGCTCCGTATCTGCTCCAAAGCTATAGATACGGAGCAAATACGGTCCGGACACGGTTCGGGTAATATCAGTAGGAAAAATAGAACAAAAATATAAATTATATATAATAAGGTATATGAAACTGGAAGAAGAAGTCGGTGAATTACTAAAATCGAAGAATTTATCCCTTTCCACCGCAGAAAGTTGTACAGGAGGAGGTGTTGCTGCTTTAGTGACTTCTGTTCCGGGAAGTTCGGAATACTTCAATGGGGGAATTGTGGCTTATTCCAATGAGGTAAAGATATCTCTGCTTCATGTTTCTGCTGAAACATTGGAAAGGTATGGAGCCGTCAGTCAGGAAACAGTGATTGAAATGGTGAAAGGTGCGATGAAAGCATTGAAAACGGATTGTGCTGTTGCCACATCCGGGATTGCCGGTCCGGGAGGAGGTACATCCGAAAAACCTGTCGGAACAGTGTGGATTGCGGCTGCCTATAAAAATGAAATTGTAACTTTCAAACAAGAGGGGGATGACGGAAGAACCAGGAATGTGCAAAATGCTATTCAGAATGCTTTAAAGATGCTCCGTACATGCTTAAAATGAAGAAAAAATGCTATCAGACAGTGAATTATTTTATGAAAAACTTGTTTGGTATCGATAAAAGTACTTACTTTGCGCTCTGTTTGAAATAAGTATAGATAAAAACTATAAAAATAAGATAGAAATGTCGAAGATTTGTCAAATTACCGGAAAGAAAGCCATGATTGGCAACAATGTTTCACACTCAAAGAGAAGAACTAAGAGAACCTTTGATTTGAACTTGTTTAACAAAAAGTTCTACTATGTAGAGCAAGATTGCTGGATCAGCCTTAGCATTTGTGCTAACGGTCTGCGTATTATTAATAAGAAAGGACTGGACGCTGCTTTGAACGATGCAGTAGCAAAAGGTTATTGTGATTGGAAAAGCATTAAAGTAATTGGCTAAAAGTAGAGGAGAATACTGATTATGGCAAAGAAAGCAAAAGGTAACAGAGTACAGGTGATTCTGGAATGCACAGAACACAAAGATAGTGGTATGCCGGGAACTTCTCGTTATATCACTACAAAAAACAGAAAGAATACAACTGAAAGATTGGAATTGAAGAAATACAACCCGATCCTGAAGAGAGTAACAGTACATAAAGAAATTAAATAATAAGGTATAACCCATGGCAAAGAAAACTGTAGCAAGTTTGCACGAAGGTTCTAAAGAAGGTCGTGCTTATACAAAGGTTATCAAGATGGTTAAGTCACCCAAAACTGGTGCTTACACTTTTGATGAACAGATGGTATTGAACGAAAAAGTGCAAGACTTTTTCAAGAAATAAGATAGTCTGTCGAAAGACGTTTGAATATAGAATCCTCTTATCGTATTCCGATAAGGGGATTTTTTTTGTACTTTATCCCTGTACTTTCATTACTTTGTTATATCTTTGTGGCATAATGTATTGTATTAATAGATAGAGTATGGGATTTTTTAGTTTTTTCTCAAAAGATAAAAAGGAAACATTAGATAAAGGATTATCTAAGACAAAGGAAAGTGTGTTCGGAAAAATTGCCCGTGTTGTGGCAGGAAAGTCGAAAGTGGATGATGAAGTGCTTGATAATCTGGAAGAGGTGTTGATAACATCGGATGTAGGTGTGGAAACGACATTGAATATTATTCAACGTATAGAGAAACGCGCTGCGTCAGAGAAATATATGAATGCGCAAGAATTGAACACCATTTTGCGCGATGAAATCGCTGCCTTATTGACGGAAAATAATTCAGATGATGTGGATGACTTTGAAGCTCCGATTGAGAAGAAACCTTACGTTATTATGGTAGTGGGAGTGAATGGAGTCGGTAAAACGACTACTATTGGTAAATTGGCTTATCAATTTAAAAAAGCTGGTAAAAGTGTTTATCTGGGTGCTGCGGATACTTTCCGTGCGGCAGCTGTCGAACAATTGGATATTTGGGGGAGTCGGGTAGGAGTACCTGTAATCAAACAGAAAATGGGCGCTGATCCAGCTTCTGTGGCTTATGATACTTTGAATTCTGCTGTTGCTAATAATGCCGATGTGGTAATCATTGATACTGCCGGACGTCTTCATAATAAAGTAGGCTTGATGAACGAGTTGACTAAGATTAAGAATGTAATGAAGAAAGTGGTTCCTGATGCTCCTAATGAGGTTTTGCTGGTTTTGGACGGTTCCACCGGGCAAAATGCATTTGAGCAGGCTAAACAGTTCACATTGGCTACGGAAGTGACTGCGATGGCTATTACTAAATTAGATGGCACTGCGAAAGGGGGAGTTGTTATTGGCATTTCCGATCAGTTCAAAATACCGGTAAAATACATTGGTCTGGGTGAAGGTATGGAAGATCTGCAGGTGTTCCGTAAGAAAGAATTTGTTGATTCGTTGTTTGGAGAGAATGCATGAAGCGGAAAACCATTGATATTATAACGTTAGGATGTTCTAAAAACCTAGTGGACTCGGAGCATTTGATGCGGCAATTAGAAGAAGCTGGATATCATGTGACTCATGATACGGAAAAGCCTGAGGGAGAAATTGCAGTGATCAATACTTGTGGTTTCATCGGTGATGCAAAGGAAGAGTCCATCAATATGATTTTGGAATTTGCACAGGCAAAGGAAGAAGGGGATTTAGAAAAATTATATGTAATGGGATGTCTTTCGGAGCGTTATCTGAAAGAATTAGCTATCGAAATTCCACAAGTAGATAAATTTTATGGTAAATTTAACTGGGTGGAGTTGTTGCAGGATCTTGGTAAGGCATATCACGAAGAGCTTCATATAGAACGTACACTTACCACTCCTAAGCACTACGCATATCTGAAAATATCAGAAGGTTGTGATCGGAAGTGTTCGTATTGTGCTATTCCTATTATTACAGGAAAACATGTCTCACGTCCGATGGAAGAGATCTTGGATGAAGTTCGTTATTTGGTAAGTAAGGGAGTGAAAGAGTTTCAGGTTATTGCTCAGGAATTGACATATTATGGAGTGGATTTATATAAGAAGCAAATGCTCCCCGAATTAATAGAACGTATTTCTGAAGTCCCTGGTGTGGAGTGGATTCGGCTGCATTATGCTTATCCGGCACATTTTCCTATGGATTTATTCCGAGTCATGCGTGAACGTCCTAATGTGTGCAGGTATATGGATATCGCCCTTCAGCATATCAGTAATCCGATGCTGGAGAAGATGCGGCGACATGTGACTCAGGAAGAAACCTATCATCTGATAGAGCAATTCCGCAAAGAAGTACCGGGTATTCATCTGCGCACTACTTTGATGGTAGGACATCCGGGAGAAACGGAAGCTGATTTTGAGGAATTAAAAGAGTTTATTCGTAAGGCTCGTTTCGATAGAATGGGGGCTTTTACTTATTCCGAAGAAGAAGGTACTTATGCTGCTGCACACTATGAGGATGAAATTCCTCAGGAAGTGAAACAAGCACGCCTGGATGAGTTGATGTCAATTCAGCAAGGGATTTCGGCAGAACAGAGCGCAGCAAAGGTCGGTCAATGCCTTAAAGTAATTATCGATCGTTTGGAAGGAGATTATTATATTGGCCGTACGGAATTTGATTCCCCAGAAGTAGATCCGGAAGTTCTGATAGAACAGGGTAAACAGAAATTGCTTATTGGTAACTTTTACCAGGTAGAGATTATAAATTCCGATGATTTCGATCTTTTTGGACGAGTTATTTAAATAATTTTCCTGAAGAATTTGTGTATGTGCGGAAGTTTTGCTAATATAGCACCGAACTTTATAAAAATAGCTGGATTTTGAATAATAAAGAATTTACTTCAGAATTGTCACGAAGATTGGGATATACCATAAAGGACACATCCGAACTGATTGCATCTTTGCTGTCGGATATGACGCAACAGTTGCAAGAAGGAAATGCCATTTCTGTACAAAGTTTCGGTACGTTCGAGGTAAAGAAGAAAGCGGAGCGTATCACTATCAATCCTACAACCAAATTACGCATGTTGGTTCCACCTAAATTAGTATTAACATACAGACCCAGCACGGCTCTGAAAGATAAGTTTAAGTAATCTTCTTTTACTCAAGTAATCTTCCATAAATATGAATGAGAAGCTGAATATACAGAATTTAATAGAATTGCTCGCAGAAAAACATGGCATGGATAAGGCGGATGCCGAGAGCTTCGTGAAAGAGTTTTTTCAGTTGATTGAAGAATCGCTGGAGAATGATAAGTATGTAAAGATTAGAGGCTTGGGCACATTTAAACTGATTGATGTAGAGAGTCGTGAGAGCGTAAATATAAATACAGGGGAACGATTTGAAATACAGGGGCATACAAAAGTTTCATTTGCTCCGGAACCTGCCTTGAAGGACTTGATAAACAAGCCTTTTTCTCACTTTGAGACTGTGGTATTGAATGATGAAACCGTGTTAGAAGATACACAGGTGGAGGATAATTCCGAAGAGGAGGAAAAAGAGGAGGTGCTTGTGGAATCAGAAAAGTCTGTCGTTAATACAGAAGTGGCAGATGTTGTTTCAGAGGAAACTATAGAGACTGTAGAAGAATCAATAGAAGTATCAGCTGAAACTGTAGAGGAGCCTGTGGAAGTAGTAGAAGTACCAACTGAGATCATTGAGGAAACTGCTGAAATTGTTAAAGAAGAATCTGTAGTAGTAGCTGAGGAACATATTCAGGTAGTTGAAGAAGTAATAGAAACTACAGAACAACTTGTTCAGGATAAAGAAATTCAGGTTGATCAGGCGGAACCTGTCATTCAGATTGAAGAGTCAGAACAGCTTGTAGAGGCACCTGTCGTTCTATCTGGAGAAGTAAAACAGTCTGTAACAGAGGCAACTACTCCGGTGAATGAGTGCGTAGAAGAATCTCTGACAGAACAAAAGAATCAAGAAGATTTGGTGCCTACTTATGAAGTTCCTGAATCTCCATCACCTCCTGTGAATAGAGCAGATAGTTCTACGATGAAGTTTTTCATTGGAATCGTAATACTTGTTGTATTATTATGTGTAGGTGCTGTTACTTTTATGTATTATCCGGATTTATTTGACAGAATATCTCCACCGCCAACAGAGAAAGTTGCTGATGAAAAGATAGAGAAACCAGCCGTTCCGGTCGCTCTGACGGATAGTATTGTTCGAAAAGATACCACAACTGTGGTTGCGAAGAAAGATACTGTGGCGGAAGTTGTTACTCCTAAAGTTGTTGAAGAGCCGAAGCCGGTTGCAAAACAGGAGACTCCTGCTGCTGCTCCTAAAAAAGAGACAAAGAAAGCTGCTGCAACTCCTTTTGAGCCAGACTCTGTAAATTATAAGATTGTAGGTACGAAAGCTACTCATACTATCCAGGAAGGAGAAACTCTGACAAAGGTTGCACTTCGCTTTTACGGGACTAAGGCCCTGTGGCCCTATATTGTGAAGTATAATTCGGGTGTTATAAAGAATCCTGATCATGTGCCGTATGGTACTGTAATCAAGATACCGGAGCTCGAAAAGAAATAAAAGAAAATATTGCACCCCTGCAAGTTGATAATACTTCACTTGCAGGGGTGATTTGCTATTTATTCCTGTCTGCGAATTTGAAATTCTTTTCAGAAACTATTGTTAACTACTAAACTCTATGAAAGTAGTTTAATCTAATTGTTTTTTAATAAAAATTAGTTGGTATGGTTAATTTATTCCTGTACTTTTGGGAGCGAAAAAAATAATTACCAGTAGCATACTGGAGAAATCAATGGAATTTAAACAATAAAAATAATAGTATTTATGGCTGAAACAATTGATATCCGCGAACTGAACGAGCGGATTGAAAGACAAAGTTCTTTTGTTACCAACCTTACTGCTGGTATGGACCAGATCATCGTAGGACAAAAACATCTGGTAGAGTCATTGTTAATCGGTTTGCTGTCTGATGGACACGTATTATTAGAAGGTGTGCCCGGTTTGGCAAAGACATTGGCGATTAAGACGCTTGCCTCATTGATCGATGCACAATACAGTCGTGTACAGTTTACTCCCGATTTGCTGCCTGCTGACGTTATCGGTACAATGGTTTACAGTCAGAAAGACGAAACGTTCCAAGTAAAGAAAGGACCTGTTTTTGCCAACTTCGTTTTGGCAGATGAAATTAACCGTGCTCCGGCCAAGGTACAGAGTGCTTTGCTGGAAGCGATGCAGGAACGTCAGGTAACTATTGGTACGGAAACTTTCCCGTTGCCCGAACCTTTCCTTGTACTTGCTACACAGAATCCTATTGAGCAGGAAGGTACTTATCCGCTGCCTGAAGCCCAGGTGGACCGTTTCATGCTGAAAGTGGTTATCGACTATCCGAAGATGGAAGAAGAAAAAATGATTATCCGCCAGAATATCAATGGCGATAAATTCAATGTGAAGCCTATTCTGAAAGCTCAGGAGATTATTGAAGCACGTAAAGTTGTTCGTCAGGTATATCTGGATGAGAAGATTGAACGCTATATTGTTGATATTGTATTTGCTACCCGTTATCCGGAGAAATATGATCTGAAGGAACTGAAAGATATGATTGGTTTCGGTGGTTCTCCCCGTGCCTCTATCAATTTGGCATTGGCTGCCCGTACTTATGCTTTCATCAAACGCCGTGGTTATGTGATTCCTGAAGATGTTCGTGCTGTGGCTCATGACGTATTGCGTCATCGTATCGGATTGACTTATGAAGCAGAGGCCAGCAACCTGACTTCTGACGAGATCATCAGCAAAATACTGAATAAGGTTGAAGTACCTTAATTAAGTAAGCATTTTTAAAAAGGTCTTCCGAGACCTGTTAATAAATGGTGTGAACGTTTTTAAAGAATCTTGCCAACGTTTTTAAAGAACGTTGCCGGTATTTATTAACGGAATTATTTAACGATATAGATGGAAACAAGTGAACTGTTAAAAAAAGTCCGTCAGATTGAAATCAAGACGCGCGGATTATCCAACAATATCTTTGCCGGCCAGTATCATTCGGCTTTCAAGGGTAGGGGTATGGCATTTTCCGAGGTGCGCGAATATCAGTTTGGCGATGACATACGCGACATTGACTGGAACGTGACCGCTCGCTTCAATAAGCCTTATGTGAAGGTGTTCGAAGAAGAGCGCGAGCTGACCGTTATGTTGCTGGTGGATGTTTCCGGTAGTTTGGAATTCGGTACGGTGAAGCAGATGAAAAAGGATATGGTGACGGAAATAGCTGCAACGTTGGCTTTTTCGGCTATACAAAACAACGATAAAATCGGGGTTATCTTTTTCTCTGACCGGATAGAGAAATTCATTCCGCCTAAGAAAGGGCGTAAGCATATCTTATATATTATTCGCGAACTGATTGACTTTAAAGCGGAGAGTCGGAGGACTGACATCCGGCTCGGACTGGAATATCTGACAAACGTAATGAAGCGTCGTTGTACAGCTTTCCTGTTATCCGATTTCATTGATCAGGGGAACTTTAAGAATGCAATGACTATCGCCAACCGGAAACATGATATGGTGGCTATCCAGGTGTATGACCGCAGGGTAGAGGAACTGCCGGCTATCGGTTTGATGAAAATAAAGGATGCTGAGACCGGACATGAGCAGTGGATTGATACTTCGTCGCGTGCCGTTCGTCGTGCTCATCACGACTGGTGGGTGAATAAACAGGTGGAACTGAACGAAACATTCACTAAGAGCAATGTCGATAATGTGTCGGTACGCACCGATCAGGACTATGTCAAAGCATTGATGAATTTGTTTGCGAAACGAAATTAATCGGAAAAATGAAAAGATATCTATTTCTGATAACCCTATTGGGAATGTTGACTGGCAAGGCAGTGGCTCAGTCGGTAACAGTGGATGCTACCATTGACTCTCTGCAAATTTATATCGGTGACCAGGCGAAGATTAAACTTCAGGTAGCCTTGGATGCCGATAAACGGGCTATTTTCCCTGTTTATACGGATACACTGGTAAGCGGTGTGGAGATTATAGATGTTGCAAAGCCGGATACGCAGTATATAAATGATGATAAACGAATGCTGATTACGCAGGAGTATACTGTTACATCATTTGACTCGGCATTGTATTATCTGCCACCGATGGAAGTATTGGTGGATAATAAGGCATATCGTTCGAAGGCATTGGCACTGAAGGTATATTCGATGAATGTGCCATTGGATCCAGAGAATCCGGAACAGTTTTTTGGTCCGAAGACAGTAATGCAACCTCCTTTTGTGTGGGAAGATTGGTATGGGATTATCACCTGTGGCATATTGCTTATTCCGATTGCATTATTACTTATCTATCTGATCATGCGTATCTGTGACAATAAACCTATCATCCGTAAGGTAAAGGTTGAACCGAAGTTACCTCCGCATCAGATGGCGATGAAAGAAATAGAGCGTATCAAAGGGGAAAAAGTATGGCAAAAGGGACAGCCGAAGGAGTATTACACGGAATTGACAGATACTTTGCGTACGTATATTAAAGAGCGTTTTGGTTTCAATGCTTTGGAAATGACCTCTTCGGAGATTATAGAAAAGCTGCTTGAAATGCAAGATAAAGAAGCTATTGCAGATTTACGTTCTCTTTTTGAGACTGCCGATTTGGTGAAGTTCGCTAAACATAATCCGTTGATGAACGAAAATGATGCGAATCTGATCAATGCCATCGAATTTATCAATGAAACCAAAGAGAAAGAAGTGGAGAATGCAAAACCGCAACCCACTGAAATTACTATCATTGAGAAACGCTCATTGCGTACTAAAATATTGCTGGGCATAGGCATCGTAGTATTGTCGGTTGCCTTGATTGGTTCGTTCGTTTATATTGGAATGCAGTTATACAATTATTTTGCGTAGTAGCAGAATTTAAGGGTAACTCCAATCTGAAATTGTAAATTGTTAAATAGTAAATACAATGGTTTTTGCCAATATTGAATATTTGTTTTTGCTGCTGTTGCTTATACCTTATATAGTATGGTATATCATGAAGCGGAGGAATAATGAAGCTACACTTCAGATTTCGGATGCTCGTGTATATGCTCATACGCCGAAGAGTTATAAGAACTATTTGTTGCATGTGCCTTTTATGCTACGGATTATTGCCTTGGCATTGATTATCGTAGTGTTGGCGCGTCCTCAAACTACTAATAGCTGGCAAAACAGTGAAATTGAAGGTATAGATATTATGATGGCCATCGACGTATCTACCAGTATGCTGGCAGAGGATTTGAAACCGAATCGTCTGGAAGCTGCTAAAGATGTGGCTGCGGAGTTTATCAATGGTCGGCCCAATGATAATATCGGTATAACTTTATTTGCCGGTGAAAGTTTTACGCAATGTCCGTTGACGGTGGATCACGCAGTGCTTCTGAATCTGTTTCAAGGCATTAAGTGTGGTATTATTGAAGACGGAACAGCAGTCGGTATGGGTATTGCTAATGCCGTTACCCGCTTGAAAGACAGTAAAGCGAAGTCTAAAGTAATCATTCTGTTGACGGATGGTACAAATAATAAAGGAGATATATCTCCGCTGACTGCGGCGGAAATAGCTAAGAGTTTTGGTATCCGGGTTTATACAATTGGTGTAGGTACAAACGGAATGGCTCCGTATCCTTATCCGGTGGGTAACACTGTGCAGTATGTCAATATGCCGGTGGAGATTGATGAAAAGACACTGACGCAAATTGCGGCTACCACAGAAGGTAATTATTTCCGTGCCACCAGTAATTCTAAGCTGAAAGAGGTATATGAGGAGATCGATAAGTTGGAGAAAACCAAGTTGAATGTGAAGGAATACAGCAAGCGCCAGGAAGAATACCGTTGGTTTGCTTTGGCGGCATTCTTGTGCGTGTTACTTGAAGTATTGCTTCGTAATTCTATCTTGAAGAAGATACCTTAAAACAATGCATTAATTGTAAATTACTAAATTGTACATAGAAAGATGTTTCGATTTGAAGAACCTACATATTTATACCTGTTGCTCCTGTTGCCTTTCTTGGCGGCTTTCTACCTGTACTCCAATTATCGGAGACGGAAAGCGATCCGCAAGTTTGGCGATCCGGTGCTAATGGCACAGTTGATGCCGGATGTATCTAAATATCGTCCGGATGTGAAATTTTGGCTGGTGTTTGCTGCAATCGGACTGTTTGCTGTATTGCTGGCACGTCCGCAGTTTGGCTCTAAGTTGGAGACTGTGAAACGTCAGGGAGTAGAGGTAATGATTGCGTTGGATATTTCTAACTCTATGTTGGCACAAGATGTACAACCCAGTCGTCTGGAGAAAGCCAAGAGACTGGTAGCACAATTGGTTGACAAGATGGAGAATGATAAGGTAGGTATGATTGTGTTTGCCGGTGATGCCTTTACACAGTTGCCTATTACAAGCGATTATATTTCTGCCAAGATGTTTTTGGAATCTATTAATCCATCGTTGATATCCAAGCAGGGTACGGCTATCGGTGCAGCTATTAATCTGGCTACCCGCAGTTTTACACCCCAGGAAGGAGTAGGGCGTGCCGTCATCGTTATTACTGACGGTGAAAACCATGAAGGCGGAGCTGTGGAAGCTGCCAAGGCTGCTGCAGAAAAAGGTATTCAAGTCAGTGTTCTGGGTGTGGGTATGCCTGATGGTGCACCTATCCCCGTAGAAGGAACCAATGACTTCCGCCGTGACCGTGATGGAAACGTGGTTGTAACCCGCTTGAATGAGCAGATGTGTCAGGAAATAGCTCAGGCAGGAGATGGGATTTATGTGCGTGTAGACAACTCAAATGCTGCACAAAAAGTGATTGCTCAGGAGATTAATAAAATGGCGAAAGCGGATGTGGAAACACAGGTTTATACAGAGTTCAACGAACAATTCCAGGCTGTTGCATGGATTATATTGTTACTGTTGTTGGCTGAAATGCTGATTTTGGAACGTAAAAACCCGTTATTCCGTAATATCCATCTGTTTAAAAAGGAAGAAAGGTATGATGATGAGAAATAGAACTATCGGAATTATCTTGCTGCTACTGACGGCTATTTCAGTTTCTGCACAGAAAGCGGAACGCGACTATATTCGTAAGGGAAACCGTGCTTATAAAGATAGTACGTATGTAAATGCTGAAGTGAATTATCGGAAAGCTATTGATGTGAATCCGAAGTCAGCGATATCCATGTATAATCTGGGTAATACACTTATGCAACAGAATAAGTTGCAGGAGGCTATGGAGCAGTTTGTTGCTGCCACTAAAATGGAGAAAGATAAGGGTAATCTTGCTCAAATCTATCATAATATGGGAGTAATATTCCACTCCGGTAAGGATTATGCCAAAGCTGTGGAAGCATACAAAGAGTCACTACGTAATAATCCGAAAGATAACGAGACGCGTTATAACTTGGCTTTGGCTCAGAAAATGCTGAAAGATCAGGAACAGAATCAGCAGAATCAAGACCAGAACCAAGATCAGAATCAAGACAAAAAGGAGCAGGAAAAAGAACAAGATAAAGACAAACAAGACCAAAATCAACAAGATCAGCAGAACCAGGATCAACAGCAGCAACCTCCTCAGCCACAAGAAAATCAGATGTCAAAGGAAAATGCTGAACAGCTTTTGAAGTCGGTGATGCAGGATGAGAAAGATGTACAGGATAAGGTGAAGAAACAGCAAGTTATCCAGGGTGGTCGTTTGGAAAAGGATTGGTAAATAATAAAAGATACGATAATATATGAGAAAATTAATTTTCTTATGGATAGCACTGGTAGTAGTCAGTCTGCAAGCTTTGGCTAATGACAAGGTGTCATTTACCGCGTCAGCTCCTGATGCTGTAGCGGTGGGTGACCAGTTCAGACTGGCATATACAGTGACTACACAGAAGGTGAGGGATTTCCGTGCTCCTTCTATTAAGGGGTTTGACGTACTGATGGGCCCCAGTCGCTCTCAGCAAAGTAGTATGCAAATAGTTAATGGGGTATCGACCTCAACCAGCAGTATTACTTTCACTTATATACTGATGGCTACTGCTGAGGGTAGTTTCACAATTCCGGGAGCTACAATAACAGCCGATGGTAATCAGATGGTTTCTAATTCTGTGCAAATCAAGGTTCTGCCAGCAGATCAGGCCGGAGCAGCTTCTTCAGGCGGAGGTAATAGTAGCCAGCAGGGCAATACCAGTCGTGCTTCTTCAGGAACTTCTGTTTCCAATCAGGATCTCTTTATTTTGCCTACTATTAGTAAGGCCAATGTGTATGAACAAGAAGCATTCTTGCTGACTTATAAAATTTACACTCTGGTTGACCTTCGTGGTTTTGACAATGTGAAACTTCCTGATTTTAAGGGATTTCATTCACAAGAAGTAGAACTTCCGGGTGATAGAAAATGGAGCTTGGAACATTATAAGGGACGGAATTATCAAACTACCGTTTACCGGCAATTTGTGCTGTTTCCGCAGCAGTCTGGTAATTTGACTATTGATCCGGCACGTTTTGATGCTTCTATTGCTAAAGCTACTCAAGTATCTGATCCATTTGAAGCTTTCTTTAATGGTGGCAGCAACTACATTGAAGTCAAAAAGACATTGATGACACCGAAACTAACTGTAGATGTAAAACCTTTACCAGGCGATAAACCTGCTGATTTTTCCGGTGGAGTGGGAGAGTTTAGCATTTCTTCTTCCATTAATAGTACTAATGTAAAGACAAACGATGCTGTAACTATTAAACTTGTCATTTCCGGTACAGGCAATTTGAAGTTAATAGGTGATCCTGAGGTGAAATTCCCGGATGACTTCGAGGTATATGACCCTAAAGTTGATAATAAATTCAGGCTGACAAGTACAGGGCTTTCGGGTAGTAAGGTTATTGAATATCTGGCTATTCCACGCAATGCCGGAACATTTAAAATACCAGCGGTGAAATTCAGCTATTTTGATATCAAATCCCGTACTTATAAGATATTGACTACCGAAGAGTATGAATTGCATGTAGAGAAAGGTGAAGGAAATGCAGCGCAAACTATTGCTAACTTTACGAATAAAGAGGATTTGAAAGTCTTGAATGAGGATATTCGCTTCATCAAGCAAAATGATGTGACGCTTTCTCAAAAGGGAGACTTTTTCTTTGACTCTATGTTATATTGGTTGCTCTATTTAGTACCTGGCGTTGCATTTATCATTTTCTTTATCATTTACCGTAAGCAGATAGCTGCTAATGCTAATGTTGCGAAAATGCGTACGAAAAAGGCAAATAAGGTTGCTGTTAAACGTATGAAGTTAGCTGGTAAGTTGTTGGCTGAGAATAAAAAAGATGTTTTCTATGACGAAGTCTTGAAGGCTCTTTGGGGATATATAAGCGATAAATTGAATATTCCGGTTTCTCGCCTTTCAAAAGATAATATTGAAGAGGAACTTCGTAAATATGGAGTGGAGGATGCTTTGATTAAAGAATTCTTGGCTGCATTGAATGATTGTGAGTTTGCCCGTTTTGCTCCTGGCGATGATAATCAGGCTATGGATAAAGTCTATTCGGCTTCATTAGCAGTAATAAGTAAAATGGAGAATTCGATTAAACATTAATTAGGAGGTTATATGATGAAAAAAATACTGTTTTTTACTTTTGTTGGCCTGTTGATGGCATTGACCTCTTCTGGACAGACTGCATCGGATACATTACAACAAGCGAATGATTCGGTAACAATAGGTTCACACACAGAATTCTCGGCTGCTGCGCAAGAGAATAGTGTGACAAAAGCAGAAGGGGATAGCGCATATGTGAAGAATGATTATGCCTCTGCTATTCAGATATATGAAGCTCTGCTGAAAGAAGGAGAAGCGGCCGAGGTATACTATAACTTAGGAAATAGCTACTATAAGGCTGGTGATATAGCAAAAGCCATTTTAAATTATGAGCGTGCACTTTTAATACAGCCAGGCAATGCTGATATTCGGGCTAATTTAGAGATTGCTCGTGCAAAAACGATTGATAAAGTGATCCCTGTACCCGAGGTTTTCTTTGTATCTTGGACGAAATCATTGATTAATTGTTTGAGTGTGGATGCTTGGGCAAAGGTAGGCGTCGTTTGTTTCTTTTTGTTGCTTGCATCTCTTTATTTCTTCTTCTTTTCCAAGCAAATCGTGTGGAAGAAAATAGGATTTATTGCAGGGATAGTATTTCTGGTGTTAGTTTTATTAGCGAATGTCTTTGCTTTTCAACAAAAAAATGAGCTATTGAATCGTAACAATGCTATCGTATTAACTCCAAGTGTAACAGTACGTAGTACTCCGAGTGAAAGTGGCACCAGTTTGTTCATATTGCATGAGGGACGGAAGGTTGAAATTAAAGATAACTCCATGCGTGAATGGAAAGAAATCCGCTTAGAGGATGGTAAAGTAGGATGGGTACCTGCGTCATCTGTTGAAGTTATCTGATAGATATAATTCTTTCATAATAAGATAGTTAATAATAGAAAGAAGCCTGTTGAAAGGGAAAATATAAATCTCCTTTTGACAGGCTTCTTTATTTTTGTAAAAAAGACACCGAAATAGTTTGTTTTATCTTTTTTTTTCCTTAAGTTTATAGCGTGATAAGTGAAACTCACAGAGTTATTAACCATTAAATTTATAAATATGAGAACAATAACATTTAATGAACTTCGCAGAATTAAAGATTCATTACCTACTGGTAGTATGCATAGAATAGCCGATGAGCTCGGATTGAACGTCGATACAGTTAGAAATTTTTTTGGCGGTCACAATTTTAAGGAAGGTAAGAGTGTTGGGATACATTTAGAGCCTGGTCCGGATGGTGGTTTGGTTATGTTGGATGATACTACTGTCCTTGATAGAGCTCTAAAAATTCTAGATGAAATGAATGCCAGTGCTGAGCCTGTTCGAGCTTAAGAAAAGAAAGTTATAAATGAATCCCAATTGATAGACAAACAATTGGGATTTCTTATTTGTTTATAAAGTAAAAACAGTTGATTATGGAAGACAAGTTAGTAACCTTAGCTATTCTGACTTATGCAAAAGCTCAGATATTGAAGAATGTACTTGAAAATGAAGGTATTGAAACCTATATTCATAATGTAAATCAAATACAACCTGTAGTGTCTTCAGGTGTGCGCTTACGTATAAAAGAAAGCGATCTACCGCGTGCATTGAAGATAACTGAGAGCTCTGCTTGGCTTTCTGAAGAGGTAGTGGGAGGGAAGTCACCCAAAGTAGAAAAGGAGAGTAATAAGGTCTTAATTCCTGTAGACTTTTCTAATTATTCAATGAAGGCATGTGAGTTTGGTTTTAATTTCGCTCAGAATATGGGAGCGGAAGTTGTGTTGCTTCATGTTTATTTTACACCAATCTATACCACGTCATTACCTTATGGAGACGTTTTTAATTATCAGCTAACAGACGATGAAAATGTAAAAAACATATTACAAAAAGTTCATGCAGACTTAAATACTTTATCTGACAAGGTAAAAGCAAAAGTAGCTTCAGGAGAGTTTCCGAATGTAAAATATAGTTGTGTATTGCGTGAAGGTATTCCAGAAGAGGAAATTCTTCGTTATTCGAAGGAATATCGGCCACGTATTGTGATTATGGGGACTCGTGGTAAAAATCAGAAAGATATAGATTTAATTGGTAGTGTAACTGCTGAGGTAATTGAGCGAAGCCGCGTACCAGTTTTAGCCATTCCGGAGAATACTCCATTTAAACAGCTGGCAGAAGCTAAACGTATTGCATTTATCACCAATTTTGATCAACGGGATTTAATTGCATTCGATTCTTTGATTGCTGCTTTAAAGCCATTTCATTTCTCTGTATCTTTGATTCATCTGTCAGATGTTAAGGACACTTGGAATGAAATTAAATTAGGTGGTATTAAGGAATATTTTCAAAAACAGTATCCGGACCTGGAAATTCATTATGATGTTGTGATGAATGATGATTTCTTGAACAGCTTAGATAATTACATAAAAACTAATCATATTGATATAATTACGTTGACTACTTATAAACGCAATATATTCTCTCGCTTATTTAATCCTGGTATTGCTCGGAAGATGATTTTTCATTCCGATACACCGCTGTTAGTTATTTATGGACGCCCAAGCTAAAATAAATAGCGCAAGCAATTTAGATTAATAATCAGTATTATGTTTAATATATGACACTAATATTCTTCTTGCATAATTAAAGCCAACTTCTTAGGTCTACCCATATCTTTTGGCGGTCCTGCCCCTGTGTGTACGGAGTGGCGTGTAGCCTTTATTTTATTGCGGGTTAAACGTCCCCAACCCTCAAGTGCGGTGCGGCTTATACGGTATGTGTACTTAATCATATAAAATAAACCCTAAAAGTTTTTTGTCTAACTTTTAGGGTTCACTTCAAAATAAACTATTTTGAGACAGCTTTGGGACAGCTGTTTTTTAAGTTTATACTCTTTACATCAGCTTTTCAATTTCTTCAAATTCTGGTCCCATATCTAAATTATAATATACTCTGTAAAGACCATTCAACCATAAATCCTTTTGGTCAGGTTTTAATTCTCTTGCTTTTTCATAGCAAGGTTTTGCATTTTCATAGAAAGCTTTCAAAGTAATCTGATCTTCTTTATATTTAGGGTCATTAACGTCAGTAGTAGCTTTTTCTGAGAAGTCTTGAGCTTGGAGACAGTAGATCAGTCCTAAATTGGAATAAGCTTCTGCATAAGTAGGATCTACTTCAATTGTCTTTTTGTAGTATTCAATAGCCTTATCATAATCCTTCATATTATGGTAAAGATATCCTTTTACGTATAGATAGAATGTATTATTGGGGTCTTTAGCTAACATTTCATCAGCGAATTGCATGGCTTCATCGTATTTATTGTTATTGCTATAATAATCAATTAAATGACCGAAGAAGAATGAATGCTGAGGGTATTTTTGCAAACCTTCTTTCAATGAAGCAATCCACTTAACAGTATCGCCTTGTGCTTTTAAAGCTGTAGAGATGAACTCCATAGCATACTGACCTACTTCTTTGTCGTTCTGTGCATAAGGAGCATATTTCAGAACACTGGGATAATCCTCCATCTTTGCTGCTGCCAAGCTTGCATAATAAGCAATTTGAGCTAAGAGTGTATCTGTCTGCAAGAAGTTTTCCTTTTCAAACATCGGATTCTGAGCAATTTCAATATAAGTTCCAAAGAAATCTAATGCCTCTTTGTTCTTCTCTAAGTTATAATATTGAATACCGCCATTGATCAAGTTTGGGCGTTCTGCTACAATAGCAGCAGCATTGGGTTTTCTGTACTTGTTCTTGATTTTTCCCTTTTCATTTGGAACCTGTGCAAGTTCATCGCATTTAAGGTAGTATTTGCACATATTCAATGCGCTATTATATACCTTAAGAGTATCATAAGGTTTTCTTAAATAGGCATTTTCCATCTGTTTTTCATTAATCCTTTTCTGAATAAAACCTGCTACATCCCAAGTATCGGCATTATCCTTTGTTTCAGGATTAGTCAAGGCTTGATTGATGAGCTGCTCGGCCTTATTAAAGTCCGGATTCACTTCATTTGCAATGCTTTTAGCTTCTTTCACAGTCTTTTCTTGAGCGAAAGTGAAGCCTGCAGCGAGCAATAAAATCACTGAAAATAATACTCTTTTCATGATAGTTGTAAAATTAAAATTAATATTATGTCTATTCTTCATCTTCATTATTGACTTTATTATCAGAGTTATAGTCTTCCTCCTCTCCTTCTACCTCATTTATAGTGGGAATTGGAGAATTTTCATCATCAACAGGAATTTCATCTTCCATACTTTCTGATGTAACCTTACATACTGAACCGATCTCATCATTTCTCTTTTCAAGATTGATCAGACGAACACCTTGGGTAGCACGACCCATAATACGGACATCAGCAACTTTCAGACGAATGGTGATACCAGATTTATTGATAATCATCAAGTCATTATCATCTGTTACAGACTTAATTGTTACCAATTTACCTGTTTTATCGGTGATATTCATCGTCTTAACACCCTTACCGCCACGATTAGTCTTACGGTAGTCTTCGATATCAGAACGTTTGCCATAGCCTTGTTCAGAAACTACCATAATGGTTTCTGCTTCAGGATCTTTGATGCAAATCATTCCAACAACTTCATCTTGCCCGTCTTCGTCAAGCGTCATACCACGCACACCAGTTGCAGTACGTCCCATAACGCGTACAGCACTTTCGTGGAAGCGAATGGCACGTCCATTACGATTGGCAATGATAATTTCGTTGTCACCGTTAGTCATACGTACTTCGATAACGCGGTCGTCCTCACGGATAGTAATAGCGTTTACACCATTCTGGCGAGGGCGGGAATACTGTTCAAGTAATGTCTTCTTAATAACACCATTCTTGGTACAGAATAAGACATAATGGCTGTTGATGAAGTCTGTGTCAGAAAGGTTCTTCACACGCAGATATGCATTTACAGCATCGTCTGAATCAATATTCAGCAAGTTTTGGATGGCACGTCCCTTGGAATTCTTGGTACCTTCGGGGATTTCATATACTTTGAGCCAATAGCACTTACCCTTTTGAGTAAAGAACATCATGGTATTGTGCATGGTTGCCGGATATATGTGTTCAATGAAGTCTGCATCGCGGGTATCTGTACCCTTGGAGCCTACTCCACCACGGTTTTGAGCACGGAACTCACTCAACGGAGTACGTTTAATATAGCCCATATGAGAAATGGTAATAATCATTTCGTCATCTGCATAGAAATCTTCCGGATTGAATTCTTCGGATGAGTAAACAATTTCAGAACGACGTTCATCTCCGTATTTTGCTTTTACTTCAATTAATTCATCAGTAATAACTTTGCGGCAAAGTTCGTCATTCGAAAGAATTTCTTCGTAATAAGCAATCATCTTCATTACTTCTTCATATTCAGCATGAAGCTGATCCTGCATCAGTCCGGTCAATTGGCGCAAACGCATTTCTACGATGGCACGAGACTGAATTTCTGTTAATTGGAAGCGTTCTATCAAGCCGGCAATAGCATCATTAGGTGTCTTTGCGGCACGGATGATACGGATTACTTCATCGATATTATCTGATGCAATGATTAAGCCTTCCAATATATGAGCGCGTTCTTTAGCCTTACGTAAGTCATATTGAGTACGACGGATAACCACCTCATGGCGATGTTCTACGAAGTACTTAATCATGTCTTTCAGATTCAGCAAACGAGGACGTCCGTGTACCAATGCTACATTGTTCACACTGAAAGAAGTCTGTAACAACGTCATTTTATAGAGCTTATTCAAGACTACGCTGGCGTTGGCATCACGTTTGATATCAATCACGATACGCATACCTTCACGGTCAGACTCATCATTGGCATTGGAGATACCCTCTATCTTCTTATCATTGGCTAAATCAGCAATATTCTTGATCAGTTCCGCCTTATTGACACCATACGGGATTTCCGTGATGACAATTTTGTCATGTGTAGAACTGGTTTCAATTTCTGCTCTTGCACGCATGATAACACGACCGCGACCGGTAAGATATGCCTCGCGTACGCCACTCATGCCATATATATATCCTCCTGTTGGGAAATCGGGAGCTTTTACATAGTTCATCAACTCCTCTATCTCGATATCGTTGTTCTCGATGTATGCGATGCAAGCATCAATAACCTCTGAAAGGTTGTGTGTCGGCATATTGGTTGCCATACCTACAGCAATACCAGATGCACCGTTTACCAAAAGGTTTGGAATACGGGTAGGCATAACGGTAGGCTCCTGCAAAGAATCGTCGAAGTTGCTCTGCATGTCAACGGTTTCTTTGTCGAGGTCTTGCATCATATCTTCACCAATCTTGCGCAAGCGACACTCGGTGTAACGCATAGCTGCTGCGCTATCGCCGTCTACCGAACCATAGTTACCCTGGCCATCTACCACCATGTAACGCATTGCCCAAGGCTGTGCCATACGAACTAATGCACCGTAAACGGAAAAGTCACCATGCGGGTGATACTTACCCAATACTTCACCTACAACTCTGGCTGATTTTTTATAAGGTTTATCAGACGTATTTCCCAGTCCCATCATTCCGAAGAGAATTCTACGGTGGACAGGCTTAAAACCATCTCTAACATCCGGAAGGGCACGCGAAACGATGACCGACATGGAGTAGTCAATGTACGATGACTTCATTTCCTCCTCGATGTTAATCTTTATAATTCTGTCTTGTTCAAGCATTTAAAAAGATTATTAATTATACATACTTTGGTTCATGAAAAACCACGCTAAAGTACTGCTTTTTTACGATATACAAAAGTTTTCGCCCATAAACTTTATTTCAGAACCATTCTCTCACCTACTTTGTTCTTATAATATATAAATAAGGTATTAATAAGGAGCTTTTTCCCAAGAATGAAAGCACTTTAGTATGATACCTGGTGAACGGATATTAAACTGTGGCACGGGTTTTGTATATAAATAATAAATAAAACGATGGAATACGTACTGGAAATTATAAATGCGTATCTTTGTATTAAGTAACACCTTAGAATAAGGAAGGAGAATATTAAGTATGAATAATCAGTTTTCACAAAGAGTTTCTGACATTATCACTTACAGCAAGGAGGAAGCTAACCGGCTGAAGAATAGATATATCGGTCCGGAGCATCTTCTACTCGGCATGTTGCGAGACGGCGGAGGGAAAGCTATAGAAATATTGCAGAAACTGGATATAGACCTAAACAGGGTTAAGAAACGGCTGGAAGGTTTTTTAAAAGAGATTGAAGATGATAACTTGTTGCCCGATGCAGACATTCCATTGTCTCCGATGGCAGCTAAGATATTGAAAATGTGTATACTCGAGGCTCGTCTGCTGAAGAGTGCCACTGCTGATACTGAACATGTATTGCTGGCTATCTTGAAAGACGGTAATAATTTGGCCGCTACGGTATTGGAAGAAAATAATATAGATTATAAGTCAGTGTTCGAACAGCTTTCTATGAAAGCCAGCCCTAACGCAGGTATGGGATTTACGGAAGATGATGACGAGGAAGAAGATGAAATGAATATGTCTTCACGTTCTTCTCAAAGTGGTAGTTCACAGTCTTCTACGCAAACAGCGTCTAAGAAACCATCCAATGATACTCCGGTATTGGATAATTTTGGTATGGATATGACCCGGGCTGCGGAAGAAGGTAGACTGGATCCTGTGGTAGGTCGTGAACGTGAAATCGAGCGGTTGGCTCAGATATTGAGTCGTCGTAAGAAGAATAATCCGGTATTGATAGGTGAACCTGGTGTAGGTAAATCAGCTATTGTAGAGGGATTAGCATTACGTATTGTTCAGAAGAAAGTATCCCGTATTCTGTTTGATAAACGTGTGGTAATGCTTGATATGGCTTCTGTAGTAGCCGGAACCAAGTATCGCGGACAGTTTGAGGAACGTATTCGTTCTATCATTAATGAGTTGCAGAAGAATCCGAACGTAATTCTGTTTATTGACGAGATTCACACGATTGTGGGTGCCGGAGCAGCTGCCGGTTCTATGGATGCTGCCAATATGCTGAAACCTGCATTGGCACGTGGTGAAATACAATGTATAGGTGCTACTACTCTTGATGAATATCGGAAGAATATAGAAAAAGACGGTGCTTTGGAACGTCGTTTCCAGAAAGTGATTGTTGAACCGACCACTGCCGAGGAAACGCTCCAGATATTGAAGAATATCAAAGAGAAGTACGAAGACCATCATAATGTGACTTATACGGATGAAGCGCTGGAAGCATGTGTCAAGTTGACAGACCGCTACATTACTGACCGCAACTTCCCGGATAAGGCTATTGATGCTTTGGACGAAGCCGGTTCGCGCGTACATCTGACAAACATTACTGTTCCGAAAGAGATTGAAGAACAGGAGAAACTGATCGAAGAAGCCCGCCAACAAAAGGCGGATGCAGTGAAATCGCAGAATTTCGAACTTGCTGCCAGTTTCCGTGATCATGAGAAAGAGTTTTCTGCTTGTCTGGAAGAGATGAAGGCTGAATGGGAAGCTCGCTTAAAAGATGATCGCCAGATAGTTGGTGAGGAGGAAATTGCGAATGTGGTTTCTATGATGTCCAGTGTACCTGTACAACGTATGGCGCAGGCTGAAGGTATCAAGTTGGCGGGTATGAAAGAAGAGTTGCAAGCTAAAGTTATAGCTCAGGACCCGGCTATTGAAAAGGTGACGAAAGCTATTCTGCGTAGTCGTGTAGGATTGAAAGATCCTAACCGTCCTATCGGAACATTCTTGTTCCTGGGGCCTACGGGTGTGGGTAAAACTCACTTGGCGAAACAGTTGGCGAAATATATGTTTGGCTCTGCCGATGCGCTGATACGTGTGGATATGAGTGAATATATGGAGAAGTTTACCGTTTCTCGCCTTGTTGGTGCACCTCCGGGATACGTAGGATACGAAGAAGGTGGACAGTTGACAGAGAAAGTGCGTCGTAAACCTTACTCTATCGTACTGTTGGACGAGATTGAGAAAGCCCACCCGGATGTATTCAACATCTTGTTACAACTGATGGATGAAGGTCGTCTGACTGACAGTTATGGCAGAACTGTAGACTTTAAGAATACAGTGGTTATCATGACTTCAAACATTGGTACACGTCAATTGAAAGACTTCGGTCGTGGTGTAGGTTTTGCCGCCCAGAATCGTACGGATGATAAAGAATATTCACGTGGCGTGATACAAAAGGCTTTGAATAAGTCGTTTGCCCCTGAGTTTCTGAACCGTGTCGACGAGATTATTACTTTCGACCAGCTTTCGCTGGATGCTATCGAAAAGATTATCGATATCGAGTTGAAAGGCTTGTATGAGCGCGTAGAATCTCTTGGATATAAGCTTGTTATTGATGCTAAAGCCAAGACATTCATGGCATCTAAAGGATACGATGTGCAGTTTGGTGCCCGTCCGTTGAAGCGTGCCATCCAGACTTATCTGGAAGATGGACTTTCGGAATTGATTATTTCTTCCGAATTGCAGACGGGTGATACGATTTCTGTCTCTTTGAACGAAGAAAAAGGAGAACTGGACATCAAGAAAGCATAAAAATGAAGTCTTCTTAGAAGATGATAAACAGTCAAAATGTCAGTCCTTATGGGCTGGCATTTTTTTTGCATTACACTTGCCAAACGATTAAATATATAAACTTAAAAATATAAATCATAAGTAGTATGCAAAAAGGAAATATTGGGGTAACTACCGAAAACATTTTCCCCGTTATCAAAAAGTTCTTGTACAGCGATCATGAAATTTTTCTCCGCGAGTTAGTTTCTAATGCCGTAGATGCTACGCAGAAGTTGAAAACCTTAGCCTCTATTGGCGAGTTTAAAGGTGAGGTTGGCGATTTGACCGTACATGTGTCTTTAGGAAAAGATACAATTACTGTTTCAGACCGTGGTATTGGTTTGACTGCCGAAGAAATCGACAAATATATCAACCAAATTGCCTTTTCAGGTGCCAACGATTTCCTGGAGAAGTATAAGAATGATGCTAATGCAATTATCGGTCACTTCGGTTTAGGCTTTTATTCAGCTTTCATGGTGGCAAAGAAAGTAGAAATTATCACGAAATCCCATAAAGAAGGTGCTCAAGCAGTGAAATGGAGTTGCGATGGCAGTCCGGAGTTCACCATTGAGAACATTGATAAAGCCGACCGTGGTACAGATATAGTACTTTACATTGACGATGAAAGTAAGGAATTCCTGGAAGAGGCCCGCATTTCTTCTCTGTTGAAGAAATATTGTAGTTTCCTTCCCATACCCATTGCTTTTGGCAAGAAGAAAGACTGGAAAGATGGAAAACAGGTTGAAACAGACGAAGATAACATCATCAATGACAGTAATCCGTTGTGGACATTGAAGCCCAGCGAACTGAAGGATGAAGATTATAAGAAGTTCTATCGTGACCTGTATCCGATGTCTGATGAACCTCTGTTCTGGATACATCTGAATGTAGATTATCCGTTCCATCTGACAGGTATCCTCTACTTCCCGAAAGTAAAGAGCAATATCGAATTGAATAAGAATAAGATACAGCTTTATAGCAATCAGGTATACGTTACGGATTCAGTAGAAGGTATCGTACCTGACTTCCTGACACTGTTGCATGGTGTGCTCGATTCTCCGGATATTCCGTTGAATGTATCCCGTTCTTATCTACAGAGCGACTCTAACGTGAAGAAGATTTCGACATATATCACGAAGAAAGTATCTGATCGTCTGCAATCTATCTTTAAAAATGATCGCAAACAGTTCGAGGAAAAGTGGAATGACCTGAAGATTTTCATCAATTACGGAATGCTTACTCAGGAAGACTTCTATGACAGAGCAAAAGATTTTGCCCTTTTCACCGATACGGATGGTAAATGCTATACATTTGAAGAGTATCAGAAGTTGATTAAAGATAATCAGACTGATAAAGATGGCAATTTGATCTATTTGTATGCTAATCATAAAGATGAGCAATTCAGCTACATCGAGGCTGCTAAGAATAAGGGATATAATGTATTGCTGATGGATGGCCAACTGGACATTGCTGTAGTAAGCATGTTGGAGCAAAAGTTTGAGAAATCTCGCTTTACCCGTGTAGATAGTGATGTTATCGATAATCTGATTATCAAAGAAGATAAGAAAGGTGAAACTCTGGAAGCAGGCAAACAAGAAGCTCTTTCTACTGTGTTCAAGAGCCAGTTGCCTAAGCTGGAAAAGGTTGAGTTTAATATCACTGCGCAGGCTTTGGGTGAAAACTCTTCTCCTGTGATGATTACCCAAAGTGAATATATGCGCCGTATGAAAGAAATGGCTAATATTCAGGCAGGTATGAGTTTCTATGGAGAAATGCCTGATATGTTCAACCTTGTGCTGAATTCAGATCATAAACTGGTGAAAGAAGTTCTTGCAGACGAAGAAAAAGAATGCGACTCTGTTGTAGCTCCTATTCAGCAAGAAATGAATGACGTAGACAAACGTCGTAATGAGCTGAAAGATAAACAAAAAGGTAAGAAAGACGAAGAAATTTCTACTGCTGAAAAGGACGAAGTGAACGGATTGGATCAGAAGTGGGAAGAACTGAAAACAAAGAAAGACGAAGTATTTGCCGGATATGCAGCTAAAAATAAAGTTGTCCGCCAATTGATTGACCTGGCATTGCTGCAAAATGGCATGCTGAAAGGTGAAGCTTTGAATAACTTTGTGAAGAGAAGCATCGAGCTAATCTAAATACGCCCTTTATTCACAATCTATATGCCAGGAGCATTGCAACTTTTATAAGAGTTGTAATGCTCCTTTTTTCGTATATTTTGTGTGGAAGCGCTTGTTTTTTAGCGTTGGATACGTCCAATTTCGAAACAATTGCATATATTTGAGCTTTGATAATAATATATTTTCAGCTCGGAACTTTGAAGTATGAAAAAAAATCTTTTGCTTTTATCGTTTTGTTTCTTGTTGCTGCCCATGTTGCATGCCCAAAAAGTTGGACTTGTATTGAGTGGTGGTGGTGCGAAAGGTATGACGCATATCGGCATCATTCGGGCTTTGGAAGAAAACAATATCCCTATCGATTATATTACCGGTACATCCATGGGAGCCATTATCGGTTCGTTGTATGCCATGGGATACTCTCCCGATGATATGGAGGCTTTGCTGCGTTCAGAAGACTTTAAACGCTGGTATTCGGGAAAAGTAGAACCTAAATATGCCTATTATTTCAAGAAAAGTATTCCCACACCGGAGTTTTTTAATATCCGCTTTGATTTTAAGGACTCCTTGAATGTCAAACCGCAATTGCCGACCAGTATGGTTAACCCCATCCAAATGAATCTGGTGTTTGTGGAGCTGTTTGCCCGTGCTACGGCTGCTTGCGACGGTGATTTTGACAGACTGTTTGTTCCTTTTCGTTGTATCGCTTCCGATGTATACAATAAACGGCAAATAGTGTTAGGGAAAGGTGATCTGGGCGATGCTGTCCGCGCCTCTATGAGTTTTCCGTTTGTTTTTAAGCCAATTGAGATAGATAGCGTGCTGGCCTATGATGGTGGTATTTACAATAACTTTCCAACGGATGTAATGCGGGATGATTTCCATCCGGATATTATTATTGGTAGTGTGGTGGCCGCCAATCCATCCAAGCCTAAAGAAAATGACCTTATGAGTCAGATTGAGAACATGGTGATGCAGAAGACGGACTATTCTATTCCGGATTCTGTCGGCATCCTCATGACATTCAAGTATGATGATGTGAACTTACTTGATTTCGACCGTCTTCAGGAACTCCATGATATAGGTTACAATCGCACTCTTAGCCTGATGGATTCTATAAAGGGGCGTATTCATCGTAGGGTGAATACAGATAATGTGCGTTTACGCCGTCTGGTTTATCGCAGTAATCTGCCGCAGCTCTATTTCCAGAAAATTTATATTGATGGAGCTAACCCCCAACAACAAGCTTATATTCAGAAGGAATTTCATGATGAAGAAGATGAACCATTCACCTACGAAGATCTGAAGCGTGGATATTTCCGTTTACTTGCGGATAACATGATATCGGAAATCATTCCGAAGGCGGTATTCAATGAGGAAACCGATATGTACGATTTGCATCTGAAAGTAAAGATGGAGGATAATTTCTCTGTCCGCTTGGGGGGTAGTGTGTCTACGACGAGTTCCAATCAGATATATCTGGGACTGGGCTATCAGAACTTAAATTATTATGCCAAAGAGTTTACGTTTGATGGCCAATTGGGTAAAGTTTATAATAATGCCCAACTGATGGCGCGTATAGATTTGCCTACTCATATTCCTACTTCATATCGGCTTATTGCGTCTATCAGTACTTTTGATTATTACAAGAAAGAGAAACTGTTCTCTAAAAACGATAAACCTTCCTTTAATTCAAAAGATGAACGATTTCTAAAGTTGATTATCGCTTTACCGTTCTTAGCGAATAAACGGGCTGAATTTGGCTTTGGTATTGGAAAATTGCAAGATAACTATTTTCAATCCAGTGTGATAAACTTTGAAGAAGACCGTTCGGACAGGAGTTTATACAGGCTTATAGGCGGCTCTATTAGTTTTTATGGAAGTACACTGAATTCTCGTCAATACGCTACAAAAGGATATAACGAGAAATTAATAGCTCAGATTTTTACGGGAAAAGAAAGATATAAGCCTGGAAATCCGGCAGAACAGCCTGTTACACAGGAACGGCAATCATGGTTACAGATTTCTTATATGAAAGAAGCATATCATAGTATGGCGCCTAAATTTGTTTTGGGATGGATGGCGGAAGCTCTGTATTCATCGAGGAATTTCTCGGAGAATTTTACAGCGACAATGATGCAGGCTGCAGAGTTTTCGCCGACTCCGCATAGTAAGCTGATGTATAATGAGGCTTTCCGCGCCAATCAGTTTCTGGCTGCCGGTATCAAGCCTATGTTTATTTTCAATGATATGTTCCATCTGAGAGGAGAATTTTATGGATTTATGCCTATTTTCCCTATCGAGAAAAATACGCAAAACAAAGCATTTTATGGAAAAGCTTTCTCAAAGGTAGAATATATGGGAGAAGTTTCTGTTATTTGCCAATTACCTTTTGGAGCGATCTCTGCTTATGTAAATCATTATAGCTCACCGAGAAGGGAGTGGAATGTGGGGCTGAGTATCGGCTGGCAACTGTTTAATTACCGTTTCATCGAATAATTTTCTTCAAAAAAAGTTTGTAGAATACTTGCAGTTTCGAAAAAAGTCCGTATCTTTGCACCCGTTAAACAAAAAGGCCGCGTAGCTCAACTGAATAGAGTAGCTGACTACGGATCAGCCGGTTACAGGTTTGAATCCTGTCGCGGTCACATCTTTTTGATAACAAGGTCGCGTAGCTCAACTGAATAGAGTAGCTGACTACGGATCAGCCGGTTACAGGTTTGAATCCTGTCGCGATCACGAAAAACCTCTGCAAAGTAATTTGCAGAGGTTTTTTGTTATACACCGTAGGGTAACAGTTATATCTGTGTAGACTCATGCAAATATGTGTGTGAGTTGATCCAAAATCAGCTTGTGAGACGAAAGAAATCGTCCCCTGAGATGAAAAAATTCATCTCAAGGGACGATTTACAAAGAAATATCTATTCTTTTTCTTAGCACTTAATATTTAACTCATCCAAAATCTTCCGCATGGCTTCAAAAGTCGTAATTCTGGTAGGCACAAGCGGGAGGCGAAGTTTATTCTCAATCATTCCCATAACGTTCAACATTGCTTTTACGCCTGCCGGATTGCCATCCACAAAAAGAAGCTTGAATAACTCGGCAAATTTATGGTGGATAGTCAATGCATTTGCATAATCTCCTCGCAATGCCAGTCTTACCATGCGGCTAAATTCGCGTGGAAATGCATTTCCGATGACCGATATGATACCAACAGCTCCCAAGGTAATCAAAGGGAAGGTAATACCATCATCTCCCGAAATAACGTCAAAATTGGCCGGTTTATTTTTGATGATATCATCCATTTGGGTGATGTCACCGGAAGCTTCCTTGATAGCAATAACATTTTTGAAGTCACGGGCAATGCGCAGCGTGGTTTCTGCTTTCATATTTACACCGGTACGACCGGGAACATTATAGAGTACAATTGGGAGCTCTGTAGCCTCTGCAATTGCTTTATAATGTTGATAAATACCTTCCTGAGAAGGTTTATTATAATAGGGAACAACAGACAGAATGGCATCTACTCCGGTAAAATCGTCGTTTTGAAGCGTATCCACAATGGCACGCGTATTATTTCCACCAACACCGAGCAGGATAGGTATCCGACCATTTACGCGTTCGATGACCATTTTCTTGATTTTCTTTTTTTCTTCTTCCGTCAGTGTCGGAGTTTCTGCTGTGGTGCCCAGCACACACAAAAAATCAGTATTGTTTTGAAGTTGATAGTCCACCAAACGTATCAATGCATCGTAATCAACGCTTTCATCCTCTTTAAAAGGAGTAATCAGCGCTACCCCCATTCCTTTCAATTTAGTCTGTATCATGAGTGAAATTTAAGTAATCTCTAATTAAATGACTCGCAAAAGTACGAATATTTTCGATTTCTACAGCAAATATAAGCTATAAAAAAGATTTCACTGGAAAAATGTTACGAAATGAGCGCTAAAAACTCATCTTCGCTCATTATCTGTACACCCAGCTTTTGCGCTTTTTCCAATTTGGCAGGTCCCATATTTTCTCCTGCCAGGATAAAACTGGTCTTGGCAGAAATACTACCTACATTTTTTCCTCCATTCTTCTCTATCAAATCTTTATATTCGTCTCTGGAGTGATGGGTGAACACACCGCTGATTACAATAGACTGTCCGGCAAGCTTATCAGTATAGCCGCTCAGATCTTCTTCCTTCCGGCTAAACTGTAATCCGGCAATTTTCAGTCGCTCTATTAATTCTCTATTCAGAGGATTAGCGAAGTAGGAAATGATACTTTGTGCTATTTTCTCACCGATTTCATCGATATTTATCAATCTTTCAAGATCTGCATTTTCCAGTTCTTCTATGTCAGTGAAGGACTTAGCTATTTTCTTTGCTACAGTTTCACCGACAAAGCGGATACCCAGGGCGAACAAAGCTCGCTCAAAAGGCACTTCCTTGCTTTGGGCAATACCCTTGACGATATTTTCCGCCGATTTATCTCCCATACGGTCCAGATTCTTGATATCGTCTACAGTCAGCTTGTACAGATCTGCCGTATCCTTAATGAGTCCTAACCGATAGAACATATCCACAGTTTCCGGGCCTAATCCGTCAATGTTCATAGCCTTCCGGCTGATGAAATGCTCGATCTTTCCTTTAATCTGGGGTGGACAAGCCGTTTCGTTGGGGCAATAGTGCGCAGCTTCTCCTTCGTAACGGATTAATTTGCTGCCACATTCAGGGCAATGAGTGATGAACTTCACTTTTTCACCTACCATCATACTCCGGGCATCTTTGTCTACTCCGGTAATTTTGGGTATGATTTCGCCACCTTTTTCTACATAAACCATATCGCCGACATGCAAGTCGAGCCCTTCAATGATATCTGCATTATGCAGTGAGGCGCGTTTTACGATTGTACCCGATAATTGTACCGGATCCAGGTTGGCAACAGGGGTTACTGCTCCGGTTCTTCCCACCTGGTAAGTCACCTTGTTTAAGCGGGTCAATGCACGCTCTGCCTGGAACTTGTATGCGATGGCCCAACGAGGAGATTTTGCGGTGAAACCGAGGTTTTTCTGCTGTTTCAGGCTATTAACTTTCAAAACAATGCCATCCGTGGCTACAGGTAAATTCTTCCGTTCTGTATCCCAATAATGGATGTAATCGAACACTTCCTGCAGGCTGTGGCACTTCTTCATATGGTCGGAGATTTTGAATCCCCATTGTGCAGCTTTCTGCAGGTTTTCATAATGTCCGTCGCAAGGAAGTTCTTCGCCTAATAAATAATAAAGGTAGGCATCCAGTTTGCGGGAAGCAACTATAGCAGAGTTTTGTAATTTCAAAGTGCCTGATGCAGCATTACGCGGATTAGCAAAAAGAGGTTCTTCGCGCGCCTCTTTTTCGCGGTTTAGTTCCTCAAAGACTTCCCACGGCATTAGTATTTCCCCTCTGATCTCAAATAATTGGGGATAATCACCATGCAAAACAAGGGGGATAGTACGGATTGTCTTCACATTATCCGTTACATCATCGCCTTTTTCACCGTCGCCACGGGTTACGGCACGTATTAATTTACCGTTTTCGTATGTCAGTGAGATGGAAGTACCGTCATATTTAAGTTCGGCACAAATTTCAAAATCTTCGTTCAGGGCTTTTTGAGTGCGATCATAAAAGTCAGATACCTCACCTTCAGAATAGGTATTACCCAACGAAAGCATTGGATATTTGTGTGTCACTTGCGTGAAATTCTTATTCAAATCACTTCCTACGCGCATAGTTGGCGAAGTTTCATCCTGATATTCAGGGTGTTCTCGCTCCATATCCTGCAATTCCCGCATCATGTCGTCGAACTCTTTGTCGGAGATTTCGGGAGCATTCAATACGTAATAATTGTAGTTGTGCCGATGCAGTTCGGCACGGAGCTGATCTATCTTTTCTTTTGCAGTCATAGCTATTTCAGATTGTTTGAACGCAAAAATACAGGTTTCTCCTCTAATATTTGTACTTTTGCAGAAAATTAAAATTAATATGCGCATTGATATAATAACAGTTCTACCGGAGATGATTGAAGGCTTTTTCAATTGTTCCATTATGAAACGTGCTCAGAATAAAGGGCTTGCAGAAATATATATTCATAATTTACGTGATTATACTGAAGATAAATATCGACGGGTGGATGATTATCCTTTTGGCGGTTTTGCCGGAATGGTGATGAAAATAGAGCCTATAGAGCTCTGTATCAATGCCTTGAAGGCAGAAAGGGAGTATGATGAAGTCATTTTTACGACTCCTGATGGTGAGCAGTTCAATCAGCCAATGGCCAATACACTTTCACTTACCCAGAACCTTATTATCCTTTGCGGGCATTTTAAAGGTATCGATTATCGTATTCGCGAGCATCTGATCACTAAAGAAATCAGTATTGGGGACTATGTGCTGACCGGTGGAGAGTTGGCGGCAGCAGTGATGGCGGATGCTATTGTCCGTATTATCCCCGGTGTTATTTCCGATGAGCAATCAGCGTTATCCGACTCGTTCCAGGATAATCTTTTGGCAGCTCCGGTCTATACAAGACCTGCCGATTACAATGGTTGGAAAGTTCCGGAAATTTTATTGTCCGGGCATGAGGCTAAGATTAAGGAATGGGAGTTGCAACAGTCTTTGGAACGGACGCGCAGACTCCGCCCGGATTTGCTGGGAGAGGAATAAATCAGTTGTATAAAAATAGAAAAAGGACATTCATAGCGAATGTCCTTTTTTATATAAAATAGGTGCGAATGATATTCACTTGTTATTGGCTACACCTCAAGCGCACCGATAATTTCTTTCACAGACTTATATCCGTGTCTATCGAGATAGTCGTTTATACCTTCCGCTACTTTAATTGTAACTGCCGGATCGATGAAATTAGCCGTACCGATTTGGATGGCTGAAGCTCCGGCAAGCATAAATTCCACTGCGTCTTTCCAGTTCATGATACCTCCTAAACCTATGACAGGTATTTTTACCGCCTGAGCAACTTGCCATACCATGCGGAGTGCGATTGGTTTTACTGCTGCGCCGGACATACCACCTGTTACGGTAGAGAGTATAGGACGCCTGCGTTCCGCGTCTATAACCATTCCAAGCAGTGTATTAATTAATGAAACGCTGTCTGCACCGCCATTTTCTACTGCACGGGCTATTTCAGCGATGCTTGTCACGTTGGGAGACAGCTTCACGATAAGTGTCTTTTTGTAAGCTGCGCGCACGGCTTTCACCACTTCTTCGGCTCCTTTTGCAGTGACGCCAAAAGCCATTCCACCTTGCTTCACATTAGGGCAAGAGATGTTCAATTCAATGGCAGGAATTTTGTCAAGTTCGTTAATGGCTTCCGCTGTTTTTACATAATCTTCTATGGCAGAACCCGAAACATTTACAATCATATTGGTTTCGATGTCCTTAATACGCGGATATATCTGTTCAACAAAGTAATTTACTCCCTTATTTTGCAGTCCCACAGCGTTTAACATACCTGACGGAGTTTCTGCCATACGCGGATATGGGTTACCTTCACGTTTGTGAAGAGTCGTACCCTTTACAATTATACCACCTATTCGCGTAATATCAATGAAATCGGCAAACTCTTCACCATATCCAAATGTGCCGGAAGCCGTCATCACCGGATTCTTCATTTGTAATTCTCCAATGTTTACACTTAAATCTGCCATAATAGTTTGTTTATATTAAAAACCGGACCTTCTTTACATACACATAAATGCCCTTCCGTTGTATTTTCTACACAACAGAGGCAAGCGCCTATACCACACGCCATTGTATTTTCCAATGATACTTCACAAGCTATATCTTGACTTTTGGCATATTTAGCCACCGCCATCATCATAGGCTTAGGGCCACAAGTGTAAATCTGCTCGAATTGCACCTTACTCAATATGGAATGTTGTGTCACGTATCCTTTTTCGCCATGACTGCCGTCCTCGGTAGTCGTATATACATCACCATAAGCTGCAAACTGCTCCAGTTGCAGCAAGTCCTTATCGCTTCTTGCTCCCAGAAGGAACGTCGGTTTACTGCTGTTTTTAGCTAATTGCTCGCCCAGATAAAGCATGGGAGCTGTACCAACACCTCCACCTACTAACAGAAGCTTATCAGAAGCCTTTTCAGGCATTGTGAAGCCATTTCCCAAAGGAAGTACTACGTTGACCCTGTCTCCGGCTTTTGCTTCGCCTAATTGCCTTGTTCCGTCTCCAATCAGTTGGATCAGAAACCATACTTCATTGCGTTGTCTATCTACATAATTAATGGAAATGGGGCGGCGCAAGAAAGTAGTTGGAGATCCGTCCACACGTATTTCCGCAAATTGTCCCGGAAGCATATCCGGAAGCGGAGACGGAGACGTCAGTTTCAATAGCACATAATTAGCGTGCAGTCGGACGTTCTCAGTCACTGTCAAATCTAAAATGTATTTTTTCATTATCCTATATAAAGAGGTGAATTTTATCTTCAGGGTACAAAGATAATGCAAATCGAATGCAGAACTTTCATGCTTGCATGAAAAAGTTCTGCTGAGATGCTTATCTTATCTAAAGATACGGGAAATTGTGCAAATAGTCGTTTATGAGTCTTACTTTTCGGGTTTAAACGTCTCGTACGTATTATCGTCGAAGAAAATTCTTATTTCAGTGATTTTTCTGGGAGACCTTTCTTTATAGATAATCTCCTGTTTTACAATCTCTTTAGTGGCATTTACAGGCGTTTCTAATGCGATTTCCTTGCGATTTTCGGCCGGACCTGTCTCTTTGGACGGATTTACGGAATTCTCAGCGAATAATGGATAGTCGAATCCACTCTCGATAGAAGAGTCAGAATCGGAAGGCGTATTACTCATTTCACCTTGTCCGGTAAGTAACCATTCCAAATTTATATCATTATATCTTTGATGTAGACGAAGAATAACTTCTGTACTTGGATACTTATTACGCGGGCCTAAAATATGTGAGATGGTAGCTTGAGCTACACCAATACTTTCGGCAAATGCGCCTGCGGTTAATTTTTCCCGATCCATGATCATTTTGAACCTATCTTTTATGCTCATAACTGTTGCGATATAGGTGATGTTTACAATTGTATTGACTATCTTTTGGATTACAAAAGTAAAAAAATGAAGTTACAAAAGCAAATTAAAAATGTGAATTCTTTCATATTACAATTGTATTCTTATTATTTCAAATGTTATATATACAAATGTGATGATATATATTACCTAGATTTTAAGTTCATATTTTTACTTTAATAAAAATATGTATATTATTGGTTATTATGTATATAAGTTTAAGTTTTTTCTGTGGTATATCCCATATTACAATTGTTTTCTCATTGATTTCTCTATTTATGAACTGATAGATCATATAAATGACTATTTTATATTGATTATTAGTAATTTAATTGTTATTTTACTCCTCGTTAACCCCTATCCTATTACCTTTGTTATTTTATCATTACTTCATTAAAAACAGTCTTATTACAATTGTGTATTACACCTTTTAATTACGTTTGTTATATGTGTAATTGTTATATATCCAATTGTGAACATAGTGATATTACGTTTTTAATATTTCATAGTTGAAATAGCAACTATTTCCTTTTCTAATTGCATTTATTCTTGATGATAGATTCGATATTACAGAAAGAATTTGTTACACTAAAATAAGGAGAGTCCAATTGATATGTTCTAAAGTCTTCGTAATTGTAAATCCTTGCTTTATTTCTGTATAAATATCGTGAACTTGGAATTTTTTAATTCTCAGGAGCTTATTTTATGCTTATTTGATTGTAATACAGTGTATTATACCCTATTTTTTAGTTCTAAAATTCTCTCATTCTAGAAAAACAACCCTTTTTTAAGTGAGAAATGACATAATGATAGTGAAAATGGCATTTACTTCTCTATTATTGCTGATATAGTTAACAAGTATAATCTCCTCTAAAATAAGAAATAGACAATCTATTTCTATTGATCTGCTGCCCGCTTTCTAAATATAATTTTCCTTTTTCTTAGAAAAAGTATATTGTTTTCCTATAAAAATATGCCTGCTTTACTCGGGACAGGAGATTATATTATATAAAAACAGATGGTCTATTTGCATTAAATAGACCATCTGTTTATATCAGATAAATGGTCTGTTCGCTGTATATAGACCATCTGTTTCTGCGAATATGTTGTATGTATTTCAGATACTCTTCCACACTCTATTACCTATGAACAGTACGTTTGGGAACGGTGGAAGGGAGTGAAGGAAAAGCTAAATTTCTTGTCTAATGAAGAGCATATAGAAGAAAAAAGCTGTTAATGCAGGATCTTGAAGACCAGTTCGCGAAGAATATCCCCGTCACTTAAAGATGGATTTCCCACTCCTTTAGATTTTGCATCTGCATATCGTATTTCTCCGATAATTTGCATAGTCTTTACTCCATTATATCGACGCATAGCTGCGAGATAGTCTTTGGCCTGCCAGGGGGTGCGTAGTCCCAACATGTTGGCTATGCCTTGCTCCGATTTTTCAGGGGCATAATAGGCCAACATCAAGTTAGAAAAGAATCCAAAAAGTAAAGATAAAGTCATTTGAATAGGGTTTGTTTTCGGATTTTCTTCAAAATATTTTATTATCTTATTAGCTTTCAGGACATCCTTTTCAACGAGGGCACTGCGTAATTCGAAGTTGTTATAATCCTTACTGATACCAATGTTCTTCTCTATCTGTTCGGGGGTAACGCGTGTATGACCTTTTGGAAGTGTAATGATCAGTTTTTCCAGCTCTCCTGTGAGGCGACTGAGGTCGGCGCCAACGAAATCGGCCAGCATGGCAGTGGCTTTAGGTTCCACGTCGATACCTTTGCGTTTCATATAAGAAGTGATGAATGCAGGCAGTTGCGCATCCTTCACTTTTTTAGATTCAAACAGGACGCCAGTCTTTTCGATTTCGGCAGCCAGCTTCTTTCTTCGATCCAGTACGCCATGTTTATGGCATATTACTAATATGGTAGAAAGCAGCGGTTTTTGGAGGTAATAAGAAAGTTCCTCCATATTACGGATATTCTGCGCTTCCTTTACCACCACCACCTGATGCTCGGACATCATCGGATAACGCTTGGCGGCATTAATAACAGTAGCTATATCCACATCTGCCCCGTAGACAACGGTCAGGTTGAACTCCTTTTCCGTTTCGGTCAGAATATTGTCTGTTATATAGTCGGCAATGAGATCGATGTAATAGGGTTCCTCGCCCATGAGATAATAGACGGGACGGTATTGCTTCGCTCTCAGTTCCTTTAAGATGTCATCACACGTGATTTCCTGTTTTGCCATATTCGTTTTTACCAGTCGAATTTCAGATGTTTTACGGTTTTCTTCTCGTCAATAATCATACGCAGGGATGCGATGCCGATTTCAACGTGCTCGGTTACGTAGTTTTGGGTAACCAGATTATCACTTTTATCGGTTTTTACTCCTTCAGGAATCATCGGCTGGTCAGAAACCAGTAAGATGGCTCCGGTAGGAATGTGATTGGCAAAACCGCAGCTGAAGAGAGTCGCTGTTTCCATATCGACAGCCATGGCACGGGTTTTCTTCAGATATTCCTTGAATTCCTCGTCATGCTCCCAAATGCGGCGGTTGGTAGTGTATACGGTACCTGTCCAATAGTCGCGGGCATGGTCGCGGATGGATGAAGAAACGGCACGTTGCAACATAAATGCCGGTAGCGCCGGTACTTCGGGCGGGAAATAGTCATTGGAAGTTCCCTCGCCACGGATGGCGGCGATAGGAAGGATGAGATCCCCTATTCTGTTTTTCTTATCGATACCACCGCACTTGCCCAGGAACAGGCAGGCTTTGGGCTGTATAGCACTTAGTAAATCCATGATAATTGCAGCGTTAGGGCTTCCCATACCAAAGTTGATAATGGTCATGCCTTCTGCTGAAGCAGACGTCATATTAGCGTCTTTACCAAGAACGGGCACATTGAACTTCTCCGCAAAAATATCCACATACTTGTTGAAGTTAGTCAACAGAATATACTCTCCAAAGTCCTCAAGCTTACGTTTTGTGTAACGAGGCAGCCAGTTAGCTACGATTTCTTGCTTTGTTTTCATAAGATTTCATTAAATTTGTTCCCTAAATACTTTCAGGGAGCGATTATTTAACTCACAAAAGTACAATAAAAAAGTAGAATTCGGAAATTTGTTAATCACTTATCACATATCAATATGTTATCGTTAAACTTACCTGTATTTGATGCTAAAGTCGTGAACCGTGAAGGGAAACCTGCTATTTTCGACGTGATACGGCGCCGATATGTAGCACTGACGCCCGAAGAATGGGTACGCCAGCATTTCGTACATTTTCTGTTGAACCATAAAGGATATCCGCAGACATTGATGGCGAACGAGGTACAGGTACAGCTCAACGGAACGAAGAAACGTTGTGACACAGTGCTTTACCGTCGTGATCTCACGGCACGGATGATTGTGGAGTATAAAGCGCCGGACATAGAGATTACGCAAGCGGTGTTCGACCAGATTACACGCTACAATATGGTGCTGAAAGTAGATTACCTCGTAGTAAGTAATGGAATGCAACACTATTGCTGCCGGATGGATTACGAGCGGAATAGCTATACTTTTCTTCCGGATATTCCTGATTATCAGACGTTATAATATCTGCTAAAAAGGGCTACACCCTTTGCCCCGGATGGCTACACCCTTTGGGGGATATGGTGTAGCCATGTGAGGCAAAGGGTGTAGCCCTTTTCAATGAGACTAATCAGGATCTCAATCAATGAACCCAATCAGGGTTTAAACCTTCTCAGTCTTTTCTTCTATCTGCTTCTTTCCCAATTTTTCCTGTATCTTCTGCATCAACTCATAGAAATTAGGGATATAGACTGTGGCAAGCAATGTATTCAGTGCCATACCGAACACTACGGCAGCTCCCAGTGCAATACGGCTTTCCGCTCCTGCACCCGTAGCAAACAGCAATGGCATCACACCGAATACAAATGCCAGGGATGTCATCAGGATAGGCCGCAATCGGATATGCCCTGCCTGGAATGCCGCATCACGAATGGAGTTGCCTTGCGCACGGAAATCGCGGGCGAACTCTACAATCAGAATACCATTCTTTGCCGACAGTGCCACAAGCAGGATAATACCGATTTGTGTATAGATGCTGACAGGTGTTCCCATAATGAGACAGCCAATCATCGCTCCCAACAATGCTACCGGAAGCCCGATGACCGCAGCTACCGGGCTCGTCCAACTCTCGTACTGTGCTGCAAGTACCAGGAAGGCAACGAGTAACGCCATTACAAACACAACGGTTGTCGTTGTGCCTGCCTGTGTCTCCTGATAGGCTACTGACGTCCATTCATAACCAAATTCATCGCCCAGTTGCTCCTTAAAGAGCGCCTCCATTTGCTGTATCGCCTCTCCGGAACTGCTTCCCGGGGCTACGTTGCAAGTGACGGAGGCAGTGGAATACATATTGTAACGGTTGATCTGGTCCATTCCCAACTGTTCCTCCACCCGCATAAAGGCTGAAAACGGTACCATCTCTCCCGATGCATTCTGTACACTCAACTTCAGTACATCGTCAATGATCCGTTGGGCACGATCCCGTGCACCGAGTTTTACCTGATAAATACGGCCGAACTCAACGAAATCGTTTACATAAGCAGCTCCCATGTAGTAACCTAAGGAAGTAAAGACACTGTTCAGCGGAATACCCATCAATTGTACTTTATCCCGGTCGATGTTCAGGAAATACTGGGGTACATTAGCCTGGTACTGACTGCTGACGGATGCCAATGCAGGTTTGGTGTGATAGGTTGCCATCAGCGTCTCTACAGCATGCTGCATTTCTGTGGCACCGAGGTTGTTACGATCTTCCACTTGTAGCTGTAGACCGCCCGTAGCACCGAGTCCGGGAATGGCAGGGGGCACCATGGCAAAAACTTCTGCTTCCTGAATTCCATACGCCTGCGCATTGAAACGATTTACTACAGACTGGGCCGTATGTTCCTTTCCTTTACGCTCGTCCCAGTTCTTCAAGATGACGAAATAGGTGCCGGAATTACTCTGTTCCCCGCCTCCCATGACAGAGAAGCCGGATATGCCGATATAATTTTTCACTTCGGGATAGCTGTTGAGGATTTCATTGATCTCACGTCCGACAGCTTCTGTACGTTCCAGACTTGAAGCAGGCGGCAATTGCACCACGGCAAGGAAATACCCGTCATCTTCTTCGGGAATAAAGGTACTGGGCCACTTCATAAACAGGATTACGGCGAGTGCCGTAAATCCGGCATAAGACAACAGTGCAGCAGCAGGACGCCGGAGCAACCAACCCACGGTTTTATCATATATCCCTTGTGTCTTGTCGTACACAAAGTTGAAGCCCCGAAAAAGTGGCGACTGTGTAGGTTTCGTGGGCTGTAATATCAAGGCACACAATGCAGGAGTCAGTGTCAGCGAGTTGAAACCACTTAGCACGGTGCTGGCAGCAATAGTCAGCGCAAACTGCTTATAAAGCTGCCCGGAGATACCGCTGACGAGCATTGTCGGAATAAATACGGCAAGCAACACCAGCACTACGCCCACAATCGGACCGGTGATCTCCCCCATCGCTTGAATGACCGCTTGCCGGGCACTGTACTGCCCCGTATCGAGCAAACGTGTGGAGTTTTCCACTACCACAATGGCGTCATCCACCACAATGGCCACGGCAAGTATCAGCCCGAACAGCGTCAGTGTATTGATGGAGAATCCGAAGAGCGCCATCACTGCCAGAGTACCGATGAGTGATACGGGAATGGTGATACACGGAATGATAACCGCCCGCCAATTCTGTAGGAAAAGGAAGATGACAAGTACCACAAGCAGGGTTGTTTCCAGGAAAGTTACCAGCACTTCGTCCACTGAAGCGTGGATGACGTCCGTCGTATCCAGGGTTACACTGTAATGGATACCGCTGGGGAACGATTCTGACAGTTCCTGCATCTTCTCTTTCACGCCTTTGGATACATCCAGCGAATTGGAACCCGGTTGCTGATAGATGGCAATGGCGGCGGTAGGTTGCCCGTTCAGCCGGGATACGACGCTGTAGGATGCGGAGCCAAGGTCGATGTGAGCCACATCACGGAGGCGAAGCACTCTCCCGCCCGCTTCTGTTCGTAAGATGATATTGCCGAACTCTTCGGGAGACGAAAGTCGCCCTTTCACCGTCAGACTGTATTGATAGGCAGGGGCATTGTTGCCGGAAGAGACATTGCCGATGTTAGTGTTGTCCGGAGTAGGATTTCCCGGCAGGGGTTGTCCCACGGCTCCGGCACTGACTTCTACATTTTGTGATTGAATGGCCTGGTAGACATCGGCTGCCGAAAGATTACGGATACGCAGTGCTGCCGGGTCCAGCCAGATACGCATGGAGTAGTCTCCCGCTCCCATCACATTGACAGCGCCTACACCCGGTACGCGCGTCAACTGGTCGACAAGGTTCAGGGTGGCGTAGTTGCTGAGGTATAGTCCGTCATACTCCTTGTTTTCGGAAGTCATGGTGAGGAACATCACGATGTTCGACGACTGCTTTTGAACGGTTACTCCCTGTACCACTACCGGGGTTGGTAATGAAGCCTGTGCCACACTGACACGGTTTTGGACTTGTACGGTTGCCATGTCGATATCTGTTCCGACAGCAAAAGTAATGGTGAGCGAATAGGCACCCGATGAGGAGGAATTGGAGGACATATAAAGCATGCCTTCCACTCCGTTTACTTGCTGCTCGATGGGTATACCCACGGTTTGGGCCACTGTCTGCGCATTGGCACCCGGATAGACGGCGCTGACCTGAACGGTAGGCGGCGTAATGTCCGGATACTGCGCAATGGGGAGTATGCCCAATGTGACCAGTCCCGCCACCACGATCAGCAGCGCAAGCACGGTAGCAAAGATAGGACGGTTTATGAAGAATTTTGAGAACATGAGCTTAGTATTTAGTTATTTACGATTGGTTATTTGCTGATGGGCTTTACTTTCATCCCTTCCCGCACTTTCATCAGTGCCCGGGTAACGTAGCGTTCCTGTGGCGAGAGTCCGCCGGTTATTTGTCGCAGACTGTCGTCTATCAACTGTCCCACCTCGATGTGGCGATAGCGCACCATACCGGAATCGTTTACTACATACACATATTTTCCCAATTGATCGGTACCGATGGACGCATCCGGTATCAGTATTGCCTGCGATTCTTTGCCGTATGGCAAGGTGATACTGACATAAAGTCCGCTTTTCAGTAAACCTTTCGGGTTGTCCAGGCGGGCACGCAGATTCAGAGTTCCGGTGCTCAGGTCTACATTCGGTGCAAAGTAATCGAGTGTGGCAGGATACGGTTGTATGCCGTCTTCCCCCAGGTTAACAGTGATTTGCCGGGGTAGTGTATCTTTCTGCTGTACGGTTCCTTGTTGCATCAGCATGGCAAGCCACTGGTTATCAGTGATATTGAAGTATGTATATAGCAGGTCATCTTTATAGATCGTGGCAAGGGTGACAGGTTGCAAACTTCCCCCTACATAACTGCCCACATCGACTTGATTCCGGCTGACAGTCCCATCAAACGGCGCCCGGACTGTGCAGTAACCCAGGTTCGTGCGTGCCGTATTCAGTGCAGCTTCGGCGTTGCTGACTGCCGCTTGTGAAGTGGCAACATTCGATTTCGACTGTAACACCTGTATCTGGCTTACAGCATCGCTTTTCACAGCTTCCAGCATACGGGCATAGTTGTTCTGGGCATATTCCAGATTAGCTCGGGCGGTGTTCAGTTCCGCTTCCGCCTGTTCTACATTGTCCTGGTAAATAGTGGGTTCGATGACGAACAACACCTGCCCTTTCTGAACTCTGCTTCCCGGAGCGTAGGCGATGGTTTGCAGGGTCCCGTTCACCCGTGCCACCAGGTCGACGGTCTTTTCCGAACTCAGATAACCCGGATACTCTTTAGTCAGTGTGATGTCTTTCACCACCGGACTGGCTACGCTTATCTCCGGAACGGGCATCGCTCCGCGCGCTGCTTCTTTTTTATCCCCACATCCCGCCAGTAACGGAATCAGCGTGAGGATGATGTACATTTCATTTTTCATATATGGTTATGGTTTAGGAATTATTACTCAGTTCTCTTTATATCCTCCTCCCAGTGCCTGGTACAATGACACCAGATATAGCAGTGAACTACCCTCCGCCTGTGTCAACTGGTTTTCGTACGTCAGTAGCGAACGGAGTGCATCCAGTACATTCTGGAAAGGACTAAGTCCCTGTTTATAAAGCTCCAGGGAGAGTTTCAGTGTCTCTTGTCCCTGATTTCGTACTTCCCGGAGGGCGACAATCTGCTTGATGGAATTCCGGTAATTATTCATCGCATTGTCCGTTTCCTGTACAGCGGTAAGCACGGTTTCGTTGAAGTTATGCACCGCTTCGTCCAATTGTGCACGTGCCTGTTTGGTGGCATTCACCAGTTTTGTTCCGCTGAAGAGTGTCCAACTGAGGGTTGGGGCAATTTCAAATGTCATACTTTTCTGTCGGGTCAGGTCTTTCAAATCCCGGGCGGCATATCCTACAGATCCTTTCAGGAATACTTGTGGCAGCCAGTCGCTTTTGCTGGCTCCCAATAGTGCGGCTTGTGCATTAACCAGTCTTTCGGCTTGGCGCACATCGGGACGACGAAGCAATAAATCGGCAGGTAATCCTACTCCAACAGGTTCCATGTAGTCGGGCAATTCCCCGATTCTTTCCAATGTGGGGCGTATCTCCTGCGGATAAGTTCCCAGCAGAATAGCCAGCGAGTTGATGTATTGGCTGATTCCGGATTCCAGTTGCGGAACAGATGCTTTAGTGCTGAAATACACTGATTTAGCCTGTGCTACATCCAGTTTCGATACAAGTCCCGTGTTGTAGCGTACTTTGGTGATGTTGAGCACTTCTTCTTGCGTCCGGCAGTTATGCATTACTACCTGCAGTTCCTGTTGCAGTTCCCGCAGGTTGATGTAGGCAGAAGCTACTTGTGCACAGAGGGATACCTGTACGGAGATGTACTCTTCACGGCTGGCTTGGAATGTTTCCCGTTGCGCCTTTACCCGTTGCCGGATGCTTCCGAATATATCCAGTTCCCAACTGGCATTGAGTGACGCATCATAATAATGTGTGATGGATTGGGGCAATTCGGTGGTGTTTCCACTGCTTTGCTGGCGGATCCATCCACCATTTAAAGAAATAGAAGGGAAAAAATTACTGCGCTCCATCCTCAGGCTGGCACGTGCCTGCTCCATACGGTCTATAGCGGCAAGTACGGAATAGTTTTCGCCGGATGCTACGCTGATAAGAGAGTCCAGTACCGGGTCATTGAATGCTTTCCACCACTGGTCATCTACCGGTAATATCTGTCCGCTGAATAAGTTATCATCTGCGGATGCCGTGGTAGAATTAGCGGTTCCTGTGGAAGTAGGGACCGTTTTAGAGTTCGGAATCACCGTATTCCCCCAGCCTCGGGGCAATGTTTTTTCCAGATAACGGTTGCCATTCTGTGCCGTGACGGCAGAACATAGGCACGATAAGAGCAGCACGCTGCCCCAAGCTTTAATCTTCATAGGTTTAGGTTGTTTTTTGTGATACAGGGTTCATAACAACCTGGAGCTCTATTTGTTTAGAGAAGATTGGGGAGGTTATAATGGGGTTCTGACAGATGGATGTGGATTGGTGTGGGTGATCTATAATTGAAGAAATGAATTAAAGATTACTGGTATCCTTTTGTTAGTTTGCTGATAATCAATTAACTGTATTTACCGACAGCTTACTGCAAGATGTAAAAGCATTTACCGCCGTATGTAACAACCTTTACCCCTTATTGTAACGGCTTTTACTTCGGCATGTAACGACCTTTACCGCGATATGTAAATGGAGTTACCGTGCGGGGTTAACAAAGCTATCATTTGGGGTAAACAGAATTTTCATGAGAGGAAACGACTGTGCACTTATAAAGTGAAGTAAGAGATAATCCATACCCCTACAATAATGAGTTTAATTCAACGACTTCGGTAGTGTATATATAGGAAAGGACGCCCCTGCAAGCAACATCTTATTG